>Ga0213832_1000023_pt1 | contig 510360 bp, 436 predicted proteins | sample SWATP13_FD_161660 | JGI IMG/M metagenome (GOLD analysis project Ga0213832, IMG submission 161660) | Coastal seawater microbial communities from Marineland, Florida, United States - SWA TP1 #3 | ecosystem: Environmental > Aquatic > Marine > Coastal | place: USA: Florida | collected 2016-08-06 | reverse complement strand
GCCTTATTTTTCTCATGGGCGCGTTTGATTGTGTCTCTGGCTTGTTGTAAACACTAAATATTGTATTTGAATTAGGTAATATGGCTGAAAAACGTAACATCTTCTTAGTAGGTCCAATGGGCGCAGGCAAAAGTACTATTGGTCGGCACTTAGCCGAGCAGTTGCATTTGCAATTTGTTGACTCTGATCAGGAAATCGAGCGTCGCACCGGGGCAGACATTGCGTGGGTTTTTGATATTGAAGGTGAAGAAGGCTTTCGAAAACGTGAAGAATCTGTGATCAGTGACCTTACTGAGAAACAAGGCATTGTTTTAGCAACAGGCGGTGGCTCTGTTGTGAGTAAAGAGATCCGAAACCGCCTATCTGCACGTGGTATCGTTGTATACTTAGAAACTCCAATCGAGAAGCAAGTCGCTCGCACTCAGCGCGATAAGCGCCGTCCCCTTCTTCAAACTGAAGAGCCAGCTCGTGATGTATTAGTACGTCTGTCAGAAGAGCGTAATCCGTTATATGAAGAAGTTGCAGACATCGTTGTTAAAACGGATGAGCAAAGCGCTCGTGTAGTGGCAAACGAAATAATCAATAAATTAGACTTTTAATTAGGAGGGCTGTGGTGTGGAAACATTGACGGTTTCTTTAGGTGAACGCAGCTATCCAATTTATTTAGAACAAGGCGCTATGACAAATAGCGCCTTGTTCGTTCCACACATTAAAGGGTCAAAGGTGGTAATTGTCACCAATGATACTTTAAAACCTCTGTTTTCAGACAAATTAGTTCAAACATTAGAACCTCAGTATGACGTAGCCATTGTTACTATCCCAGATGGCGAAGCGTATAAAACGTTATCCAGTTATGAGCAGATCATGAGCTTCCTGCTCGAGCATAATTATGGTCGAGATGTAACGCTAATCGCGTTAGGTGGTGGTGTAATCGGTGATATAACCGGGTTTGTTGCCGCGACTTACCAGCGTGGCGTCAATTTCATTCAAGTACCAACAACGTTATTATCGCAAGTTGATTCTTCGGTGGGCGGTAAAACCGCAGTTAACCATCCCTTAGGAAAAAATATGATAGGGGCGTTTTACCAGCCCCAGGCCGTGGTCATCGACATTGACTCATTATTTACTTTACCAGCCAGAGAGTTTGCAGCAGGAATGGCAGAAGTTGTAAAGTACGGCATATTAGGGGATGTTGATTTTTTTGCGTATTTGGAACAGCACCGAGAGCTGATAAAAAGTAAAGACACCTTACAACTCATTAAGATCATAAAACAATGTTGTCAAAATAAAGCTGATATTGTTGCTCAAGACGAAAAGGAATCTGGCGTTCGTGCATTGCTAAATTTGGGCCATACATTTGGTCATGCGATTGAAGCACAAATGGGTTATGGCAATTGGTTACATGGTGAAGCTGTAGCAGCGGGTATGGTACAAGCGTCAAAGTTAGCTCAGCTTCGCGGTTGGTTAGATAATGCAGACGTCGACAAAGTCATCAGTTTATTATCCTTCTTTGACTTGCCAGTGGCAGGGCCAGAGTCAATGAGTTGCTCTCAGTATATTCCGCATATGAAAAAAGATAAGAAAGTTCAAGCGGATACCATTAGATTTGTGTTGCCGAAACGGTTAGGTCAAGCGATACTGGTGAAAGACGTAACTGAAAGTGAATTGCAACAAATTTTATAATGACGGCTGAGACCATAAGCTCAAACTTTTATTTTCCTCCTTCGAGAATTAACTTTGTTTCAAAGCTGCAAGTTTTATTGCAGCAGCAAAAGTTGGTGGTAATAGAAGGACCAACGGGTGTTGGCAAAACGGTTGTTATAGAAGAGTTATTGACCACTGCGCTACCAGATGCGAATAAGTGTTACATAACGGCAAGCAAATCAATCAGTGATATACAGGTTCGCAGCCGAGTGATTGAGCAATTATTTGGTAACGTACTGTTTGATCCAGAAAAACCTCTAATTTCTTCATTTCTAGAGTTTAATCAGCAAACCCAATTGATGTTAGCCATCGATAATGCACATTTTTTATCTGGGCAAATTATAGGTGAGTTACTGCAAGTTTTTAGCGAACTAAATAAAGCGGGTATTCAGCTTGCCATTGTCTTGAGCTTCGACAAAACCATTTCTACCACCTTGTTAAATATCAATTCCTCAATTTTAAGTATTAATGCCATTCCACTTTTGTCGAAGCAGGAGAGTTATTTGTTATTGGCTGAGTATGTTTCCGACTTGCCGGGAGAAGCCAATATACGCGTTAAACGTTGGATTGAAAACTCCGGTGGAATTCCCATTCAGTTGTTAGCTTATGACCAGGACTCTAGCCTAAAAATAAGTGACGTGTCGGGACTAGACGTTAAGTTTTGGGGAATCGTAGTCATAGTGGCTAGTGTGGTGTTAGCTGTAGGTTTATATTTATATCGACTCGATATTGCACAAACTGATAATGCAGAGTCGAGTGTTATTGGCGCAGACGAACAAGTGGTGAGTCATTGGCAAAGTAAAGCTGAAAACGTTGTTGAATTTCCTGCTATAAACAAACCAGCTGCTACGGTTATTGCAACGCCTACGGCATCACCTGAAGATATATTGAATAGCCTCTTAGCAGGACAAGAAGAAGAGCTTGCTGCTAACCTGGAAGATAACTTAAATGATACAAAAGAATTATCGGAACTGTCAGAGGCGAAGCCAGAGAGCTCATTAATTGAAGACGGGAATGTGCAGGCGATTGTAAATACTGACTCACAGTTGCTAACTCCTGCAGAAGAATCTGGTGATGACAACAATAGAAAAGAAGAATCGGTTCAAAGCGAGAAGCGGTCGGAATCAGAGTTAATAGACGATGCAAGTTTGGTTGAAGTCGAAGACAAAAATGATGGCGCGAATGGAAATTTTCCTGCTGTTATTGCGACGTCACCGACGGATGACTTGATTGTAACAGGTGAAACTGAACAATATCCGAGCATTCAGACGGAAACTTTTTATAAAATCGACAATCAAGCTTTTTTGTCTTTGCCCGCGGATCATTACGTTTTACAATTAACGGCTGTGAGTTCGGAAGCGACTCTTGCACAATATCTGTTATCGGCACCTGTTAATCTTGATTTGATACGTATTTATAAAATAAAGCGCAATCAATCTGATTGGATCGTGGTGACGTATGGTTTGTTTACGACAATAGAGCAAGCAAGAATTGAAGCCCAACGAGTAGAACCAAATGCCTGGGCAAAGTCTGTTGCCGTCATTCAACAGCAAGTTACTCAGTTTAATCAATCTCAGTTACGTTAATCGAGCAATAGATGAAAAAGAAGACCAGAGCCTTTTTGAAATGGGCCGGTGGAAAGTACAGTCTAGTAGAGCAAATTCATGCTCGATTACCAGAAGGCAAAAAGCTCATTGAACCGTTTGTTGGCGCTGGTTCTGTTTTTTTGAACAGCGACTTCGACAGCTATTTGTTAAATGACGTCAATCAAGATCTCATCACTCTGTATAAATATGTGAAGGCACGACCAAAGACATTAGTTAAAGATGCCAAAACCTTGTTTGTTGACAAGAATAATCAAAAGGTCGCGTATTATGGTTTGAGGCAAGAGTTTAACTCGACGCAGGATCCCTATTATCGCTCCTTGTTATTCATCTATCTAAATCGTCACGGGTTTAACGGGCTCTGTCGTTACAACTCAAAAGGGGGCTTTAACGTTCCATTTGGTGATTACAACAAACCTTATTTTCCGGAAGAAGAAATTTTCAGGTTCTCGGAAAAAGCCAAAAAGGCAAGATTCGTTTGTGAGGATTATAAAAAAACCTTCTCCCGTGCGAGAAAAGGCTCGGTTATTTATTGTGATCCGCCTTATGCGCCATTAAGCAATACGGCTAATTTCACGAGTTATGCCAGTGGTGGATTTGACGCGAATGAACAAGCAAAATTAGCGATTGTCGCTGAACGAGCGGCATTTAAGCGTAATATTCCGGTACTGATTAGTAATCACGACACAGAGTTAACCAGAAAGTTATACGATGAAGCTGAGCAGAGTTTTGTTCGAGTCGCACGTAGTATCAGTCAGAACGGAAAAAACAGACAAAAAGTGGGGGAGATTTTTGCTTTTTACGCTGCTGGCAAAAAGCCCAAAATTTAGCTAGCTATTACAAACTTCACTATGGTTACTAATACCAAAATGAAGCCAATGACTAATATGACGCCGGCCAGCAAAAATGGAAATGGCGTTTCAGATTCAAAATCCTGTTGATGTACATTAGACTTTTGTACGCCAAATAAAGCTGCAAGCGCACTTCCTAGTGCTCTTAAAAAAGTTGGTTTGTATGACACCTTTAACTATCTACCTTGTCTAAGTGTTTTTTGTCATTTTCAAATGTCATTTCATCGTCGTGCAACAATTCAACAAGATCAAAAAAGTGAAATTGCGAAGTTTGGTTGTTGGTTAACCAGCCCCACCAGCTAGGACCATTTACATTTTTAACATTGCAAGTCTTCTGAATAGCCTTTTTATCAGAGCAACCACATGAAAGGTTAACAGGCATGGCTGCAGCCGTCATGCAGATAGTGAATGACCCTAAAATTAGCGCTTTTTTAAATGTTGAAATGATCATGGATCCTCTCCGATCCGTTTGCTGTGAATATAAATATAAGGTACAAATTCGTAAATGCTTGTCCATTGCGGTGGAATCAAGATATTGAGGGATAAAACAACAAATATTATTAATACTGCATACTGACCCTATAGCTGAAGGTGTTATCATGTGGTCCGATAAATAACACGTTCAGTGATGAAGAGTTTAGATAATGAAATTGCCAAAACTGCAACAACTCAGATACTTAGTGTCCTTGTACGACACTGGACATTTCGGTCAGGCGGCAAAAAAGTGTTTTGTGTCACAGTCAACATTGAGTAGCGCCATTCAGGCATTGGAAGAGCAGTTAAATTCACAGTTGATCGAAAGGGATCACAAAACCTTCGTTTTTACTCCTCTAGGTGTTGACGTTGTTAACAAATCTCGTGTGATCCTGGAGCAAAGTGCTGATCTGGTGGCAACGGCAAGCGCTGATGGTGACGAATTTTGCGGAGAATTACATTTAGGTATCATTCCAACAATTGCGCCATTTGTATTGAACCCCCTAATTGAAGAGTGCCATTCTGGTTATCCAAACCTAGATTTGTTTTTAAGAGAAGATACTAGTGATAACTGCCTCGATTTATTACGAGCGGGAAGATTGGATTTGGTTTTACTAGCTACGCCGTATGAAACCAGCGAGTTTGTAGAACGTAAGTTGTGTCAGGATCCTTTCTTCCACGTATATCATCCGAACAAAACGACTGATAACATCTACCTTCTGGAAAAAGAACATTGTTTGTCGGAACACACGATTAGTGGATGTAAATTGACTGAGTCTAATGATATTCATCCGTTTCAGGCTAGTAGTTTGAATACGTTATTAGCTATGGTTGAAGGGCATAAAGGTGAGACATATCTACCTAAGTTGGCAATTAACTCCGGTATATTAAACACGAGTCCTTTGCAATACGCACAAATGAAAGATGAATCTGCTGCGCGAACAATTAGTTTAATTTGGAGAAAAACCAGTCATCGTCGGGTATTTTACTCGAAAGTGAGCGAAACCATTCAGGCAGCGATTGAAAAAATATTAAACTAAAGCTCATTTTCAAAACTGTACTAGAAAGCTAGCAAACTGTCCTTGCGACTAGAGCAAGCCTTTTCTATACCTTAAAGCGGATTTTCAATCTATCTAAGGAGAGAACAATGAAGATGAAATTCGCCGTAATGGTAGCCACACTAATATTAGCCCAACCAGCATTTGCTCAAAGCAATAACAAGTACTTAAATACAAGTTCGGTTAAAGTAGGTCCTTCTGTAATGCAACGTGTCGATATCAATCGCGCTAACGTTGCTCAACTCACAAAAATCAAAGGATTAGGTAAGGTTAAAGCACAGGCAATCATTGATTACCGCAAAGCAAACGGAAAATTCAGTTCAGTGGAGGAACTAACAGCAGTCAAAGGAATTGGCAAGAAAGCACTTAAAAAACTAAAACCTTTGTTAAAAGTATAAACTGGCAATAAAAGGAGCTTATGCTCCTTTTTATCATTTAACTAGGTTTAGCGCGATGCTAGCCGTTTAACGCCGCCATTTGTTCATCGGCCCAGTGAATGGCTTTGTTATAAATATGAGGTATTTGGTCGCCGCTGAAGTTTAACTCACGCTCAAATTGAGACTCTTCGTCCCAGTCGCCGCGTTCGTAAGCTTTTGCTAGATGCAAGAAGTCTGCAAGTTTTCCACTGTCTTCAACTAACGCCGTTTTAATTTCTGCCGCTAGTGGCAATTTTTCCATAACCTTATCTATAGACTCGTCTAATATCGCATCGATTAAGGACATCATGCCAGTTAAGAAGGCCATGCCGGTATCTTGTGTGCCTTCTTCGCTTGCTAGACTTTCACAAAAACGTGCCCGAACCATTGCCAATTTTAACAATTCTTCTGGTTTGGAATCGTTTACTTGAGCAGTAAACAACAACGACAGAAACTTCTTTAGTTCTTGTTGTCCAAGTACTACGATCGCTTGCTTAATGGTCGAAATTTCGGTACGTCGTTTAAATGTAGCGGAATTTGAGTAGCGCAACAACTTATAGGAAAGATTGATGTCGCGCTCAAATATTTGTGTAACCTTTGGTAAATCAACTACTTGATTTGATGTTTCATAAAGTAATTCCGCTAGTGTCATCTGCGCCGGAGAAAGGTTTTTTGCTTTTACTACTTCAGGGCGAGAAAAGAAATAACCTTGGAAATATTGGAATCCCAGCTTTTTACATGCTTCAAACTCTTCCAATGTTTCTACTTTTTCAGCCAATAACTTAATGTGGCTTTGCTGCTTCAGTTCATCAATTATCTGGGTTATCTCATCTAAAGACATTGCCCTCAAATCAAACTTAATAATATCGACATAAGGATAAAAGTGGCGCCATACCGGTTTATGCTCATAGTCATCGAGTGCGACTATATATCCCTTTTGTTTAAGTTCCTGGACGGCAGCCAGTAATCTTTTGCCAGGTTGAACTGTTTCCAATATTTCCACAACAACGGATTCTGGAGGCATCATAGTAGGATATTTTTTTAGAATGGTTTCTAAGGTGAAGTTGATAAACGCGGGCTTTTTGTCTGTGAGATCATCCAAACCGTAACTGACTTGGGCACCTTCAATTATGCGAGTTGTGGCTTCATCTTCATCTATGTCAGGAAATACATTGTCGACTCCATCCCTAAACAATAGCTCGTAAGCATACAAATTCTTGTTTTCGTCAAGGATGGGTTGGCGTGCCGCATAAAAATACATGAACTACTTCCATTGGATATTTTCAAAATGCCCTTTTTATTATTATTAGTTTTAGTTGCTAGGGCGCACAACAGGCAAACAATATATTATTTAATTTTTTTAATAACCAGCCTTTTGTTAGAGAAAGTTAATATAATCAGGTCGCACTGAATGCCGGTCTATGTTAAAGCCATAAATGTTCCTTTTATTAGCACGATAACTAGAACATCTTGGGTTAACATGAAAATTTATATGGAAAACAAGCTTTTTGATAAAGAAAAAGCTTGTACAACCGATAACCTTTGAACTAAGTTAACTTGAGTGGACTTTGCTTCCTAGCTCAGTTCTCATTGCGTACATTGACAAGAAATAAAGGTAGGACAAATGTTTGATTTCCTTAAGCCATCGATACCCGCGGGACACACGACAATTAGCGTCCGTGAATTAAACGAATTAAAGGAAAAAGCGGCAGCCTTCGAAGCAGCTTCAAATGGGCAGGCGTCGCAGATTGCACAGCAGATTCACGAAGTTGCCGAAAGTGTAAATCGTGCGTCGCAAAACAAACTACAGTCCATTGAGTCAGGATTTGATGAGGTAAAAGGGTTTATAGAGCAAAGCCGTGAGATTGAAGAGAGTTCATCGAGCTCACAGCAGAGCGCGACCGAAACGTTTGAAATGAGTCAGGAGTCAATTCAGCAATTAGCGAGCTTGGTTACAAACATAAAGAGTTCTGCGCAGTTTATTTCAGAATTTACTCAGTTGTTATCTTCACTGGACGAAAATAGTAAAAACATTGACCATTTGGTTGAAGCCATCAAAGGCATTGCCGAACAAACGAACTTGTTGGCATTGAACGCGGCAATTGAGGCGGCTCGTGCAGGGGAACATGGTCGAGGGTTCGCAGTGGTAGCAGACGAAGTAAGATCATTGGCAAATACAGCGAACAGTTCTGCAGATCAAATTCAAACAGAAATGAAGAAAATCATGGATATCTCATCTTCCATCATCACAAAACAAACGGAAGTTGAAAACTTGATGGACTCATCAGTAACTATTGCTGACGAAACGACTTCAAGATTAGGAGCATTGGCAGGTTTAGCTGAAACGAGTAAATCTTCTGTAGAGCAAACCATTGCTATGGTTCAGCACCAGTTATCATCGTCGCATGCTATTATCGGTAATCTTGAGCAAATTGTTGAAGATACTCGATTAACCATTGACGGCTCTGCAAATAATTCAGAACTAAGTGCTCAATTGTTGGCAGAACTAAGAGACTAGTTGTAATACAGATTCATTAAAAACCTTCTCAGTGAGAAGGTTTTTTTTGCCTACAGGACGTAGGTATGTCGTGGTGTCATGGATGGCTCTTACATCACATAACACGAACGACGCTACAGGACGTAGGGCCTTTAAACGTTCCCGACGATAAAGGCATTTCCACCATCCATGATGGTTGTTTGTCTGGAAGTGATGCATGAGTTTATTCTTTAGGCCAGCACGTGTGGGGCAGCAAAAAATCCGAAAAAAATTCCTCTTCTAACTCTCTGCTTTTATTAATAATTCAATAAATTTTACATTTGGAATTGCTCTATAGGCCTTTAAAAACGTGTAGTTCCTTAAATTTGAACTAATCTTTAGAACGGTTGAGAAACTAAATTTACGCAAGGTTTTATGGAGGAACAAATGGATTCAGTATTATTGATGTTTTTGGCGTATTTAGCTTGGTGTGGGTTGGCATTTGCCATGGCTCGATTTGTAAAAATGGAATCGGTAAGTCGAAAACCCATGTCATTCTTGTACATCATTTTGGCTGCCCCACTAGTCATAGTTGATATCATTACCGGGAAAGGGACAATTCGTTAGGAAGTAGATGATTTAGAAAATGGTGATTTAGGTCACCATTTTTTCATTTGGAAATTTGGACGTCTAAACATCTAGAAGTTGACATTGCTAAAAATTGAAGTAATCTTCGAGAAAGTTACTATTCAAATGAGTTTGTTCAATGCCAATTCGAGTCCCTGATCAACTACCTGCTATTACCGCGTTACGCCAGGAAAATATCTATGTTATGCCTGAGCACCGGGCTGATTCTCAGGACATTCGGCCAATGCAAGTGGCTATTCTAAATTTGATGCCTGATAAGATAACTACTGAGATTCAGTTGGTAAGATTGTTATCAAATAGCCCTTTGCAGGTAAATGTAGATCTGGTTCGTTTGCAACATCAGGCAAAAAATACGTCGGAAGCGCATTTGGATAATTTTTATCGTTACTTTAACGATGTAAAAGATAAAAACTATGATGGCTTAATCATTACTGGTGCACCGCTAGGGCTTAAAAATTACGAAGACATTACGTACTGGCCTCAACTTCAGGAAGTGTTGGCTTGGGCAGAGCAGCAGGTGACGTCTACTTTGTTTTTGTGTTGGGCAGCTCATGCAGCGATTTATCATCATTATGGTTTAAAACACGAAATTCGAGATAACAAACTTAGCGGCGTTTATCTTCATGAGAAATGGCAAAGTAAGGCGCCCATATTGAGGGGGTTTGATGACAACTTTTTTGTTCCGCATTCTCGATATGGTGAAATACCGTTAACTCAGTTACGAGAGCACGAAGAGTTAATTTGCGTGTCAGGCAGTGAAGAAGTGGGCGCGTATTTGATGCAGGATAAAAGTGGGACAAAAGTGTTCATAACTGGTCATCCAGAGTACGACACCGACACACTGGCTTCTGAGTACTTTCGTGATGTTGCCGCTGGGATCAACCCTGATGTACCAGTCAATTATTTTCCGAATAATAATGCACATAAAAAACCATTAAAAACGTGGCAGTCCCACGGCTACCTGTTGTTTATTAACTGGTTGAATTATTACGTTTATCAAAAAACACCATACGACATTAATAAAGTCAGTGAGAATGTTCGTACTGACAATTACGCCGAATAATCTAGGCTGGAATATACAATGACAAAATCGATAAATTACCGTCCAAACCAAACTGAACAGTTGACGCAATTGTTACAAGACAAAGTGTTATACCTAGATGGTGCGATGGGAACTATGATCCAGCAGCACAATTTGGAAGAGGCGGATTATCGCGGAGAGCGATTTAAGGATTGGCCAACGCCAGTTAAGGGCAATAATGACCTCCTTGTATTGACCCAACCTGAACTTATCAAACAGATTCATATAGATTATCTGAATGCGGGTGCCGATATTGTGGAAACGAACAGTTTTAACGCTACTCGCACTTCCATGGCGGACTACAACATGGAATCACTGTCGGCTGAGATCAATTTTGAATCTGCCAAGTTAGCAAGAATTGCATGTGATGAAGTCTCCACGCCAGAATATCCAAAGTACGTTGCAGGCGTATTGGGACCAACGTCTAAAACCACATCAATTTCACCAGATGTAAATGATCCGGGCTTCCGCGCAATTACCTTTGATGAGTTAGTTGCAGATTATATTGAATCGACCCTAGCTTTGATGGAAGGTGGTTCAGACTTAATATTGATCGAAACTATCTTCGATACGCTCAATGCTAAAGCGGCTTTGTATGCGGTTGAAGAGGCTTTCGAACAGGCTGGTCATACATTGCCAATCATGATCTCGGGTACCATTACGGATGCTTCTGGCAGAACACTATCAGGGCAAACCACAGAAGCATTTTACAACTCTGTTAGTCACGTTAAACCTTTGTCCATTGGATTGAACTGCGCATTAGGGCCGGATATGTTACGCCAGTACGTGGATGATCTATCAACGGTCGCGGAATGTTTTGTTTCTGTTCACCCAAATGCTGGATTGCCTAACGAATTTGGTGAATATGACTTGGGGGCTGTTGAAATGGCGAGTCATATTGGTGAATGGGCCGATAGTAAACTTATCAATATCGTCGGTGGCTGCTGTGGCACCACGCCAGAGCACATTTCAGAAATGGTTAAGGCTGTTGAAAATAAGCCTGTACGCACCCCTGTACCGACTTCATCGTTGATGAGGTTGTCGGGTCTTGAAGCATTTAACATATAGAAGTATCAGATTATGACAACTCAATCGATTAGTAGATTCATCAATGTCGGTGAGAGAACCAACGTTACAGGCTCGGCAAGATTTAAACGTTTGATCATGGAAGGTGACTACGAGACTGCATTGGAAGTAGCGAGACACCAAGTAGAAAACGGTGCTCAGGTCATCGACATTAACATGGATGAAGCCATGTTAGATTCTGTGGCAGCAATGACGCGTTTTTGTAATTTGATCGCTTCTGAGCCTGACATTGCCAGAGTGCCTATCATGCTCGATTCTTCTAAATGGGAAGTAATAGAAGCTGGATTGAAGTGTGTTCAAGGTAAAGCGATTGTTAACTCTATTTCGTTGAAAGAAGGTAAAGAGTTATTCATCGAACATGCTAAAAAACTAAAACGTTTTGGTGCGGCTGTGGTCGTGATGGCGTTTGATGAAGAAGGGCAGGCGGAAACCCGAAGCGAGAAATTTCGAATTTGTAAACGTGCATACGACATACTTGTAGACGAGTTGGACTTCCCTCCTCAGGACATTATTTTTGATCCAAATATTTTTGCGGTCGCGACGGGCATAGAAGAGCATAATGATTACGCCGTGGCGTTCATCGAAGCTACCCGAGATATCAAGCAAAACTTGCCTCATGCAAAGGTTTCTGGCGGTTTGTCGAACGTTTCGTTTTCGTTCAGAGGAAACAACCCCGTACGTGAAGCCATGCACTCAGTGTTTTTATACCATGCAATTAAGGCGGGTATGGACATGGCGATTGTCAACGCGGGACAGTTGGCCGTTTATGATGATATACCATTAGAGCTGAGAGAAGCGGTTGAAGACGTAATATTAAATCGTCGTGACGACTCAACGGAACGCCTGTTAGACATCGCTCCCAAATACCGCGGCGATGGCACGCAAGCCGAAGCCGAAAATGAAGAATGGCGTAGCTTCGATGTGGTTAAACGCTTAGAACATGCTCTGGTAAAAGGTATTACTCAATATATCGAAGAAGACACTGAGGAAGCCAGGCAACACTTTGACCGTCCACTGCAGGTGATTGAAGGGCCTTTAATGGACGGCATGAACATCGTTGGTGATCTATTTGGTGAAGGTAAAATGTTTTTGCCACAGGTGGTGAAATCGGCCCGTGTTATGAAGCAGGCTGTCGCCTATCTCAACCCATACATCGAAGCGGAAAAAGAAGAAGGCCAAAGCAATGGCAAGATCTTGATGGCGACGGTAAAAGGGGATGTACACGATATAGGTAAAAACATCGTAGGTGTGGTATTGCAGTGCAATAACTATGAGGTTATCGATTTGGGCGTAATGGTGCCCTGTCAGACTATTATCGATACTGCCATTAAAGAAAACGTCGATATCATTGGTTTATCAGGTCTGATCACACCGTCGTTGGATGAGATGGTGCATGTTGCAAAAGAACTTACGCGTCAGGGCCTAGACTTGCCATTGTTAATTGGCGGTGCAACAACATCAAAGGCGCATACCGCGATTAAGATTAATCCACATTATGAACATCCGGTAGTGTATGTACCAAACGCAAGTCGCAGCGTGTCCGTGGTTTCCAGCTTATTAAGTGACGAACAGAAACCTGATTTCGCCGCTAAGGTGGAGAAAGAGTACGAAACGGTTATCAAACAACACGAAAGAAAACGTGATAACACTCAATATATTTCTTTTGAGGAAGCGCGAGAGAACCGATTTAATCCAGAATGGCAGTCTTATGCGCCACTAAAGCCTAAAAAGCTGGGGATTCATCAGTGGCAGGATATAAACTTACAAACGTTACGAGACTACATAGACTGGACGCCATTTTTCCTTACCTGGCAGCTTCACGGTAAGTTTCCTGCCATCTTGAAACACGAAGTGGTGGGTGAGCAAGCCAGAAAAGTCTTTGACGATGCAAATGATATGTTAGACCGATTAGTGGAAAGTGGTGAGATAAGTGCAAAGGCCGTTTTTGGTTTATTCCCTGCTAACAGTATTGATGAGTCCATTGAGGTGTATCAGGACGAATCTGGTGAGCAAACGATAGAGTTACTCCATAACCTTAGGCAGCAAGTTAAAACCCGCAACAGTTCGCCAAACTATTGTTTGAGTGACTTTGTTAAACCTAAGTCTTATGGCGAAGTAGACTACATGGGCGCATTTGCGGTTACCGCAGGGTTTGGTGCGGACGAGCTGGCTGACCAGTTCCTTGAGCAACATGATGATTACAATAATATTCTGGTCAAGGCCGTTGCGGATCGATTAGCCGAAGCACTGGCGGAGTATCTGCATCAGGAAGTTCGTCGAGAATACTGGGGTTACGCCCCAGATGAGTCACTGAATAATGACGACTTGATCAGAGAAAAATACCAAGGTATTCGACCGGCACCGGGCTATCCAGCTTGTCCGGAACATACTGAAAAAGCCAAATTGTGGAAGTTACTGGACGTTGAAAATGCCATTGGCATGAGTTTGACCGAGAGTTTCGCCATGTGGCCTGGAGCGTCGGTATCGGGGTGGTATTTTGCTCACCCAGACTCAAAATATTTTGCTGTGTCTAAAATCGATGAACATCAAAAAGAAGCCTATGCTAAATTAAAAGGATGGGATCAGCAGACGGCTGAGTTATGGTTAGGACCAAACTTATAGAGATGTTATGACGGAAGAGGAATTTTCAGCAGCCTTTGAGGGACTTCCACACAATCAGGCGGCTGAAAACAACAAGAAGCCTATTTTTGAGGCCTGGAATCGGCTAGGACTAAGCCGGCATAGCGTCTTTGAAATAGGTTCTGGTACCGGGCAGCAAGGCATTTTTTTGTGCTCTAAGTTACCTGAGTTGTATTGGTTTCCGTCAGAAGTAACCACAAATCTGCCGACACTCAAACTTTGGTATAAAGCGGCTATTGGTGTCGGTGTCGATAACTTCAGTTCACCTATTGATTTTGATATTGAGCAGGGTGACTTTCCCTCTGAAAAATTCAGTCTGGTTTATACCTCAAACGTGCTGCATATCGTCTCTAATCAACTTGCACAGTGCTTGATTGAAAGAGTAAATGAGCGACTCGAAAACGGACAGTATTTTGTCTGTTATGGCCCCTTTAAAGTTAACAATGCGTTCACAACAGAGTCTAATAAAGAATTTGATCATTGGTTAAAAATGCAGGGTTATGGAGGTTTGTTAGATATTTCACAAATCGAAAATTGGAGTCGGGATCAGCTTAAGCTAAAACATAAAGAACCAATGCCAGCAAACAACTTTTTGTTGTTATTTGAAAAAACAGCAGAGTAACTAAGGTTGGTTTTAGGATGAAACCTGAAAGAATATTCATCGGTTTATTTTTAACTCTAACGCTAGCTTGGAGTATCTCTGGTCAGGCTCAATCCTGTGACGCGTCCCCCATGCGTTTATCAAATGAGCTAATAGCACTAGTGCAAACAGACATACGTGAAGCCCAGAGCCTTTCGAGTAAAGATAAAGCGAAACTAGGTTATTCACTGTTGCTCAAATCTGTGAATAAGAGCGAGATGACAAGAGCCTATGTCGACTATTTTATCGCGCAGATGTATATCAATTACCCTGATCAAAACCAATATCGCCAGATATTGTTATCTTCAGCGATAAAAACTGAGCAACTTTATGGAGCGGAATTACAAGATGCCTTATTCACATTGGCCAACTTGTATCAGAAAGCTGGCGACTTAGATTCTTACGAGTTTTATCTAAAACAGTGGCAAGCTGTGGTCTGTGCACCACGGTTTGTTGAAGCAAAAAACTCGGAAAAAGGAAATCGAAAACCAACTTTGCCTAAGGTGGAAAAGCCAGCAGCGGTGTTAAAGTCAAGGTCCTCAATAGACGGGCTTATGAATAAAGTAAAAGAAAAGGAAACGCCAATGGAATCTGGAAGTCCATTGGAAACCGCACCAAAATTGCTTAAATATATTGAACCTCTCTATCCGCCAGATGCTTTCGACAAAGACATATCAGGTTATGTTTCGCTCTCTTTTACTATAACTAAAGACGGGTTTGTAACGGATGTTGAGGTACTAAAAAGTGTACCGGAAAACGTGTTTGAGCATGCCGCTGTGGATGCGGTAAGACAGTGGTTGTTTCGGCCAAAGATGGCAAAAGGCAAAGCCCAAGCAAAAGTTGGGCATCGCATTCGTCTAAATTTTGATATTAAACTCAGCCAATAATACCAATTCGGATAAGTAATTGATGGCCTTTAGATGTTTCCTCTAGGCTCAAACTCTAATACGGTGGCGTTTATGCAGTATCTTGGCTGTCCATTAGGACCATCATCAAAGACATGCCCTAAGTGAATGTCGGACTGTTTAGCACGAACTTCCATGCGAACCATGCCATAAGATCGGTCCTCCTTGTAATACACCGAATCTTTCACCGGCTTAGTAAAGGATAACCATCCCGTGCCTGAATTGAACCTGTCTCTGGTATCAAACAAAGGGGCACCGCTTAGTTTGTCGATAAATATACCATCGGGCGTGTTTTTGAAGATTTCGTACTCTTTGCAAAACCTCGAATCCGTGCCTTCAGCAAACGCCACGTTAAACGCCTCGGAGTCGCCTAACTTGAAATAACCAAGTGCCTTGTAGAAGTCTTTGTTATTGACATAACCTTGAATGGCAAATTGCTCTTTACCATCCTGCATGAACAATAATGTTGGAGTCGCCCAGGTGGGTGACGTAACGGTTAAGTCCTGTAATTGAGACGCTCGGCGGAAAGTCATTGGCACGGTGCCTTGATAATCATTGGCGACGTCCTTTTTGAATTTGTCGCAATAAGGGCAGAACTCAGAGTCGATGACGACTACGTGTTTGCCTTTTAACAGGGCGGAATTATCAACTAACAATACTTCTTTGGTTTCATTATTGAATGTCACACCTGTTGAATGATCCGGACAGTAACCATTTGGATTTTTGACCAGATAGTCTTGATGGTAGGATTCAGCAGGCACGAAGCTGTCGAGTTGGGTGATCTTAGTCGTGATCCCGCCAAAGCCTTTGTCGGTTAGTAGTTCTTGGAATTGTGACGTTACAACTTTGGCTTCTTCTAACTCCTGATTATTGTTTACGAGTATGGTAGAACGGTATTGGGTGCCGATGTCATTACCCTGCCGGTTAAGCTGGGTAGGATCGTGAATTTCATAAAAGTGCTGATATAGACGAGTAAGACTTATTTCAGCTGGGTTGTATGTTACCTTGATGACTTCAGCGTAATTGTTTGGATTAAACTTGTGTTTGCGTTTAATTATGTTTTGATAGGTCGGTTCAATACCTCTGCCATCGGCGTACCCGGAGACAACATCTACGACACCAGGTAAAGCTGCAAACTTTTTCTCTGCCCCCCAAAAACACCCTAGCCCCAGCACAATAGATTTTAAGTGGTTGGTATTGGCTTCGGATTGCATGATAAATTCATGCTCAGTTGGCTTCTCGATTATCTTCGAATTTTGACTGCAACCACTGAATGCCACTACCAACATTAAAAGTGGCGCTGCAAAGCGAAATAAAAATTTACTCATACCTTCTTCCTGATACTGCTCAATTCACTAACACTGATCCGAATTATTTGAATTCTGATGCCTTGTTACAGTATACCGGGGTATCGAAAGGGATATTTCAAATCAACTTCATTGTTATGAATTTGTTACTGGTTTAACCAGTTTGGGCTTAGTTGTCAAAACTCTTAAATGGCAGGCGTTCTGCGCAGTTTTCCATATATTCCAGATTATAGAGCTTCTCTTCTCGACAAAAACGCGCAATCGCTTCTTGAAATGGTTCGAGATATAAGTGGTGATAAGACATGGTTAACGTGGGTTTGAACCCTCTGGAAATTTTGTGTTCGCCTTGGGTGCCAGGGTTAAAACGTTTAAGCTTGTTAGTGATACAAAATTCGATGCCCTGATAATAACATGCTTCAAAATGCAGTAACTCATGTTGGTGGTTTGAACCCCAATATCGGCCGTATAACGTGTCGTTTGAAACAAAATACAAGGCTGCGGCAACAATGTCAGAATCTTGATAACAAACCAAAAGCCTGATTGCTTGTGGCATAGTTCTGAAAATGGTCTCAAAGAAGGTTTTGTTTAAATAACCTTGGTGACCTCTTTTGAAATAAGTTAGGTGATAGAATTGATAAAAAGCATTTAGTTCTTCATCGCTAATATCATCTCCCGTTCTCCACTCACAATTCAGTCTTTTTTGCTGAATATAGGCTCTTTCTTTCTTGATGGACTTTCGTTTTCGTGCCGTCATTGACTGCAAAAAATCTTCAAAATCAACAAACGGTTGACCATGGTACGGGTGCTGATTAAGCCAATGGAATTGCTGTCCATGACGGTTTATCCAGTTTTCATTGCGCCAAAGCAATTGCGTGTTCTCTGGGTATAAATAGTGAAGGCCGCTGGCGTTATCGGCTTCTCTTTCTAATAACGCGGTCACTGCCGCTTCTTCTGTGATCTCGTTGGAACTGAGCCATTTTGGGACGGGAACGGGCGTAAAAGGTATCGCAATGAGTAATTTGGGGTAATAAGGAATATTGTGTTTGTGATAGGCCTCGGCCCAGGCCCAATCGAAAACATATTCTCCATAAGAATTGTGCTTTTTGTAACAAATTAGAAGACCTTCTGGCTTGCCATCTATGGTGAGCAACTGGTGGTAAGGTAACCAGCCAGACTGTCCGCCAACACAACCAGTTAATTCGAGTGCCGACAAAAATTCAAAACTAGTAAATGGGTTATTTGAAAACTGAAAAAGGTATTTTTTATCTTCAGCAGATAAATCCGACAAACTGGAAAGGGTTGTCCAAATTAGTTGAGGCATTTGTCCATCAATGAGGTTGTTTAAGTTTCATTCATCAGCTTAAAACAGGCCTGCGCTGTTATCAAAGGGTATTAACTTTCTTCACATTCATCATTAGCTGATTTAACCAACCATGAGCAAAACTGGGTCGATAAACTAAAAAATATTCTTCTTTATTGCCGTGTTCAAAGTTGGACGGAGTAATATCAATCATTCGGTTTTTATCTATTGCCAAAGCTGGAATGTAGGCCAGTGCCTGACCACGCTCGACTATAGATAACAATGAACTAAAGTCATCCGTTCTATAACGGATTTTTCTCGGATGTATTTTATCAGGCCAACTATCTGAACCAACTCCCCGCTCCAGCCCACAAAAGACAGAGGTGGCCGGGCACACAAATGGTTGTTTGAGTAGTTCGGCTAATTCAAGTGGCTTTCTGTTAGATAGTGTGTGATTGATCCCCATAACTAGACGAAAGTGAGTAAAACCGATAGGCGTTGATTCCAATTGTGTTTGCGAGTCCACGGATAAGGCTTCTTGAGTAACTATCGCGATATGAGCCTTGCCGTTTAATACCTCTTCGATTGCTTGCCCTTCAAACATGGATGTCATATGACATGTTAAATTGGCAGACTCTATTTTTGCGAGTAAGTTGCCTGTTGCGTGATTGAGCAAAACGGAAGGGCCAACCAGATTCACTATTGGCGATGTATTGTTATGACTAAATTCACTGAACATCTGGTCATAGTCATGGACAAGTTGACTTGCATATTGATGAAACTTCTTACCTTGGTTGTTGAGCACTATGTTTCGGCCCGTCCGGTTAAACAATTCCGTATTCAAAGCCGATTCTATCTTCTTTAGGGTTTTTGATAAGGCGCCGGAGGTAAGGTTAAGCTCATTGGCACATATTTGAATGTTTTGACTCCGGGCAAGGTGAATGAACTTTCTCAAATCTTCAAAATTCACAATTACTTCCATTTGGTAAGTGATTGGGGTGATTAATTCGATTATAGATAAGTGGTGGTTGTTTTAAAATGCGAATTCATCATCTACACGCTTGGAACTCAGTTTGAAAAATTTATTTATTAATCTATTTAGTGTGGCCTTTTGTTTAGTGTTAGTGGGAAAACCTGTATTAGCTAAGCAACAGAAACATCATCACTCTTTAATGGGCACTCACGGCATGGTGATATTTGGGGATGAGCAAAAAGGTTTTTTTGCCAGTCACTTGCCATTGTATTTTAGTCCACACGACTACCAGATCATTTACAAAGTTGAAGTGTCTGACAGTATCGACCTGATTTCCGCTTTGGATAAAGGCATGGTGACCGTACTGCCGGCAAAGTTCGATTTAACAAGGCTAATTAATAAGGAACAATTTGCTGTGTCTGCGCAGTTTTTTCAGGGACATTTCGAGCGCGGCGGCAGCCTTATGGCAAAAGCACAACTGGTATTTGATAAACCTATTTTGATAAAACCTGTACAGTCAAAACTAAAACGAGAAACGTCTTTATACTATCTTGAACCCGTTGATGAAAATTGGGGACTTGCCGTACACCAGATAGAGTCATCGCCATCTTTCGATGTCATTAGCTGGATCTCTCGTACGCAACAACCGCGTGTCTTTCGACAACTCGAAACGAGTAACCTACTGAAATGTGAAAAACCGACATCGCTTCAGCATGCAGATGTAGTCATGCAGCTCAATTCCTGTGGTCTGGCAGATCCTGTATATCTTGAAACGCAGGACTTTAAATAATGAAATTAGTTTGTACTTTTTTATTGATAATACTCATGCATTCCAATTTAGCTATGGCTGGGGACATTAAAGCGTTAGAGCAACACCGCTGGTATGCGGGTGAGAAGAATTGTGAAAAAGGTAAAAAGGCTGCCCCAATAGAAATTTATCATTTTGATTCGGATACGTATATTCTCCGTCAAAACAAGTGTTTGCATTATGAAGCGCCGTTCCTGTATTTAATCTTTGGGTCGGAACAAGCCTTGTTGATAGATACCGGTGCAACAGAAAGTGTTAATACTTTTCCTTTATTTGCCACCGTAAATAGGATCCAACGGCAAAGAGCAAAAACGTTAGGCCTACAGAAAAAGGCATTGCCATTGACTGTGGCGCATTCTCACAGTCATGGTGATCACATAGCGGGAGACGGTCAGTTCAAAGGGCATAACAGTGTAACTGTGGTGCCAGCAAAAGACTTGTCTGGGTTGCAAACAACGTTTGGCATAAAAAACTGGCCAAAACAGCAAGTTAAGTTGGACTTAGGAAAGCGAGTGTTAACTCTTATCCCGTCGCCTGGCCATCAGTCTGAAGCCATTACCTTTTATGACGATAAAAATAAATGGTTGATAACGGGAGATAACCTATATCCAGGGCGTCTTTACATACGAGAGTGGCAAGTGTTCAAAAATAGCATTCGAACCTTGGTTGAGTTTAGTGAGTTGCATGATGTGAAAGCCGTTTTAGGCGCTCATATTGAGATGTCACTAACAGCTGGTGTCGACTACAAAATGGGAAGCACATACCACCCTGATGAGGCGTCTTTAGTGTTATATAAAGAGGACTTAATCCTGCTGCACCGTCAATTAAAAATATTAGGTGATACGCCGACAAAAGCGGTATTTGATAAGTTCATTATTTACCCGCTTTAAACTTCTTTTTCATCAAGGTGCCATATCTTTGGTGCCTTGATTCTCAAATTAAGTTTTGCACTTAATTTCCTGCTTTCCCCTCTATATCAGAATAAAAACGAATTTAGTCATATTCCCGGTGTCTTTGGATGGAAATAGTTTGGGTTTAAGGTATGATTGCGGGTTCTTATTTTTTGCGCAATAAAATTGCACTCGTTTAATTTCATAGGTTATTTAAGTTTCATGCAACTTGTTGTTACTAAGGCCAACTCACTACAAGCATTTCAATGGGTAAAGTCTGGCTGGAGACTATTTACCCAACAGCCTGCGCCATTCATGGCCATGAGCGGTATTATTTTAGCTATTAGCCTAGTCGCTAATTTTGTGCCTCTTTTGAGTTTTTTCATTGTTTTCTTAATGCCATTTCTGACAGCTGGTTACTATCAATGTGCATCAAATGTTGAACAGGGCGAAAAAATTCAAGCTGCGGATTTGTTTATGTATCTTTCCAAGATATCTGAATACAGCGTGTTTATGCGCATTGCCGTGGTGAGTATATTGTTAAGTCTTCCGGCCTCTAGCGCCGCAGGCGCCATTATGGAAGGTATGCAACAAGGGCAACAACCTGAGTTTTATCTAATGGTGACTTTTGTTGGGTTTATGGCGCTTAACTTTATGTTGACCTCGTTTGCAATTCCTGCCGCCTGGGTTAGCCCTAAAACGCCTGTAGCACAATTGATCAAACAGAGCTTCATAGCGTGCTGGGTCAACGTATTGCCTTTGACCATCTATGGCCTGTTGATGATGTTGGTGTTTTTCATTTCTATGCCTGTTATTTTGATCGGCTGGTTAGTGGCAATGGCTATTGGCTCCCTGTCTTTTTATCAAATGTTCCTAGATTTTTACCAGCCAGAAAAAGTTGATTCAATTGACACAGAGCAATCAGAAGGCGCAACAATAAATGCAGAATGGCAAGAGGTAACGCCAGATAAAGATATAGCTGAATCAGGCGTTAAGGAAGTGAACTCAACAGACGTTGAAAATAATACCGATGAAACTAAAACACCGGATTTAAGTAATTCAATCGACTTGAACGAAACCGAAACAACAGAAAAGAACGGTGCAGAAAAAGATACAAACGATCGAACTGATCACAGACAGAACTAAGTTAAGAAACCGAGCCTTATACTGGTTGTCAAAACGTGATTATTCGATAAAGGACTTTCGGGTTAAGTTAGACAAAGTTTGTGAATTAACGGATCTAAAAGAAGAATTAGTCGAAGATTTTATTCAGAAAGACTGGCTTAACGAGCAAAGATATATGACATCCTTTGTTCGAAGTAAGATATCTGCTGGGTTAGGTCAAAGACGAATAGTGATGGAGTTGCAGCAACACGGTATTAAAACATCGGAAGCGGAACTCTATCTGGAACAAATGGAAGTCGATTGGTTCGAGCAGGCTCAAGCAACGTATTCGCGTAAATACGGAGAAAAGCCAATAACAGATTACAAAGATAAATCGAAACGATATCGGTTTATGCAATATCGGGGCTTTAGCTCCGAGCAGATACAATATGCGATGGATCACAAGTCCAACGATTGGTAATAACAAGTAGAATTAACATAAGCAGAGATAACTTGCGACGGCAGAGAGTTGCGAGATATAGGTAAAGTGAATATGTATAACACAACAGCGAAACTAAGAACGGCGTTTTTAGATTATTTTGCAAGTAAACAACATCAAATTGTTTCCTCCAGCTCCCTAGTGCCGGGTAATGATCCGACATTGTTATTTACTAATGCGGGTATGGTTCAATTCAAAGACGTATTTTTGGGTGCCGAAAGTCGTGCTTACACGCGTGCGACAACGTCGCAGCGTTGCGTACGTGCAGGTGGTAAACACAATGATTTGGAAAATGTCGGTTATACAGCGCGTCACCATACTTTCTTTGAAATGTTAGGTAATTTTTCATTCGGTGATTATTTCAAGAAAGAAGCGATTCATTATGCCTGGGAGTTTCTGACCGAAGTCGTCAAGCTACCGCAAGATCGATTAATGGTTACCGTTTATGAAACAGACGACGAAGCTTATGATTTATGGCACAAAGAAATAGGCGTGCCTGCAGACAAAATTGTACGAATAGGCGATAAATCTGCGGATAAAAAATACGAGTCAGATAACTTTTGGTCTATGGGTGATACCGGACCTTGTGGCCCATGTACTGAGATTTTTTACGATCACGGTGAACACATTTGGGGTGGCCCTCCAGGCTCGCCTGAAGAAGACGGCGACCGTTTCATTGAGATCTGGAACATCGTATTTATGCAATTTAACCGTAGTGCAGATGGCACTATGGCCCCATTACCTAAACCTTCGGTTGATACGGGCATGGGTATCGAGCGTATTGCTGCAATCATGCAAGGTGTGCATTCAAACTATGAGATCGACATCTTTCAAAACTTGATCAAGGCCGCGGCTGATATCTTAAAAGTAGACGACCTTGAGAACAAGTCGCTGCGCGTGATTGCCGATCACATACGTTCCTGTTCATTCATGATCGTTGATGGCGTAATGCCTTCAAACGAAGGTCGTGGTTATGTTTTACGTCGTATCATTCGTCGTGCAATTCGTCACGGTTACAAGCTTGGTGGCACCGATTTGTTCTTCAATAAATTGGTTGCAACTTTAGTGCAGGAGATGGGCGAAGCTTATCCTGAACTTGCACAAAAACAAGCGGTTGTTGAGAAAATGTTGCGTATTGAAGAAGAGCAGTTCGCTAAGACGCTCGAACGTGGCATGGCATTATTAGACGGCAGTTTATCAGAGCTTGAAGGTACGGTGATCCCGGGCGAGCTAGTATTTAAGTTATACGATACCTATGGATTCCCGGCGGATTTGACAGCGGATATTGCTCGTGAAAAAGAGCTTACGATTGACCAAGCCGGTTTTGAATCTGAGATGGCGGCACAGCGTCAGAAATCGCAAGCAGCCTCTAACTTTGGCTCAGATTACAACCAACAAGTAAAATCTGAACATCATTCAGAATTTAAAGGGTATGACAACCAAGAGTATTCAGCGACTGTTATCGAGCTTTTCAAAAACGGTGAGTCTGTAACTGAGTTGAATGATGGTGATGAAGGTATTGTTGTTCTAGATAATACGCCATTTTATGCCGAATCTGGTGGTCAATCTGGCGACCAGGGTACGCTAGATTGTGAAGTAGGTCAGTTGGTAGTTCGTGATACTCAAAAAATCGGTAATGCAATTGGTCATTACGGTAAAGTTATCGGCTCTTTAGCGCTAAATGAACGTGTTAAGGCGGAGATCGATACAGTGCGCCGTAATGCCATCAAACAAAATCACTCTGCAACCCACTTATTGCACGCCGCACTGAGAACTGTGTTAGGTGAGCATGTAGGTCAGAAAGGCTCATTAGTTGAAGCGGATAAGTTCCGTTTTGACTTCTCTCATTATGAAGGTGTGACACAAGCGCAGTTACAGCAGGCTGAACGTCTGGTTAATGAGCAAATCCAACAAAACAATGTATTGTCTACCGAGTTGATGCAAATTGATGACGCCAAAGAAAAAGGTGCGATGGCACTATTTGGTGAAAAGTATGACGACGAAGTTCGAGTTGTTACCATGGGTGATTTCTCAATTGAATTGTGTGGTGGTACTCATGTAACTCGCACGGGTGACATTGGTTTGTGCAAGATTATTTCTGAAGCCGGTATTGCTGCGGGTGTTAGACGTGTTGAAGCAGTAACGGGCATGTCTGCATTAGCATACGTGCACCAAACAGAAAATCAGTTGAGTCATGCGGCCGGTTTATTAAAAGGCGAAGCGGGCGCAATAGTCGAAAAAGTAGAACAAGCTCTTAACCGCAACAAGTCACTAGAAAAAGAACTACGTCAGTTAAAAGAAAAGCTGGCTAGCCAGCAAGGCGGTAACCTAGCCGAGCAGACTAAAGAGATTGCTGGCGTTAAGTGCTTGATCGCTAATTTGGAAGCAGCGGACCCTAAATCATTGCGTGGTTTAGTTGACGAACTTAAAAACAAACTAGGTTCAACTGTGATCATGTTAGCGGCTATTAATGACGGCAAAGTGAGTCTAATTGCTGGTGTCACTAAAGACTTAACAGGAAAAGTCAAAGCCGGTGAGTTAGTGAATCATGTTGCTTCTCAGGTCGGTGGCAAAGGTGGCGGTCGTCCTGATATGGCGCAAGCTGGTGGATCACAACCTGAAAACGTACCAACAGCGTTAGAAAGCGTAGAGTCTTTCTTAGCTGAAAAGTTAGCATAAAGTATTTTTTGAATCGATGAATACCCAGCTTACGCTGGGTATTTTGTTTTAACTAAGGTAAAAGTTTAACTTTGGCATTATTAGTCCACAAATATGGTGGAACGTCGGTCGGCTCTATGGAGAGGATAGAAGCCGTAGCGGAACGCATCATACATACCATAAAACAGGGCCATAATGTGGTCGTGGTGGTTTCTGCTATGTCTGGAGAAACCAATCGTTTAATTCAGCTAGCGCAAAATATCGAATCTTCGCCTTCTATAAGAGAGATGGATGCCCTTGTAACGACGGGTGAACAAGTGACCGCTTCTCTTTTAGCCATGACGCTTATCAGCAAAGGGTATTCGGCGATATCCATGTTGGCGGACCAGATCGGTATCAAGACAAACAATCACTTTGGTAAAGCGAGAATCGAATCTATAGAAACACAAGGTTTGTTGGAGCATATACAGCATGGCCGTATAGTCATAGCAGCAGGTTTCCAAGGCCGTGATACGGAAAACAATATCACGAGTTTAGGTCGTGGCGGTACCGATACGACTGCGGTGGCGATCGCCGCGGCTATACAAGCAGATGAGTGCCAGATATTTACAGATGTGGATGGCGTTTATACAACGGATCCTAGAATCGAGCCTCAGGCTAAAAAGTTAAATACTGTATTGTTTGACGAAATGATTGAAATGGCGAGCCTTGGCGCCAAAGTATTGCAGAAACGCTCAGTTGAATTGGCTGGTAAACACAGAGTTAAATTACGAGTGCTCTCTAGTTTTGAACCTTTAAGAGATGGATTCGAAGCGGGGGGAACCCTGATAACCTATGAGGAATCAGATTTGGAAGATTTATTAGTTTCTGGTATCGCATGCACAAAAGATGAAGCTCTCATAACGCTTTCTGGGATGAATTTAGATGCGGTTTTGCCAGCCGATGTTTTGCATGTGATCGCCGAACAAAATATTGAAGTTGACATGATAGTCCAGGCTATTAATCACGACAGTCAGTCAGACAAAATCGATTTTGCTTTTACCATTGGTGAAGGCGATTATGAAGCTTGCATGACAAGCATAAAAACCTTGTTACAAGAAAATCAAAATATTTCAATCGATAATGTGCAAGGTAATAAATCTGTTGCTAAGATTTCAGTGGTAGGTGTAGGGATGAGGTCACACGCTGGAGTAGCAAGTAAGGTGTTACAAACTTTAAAAGGTGAACATATTCCAGTAACTCTGATTTCTACCTCAGAAATAAAAATATCTGTCTTAATCGAACAAAAATATATGGAGTTGGCAGTAAGGGCTTTGCACCAAACATTCGCTCTGCATACTTAATATACTAAAAATTGTAAGATGATGGATGTACAGGTAGAATGCCTGCCTTCGGCCTTTGGTCGAAACCTGGCTTTCAATTTGAAAGTAACATAAGCAAGCATATAAGGAGCTTAAAATGCTTATACTAACTCGTCGTGTTGGTGAAACTTTAATGATTGGTGATGAAGTTACTGTTACTGTTTTAGGTGTAAAAGGCAACCAAGTAAGAATTGGTGTTAATGCCCCTAAAGAAGTCGCGGTTCATCGCGAAGAAATCTATATGCGTATTCAAGCAGAAAAGGGCGGCACGCCTTCTGATGTGGAATAACGTTAAACCGGCCTTAGGCCGGTTTTTTTGATTTAGGGGCTAAAAAAATAAGTTATCTCAGGCGTTTTGGTTTAAATAATCGACATAAAATTGCAAATTGGTTAATTTCGACGCACACGGTCATTTATTTGTGAATTTTTGTTTGACTTATAATCTTAGATCATTACTATACGCACCACATCAGATGGAGAGGTGGCCGAGTGGCTGAAGGCGCTCCCCTGCTAAGGGAGTATAGGGTTTGTAGCCCTATCGGGGGTTCGAATCCCCCCCTCTCCGCCATTTGATGTAGATGAAATGATATTGCGCGCTCGTAGCTCAGCTGGATAGAGTACCTGGCTACGAACCAGGCGGTCGGAGGTTCGAATCCTCCCGAGCGCGCCATTCATTACATTGACCCTAAAGATGCGCGCTCGTAGCTCAGCTGGATAGAGTACCTGGCTACGAACCAGGCGGTCGGAGGTTCGAATCCTCCCGAGCGCGCCATTCTTTAGCTCTTCTATTTCATACACTCCAAAGTTTAAAATTTTCTCAGATTATTCATTATTGTTCCGCTCGGGTTGGATGAGAACCTCCGTTAGGTTCGACTAATTTTGTCTGGAACAAATGAATACCAACTCTACTAATTATTTAGCCATTCAGCGAGAATTAAAAAGCTCGTAGGCAAGGCATTGATTGCAGATAATGGTGTGGCCCTTTTCAAAATCAATAACGCAGAATACGAGCTTTTTAAACTCGCCCTTCGGGAGCGTTTAATAGACTTCAACTCTTTGTTGCACCGTTTTGAAAGGTGGATGACATTCCTGCAACGATGCGTCTCGATTTGAAGGCTCTTAAACCGCTCTGAATAGTTAAATAATTAGTAGAGTTGGTATAAGCGCCGAAGGCGGCCGCGAAACGGTGGAGTATAGGGACATACGACATAATCCTCCCGAGCGCGCCATTCTTTAGCTCTTCTATTTCATACACTCCAAAGTTTAAAATTTTCTCAGATTATTTATTATTGTACCGCTCGGGTTGGATGAGAACCTCCGTTAGGTTCGACTAATTTTGTCCATTTCAAAAAGCTTTGATTCCTTATTCACAAAGTTCTAATAATCAATTATTGATATCACTAGCTAATTTTATTTCTTAAAAAAGAAATGCTTAGTTTCCTAAATGCTCACTTTAGCTGTCTAAATTTTTAACAACTCATGATTTGGGGGAGTTTGTCGTTTTTTAACTTATTGATATGTAAGTAAAATGCTGGTTGGTATGTGTCTTGCTATCGGACTGGCTAATATCAAAATTAACACTAACTCGATGATTTATCGGGAAATTAAGGGATGAAAATGAGCAATTTGTCTTTCAAATCTGGATTACTTGCATTAACGCTTACACTTGGTTTTGTTGCTGGAAATGCGAACGCTGGGATTATCACCACAGGTAGTTTTACAGGAGCTGATGCCGGAGAAGGCCTCGACTTTGAAGGCTCTTTTGAATATGCGGTAAACGTTCTTGGTAATGGTGGCTTTAATATTGGCGATGCATCATTTACCAATGATTCAGTATCTGGAGTGAATATTTCTGCGCAGCATTCAATCCTAAACTGGCACAATGCAAATTATGGCAACAGTGCAGATGATAATTCACTTGAGTATGTGATGCAGTCTATTAGATGGAGCGGTGCGGGAACGGATGTGGTTCGTGTTGACATGAGTGATTTGGTTGTCGGCGATAGTTATTCATTGCAGTTACTATTCGCTGAGACATGTTGTACTCGTGGTTTCGATGTGTTTGCTGAAGGACAAAAGATAGTTGATGACTTTTCTCCATATGTAGAACAAGGTTTTGTTAACAACCAAAGTGCCGGTGCGTTTGTTCGTTATGATTTTGTTGCGGGTGATTCGACGCTTAACATCACGTTCGGAGGCTCAGCACCTTTCGGTGACAATAATCCCATATTGAATGGCTTTACTTTAGAGCATGTGACATCGGTACCTGAACCTTCGACTACTGCGTTATTGGCTTTGTCCCTATTTGGTCTGGCGGCACGACGTATAAAGAAATAACCAAAAGTAGATTTCAATGAGCACTACCAGGTAGTGCTTTTTTTTGCCTAAAATTTAAGGAATAGTTTTGAGCGCCAAGTCTGAGATGGCGATTTTGAGCCATTTTTAGACATATATAGATCTTGGGTATAACATCAAATGAGCGTGGATTGATAGCAAATCGGTTTAAATTATTCAAAAATTGTAAAATGGTCAGTCCAATCTTGTTAACTGTTTGTTTTTGAATGATAAAGCTTGTCTTTTTTTCTGCGTTTTATGACCAAAAATAAAACAAAAATAAAAAAATAACTTTTAATTGTGATCTTTTTTGTGGTACTTAAGAGTTAATACTCTAAATTTCGTTATTGAGATGTATGTATATTTATTCCCTTTTTGGGGATTAGTATTCATGTTTTGAATGCGATTCAAATAATAAAAACAGGGTTGGAATATGAATGTTTCAGAATTGTTAGTCGAAGCTGGCATATTAATGTTAGTCGGAATGGCAGTCGTTTTTGTCTTTTTGACTATTTTGATATTTGCTACTAAAACCTTAACTAAATTTGCCCTGGCATTTCCTGAGCCAGAACAAGCTGCTCCAGCCAAACCAGTTATAAAACCAATACACTCTGAAAATGGCGCGCCATCGCCGCAAATCATTGCCGCAATAAGTGCCGCGGTAAAACAATACCGCAACAAAAATAAATAGAGGAACGGGACATGAAAAAACCATTATTGTTAACTGAACTAGTTTTACGTGACGCGCATCAGTCTCTTTTAGCGACACGTATGCGACTCGACGACATGCTGCCTATCGCTGAAAAACTGGATAAAGTAGGCTACTGGTCGATGGAATCCTGGGGCGGTGCGACGTTCGATTCATGCATCCGTTACCTTGGCGAAGATCCATGGGAGCGTATCCGCGCACTTAAAGCGGCGATGCCTAATACCAAACAGCAGATGTTACTACGTGGCCAAAACTTGTTAGGTTACCGTCACTATGCCGATGACGTGGTACGTAAGTTTGTCGAGCGCGCGCACACTAATGGTGTCGACGTGTTCCGTATTTTTGATGCCATGAATGACATACGTAATTTAGAAACCGCAGTGAAGTCTGCCGTTGAAGTTGGCGCACATGCCCAGGGCACGATTTCTTACACTGTAAGTCCTGTCCATAATTTGCAAATGTGGCTTGATATGGCCAAGCAGCTGGAAGACTTGGGTTGTCATTCTATCTGTATTAAAGACATGGCTGGCCTTCTGAAGCCATATGAATGTGAAGAGCTGATCACGGGTTTAAAATCAACTGTGGATTTACCAATTGCGATGCAATGCCACGCTACAACCGGATTATCCACTGCTACTTATCAGAAAGCCATCGATGCTGGCATCGACATGTTAGATACAGCCGTATCTTCCATGAGTATGACCTACGGCCACAGCGCAACTGAAACTATGGTGTCTATTGTTGAAGGCACAGATCGCGACACTGGCTTAGATTTAGAATTGCTAGCTGAAATTGCTGCTTACTTCCGTGAAGTACGTAAAAAGTACGCGAAATTTGAAGGTAGCCTAAAAGGCGTTGATTCTCGAATTTTGTTAGCGCAGGTGCCTGGTGGCATGTTAACTAACATGGAAAATCAATTACGTGAACAAGGCGCTGAAGACAAGCTGGATGAAGTATTAAAAGAAATTCCTAAGGTACGTGAAGACTTAGGTTTCATTCCACTGGTTACGCCTACTTCTCAAATTGTTGGTACGCAAGCGGTTCTAAATGTTCTAACTGGTGAACGTTACAAGTCCATCACAAAAGAAACTGCGGGTGTATTGAAAGGTGAATATGGCGCGACTGCTGCACCGGTGAATGCCGAATTACAATCTCGCGTATTAGATGGTGCAGAAGCAATTACTTGTCGTCCTGCAGACGTATTAACTGACGAATTAGATTCGTTAGATAATGAGCTAAGCAAACTTGCGGCCGAAAAGGACATTAACCTTGCCAGCGATAAAATCGATGATGTATTAACTTACGCATTGTTCCCGCAAATTGGTCTTAAGTTCCTTGAAAATCGTAATAATCCAGATGCGTTCGAGCCAGTTCCTACAGGTGAAGTAGAAACACCTGCAGCACCAGCTGCAGCACCACAATCAAGTTCCGATGAGCCAGAAGCGTACAGCGTTTCGGTTGACGGTAAGGTCTATGAAGTTGTCGTCGCGCCATCTGGCGAGTTATCGACTGTCGTGCAAAAGGGTCCACAAGAAGAAAGTGCTCCGCAACATGCTGCGGTAACAGGCAGTGAAACGTTGAACGCACCGCTTGCTGGTAACATCTTTAAGTTGTTAGTGGCTCCTGGCGCACAAGTGCAGGAAGGTGATGTTGTGATCATCATGGAAGCTATGAAAATGGAAACCGAAGTGCGCGCAGCATCAAGCGGCACAATTTCCTCTGTTAACGTCAAAGAAGGTGACTCTGTCGCCACTGGTGACGTGCTGTTAACTCTGGGGTAAGACACGATGGAAGGTTTGCAAACGTTGTGGGCGTCCACCGCCCTGGCAAATTTTGAATGGGCTCAGTTAGTTATGATGGGCGTCGGCTGTGTACTCTTGTACCTGGCGATTTCCAAAAAATTTGAGCCTCTGTTATTGGTACCAATTGGTTTTGGTGCTGTATTAGCTAATATTCCTATGGCGGGATTTACTGAGCCTGGTGGCTTGTTGTACTACGTGTACGAAATTGGTATCGGTTCAGGCGTCTTTCCACTTCTCATCTTTATGGGAGTTGGGGCAATGACGGACTTCGGTGCATTGATAGCCAATCCTAAGATGTTATTGTTAGGGGCTGCCGCTCAGTTTGGTATTTTTGCTACATTGTTTGGTGCGATTGCGTTAAATCTGGTTCCTGGCTTTGAGTTTACCTTACAGGATGCATCCGCCATCGCCATTATTGGTGGTGCCGATGGACCGACTGCAATATTCCTGGCTTCCAAATTGTCTCCAGACTTACTAGGTGCTATTGCCGTTGCAGCGTATTCATATATGGCGTTAGTACCAATTATTCAACCGCCAATCATGAAAGCACTGACTAATGAAAATGAACGTCAGATCAAGATGGAACAATTACGTACGGTAACGAAAAAGGAAAAGGTATTGTTTCCTCTAGCGGTACTGTTTTTATCCGCGGCCTTTTTACCAGCGGCAGCTCCATTAGTAGGTATGTTCTGTTTGGGTAACCTGATGAAAGAATGTGGCGTAGTGGACCGTTTAAGTAATACGGCTCAAAACGAATTGATTAATATAGTCACTATATTTTTAGGTTTAGCGGTTGGTTCAAAACTAAGTGCCGATAAATTCCTGACCGTAGAAACTCTAGGTATCTTAGCGTTAGGTGCGGTCGCCTTTAGTATCGGTACGGCTGCGGGCGTCATAATGGCGAAAATCATGGGTAAGTTTAGTAGTGAACCCATTAACCCATTATTGGGCGCCGCGGGTGTATCGGCGGTGCCAATGGCGGCGCGAGTTGTGAATAAGGTTGGGCTTGAGTCTAACCCGCATAACTTTTTATTAATGCATGCTATGGGACCCAACGTGGCTGGGGTACTTGGTTCTGCGGTCGCCGCGGGTATATTGTTGGCACTAGTTGGTTAGAAAAACTAACTGATAAAGCTACATTTACATACGATAAGTTCAGCCGACCCCTTAAAAGGTCGGCTTATTTTCCGGGTTGGACAAATAAAGGTTAAATAAACCTGAATTTTATCTGGATCCTAGATTGTTGGATTTGTGTTCGTTTGTTATACTTACGCCCCGTCCTGATAAACATCCAAAAATCTTAAAATTACTCGCTGAATTTCTGTTCTAGCGATGTTTTTGCTTTTGAGATGTACACAATTCGCAATCTAACTTTTTAAAGGTTTGTATGACTACTCGATATATTTTCGTTACTGGTGGTGTTGTTTCGTCATTGGGTAAAGGTATTGCAGCCGCTTCTCTAGCAGCCATTCTAGAAGCGCGTGGTTTAAAAGTAACCATCCTAAAACTAGACCCATATATCAACGTTGACCCTGGTACTATGAGCCCGATTCAGCACGGTGAAGTATTTGTCACCGAAGACGGTGCTGAAACTGACCTGGATTTAGGTCACTATGAACGTTTCATTCGTACCAAGATGACTAAGAAAAATAACTTCACTCAAGGTCGTGTATATCAGGATGTATTAGCTAAAGAGCGCCGTGGTGATTACCTAGGTGCAACGATTCAGGTTATCCCTCATATCACGAATGACATTAAGAGTCGTGTTATTGCCGGTGCCGAAGGCATGGATGTGGCCATTGTTGAAGTCGGTGGCACAGTAGGTGATATCGAGTCGCAGCCTTTCTTAGAAGCACTTCGTCAGTTGGGTGTGGAAGTTGGTCGTGAAAATGCGATGTACATGCACTTGACTCTGGTTCCATATCTTGGGGCGTCAGGTGAAATCAAAACCAAACCAACTCAACATTCAGTTAAAGAGCTACGTTCTATTGGTATCCAGCCTGATATCCTAGTTTGTCGTTCAGATCGTGCTATCCCGGCAAATGAGAAAGCAAAAATTGCGTTATTTACCAACGTGGAAGAAAAAGCGGTTATCAGCTTAAAAGATGTGAGTTCAATCTACCAAATTCCTGCTTTGCTTAAGTCTCAAGGTTTGGATGATTTGGTTTGTCGTCGTTTCCATATTGAAGCACCTGAAGCTGACCTAGGTGAGTGGGAACAGGTTCTTTATGAAGAATCAAATCCAAATGGTGAAGTAACCATTGGCATGGTGGGTAAATACGTCGAATTACCGGATGCGTATAAGTCAGTTAATGAAGCATTAAAACACGCCGGTCTTAAAAACCGACTAACCGTAAATATTCAATATGTTGATGCACAAGATGTTGAAGTCAAAGGCACCGAAATTTTGTCGGAGCTGGACGCTATTTTGGTACCAGGTGGTTTTGGTGAGCGTGGTACAGAAGGTAAAATGATCGCAGCTCGATATGCGCGCGAAAATAATGTGCCTTACTTAGGTATTTGTTTGGGTATGCAGTTAGCGTTAATCGAGTTTGCTCGAAATGTTGCAGGACTTGAAGATGCTCATTCAACCGAATTTAATCCGGAAACACCACATCCGGTTGTTGGTTTGATCACTGAGTGGTTAGACAAAGAAGGTCAGGTAGAATTACGCAATGAAACGTCGGATTTAGGTGGCACTATGCGTTTAGGTGCACAACGCTGTTACTTGAAACCAGATTCAAAAGCACGTGAAGTTTATGGTGATGAATGGATCACTGAACGTCACCGTCACCGTTATGAAGTGAATAATAACTATATCGAAAAGCTGGAAAAAGCAGGTCTTGTTTTTGGTGGCTTATCGGAAGATAAAAAACTGGTAGAAATGATCGAGATCCCAGGTCACCCTTGGTTTGTCGCTGGTCAATTCCACCCTGAATTTACGTCTACGCCTCGTGATGGACACCCTTTATTTGAAGGTTTTGTCGGCGCAGCAGGCGACTACGCAAAAAATAAGTAACTTATATTAAACGCAGCTTCTAATGGCTGCGTTTTTTCTACACAACAATTAAGGAATTGAGAATGTCTCAAATAGTTAAAATCATTGGCCGTGAGATCATGGACTCACGTGGTAACCCAACTGTTGAAGCTGACGTTTATCTAGAGTCTGGTGCGATCGGTCGCGCTGCTGCTCCTTCAGGTGCATCTACTGGCTCTCGTGAAGCTTTAGAATTGCGTGACGGCGACAAAGCTCGTTACATGGGTAAAGGTGTAGAAATTGCTGTTGCGAACATCAATGAAAAAATTGCACCAGCACTAGCAGGTAAAGACGCACAATTGCAGGTAGCTATTGACCAGGCGATGTTAGACCTAGATGGTACAGACAACAAAGCAGTATTAGGCGCAAACGCTATTTTGGCTGTTTCACTGGCGACGGCAAAAGCGGCTGCAAGCGAAAATGGTATTGCCTTGTTCGAGCACATTGCAAACCTAAACGGTACAAAAGGCGAATACTCTATGCCTGTACCTATGATGAACATCTTAAATGGTGGTGAGCACGCGGATAACAATGTAGACATCCAAGAGTTCATGGTTCAGCCTGTTTCTGCTAAGTCTTTCAAAGAAGGCCTACGCATGGGTGCTGAAATTTTCCATAACTTGAAAAAAGTATTAAGCGAAAAAGGTTTGAATACAGCTGTGGGTGACGAAGGTGGTTTTGCACCTAACCTTGCATCAAACGAAGAAGCGTTAACAGTAATCGAACAAGCCGTTGAGCGTGCGGGTTATAAACTAAACGAAGACGTAACTTTGGCACTAGATTGTGCATCTTCTGAGTTCTACTCCGACGGTGTTTATGACATGAAAGGCGAAGGTAAGAAGTTTGATTCAGCTGGTTTCTGTGACTACTTGGCTGAGTTAACCAACAAGTACCCAATTGTTTCTATCGAAGACGGTTTAGACGAGTCTGACTGGGACGGATGGAAATTACTTACTGACAAAATTGGTGAAAAAGTTCAATTAGTTGGTGACGACTTATTTGTTACGAACACTAAGATCCTTCGTGAAGGTATCGAAAAAGGTGTGGGTAACTCTATCTTAATCAAATTCAACCAAATCGGTTCACTAACTGAAACGTTAGAAGCGATTCGTATGGCAAAAGAAGCGGGTTACACTGTTGTTATTTCTCACCGCAGTGGTGAAACAGAAGACGCAACGATTGCTGATTTAGCAGTTGGTACTGCAGCTGGCCAAATCAAAACGGGCTCACTATGTCGTAGTGACCGTGTTGCTAAGTACAACCAATTGTTACGTATCGAAGAGCAATTAGGTGAAGTTGCTTACCGCGGTCGTAGCGAAATCAAAGGTCAATAAGACCTACGTATAATGAAAGGGGAGCATTGAGTTCCCCTTTTTTATTGGTGCTGTTTTTTGTTGGTATTGTGTTTTATTCCCGCTATAGTCATCACATGGTTACCTCTGATAAACAAACAAGTCTCTGGCAACAAAGGCCAAACCAACAGGTTTTGTCTGAGTTGTGCAATGCACTTTACGAGAGAGAATTAAAACGTTTATCTCAAGATGAAACCATGTCGCTCGATATGATGAAAAAGCGATTGGCATCCTTACCTTATTACATAAAACGTGCAGCAGAACACATTAATGAGCTTTTTATTCCACTAGAATTAGACAGTCAGAATGGTTCCTGGTTTGCGAGTCAGTCCAGCAAACCGTTTTCTCTGAAAGCTGATACAAATAAAACCGATGACTTTTATACCCGTCACGGTCAAATGGCGTTAATCGTTCCTGTGTCCATTTTTCATTATGGAATTGAGCAAGTTGTGTTGGATACGATTGATGAGGTTGATAGTGTTAAACGACGTGTGCATTGTAATCAACATGGTTGGTTTCATTATTCGGGTGAGTCCGTTGATGAAACGAGCATTTACAAAAAAGTGCTCTTGAAACCGGGGAAACCTGTTATGAGTGCAGCATGTTGCGGGCATCAGTGGTTAAATCAGAAAAAGTCTACACCCAGACTTTTATCTCTTCGAGAAATGTTGTTGGCCAGCAGAATAAATTGGCGCCAATTCCACAAGTTACTTCCTCTTCACACCAATAAATAACAAATAGCCTAATTTGGGCCTTTCTATCTTTGGCTATCATTTGCATAATACGCCTTTAGTATTTCATTTGTGGCTTCGTTGTGCGATTGATAAATTTCTTGTTAGTGATTTTGGCGTCTCTGCTGGTTTACCGACTTATTTTTGGTCACAACGGTATGCAGTTTTACAATGCCCATCGTCAGGAAGTAACCAAACTTAAAGATGACAATGATCAGTTGTTAAAACGTAACGATATGATCACCGCAGATGTGAATGATTTAAAGGTTGGGCTTGAAGGCATAGAAGAACGTGCCCGTAATGAGCTGGGCATGATCCGTGAAAATGAGACCTTCTTTCGTTTGGTGCCAAATAATAAGGAAAATGAATGAGCCAGACATTTCCTCCTCTTGCTGTTGTTATTCCAGCAGCAGGTATGGGCAAGCGGATGAAATCCTCGGTAGCTAAACAATATCTTACATTGCAAGGCAAATCGATTCTCGAAAATACCATTGATGTGTTTCTGACTCTTCCCTTTGTGCAAAAAGTCGTTGTGGTTCTTGCACCAAACGATGATTTTTTTTCAGATTTAGCAGTATCCAAGCATCCAAAAGTGACAACGGCCGTTGGTGGCAAAGAACGCGTTAACTCGGTCTTTAACGGCGTCAAACATGTAGCGAAACTTGGATTGGATTGGGTCATGGTCCATGATGCGGCACGTCCATGTTTGCCACAAGCAGATGTAGAGAACCTGTTTCAATCTTGCTTAACTGCTGGGAAAGCCGGCATCTTGGCAACCAAAGTCCGAGATACGATGAAACGTGCTGTGAGCGGCACAGAACAAATAGCTTCTACCGTTGAACGTGAAGATCTGTGGCACGCCTTAACGCCACAATGCGCAGAAGTCACGCAATTATTGAATGCCTTAGAATTGTCAAAGGTGGATGAGCAAAGTTTTGATCCTATGATAACGGATGAGGCGTCAGCTATAGAATTAGCTTCTTTGCCAGTGTTATTAGTTGAAGGTAGTGCTCGAAACATTAAAGTGACGCATCCAGAAGATTTGGAGCTGGCGCAGATATTTTTACAAGGTAATTAAAATGAATTTAAGAATAGGTATGGGTTACGACGTCCACAAGTTTGGTGGAGAAGGACCGGTAGTATTGGCCGGTGTAAAGATCCCATTCGATTATGGTTTTATTGCACACAGCGACGGCGATGTGGCCATCCACGCTTTATGCGATGCGATATTGGGCGCGTTAGCACTTGGCGATATTGGCAAGCATTTTCCAGACACTGCGGATCAATACGACAATATCGATAGCCGCATATTGTTACGTCATGTTGTTGCACTGGCAAAGGAGCAGGGGTTCATTTTAGGTAACTGCGACTTGACGATTGTTGCTCAGGCACCAAAAATGGCGCCTCATATCGAAAACATGCGTAATATTCTGGCAGCCGATCTTGAAGCGGATATTTCACAGGTTTCCGTAAAAGCTACAACCACTGAAAAGTTAGGCTTTGAAGGGCGAAAAGAGGGCATCTCGGTGCATGCCGTTGTGTTAATGCAGGCGATAGATTAGTGACTGATACAAATCATTTTAAAGACTGGGACTTAAACCATTGGGCTTATCAGCATGAAAAGCCAAACGTTAGTGCTGAGTTTAAATCTGAACCAGAAGATTTCATCGTTACAGAAAAGTTGGGATTTGAATTAACGGGTGAAGGCGAAAACTTATTCCTCCTGATAGAAAAGCGCCAGTTAAACACTCAACAAGTTTGCGAATACTTGGCTAAGTTTTTTGGCAGACGCTTGCGTGATATCGGTTATGCAGGTTTAAAGGATAAACAGTCGATTTCAAGACAGTGGTTTTCGGTGCAAATGAACGTAAAACAAAGCCCCGACTTGACGGGTTTAGATACTGAAAACATCAAATTGTTACAATACAAACGGCACGGTAAGAAACTCAAAGTTGGCGTCTTGGCTGCAAATCGATTTGATATTCGATTGAGAAATGTGACTTCTTTTGAAGAACTAGATTCGCGATTTTCAAAAGTGAGCAAAGCTGGAGCGCCTAATTATTTTGGTGAGCAACGATTTGGGTTTAAAGGAAATAACCTTAATTGGGCAAATCGCATGGCGACTGGGGAACAAATTCGCGATAAAAAAATCAAAGGATTTGCCATCTCAGCGGCAAGGTCGTATTTGTTCAATGAGGTGGTAAGCAAGAGGTTGCATGAAAACATGTATTTAACGCCTCTCGCAGGTGAGGTTTATTTGCTGGCCGGCTCCAATTCATTCTTTTCTCAAGCGCTTGATGATGAAATACTCAAACGATTAATGGAAAGGGACATTTTATTGTCTGCACCGCTATTCGGTGATGGAGAACTGGCATCGACAGATGCCGCTCATGAATTGGAGTGTCAGGTTGCAAACAGTCATGACGCCTGGATTGAACTGTTAAAACAACAGAGATTAAAACAAGAGAGGCGTGCGACAAATCTTCTACCTGAAAATATGAAATGGCGTACAGAGGGTAAAGATATGATTGTCAGTTTTGAATTACCGGCGGGCTGCTTTGCTACTTCGGTTTTGCGTGAATGCGTGAATATAGTATAAAGGATAAGGCATTGAACATATTAATTAGTAATGATGACGGTGTACATGCTCCTGGCTTGGAAGCGCTATATAGTGCATTAAAAGAGCTGGGCAACGTAACCGTTGTCGCTCCGGACCGCAATTTGAGTGGCGCCAGCAGTTCTTTGACTTTGACCAACCCTTTACGCTTACAAGAACATAAAAATGGTTTTTATAGTGTCAACGGCACACCCACTGATTGTGTGCATTTAGCAATCAATCAATTATTGGATACCCCGCCTGATATTGTTGTTGCCGGAGTTAATCATGGTGCGAACTTAGGCGATGATACTTTTTATAGCGGAACTGTGTCCGCAGCCGCAGAAGGTCGCCACTTAGGGTTACCTGCAATTGCGATGTCTTTAACTAGCCGCAAAGAAGATAACTTAGACACCGCGGCAAGAGTCGCTCGTCAGTTATTACAACATGTGGTTGCGCATCCAATACCTTCAGATCAGATCCTTAACGTGAATGTACCTGATTTGCCTTTCGAAGAGCTGGCTGGTTTTGAGGTAACCCGACTCGGGCGACGTCATAAAGCGGAAATGATGGAAAAGCAACTCGACCCATGGGGCAGAGATATCTATTGGTACGGCACGTTAGGCAAAGAGCTTGATGCTGGTGAAGGTACTGATTTTAATGCGATTAATAATAAACGAGTTTCAATAACGCCATTGCATATAGACATGACTGCGTATAAGAGCATTGAAACGGTAGGCAATTGGGTTAAGAAGTTAGAAGTCTAAGATGAATCAAATTTCCAGAAGTGGGCAAGCACTTTCGCAAAAACTGCGACAGCTCGGTATTAACGACGAGTCCACGTTGCAGGCAATTGCAACTATTCCACGCCATTCATTTGTAGAGCAAGTGTTAAGTCATAAAGCCTATGAAAATACGGCTTTACCAATTGGGCAAGGTCAAACTATTTCGCAACCTTACATTGTGGGAAAGATGACGCAGTTGTTAGTTCAACATGGCGTAACGACTAATGTATTAGAAATTGGAACTGGTTCGGGGTACCAAGCGGCAATCTTGGGGCGAATCTTTGACAAGGTTTATTCTGTTGAAAGAATTCGAGCATTGCAGTTTTCGGCAAAACGTCGTTTGCAACAACTTGATATTTATAATGTGCAGATGAAACACGGAGATGGCTGGCTAGGTTGGGAATCAAAGGGTCCCTTCGATGCTATTATCGTAACCGCTGCGCCGGAATCCGTACCGGAAGCACTCAAACAACAATTAAGGGATGGAGGACTCATGGTGGTACCTGTTGGGGTTGATAATCAAATGTTGATCACAATAGAACGCCAAGGTGACGAATTTATCGAAACGGTTCATGAAGCAGTACGTTTTGTGCCATTAGTCGCTGGGGAAACCATTTAGTGAAAATTTTTACTCAATTGTATGATGCGTGTTTGCGCTGGGCTAAACATAAATACGCTACATTTTATTTGGCTTTATTAACTTTTTCAGAGTCGGTGTTTTTTCCGATACCGCCAGACGTTATGTTAGCCCCTATGGTTTTGAGTCGACCTAAAAAAGCTTGGTATTTGGCGACAATTACTAGCCTAAGTTCTGTATTCGGTGGAATTGTCGGCTATTTGCTTGGATTGTACTTATATGATCCAGTCGTTCTTCCATTTATTGAAATGATGAACTACCAGTCGAAGTTCGAGACGATTGTTAACTATTTTAACGAATATGGAGTCTGGATTGTGTTTCTTGCCGGTTTTACACCCATTCCATATAAACTGTTTACAGTAAGCGCAGGTATGTTAGCCATGGCGTTTTGGCCATTTGTTATTGCATCTGCAATAGGTCGAGGGATGAGGTTTTATTTAGTCGCGGGAATTTTGTATTTTGGCGGTGAAAAAATGGAACATAAAATCAGACAGTATGTCGACTTTCTTGGTTGGCTAGTTGTTGCTTTAGTCGTCGGATTTGTTGGTTATAAACAGTTAACTTAATGAAAAAGCTCGCTTTTTATGTATTAGTATCGGTGTTGTTAACGGCTTGCTCAGGGCGCAAGTCGCCAGCACCTATTGCTACTATTGATAAAGCGGGAGGTTCTTACACAAAATCACATCGAAACTCGCTGAAAAGTGATAAATATCAGGTAAAAAGAGGTGAGACGCTTTATGCAATAGCCTGGCGAGCGGGCATTGATTTTCGTCATCTGGCTCGCATCAATAACATCTCAAAGCCTTATGAAATTTACCCTGGGCAGGTTTTGCTGTTAAAAAATACAGCAAAAATATCTAGTAAAAATACCCAATCAAAACAGCCAGTTAATCTGAATAAAAAGTCGGAAAAAAATAATAAAAAAACAGTTGCAAATAAAAAAACAGGGGAGTACGGTAAAAACCAAGCGGATCAAAAACCTAAAAATATAAAGAAAAATGATCCCTTTCCTTCGAAGGTACGTCGCTGGCGTTATCCAAGTGAAGGAAAAATTATCGAGGCCTATTCGTCGAAGGAAAACGGCAATAATGGTCTCGACTTTGGAGGAAGAGCAGGCGATCCCATTATTGCGGCAGCAGACGGCAAGGTGGTATACGCAGGCAGCGCGCTTAGAGGTTATGGCAATCTGGTGATTGTCAAACATAATAATGATTATTTGAGTGCTTATGCTCACAATAAGGTTCTGAAAGTTAAAGAACAGGATTGGGTAAAGGCAGGTCAAGTGATTGCAGAGATGGGAAATTCCGGATCTGAAGATGTGCGACTGCATTTTGAAATCCGATTTCGAGGACGATCTGTCAATCCTTTGAAGTACCTACCAAGACGCTAAATAAGTACTCGTCGTTAAACCGGACTTAATGCTAGTCATGGAGTCAGTTAGGAGGCGTACTATGAGTCAAGAACTTGTTACCGAAGTGGAATTGGAATCAAAGACCAGTCTGGATGTCACTGAACCAAGTGATAAAGATATGGAAGAGACAGCAACTCGCGAGAAAGAGGAAACTGTCGCCAAAGCAGATCAACCCAAAAACCTAGATGCAACTCAAATTTATCTGAGTGAAATTGGTTTCTCCCCATTACTTACTGCCGAAGAAGAAGTTTTCTTTGCAAGAAAAGCACTACGAGGCTGTGAAGCATCTCGAAAACGCATGATAGAAAGCAACCTTAGGTTGGTGGTTAAGATTGCGCGACGTTACAATAATCGTGGTTTAGCTCTATTAGATCTAATTGAAGAAGGCAACCTAGGCCTTATCAGAGCCGTAGAAAAGTTTGACCCTGAACGAGGCTTCCGTTTTTCCACTTATGCCACCTGGTGGATACGTCAGACAATAGAACGCGCAATTATGAACCAGACACGTACTATACGTTTACCGATTCACGTGGTTAAAGAGTTAAACGTATATCTACGTACTGCGAGAGAATTAGCACAAAAACTGGATCATGAGCCTACAGCGGAAGAAATTGCCGCGACACTTGATAAACCCGTTGAAGACGTATCAAAAATGCTGCGCTTAAACGAGAGGATTAGTTCTGTAGACACGCCAATTGGCGGAGACTCAGACAAAGTATTGTTGGATATCATTGCGGATGACAGAGGTAAGGGCCCTGAAGTAAAAACGACAGATGATGATATTAATCACAACATTGTCAGTTGGCTTGAACAACTAAATCCCAAACAGCGCGAAGTTTTGGCACGTCGTTTTGGATTGCTAGGTTATGAGCCGTCTACGTTAGAAAATGTAGGTAAAGAGATTGGATTAACAAGGGAACGCGTGCGTCAAATTCAGGTGGAGGCATTACGCCGATTAAAAGATATGGCAACTCATGAAGGGCTCAATATGGAGTCGCTATTTAAAGTTGAATCCTAAATTACCTTCAACTAGAAAAACCCGCTTTTTTGCGGGTTTTTTGTTGTTAAGGGAAAAAATTCAGTATGCTTGCAAATAAATGGGAACAAGGAAAAAATAAGAACATGAAGAAAAATATAATTGCAGCTGTTCCACTCGCTGTTTTAATAGGTCTAGGTGGATGCTCATCCACCGCTGAAAAACAAGAATCACAAGTAATTTCTAAAACTTCGATGATTAAAGACATTACCTATCTTGCTAGTGATGAATTAAATGGTCGCGGTAACTTTACGCAGGACATTGAACAAGCAGCCTCCTTTATCGCGAAACGTTTTGAGCAGATAGGTTTGCAGCCACTAGCGACTGAGTCTGGTTTTTTACAAACATTCAAACTTTACGACTTGTCGCCAAAAGAGCTAAATGTCAGTTTAAATGGGCTTAAAATTGACAATTCGATGTTGTCAATGGCGAGTACAAGAACAGAATTTAACTGGCAGAGTTTGTCTCAGGTTGAGATACATGTCGTCGGTGAGAGTGATGATATGCGGCAAACAATGTCAAGCGTAAATCAGCAGGGCGGCGATCATCTGATTTTGGTAAATAGAGCTCACCAAGATTGGTTTAAGCGTTATCAGAATTATTTTGCGAAAGGTTTACGCAAAAATAACACAGATGAAACGGGAGCAATTGTATTGGTATTGACCGATGAAGTTGAACTTACCTCTATAAACGTTAGTGGTATGGTTACCCGTAACGAACATAAAATTTCCAATGTTGTTGGTGTTTTGCCAGGTAAGTCACTGGACAAAGAAGTTGTATTATATTCTGCACATTACGACCATTTAGGCGCAATTGGTGAAGGTTCCGATGTCATTTATAACGGTGCTGATGATGATGCGTCCGGTACAACAGCTGTGATTAATTTGGCCGAACATTTTGCTACCAGAAAAGACAATGAACGAACATTAATGTTTGCCGCATTTACGGCTGAAGAAATAGGTGGCTATGGCTCACAGTATTTTTCCAAGCAATTAAATCCTGAAGATATCGTCGCAATGATCAATATTGAGATGATTGGTAAACCATCGAAATTTGGCGCAGGCACTATGTGGATGACAGGTGCGGAACGATCAAATTTGCAGTATTTAATGAATCAAAGTCTACAGCCGTCGGGACAAAAAATTCATACCGATCCTTACCCTAAACAACAGTTGTTTTATCGTTCTGACAACGCCACGTTAGCCGGGTTTGGTGTTCCGGCACACAGTTTTTCCACCACTCAATTGGACAAAGACAAACATTATCACCAGGTGAGTGACGACATTCAAAGTTTGGATCTCGATTCTATGTATCAGGTGATAGCTCAGTTAGCTATGGCGGTAGAAGGTTTAAATGCCGGGGAACAAACGCCTAATCGAATTGAGCCACTAAAAGAACGTTCAAAAGGTTTAATTTACTAGATTTAAATGCAGAGGTAACTGAACCAGTTACCTCTGCCTAGTGACTCTTACTGAGCTAATTCTTTTTCAACTAATTCGAATTGCTCTATTACTGCATCTTCTGGTTTAGCTGATCTTAATGATACAAAGTAGATAGCTAGAGAAGAACAGATAAAGCCGGGCACTATTTCGTACATCCAACTGCTCAGCCCTTTTCCTTGAATTTCAATCGGAGCGTAAATCCATATCAAGACTGTCAAAGCACCAACTATCATGCCCGACATCGCACCTTGTTTGGTCATTTTTTTCCAGTAAAGACTGAAAATGATCAAAGGCCCAAATGCTGCACCAAATCCGGCCCAGGCGTTACTAACCAAACTCAACACTGTGCTGTCCCTGTCTAGTGCTAATAGTCCTGCTATTACCGCAACCAGTAAAACAGACATTCGGCCGATAAATACTAACTCTTTTTCGGACGCATCACGTTTGACAAACACTTTATAGAAGTCATCGGTTAACGAGCTGGAAGAAACTAACAACTGAGAGCTGATGGTACTCATGATTGCGGCTAAAATTGCGGCTAATAAAAAGCCAGTAATAAGGGGGTGAAACAAGACCTGCGAGAAAACAATGAAGATAGTTTCTGGATCTTTTAAGTCGTAACTGAATTTGGCGACAAATGCGACACCGGTATAACCAACAGCTAATGCACCCACTAGCGACACTAACATCCAACCCATACCAATGTTACGCATGGTTGGCATCTCTTTCACTGAGCGTAATGCCATGAATCTCACAATAATGTGTGGTTGACCAAAATATCCCAAGCCCCAGGCCATACTGGATATGATGGCGATAATACTCAGACCCTCAAACCAGTTAAAGTAACTTGGATTAATGGCTGTTATGGTTTGGTTCATTTCTGCCAAAGAATCAAACTGGCTGTATGCCATAACGGGGACCATGATCAAGGCGATGAACATAATGATGCCTTGCACGAAATCCGTAAGGCTCACCGCTAAAAAGCCGCCAAACAAAGTGTATGTCACAACAACTCCAGCAGTAACCATTAAGCCAACTGAATAATCGAGTCCAAAAGAAGACTCAAACAGTTTGCCTCCCGCGACTAATCCTGATGAGGTGTAAAGCGTAAAGAACAAGACAATGACCGTTGATGCAATTAATCTCAGCCCATGGCCGTCATCCATAAAACGTTTAGCAAAATAATCTGGAACCGTAAGCGCATCGCCTGCTTTTTGGGTAAATACGCGTAACCTAGGGGCAACAATCAAGTAGTTAACGAGTGCGCCGATAAACAACCCAATCCCAATCCAGCTGCTGCTAATGCCCGATATGTACATAGCACCAGGCAAACCCATTAAGATCCAGCCACTCATATCAGATGCACCCGCGGATAACGCGGCGACAGCCGGAGGCAAGCTACGCCCACCTAACATATAACCTGATAAGTCTGAGGTCGATTTACGATAGGCGTATAACCCTATTGCCAACATTAAGACAAAGTAGAGACCTAAGGTGAAAAATGTTGCTGTATTCATGATCAATTCAATTATTTTTGTTGTTGTATACCGAGGGTAACATTAGATGGGAGTGGGTTCACGGATATAAACCCATGTTTTTAGGCTGGAACTATGTCAGTTAGAAGATATAAAAACAAATACGTCGGCGAAATGATATTAAAAATCCACCAACGCATCTCTATTTGTTTTTAAGTGTACTAATGTAGCTTACTTTTTAGCTGGCTAAGTAGCTCCCAGGCTTGCCTTGGGGATAGGTCGTCCATATCCGTTTTCTGAATAATATCGGCGACTTCCGTGTGTCCCATGTCGATTAGAGGCATTTGTTGAATCGTCTCTGCCTGTTCAACTGAAGACTGAGCACTTTCAGAACTTTCTAACTGTTTTAATTTGTGTTTCGCAAAATGCAGAACTTCCTTTGGTAAACCTGCCAATTTCGCGACCTGAATACCAAAGCTCTTGCTTGCAGCGCCTTCTTGAACGGCGTGCATAAATACAATGTCATCGCCATGTTCATGGGCATCCAGATGGATGTTAACCGCGCCTTCCTGCTGCTGAGCAAATTGGGTAAGCTCAAAATAATGTGTCGCAAACAAAGTGAGGGCACGTATTTTTGTCGCCAGGTGTTGTGCGCTAGCCCATGCCAGACTTAATCCATCATAGGTACTTGTACCACGACCTATTTCATCCATTAATACTAATGAGTTTTCTGACGCGTTGTGCATGATGTTTGCGGTCTCGGTCATTTCCACCATGAAGGTTGAACGACCTGAAGCGAGATCATCAGATGCGCCAATACGGGTGAATATTCGGTCTATTTCCCCAATCTTCGCTGATTGTGCCGGAACAAAACAGCCAATGTTCGCCATCAGACAAATCAAAGCTATCTGGCGCATATAGGTTGATTTACCGCCCATGTTCGGTCCGGTGATAATTGCCAATCGTCTGTCGCCTGTTAGCTGTACCGGATTGGCAATGAAGGGATCACTCATTACCTGTTCAACAACCGGATGTCGACCCGACTCGATGTCAATGACACGGCCTGCCACCAACTCAGGTTTGGCGTAGTTTAAGGTTTCTGCACGTTCAGCAAAGTTACACAGTACATCGATTTGTGCGACTGCATCCGCTAACACCTGCATAGGTTCAATGACGGTCAATAACTCGTCCAAAAGCTGCTCGTATAGCTTCTTTTCTAATGCTAAGGCTTTGCTTTGGCTACTTAGTACTTTCTCTTCGTGTTTTTTCAGCTCAGGAATAATATAACGTTCGTTATTCTTTAACGTTTGACGGCGGACGTACTCAGCAGGGACTTTATCGGAATGGGCCTTGCTGATGTCAATGTAAAATCCATGAACCTTGTTATAACCGACTTTTAATGTAGGAATGCCCGTGCGCTCACGCTCGTCTACTTCTAATTGTTCGACAAATCGAGTAGCGCCAGCACTTAATTCGCGCCATTCATCTAATTCCTGATTGTAACCTTCTTTAATAACACCACCGTCTCTGATCAATACAGGTGGGTTATCGATAATGGCGTTTTGCAATAACTCTGCAATTTCTGGAAATGGCTGGACTTGATTATTCAGCGCCTTTAATCGAATTGCTTGATTGTGATTTAACATGGATTTTAAGTCGGGCATCAAAAATAAAGCATTTCGTAGTCGTGCTAAATCTCTTGGTCTCGCAGAACGCAATGCTAAACGAGCGACGATACGCTCAATATCGCCCACTTGTTTTAATGTTTCCGCGACTTCGAAGTAGTTGCCGTACGTTAGCAAGTCGTTTACGGCATCGAGACGTGCATTTATTTCACCGTGATTTCTATTTGGCAGGTGGATCCAACGCTTTAACAAACGACTGCCCATGGCCGTTGATGTTTTATCTAGAACCTGGGCTAAGGTATTTTCTTGTCCACCAGAAAGGTTCTGAGTGAGCTCAAGGTTCTTGCGAGTTGCCGAATCCAAAATGATGGTGCTGTCTATCGCTTCCAAAGTAATCGCGCGAATATGTGGTAAAGCGGTTCGTTGAGTATCTTTAACATATTGCATTAAGCAACCTGCCGCGCACACCGCAACAGATGCGTTTTGAACGCCAAAGCCTGCCAGATCTTTTGTTTGAAACTGTTGAGTCAAAATTCGTTCTGCGGTTTGTTGGTCGTACTCCCAATCGGGTCTGCGCCTAGTGCCTTTAACATTTTGAATAAGGTTTAGGTGTGGAAAGCTCTCTGGGTATAAAAGCTCGGCCGGGTTCAGTCTTGTGATGGTGGCGCTGAGATCACCAATTTGATCAAATTGATTAATTAAAAAACGACCACTGTTAATGTCTAGATATGCAACACCATACATTTCGCCTTGTTTTGATTGTTGCGAATAAACGGAACAAATAAGGTTATCAAAACGTTCATTAAGTAAGTTTTCATCGCTTACCGTGCCTGGTGTTACGATTCTTACGACTTTTCTTTCTACCGGCCCTTTGCTTGTGGCCGGGTCTCCAACTTGTTCACAGATGGCTACCGACTCACCCATTTGCACGAGTCTCGATAAATAGTTGTCTACTGCGTGGTAAGGAACGCCTGCCATCGGAATTGGCTCACCAGCCGATGAGCCGCGTTTAGTCAAAGATATATCAAGTAGCTCCGCAGCTCGTTTTGCATCATCAAAAAATAACTCGTAAAAGTCGCCCATTCGATAGAACAACAAAATATCTTTGTGCTCTTTCTTCATAGTTAAAAACTGCTGCATCATAGGAGTGTGGGATGCGATATTCTTAGGATTGTAAAGATCTGTCATAACTGGCGACTAAGTTGTTGCATTAATTTCAATTGCCGATATTGTCCCAGATCAGAATTCTTCTGTCTCGAAAAAAATAACCTGGACTATCAATGAAAAGCCAAATGAACGAAATAACATCACTGAGCAAAAGGCTTGGTGAAGTGCTGCTGGAAAAAGGCATGTCGGTAACTACAGCCGAGTCTTGCACCGGGGGCGGAATTGCCGCTGCTATAACAGAAGTGGCCGGCAGTTCAGGTTATTTTAATTGTGCGTTTGTCACTTACAGTAATGAAATGAAAAGCCAATTGGTTGGCGTAAATAGCGCAATTTTAGAAGAACATGGGGCGGTCTCCAAATTGGTCGTCGAGCAAATGGCACTCGGTGCGGCAAAAAAAGCAAAGGCGAATGTTTCTATTGCGGTGAGTGGGATTGCCGGGCCGAGAGGCGGAACCGAGCAAAAGCCAGTTGGCACCGTTTGGATTGCTATAGCACAGGTTAATACAGTAGATGAGGATAAAACTACTGTATGGAGTAAACAGTATTTGTTCTCCGGCGATAGAAAGTCAATTCGTGAACAAACGGTAAAAGCCTCGTTACATAAGGCTTTAGCGTTACTCGAAGAAAAAAATTGAAGATATTTTTAATTTACTGTTGATACTGTGTAATTATACAGTATACTTTGCAACCAAGTTGAGACGAAAGTCTAAAAGAAATTCCTGGAGAAGTTAATGGACGCAAATAAAGAAAAAGCACTAGGCGCCGCGTTACAGCAAATTGAACGTCAATTTGGTAAAGGCTCCATCATGAAGTTGGGTGACAGCCAAGCATTGGATATTGAATCGGTATCAACGGGTTCACTTGGTTTGGATATAGCTTTGGGTATAGGTGGTTTGCCATGTGGTCGTATCATTGAAATTTATGGTCCGGAATCTTCAGGTAAAACAACGCTAACTCTACAAGTCATCGCTGAAGCTCAAAAACAGGGTAAAACTTGTGCATTCGTCGATGCGGAACATGCGCTTGACCCGATTTATGCGGCAGCACTTGGCGTTAATGTTGACGACTTACTTGTTTCTCAGCCAGACACGGGTGAGCAGGCATTAGAAATTACCGATATGTTGGTACGCTCTGGTGCGGTAGATGTACTTATCGTTGACTCGGTAGCAGCGCTTACACCAAAAGCTGAGATCGAAGGTGACATGGGTGACTCGCATATGGGTCTTCAAGCACGATTAATGTCTCAGGCATTACGTAAGTTAACGGGTAACATTAAGCGTTCTAATACGCTATGTATTTTCATCAACCAAATCCGTATGAAAATTGGTGTTATGTTCGGTAACCCGGAAACAACCACTGGTGGTAACGCACTTAAGTTCTATGCTTCTGTTCGTTTAGACATTCGTCGCATTGGTTCAGTTAAGGAAGGCGACGAGGTTATCGGTAACGAAACTCGGGTTAAAGTCGTGAAAAACAAAGTCGCGCCCCCTTTCAAACAGACTGAATTTATCATCATGTATGGTAAAGGGATTTCAAAAGAAGGTGAGTTGATTGACTTGGGCGTTAAGAATAACGTAGTTGATAAGTCTGGCGCTTGGTATGCATACAACGGCAGCAAGATTGGCCAAGGTAAGGCGAACTGTATTAAGTTCCTGAAAGAAAACGTCGACATTGCCAACGAAATCGAAGGCAAATTGCGTGACATGTTGTTATTAAACGCAACCATTCAGGAAGAAGAAGCGGAAGATAAAGAAGCTTCTTTATAAGCCACTTTGATAAAAAGAATGACCCTGACAAAAAGCCGCTTTAGCGGCTTTTTTATTGTTCATATTCGATAAGTGGTGTGCAGGAGTATTAGAAAAATACTGACGTCAAATGAAGCGGTAAGCACTCTAAGATTAGAATGAAGCTAACAAAACCAATGATAAAAATGAATGGAGTGAAGTTATTTTTTATAAGTTGGTTATTATTCTCGTTAGAAACATAACACTTCATGAAGAGAAACCTGAGACTTGTTATAAACCATTTGTTAGCCATAAGTATACTCCATACAAAATGAAAAAATAGCCAGGAATACAAAAAGCAAATGGAAGGCTCCAATGATATATTTTGCTTTGGGAAAGTTTTTCTCTTTGCATAAAGGCTACTCCAAAGGTTAAAGATGCAAGGAGCGTAAAAACCAACAGACAGAAAAAGAATGTTGTTGCATACACCACCAAATAAATACCGGAACCCAAACCACTACTACCATCAATTAGTTCAAAGAGCACCAAGCAAGCCCAATACGTTACTATTCCAAAAAGAAATGTAAGATATAACAGCAATAGATAAGTACGAGGCCGCTGCATTATTTCTGTGTTATTTTTCATTAAGTATTTCGTACCATGTTTTAAAAAGAATAACTCGTTGTTTGGTTATGGGGGTAATAGCTTCAGATGCATCACTGGACCTCATTGCTATATACATGGTGCCGTGTTTGTATTTTTTATCCAGTACAAATGAATCTAAATCAATAGTTGTATCACGATACTTGAGCCAAGCTAATTGAGCTTTTTTAACATATCCTTTTACTTACGCTTCTCAACGTCTTTTATGTTTTCCTTAATCTTGATGGTCAGCTCATCGTTCTTCAGGGCTTGTTTTTTCATTTTATATTCACGCACGCCTTCCGCTTGTTCATCAGTGCCCAAAGCGATACAGCCATTTATAAAACAACAAGAAATGAAAACGATTAGCAATTTTTCCAAAGTCAGGCTCAACACAATTTCGAACAGAAAGTTATATTAATTATACATCGGGTTTTACTAGTGAGCTTAAATTCAGCCAATAATCTAGAGGCTACTAAAAAGTGACAGAGAACAATGTTCACGACATTTCTTGAAACCAGAATAATACTGAGCCGTCATCTCATATGAAAACTAACCGTTGAAATATGGCGATTGCCTTTTGAAAACCTGATAAATCGCTTCGTCAATTTCATTGGCGTAACACCGAGTATGCTGAAATTGACCATCGACTTCATACACGCTGGAGTTATATAGAATGAACTTAATTCCATTTTTACCCTGTACTCTGGCCGGGTAGTTCTTAAGGACCTCGAATTTTCCTAATCGTTGCATCATGTCATCAAGGCAAAACCTATCCAATTGAAATTCTGAAATATGGTGACCAACATATTCAGATTCATCATAACCTAAGGTATCTAACTCATAGTTATTGGCATATAAAATGATGCCTTCAGCAGAAACTGCATGGATTCCTATTGATGAGTTGTATATGAAGCTTTCGTGGCTTTCCAAAAGCATGAGTAAATCCTTATTAACGATTCCTGTACCTGTTCCTAGCATAGGCGCTTTTATCTTAATTTGAAATAGTCCGTCGATATTGTCGGAATCCTAACAATATGGTTATGAATATAAATAGGTAAGGGAGAAAAGCTCCAAATTTCTGATAAAAAGATTTTTGATTATTATATGGAACACTTGTAAAGGAGAAACCTAGAGTTTCAGATGGGATACGTGACTCTTCGATTATTCTTCCTTTGTTATCTATCACAACGCTAATACCTGTATTCGTGCTTCGAACCATAGGTTTATTAAACTCTATCGTTCTAAATAGTGCCAACGCTAGGTGGGTTCGATTTCCCGCCAGAGCAGAAAACCAGCCGTCATTGGAAGTGTTAATCAGCACATCGCCAGAAGACGCTAAAGCATCGCGCAGATGATCACTAAAAACGGCTTCATAACAAATGAGAGGCACTAGATTCACATCTCGATTTTCTAGACTTAGCGGCAAACTCGAACTTGTTTGTTTAGTCAGGTAATTTGGCATGTTGGGAAACAAATTCCGCAACCAGGGAAAGTACTGTTCAAAAGGTAGATACTCTCCAAAAGGAAGTAATACTTGTTTGTAATAGGTTAGTTGCAACTGACCACCAGTAATAAGTTCTACCGTATTAAAGTACCCATTGTTTTCTGAAATTTCATTACCAACGGGCTCTATGCTGGTAAGCATCAGTGGGACACTCCCCAATGCTTGTTTTATCATTTTTTTATCTTCATCAAAATGCTGGAAAGACAAAGGCACAGGGATTTCAGGCATAACAATTAAATTAACATCTGGTTGATTTGCGACATGTTGGATTAATGGGACTAAGTGTTCTGCTTGTACCAACCAATCATCGCGAGTCCGGTTTTCCACGGAAATGTTGGGTTGGATCATCGCAATCTTAATCTCATTATTGATGATTTCGTCAGTATCTAATGAGTCAGAAGTTTTTTGAGTGCCGAAATATAGATTGCTGGCAAACAAACATGCGGCCAAAACCATTAAGCGCACTGATATTATTGGTGCTTGTTTCAAGTTAATCAAACCGTAAGCTAGGCAAACGTTAACAAGGTGAATAACAAAAAAAACCAAGGCGACGCCGCCGATACTGGCAAGCTGAATCTGGTTGGTTTGAAGGTACAGCGCGTGGGCTAAGTTGCCTGGCAGTACATGGGGAATATAGTTAATTAGACAGGTAAATATGAGTGCAGATAACACGGCACCGTATATTGAGGCTTTTAGTCTCAATTTAGCCTGTAGCCAAAATGCTAGTGCATATGGCAAAGCCGCTAAAACACAAAAGAGAAAAACGACCGGTAGCACTACGTTAATCGGTGCATTTGATATTTTGCTCAGACCATCAATTACCCACCAAATGCTGCACAACCAGCCAAGCGTAGCGGCCAATAAGGAAAGCTTAAAAGCATATCCCGGTGATTTTCCGTAAGTCGCCAGCATGATGGGAACCATGACGAACCACGCCAAATAGTCAAATCCGCCAGTAGGAAATGCTAAATAGAATAGGCCAACAGAGCTAAGTGCAAGCAGTATGTCCCTGAGTTGCGTAAATAAGACTGGCTTGTCTAAACCTTCGTATTCGTTATTCGAGAAAGGGTTACTCTTGATTGCGGTAAACAAAAGCAATCACCGAAATAAACAAGATATGCAGCAGTGGACTTAGAGTTTGCACGCTGGAACCTGAGCCGCCGCTGCCGCCGCCTCCACCTCCACCACCGCCGCCGCCCGCAAGGGCTTCAATTGGCATTAGGATCAAAATCAATAGTATAAATTGTGCAACTCTAGTCATTACTGGCTCTATCTTTAAAAAGTTTGTCTAACCCCCAGAGCACGAGTAATGCAGTCACAAAGTTAATGCCTTGCCATACATACAAGTGATAGAAATCGAAGTTATTGTTGGGTGTGATCATTTCAATGTAGAGATGAACAATGCGAATGAAGTTTTCAATTTGCATGATAAAAACTGCAATAACCACGGAGAGTAGTTTGTTCTTTATACTCTTATTTAAAGCTAACAAGGCAGAACAGACGCTTGCTAACAAAATAAGACCCGTACATTCGTTATCTACGATTACGTATCGAAAAGATGTTGGGTCCATTAAATTATTTGCATGAACTGAGATAGGATAGTTGAGAAATGTGACTAACTTCTCAACAACTAACGCGATATTGTGTTGCAGAATACTGGCCGTGGTTTCGTTTTGCTGGATCACGAAAACCAGACCTTGCAATACCGCTAAATAAGCCAGAAAACGGGGGAAATAAGCGATCAATCGTGATTGAGCGAGAGGTATTGTTTGCGCCATGATCTTCCCCGGAAAAAGAAAAATCATATACTAGGAATCAGCGGCATATCAATGATTAATTTTGTATTTGTTCTAGGTAAATCAATTGGTTAATGTATACTTTGTGCAGTTCGAATATGTAACGACTAAACAACATGAAAACGTCTAATCAACAGTTAAACTCGCTAATCTACCCTGTCAACTAACAGCCCGTAGTAACAATATCAAACGAGGCTTCTCCTGCCTCTGTTAGAAGATATTCTACATAACAGTTGTCGTTATCTAATTCATCTGTTCCGTAACCAATTCTTGAGACGTTATCGTTTTCAAAAGTTTGCAGGTCGCCATAACTGATTTTTCGTTGGGTTCCACTGTTTTCAATAACTGTCCTTGGTCCTTTAGCTAATTTCATGAGATCGAAAAAGAATAGATTCGGGTTAGTGGCTTCGCTTTTGTTTTGCGGATACCCCATATTAAAACTGTATGGGCCAATTTCGTCTAAAATTAACGTTTGCTCACCATTAAGACTATTTTTAACCGCAGCGAAGTTTCTGTTTAGCTCTACAGTTGATTGAATCTGAGTGAGTATTTGTTCCAGTGTATTAATTTTTGCGTCGTCTGTGGCATTGATGAACCTGGGAATCGCCGTTGCTGCTAAAATTCCTACTAAGATAATGACGATAATGAGTTCAACCAGACTGAACCCCTTGGCGTTTTTAATACGTTTCATTAAAGCTGTCGATTGGCATAATTTGTGAAATCGGTTTTATGTTCTTGCGGTTGATGGAACAGCGGACTTTCCACAACAAAGTTGGCGGTGGCTAGGTTACATGCTACGACACAATTATACATGGTGGATAATCTAAGTAGAGCCTTGATGTCTACATCGTGAGGTTGAGGCGTCATGGGGTCGGTGAAAAAAAACAGAATATCGAGCTGTCCTTCGGCAATCATTGCGCCAAGTTGTTGGTCGCCGCCGAGAGGTCCACTTTTAAGTGGAGTAATGTTTAGTTCAGGAGCATTCTCTTTAATTAATCTTCCTGTCGTTCCCGTTGCAAAAAGGTTGTGGCCAGCTAGCTTATCTGCATGTGTTTTAGCCCACTCTATAATTTCAGGCTTTTTCTGATCGTGAGCTACTAAAGCGATGTTTTTGATCATAATCATTACTTTTGTTATTCATCTCGGAAAGTCTACAAAATGACGTTTTTTTCCAGTAAATTCAATTTAATTCTGTACTTTATCCTTTGTAATATTAAAATAAATGAGAATTATTCTCAGTTGAGTGGAAGCAGGAATCCTTTTTTATGAAAAAATTAGCCATGATCTTGTTAGGTCTATCAACATTTGGTGCAACCGCACACAGTGACCATAGCGATACCGTTAACATTTATTCTTTTAGACAATCATTCTTGATTGATCCCATTTTAGAAAAATTCACCCAACAAACGGGCATTAAAACCAAAGTGGTCTTTGCCAAAAAAGGCTTGGTTGAACGCATAAAAAGAGAAGGCAAATACAGCCCTGCAGACGTAGTTTTAACATCCAACTTCAGTAAGTTGTTGCAACTTGAAGACGAAGGGCTAACTCAACCGTTCCAGAGTGCTGCGGTAAACAAGAATGTTCCAGCGCAATACCGAGATGATAATGGCCACTGGGTAGCATTAACCAAGCGTGTTCGTAATATTTACGCGTCAAAACAGAATGTTAGTGAGCCAACCGCGTTAACTTATGAACAGTTAGCGGATGAATCGTTCAAAGGGAAAATTTGTACTCGAAGCGGTAAACACCCTTATAACTTAGGTTTAATTGCTTCCATGATTGCTCACAAAGGTGAACAGCAAACCGAAACTTGGTTAAAAGGTGTGAAGGAAAATTTAGCACGTAAACCACAAGGTAATGACCGAGCTCAAGTAAAAGCCATAAAAGAAGGTTTATGTGATGTTTCATTAGGAAATAGCTATTATTTTGGTAAAATGCTGACCAATGATGATCAAAAGCCATGGGCTGAAGCGGTACACATCGTTTATCCTAATCAGAATGACCGCGGCGCTCATATCAACGTATCTGGTGCGGTAATCGCAAAACACGCTCCAAACAAAGAGAATGCGAAGAAATTGATCGCGTTTTTGGCATCAGAAAAAGCACAACAAGCCTACGCGTCTGTGAACATGGAATACCCAGTGAATCCAAAAGTAACACCGTCGAAATTGGTGGCAAGCTGGGGGGAATTTAAAGAAGATCCACTACCGCTATCAGAAGTTGCTAAATACCGTACTGCAGCATTAAAACTTGTTGATAAAGTGAAATTTGATTTATAGGTAACTGTTTGAATCAATCAAACACTGACTCAAAGATAGGGCAGGAAAACGTTTTATCTTTGAGCAATATGACATCTAAATCTTTTGGCAGCAATTTCGCTGCCAAATTTGTTTCTGCATGGCGGGGTTTGAAACAACTTAAGCTCTCCAGCTTAATTATTGGCGCAATCCTGTCCCTACCATTATTAACACTTTTTGTTGAGGCCTTGGTGACGGATGGTGAGAGTTTTGCTCATATTCGGGAGACGGTGCTCAACGATTATATAATTAATACCTTGTTATTAATGTTTTCCGTTGGGGGGCTGGTCATTTTGATCGGTGTACCATTAGCTTGGTTAATCGCCGTTTGTGAATTTATGGGCAGGGCATTTTTTAAATGGGCACTTGTTTTGCCGTTAGCCATGCCAGCGTATATTGTTGCTTATACCTATACCGATTTGCTGGATTACGCGGGACCGGTTCAAATATTTCTACGAGACTGGTTTGGGTGGCAAAGCGCCTCAGACTACTGGTTTTTTGATATTCGAAGTTTGGCTGGGGCGGCGATCATGCTCGCACTTGTCTTATATCCTTATGTTTATTTAATGGTACGGGCTAGCTTTTTAGAGCAAAACGCTACGTTAAGTCATGCCGCTCGAATGTTAGGAGCATCGCCTAAAAAGAGCTTTTTTAAGGTTTCCTTACCGCTGGCAAGAAATGCGATAGTCGCAAGTTGTGCCTTGGTGATGATGGAGAGTATGGCGGACTTTGCAACAGTGAACTATTTCGCTGTGAGTACATTAACTACAGCCGTTTATGATACCTGGTTAGGACACTATGATCTGGCTTCTGCCGCTAAGCTTTCCAGTATTATGGTGTTGGGGGTGTTTGTTCTGTTGTATTTTGAACGACTTCAAAATGGTAAAAAACAAACAGGCAGTGACGCGAAAATCAGCCAACAAAAGTTGGTTTATAAACTAAATACCAAACAAACTTGGATAGCCTGGGTTTATTGCTCATTTATTCTGATAGTAGCCTTTGTGATCCCTTCCGTCATCCTGCTGGAATATGCGATTGATTACTACGCTGAATCCTGGAGTACCGGTGTGTGGCAGTATGCCGTGAATAGTTGTTTGATTGCTGCAAGTGCAGCGCTTTTGGCATTGATATTGTCCGTTGTACTCAATTTTGTTAAACGCTCTCATCCCAGTCCAGTTCAGGGGATGATGTTAAAGGCGGCCAGCACAGGTTATGCAATTCCAGGTACCGTTTTAGCAATAGGGGTACTGGTTCCTTTTACGTTTTTAGATACTCAGATTAATGAGTTAGCTGAGTCTTTATCTATGACGCCTCCCGGTTTGTTATTAAGTGGTTCTGTAGTGACCATTATTTTTGCTCATCTGGTTCGTTTTATCGCAATCGCAAACAAAGGCATATTGGCAAGTTACGAGAAGATCAGTCCTTCTTTGGACATGGTGGCTAAGACCATGGGGCAGTCAGGCAGTAAACTATTAGTGAAGGTACATATACCCCTTATTCGCAAGAGTGCTTTGGTTGCATGTTTACTTGTGTTTGTGGAGAGTATGAAGGAGCTTCCCGCTGCATTATTATTGAGGCCATTTGACTTTCAAACGCTGCCTACCTATGTCTATCAGTTTGCCAGTGATGAGCAATTGGAAATAGCCGCTCTGGGCGCTATTTTGATCGTGGTTGTGGGGCTAATTCCACTATTAATTCTGAATCGTTCTATCGATTCTCACTAACCTTTATTGAGTCGGAAATCCGTTGTGTCAGTTTTAGAGTTAAGTAATTTAAACGTTCGTTATAAAGATACGGAAGTGATCAAGCGTCTTAATTTGCAAATAGCGCCAGGTGAAATCATGGCGTTATTTGGCCCTTCGGGCGGCGGTAAAAGTACGGTTCTTAAGGCCATCGCCGGTTTATTGGATGAAGTCGAGGGCGTGATAAAAATTGGCGAACACTTGGTATTCGATGAGAAAATAAACGTACCGACAGAGAAGCGACATGCGGGCCTGATATTTCAAGACTACGCTTTGTTTCCCCATTTAACCGTGAGCGAAAACATTGCATTTGGACTGTCTAAGTTGTCCAAAGCAGAACGGAAATCACGCGTTGAGCATATGTTGCAGTTGATTAAAATGTCTGAGCTTTCAGAGCGATACCCCCATGAATTGTCCGGTGGTCAACAGCAACGAATTGCGATAGTAAGGGCACTGGCTTGTGAGCCAACCATTTTGTTATTTGATGAAGCTTTTTCAAACATAGATCCACAGTTTAGATTTGAGTTGATCAAAGATATTAGAGAGTTATTAAAGGCTCAGAACATTGCTGGCCTGTTTGTTACTCATAATCAGGATGAAGCGTTTGCATTTTGTGATCGAATCGCCGTGTTAAACAATGGCAAAATTGAACAGGTTAACAATGCCGAACACTTGTTTAATTATCCTGCCAGTCGATTTGTCGCAGAATTTTTAGGTGAAGGCATTTGGTTAAAAACTCAAGTAAGCGGTGACAAGCGTTTACAGTCAAGTTTTGGTGAGTTGATATATGAAGGGATGGAGGATTTGTCGAATAAAGTGGGTGAAGACGCCGATGTTTATTTAAGGCCGCACCATCTAACTCTCGAACATACATCTCAATCAGAGCACGTGGTACAGCAAGAGCGTTTTGTCGGTGAATGTTATGAGTCTTTGTTGGAAATTAACGGCCAAGTGATTAAGGTTAAAACGACGGAGTCCTTTTTAAATCAGCCCGTTGCGGTTAAAGTTGATACCAAAATTCTAAACGTATTCATGCCTTCCGCACAGTAATTGCGAGTTTCAGGTGCACGCAATATGTGCACCTTAAAGGCGCTTAAATTTTGCACCAATCTCAAACTTCACCCTGCACTAATACTGTGCAAACAGATCTAGTAATCTTCCTACAATCATAAAAAAACAAATAAAAACAATCGTGTATACATGTGGCACCGATCTTTCTTTGTCTCCTGTGATAAAAATAAAATCATATGAAGGAAACAACAATGAAACTGGTAACAGCCATAATCAAGCCGTTTAAACTTGATGATGTTCGTGAAGCCATCAGTGAAGTAGGGGTAGAAGGCCTCACTGTTACTGAAGTCAAAGGTTTCGGTCGTCAAAAAGGTCACACTGAGTTATACCGCGGTGCGGAATATCAGGTGGATTTCCTGCCAAAGGTAAAACTAGAAATTGCTACTTCCGATGAAAATGCCGAACGTTTGGTAGAAGTCATCGCTGAATCTGCCAACACCGGAAAAATCGGTGACGGCAAAATATTTGTATTAGATCTGGCTCAAGCTGTGCGTATTCGTACTGGCGAGACAGATGGCGAAGCGATTTAAGGAGTCATCATGGAACAGAATATTTTTCACTTACAATATGCGATAGACACCTTTTACTTCTTAGTCTGCGGTGCACTGGTTATGTGGATGGCAGCGGGTTTTGCCATGTTGGAAGCGGGCCTGGTCCGTTCTAAAAATACAACGGAAATCTTGACCAAGAACGTTGCGCTATTTGCAATTTCCTGTGTCATGTACCTGGTTTGTGGTTACGCCATAATGTACGACGGCGGCGTGTTCTTATCTGGTATTGAAAGTGTTGATGTTGATTCAACATTAAGTGAATTCGCCGGTCGTGAAGATGGTTTCACAGGTGGCGCTATTTATTCCAGTGCATCAGATTTCTTCTTCCAGGTTGTTTTTGTTGCGACGGCTATGTCTATTGTTTCAGGTGCGGTGGCTGAAAGAATGAAGTTATGGGCTTTCTTGGCTTTTGCAGTTGTAATGACGGGCTTTATCTACCCAATGGAAGGTGCATGGACATGGGGCGGCCAGGAAGTGTTTGGTTTGTACTCTTTGACTATGGTTGATTTCGCAGGTTCTGGTATTGTTCACATGGCTGGTGCCGCAGCTGCACTTTCAGGTGTTCTTTTGTTAGGCGCGCGCAAGGGCAAATACACTAAAGACGGTCGTGTTAACGCGATCCCTGGTGCGAATATGCCATTAGCAACATTAGGCACGTTCATCTTATGGATGGGTTGGTTCGGATTTAACGGTGGTTCAGTATTAAAGCTGGGCGATATAGCAAATGCCAACTCTGTTGCTGTTGTTTTCTTAAACACTAACGCCGCTGCTGCGGGTGGTGCAATTGCAGCGCTTGGTTTAGCAGCCGTACTATTTAAGAAAGCAGACTTAACAATGGCATTAAATGGTGCATTGGCTGGTCTGGTAACAATTACTGCCGAGCCTTCAACTCCAACTCCGCTGCAAGCAACATTATTTGGTGCATTGGGGGGGCTGGTTGTTGTCTTCTCAATCACAACTCTGGATAAGTTAAAAATTGATGATCCAGTTGGTGCTATTTCAGTGCACGGTGTGGTTGGTTTGTTAGGTCTGATGTTAGTACCTGTTACAAATGGCGATGCGACGGTAGGTGGTCAGATTGTAGGCGCGTTAACAATATTCGTATGGGTATTTGTGACTAGTTTCATCGTATGGTCAATATTGAAGGCGGTTATTGGCATTCGCGTAACTGAAGAGCAAGAGTACGAAGGCGTTGACCGATCTGAATGTGGTATCGAAGCTTATCCAGAGTTTGTGGGCTCATCAAAGTAAAAATTTGAATACTGCTACAGTTAGTTAACAAGCGGTAAAAATATAATAACAACGACAAAACCCATCTTCGGATGGGTTTTTCATGTCTGAGGCTTTCTGAAACAAGGGTATGCGTCTTGTTATTGCCATGTTTTATGGAAGGTGACCGTTGAGAGGTCCACTCCGCTGAGTTCATAAATTGAATGTTAATTCTGCATTTCATCGAAAAACTCATTGAAAAAAGTGTTTAACGATTATACTCAAGTTTATGCCTTGGGCTTTTGCCCACGAAATCTTCAAATGCACGACTCTTATTAGCTGCTTGTCGTTTTTCCAGCTTTAACAAGAGTTAAGGTTACATTACGTACAAGTGTGAGGGAATTACATTGAAGGTTAGGATAATTCATTTACCCGCCTACGTTTCTGCATTCAGCGTCATTATAGTCGCCGCTTTGTTGTGGTCTTTTCATTCGACCTATCTTCGACAGGATCAGATATATAAAGAGTCTAATGAAACACTGTTTCACCTAAAAACAGATCAACAAAAAATAGAGCGTCTTTTGAATAATGATGATATTGCCGCAGTTCAATCTTTATTGCCCACTTTATCTGAAAGTGCGCTTATTAAGCGACTGCTTCTAATCGACGGTGATTATCAGGTAATGGCGGCAAGTGGCGGGAAACTGCTTCAGACTGACGTGTCGCAATTGGAACCACAAATTCAAAACCGATTACGCTCATTCGAGCTGCAACAAGATTCATTTATTGAAGTAAATTCAACATCAGAACTCATATACCAACTTTCTTTGCCTGGTGCACAAACGGGTTATCTATATGTACAACTCGATCTTGAGCATCTCCAAGCAACGGATGTCAAAAGCCTAATTATAAATTTACTCATTTTTTTCTGTAGCTCTGCACTTGCTGCAACTATTTTTTATTATGTGACGCGGCACATAATGCAGAAGCGAGTGGCAAGGTTGGTTAGCGTATTGGTGGAATATACGGATGGCAAAAGAGAGAAGCGTTTTGCAGCAAGAGATAATAGCGAGTTTCAGCGACTGGAATTACTCCTTAATGGCACATTTGATTTGTTGGAGCACGAGCAGGAAGTATTGGCACAGGAAAAGGAATTTTCTAAACAAATTCTTGATTCTATGACTGATGGTGTAGTCACAGTTGACCAATCAGGAAAAATAATAATGGTAAACCAACAGCTCATTTCTATGTTTGGTTATCACTATGAACAGGAGTTATTAGGGGCCAATGTACTTACACTGATACCTGGAGAATTTCAGGAACGTCATATAAATAGTTTGAAGAGGGCCAATTTAGACCATAGATTTTCAAAAGGTATGCTAAGAAAGGTAAAAGACGTTTCTGGTTTAACCAAAGATGGCCTATATATCCCGGTTTCGCTAACTGTGATTAAGAAACTCTCGCAGCAAGAAATCTACTACTCAGCGTTTATTCAGGATATGTCAGAAAAATTTCAATATCAGGAATCGCTCGATCAGTTAGCGTATTTCGATGCACTAACCAGCTTAAACAATACCTTAGGTTTCAAGCGACAAATTGCTAATATGCGAAAACCTATTAACTTGTGCTTGTTAGAGCTGAACGAGCTTCATACCGTAAACGAGACGTTTGGTTATGAAATAGGGGATCAATACCTAGTGGATTTCGCTCTGTTACTTAAGCAACTGCCTTTGGAAGATCTGGTATTGGCGAAAAGCACAGGAGCTCGCTTCATAGTGGCAACCACCGCTGATAAAGAACTATTACAAAATGCGCTAGAGCAGTTATTGCAAAGGTCCATATTAGTCGTTGATGTAGCGAAGCGAATTGAATTTTATTGTGCGCTGGCATTTGCAGAAGGCATAAGTCAATTAGATGAGCAACTACGTTATTGCCGAATTGCAATTAGAAAAGCGTTAGAGCAAGCTGAAAGTAAGTTTGTAGAAATAGACGTGAAATGGATAGAGCACCAGTTTTATCGCTCTAAGTTGCAACACAAATTGAGTCTTGCTCTAAACAATCATGAACTTTATTTTGACTATCAACCTAAATTCAGCACCAAAGAAAGAAAGGTAGTTTCGGCAGAAGCGCTCATAAGGTGGAGAAGCAATGGCCAAAATGTTTCCCCTGGTGAGTTCATACCGATTGCAGAAAAGAGCCACTTGATGCCAACCATGGATAAATACGTCATTTCTTCGGTATGTCGGTTCATTCGGTTTGGTCTGGATCATTCGCTTCATTTGGTGCCTATTTCGGTTAATTTGTCTTCTCGTTATCTGTTTTCAGATTCAACGATTGCTTACATCTTTGAAAAAATTGGCGAATATAAAATACCTGCAAATTTGATAGAAGTTGAAGTTACTGAGTATGAGCTCATACAGGACTTCGATTCAACAGCAAAAAACATGGAGCGCTTAGAAAAAGCGGGCATTAGGGTGGCCATTGATGATTACGGTATCGGCCACTCAAATCTGGAAACCGTTTCTAGTCTACCGATTCAACATCTTAAAATAGATCAATCGTTTATAAAACGTGCGCTTAGTTCATCTAAGTCAAAAGCAATATTAGAGAATATTATTGATCTGGCGCAGTCATTAAATATAGAAATTACTGCGGAAGGCGTGGAAACTCAGGAGCAGTTCGAATACGTCAAAAGTTTGGGATGTGATTATGTTCAAGGGTACCTGCTGTCCAAGCCATTAACACAACGGGACTTCGAAAGCCTGCTGAATAGTCCAGCAAATTCCTTATATCCTGAAAGCGGGCCTTATACTTAGCTAGTCAATCGATATGAGGGTGGAGTTCTGCCAGAGAGCGAATGATTAGTGAAGCTGTATTTGCGTATTCAGGCACATCACCCCTTATTAGCAAGGCACTGGCCATGTTAGCATTCGTTGCAGTCATGATGTCGTATTTGTAGTCACCCACATAAACTAAGTCTCTGGTAGGTAAATTCCACTGGGCTGCAATCTGCAGTAAAGCGTCAGGGTAGGGTTTGGGTTTGGTGTCTTCACGCGTGAAGACCGTTTGTATTGGTATCTGGTTGTTAAGTATTTTGATCTTTGCGGCGGATTGCTGATTTCTGGTTACGATTGCCATAGGTGTGTTCTGCCGTTTTAGTGAATTTACAAACTCTTCTGCGTCTCCTAACCATTTCGAAGATTTAGCTTCGGTTATTTCATGTTCTGAGATTATTGCCTGATAACGTTTTTTAGTCTGAGCATCAGCTTCTTCAACGTGTTGCAAAATGTCCTTTTCTAGCGGGCAGTTTATGGTTTCACGTATGAGTTTGAAGTTGAGTTTTGATTCAACAAGCGTACCGTCTAAATCAAAAATAACGCCCTTAAATTTGTATTTCATACAAGCAACCTTCTCGGTTTGTTAACTACATTGTGAATATTTATGTAGATTAAATGACAGTGCGCTTAAAAACTAATCTAATTTTGTTTAAGGCTTAGTTGATAAGTTTTTAATTCTTTTTTTACCTGTACCTTTTGTGTGGAAATTGCCAGTCAGCCCAAAAAATAATTAATTAAAATTCTAATAATGCAGATGACTGGTGGTCAGATACTTTCCGAGTGAACTAGGTGTGTGATTTGTTAGTTAATTGTGTGTGTTGTTTTAAGTTGTTGTTTTTGTGTGGGTTAATCTTTGTTTTTGACTGCTCTTAGTTTGATAGGATTGTTATGTTAACTTGATAAAACTTTGATAAGTTGGTGTAAGGTACAGGTTTTTCATTTGTTTATGAATTATATGAGTGTATAGAATTTTTGTCAGGACATGATTGGGAGGGGGAGGCATCGTGACAACCAGCGAAGGGCATTTCAACTCCGCTTTGGCGACCACTCCCTAACCCGAATGCCCTTCGCATATCTCTCTTGCTGTATTTCATACACGATAAAATGACGGATTGAATTTTGCTCAATTGACATGAGCATCGCCAAGTTGAATAATCTTGCACTCGCATAATGACAAAAAACAATAATTTTAAATGACGTCTTTGCCTAAAATTAACCAATTAGTGTTGTGCCTGTTAGTCATTTTAGCGGCAGTAATTAACTATTATCCTCTACCTTTTTTCACTGGCTCTGCGCTCATATTTGGCAATGTTATTGCTGTTGCAGTCACACTGGTATCTGGACTTCGTGCTGGACTCATTACAGCCGTTTTAGCGGGATGCATTACCTATTTTAATTGGCAACATTTGTTGGTACTTCCACCTTTCGTGATCGAGGTGCTGGTAGTGCAATGGGCATACCGTACTGAACGTTCTCCGGTATTCTGGGGCATGATGTATTGGTTTAGCGCTGGTTGGTTAATTGTTGCGACAGAGTACTTTTTACTGACGAATTATTTAGACCTGACTAAAGTTGCAATCGTCATCAAGTATGTAGTTAATGGCAGCCTTAACATAATGCTCGGTTATCTATTGGCTATCTCACTGAATCGAATTTTTCGAGCAGAGAGGTTACCGGCATTAAAATTAAGTAGCTTCATAACCTTAAGTATTTTTTATGCCGTAACTTTCTCAGTGTTAGCAAACACTTATTATTGGTTGCGAATTCACCAAGATAACAAACTCGATCAATTGCAAAGCCAATTAAAATTGGAAGCGACGCATGTTGCGATTGAAATGGAGGACTTTGTCTTTTCTGGCCTGTCTTCAATCCAGTTGCTAACTGAGTTAGATAACAAAAACCAAGCGGTGAATACATCTGGTAAGTTAAATCAAATAGCCAATCATAACCCAAGTTTCTTAACCATGCTGCTTACGGATAAAAGGGGCGTAATTAAAACAGCGTATCCTAATGAGCTTATGGATAAATTGCCTTCAGGTTATTCGGTGGGCCACAGAGATTATTTCACAGAGCCTAAATCAACATTAAAACCCTACATCTCAGACGTGTTTATGGGACAGGGGTTTGGAAACGATCCAATTGTTGCTGTTGCTGCTCCCTTTGTTTCCGATGGTGAATTTTTAGGAATTGTTGAAGCTTCTTTGGATTTGTCCTCTTTTAAACAGCTGGATAGAAGGCTAATAGATAAAGGGCAAGGATTAATTATTCTGGATGATTCTAAGAAGGTCATTTATAGCTCGGAACATCTGGGGCTGGCCTTTTTGCAGGATCTCAATGACTCTGAGTGGATGCGTTATCTAGAAAATAGCTTTAACTATTATATGTTGACAGAGCAGGGTCAATATCAAATCGCACAAATTAAGAAAAGCGAAAAACTAGGCTGGTCTGTAATCGCTACGGTGCCCAGAGAGTCTTACGAAGCTCAGATTTCTTCTAACATCATAGTTTCATTACTGCTTCTGGTTGTCTTTGTATTGGTTTTCTTTTACGCGGCAGCACGTTTAGCAGTATACGTTAGTCAGCCAATTACGAACTTGGCGAATAAAATATCCTGGGCAAGCCATAATAAAAAATTCGAATACATCGAGCTAAACCTGAAGTCCACATTGATTGCAGAACTGAATGACATGGCACCGATTATTCAGCGGTTTGCCAGAAAGCTCAAAAAGACTCTGAACCAGTTACATGATGCGAATATTGAGACTCGTCAAGCGAACGATGAGCTGGCCAAATTAAATGCCAATCTATCTAACTTGGTAGAAGAAAAGACGGAAGCGCTGCAGTTGGCACTGAAGGACGCGACACAAGCGAATAAAGCAAAATCTTCGTTTCTGGCTACCATGAGTCATGAAATCCGAACGCCGATGAACGGTGTGCTGGGGATGCTGGAAATTCTTAAGCTATCTGATCTGAATGAATTACAGAAAGAAAACGTGGAAGTGGCTGAATCTAGCGCTCGAGCACTATTGGGGTTGATCAATGACATTCTGGACTTCTCAAAATTAGACGCAGGAAAAATGGTATTTGAGCGTGTTGACTTTGATTTAATTAGCCTTATTCAGGAAGTGGTAGATGTTCACCAGTTTATTCTGCAGTCAGAAGACGTCACGTTGGTATTCAAAAAGCCTGAACAGCAAGAATTGTGGTTAATTGGGGACCCTAACCGGATTAGGCAGGTAATTACCAACTTACTTTCCAACGCAATAAAATTCACGCAAAAGGGCAAGGTGGAAGTCGATTGCCACTTTAAAACTGACAAAAGTTTGTTCAAGGTCTCTATTCAGGTCGCAGATACAGGCATAGGAATTGAACCGAAAAAGTTGAAGCAGTTATTCAACCCTTTCACCCAGGCTGATGCTTCAACGACACGGGAGTATGGTGGAACTGGTTTAGGTTTGTCCATTGCCAAGCAGCTTTGTAACTTAATGGGGGGTGATATTGTAGCGGTAAGCTCTGCTGGTGAGGGCAGTGTATTTACCGCCAATATGCTTTTAGCAAAAGGGTTTGCTCGTCACGACAAGGTTGGAACTGTTATTGATGTGTCAGCACATAAGAACGGTCTATCCGTGTTGGTGGTAGAAGACAACTTGGTTAACCAAACGGTGGCCAAAAAAATGTTAACTAGCCTAGGTTGTAATGTGGAAATTGCTTCCAATGGTACAGAGTCATTGGAGTGGTTAAACAAAACAGAAAAGAGTTTTGATCTCGTGTTGATGGATTGCCAAATGCCACAAATGGACGGCTTCGAGGCGACGACACAAATTAGAAACGGTAAAGTTCTCGATAAGTATAAGCGAATTCCAATAATCGCTTTGACAGCGAATGCCATGAAAGGTGACAAAGAGCGTTGCCTGGAAGTTGGAATGGACCAGTTCCTAACTAAGCCTATTTCGCTAGAAAAATTAAAAGCGGCACTAGCAAAGTGCTAATAACTAACAGGTTTTAATAGTTCCTATTGTGCCTTAAAGCGGACACGAGTGAGCTTTAGATATTACTCATTTATTACGTGAGTTAAATCTTAAGATGTCTGAGCTATTTGAAGGTCATTCAGGACTTAAATTACTATTTGCCCTGTTGAAGCAAAAAAGGGGCGGTAGGGGAAGTTTAAAGGCCAGCAATGATTAGTTCCTGACCTATGTGTTCGTAACTAGATTTCAGCAGCGACGACGGATATTTCAACCAATAGTTCTTCACGGGCCATATTGGCGGTTACGCAGGCTCGTGCTGGAGCATGACCTTCTGGTACCCAGTTGTCCCAGACCTGATTCATTTCAGCGAAATACTTCATGTCTTTAATGTAGATAGTCGCGGATAACAGGTGTTGTCTATCACTACCAGCTTGCAACAGAAGCGCATCTACCTTATCTAACATGGTTTGGGTTTGTTCTGTGATGTCTTTAGTTGCATCTGCACAGACTTGGCCACAAAGATAAATCACACCGTTATGTTTAACGATTCGACTCATTCTTTGTTTGGTCTCTTGCCTTTCTATTGTCATATTATTCTTCTCTTATAATCATAAAAAGTTGTTGTCATGATGGCACACTCTACTGTCAGCATTTAGCGATTTAATATTTATTTACATTTGAAAATTGAACCTCTGACCATAATCCGCTTCTATATAGCTTGGAATCATACGAAAAACGGAAACATCTTGATGAAAAACTGGGCTCCAGACCTAAAACAAGCACTTAAAGAAAACAAAGGCTTTATTCTCTTAATTATTTTAATGTCGGTATGCCGAAGCGCGATTGCTGACTGGTATACCGTGCCGACGGGATCAATGTTACCCACCATCGAAATTGGAGATAGAGTGACAGTAAATAAGATGGCTTATGATTTAAGAGTCCCATTCACAAGTATTTCTTTGGCTAAGGTTGGTGAGCCTGAGCGTGGGGATATCGTTGTATTTGAATCTGATGCCGCGGACGAACGTATGATAAAACGCGTGGTTGGTTTACCTGGTGATACGGTGGAAATGAGAAATGAAATCCTGTTAATTAATGGCCAGCCCCTGGAATATGTTGTGCAATCGGATGATGTAACTGAAATGTACGCAAAAGAAAGTTTAGGTAGTGATGCTCATATTATTCGCTTAGCTAAGCAAAATGGTTCAGGTTTAGATAACTTTTCACCGGTTGTTGTGCCAGATGGAGAATATCTGGTACTTGGTGATAACCGAAGAAACAGTGCTGATTCACGTGTGTATGGTTTTGTACCGCGTAGCGAGTTGCGTGGAAAAGCACATCATGTGGCATTTTCTCTCGACTTAGATAATAACTATATACCTCGTACTGAACGTTTTTTAAGTAATTTATACGAGCTCTAAACTTGATTAATGAGTCAGGCAATAAAAACCCATCAACTGATGGGTTTTTATGTGTTTGAATAAACGAGTCTAGGTTAAACCTTAAACTGTGAAATAGTTTGGTTTAACTCATGAGTGATGTGACGCTGTGCTTCACTCTTTGTTGCTATGTTCTCTGTTTGGCTAACGGTAGAGTCAGCAATTTCATGTACTGCGACGGTTTGCTGGGTGATTTCATCGGAAGCCGCTGCTTGTTCACGAGTTGCGGACGCAGTTTCATTAGATTGTTGCTCGATTAATGAAATCGCCTGATTAATTTCATCTAACTTGTGGTTGACGTTATTGATGAGTTCTACGCCTTGCGCCGTTTTATCTTTACCCACATTCATGGCGCTTACCGCATTTGAAGCAGAGGCCTGTAACTTGGCTATGATGCCTTCAATGTCACCGGTAGAATCCTGAGTTCGGCTGGCAAGCGTTCTCACTTCATCAGCTACAACGGCAAATCCGCGACCTTGCTCACCGGCACGAGCAGCTTCGATAGCCGCGTTAAGGGCTAACAAGTTAGTTTGTTCGGCAATGCCCTTGATAACAGCCAATACCTCTGAAATGGAAGTAGAGTTTGCGTGAAGCTCTGTAACTACATCGCTGGCTTTAGACACGTCATTGGACAAGTCATCCATTAACGTGGCGGCATCGCTCGCTAATGCACTGCCCTGTGAAGATTCCGTATTCGCTTTTGTAGCATAATCCAATGCCATTTGAGCGTTGTCTGAGATTCCATGAATCGTCTGGGTCATTTCCGTCGCCGCTGCCGCAATCTGCTCAATGTAGCCTTTTTGTTCGGAAACGTTATTTGCAAAGTCCTGCACTAAGCCGCTGACGTCATCGGATTCCCTAAGTACTTCGGCCGTGGTGGTATTACATTGACGAATGATCTTTTGAATATTTTCGACAAAGGTGTTGAAGGATTGACTAAGTTGGCCCAACTCATCATTGCTGTTGATGTCGATACGTTTAGTTAAATCACCTTCACCCGTTGCAATATCATCCATTGCGCCAACAATGCGTTGCAGCGGTGTGGTCAATAATTTTTGGATGGCAAGAACGATGACGCCAGAAGTAATAAGAATCGTTATGATAACAACGATAATTGAATACCAAATTGCACTATTAACTGGATCGGAAATGACATGGTACGGCACCATAAAACCTACACGCCAATCAAGTGCCATGGTTTCGTCGGTAATGGCGCTTACATAAGCCAGATACTCTTCACCATTGAACGTAACGTGAGTAAGTAGTTCTTTGTTGTTTTTGCTTTCTCTTAATAATTCTGCAAAACCATCGGCGTCGGAAAAGCGGCTATCAACTACGTTTAGTTTTGGCAACTGACTCATATCGATTCGATTGGCTTTGTCAGGGAAAGCAATGATTTGTCCGTCTGCAGTGAAAAGGAAGCCATCTCCTAACCCCTGGAATTTCATTTTTTCTATCAAACCGCTTTTGATTTCTGAGGCTAGAATGTCGATACCCATGACACCAATCAGTTCTCTGGATTGGTTATAAACCGTGCTTTTTACTGATGTCACAATGCTCTTGTCGTTGGCATCAATTTCAGGGTTGGTGATAAACAAACGGTCTTTTTGTAAGGCTTCGCCCCACCAAGGTCGTTTGCTTGTGAAATAGTTGTCGTCGTTGTAACGGCCATTTATATCAAAGTATTCGTGTGTGGCTTTCGGTGCATAAAACACCGATTTAATCATGGGATCCTGTGCTGATTCTTGTTTGAACAGGCGTACGATTTGCTGGTAATCCTCGTCACCATCAATGTCTGATCCTCTATCCTTATAACTGTCAAACCAGTCATTAACAAACGCATTGGCTTGAAGGGAAGTCACAACACGTGAACGTTCGCGGAAAAACTCATGGATACCGCTGGAAGCAGTTTGAGTGGCAATCTTGATGTCTTTTAACACAGATTGCTCTACAGATTCGGCTCGGTCTAGGGTAACGGATGTTGCCACTATAATTGCGATGACGGTAAATATACTGGATACCGACAACAATACTTTGCGAACGACGGATTGGCGTTTATTCATTTTATTATCATCCTGGAAGTGCAACCTCAAAAATGGGCGACACATTTTGTTTTTGAACCACTACAGTCCTTGTGCAGAGTTTCAAGATTGATATTGATGTAATTTCATAGTTTGTAACTCGTCATGATGAGTTACAAAAAAAATTTCAAATATATTACAGGCAAATCGGAACAAACCGCCAGTTGAAATTTTGCAGCAAGTAGACATGTCCAAATTACGCTCAACTTTCAGAGTGTAGGTATTCATCTAGGTGTTTGTTTTCCTTCCCGATATTAGGTTATCTGCGGTTGCATTGAAAACTTAAGCACAAAAAATTTAGGGGTTTTTACTAGGGTTTTAATGTGGCTATTTTTGTCGTTTTTTAGCGTTTTTCAATGAAAGTTTTTAATCGATTTGATGGTTATTTTTCAATTGTTGGCGAAGGTTTGTCGATGATAGCGTTATTTTTAGACAAATGACGTGTTCTTGGAAACATTTGTCTGAACTTACGAGGATCAACCATGAAGAAAATAATAACAACAGTAATCTTGTTGGCTGGTGGTTTCGGCTCTGTCGTTCATGCGGCAACAAAAGCTGACTTGGTCATACACAACGCAAGCATATATACAGTAGATCAACAACGGAGTGTTGCTCAGGCCGTAGCGGTAAAAGGTAATAAAATCATCTATGTAGGCAGTGATGCGGGCGTAGATAAACATGTGGGATACAATACCCAACTGATAAACGCAAAAAAACGATTGGTGCTGCCCGGCTTGCATGACGTGCATCTGCATCCTTTAGAGGCAGGAGATGAGTCCATTAATTGTACCTTGAGTATTCAAGAATCGTTAAATCAACACCTTGGCAAGATTTCAACTTGTGTTAATCAGGCTGGCAATGATTGGGTTTTGGGCTGGGGGCATGCGCTAACAACCCTATTGGAAGCAGAACAAGATCCGATTTTCTATCTCGATCAAATCTCGACTACGACACCTATCGCTATAATGGAGTCGACTTCGCATTCCATGTGGGTAAATTCAGCTGCACTGGCAGAAATTGGCTTTAACCAACATACGCCTAACCCGCCAGGCGGTATCATCGTCAAAAATACCAACGGTGAATTGACTGGATTATTATTGGATACAGCCGGCGATATGGTGATGCATGAAGCCTTTGCTAATCCAACGCGGCAGGACAAAAACAACCAATACCAAAGTTTGTTGTGGTCATTAAAACAACTCAAACAAAATGGCATTACTTCTATTTCAAATGCGCGACTTTATTGGAAGCGCGGTTATCTGGATGCCTGGAAAAAAGCGGATAGAAACTGGCAATTGACAGTACGCGCAAATATGGCGCTTTGGGTGTATCCAGAAGAGCTTAATGATATGAACCAAGTCGCTAGTTTAAACAACATGTACACTGATGATCCCAACTCATTCTTGAAGGTGAATCAAATCAAAATGTACAGCGATGGTATTACGATTAATACGACGGCTGCCATGTTTGATAATTACCTAAAAAATTACGGTTTGAATATTGGTTCTGATAATGGTCTGAATTACTTTGATCAGACTCGCATGACCTATTACATAAGCGAGTTGGAAAAAACGGGATACAATATGTTAATTCATGCGATAGGTGATCGTGGGGTTTACGAGTCATTAAACGCCATAGAAGCCGCTAAGCAAATTAACGGCAATTTGGGTCATGAACGCCGTCATAGAATTACGCATGTTGAATTTGTCGACCCTCAGGATATTCCAAGATTTGCACAGTTAGACGTCACCGCAGATTTTCAAGTGGCGGGTGACTGGACTTTGCCGGGTAATCACAGCCATATAGAAACTGAATTGCTGGGTACTGAAAGACTAGAGAATCAAATACCCTTGGCGGATATATACAACACAGGCGCGAATGTAACATTGAGCAGCGACTGGGATGTGAGTAGCCTGAGTCCATTTGTTGGCATGATGCACTCACTTCAAAGAAATCATCAAAGCTTGCCAAACATTCACGCCGCCATTGAGGCCTACACGATAAATGCCGCATACACTATGGGGCAGGAAAATCAGGTAGGCTCAATTGAAGTAGGTAAACTTGCCGATTTTTCCATTGTTGATAAGAACATCCTGAATGTTCCTACCAGTCAGATTGGTTCAACAAAGAACTTGATGACGATTCTGGATGGAGAAGTCATCTATAAAAACAAACAGAAGTGGTAGTGCACTATTTCTGTAAATCATAAAAACCACCTTCATATTAAGGTGTACCCGCAACTTGCCATCCCCGAGACATCGGGGATCCAGTGCAATAAGTGAAGAAGAAAACTGGATTCCCAATATCGCTCAGACGATTTGGGAATGACGCTAACACGGATGTTAGTGTGTCGCGGAGCCATGGATGGCTGAGAGCGACCGCCGTCACGGATGTTAGTGTGTCCCGATCACATGGATGTGAATGAGGGACCGCCAAAGGGATGAAGGTGTGCCCACCAATTCGTCATCCCCGAGACATCGGGGATCCAGTGCAACAAGTGAAGAAGAACACTGGATTCCCAATATCGCTCAGGCGATTTGGGAATGACGCTAACAAGGATGTTAGTGTGTCCCGGTCACAGGGATGTAAAGGAGGGACCGCCAAAGGGATGAAGGTGTGCCGTGAAACCAAGGACGGTTAGGAACGGCCGCCACGGGGATGTTAGTGTGCCCACCAATTCGTCATCCCCGAGGCATCGGGGATCCAGTACAACAAGTGAAGAAGAAAACTGGATTCCCAATATCGCTCAGACGATTTGGGAATGACGCCTTCAGGGATGAAGGTGTGCTCACTAATTCGTCATCCCCGAGAAATCGGGGAACCAGTGCAACAAGTGAAGCAGAAGACTGGATTCCCAATATCGCTCAGACGATTTGGGAATGACGCCTTCAGGGATGAAGGTGTGCCCACCAATTCGTCATCCCCGAGACATCGGGGATCCAGTGCAACAAGTGAAGAAGAACACTGGATTCCCAATATCGCTCAGCCGATTTGGGAATGACGTCTTCAGGGATGAAGGTGTGCCGTGAAACCAAGGATGGTTAGGAACGACCGCCGCACGGATGTTGGTGTGTCGCGGTAACATGGATGTGAAGGAGCGACCGCCGCATGGATGTCGGTGTGTCGCGGTAACATGGATGTGAAGGAGCGACCGCCACACGGATGTAGATGTGCCCACCAATTCGTCATCCCCGAGACATCGGGGATCCAGTGCAATAAGTGAAGAATAAAACTGGATTCCCAATATCGCTCAGACGATTTGGGAATGACGCCTTCAGGGATGAAGGTGTGCCGTGAAACCAAGGATGGTTAGGAACGGCCGCCGCATGGATGTCGGTGTGTCCCGGTCACAAGGATGGTTAGGAACGGCCGCCGCATGGATGTCGGTGTGTCCCGGTCACAAGGATGGTTAGGAACGGCCGCCTTCACGGATGTTGGTGTGCCCACCAATTCGTCATCCCCGAGACATCGTGGATCCAGTGCAATAAGTGAAGAAAAAAACTGGATTCCCAATATCGCTCAGGCGATTTGGGAATGACGGCAGGGTGGGTATGAAGGTGGGACATCCGCACGGATGAACCTGAGCCCCTTCTCTGAAGTCACGAGTAAGCAAAATACTTCCTTCCGGCGTCATTCCAGAATCGCCCCAGCGATATCAGGAATCCAGAAGGCTATTGAGTGGAAGTCACCATTGCTCAGGGCTAATACCGGCTTTCAATAAAATATCTTTAAATTCAGACAACTGCTCTTTGTAATGTTTCCAGCTTTGCACCGAACTGGTGTAAATGCCATCTCGAACCTGAGCGCTACTGGCCGTGGCACTAACAGCTCGGTTGTTATTTAATTGAATATAGTCAGTATCAAAGCCCAAACCAAGAAAATCAAAAACCGGTTTACATGTAGACTCTGGGTTTGTGACTAACGCTTCATAATTAACGAAGAGTAAATTGTGGCTGTTTTGTTCTAGCCAGTGAGCCATCAGCTTGCGGTAGGCTACATAATAATGGCCTATATCAACCAGTCGATACGAAAATGGGTAGGCTTGTTCGAAGTAGGTCTTATATATGGCATACGCTGTGGCCATTGGTGAACGTGTCATATGAATGACTTTGGCTAGGGGCAAGGCTCGTTGTATTAGCCCTGTGTACAAAAAGTTTAATGGCAACTTGTCTATTATGAGCTTGTTGTTTGCGATAAAGGGCTGGAGCTCAGATAGGTAACGCAGGCCCACTTCTCTCATATCCAGTTCAGCGCAGCACTTTATGAACTCATTTTTGTTCTTGGGCTGGACCTTTAGAACATTGATCTCTTTGCTCAGGCAATTTCCGAAGTGGTGAAGTTCGCCCGCACTACCTACGGTTTTATGCTGCTGAATGATTTGCTCAAGCAAGGTTGAGCCTGTACGTGGTAGCCCGGTGATAAACACAGGGGTTACATTGGAATAGTCTTGGGAGGTCTCTTTTTGCTTTTGCCGCCAATCCGGGATGGCGTTAGAGAAGACCTCTATTATTCGCTCTAAACTCTCAACATCTTTTTCAACATGGTAATTACTTTGCTCTGCTCTTAATTGATTAGCTGAAGTTAAATGTTGGTAATTGTCGTTATATTGTTCTAAATCTTCATATTCTTTTGCTAAAGCAAAATTTAGTTTTATCTTGCCGGTGATAGACAAGTTGGAGTTTTTTAAGGCTTCTTTCAGCGTTGTAATATTTTGCTTTTGTTCAGTTGCCTTAGATAACAAGGAGCGGCTTAGTTGAGCATCGTAATTTATTGGGTCGAGTTTAATCGCTAAGTTCAGATGTCGTGCTGCCTGTTTTTTGTCGCCATTATTTCGATAACTGGTGGCTAAGTTATATTGGTACAGGGCGTTGTCAGGTTCTAATTCAACTGCATGTTTAAAGCAGGTGAGGGCATTTTTATATTGATTCACTTGATACAAACAAATGCCTAATTGAAACCAGTCTTTGGCTAATAACTTTGGATTTTCATTAAATAGGTTAATGGCGTGATTAGAAGCTTGTGTAAACTCGCCATTTAATAAAAAACAATGAGATAAAAGTATCCGTACCTGAGGTTGTACAGGGCTTAATTCAAATGCTTTTTGGGCAGCCTTTAATGCTTGTTCATGTTTTTTCAGTTTTAGAGAAACGTCTGCCAATAAATACCATGCTTGCAATTGGGCAGACTGAGTTTGAACCAGTTGCAAAAGCTTGGTTTCTGCATGGACAAATTGACCTTGTTGCAAGTGACGGTAGATGTCTTGAATTGTGGAAGTTTTATCGAGTGTCATTTCTCAGCTACATGTTGAAAACGAAAGATAATAGAAAAGGCGGAAGATATGTTCCGCCAGAGTTTCCTTTACTTTAACGACTTAGAAAAAAGTATAGGTTAAGTTTACCCCTACCGTTATCGGCTTTGATATCAGCTCGTTACGACGAGGGCCATTTGGACCTTCATGTGGCGTACTGATGATCCCGGTTTCATTGAACAGGTTATTTACGTACACCCGTGCAGCCCAGTTGTCATTTTCCATGGTCAGGTAGGCATTCCAATTAGAAAAGCCTTCGGTTTTAGTGGCGGTAGCTGGATCTAACTGGGAACGAGCATCACTCTTATAACTGCCGTTTACACCATAGATAAGATACCAGTTGCCTAACTCCTGAACGTAACTGACGTCAATGGAAGCGGTATGTTTAGATACGCCTGGCAATCGTTGGTCTTTCACTGAATTAGGATCTATGCCAGCTTCATTCAGTGCTTCAACCGATGGGGCGGTTAATTTAGCATCAACAAAGCTATAACCAAACGTCACGTCAAAACCGCTGTCAAATCGTTGATTAACTTCTACTTCCAAACCCTGACTTTCGGCGCTACCCGCATTAACCACGGCGTTTAATAAAAATGGCGTGACTAAGGTATCTAGCTGAATGTCATCCCAGTCGATGTTAAATGCAGCAACGCTATAACGAGCCTTATCGATTTTACCTTTTATACCTAACTCTAAATTGGTGACCAAGTCTGGAGAGTAGTCCAGTAAATTTGGATTCGTAACCGCAACAGGTTCGCCAAAATTCTGGACAAAATCCGGTAGGGCATTAGCGCCGCCGCGACGGAATCCTTCAGAGCGAGTGAAGTAAACCATGGTATCGTCACTAAGTTGATACGAAGTGTTTAACTTATAAAGAACGTCTTTTTCTTCTGACGACTGTTCCGATACCGTGATTTGGTCAAAATAAAACACGGCATTGGTTTGTTTATTGTCAAACGTCTGTTTAAAGGCTCTAAAGCCACCAGTAATTTGCCAAACATCGCTTATTTGCCAGGTCAGTTCACCAAACAACGCGGTATCTTTAAAGTTTGCTACTGAACTGCTCAGGAAGTTCCGGTCTTTAATTATATCAAGCCCTGCTGCCTTAGCGCTTGGCTGGCTGGCGGCTGTTTCCATGCCTAAGCTGAATTCAGTAGTGTTAGAGCCTAATCCACACACAAGGTTGTCAAACAGATCTTCTTCGCTGGCGCTGGCAGAGCAACTGTCAACCCAGTCGGAGTAACCTTTAAAGGTATCTTCACTGGCAAGTTCCACATCTTGGTCAAGATAAAAAGCGCCAACCACCCAGTTAAGTTTTCTTTCACCATTAGAAACTAAACGCATTTCTATGATGTCAGCGGAGTCATTATTCACCGATTTGTTGGCCATTAAAGCACGTGGCATAGCACCATAACTGTCAGCATAAAAATCAAATGCCTGATAACTGCCAGTTACGTCGGTATTAAAATTCTGTTCGGACTCGTAATGAGATACGGAAGTGGTAAAGGTGGCAAAGCCCATATCCATCTCGACATCTAAAGAGACAAGGTTAGTGTCACCTTCATAGGGTTCGGTCATTAAGGCGGCTGAGTCGTATTCGCCAAGATCTTGATAATCAACCGCTCTGGCCGGGTTACCATTCGACTTGTCACTCTGGTGGTTGTAAGCAAATATCGCCTTAAAGTCATCATTGGGCTGGTATAAAGCGGCAATTCGTCCATAGGTGGAGTCTTCGGAGTTCACCCCTTCAAGTGATTCCAATTTGGCACCACTGTTGACTAAATCAGAGCTGTTGGCCGCAATAGGTGTACCCTTATCATCTCTTTGATAGGCGATAGGTTGGTCTATCCAGCCTGCATCGTCAGTGCGACCAATATTCGCTCTAATTGCAAAAGAATCTGAAAGGGCATGGTTTACAACGACATTGAGCTCGGAGTTAATTCCATCGGCATTTTTTGTTTGAGAAATACCGGTCGAGACTTCGACTTCGCTACCCATTAAATCCGGCATGTTCGGAATGAATCTAAGTGTGCCACCTAATGAACCTGACCCATAAAGTGTGCCTTGGGGGCCTCGCAATACTTCGACACGGTCGATATCGTAAAAACGAATATTGGCAAATAGCGGGGTTTCACCCACATAAGTGGAAACGCCAGGCGCTGTGTACAGCGGACCAGACACTCGGCCATCTTCAGTGCTTAGTCCACGCATGGCGATGCTGGTGGAGAAAGCACCGGATCGAGCGCCACGGTCGGTATAAGACAAACCCGGTAGTCGTGTGGTTAAGTCCGCTAAGTTGGAGATACCCGCTTGTTTTAGGTTTTCACCACCCACCGCGGAAATATTATATGGAACAGTTTCAATGCTTTGGCTACGACGGGTCGCTGTCACTGAAATGACTTCTACGTCTTGTTCTTGATTGGCGTTTTCATCCGATACTGAGGCCTGCTCCTGGGCAAAGGCACTCATTGGATAGGCCATTGTGATGGCGGCCGTTAGTGCCGTAATTTTGAATCTTTGATTAATAGATTTCATAGGTATAACCCTTCTCTCATGCTGCTATTTGAACGAAGTCAGCGCAACGGTCTTATTAAAATTATTGGTGTTGCTCATTCGACAGTACAAGTTTTGTTCGGCCAGTTAAAATCAAGATTTTTCACCAAATTGATGAAAATTTTTAACCAAAGGGGTTTTGTTAAAAATAGACACTATTTCATAAGTTTGTAATCTTATAACTTCCAGCCCTTATACACCGTGACTTTGATATTACAGTGTGAGAATTTTCAACCGTTACCTTACGGTTACCTAAATCTCCTTACCATGAAAATTATTAATAAAGATCGTCAAATTGTTTCAATTGTTTGTCTTGATGCTTCTGGGTAGCTTTGAATTCCATTAGCAGTTCGGGATTGCACGATTCAAACAGATTGCACGTGTTAATCCATGGTAAAGAGATGAAAAAATGGAACAATTTGGTGTATTGAGTTTAATTCCTGCGGCCGTTGTGCTGTGTTTAGCGGTCGTTACCCGAAGGCCTTTGGAGTCCCTATTAGCGGGCAGTGTGGTTGGTTTATTGATGTTGGATCCCGGCAACATACTAACTGGGTTCACCGATTTAGCCCAACGCACCATTTTAAATGAAACCATTGGCTGGTTTGTTCTGGTTTGTAGCTTGATGGGCAGTTTGATCCATTTGTTATTAAAAAGTGGCGCTGCCTTGGCGTTTAGTATCGCGATTTCTAAGCGGGCCAAAAATCGACGGGTTGCGCTGTTAAGTACCTGGTTTCTGGGTCTGGTCATATTCATTGACGACTACTTGAATGCCTTAGCCGTTGGCACTTCAATGAGACGCCTCACAGATAAATACAAAGTGTCTCGGGAAATGCTGTCCTATGTGGTGGACTCAACCGCTGCACCTATTTGCATATTAATCCCTATTTCTACTTGGGCAGTATTCTTTGCGGCATTGCTGGAGTCCAATAACGTCGCGGCTCAGGGGCAAGGCATATCTCTGTATATAGAGTCCATCCCTTATATGTTTTACGCCTGGGCCGCCGTGTTTCTTGTTCCATTAGTCGCGGCTGGCATCTTTCCAGCTATCGGCCCGATGAAGCAGGCCGAGTTAAATGCCATGAACGGTACGGCCGAATATTCATCACTCGCCAATGCCGAAGTGGATGAAGAAGTCATGGAACAAGTGAAAAAGGTGAATGCCTGGAGTTTCTTGGTGCCCATGTTGAGCCTGCTGGTTATCACCTGGTTATACGATATTAACGTACTCATTGGCATTGTTGCCGCCGTTGTTATCTGTGTGTTGATGTTTGGAATTCAAGGCGTTTTATCCTGGGAAGAGTTGTGTGATGCCGTATTAGATGGCGTAAGGCTGATGGTGCCTGCGTTGGCGATCATTTTTTCCAGTTTCATGCTGAAAGACGTGGGTGAGCAAATGGGCTTATCGATGTTTGTTATCGATACGGTCGAACCCTTGATGACGGCGGAATTTCTTCCACTCGTTGCCTTTATTGCTATCGCCCTCGTCGCTTTTGCTACGGCTGCTTTTTGGGGCGTTTTAGCAGTGGCGGTCCCCATTATCATGCCGCTTGCGTTGCAGCTTGGTACGCCGATGCCCGTGATCATTGGTGCCATGATGTCTGGTGCCGCGTTTGGCAGTCACGCCTGTTTTTATAGTGATTCAACCGTTCTGGCCGCGCAGGCCAGTGAAGTCGGCGTAATGGAGCACGCATTAAGTCAGCTTCCATATGTGTTTATTAGCGCTGCCATGGCGGCGTCGTTATGGGTTTTTATGGCCATTTTTTGACGTAACTCTCTTTATAGTTACAAGCAAAACCAATTTCCAATTAACCAAAAACTTCTAATAAGGGCCGAGATTAATACGGCCCATCCAATTAACTATCAACGAGGTTAACGTGAATACAAAAATGAATAAACTCAAGTTGTTAAGTGTTGCTACCGCAGCGCTTATCGCAACCGCTGGTTGTCAAACTCAGCAACGAGGCGCAGATAAGGTACTGATCAATGGTGACTTTTACACGGTAAATCAAAAACAAGCATGGGCAGAGGCGGTGGCCATAGAAGACGGCAAGATTGTTTTTGTTGGCTCGCAAAAAGGCGCTGAGGCGTATATTGGTGGTCAAACACAAGTGGTCGATATGAAAGGCCAGATGGTAGTGCCTGGTTTTCAGGATGCGCATGTACACCCTATGGAAGGGATTTCATTAAATACTTTTATGGGCTGTGATCTCATTCCATTAAGTGATACTGGTACTAATCCGGAGACTTGGATCGATGAAATGAAAAAATGTAACGACATCGATTTCCCTCACGATTGGATCTTAGGGGGCGGTCACTCAATTCAGGATGTTCTTAAATTGTCACGTTTGCCCAAATTAGTATTGGATGAAGCGTTCCCGGACAAACCCGCCGCCTTTATGGAAAAATCTTCTCATTCTATGTGGGTAAACTCAAAAGCGTTAGAGCTTGTGGGCATCACAAAGGATACCCAAGACTCCCAAGGCGGGCTTATTTTTAAAGATCCGGAAACTGGAGAGCCGACAGGTTTGTTGTCCGATAGTGCCGGAGACGAGTTGCTGCACAAAGCACTGAGAAAGACAGAGAAGTTGCAACAAGCCCGTTACGAAGCGTTAGTGATGTCGCAGGACTTTTTGGCGGAACATGGCATTACCTCAGCGACCAATGGCCGAGTTTATTGGGAACGAGGCAATTTAGAGCCCTGGTTGCGAGCTGAAAAAGAAGAGTCACTAAAAACCCGCAGCATCATGGCGTTGTGGACTTATCCGCATATGGAAGACGAATATCAAATAGAAAAACTTAAGTCTATGTATCGTGATAATCCGGGTGACCTGTTACGTATGTCCATGTTGAAGTTTTATTCTGATGGCGTGGTGATCAATAACTCGGCGGCGGTAATCGAAGAGTACAATCATAAAATTCACCCATATGCTAAACCGTACGGTTTGAACTATTTCACCGAGCAACGCATGGCCAAATACATTACCGAATTAGAAAAGGTTGGGTTTGATGTGCACATTCATGGTTTGGGCGACCGCGGGGTAAAAGAGTCACTAAATGCTATCGAGCAGGCCAAGAAAGCGAATCCAAAACTGGCGGATAAAACACGTCATCAAATTACTCATATCGCACTGGCCCGAAAAGAAGATATTCCACGATTTGCAGAGTTAAATGTGACGGCAAATATTCAGATCAATGCCGATGAGGGGGATTACGGTAATGGCGTAGAAATTGGTGAGCATACCGATTACCGTCATGTGCATATCGATGATCCGGATTACTGGTACAAGATAGTGGGTGATGTTGATGTAGAGTTCAGCCCGATTTTCCCTATAACGGAAGCGGGCGGCCGTCTGGTGTTGAGCAGTGACTGGGATGTTGCTTCGGTGGATCCTTTAGTCAGCATCGCTAATGCGGTGAAAATGGCCAATGGCGAAATACCAAAAGACGACGTAATTGCGCTTGCAATAAAAGCTTATACTCTGAATCCAGCTTATGTGATGCGACATGATGACATGACGGGCTCCATTGAAGTGGGCAAATACGCAGATTTGGCCGTGTTGGATAAAAACTTGTTTGAAATCCCAGCCAATAAAATTAAACAGGCGAAAGTCACCATGACCATGTTAGCTGGTGAAACCACCTATCAGCGACAAACGCAATAACTTCCTTTAACTCTTTATTAGCGCCGTCATTTCTATTTCGAGGTGACGGTCTGATCTTTCCCTAGTCGTATATGGGAGCTTGAACATGAGCCAATTGATGGCAGCCTTTTCTGGCAAAGCCAAAACTTTCTATGAAGGCAATCAGTCATTTATCACCGCGATACAAAAACAGCCAGTTACCGGCCCTTTGGTGATCACCAAACATGGGCTGAAAGGCAACGAAGTGGCCAATCACAAAAATGCTTTATATGCAGTCAATGTCGACAGTTATTTTCATTGGCAGTCTGAATTGAAACTGACGATTCACTGGCCCTTGGGTCACTTGGGTGAAAATCTGGTATTTACTGGTTTAAATGACGAAGCGTTAAATGTCGGAGATAAGCTGATATTAGACGAAGGTGAAGTGGTGCTTGAGGTTTCAGGCTGTCGAACTCCCTGCCGAAATTTATTGTGGCATTTAGGCATGCCCCCTGAATTCATCCCTCGATTTCAATCCTCAGGACATACGGGGTTTTATCTGGAGGTGCTAAAACCAGGAGTCGTTGCTTTAGATTGTTGCGTTACTCTAGTCAAAACGGAAAAAAACAGTATCAGTGTCGCCGCGTTAGCCCGCTTTTTCATGTTGCCAAAACCGTCTACCGCTGAATTAAAGCGCTTGTTGTCAGTAGAAGGGTTGGGCCTGCAGATGCAAAGTATGTTAACGGCCATGTTAAATCGTCAACATTCCAATGAGTTGGTTGTTAAAGGTCGTTGGTTGGATTGGCTGGATGTGAAGATACACAAGGTGGTGAATGAATCTAAACATGTTAAATCCTTCTACTTAAAACCTAAAGATCCAAATAAGAAGTTGGCGGGCTATCTGGCCGGTCAGTTCCTCTCTGTTCGTCTCAAAAGAGAGAGGCCAACTGGAGAAAAGCTCACAACTTTAACCCGCTGTTGGAGTTTGTCTGACTACGATGAAACATTAAATCAATATCGTATCAGCATAAAACGTGAACCTAATGGCCGAGCGTCGAACTGGATGTTTGACCAAATAAAGGTGGGAGACAGGTTGCAAATCAGAACGCCCGCCGGGCAATTTGTTCTCGATAGAAGTCATCTAGCAAAACCTGTGGTTCTCATCAGCGCTGGGATAGGAATCACGCCTATGATGGCCATGCTGAAATCTCATGCTGCGCGATTTGACATAGATCTTCCGACTTTATTGTTTATCCATTCAACCACAGACAAAGACAGTCACGTATTTCATCAAGAGGTGGAGGATGTGATCAAACAACATGACATGTTTCAAAGTTTTTATTTTTATACTCGAGCCGAACCGAGAGATAAACTCGAAAAAAACATAACTAGGGGTCGTTTAAATCAGGACTTATTGGCCAAAATGATGAGTGGCCTCGGTTGTTGGTTTGCAGGCAAGTGGGTGGATATAAATCCCGATGAGTGTCTTTATTACGTTTGCGGCCCTGAGTTTTTTATTAAAGACATCAATCAGATGTTGTTAAATTTACAGGTCCTGCAATCCTCCATCTTTTTTGAATCGTTTGGCCCTTCAAGTTTGATTGCTAATCGACCTGACTTACCCGATGCTCAGGTTCATTTTGTAAAAAGCGACAAAACGGCGGCTTGGTCTGCGAGTGTTTCACCCTCCTTATTAGAGCTCGCAGAAGAACAGGGGTTAAACCCGGCATTTAGTTGTCGAAGCGGGCAATGTGGCCTGTGCAAATGTCCTATCAAAAATGGCCACGTATCTTATAAAACTCAACCTGCATTCGCTCATAAATCAAGTGAAGTTCTGCTTTGTTGCGCTATGCCGAATGGCGATTTGGAGCTTGATATTTAGCGGATAGATATGATCTTGCTAAAAACACAATTAAAAAAACAAGAATAAAAAAGGAATATACATGGCACTAATAGTAAGAAAACCCAAACTTACTGACCGATCTTGCTGGTTATCATTGTGGCAAGGTTATTTAAGTTTCTATCAGGCTGAGGGTATGTCGTTGGAAATGACCGAGTTGTTGTGGAAGCGAATTCATACCAATGAACACCCCATTGAATGTTTGGTTGTGCAAGTGGAAGGGGAGTCGAAGTTAGCGGGTTTTGTCCATTTTCTGCCCCATGTAGACACCTGGCGCAAGCAACCAGTTTGTTATTTGGAGGACCTATTTGTAGCCGAAGAACAAAGAGGACTAGGAGTTGGTAAGGAACTGATCCAGGCGGTTGTGCGGGCCGCACAAAAGCAAAACTGGGCTCATGTTTATTGGAAAACCAAACACGACAACGTGACTGCAAGAAGGCTGTACGACAAATTAACCGGTGGTACGGATGGGTTTGTGACGTACAGGCTTTAAGGCGAAAGGTTCATCCCTTATCGCCGTCAGGCGAAATACGAGTTACCAATATAAAATAAACAGTTGTTTTGCTTAATGAAGAAAAATACGGGAGCCAATAGGCTTACACAAACTACTTACTAAATAGAACTGGATTCCGGCGCTCGCCTAGGCTCGGCTGGAATGACGGATAAGGGGCGGCCGGAATGACGGGTAATGGTCTCGGCCGAAATGACGGCGAAGGGCCTTGGCAATTATTACGGAGGGCAGCACCGTCATCCCGCTTTGTACCCTCACCGTTATCCCGCTATGAACCCTCACCGTCATCCCGCTATGTACCCTCACCATCATCCTGCTATGTACCCTCACCGTCATCCTGCTATGTACCCTCACCGTCATCCCGCCATGGTGTTAGGCGGGATCCAGAAGCTCTTTCAAGAAACAACGAGTTATTCTTTCCGCCAGCGGCGCTTTAATCTATGTAACACGTACCAGACGCCACCCACAACAAATGGCACGCTAACGGCCACAACTTGTTCTTTGGAAAATAAGGTTAACCAAGGCTTAGGCAATATCAACATGTAACCTAACAGTTGAACAAGGTAATAACTGATGGCAATCATGGAAACGCTTTCTACTAACTGGTGCAACCGTAATTGAAGATGACTGCGACGATTCAGCGCCTTTAATAGGTCTTGGTTTTGCTCTTCCAATCCCAAATTAATGTTCGTACGCAACAAGTCGCTGGCCTTTTCGATTCGATTGGACATGTTTAACATGCGTTGTTTTAAACTCGCAGAGGTTTTACCTGCGGGTTCCAGGCGTCGTTGCAAAAAATCTCTCAGTGTTGGCAGGCCAGCAAGGCTTTGCTCTTGCAACTCATTCAGTCTGTTTTGCACGATATCGAGGTAGGCATTACAGGCGTCAAAACGTCCTTGGTTGTCTGCAATAAGGCTTTCAAGTTGCGCAGACAAAACAGAAAGTTGTGCCAACGACGTTTTTTGGTTTTGATTGTTGATGTCAAGTTCACTTAACTCCTGAGTAATGTAAGCCAAGTCCTTTTCCATCTTCATGATCTTAGGTAATAAATCTCGGCTAACCGGAACCGCTAATAAGGTCATCATGCGATAACTTGATAGCTCTAAAATACATCTCAATAAACGACCAATCTGAATTTGCGTCAGACCCTGATCGACAATTAATAGTCGGTCGAAGCCATTATTGCAGGCGCGAAAGCTGGCCCAAATTTGTGCGTTTGACCCAGATACTTGACTGGCGGCAACAGGTGGAACACCAAACAGGTTATGTAACTGGTTCTTTCTCGGTTCGACGGGTTGAACATCGATATGAGTCGCTGAGATCAGGTGTCCCGGAATGGCTTGGCTCCAGCCTTCGGGTAATAACGACCAAGGGCAGATATTAAATGCTGGTTCACCTCGGTTTAATCGCAAAAAGGTGTAGGTTGAAAACTCGGTGTGATATTCCCATCGAACATCTAGCTCACCTAAATCTTGATAATAACAATTGATGTCAGGCTCAGGCCCTTGAACTTGGTATAAGTCAGCAAGCTTTTGCAGATGGGAAAGTTGTGTCTTTTTATCGCTGTTGTGATGCAAAACCGTGACGTTGGCCAGCGCCACAAGTCCCTGGATTTTGGGGAAGCTCCGACTATGGATTTCATCTAATAGATGGTCAAATAAAGGGGATTGGACAGGAAGTGTTAACTCGGCTTTTGATAACATAATCAGAAACTCCAAAAAAAGGGCTCATAAAGAAAAACGGGAATTTTATGAGCCCTGGCAAGGGAATTAGCCCTTAAATGGAACATGAATAATTATACCAATTCTGATAAGTAATTAGTCAGTTCAGAGCTTGTCCAGAAGTGGGAGAATAAGCGAAACTTGTGTAGGTATAGTCGCTCTCGGCTTGGTCTCCTGAGTCGCTCTACCTCCTGCATCCATACAGTCGTACATCAAACAAGTTTGGCGCAATTATCGCGCTTCTGGATAGCTCCCAAAGGGCGGGTTTAAAAGCTTCTCATGCTGCGTTATTGATTTTGAAAAGGGAATGACCATTCTCTACAATCAATGCCTTGCCTGAAAAGCTTTTAATTCCCGCTGAATGACCAATTACTTACCAGAATTGGTATTACAAGTAACCGTCCTGTTTAAGTTCGGCAATGACGTTTTGGATGCTGACGTGTAAAACATCTTTTATCGTATTAATGTGGTCTTTGTTGATGATCAGCGGTGGTGACAATACGATTAGATTGCCAATAGGGCGTACGATAACACCTAACTTGCGGCAATGTTCGAATACGCGATTACCCACTTGAGCATCGGCGGGTAAATCCGCCATAGTTTTGTTGTCCGCAACAAACTCGATGCCTAACATCAGGTGGCTGCCGCGCACATCTGCCACTATATCCAGCTCTTTTAAGTCACTGAGTGTCTGCTGAAAGTAAGGACCAATATTCTGCACATGTTGCAGCAGGTTCTCTTGTTCTATGATTTCGATATTCTTCAATGCGGCCGCGCAAGCAACAGGGTGACCTGAGTAGGTAAAGCCCATGCTCAGCACTCCACCTTCACATTGAGGTTTTGAGATAACCTCAAAAATGCGATCCGAAATAATGGCGGCACCTAAAGGAATATAACCTGAACTGATGCCTTTGGCGGTAATGATGATGTCCGGTTGCATGTCAAATACGGCTTCCGATGCAAAGAAGTGACCTAATCGACCAAAGGAAGTAACCACTTCATCGGCAATGTATAACACATCATACTTTTTGCAGATGTCATGCATGGCCTTGTGGTACCCCTTCGGTGCGACTAAAACGCCGCCTGCACCCATGATGGGTTCCGCAATGAAGGCCGCGACATTGTCTGCGCCTAATTGAATAATGCGGTTTTCAAATTCATTTACCAGAAACTCGCAGTACTCCGATTCAGACAACTTTTCAGCACCGGCTGGGCGATGGAACATATCTGCCGCAGATACATGGTTGATCCAGTTGTTGGCAATACGGTCAAAGCTGCACTTTGTGGCGTGAATACCCGTTAAATTGGCAGCAACATACGTTGAGCCGTGATACGCGTTGTTGCGAGCGATGATCTGTTTTTTGTTTTCCTTGCCTCTAACATTGTTGTAGTAGTGAACCAGGCGGATTGCCGAATCGACGGCCGTTGAGCCTCCACAGGTGTAAAAGACATGATTTAAATCACCCGGTGCCAGTTCAGCCAATTTCGCAGCCAGTACCGAGCCAGGTTCGTTGCTGCAGTGACCAAATGGGTTGTAATACTCTAGGTTTAAAACTTGATCGGCAATGGTTTTGGCCATCTCTTCGCGGCCGTGGCCTATGTTTACACACCAAAGACCTGCAATGGCATCCAAGTAGGTTTTTTGCTGGTTGTCGGTGATGAACATGCCGTCGGCTTTCGAAACAATTTGACTGCCTTCTTGTTTGAATGTGGCGTAATTGGTGTAGGGGTGAATGAAGTGATCTCTGTCCATTTCCCAGACTTGCTTAGCTGAATAATTGCTCATCGTAATGTCACCTTTTTTCAGTTGGTTAGATAAGCCATGAATAAAACGTGGGGAACTTATGTTTATAAAACGGGTTCATAAAACAGGTTCATAAAACAGGTTCCATAAGGCATGACTTGTTGGCTGATATTTAGCGTGATTTTTCCGAGAGCATCAAAGGATAAAAATTTGCGATTTTGATTAAAAATTTTCACCAATAGGCTTTTGTTCAATAAACTCAACACTTGTTTAAGCGGGATGTGGAATGTTTCAAACTTGAATAATTAAAAAATTTCATATATTCATTTAAATAGAGTTTTACATGTGAGGGCTGAGTTATGCCAACTAAATCAGGATTTAATCGACTTCCACCATTATCTGCTTTAAGGGGCTTTGAGGCCGCTGCAAGACTAAATAGTTTTTCAAAAGCATCTAATGAATTGTTTATGACTCAATCGGCAATCAGTCATCAGGTGAAATTATTGGAAGATTATTTTGGACAAGCTTTGTTTAAACGGGTTAACCGAACCGTTGAAGTGACGGATGCCGGTGTCGACTTCCTGAAAACCACGCAATTAGTATTAAGCCAACTGCAAAAAGGCACGGTTCGTTTGGAGTTTTTTAATAAGCCTGGCCTAGTAGTGTTAGATACGTCCCCTGCGTTCGCCAGCAAATGGTTGATGAAACGTTTGCCTGAATTTAGGGCTGCTCATCCAGAAATCGATGCCTGGGTTTACACCAAATATTCTCAGGAGTCCTTAGAACATGCCGAGGTCGATTTAGCGGTTTGGTTGGGCAATGGTGAGTGGCCCGGTGTGGACTGCATTCAGCTGTTCGAAGATGAAGTGACGCCATTGTATGCACCCAGTATGTTACAACCAGGGCAAAATATAGAATCCTATGAAGATCTCACCCAATTTCCATTGATACATGTCGAACAGGTGGAAAGACGAGAAGACTGGCATGCCTGGTTCACTGAAGTTGAACTACCGGAAGCTGAAAGTGTTGCAGGTTATAATTTTAATGATTCAGGGCTGGCATTGGAGTGCGCATTGAACGGCCAAGGTGTCGTACTCGGTAGTACCTTTTTAGCAAAAGATTTGATTGAATCCGGTCAATTGATCCGGCCATTTGAGCAAGGGCTTCCCACCGAGCGAAACTATTATCTGGTATATCGTAGTGACAAACGAGACAACGAGAATGTTGAGGCAATGGCCACCTGGATATTGTCGCAGTTTAGTGAATAGGCCGCTAAATCTAAACCGCCTGAGCGATATTGGGAATCCAATTTTCTTATTTACTTGTTGTACTGGTTCCCCGATGTCTCGGGGATGACGAATTGGTGGGCACATCGACATCCGTGTGGCAGTCCCTCCTTCACATCCATGTGACAGGGACACACCGACATCCGTGTCGGCGTCATTCCCAAATCGCCTGAGCGATATTGGGAATCCAGTTTTCTGCTTCACTTGTTGCACTGGATCCCCGATTTCTCGGGGATGACGAAATGGTGGACACATCGACATCCGTGAAGGCGGTCCCTCCTTCACATCCCTGTGACCGGGACACACCGACATCCATGTCGGCGGTCGCTCTCAGCCATCCATGGCTCCGCGACACACTAACATCCGTGTTAGCGTCATTCCCAAATCGCCTGAGCGATATTGGGAATCCAGTTTTCTTCTTCACTTGTTGCACTGGATCCCCGATGTCTCGGGGATGACGAATTGGTGGGCACATCGACATCCGTGTGGCGGCCGTTCCTAACCGTCCTTGGTTTCACGGCACACCTTCATCCCTGAAGGCGTCATTCCCAAATCGCCTGAGCGATATTAGGAATCCAGTTTTCTTCTGCACTTGTTGAGCTGGTTCCCCGATTTCTAGGGGATGACAGATTGGAGCGAACACCGACATCCATGCGGCGGTCGCTCATAGCCATCCATGGCTCCGCGACACACTAACATCCGTGCGGCGGCCGCTCATAGCCATCCATGGCTCCGCGACACACTAACATCCATGTTAGCGTCATTCCCAAATCGCCTGAGCGATATTGGGAATCCAGTTTTCTGCTTCACTTATTGCGCTGGATCCCCGATTTCTCGGGCATGACGAAATGGTGGGCACATCGACATCCGTGTGGCGGCCGTTCCTAACCGTCCTTGGTTTCACGGCACACCTTCATCCCTGAAGGCGTCATTCCCAAATCGCCTGAGCGATATTGGGAATCCAGTTTTCTTCTTCACTTGTTGTACTGGTTCCCCGATTTCTCGGGGATGACGAATTGGTGGACACTCCGACATCCCTGAAGGCGGTCGCTCCTAACCATCCATGGCTCCGCGACACACTAACATCCATGTTAGCGTCATTCCCAAATCGTCTGAGCGATATTAGGAATCCAGTTTTCTTCTGCACTTGTTGAACTGGTTCCCCGATTTCTCGGGGATGACAGATTGGAGCGCACACTGACATCCATGTGGCGGCCGTTCCTAACCGTCCTTGGTTTCACGGCACACCTTCATCCCTGAAGTCGTCATTCCCAAATCGCCTGTGCGATATTGGGAATCCAGTGTTCTTCTTCACTTGTTGTACTGGATCCCCGATGTCTCGGGGATGACGAATTCGTGGGCACATCGACATCCGTGTGGCGGCCGTTCCTAACCGTCCTTGGTTTCACGGCACACCTTCATCCCTGAAGGCGTCATTCCCAAATCGCCTGTGCGATATTGGGAATCCAGTTTTCTTCTTCACTTGTTGTACTGGATCCCCGATGTCTCGGGGATGACGAAATGGTGGGCACATCGACATCCGTGCGGCGGTCCCTCCTTCACATCCATGTGACCGGGACACACCGACATCCCTGAAGGCGGTCCCTCCTTCACATCCATGTGATCGGGACACACCGACATCCATGCGGCGTCATTCCCAAATCGCCTGAGCGATATTGGGAATCCAGTTGTTTGCTCAATGTTGAACTGGTTCCCCGATGTCTCGGGGATGACAGATTGGAGCGCACACCTTCATTCTTTTTGCGGCCGTTCCCAAATCGTCTGAGCGATATTGGGAATCCAGTTTTCTTCTTCACTTATTGCACTGGATCCCCGATTTCTCGGGGATGACGAATTTTTTTCTTTAATACAGTCGCTTAAATCCCATATGAAAATTATTCATCAAACCAGTGAATTTTTAGCGGCATTCTGTCTATTGCGCAATGCTGACGGGCTATGCAGAATGATTTTGTCCTTGTTACCAAGTTTAAGAAGTTATTATGTACAACTACGACAAATGTTATATCAACGGCCAATGGCAAGACGTTACCAATGGTCAGGAATTCGATGTTATCAAACCCGATTCGGAAGAGGTGATTGGAAAAATCATGTTGGCGGACGAAGTCGATGTGAACAAAGCGGTGCAAGCGGCAAAGGCTGCATTTGTCGAATATTCTCAAACCAGTAAAGCCTATCGTATTGAATTGTTGAAGCGCATTATCGCCATATACAAAAGTAAACTTAAAGTCATTGGTCAACATATTAGTGATGAAATGGGGGCGCCTATTTCATTGGCACGAGGGGCTCAGGCTGGCTCGGGTTTAGCGCATTTAACTCAGGCTCTGGCCGCATTAGAAAATGCCCCGGATGAAAAAGACTTGGGCAAAAGTATCGTCGTGCATGAGCCCGTGGGGGTGTGTGCGCTGATCACGCCGTGGAACTGGCCAATGAATCAAATTGCTTGCAAAGTTGGCCCTGCCATCGCAGCGGGTTGCACTATGGTTCTTAAACCCAGTGAAATTGCGCCATTGAGTGGTTATTTATTTGCACAAATTATGGATGAAGCAGGTGTGCCAGCTGGTGTATTTAATCTTGTTAATGGCGACGGGTTCAAAGTTGGTGCGCCACTTTCCAGACACCCTGATATCGACATGGTGTCATTTACCGGCTCTACACAAGCGGGTGTTGCAGTAGCTAAAGCAGCGGCAGATACGGTTAAGCGAGTTTCTCAAGAGTTAGGAGGCAAGTCGGCTAATATCATTCTTGATGATGTGGATTTACAACAAGCCATAACTTCAGGTGTGGAAGGCTGTATGCATAACACCGGACAATCCTGTAACGCGCCGACTCGCATGTTAATCCCAAAACACTTGTATCTAGATGCAATCCGCATCGCCGCTAAGGCCGCCGATAACGTTAAAGTTGGCGGTTGTTCGGATGAAGATACGTTTATGGGGCCTGTTATCTCTCAAGCACAATATGACAAAATTCAAAGCCTGATTCAGATTGCCATCGACGAAGGTGCCGACCTCATTGCGGGTGGTTTAGGCAAGCCTTACGGTTTAGAGCAAGGTTATTATGTCAAACCAACCGTGTTTGCCAATGTTAATAACGGCATGACGATCGCTCAGGAAGAAGTCTTTGGGCCGGTTCTGGTACTAATCCCTTACGAAAGTGAACAGGAAGCCATAGATATTGCCAACGATAGTTTGTATGGCTTATCGGGTTACGTGAGCAGCAAAAATGTTGAACGTGCTATGTCGGTGGCTAAAAAACTTCGTACTGGCATGGTTCATATTAACGGTGCCTGGACCGATCCGGTTGCGCCATTTGGCGGTTATAAACAATCTGGCAACGGCCGGGAATGGGGCGCTTACGGACTAGAAGAATTCCAAGAAGTGAAAGCCATCATGTTGTAACAAGCGAGGTCTGAATATGCAGAACAATAAGAATTTGAAGCCTGACAAACAGGCATTAGATAAATCGGAAAAATTATCCAATGACAATAAGGATGAACTAAATTTGGATGACCTGAAAAAAGAGCAGCAACGTTCCATTTTTCAGGTAGACGAACATCGTTTTTTTGTTCCCGGATACAACTAAAAACTTTTTCGACTATAGAGTTTCAAGAGCTCTCAAAAAACGTTTCCCTACAGGATCCCTAGTTTAGCTTAGGCTGGCTTGGGATCCGTCATTCACTCCTCGCGTCTATCGATTTAAAACAAACACCTCAAATATATGCATAGTGCCTAGCAAAATTTGTGTGATTTTTACTATCAAAAAAACACTGTCATTTGATTAAAAATCATCAGCTTAATAGTCAAATTTGGCAGATGTTAATCGGGTATTCTGGAGTGAATTAATTAGCTTTAAGGGGATAAAAATGTTCCAACCTGTGAGTGAAAATACCGCCCGATTTAATCTGAATTTAGCGGTGGTATTGGATGTTAATGATGAGCAGCAACAAAGGCAGTTACGTTCGGTTAAATCACTATTTAAGATGCTGTCACACCGACTCCATATTGATGTGACCTGTACACCTTTAAAGGAAATTATAGAGCTCGCTTTTAGCGATGAGTGGTCCGGAGTTTTAATCCTTAAAGATTGCCAGGGAATAGAAAACAATCATACAAAATTGAATACTAAACGTTACGACTTAATACCCGTTTTGGGTTTGTCAAAAGGCATAATGGCGGTGAACAAGTTGATGTCTGCATCAGTTTCATCGACTCTCAATCTAACAACGCTGGGAATAAAGCCTGAGCAACAAAGTCAATATTTTCAAGTGCAACCAAAAGAAGTTTCTGACCGTGAAAGTTCAAATCACCCAGAAAACAAAGAACCTGTTTTTTTGCAACGGCCAGGGCGATTGTGTCGTTGGTTTTCCGGACATCAAAGCATTGATGTGTCCATGACTGCTCGAGTTTCGGAGCAGGAGGTGGCTGCCATTTGTCAGGTTGAAGCAGTAGACCTTGATGGAGAAATTTCAGCTATCTCAGGACCTAGTAGTTTAGGTTATATTGTCGGGGTTGGTTGGACACTTTCAGCAGGCAACTCAGAAACAATAAGCACGTTAGACCGCCATCATGAGTTTCAGTTACTCAAAACTTTTGCGGTTGCTTGTCGTAATTTCGGAGCCAGAAAAAACTACATTCGGAATACGGCGTAGGAAGAAAGTTCAAATGAACAGTCGGCATTTTTGCAGTACATGCAACTAATATAGTGCATATTTAAACGGGCCATAATGGCCCGTCAAAATCACTAGGTTATTTCTGGTAAATAACTTCACCGTTTAACAAGGTAGTAACAACTTTGATTTGTTTGATTTTGTTAGGAGCTGTCTCAAACAAATTCCTGTCCAAAACTACCAAATCGGCAAGTTTACCTACTTCAATTGAGCCCACTTTGTCTTCCTGGCGCATCACATAAGCACTATTGATGGTATAGGCACGTATTGCCTGTGCCATGGTTAACTCTTGAGGAGCACGAGTCACCGCATTTTGTAGGCCAATAAATGGGTTAAATGGACTAACATTCCAGTCGCTACTCAGGGTAACCCGAGCACCGGCTTGTTGTAGGGATTTAATGGGCACAGCGTTATCGGCACGAGTCTCACCAATGATTTCGATGTTTTCTTCCCAGTGCGCTGGTTGAGCAAAGTCGCCAGCCACTTGCGCGTCAGCAGTCACGTTAAGCTCTGCAAATCTCGGTAGATCTTCCGGAGAAACCACTTCTACGTGAGTAACACGATGACGGCCTTTATCTGAGCCTTTTTCTTCAACGGCATTAAGCGCTTCGTGTATGCCTCGGTCGCCTATAGCATGAATGTGGAAGTCGAAGCCAGTTGGTTCTAACTGCTCGATGTAATAAGCCAGACGTTCTTGATCAAAGTAATTTAGTCCTCGATTACCAGCCAAACCAATAAGGTCAATTTCATAGGGTTCATGCATAGCGGCCGTACCATTTACCAAAATACCGTCTGAATAAAGTTTGATTTGATTGAACTTCAACAGGCTGTTTTCCTCGTTGGTGTATAACTCTTTCAATTTTGGCAATTGGGTTTCATCATCTAAATCTGGGTAAGCCCATAAACCTACGGCTACGCGGGCCGTTAGCTCTTTATTGTCGTTGACTTTTTTCCAGGTTAAATGGTCGTCACGCTGCCAGAAGCTGCGGGCATCACTGATGGACGTAATACCGTGTTTTGCTAATTGCGGTAGGGTATATTGCACTAGCCCTTCATAATCCTTTTGCAGGCTTTCTGCAGTCGGTGCCATGGCAAGGTCCATGACAATGTTTCCGGCGTTATCGATAAGAATGCCGTTCAATTTATCTGTATTCGGATCTCGGCCCAAGAAACCACCAATAGGATCTTTGCTGCTGTCATTAAAGCCCGCTAATTTCAGCGCCTTTGAATTTACCCACATGGAGTGAGAAGTCTGCTCCATGATGATCACAGGACGGTCACTTACAACTTCGTCAATGATATCGATAGGAGGACGTTTTGAGTCCAACAGTGTGAATATGGTATGGCCATAACCAATCAGCCAATTGGCATTTGGATTGTCTTGGGCCGCTTGTTTGATAGTGGCAGCAAAGTTTTCTGCATTGAGCTCTTCGGTATCCAAGGTAAACAGGGTGTTTTCAGATGCGGACTCAATAGGATGAATGTGTACGTCGTGGAAACCTGGCATCATCATTTTGCCGTTTAAATCGGTAACCTGAGTGTTGTCGTCAATGAAGCTCTCAACATCGGCGTCATTGCCAACAAAAACGATTTTATTGTCTTTAATGGCAACGGCTTCGGCCCATTCTTGTTGTTCATTGACTGTGTAGATTGCACCATTCTTAAATACTTTTGTTGCCATGTCAGTCGTCGGCTCCTTTGGATCAGGTTTAGGCTCAGTGGTTGAGTCGGACGCACTTGAACAACCGGTTAGTAACAAACCGGATAACAGTGCCATGGGTATAAAATTCAATTTGTGGCGTGTGGGCAAAAACTTCATGCCGGATCTCCGTAGTGTTAAGTTGGGGACATTTTAGATTTGCTTAGGTAACCAAAAGGTAACGGTAGTGAGCAAGACCGTGCCATACTTCAACTACAGCATGTAATGGTGATGAAAATAACCGTTGTTTTATAAGAGAAAAGAGGCATTTGGGCATGTTAGTTCTATTAGTGGAAGATGAAACTGATTTAGCTGAGTTAGTGATCGACTATTTGGAAACCGAAGATATTGAATGTGACTATGCAGCAGATGGCCTCATGGCATCTTCTCTTATTGAGCAGAACCAATACGATGTGATCATACTAGATGTCACCATGCCTAAACTGGATGGCTTTAGTTTATGTCGCCAGTTGCAGCAAAAAGGCATTACCACCCCAATCATTTTTGTTACTGCCAGAGATCAGCTCGATGACAAGTTAACCGGGTTTGAATTAGGTGCGGATGACTACCTGACAAAGCCGTTTGAGCTGGATGAGCTTGTTGCGAGACTAAAAGTACTGGCCAGCCGAAGACATGCAGTTAAACCACATTTTGAACTGGATGACTTGGTCATAGATTATGATTTGCGTGAGGCGAGACGAGCTGAACAACTTTTAGCCTTATCCCCAACTCAATGGGAGTTATTAACATTATTAGCTAAACATAGCCCTCAAGTTGTGAGTAAAGTAACCATTGAAGATCATATTTGGCCAGATCAGGAAGCCAACAAAGACATGTTAAAAACGCTGGTTTTTAGATTAAGAGCCATCATTGATGGGCCAGAGCAAAAGCCGTTACTGCACACGATTCGTGGGGCGGGCATTTCATTGAGGTTAATGGATGAATAATCGATTGTCTCTACATCAGTTTCTAAATCGACGTTATCTGATCATGATGGCGTTGTTAACGGGAATCTTTACGTTTTTAGTCAGTTTTATGAATTGGTCAGGGATGGACGATACCACAGGTTATTACATGTTGTATGAAGCGGAAGTGTTGTCTGAGTTTTATCAAGTGGGTGAGAAAATTGACGAGTTTGATCCAGGGATCAAAGAATATTACTGGGGCAGAGATAACTTACCGGGTCACCTGCAAAAGTTGATAGCTGAAAATGAACTTAAATCTAATTACGCGACGTTATTCACCTTAGACAATGAGTTTGTATATATCTTGCCTTTCGAATTACCTGGAAAGTCAGTGACCTTTTACGTGGTGCATATATTTGAATATGATATTTATGCCATCAACAATAAAAATTTACGTTTAAATTTTAGTGCTTTAGCAATCATCACTTTCCTAATCATTTTGATCATTATTTTCAGGCTCAATCAGAAGGTGATCAAACAGCTTCAGCATTTTGACGGCTGGTTAAAAGGCTTGGTTGCAGCCAAACCTGCGGATTTAGAAAAACATAGTTTACCCGATAGTGTTCAATTTGATGAGTTAGTCACAAGTGGCACCAATTTGCAGGTTAGTTTGTTAAAGCAGCGAGAACTGCAACTTATCGAGCAAAAGTTATTGCAAAGAGAAAAGGAGTTTTTGGCCAGTTTAAGTCATGAATTACGAACGCCGATCTCGGTCATTGCCGCTGCCATTGCTCTATTGAATAAACGTGACACATTAAGTTCTAAAGACAAAAAGGTGGTGGAAAAATTAGCCAGAGCCAATGGCAATATGAAACTGCTCACAAATACGATTTTACAAGTGTGGCGTAAACAACCTAGTGAAGAAACGCCCGAACCTTTGGTTCTGGCGCATATTAGTAAACAGGCTATTCAGGATTGTTTGAGCTTTTGCCGAAGCGAACTGGAGTTTAACCTAGACGTAACCTCTGAATCAGCAAAAGAATTGGACGTCACCTTAGTTCAGATAGTGATCAATAACTTACTTAAAAACGCATGCCAGTATGCGGAAAAAGAAATCAGTGTTCAGGTGGGGCAGGACTATTTTGTCATCACAAATACCTTTGATTCACATCAGGAAGCACACAAGCAACAGGTGTCGGATAGTCAATTATATGGCTTCGGATTTGGTCTGTATTTAGTCGAAACTATCTGCCAGCAACAAAGTTGGCTGTTGGATATATCGAACGAAGCACCGGTGTTTCGCGTAGAAGTCCGGTTTTAGTTTGAAGCCCATTATCTACGATTAAATCGGTTCGTGTAGAGGTGAACAACGTTGTCAAATGTAGCTCAATTGATAAATCGAATTGCTGAACCAGAGTTTTTCTCAGCAATAAGCGATTACTTATATGACAGTGTTCAGTGCCACTCGTTGGTGATCATGATCTATGACCAGTCTCACATGCCAGAAGTCTTGTTTAATGGCGTAAAGGAAAAAACGCCTAGGACATTTGAAAAGGTTTATTTAACCGGCGCTTATTTGTTAAGCCCTTTGTTTCAGGCCCATAAAGACAAGAGAATCGGCTGTTTTAGATTAAAAGACATATCGCCCGATGCTTTTTTTTCCAGTGAGTATTACAAGTGTTATTACGAGCCAAGTGGGCTGACAGATCAATTATTTTATTTGCATCCGTTAATTCAAGACAAAAATAAAAACCAAACTTTAGTGGTGTCTTTGGGGTTAATCAACAAGGCCTATTCCACCTCTGAGTTTCAATGTTTTGCTCAACAAGTCGATGTGATAAAAGCCGCTATTAACAAACATCTGCAATTGGTGGATTTAGCTTTACCTGAATCATTTAATACCTGTTTGCAAAATACCTATCAGCAGTTTGGCGTATCTGTGTTAACCGCCAGAGAACAAAAGGTCATACACGCGCTATTACAAGGACACTCTTCTAAGTCCTGTGCCCGCATGCTTAATATCAGTGTTGAAACGGAACGTTCTTACCGCAAATCAGCCTATTCCAAGTTAGAAGTGTCTTCCCAAGGGGAGCTATTCAACTTGTTTTTCCAATGTTTGAAACTCGCGGACAAAGTAGGGGAAAAAGACCCACTCGTTTTAGTTCTTCCCCACATATGTGGGTAGTTGCGCGAGTTGGATATTTTTAATCTGTTTTTATTTGAGCAGGTGATTTATCCATGACAAATACAAATCCTAAAGCTGTGAACGGCCAACGCTTATGGCACTCATTAATGGAAATGGCACAGATTGGTGCAACATCAAAAGGTGGCTGCAATCGTCAGGCATTAACCGAACTCGACAAACAGGGCCGGGACCTTTTTGTTTCTTGGTGTGAAGACATTGGCTGTGAAGTTCAGGTGGATGAAATTGGCAATATTTTTGCGAGGCGTGCCGGAGCCGACAATCAATTGCCTGCGGTTATTACCGGAAGTCATCTGGATACTCAACCAACGGGTGGAAAATTTGATGGTGTCTATGGCGTTTTAGCGGGTTTAGAAGTTTTACGTACATTGCACGATAACAATATTCAAACTCAGCATCCCATTGAAGTTGTGGTCTGGACCAATGAAGAGGGCGCCAGATTTAGCCCGGCGTGCATGGGGTCGGGCGTTTGGAGTGGTCATTTTGATTTGCAAGATACGTTCAATATTCTCGATGGAGACGGCATTAGCGTCGGACAGGCTTTGTCGTCAATTGGTTATAAAGGGTTGTTGCCCGCGACACCAAGACCAATAAAAGCGGCATTTGAAGCGCACATAGAACAGGGTCCAATTCTAGAGAAAGAAAAGCAACAGATAGGTGTTGTGACAGGCATACAAGGTGTGCACTGGTATGAGTTAATCCTGAAAGGCAAGCCATGCCATGCAGGGCCTACTCCCATGACTGACCGCTTTGATCCGGTTCAAGCTATGTTACCCATCTTGTCCACTTGTTTTGAACTGGCGAAAACGAATGCCCCATGGGGAAGAGCCACGATTGGCGATATCCAAGCGTACCCTGGGTCGCCAAATACTGTGCCGGAAGAGGTAAAAGTTCGCATTGATCTTCGTCACCCTGATGAGCAAGTGGTTGCTAACATGGTGGCTCAGTTTGAAGTTGCGGTGGAAAAAATATCAAAAGAATTCGCGACTCCAGCGACCTTAAACAAGGTTTGGGAAGCGGATGTCACTGTGTTTGATCCAGAGTGTATCGCAGCGGTTCAGCACGCCGTCGATAAGCTGGGGTATAACAATATGAAAATGGTGAGTGGTGCTGGTCACGATTCTCTGTACGTATCACGACGTGTACCAACCAGTATGATCTTTGTACCCTGTGAAGATGGCCTGTCCCACAACGAAGCGGAAAACGCCAGCCAGCAAGACCTAGCAGCAGGAGCGGATGTACTGTTAAACAGTATGCTGACCATGGCGGGCATTTCCAACGATAACGCCAATTAAGCTGAAGATGTTTGGACTCATGAAAAGTTTACCGTTTTTGAGAGTAATCACGTTTCTGCTCACTAGCTTAGTTATCAGTTTAATGTTTGTTAATGATGTACTAGGCCATGAATCCGTCTGGCATCAGGATAATCCACGAAATTTTAGCCATGTTCATTGGTCACAACCCAATATAAGTGAGGTGATCACGGCCGGATATCCATTGTCTTTTGGCTTGTTTGCGTTTAGTGGCAGACAGGAGCCAAGATTGGTTTTCCGAAAACATGAGTCCAAACAAGTTCAATGTATTGAAGCCAACTTTCTGGCTTTCGACATTGACGATGAGTTTGCCTTTGATCTTAACGAAGATGTTGAAATTGAACTCTCAATCGATGCTTCTCATAACTCGTTAGTCAGCTACGGTTATGACAAACACGCTAGCGCCAACGCGAACGGTAATCTTGAATTTGACAATTCTGATGGACTAGTGTCAAAAACCGTGTCTTTGCCAAGCGCCAGATTTGTTAATCGAGGAATGGGTGGCAGTGACTTTGTGTTAGCCAGTCAGCAAACCATGTGGCCCGCGGCCGATGTCACAGCAGGTACGCCCACCACCTTTGTCTTGTGTGGACTTAAGCTAAAACGCAGTTATGAAACTAAGGGTAAGCAGAGCACAAAGTCTGTGACCCTTAACTTTTTTGACAATGAATCAACATCCTTAAATGAGGCGAATCTTGTCAATAACAAGCAAAAAACACCAGTGCGATTTGGCCTGTACGATGAGTCTGGCTCTTTAGTGTTGTCGCCGAAAGGCACTGTGCCAATTAAATATTATGAAACGACAACTTCAGTGATGGCCCTTAGCGCCTTCTATCCACCGTTTCAGTATTGGCCTCATGAAAACCGCTATTTTTATTATACCGACGGGCAGGTAACCGCGGAATTACCGATAGGGCGATACACCTTAGTGGCGAGTAAAGGGCCCGAATACAAGTTGGTAGAGCAGCAGTTTGAAGTAACAGCGGAGGGTCATACTGATGTGATGGATATAACAATGCATCGCTGGCGCGACATGCCTGCGTTGGGCTGGTATTCCGGTGATGTGCATATTCACATGAAACGGGACCAACAAGATAACTCAAACATTATGTCTGTTCTGGCGGCGGAAGACCTGCATTTTTCAAATTTGCTTGTGATGTCGAGTCCCGAACACGACTATTTTAAACAGTATGCTTTTGGTAAAGATGCTCAACATTCACATGATGACAATCATATTGTCCCTGGAATCGAAGGACCGAGAACCGCGTTTCGAGGTCATACTATTGCGCTTAATATCCAAGAGCAAAAGCCAATCGAACAAGACTATTTTTTGTATCACAAATATTTCGATTTTTATCGCAAGCAAGGGGCCGCAACGGGATATGCGCATGTTGGTTCTGGTGAGTTTCATGCTAGATGGGGACTGGCGCTGGATGTGCCTTTTGGGCTGGTGGATTTTGTTGAGATCATGCAGGCAGGCCGATTACGCACGGAAATTTGGTATCAGTTCTTAAATCTAGGGTTCAAGCTGGCACCAGCCGCCGGCTCAGACTTTCCTTATTTCGACCAACCGGGAGCGGTCCGCAGTTATGTGAAGGCTTCTCCAGAGCAAGAGTTATATGGTTGGTATGAAAATTTGAAACAAGGCAAAACCTTTGTATCGAATGGCCCCGTCGTGGATTTAAATGTTTCAGGCGTGGAGCCCGGTGGTGTCCTAAATACGACATTGAACAAACCCATAACCGTTGCGGCAGCCGCCTCAATAAATACGGATTTTGATAAGTTAGCTAGCTTGGAGCTCGTTTATTGCGGTGAAGTGGTTAAACGGGTTAAGACCAATAATAAACAAAATGGTGCCGAATTAAGCCTTAACTGGCAATTACCAGCAGGTAGTCAGGGCTGGTTGGCGATGCGAGCAAAAGGCGAGGATTTTGCGCTGGCTCACAGTAGCGCTGTTTATTTGCATTCTGGGGATAACAAAACCTTCTGTCCTGATAAATACAAAGCTGACGCTAACATCAAGTTAAGCAGGCTTAAAGCGTTGCGTCTTGCTCAAATTGAAAAAAACTCTGAGCTGGAATATTGGGACGCAGCTAACATGGCCGCAGATTACAAAGATCAAAAAGATGAAATGATGAAAAGAGTTAAGATGGCTGAAGAGAGGTATAAGGAGATGCTTGTAGATTATGAGTAAAAACGACCATCAAACCCCGGCATTACAAATTATTGAAGTTTTTTCTGATGACAAGGAACAAGTTCACCAAGCATCACGATTTATTCATGCTTTGTTATGCGAATTGGATGCGGAAAATCAACAGGATTATATTTTTCAGAAAATTGAAGCTGTTACCAGCGAGTTGTTGGCCATGAGTAAGATTTGGGTTTTTATAGCTAAAGTTTCCGATGAATTTGTAGGTGTGATTACACTTCATGAATGTGCAGCGGTGTACGCCAACGGAATATTTGGCGAAATATCTGAACTGTATGTGCTGCCCGAGTTCCGTTCTGAACAAGCTGGTGAAGCGTTAATTAAACGGGGCAAAGAATTAGCTAAATATAAAGGCTGGAAGCGGTTAGAAGTTGGTAGCCCCGTCGAATTAGGAATACCCAGAGCATTTAATTTCTATAAACGAATTGGCTTTGAGTGCACCGGACAGAGGCTGAAATTAGAGTTGGATTGATATATGGGCAAAGCACTGGATTCCAGATATCGCCTAGGCGATTCTGGAATGACGGTAGTGGGAATCCAGTTGTTTTCACCGTAGTTAAACTGGTTCCCCGATGTCTCGGAGATGACGAATTAGTGGGCACCCCTTCATTCCTGTGGCGGCCGTTCCTAACCATCCTTGGTTTCATTCGTCATCCTCAGCTCGACTGGGGACACACCGACATCCATGTCGGCGGTCCCTCCTTCACGTCCATATGACCGGGACACACCGACATCCGTGTGGCGGCCGTTCCTAACCGTCCTTGGTTTCACGGCACACCTTCATCCCTGAAGGCGTCATTCCCAAATCGTCTGAGCGATATTGGGAATCCAGTTTTCTGCTTCACTTGTTGCACTGGATCCCCGATTTCTCGGGGATGACGAAATGGTGGGCACACCGACATCCCTTTGGCGGTCGCTCATAGCCATCCATGGCTCCGTACGTCACCCTCAGCTTGACTGGGAATCCAGTTGTTTTCACCGTAGTTAAACTGGTTCCCCGATGTCTCGGGGATGACGAAATGGTGGGCACACCGACATCCCCGTGGCGGTCGCTCTCAGCCATCCATGGCTCCGCGACACACCGACATCCGTGTGGCGGTCGCTCTCAGCCATCCATGGCTCCGCGACACACTAACATCCGTGTTAGCGTCATTCCCAAATCGCCTGAGCGATATTTGGAATCCAGTTTTCTTCTTCACCTGTTCACTGGATCCCCGATGTCTCGGGGATGACGATTTCGTGGTACACCAACATCCGCGTGGCGGTCGCTCATAGCCATCCATGGCTCCGTACGTCACCCTCAGCTTGACTGGGGGCACACCGACATCCGTGTGGCGGTCGCTCTCAGCCATCCATGGCTCCGCGACACACCGACATCCATGCGGCGGTCGCTCTCAGCCATCCATGGCTCCGCGACACACCAACATCCATGTTGGCGTCATTCCCAAATCGTCTGAGCGATATTGGGAATCCAGTTTTTTTCTTCACCTGTTGCACTGGATCCCCGATGTCTCGGGGATGACGATTTCGTGGTACACCAACATCCGTGTCGCGGCCGTTCCTTCACATCCATGTGACCGGGACACACTAACATCCGTGTGGCGGCCGTTCCTAACCGTCCTTGGTTTCACGACACACCTTCATCCCTGAAGGCGGTCCCTCCTTCACATCCATGTGACCGGGACACACCGACATCCGTGTCGGTGACATTACCGGGAAATTGGTAATCCAATTATAAGGCTGCGGCTTTACCTGACATGAAGGCTTGTGCTTCTTCCGATAATATTCTGTCTGAAATATAGGCTTTGCTACCTTTATGAAATAACAGCCAACCCAGATCTGTTTTTTCAAATTTAGAGACGTCTTCCCATAAAATGGTGCCTTCCACGTAAAGCGATTTGGTATTAATGCCTATGTCATCAATTGTTAAGGTTAAAGGGTTGTTTGCCGCTTTACTTATCATTTGACGGGCTAACCACCAAGGTTTTTGAAAACGTACGCTTAAAGCTTCTAAACCTCCCAGAGCCACGACAAACCAGGCAATGTGCGGATCTATGTCGGTCAAATATAAAATTGCCATACCAACCAAGGCGATAATGACTGATTTTAAATAGGGTTGCTTAGAGTCATCGACGACCACGGAGGCATCGTAAGTTTCACTAAAGTGGCTTTTGTCTAACACGTAGGTGGTTGAATAGGAAAATGGAGAAGTCATAACCAAAACAAAATGATAAAAACACTAGTTTATCTGTTACCTGCTGATTTAGGTAGCCGTAAAGACCAGTTTCGTTAACAAAACACCAGCCAGCTAAGAGTCTTATTTGGCAGTGATGCAATTAAGACCTTCACTAAAACCGTTTTTGGCAGAGAGGGGAGAAATGGGGCCGGAAATAGGTTGTTATGGGCACATTAGAAGTGTGAGTAAAACTTTAAATTGTCCCTAAATTTAAAGGGCAAAATGTTAGTGTGAGCGAGTTTGAAACGCTCAGAAAGTAAATCGAAGAAACGTCATTGTGGCATGGTGTTGGCCGCAACCTCCCGCGTTTAACTGTGAAGTTCCATATTACTTTCAGTGGTTTTAGTTTCGGCTAACGCCGACCAATAGAGTATTTAACCCAACTCATTTCTGTCCGTGCGAGTTGAAGTCGAGCTGGCCGCTACTAAATTACTATCTCTTTACATCAACAACTTAAATTCCAAATTATTTTCGTACTTCTCAAAATGATAGTTCAATCCAAATATTTGAACACTTTATGTGTTTAAGGCACAGAGGCAAACGCTTGTTTGCCTCGTGACTCATTATTTTTTTATTACAGTTGTTTTAATCGAATAGACCCGTTAACGCTGTCCAAGTCGATTTGCGTTTTGCCGTTACCTACTTCGCCATCTAAGGTTTGACCCATGATGCGGCGTTTAACAACATGCAGACCATAGTCATTTCGAATGGAACCATTAGAAGTTTCTGCTTCAATGCTGGCGTTTAGATCTTCAGGCAAATGCAGAGTTAAAGAGCCGTTGACTGAGTTAACTTCAATGCTATTCACATCATCCAAGTTAGGGCTAAAGGTAAGTTGGATTGAACCATTAACCGTGTCGACTTTGGTATCCGAAGCCATGCCATCGCTGGTAATACTGCCATTGACCAAAGAGGCATTTAGCTCGCCCGTCACGCCCTGAATGGTCAGCGAACCGTTGGTTAGGTCGATGTCATCTAAATCGATATGGGCAGGAACCATGATTTGGTAATCCACTTTGACCTGACTGTGGTTGTGGCCAAAAAAGCTTCTTTCGTATTCGGTTTCGACTTTAACTTTATCATTGCGTTGAGTCAGAATGACTTCGACATTTTCCGCATCGTCTTCGTCTCTTGCCATTAAAGTCGCCATTACTTTCACTTCGTCTCTGGACCAGGCTTTGATATCTACCTTACCGTTTAGGTTATCAACGACAAGGCTGGCGTTGTCACCCACAACAAAAGACTTTTCAATTTGCTCTTCATAACTTCTATCTGAATGTGCGTAAGCCCCTAAAGTTACTGCTGAACATAAAGTGATGGTGGTGGTTTTCTGTAATAAATTCATTCTCAATCCCCTGATATTTTCAAAGCTGATTCTTATCGATTTGGAAACTAAGTCGCTGGGGATTTGATAAAGGTTTAAACGAAATTATTATTTTTTAAAAATTTCTAGTTTTAGCTTCTCTTCGTCGCCTAACCAGTAGGCATAATCGGTGTGATCGATATAGTCATTTCCCGTAACCGCATGAACAAGCACATTCAGGTTGGCTCTGTTTGTGTCTAGCCAAGGAATAAACTGTTCAAAGTGTGCTTTATCAAACTTAATCTGGCAGCTCCATTGTGTGTGGGGGCCAACTGGTTTTTGATGTACTCGTCCAATTTCCAGAGAAAATTGCGTTCCAGCTTCCTGACAGAGTCTAGTTGCAAAATCTAAGGTATCTGCAGAAAAATACACATGGGCGTGATAATGCTCGTGATTATTGATGGGTCTTTTAGGGCTGTTCATTATTGTACGGTTCCGTCTTGTTGCAGTTGCTGGATGGATTCAAGGTCATAACCTAGCTCACTTAGCAGTGACTCAGTGTTTTGTCCTAGTTGCGGCGCGGCCTTAACATATTGAATTGGCGTAGCAGATAACTTAATAGGGTTTGCAATGGTTTTGATGGACTCTCCATGTTGGTTTTGAACTTCCTGAATCATTTCACGGTGTCTCGTTTGTGGGTGTTCCACCACTTGTTTTATGGTGTTTACCGCACCACAAGGCACATTAAGTTGTTCTAACTGTTCAATCCACCACTGACTTGTTTCGGACAATAGAATAGGGGTTAATAATTGAATGAGTTTTTCTCTGTTTTCAACCCGTTGGGCGTTAGTCAGAAACTTTTCATTATTCAACGAATCGTTTTTGACTAAAGAACAGAATTTGGCAAATTGCTGGTCGTTGCCGACTGCCAAAATGATAGCGCCATCTTTTGTTTTGAACGTTTGGTAAGGGACGATGTTCGGGTGCGCATTACCTAATCGTTGTGGATTTTCACCTGTGGTTAGATAGTTCATTCCTTGGTTTGCTAATGCCGCCATTTGAACGTCTAATAAGGCGATATCTATGTGCTGGCCTTTTTGTGTATGTTGACGTGCTAATAACGCCGCAAGAATGGCGTTTGAACTGTAAAGACCCGTCATCACATCCACCAAGGCCACACCGACCTTCATTGGCATGCCGTTTGGTTCACCTGTGATACTCATTAAGCCACCTTCGCCTTGGATCATGGCGTCATAGCCCGCTTTATGAGCCCAGGGACCGGACTGACCAAAACCGGTAATAGAGCAGTAAATTAAGTTAGGGTTGAGTTCAGACAAACTCAAGTAGTCCAATCCGTGCTTTTTAAGGCCACCTACCTTGTAGTTTTCAATCAGCACATCCGCCTCTAACACTAACTTCTTAATGATCGCCTGGCCTGCTACTTTTGTGATGTCCACCGCAATGGATTGTTTGCCGCGATTGGCACAGTGAAAATAGGCAGCATCTGGAGTTTCTTGTTCACTCTTTATAAAAGGGGGTCCCCAACGACGAGTATCGTCTCCGCTAACCGGGCGCTCGACCTTGATGACTTGCGCACCTAAATCCGCCAACATTTGTGAGGCCCAGGGGCCGGCCAAGATTCGGCTTAAGTCCAGAACTTTGATGTGTGGTAATGCGGTAGTCATAGTAGATCCTGTCAGGTACTAAAGTTATTTGCTGCTTATCGTTAGGCGTTAAACGCCGAATTAAAGGCCTTTCTTAAAAGTTCGACTTTGTTGTTTTCTCTTGGAGACTTTTTATACACCAGTGAAAGTTCAAATTGATACGTCATGGTATCAGGTTTAATCAGTCGCAACTCACCTTGGTTTAGTTCTCTCTGGATATAACTTTGCGGCAAAAAGCCCAAGTAACAGCCCGATAACACCATGGCCTTGCGCGTATCAAATTGATAGGCTTTGGCCGCCAGGTTTAATCTTTTTAGCTGGTCGCGGCCCTTAACGTCGATGTCTATGCCTGGGTGGATAGCCGGCATATTTGCCAACATCATATCCGTGATCTGGCTATCAACTTGATCAAAAAATGGATGATCCTTGCTGCAACATAAATAAATCGCTTCGCTGTATATGGTTTCATAACTCAAGCCGTCGACCTGTCTGTAAGTCGGGTACAGGCCGACATGGGCTTTATCATCTAAAAGCGCTTTTTCGATATTGGCGATGGTTTCGCCGTCTAACGTCAGGTGCAATTCAGAAGAAGCCAAGTTGACCTCTTTTATGACGTTAGCCAGTTTGTATTGTGTGCTTTGGTTGAGCAAATCAGAGCATAAAATAACTAACTCACCACTTAGCTCATGGCCTAATGATCCGGCCAGAATGGAAAAGTCTTCAAGAGAACGAAATAACTCTATGGTTGCATGGTAAATAACTTGGCCTTCTTTGGTCAGAGCAAATCCCCCACGGCCACGCTGACATAACTTAAGTTTGAGTCGCGTTTCCAAGTTAGACATATGTACGCTGATGGTGGAACGGGTCACCCCAAGTTCATTTTCCGCCGCTGCAAAACCACCATTTTCCACCACAACTTTAAATATGCGTAATAATCTTAAGTCGTATTCGGTGACCGGTTTTGGAATGATTGACGTCTTATTCAAATTATTCAAAAGTTTTACCAGCTTAAAACATTAGTTTTAATGTTTTGTATTTAACAATCTATTGAAACAGGTTTCAATATCGTCAACCAAATAAACCACATCTATTTTGACAGACTTATGAGGTGGCCTATGCAAAACCTAGTAGATAATAAATTATTAAGAGCGTTTTCCTATATCAATGGCAGCTGGCACAGCAGTGCGACAGACTTTCCTGTTACGAATCCAGCCAATGGTGAAACGTTAGTCAGAGTGTGTAACGCGGGCGTGGAAGAAGCTGAGCTTGCGGTGAAAAGTGCCAAGCAAGCATTGAAAGCCTGGTCGGCTAAATCGGCAAATGAGAGAGCGGCTTTGATGCGACGTTGGTTTGATTTGATGATGCAACATCAGGATGACTTGGGTCTTATCTTGACCTTAGAGCAAGGCAAGCCGCTGGCGGAAGCCAAAGGTGAAATTGCTTACGGCGCGTCTTTTATTGAATGGTTTGCAGAAGAAGGCAAACGTATATATGGCGATACGATACCCGCTCCATCTTCGGATAAACGCATAGTCGTGGTCAAACAGCCTGTGGGGGTTGTCGCGGCTATCACGCCTTGGAACTTTCCGAATGCCATGATTGCTCGCAAAGCGGCAGCGGCATTGGCTGCAGGCTGCACTTTTGTGGTCCGTCCGGCAACACAAACGCCGTTGTCGGCGCTGGCGATGGCAGAATTAGCCGAAAGAGCGGGCATTCCAGCTGGTGTCTTTAATGTTGTTGTGGGAGAAGACGCACGAGGCATTGGTAAGGTACTGACACAGCATCCCGATATCGCCAAATTTACCTTTACTGGTTCAACTCAGGTTGGTCAGGCTTTAATTGCTCAATGTGCGACAACCGTAAAAAAGGTCTCAATGGAGCTTGGCGGTAATGCACCTTTTATCGTGTTTGACGACGCCGATGTGGATGCGGCGGTTGCGGGCGCTTTGGTTTCCAAATATCGCAACGCCGGGCAGACCTGCGTTTGTACCAATCGTATTTTTGTGCAAAGCGGTATCAAACAAGCGTTCACTGAGAAGTTTGTTGCGGCTGTGGAAGAGCTCAATATGGGAGATGGCACGGAAACTGGTGTAAATGTAGGGCCTATGATCTCGGTTCAGGCAGCCAATGATGTACGCGACCTTGTTAAGGCATCAGTAGCAGCAGGCGCAAGGGTATTAACTGGTGATGATGAAACCAATGCTAACGGAAACTTCATGAAGCCGACTGTGCTTTCGAATGTAAAAAGTGACATGCCCATTGCCAGTAATGAAATATTCGGTCCGGTTTCACCAATCATTGAATTTGACTCAGAAGATGAAGTTATCGATTTGGCAAACGCTACAGAATTTGGTCTTGCCGCTTACTTTTACTCAAGAGACATAGGTCGAATTTGGCGTGTTGCTGAAGGTCTGGATTACGGCATGGTTGGCATCAATGAAGGGCTTATTTCCAATGCGGCGGCACCTTTTGGTGGCATGAAGCAGTCGGGCAATGGCCGTGAAGGTTCAAAATATGGCTTGGACGACTATTTGGAAATCAAATACCTGTGTTTGGGCGGCTTGGATAAGTAGTACCCCGGCGGTTAAACGTATTAGGAGTTAAAAATGAAAAATACAGAATTACAAAACAGAAAATCCAAGGTTATCGCGCGTGGTCAGGGCAATGTTTATCCCGTTTATGTCGAGCGTGCTGAAAATGCGGAAGTTTGGGATGTAGATGGCAACCGTTACATCGACTTTGGTACGGGCATTGCGGTTTGTAACACCGGACACAGTCACCCAAAGGTAGTGGATGCGGCAAAAGCACAGTTAGATAAATTCAGCCACACCTGTGTCATGGTAAACCCTTATGAGGTGGCGGTTGAATTGGCTGAAAAACTAACGAAACTGGCACCGGGCAATTCGGAGAAAAAAGCCATTTTTGTTTCTACGGGGGCCGAAGCGGTGGAGAACTGCGTGAAGATTGCCCGTGCGGCAACGGGCCGACGTGGAGTAATCGCATTTAACGGTGGTTTTCACGGTCGTACTAACTTGGCCATGGCACTGACAGGTAAAATCACGCCATATAAAAACTTGTTTGGACCATTTCCAGGAGACATCTTCCACGCGCCTTTCCCGATAGAACAACATGGGATCAGCATCAAGCAGTCGCTTACAGCATTGGAAAACTTGTTTAAAGTGGACATTGCGCCGAGTGATGTTGCAGCCATCATAGTCGAACCGGTTCAAGGTGAAGGGGGCTTTTATGCGGCTCCGGCTGAGTTCTTGAAGAAACTACGTGAATTGTGCGACAGTCACGGTATTTTGTTAATCGCGGATGAGATCCAAACTGGATTTGCCAGAACCGGTGCCATGTTTAGCTTTGAACATGCAGGCGTGGAAGCTGACCTGATGACCATGGCCAAAGGCATTGCGGGCGGTTTCCCAATTGCCGCCGTGGTGGGAAAATCTGAAATTATGGATGCGCCATTGCCGGGCGGTTTAGGTGGCACTTATGGTGGTTCGCCAGTCGCTTGCGCTGCCGCATTAGCGGTATTGGAAGTCATTGAAGAAGAAAAGCTAATGGAACGTGCCCAACAAATTGGTGAAGTGTTTAACTCAAAATTGAATGAGTTAAAGAGCGATTATTCAGACTTGATTGGGGATGTCAGAAATCAAGGCGCTATGATTGCGCTTGAATTGGTGCATGACGGTGACATGGAAAAGCCGAATACGGAATTGACGCAGGCTATCATAGGCAAAGCCGCCGAGCATGGATTGATCTTATTAGCCTGTGGTTTTTACGGCAATGTTATTCGATTTTTACCAGCGTTAACCATGACGGATGACATCCTGAATGAGGGGCTGGATAAATTCCGTGAGTTATTTGTTCAGTTAGCTAAGAGCTAAAAGATTAAATAAAGAAATGAATTTGAACCATAAAGAATAGTGGGGCTGGCCCCACTTTTCGATTTTTAACTTCAGAATTGGCTTTTCATGTAAGTAATGCCCGGCAACAGGGTTTGTTTCCAACCTTTTCGTACTAATGGGTTTTTATTGCCTTCCATTTCTTCCACCGTATTCAGTAGGGCTTCTAACCAAATGTCGTATAACTCAGGCGTGACATTGAGCTGGCTTTTGCTGTGCATGGTGGCGATTTCATGCAGGCGAGGGCTCACTTGGTGAGAAGAGGCCATTTCTACCAGGTGCATGAAAGAGTGTTTTAGCATGGCAGGTAAGAGTTCCAAATCGCTATTGCTAAATTTGTCGCTGATCCGTTTATCGTAAGCCAGAAAATTCTTATAAAAGAGCTTAAAAAACACATCGACCTTTTTGGGATCTAAAAATATGTTATCAAAACTCTCATGAAAGGCTTCATCGGCTGAAGACATACAATAAACTCAAAATGATTAGTTCACTTTAAGTTTAGCAGTTAGCCGGATAGCTTTGTTTGATCGTCTTCTGCTCTACCTAGAGATTTGTTAACAGAGCTTTTTATCGTACTATGGCTACCGATTTAATTTGCACCCAGAGTTGCTGGTCTTGTTTGATCCCGAGTTTGTGTGCGGAGCGATGCGTTAATCGTGCAATGATATACTCGTTGCCGACTTTTAATCTGACCAGACACATGGCCTGATCGTCGTCTGGCACCATTTCCATCACAGTACCGTAGAGTTTGTTAACGATACTCGAATCTTCCTGTGGCTGTAGTGCCAAGCTCACATCCCTTGCCAAAATCCGGGTTCGGACGGTCGAGTTTAGCTGTTCGCCGTTGTCTCTCACCCAAATTTCGCCACCGTTGAATGCGACTTTACACAAGTGCCATTGTTTATCTTGTTCAATGACTTTGCCCTTGATGATCACGCCCGTTTGTTCTTGAAGGTGCAGGGGCAGATCGACTCTTGAAAAAACCTCAGTTAATTCGCCTTGGGCGGTGATCTTGCCCTGTTCTAAAACAATGACCTCATCGGCTAAACGAGCGATTTCATCCATGGAATGGCTGACATAAACAATGGGGATATCAATCTCATCCCTAAGCCTTTCCAGATAAGGCAAAATTTCTTGTTTACGAGCCTGATCTAATGACGCGAGGGGTTCGTCCATCAGCAATACTTTAGGTCGAATAAGCAGGGCGCGGGCAATGGCAAAACGTTGTCTCTCACCACCTGACATTTGCTCTGGATAACGAGATAACGCGGATTCTATGCCGAGCATGTTTATGATCTTATCGTAGAAAACGTTATCGAACGGCATGTCCGAGCGTTTAATCGCATATTGCAAATTGCCTTCACCCGTTAAGTGGGTAAAAAGACTGGCTTCCTGAAACACATAACCAAGTGGTCTTTTATGAGTTTTAAGAAATTGTTTGTCGTTTTGCCATACGGTGCCATTGACGGAAATCGTTGCGTGTTCAGGTCTGGTTAGTCCTGCTAAACATCTAAGCAATGTGGTTTTACCTGAGCCGGAATGACCAAAAATGGCCGTGACACCTGAACGGGGAAACTCGGTATCAATATCTAAACGAAACTGATTATTGTCGCTTGCCGGGTTCCCTAATTGAATTTTTATTTTTATGACGTCGCTCACGATTTACTTCCAAAACTCATGTTGGCAAACCGACCTTTTCGCTGCAGCCAATACAGTAACATCAAGGTGATGAAAGAGAATAAAACTAAAGAGCCGGCGAGTGTATGGGCCTGACCATACTCCAGAGCTTCAACGTGATCGTAAATTTGCACCGATACGACTTTGGTTTCTCCGGGGATATTGCCACCAATCATTAACACTACGCCAAACTCTCCGATTGTGTGCGCGAATCCTAATATGCCTGCCGTAATAAAGCCGGGTTTGGCCTGAGGTAAAATGGCAGAAAAGAAGGTATCAAAAGGGCCCGCTCTTAGTGTTGCGGCAATCTCAAAAGGGCGGTCGCCTAGTGCTTCGATGGCATTTTGAATAGGTTGCACAACAAAAGGCAAAGAGTAAAACAACGAGGCGATTACTAATCCCCAAAAGGTAAAGGGCAATGTACCAAGTCCCAGACTTTGTGTGAGCTCGCCGATAAAGCCCGTTGGCCCCATCGCAATCAATAAATAAAAACCAAGCACCGTTGGAGGTAACACCAAAGGCAGTGCAACGATAGCGGAAATTGGGCCTTTTAATTTAGACTGAGTTCTCGCCAACCAATACGCGATTGGTGTGCCCAAAATGAGCAACAGTAACGTGACGGTAGTCGCGAGACGCAAAGTTAGCCAGATGGCGGTTAAGTCTTCTTGTGAAAAAGCCATGCTTGTTAGTCGTTAATCTTTGTTCTTGTCAGTTATTAGTAAGGGTGGAATAGCCACTTGATTCTATTATGTTTTTAACTTTAGCACTGCGAATGAATTGCATAAAGCGTAATGCGGCGGGATTACTTTTGGCTGATTCTAAAATGACCACGTCTTGTTTAACCGGTGAATATAAATCATGGGGTACTAACCAGGTTGCAGCTGGGTTGGTTAACGCATCTTTTGGTAGCTGGGAACGTGCTACAAAACCCAGTTGGGCATTGCCCGTGGCAATGAACTGATAAGTTTGACTTATGTTTTCGCCTTGCACCCACTTGCTTCTGGAAGGGCCCAGTAAGTTCAGATTTTGTAACACTTGTTTGGCCGCCATTCCGTATGGTGCAAGTTTTGAGTTGGCGAGTGCCAGCCGTTTAAACTGACTCTTTTTAAGCCTTTCCTTCACACTTTTTTCTGAATCAGGCTTAGCACTCCATAACACTAATTGACCAATGGCATACGTGTATTGACTGGTTTTGTCAGCGAGCCCCAGTTGTATTAATTTTTCAGGTTTGTCCTGATCCGCGGAAAAGAATAATTGGAAAGGGGCTCCGTGCCTGATTTGTGCATACAGTTTACCGGACGAGGCAAATGAGGTTTTTATTTTTATCCTGGTTTCCTGCTCAAAGTTGTCAACAATAGGTTTCATGGTTTGGGTGAAATTGGAGGCAACGGCGATTCTTAACTGCTTGGCATGCACATCCAACGTATTGAAACAAAACAGAAAGAAAATTAGTGATAGAACTAACTTCAACAATGGCTCCAGAGCAATAAGGTTAAAGAAAAAATGGCCAGCAATAATATTCGAGGCAAATAATTGAGTCTTGATATGGCTCAACACTTCTACAGGTTAAGCTATGGCGCTTAATTGGCTAGGGATTGAGCGAGCGTATTTTCCATTAACCGCAACAATTCCTCACCGTTCTCCAGTTTTTTAGAAACATTAAATACAATATCTAGTGACTCTACCGTCTGAAACTGTATCTGAGGAAGGGGATGTGACGCAAGTGCCTTTAACATTGGCGCCTGATAATTGAGAAGGTATGGGAATCGCCCCGTTTTTAGCAAGCGCAGGGCGTCGTTGTGCGTTTTGGTTTCTATGAAACTTATCTGGTTGGCTTTATTTCGAATATATTCCCCCCAGCCTCCATAGTTGTAGCCCATTAGCAATATGATACGTTTGTTTATTAGGTCCGTAACAGCGGTAATCTTGGGCGGGTCAGACAAGGAATAGACGTTCAAAGTCAGTTTGTGCAGAGGCTGTTCACCAATCCAAACATCGTTATCTAAATTCTTTACTTTGATGCCTATCCAAACTTGCACTAACCCTGATTTTAAGCTGGAGAATAACCGGTTGGTTGGCATTGGCAGTTGCTTGTAACTTAGGTTGAGTTGTTGAAAGACATGTCTGGAAATATCGACCAGCATCCCCTGTGGGTGGCCATTGACTGTGTCATAGAGTGGCGGAAATTCGACGTAACCGACAATGAGTGGTTTATTGGAGAAAGAAATTGAATGATCAGAGCTTGCGTCAAAATTAGATAGGCTGTCTGCGTATGCAGTAACACTAAGGGTGAAAAAAAGAAGCAAACTCACGACATAAATAAGGAAACTCTTTAACATGTGTCACCTTTTCAGACTGAGGCTATCGAGTCAGTTAAGTTTAAGTGTTTGTTGAGAGCTGCAATAAGGCTTTCGGGATTGTAGGGCTTGGAAATAAACGCGTCCATACCAACATCAAAACACTTTTGTTTATCCAAATCACTGTCACTGGCGGTCACGGCTAGTATGGGTACTCTGTTAGATTGTCCTTCTTCTAATTTACGAATCTTTGTTGTTGCTTCAAAGCCGTTCATTACGGGCATATGGCAATCCATAATGACTAAGTCTATGCGATTGTTCTGCCATTTCTGTACTGCCTCCTGACCATTATTGGCAATGATTAGATTAAAATTGTGTTTTTTTAAGATAGCTCGGCAAAGCTGTTGATTAATCGCAGAATCTTCTACAAGCAGTACCATTGGCATGTTGGAGTTATAAGTTTTAGGCGGCTCCTTAATAGCAAGTTGGGTCGGTGATTCGATCTCAGGTTCAGGCGTATCAAGCACTCCTAACAGTATTTGTTGAATTTGGGCCTGACTCGCTGGCATCGGCAAAAATGCATCTATGCCCATTTCCTGACACCTTTTGATATCGTCATCGTCAGATCGCGCGGACATGAGTATTATCTTGGGGGGGGGCTGCAGCTGTTCTTTCTTAATCTTGTCAAAAACCTCGTAGCCGTCCATTGTTGGCATGCATTTGTCTATTAATATTATGTCGTAACTGTTGATCGTATCGTGAACTTCGATAACTCGTTGTAAGACTTTTTCTGGATCATTGATTGATTTGGGTTTCATGTGCCAACCGCGTAACAAATCGGACAACACTCTGGAGTTAAACTCTTGGTCATCGACGACCAGAACTTTCAAATTACTTAGCTTTTTCCGGTTGCTTGATTCGCTACTTATAGGGAGGTCGGTGACTTCAAGATCTATGGTGAAATAAAAATTACATCCTTGTCCTGGTGCACTGGCAAGTTTTAATTCGCCGCCCATCAATTTAACTAAGTGATAACAGATAGCCAGCCCCAAACCCGTACCGCCATAACGTCTGGTAGTGGAATTATCTTCTTGAGTGAACTTTTCAAAAATAATGTCCTGCTTTTCTAATGGGATACCTTTGCCAGTATCTTTAACAGAAAACTGAATTTTGTATTTTTGATTTGTTACATGTTTGTCAGCGGGATTTTGATTAGGTTTAGTTTCTACAACAGTGGCTCGAATACTGACTGAACCTGACTGGGTGAATTTGAAAGCATTGCTTAATAAATTAACCAGCACCTGTCGAAGGCGCATGGAATCACCCTGCAACATAGTGTCTATTTTTGTGTCGACCAGATGTTCAAACACCAGTTTTTTTTCATCGACGCTGGGTTTAAAAATAAGCGATATTTCGTTAATTAGGTCCAACAAATCAAAAGGCTGCTTGTAAAGTTCTAGCTTATTGGCCTCTATTTTTGAAAAATCCAAAATACTGTTTAACAGCTCTAACATATGCTCGGAGCTGCGGATGATGACGTTTACATAATCCAGTTGTTCGTGATCAAGTGGAGTATGAGATAACAAGTGGGCCATACCGTATACCCCATTCATGGGGGTTTTCACTTCATGACTGATGTTGGCTAAAAACTCACTTTTTAGTCGGTTAACTTCTTCCGCTTTGTTTTTCTGTCTGTCTACCTCCGCGAACGCTGTAAAGGTTTCACTGTTCATCTTGTTGTATTCATCAACCAAGTATTTGAGTTCGTCATCGATGTCTGACTTTCTATGTAATTCAAGTGGTGTTTTTTTGTCATTGTGAATTTCAAACTCAGACATAGATTGCGCAATATGAGAAACGTGCCTTGCAATGAGCACGTATACGATGAAAAAAATAACAAAGGAAATAATGAAGGTTTTTGCGCCCTGTGTGGCCATGGTCAACATGGCTTTTTCGGCGAGTTTTTCATAGACAGGTAATAAATCGGTCACCACATACAGTTCTCCGAGTACAATGCTCATGCCATCGAACTCTTGGGTGATTGGCCAGCGACCTTCACGAATATATTTAGATGAATTTTCTCCTTGATTGAGTCGAACTTTGCCGTCTTGCCATAGCTGAACTAAGTTTACTTCGGGCAAGTTTTTTATCCCGGTAATTTGCACTTCAAGTTGCGTTTGATCTTCTACCCAAAGGGCGTTTTTTATGGTGGGCACGTAGCTGCTTTCTATCTGAATCAATCGGGCATCGATGGCAGAGATGTCATTTTTATAGTCGACGTAAAAATGCAAACAGGTAATCAAAAGCGTAAGCAAAGAGCTAGATAGCAGAATCCAGAACAGTAACTGTTTTGCTAGGCTCTTTTTAAATTTCAAGGTGCTCACTCCTTTGAGAAGTCTAACTTTATTCTAAACTTGTGGTCATAATAGGTAAGTTATTCATTCATCGGTTTAAATCTAGTCAACATATAGAATAATGCCACCGTCAGCCCAATAAAAATGCGATATTTACGACGAATAGCAAATACGACAAATGGCGTAGACAAGTATCGATTTCCAAACTTAACTTAATAACTGGTGGTTACTCTGGGGAGAGTAATTACCGGGTTATGGACTGTTGTATCAATCCATGTGGTAGTTTGATACCTCGAACGGAACAGGGTTCGTGGTCTAGCGATCAAAAAGGAGAAGCTAGATGATTAATATACTCCAATCTTTCACTTCTATTTTCAGCAAGTTACCTTCCTTTAAAATCAGAAATCGTGGGTTTTTACGGTATCTGATTTTCGTTTCATTTTTCTTTAGTCTTGGGGTGAATGCAGCCCCCGTACTTGAAGCCACCTATACGTCCGGCATTCAAAATGGCTGGGTTAAAGTGGAGCGTTGGAACAGCAATAATATCAATATCATGCAAGAGTCATTTCCGACGGATGGCCGGGGTGATCAAAGCGGTCAGCGAGTGACGTTTTTTGGTGGGGATGCCACACCACATTCTGCTGACTTCTTGTTGTACTACGCTCCGGGGTGGAGCACGAACAGTAAGACCATACCAGTGCTGTTGGTGCATGGAGCCAATCAAGACGCGGATATAGCCTGGGCTAATCCGAATGATGCGGGCAATTATGGCTGTGGCCGAACGTCTTGTCCGAATACTGGCTTAATGCAAGATTTAGACAATGATGATTTCAAGGTTTTTGCATTGTCTTACGCGCACAAAAATGGTGATGGTTATTACTGGGCGCAGCAAATAGCGGATGCGATTGAAATAGTTAAAAACAAAACCGGCGCCAGCGAAGTGGACGTGGTGTCCTGGTCAAAAAGTGCATTTAACGCTCGTATGTATGTGTCATCCGTCAAACAATTTTGGGGCACGAGTTACCAGAATGATGTCCGACGTCTTGTGATGTTGGGGGCGCCGAATAACGGCGTGGATTGGTCTTTTCGCCATGGCTGGACTTTAACGTTGACGGTATTTCCGGGTTGCGGCGGGGTTATAAATGGCCCTACTGCCCATGACAAAATCTATTGTTATTGGTTATGGCGAAACGGCCCAGAATGGTCCTATTCATCTGCCTATTTCCCTGGCTCTGCACAAATGTTAAAGCCGTGGGTGGGCACTTACTCATTACCGATTTTTGAGCAGGATTGGTACACCACTTATCATGGTGGGTGGGGTTATTACACTCATGGGCATGGCATAAACGCCTATATGTCCAACTCCTTGATCGATACCGTGCGTAATGCTGGCACAAATTCAGGGGTTGAAGTGCACAATTTGTGTGGAAATCAGAATGATATTGCCTTGTTACACAATGAACATACTGGGCCTTCTGATGGGGTTTTGTTTATTGCCAGTTGCAACGATACAACAGGTATAACAAATCATGGTGGATCCAGTGTGATTTCGGTTAACCATCTGGAACTCGGTTGGGATTCACCAGCGGTAAGCCAAATCAAGACCTGGCTCAATGCTCCTTGAATTTGGTTAAATAGCTAAAATCGATATTCTAAATCAAGAGCCCAGGTTCTGGGCTCTCCATAATAGGCGTTGAGTATGTTATCCCCTGCAAAACCGGGAACGTATTCGCCATTTTCATCCTTGGTAACAAACGCAAAACTGCCGCTGAGGTAACGTTTGTCGAATGCATTTTTTATATGCAAGCCCGAGCGCCATTGTCCGCTTCGACTAAACCAGTTGAAACTGAAATTAGCCAGACCAAAATCCGATTGTGTTTGCAAATTGTCTAACACAATTAGGTCATAATCGCTTCGGTAGTAGTAATTGCCATTAAAAGAATACTGACCATATCGTGAGTCGAAATTATAATCGAAACCCAAGTTGGCGTTCACATCCGGTGTATTGATAATAGAAAAACGGTCAGAAATATCGTCGTAGCCCGTGCCATTGTAGGTGGTCGCCTTAACAAAATCTGAATCAATGATGCCCAGAGTCATATAGGTGTTCAAGTTTGGCGTTAACAGGTACCTGGCTTCAACCTCGGCGCCAAACGCTTCCGATTTACCAATGTTGCCTAGGCGTTGGTCTAAATCACCGGAGCCATCACCTTCGAGCACAGTAACAAATTGCCGGTCTTTATGTGACAAGGCGAAGATTGTTGCGTTTAACCTAAGTTGGTTAGATAGTTGACTCTTAAAACCTATTTCAATTGAATCCAAAATTTCCGGGTCGACCGCTGGCTCCTGGTGTGCTGCTCGTGGATTAAACATGCCTGATTTAAAACCTTGGGCATAACTGGCATACCACATTAAGTCCTTGTTTGCTTGGTAAGATAAACTAATACTGGGGGTGAAACGCGACCAGGACTTTTTCCCATCCAATACTCGTGGAACGGAGGTGCTAATTAGTGTTTCATCTCGGACAAAGCCTGGTACCCAGCCATTTTCTGGGTATAGAGTTTGGAAAACGGCACCATTATTTACAAATGCCGTTTTTTCTTCCTCGGTATATCTGGCTCCTACGCTCAATGCCAGGCTGGCATTGAGTTCATAATTTCCCTGCGCATACACTGCGCCGCTTTTGCTCTTGCTGCATCCACTTGTTTCTATTGTGAAACCGGGCAATTCCATTAAATTACCCAAAACGTCAATGATGGCGTTGTAGCTACCACATGCATCCGCATCATAATAGTAAATGCCGGATACTAGGCTTAAGTTGTCACCGTGATAATTGAATTGAATTTCCTGTGTAAATTGCTCGTCATCATAAATGGCGGGGATGTCGAATATACGCAAACTTGTATTATCAAAGTCTATATTTGCACGAGAATAATTCTCTCTTTTGGCCGTCACCGATTTCAGGTGCAGCTCATCGCTAAGTGGCAACGAAATGACCAGACTGGTTCCTTCTGTGGTGAGTTCGTTCCAGGTCGGTAAACTGGTGCTGGCATCAAATACGTCTGACGGAATAGGCTCTACGTCCATATTGACCGGTAAAACACTATCCAACACTCGGTGGCCACCTCGTGCGTTGCTGTCATCATCCGTTCTGTCGTAATTCAGTTTGGCACTTACTTTAGTGTTGTGGTATTCCAACTTAACGCGGTAAGTGTATAACTCCTTGTTATAATTTTGCGCATCCTGACTCGGGAGGGCACTCGTTAAAAATTCACCAAAACCTTCCTGATTGAATGTGGCAGCTGCGATGCCAAAACGCAGCTTATCGCTGATGGGGAGTTGCCCGGAAAGTTTTAAATCGCTTTTGGCGAAACTGCCAAGAGAGCCATTAATCATGAACTCTTTATCGCCACTAAGTGGCCGTGTAATAAATTTCACTGCACCGCCTATGGTGTTTTTCCCATACAAGGTTCCCTGTGGTCCTCGCAGTAATTCAATGCGATCAATGTCTAATATTTGAAGCACGGCCCCTTGAGGCCTGGCGTAATACACATCATCTACGTATATGCCAACCGCAGGTTCATACCCCCACAACTGATCTTCTTGTCCAACACCACGCATAAAGGCGTTAATGGTTGAATTCGTTGCGGTGCCAGGTAGTAAGCTAGTGTTTGGGGAGAATTGTTGGATCTCCGACAGGATTTCAATACCTTTTTCTTCAATAATTTGGGCGTTAAAGGCAGTAACAGACACTGGGATGGACTGTATGTTTTCCAAGGTTTTTCTTGCTGTTACTTCTATAACTTCCAAATTCTCTAATGAGTTAACGGGCGAGTCGTTTTCGTTATTTTGTGCAAAAATGGGCGCTGACAATGTTAGGGAGATAACTAATCCGATTTTGCTAAATAAGTGTATTCGAAACATGTCTACGTCTCCCTGTATTTTCTATATGTTACGACGATAACTGCCAGAACTTAGTTAAAGTTATAGCTGCACTAAGGGGGGCAGACAGTAGGAATGGACCGCTCGTACCTCCGCCTTTTAGTTCTGGCTTAACAGGAATTCCATGCCCTAAAGACTTAAATTCGACCAATTGTAATTGGATGGTTTTGTTGAGCCCCGACCAATTCTTGATTTCTAAATCAGGATTTTTAGTCATCACTTGAGTTGACTTGCTAGATGCACCCGTTAATTCTAACCACTGATTGGCCAGTTGATGTGAGTTGATGGGATTAACGATTTTGTCTTGATTGCCGACCCAAATTGTAAGTTGAGGCCAGTCCTTCTTAGTGTTTTTGGTTTCTTTTATGATGGAAGTTAAAAGTGAAGGTGGAGCGCCTTGTTGCATGCAACTAAGAGCCTGCTGTAAATCGTCTGCGCAGGGGTAAGGCAGTCCGGCGATCACTGCTCCGGAATCGAATAGTTCCGGATAGTGCACCAACATGATACTTGTCATGGCACCGCCAGCGGATAATCCCGCGATAAAGGTATTTTTAATCTTATGCGACTTTTTAACTGAGCTGATCATATTGAATAATGACAGGTTCTCGCCGGATTTAGCTTGATGATCGTTTTTGTTGTACCAGTTAAAACAAAGTTTGGCGTTGTTGGAATTTTGCTGCTCTGGTAGCAGTAGTGCAAATCCTTTTAGTTTGGCTTGGGCTAAAAAACCACTTTGTTTTGCAAATGTAACGGCGTCCTGGCCACAGCCATGCAGCAACACCACCAATGCATCATGTTGTGCTTTGGGCGTATATAAGTGAGCCTTCAATTCGCCTGGATTATGGCCAAAACTGCTTAATGGGGCGATATCGGTATTATCTGCAAAAGAAAAGGACGAATGAACAATCAGGCTAAATAGCAGGAATAATTTTTCCATTATTCTTCTTTATTTAGTTGAGTCTTGTTGAGTATAGGCGCTCCTTGAAAAGAAACAAAAAAACTGACAATAAATTCATTGTGATTTTTAACTTAGCTATCAAAGGTATACTTGATTTTCATGGGGCAGGGCTACGCCTTAACGCCTGATATTACATTTATTTACATTTTGCTGACAATTCCATACAAATCCCCAACTGAATCGAACGCTATATTCTTGGCAAAATGCATCCATACTTAAAATAGGATAAGGGTATAGGATGAATATCAATTTACGGGTTAGGCCTAAACCGGTCATGTCGGCACTGGTGCTTGCATTGTCGAATGTATCGTTGGCAGTCGTGGCGGAAGAAGCCGAAATAAAGGAAGAGCAAGCTTCAGTTGAAGTTATTGAGGTTAATGGGCGAAGGAACCAAGCGAACACTGAATTGAGTTCAAATACCGAAAAACTGTTGAAAGTCGCGGGCTTGGATCATGATCCCTTGAGTGCGGTGTTTACTATGCCTGGTGTGGTTTATGCGGGCGGAGACGATGGTGGAGAACCAGCCATTCGTGGTTCTTCACCGGATGACAACGCATTTTACATCGATGACATGCCAGTGGATTATATTTTTCATCTGTTTGGTGACAGTATTTTTAATGAGAATGTAGTGCGTGATTTTGCACTGCACCCAGCCGCTTTTGATAGTACTTACGGTAATGCGACCGGAGGGGTTTTTGACGTTAAGCTTAGGGACCCACGGAATCAGGATTTTACGACAACCGTCGACCTTAGTTTATTAAAAGCCGGATTCATGGTGGAAAGCGGGATAACAGAAGATCAGGCTTTTTATTTTTCTTACCGTCGCAGTTTAATTCATTTGTTTCTTGAAGAGGGGACGGAAGAAGACGGATATACGGTTTACAAAGCGCCTGTGAGTGATGACTACCAAGGAAAATACCAGTGGCTGATTGGTAACGATCATAAGTTGACCTTTAACATAACTGGAGCTAGTGATACTGGTGGTATCAATATTTCTGAGGCTTCTGAGTCTGGCCGCGCCGATCCGGATTCCATCGGCGACTTGGAGGTCAAGACTCGATTTGATAGCCAAGGATTGTCGTGGCAATACTATGGTGCAAATGAACAGTTATCTCATCTCAACTTCAGCCACAGCAAAACCAGCTCAAAGCAGTCCTACGGTAAAGGGCAGTTCGTGGAAGTAACAACGGATGCGTACAGCATTCGGTATCAATATCAATTTAACCTTTTTGAAGATCACAAGTTGATTTCTGGCTTGGATTGGGATTATGAAGAAAATGATTATGATTACGATGCCATTATCTATTTCTGTACTGACCATGACAGAGACTGCGAAAGTAAAAAAGGCGCCAGGACTCAAGATAAGGATAATTTGGAAAACAATAATTATGCCGCTTACGTTACGGATGTATGGACCATAAATCCTGACTGGAAGATGGATATTGGTTTGAGAGCCGAGTACAACGATTATCTTAAACAGAACTTTGTTCATCCAAGAGCCGCGCTGACCTGGTATGTGAATCCAGATTTGAGTTTTACCGGCAAAGTTGGGACTTACAGTCGTTTTCCAAATATCGACACGGCACTTCGTAAGATTGGTAACCCGGATATAAAAGCGCCAAAAGCGACCCATTACTCGATGAATATGACTTACCAAATCAATGATCTATGGGAAACCACCTTAGATGTTTATTACAAGGACTTAACAAAACTCGCGCGTTCCATTGAAGAAGATGAACCAGACTTTGAAAAACACTACAGCAATGACATGTCCGGAACTGCAAAAGGTCTGGAATGGTTGATCCGAAGAGACGAAGAAGATGGCTGGTATGGTTGGGCTTCAATTAGTTGGTCCAAGAGTGACAGAACGGATGAATATAAAAACGTAACCACAGAATATTATCTGGATACACCAATACTGGGTAACTTGGTGGCTAACTATAAGTTGAACGAAACGTGGGACTTTGGCGTTAAGTTATCGATTCGCAGCGGTCAGAAATACACCCCGATTATCGGCTTGCGAGATAACGAAGATCATGAAGGACACTATTTGGCGAAATATGGCGAGTTAAACTCCAAAACCTTGCCTACTTACCATCGATTGGATGTGCAGGCGAATTATAATACCACGTTGTTCGGTAATCCTGCGCAGTGGACATTTGCGATATTGAACGCAACAAACAATGACAACATTTCTGGTTATTACTACGCACCGGATGGTAACGAAACCAAAACTGACTTTAAAATTGAAGGAGAAAAAGGGCTGGCATTGTACCCGTCTATTGGCGTAAAGATAAAGTTTGATTAAAAAGTAAGCGCAAGCGCTTACACTTTTGCACATTTTATCGCACCTTAAAGTCTTTTCTACCAAGCTGGCTTTGGTACACTCCCCCAAAAGCCAGCTTTACCTCAAATAACGACACAACAGGGAATGCCAATTTCATGAAGTTCTATATGTACTTAACCTGCCTGATATTTTCTCTGGCTACCTTGCCAACTTGGGCAAAAAAGTCAGGAGACTCGGACAGTGATGAATTTAGTTGGCAGTTAACTGGTGGCATTGCTGGATTTTATAACCCTAGTATTCTGAAGGACGATCTTGAACCTGAACATATCGCAAAGATCCTTAACATATCTTTGTTAGTGGACATGTATTACAAGGGGTTTTATATCCAGACGGATCATCGACGGATGGAAGGGCTGACTGCATCACATGAAATCGGTTATCAGTTACAAGATGAGGAAAGTTGGGGCTTAGATATCTTATACAAAACCTATATTTATGGTTTTGATCCTGGTTTGATTGCCGAATATGCGGATGTAGAAGACAGCATACTAGAAGGCATGACAACGCGCCATGACGCTAGTGGTTTGGGGCTTAGATATTCCCGATATTTTGAAGATGCAATTTTTACGGTAGATGTTGCTTCCATCGTCTCATTTGATGCCGGAGATGATTGGGTGGCTGAAGCATTTTATAGCCATCTTGTCCCCTATCGAAATTGGGACATGCATTTTGGTGCAGGATTGAGTTATTACCCTAAAGATACGGTGGATTATTATGTCGGTATACGCCCCCACGAAATTTCTGCAGAAAGGCCTGAGTACGAAGGGAAAGCGGGTTTTAGAAGTGAATTCGAATTTCTGGCGCAGCGACCGATTAATCAAAATTGGTTGTTCAATGTCGGTATAAATCACACACATTACAACAGCAACATTAAACAAAGCCCGATTATTGAGCGCAATAACGTAACCGTATTTACTGTCGGTGTTTTATATGCGTTTTAGAGCATTTTGCATCGTCTGGCTCTTTTTGGCCGCAGAGCAAGGTTATGCCAGGTCGGCAGAAAATGAGTCCGTTACCATTCTTGTAAATTCACTGAATGTTAAACCGTCTAGTTGCATCACCACGCGTGAAGGTCGAGAGTGTTTCACCGATGTGGTATTTAAATGGCAATTGAAAAAGGTTCAGGACGTTTGCCTGATTAATAAAAACACAGGAAAAACGATTCGGTGTTGGCAACAGGCGCAATCTGGCAGGATCAAAGTGGAATTTCGATCAGATAAAAACGTTATTTTTCAGTTAGTGGGTGACAATAATCAAATTATTAATGAAACCAGCGTTGATATCAGTTGGGTCTATAAGTCCAGCCCGAGAAAAAGGCGTTGGCGGATATTTTAGGAGGCGTGATGGCTAATCAAAACAAAATATTATTGGTGGAAGATGACGTTACGCTGGCAAATTGGATCATTGAGTATTTAACGGAACAGGACTTAGCGGTTAAACATGTTGACCGTGGTGACCTGGTTATTGCTGCGCTGGATGAATTCAAACCTGATTTGGTTTTGTTAGATGTTATGTTACCGGGGTTAAATGGAATAGAAGTGTGCCGAAAAATACGCTTGTCTTCGACTTTGCCCATTATCATGTTAACGGCGAGGGCGGATGAATACGATGAAGTTATCGGTTTAGAAGCGGGGGCTAACGATTACGTGATAAAGCCCGTTCGACCTAGGGCGTTGTTAGCCAGGATCAAAAGCTTTTTGCAATCAAACTCCTCGGCAAATGAAAATGTTAATGAGCTTTCTTTTGGTAGTTTGACTATCAATCAGAATGCTAAACGAGTGATGTATCGGGGCCAAGAAGTGGCGCTATCAACTGGGCTATTTTCATTTCTGTGGTATCTGGCAACTCATGCTGGTGAAGTTGTCGACCGGGAAAGTGTGTTTAAAGCGTTAAAGAGCCGGGAATACGATGGTCAGGATAGACGAATTGATGTCATGTTATCTACGTTGAGAAAAGTCTTTAATGATGATCCGCAAAAACCGAAAAAATTCAAAACAATCTGGGGCAAGGGGTATTTATTTGTTGCCGACTCCTGGACTGAAGAAGAGTCATGAAACGTCTATACATAAGCATTATCTTTTCCGTTTTAAGTGCGCTGTTTCTTATCAATCTCGGTGTGGACCGACTAGCCAGCAGCGAATCCACTGATGATAATTCGGAGCTGAGTTTTCACCGGACGCTGGTCGATGGCTTTGAGCAACAACTTAGTCAGACAAGTGAAGACAAATTAGAGAATAAAGCACAAGAGTTACAATGGCAGTTCGATATACCATTTAAACTCGTGCCATTAGAAAGCTTGGCTTTACCTGAGTCTTTGTTTCCGCAGTTAACAAAAACTGGTGGATTAGCCTTAGATTCTGAGTCGATTACCTACCTATTACGCCAATTATCGACACATCCTGAATGGCTCATTCAATTACCTGTTCCTAACACTAAACAAGATATCGAAAGAATCGATTTGGTTTTGACGACTTTGTTATATCTGGGCGTGTGTTTTGTCATTTTGCTTTGGTTATTTCCACTGACGCGCAGATTGTACTTACTGACGCAGACCGCGGCAAAAATAGGAGATGGCAACCTTGGCGCGCGCTTAACAGGCGGGCGTTTTTCCTATATTCGTCCACTTGAAAAAAGTTTTAATAGAATGGCGACACAAATTGAAACCCTGGTGGCGGATAATAAAATTTTGGCGAGAAGTTTATCTCACGATATGAGAACCCCTTTGGCTTGTTTACGTTTTGGCGTTGAGGCTGCTTTGGACGCAAAACAGGTTGAAAAAAAAGACATGTATATCAATCGCATGGATGCTGAAATATCACGAATGGAAGAAATGACATCTGCTTTTTTAGAGTACGCGGCACTCGAAAGAAAAGGGCTTCATATCAGCAAGATAGAAGTGGATTTCGGAGAGTTATTGTCTAAATTGGTCAATGATTTTTCTTCTTTGGCAGAGCAGTACAATGTTAGGGTTCAACTTGAGGAGCAGGATGTAGCCAAGATATTAGTAGATCCTCACTGGTGTTATTTGGCGATGCAGAACATTTTAGTGAATGCCCTTAGGTTTGCTGAGACCAGGGTTGTAATTAATTGTAAAATGACTGATAAGTGGGTGTCGATTTCGATCGACGATGATGGCCCTGGGTTAGCCGATACCGATGTGGACAAAATTTTTCGACCTTTTGTTAAATTAGATACTGACTCCAATCGGGAGGAAGGGCATTTTGGCTTAGGGTTAGCCACAACGGTCAAAGTCATGGAATGGCATAAAGGAGAAATCAGAGCAAGAGCATCAACCATATTGAGCGGCCTAAGCTGTCAATTGCGTTTCCCCCGAGTGGAGTAGATAGTCGTTATAAACTCGAAAGCGGTCGATAAATTATGGCGTTAAGGCTATTAACCATTAAAATCGAATAAGAAAAGGGCTTTATTCGATTTATTCTTCAAATGAAACAACTTAATTATCATCACCTTCATTATTTTTATCTCGTTGCTAAAGAAGGCACAATTGCAAAAGCTTGCAAATTATTGCATGTGACGCCTCAAACGGTGAGTGGCCAAATTGCCATTTTGGAAGATTATCTTGGGCTTCAATTATTTGAACGGCGTGGCAAACGATTAGTGTTAAGTGATAACGGCAAACAAGTATATAGCTATGCTCAGGACATTTTTAACTTGGGCCACGAACTTATGCAGTCTTTGGAGCCCAATCAAGTTAACAAAAAGATGAGTTTTGCCGTCGGAATAACGGATGTCATTCCAAAAGTTTATTCATTTCAATTGCTTGAGCCAATATTTGAAGAACATAATCAATTTAAACTGAGTTGCCGGGAAGGTGCTCTGGAGCAGCTATTAACGGATATGACATTAAATCGTTTGGATATGATCTTGGCTGACAGGCCCATCCCACATGGATTTAATATCAAAGCTTATAGCCATAAAGTGTTAACTTGTGGTTTGACGTTTTTTATCGCAAAAAGTCGTGTGGGTTCTCTGCAAAGAGAATTCCCTGCTTGTTTAGACAAACAGGACTTATTGATCCCTGGCGATCAATCATCTTTAAAACAAAGTATGTTGGCCTGGTTTGATGAGCAACATATCCAGCCTAATATTGTGGCTGAGTTTGATGACAGTGCTTTATGTAAACTGTTTGGTCAGGCGGGAATCGGCATTTTCACCACTCCAAGTGTTATAGAAGAACATATATTGGCAAATTTTGAAGTTGAAGTTGTGGGGCGATGTGACGATATACTCGAACACATTTATATGATCACGACAGAACGTAAAATAAAACATCCTGCATTACTAAAATTGATGTCGACATTAGACATCAAAAAAAGAACAAACTAATTAAAATAATAGGAATTGATCATGGACATGCTTATGTTAGCGGTATTTATACCCGCTTGTTTTGCCTTAAATTTAGCCCCCGGACCGAACAACCTATTGGCGTTAAATAATGGTAAAACCTACGGTATCAAACCTGCGGTAATGGCAGGAACTGGTCGGCTGTTTGCCTTTATGTTAATGATTACTTTAGTCGCGACTGGCCTTTCCGCCGTTCTTTATACTTCTGAATACGTGTTTATGATCATTAAAGTTGTCGGCGCTTGTTATCTGTTCTGGCTTGCGTACCAGACATGGAATGCAAGCGGTAAAATAAAAGAAGTATCAGTTAATCATGCTTATAATCAAACGACTTTGATGAAACAAGAGTTCTTGTTGGCCGCTGGCAATCCAAAAGCAATTTTGATTTTCACAGCGTTTTTGCCGCAGTTTATTTCCGTTTCTGAGCCAGTTCAGCCACAGTTTCTTTTATTGGGAAGTTTGTTTTTGATATTAGAGTGGTGTGCTATCACACTTTATGCCTTGGCGGGCCGTTATTTGGATAATGTGTTGTCCAATCCAACTTCAAATCGTGTATTTAATCGGATATGTGCCAGTTTCTACGCAACAGCCGGAGGCGGAATTTTACTGAACGAAAAATAAGGGGTAACCCCGCCTTTACAAGGGCGGGGCTTTAGATCATGTTAAACCGCTCTTATTAAACCGCTCTTATTAAACCGCTCTTATTAAACCAAAGTGGCTAACATGACATCATCATAAGGTGTTAATTCAGCGCCCGTTTTCACTTTTTGAATATAGTCTGGGTTGGCAATGAAGGGGCGGCCAATAGCCAGTAAATCGAAGCGATTCGAATCAATGGCCTCACTTCCTGTCTGAGCGGTGTAACCACCTACGCCCATTAATGTTTTTGAATAGTTTGCACGAATGAAGTCACTCGCTGGACCACCTAGATAATCAAACTCCATTGCGTCATCAAATATGCCCACATGCAGATAGGCCAGATCGCGGCTTTCTAACTCTTGTAATAAATACTCAAATACGGCTTTGTCTCGAGCATCGCCAGCCATATTGAAATAAGCGCCCGGAGAAAGTCTTAACGCAGTGCGCGCGTGACCGATTTTATCGACAATTGCGTCTACAACTTCTAATGGGAAACGTGCCATATTTTCAGGTGTTTCGCCGTATTCGTCATTACGTTTATTACTGTCAAAATGCAAAAATTGATCAAGTAGATAGCCATTGGCGCCGTGGATCTCCACACCATCAAAACCCGCTTCGATTGCATTTAGCGCGGCTTGAGCATAATCGTCAGTTAACTGTTTTATCTCTTCAGTCGTAGCAGGTTTTGGCGTGGTGTATTCTAGATGACGCATACGAGGTACACTGCCGTCTACTTTTTCAGCAGAAGGTGCCAGAACAAAGTCGCCATTAAAAAAGTGTGGGTGAGCAACACGTCCTGTGTGCCAAAGTTGAGCAAAAATTTTTCCACCTTTTTCATGTACTGCGTTAGTCACGATTTTCCAGCCTTCAATTTGATTTTGCGAAAACAAACCTGGTGTGTTCGGGTAACCTTGCCCATCAGGGCGGATGATCACGGCTTCGGAAATGATAAGCCCCGAGTCCGCGCGGCGGGCATAATAGTCCGCCATTTGTTGAGTGGGCACCAGTTCATCATCTGCCATGCATCGTGTTAGCGGTGCCATGATTATTTTGTTTTTGAGCTCAATCTTGTCATTGAGGGCGAAAGGTTTAAAAAGACTCTTTGTCATGGTTATTTTGCTCGGTTCTTTATTGAATGTTCGTTCAAGATAAACAAACTTGAATGATCATTCAAATACTTTTTTGAACAAAGATTCAATTTAACCTACAATGCCGACAAGTCTGAGAAATGAGATAGTCATGAGAAGTGCAGAGTTTGACAGAGAAACCGTATTGCGAGCTGCAATTGGAGCCTTCATAAATAAGGGTTACAACAAAACCAGTATGCAAGATCTAAAACGTGCGACGGGATTGCATCCGGGCTCTATTTACTGCGCTTTTGAAAACAAACAAGGTCTATTGCTCGCAGCGTTAGAGCAATATGAAAAGGACAAAACAGACGAGTTCAGACAGCACTTTGATGGACAAGAAAAAGTTTTGGACGGTCTGAAATCATACTTGAACCATTTAGTGACGAATTGTGGTGAAACAAGCACAAACAAGGTGTGTTTATCACAGCGTGCACTGCACGAACTGGCAGAGCAAGAACCCTATGTAGAAAGTTTTATCGCCCAAAATCTGAGTCGATGGCAGGAAGGCTTCCGGAAAGTATTTGAGCAAGCTTTGTTAAACGGTGAAATAAGCGGCGAGCGCAAGCCCATGCAAAGAGTGCAGAGCCTGGTAATGGGAATTTATGGCTTGCGAACCTACGCACAAACCCATCCTGAGTCAGACGTTATTAAATCTTTAGCTGATCAATTGTTTGAAGATGTTTGTCGCTAATCGCTCATTTCAATTACACGTCTAGATTTCACAATCCTTTAACAAATTTTATTTAGAGTACAGGTTTTGTAACCTTCTATTGAACAAATGCTATGGTGCCTCTATAGTGAACTGTTTGATTTTACAATACACTGATAATAAAAGGATTTTAGAATGAAAAAATACCTTCTTTTACTTGGTCTTATGGCGACTCAGTTCCCCGCAATGGCCAGTGGACCTAAACATGAATGGCCGCATGTCAATTACATTAACCTACCTGTTCAAATTAAGGTAGGTAAGGACGCTGGAACCACGGTAAATATTGGCGGACAACTACGTGTACCTCAAGGGGCGGAAGCACCTGCACCTGCTGTTATCATTTTGCATAGTACTGGCGGCATCGACAGCACTGGCAACTATTATGCGCGCCGCCTAAATCGTCAGGGCATAGCGACTCTCGAGTTAGATATGTGGGGCGGTCGTGGTTTATCGGGCGGAGCCAATGGTCGTCCTGCATCACCTCATGAAACACTTGCAGATGCATACACCGCATTGGCTTATTTGGCGCAACGGCCTGATATCGATGCTACGAGAATCGGCTTAATGGGCTTTTCCTGGGGGGGCGTCGTAAGCATGTTAACCGCGACCCAACAATATGATCAAATCGCGAATCTGCCGTTTAAATTTGCTGGACATGTGGCTCATTATCCACTTTGTTACGGTTACAATGTGGTTCCTGGTTTTGAGTTTGGAAATTTGACTGGCGCACCAGTACTAATCCAAAGTGCTGAATTAGATCAGTACGAATATCCGGGGGCATGTGATTCTCTTAAAGCAAATTTATCTGAAGAAGATCAACAACATGTAGAAGTGGTTGAGCATCAGGGCGTGCACCATACATGGGACAGATTGGAGCGTGAAAAAACGATTTTTGACCCCTTTGCTCACGCTGGGCAAGGTGGAGAAGTTCTTTTAAAAGCGGATAGAAATGCGGCTAGGAAATCCAGACGCAATGTGGTGAGATTTTTTAGAGACATTTTCGGCTTGTAATGTAGTTTTAGGTTTATCTGCCGCTGACAATCGTTAGTGGCAGAACGACAGATATAGAATGAGGTGTCACAATCTTTGAAAGTTGTTAATACTCATTAAGCTCTATTAAAATTATAGACTTGCCATCAAATTTTCGTTTTTCCTTCCTTTAAAGATCGATAGTTGATAAATGGGACTAAAATTTAGTAACTATCTGCAAGAACATTCCATGCTTCTCAGTTCTTGTTGAAACAGCAGAAAACAAACTCTAGCACTTGTCCAAATTCATGTTGGTAGGAAACATAAAAAGGTTAACTGAACCGTCTTTTAAACCATCTGATGCTGGTAGAACGTCTGATACAAACCATTTTGTTCAATAAGCTCTTGATGCACTCCACTTTGGCTGATTGTCCCGTCTTCCAGTACAAAGATTGCGTCTGCGTGGCGAATTGCACTCATCCTGTGTGCGATGATGATGGTTGTTCGATTCTCTAGGAAAGCCTGAAGGTTATCGAAAACCTTTTGCTCGGTTTGTGCGTCTAATGCGGATGTTGCCTCATCTAAAATCACGACTTTCGGATCGGTTAGCACCATACGCGCAATGGCAAGGCGTTGTTTTTGCCCGCCAGAAAGGCGAATCCCATTTTGTCCGACTTGGGTATCTAATGAGTGCTCTAAGTCTCGAACTGTCTCTGCTAATTCAGCCATATGTAACGCTTTCCAAAGGTCGGCTTCTTCTAACTTTTCATTTCCCATTTGCAGATTTTCTCGAATGGTGGAGTTAAACAAAATTGGCTGTTGTAATACTGCGGACGTATTTTCGCGGATGACGTCGTAGCCAATTTCTTCTACCCGATTGTCGTTAAATCGAATTTCCCCGGCGGATTTGTGGTACAGCCCTAACAATAGTTGGATGATGGTGGACTTACCGCCGCCGGACATAGATACCAAAGCAACGGTTTTACCAGAAGGCACTGTGAAATTTATGTTGTGTAACAAAGCTTGTTGTTCTTTGTATGAGAAGTGAACGTCCTCAAATTGAATTTGTGGAGATGTGTTTTGGGAAAATGGATTGGTAGTGGTTGGATATACAGGCTCAGTCTTAAATTGAAATACTTCATTTAACCTTTTTAATGCCGCGTCTGCTCTGAAATAAGCGTATTGAATATTTAATATTTCTTGTACTGGCCCCATCATAAACCATAAATACGCGAAAACCGCAAACATCTCACCTATGCTAAGTCCCGAGAACAACACCATAAACATGGCGACGGTTCGAAAGACCTCGAAGCCTAATAAAAATACAGTGAAACTGAGTTGATGCATGGCATCTGATTTCCACTGAGAATTGATTGCACATTCTTTTAAAGTGGCTGCGGCAGCAATGGTTCTTTCAAAGTATTGTTTTTCTCTGCGAGCCGCCTTTAATTGGGATATGGCGTCAAGTGTTTCCACTAGAGCTAGCTGAAAAGCTTCAAAGGCATTGTTTTCTTTAGCTTTTAGTTTGCCTACTTTCTTACCGAAAGAACGAGAAAAATATATTACTGCTGGATTTAAGAGGATGATGATCAAGGCCAATTGCCAGTTTAACCATAGTAAAACTCCTGCAATGCCAATGACAGTTAATACGGCAACAATAAAACTAGATAATGTCTGGCTGACAAATTGATCTAAGGTTTCTACATCCATTATGCAACGTGCGCTGATGCCAGACGAACCTCTTAATTCATATTCTTTTAAGTGAACATCTGGTAGATGTTTTAGAAGTCGTTTACGGATCTGAAAACTAATGTCCTTACCAATTAAACTAAATTGCCTGGTTTGCAATACATCTAAAATCAAAGCCATGATGCGCATCAGAACGACAGCAAGCAAAATAGTAATAAGAAACCCAGTTGGCGTTGCCCAATTTGGAGGCAACATTTGAGTCATTAGGCTAACGGCATTACCGGGCTTAGCTAATAATACTTCATCTACCATCAAGGGCATTAATAATGGGATAGGCACGCTCAATAATACGGCTGCAAGCGCAATGATATTGCCTAAAAATAGAGACTTTTTATGCTTGGTAATTTGCGGTAGGAGACTTTTCCAGGTTAAAGACTGTGGCATAAAGGCTTCTCTTCGTTGTTTAAATACATGAAACTAAACAGAAATTAGGGTTAGCGTGAATGGTGGAGGAGCGAGAGCAGCGTCTGGTTTGGGCCTTGCTGAACTGATTTCAAATCTTAGCTGATAACTCTCTAACAAGGTTAAGACCTGTGCAACCAAGCTTACTGAGAAGTTAGCTGCAATGCACTTATGCTCACCCCAGCCAAAGGCTAAAAAATTGTCTTTTAGCGATTTTTCCGCCCATCTTTCCGGTTTGAACTCATGGGCATTTGGCCAATATTTAGGGTTGCGTTGTGTGGTGTATGGGCAAGCGACGACCATATTTTCTTGCTGAATCTTACAAGATACCAATTCGTGCGAGTGTTTAGGCTTACGAGCCAAATTCCATGCAACGGGCCATAAGCGCAAGGCTTCTTTAACTATCCATTCTCGTTTTACTTCAGAGCAAACGGGTAGTCCCGTTTTAACCTTAGTTTGTTTTTCATTACCTAAGCAATATAAACTCCAGCCAAGCGCAAAACCAACGGAGCCGACAGTGGCGAAGATAAGAGATAAAAACAGTTCGCTTATTTCTGATGGGGGAACAGACTTGTCGCAGGCTCGAATGATAATGTCCAACAAATCATCCAGAGAAGTTTGCTTTGTTGACGCTCTGCGTCTGCGATTAATTTCCCGTTTCATCTTTCGATTATAAGATAAGCGAAATATCAAACGAGAAAAGTTTGAATGATTAAATTTAGCTCCGGAATAGACGGCGCGGGTTACGACCTTATCTAAGATTTTTTTTAATGGCGTACTAGTTTTGTTACTGAGCAAAGCGGTTTTAAAAAACTGATAAAACAGCTGGTTTCCTGTATTAGGCCAGCTCGTATTTCCCAACAAGTGTCTTTCAATTAATATCGGTAAAAACTTTGCTTGTCTGGTAGAAAACTCGCTTAAAAATATAATACTGTTCTTGCTGATCTCGATTTGTCTTTGGCGGTCCATGAAGCTGCCAAGTCGCGTAATAAAAAAATCTGAGTGCTCCAGATATTGGTCTTCTTTGTTCGCCAACACCCGCTTGGCGTCCTCTGGGCAAGTCAGATAAATTTCGCGATTTGGAAACTCAATGGTACTGCTTTTAGATGTTAGACCTTCATCCAAAAAGTAAAAAGGGTCTTTATATAGCTCATCACTGGCGGAAAACTTCATGATATTCCTTGTTTCTTCTTAAGCGTACATGGCCATTGAAATTAGTTGGTTGAGGAAGCGCGGCCATCATGATGTTAAGTTTACTTTTGTCTGAGACAACTAACTTAAATTGAGTACATAATAGGTGTGCCAGTAACATGAGTTGCAATGTACCTAACTGAGCTCCGATGCAAGACTTAGGGGCCCAGCCAAATGGGACATAACTACCTGGTTTGGGGACGCCCGTATTATCAAGCCATCGCTTTGGTTCAAATGTGTTTGGATTGTTCCAGTTTCCAGGATCTCTGTGGATGAAATAGGGACTTAGTAAAAAAATGTCACCTTGTTTTAGTTGATGTTCATCGACTGAAAATTCGGTTCTTGCTTGTCGCACTAGCATCGGCACATTCCACATTCTCAATACTTCTTTGACAAAAGCGAGGGTTAGCGGCGCAGACTTCATCGGGTTTGTAACAAAATCATTAAATGGCAAATTGGAAAACTCTTGCTGTAAACGTTTCTCCCATTCAGGATGACGCTCAAGCTCGTATGCAAGGCAGGCTGCGGCTGCACCTGGCGGTCCGTTAACTGCTGTGTGTAGGGTAGCCATAACATCAACAGCACGGTCAATACCGAGTCTCGGCAGCATGTCGACTAATGGGTCGAGTAAATCTCGCTGCCTTGGCAATTGGCCGTTTGCTCGTTTTTTAATGGTGGACCTAAATATATTTGCTGCGCGAATACTGTGATAATGGTTTTTTATTTTTTGTTTGAACGATAACGCTTGCTCTTCTTCATCCAGTAAAAATGCCAGTTTGTTGTGATGATCTTCGAATAATGTGTCACGATGTTTGATTGAAAGGTCGTTAATCAAATGTGGCAGAAGTGATCGAGTAATTGTATCTTGAATGAGCCAGACAAAATCTTGTGGTTGTTTTTTTGCCGCTTCCAATTCTTTCTGCATTCGAAAATAAAGAGCAGACAATTGTTTTTTGTCAGACAGTTCTCTTAAGACGGATAACCAACCGGCTCTGATCTCCTGCCAAGAAAAGCTCTTACTCTTTCTTCTAAACAAGACATCAACAAACCTGTCGGGGAGCGTCATGTCTGCGTAGTTGATTTTGTTAGCATGTTTACTTGCAGCAGCGGAAAATAAACATACAGTATTTTCGCCTACTCGAAAATCTTGTTCGGCATGGTGGCAACGTTGTTTTAACTCTGTGAGGCTTTGAGGTTCTTTAGGAATCGTCATGACAATCCGTGTACTGCTTTTAGAACATAAAAGTGAGGAATTTTCCTCACTTTTGAGAGTGCTTAAATGCAATCCTTAATAGGAGATTACATATTGTGGTACCAGAACCATCTCCAGTGATGTTGTAAACCATCATCTTTGGTGCATTTGGTTTCTGTACGAATACCCGCCGCTCTCATTATTGCGTCTTTTAGCTTTTTCACATCTATCTCCTTGATAACTATGTGTTATTTTTATCAGTTTGCCTTTAGGGCCCGAACTAAATTATTTGAAGCAATAATTTTGGTCAAGTACAGTTTTTGTACAGTTTGATTATGAGCAGTAATGCCCAAAGGATTTAATTCTGGATGATTTGAACATGGTTCGTGGCTCATGTTCATGAAAGACTTAATGGGCGAAATTTGGCTCTTTTGACTGGAGTTGAATGCAATTGCATTGGTTATTGTGACAATAATAGAAACTCTTGTGCATCATGTTGAGGTTGTTCTATTGCGATATTTTGCTGGTGTCATCCCCGTTAGTTTTTTGAAGTACTGTGACATGTGACTCTGTTGGCTAAACCCGCTTGCTTGGCTAATTTCCACCAATGATTGCGAAGTTTGTAACTGCTGCTTAATCTTATTCACACGTGTCCGTGTAATGAAGTTAGCTGGCGACTCCCCAAAACTGGTTTTAAACATACGTGCAAAATGAAAGGGGCTCAAATTCACGTTTTGTGCCAGTTGCTCAATGGTCAGTTTTTGCGATAGTGAGTCGTGGATGAATGATTTGGTTTGTTTCATATGGTGGGGTGACAGTCCACCCTTTACCTGAACCTCGTTAGGTGAAAACCCATTGTAGTGCTTCAACAAATGAAACATGACTTCCTGTAAAGACTGCTCAGCAAATAAGGGGGAAATGTCTTTACTATTGCGGCTTAATAAAAAGCTCTCAAGAAACAGCTCTTTGAGCTTAGGATCTTCCAAAAAGTTTAACTCTCGTAGTTCTACAAATCGTACATCCATGTCTGCTGTTTCGCAGGCAAACTGTTTGAACCTTAAATCATCAAAATAAAGGTGAACAAATTCTACTTTTTGTTTAATTTGCCAAGTGCTGTCCTGATGCTGGGGCATTAAACAGATCTTGCCTGGACCACCTTCAGAAAAATGTAAGTTTTTACGTGTGTTCTTAGTCCCACCGTTTAAGTAGAGGCTTAAGGTGTGTGAATCACCTCTTTGGTAAGTAATTTCCTTTCCAGCGTCCATCGACCAGTGTTTGGTTGTAGCGCCTGCGCACAACTCTTTATCCAACGCTTTTTCGTGGTTAGCGAGGTGAGTGAACTTGGAATATACATCTTCATTTGGCATGTCTGAATAGTAGCAGTCGCAAGTGCAAACTGGCAATTGGGTTAACCCTTCGTTTAATCAAAAGCGCAAGATTTCGATATTTTTGATTTAAACAAATTTGCATACTGCTATGCACATTTATTGAATTTTGGATTGGTTCATCAACGTAAATGAGTGATGGCGGGGTGGTATATGTTAAACATCAATAACTTAAGCAAAACATACGACAATGGCGTACATGCGCTGAAAAATGTGACACTGAATATTCCAACAGGAATGTATGGATTGTTAGGGCCTAACGGCGCAGGAAAATCATCACTAATGCGGACATTGTCAACTCTTCAGCCTGCGGACACTGGCAGTATTATCTTCGATGGTATTGATGTACTGAATAATCCAGATGCGTTACGACGCCGATTAGGTTATTTGCCACAGAATTTTGGAGTCTACCCACGAGTTTCCGCTGAAGATTTGTTGGATCACCTAGCCATTTTGAAAGGATTGACGAATAAATCAGAACGCAAAGAAGCCGTACAAGGATTGCTGGCGCAAACTAATCTGTACCAACATAGAAAAAAAGCCGTGAGCGGTTATTCAGGTGGTATGCGACAGCGATTTGGTATCGCTCAAGCTCTGCTAGGTGACCCAGACCTTTTAATAGTTGATGAACCAACTGGTGGATTGGATCCCGAGGAGCGGAATCGCTTTCATAATTTATTGGTTTCCCTTGGGCAGAACAAAGTGATCCTGTTATCAACGCACATTGTTGAAGATGTGTCTGAGCTATGTGCCAATATGGCTATTTTGGCGTCAGGTCAAATTTTACAAGAAGGCAAACCCGCACAGTTGATGGAGCAACTGACAGGGCGAATTTGGCGACGTTCATTAGCTCACGAGCAGGAAGTGACAGAGCTTGAGTTACCTGTTATTTCTAAGCGATTACTCGCCGGGCAAACCATTATTCATGTGCTGGCTGATGAAGCGCCAAATGGCTTTGAAGCGGTGCCCGCCAATTTGGAAGACGTTTATTTTTCAACTCTGAACATGCAACCTGGTTTGGCATAGGGAGTAGCGTTTGATGATGTTCTTAAGAATGTTCCACTCGGAGTGGCGATTTTTTACCAAACAACCTTCCTTTTATGTGTCAGCCCTAATTTTCTTCTGTTTGGCCCTGGGGAGCACCGGGTTTCAGAAGCTGGTCAATGATCTGGGCACTAATGTTAACGTCAATGGTCCCTATTTTATTACTCAAATCACCGCGTTGATGGGGATCTTTTCCTTGTTTTTGGTTGTTAATTTTATGGGCAATACTGCTCTTAGAGATCACACCAGCAATATGGCGGAAATTCTCTACTGTAAACCGTTTCACAGACTGAGTTACATGTTAGGTCGGTTTTTTGGTGCCTACGCGGCAATCGTGTTTATTTACGCCATGGTTCCAATGGGATTGTTCATCGGCTCTTTTATGCCCTGGGTTAGTCTTGACCGGGTGGGTGACTATCAAATGAGTCACTATCTGTTAGCTCTGATATATCTGGCGATCCCCTCTCTCTTCGTATTTTCATCTTTGTTTTACACGGTAGCGACCAAACTCAAATCCATGATGTCGGTTTACATGGTCGTTATCGCGGTATTTGTATTGTATGGGTTCAGTGAAACCTTGTTTATGTCACATAGAGATCTGGCGGCCTTATTGGATCCATTTGCTGAGCGAACGTTCTCGGAAGTGAGTCGTTATTGGACTAATTATGAAAAGAATAATGAAGTTTTAAGTTTTAGCGGTGTGTTGCTGCAAAATCGACTTATCTGGGTGGCAATTGCTGTGGCGATATTACTGGTGCCAATGATGAACAGTTCATCGTTATCTATAAACTCCATGAAACTGTCTAAACCTAAAACGGGTAAAGAAAAAAAGGAGAGTGTGCCGGCTCAATTGCTTAACAACCGAATTACATACACGGGGCAAGTTAATGTATTTTTTGCCCAGTTAATTGCAAGAACACGTTTTGAAGTGGAAGAGGTCATATTAAGCCGCACATTTAAGATTTTATGTACTGCCGTATTTTGCATGATGATTGCGATCTTGTTTCAACCAAAAGGCATGTTTAATACGACTGAGTTACCATACACACAAATAATGGTGCAGGTTATTCAAGGTTCGATGCGGATCCTTGGTTTCATTATTATCACGTATTACACAGCTGAAGTGGTTTGGCGCGAACGTCAATCGGGAATGGCTGAATTAGCAGGTTCAATGCCCACTTCAAATTTGGCATTCTGGCTGGCAAAACTGTTTGCGGTATGGGCCGTATTGTTTTTGTTATTGGTTTTTGCCATGAAGGCAACGATCACGTATCAGCTGCTGTCTGGTTTTAGTGAGTTGGATATGGCTCAGTATGTAACCAGCCTGTTCTACTTCACTTTGCCATCATGGATGATGATGACTGTATTAGCGTTTTTCCTGCAAAGCATCAGTCCGAACAAGTTTGTTGGTATGTTCCTGTTTGTGCTGTTTCTGGTATCGGATTTGATCATGGAGCCGTTAGGCTTGGGTCACAATATGTTCCGTTTTGCCAAAACTCCTGTGTTGACTTACACCGACCTTAATGGTTTTGGTTGGGCCTTAACCAGTCAGTTCTGGTACTTAATGTATTGGGGCAGCCTCTCTTGTTTGCTGGCCATTCTGAGTTACAGCTTGTGGCAACGTTCGGATTTCACTCCTTTAAAACATAGATTGGCGCAGTTATCAAAATGCTCAGTGATACAAAGAAAGTGGCCGCTGGTGACTTGTACCGCCGTATTTGCGCTAGCGGGGAGCGTGATTTTTTATAACACTAAGGTATTGAACCCTTATCAAACTGCTGCTGAAAAAAACTGGGTTAGCGCGGAATACGAAAAGTCCTTCGGTCACATAAAGGATGCCCCTATCCCAATGATCCAGAAATTGGACCTAGAAGTGGACCTGTATCCTGAGCAAAGAGAAGTCGTTATTAATGCGAACTTTGAGGTAAAAAACAAATCTCAAAAAGTCATTGATAAATTCTTGATCTCCTTACCCTATATTGAACCTGAAGAGTTTGGCTTTGAAATAGCTGGTGGCAAACTTATCAATCAGCCTCTTATACATAACAGTTATTGGTTTGAGTTTGAGACTCCGCTTTTACCTGGCGAGAGTAGAGCCGGAACCTTTAATCTAGTTCGTAAACATGAAGGGTTTAAAGATACTAACTACGCTCGCAGGGATGTCGACATAGTGGAAAACGGTACCTTTTTTGAAGGTGGAGCCATGTTACCTGTCATTGGTTATCAGCCTAGTCTGCAACTTGTAGACCCTGCTCTAAGGAAGGAACATGAGTTGCCGCCGGCGCCACGCATGGCAAAATTGGAGGATGCACGTTTTTATCATCAAAGCTCTATGGGGCCGGACGTAAACTTTATTGAATTTGAAGCGACCGTTTCCACCTCTTCCGATCAAACGGCAATTACCCCAGGAAATCTCATTAGAGAGTGGCAACAAGATGGTCGTAATTACTTCTATTATCAAGCACGGTCGCCAATGGAGTACTTCATTTCTGTTATGTCAGGGCGATTCGAGAAAAAGACGAGTCACCACAATGGTGTCGAATTAGAAGTTTTTTATCACAAAACGCACGATAAAAATGTTGAGCGTATGTTAGTGGCACTTAAAGATTCGTTGGATTATTTTTCTGAGAGTTTTGGGCCTTACCCACATCAACATGCACGTGTAATTGAATTCCCGGGTTATGCCAACTATGCCCAAAGTTTCCCGAATACCATTGCATTCTCAGAGCGCATCGGTTTCATAACAGATATGACGAATGAAGATGAGATAGACAAAATTTATTACGTCATTGCACATGAAATGGCCCACCAGTGGTGGGGCAATCAGGTGTCAGGTGCTAATGTGCAGGGCAGCACTATGATTGTCGAAACACTGGCGCAATACAGTGCATTAATGTTATTCAGAAAAACCTATGGTGAAGCCAAATTCCGACGAATAATGAAGCTTGAGCTCGATCGTTATTTACGCGGACGAACAAATGAAGTTAAAGCTGAAGTGCCGCTGATGAGAGTCGAAAACCAGCAGTATATCCATTACAACAAGGGCTCTGTCGTTATGATGGCGTTAGTTGACCAACTTGGTGAAACTAAAGTTAATCAAGTGCTTAAGAAGTTTGTAAAACAATATAGATATCAAAGCTCTCCTTACCCGACTACTTTGGATTTGCTGCGGTTATTTGATGAAGTGGCTACTGTAGAAGAGCAGTCACTCATGCACCGTCTGTTTGCCGAAATTAATCTGTACGACCTCAAGGCAGAGTCAGCTAGCGTCGAGGCGTTATCAGATGGTCAGTATCAGGTCAATTTGGTGGTTAATGCAGAACGTTTATTATCGGATTCCGTAGGAAACGAAGAGAAAGTTGAGCTGCGCGAACAGATTGATATCGGCCTTTTTGTGCAAGACCCTAACTCACCCTTATTGGGCAATACGGAAACCCCACCTGTGTACCTGCAAAAGCATAGGATTAGAAGTGGTAAAAATGAAATCCAGCTAATTGTTCCAAACAAACCATCATTTGTTGGCATCGATCCCTACATCAAGTTTATCGATAGAGACAGTGATGACAATATCTTAGCTATTTAATTTCCTGTAAACCAAAGGCCACTCGTTCATGTGGCCTAAAGGACCTTGTATGATTCAAACCAGTAACATTCACAAAACGGCGACTCAAATTGACGAATATTGGTCGCCTCAGGTTATCGGAAAACTCGACGACTACTACATAAAGATGGCTAAATTAAAGGGGCAACTAACCTGGCACAGTCACGCCGAACAGGACGAGTTATTCCTTATAATCAAAGGTTCATTAACGATGCAATACGAAGATCAAACCGTAACTTTAAAGGAAGGGGATGTTCATATCGTGCCTAAAGGAATAGAGCATAATCCGATTGCCGAAAAAGAGTGTTTGGTTCTGTTAGTAGAACATGCCAGCACGCTTCATACGGGTGACATAGTATTGCCAGAGAGTAAGTCCGTTTTACAGCAACTGCATCAATTTCAGCAGGTCTTAAAATTGTCGGAATAAACAACCTTGCCCCCTTTATATTTCTAAATGTCGACAAAATAGAAAATTATTGAATAAAAAGTTAGAAACGGTGAATTAGTATGTGGGTTTTGTCTTGGTTTTGTGCATAACGCCTAATTTATGGTAGACATTTGTATGAAGTTTTAACAACGCTTGAGTGAAATTTGCACAATTTTGGGGCGATTTATTGTATGCAAAATAGAAAGTTCCAAAAAAATTTATATTCAATCGAAGGTTGTTGCACCAGAAGAGGGAAAAAGTACCAATTAAGTAGTAATTAAAGTAACTCCGAGGTGGTAAGTCCAGCATCAAGTACCTTAAATGGGTATGGTGTGGTTTTTTGTATTTTGCTTTAATGTTAGTTTTTTATTTCAATTAATGGTTTTTTGTTGGGGTTTGTTTCTATCGTTGTTTAAAGTGAACCCAGGTTTCCATTCGCAAATGCAAAATAACTAATGTAAAAAGACAGGCGAAAAATGAACAGGGAAATAATAATTAATGATTAAACGCTCAGCAGTATCACAGGCAATTAAGTTATCTTTACTTTCCAGCTTAACATTTACAACATTTAGTACGCTTGCCGCAGAAAATCAAGACGGCACATCAGTAGATGAAGACGTAGAACAAATTGTAATTACGGGTTCTCGCAAAGTTGGACAATTACCGACAGAAACCCTATCACCAGTCGATATTTTAGGCGGTGACTCTCTAGAAGAACAGGCGTCCTTCAATTTAACGGACTCTCTGACTAAGATTGCTCCATCACTAAATACGCAACGTTTTCCAATTGCAGACGGTACGGCATTTGTTCGCCCGGTTACGTTGAGAAACTTGTCACCTGACCACACGTTGGTTTTGGTTAACGGCACACGTCGTCACCGTTCAGCACTAGTTAACTTACAGTTGGCACCGCTTGGTACAGTGAACCAAGGTTCCCAAGGTGTGGACTTCTCAGCATTCCCTTCAGGAGCAATTAAACGAGTTGAAGTATTACGAGATGGTGCCTCCGCTCAATACGGCTCTGACGCGATTGCCGGTGTTGTGAACCTGATCTTAAATGATTCAAATGATGGGTTTAGCATTTCAGCCCAAACAGGTGAATATACCGAAGGCGACGGTTCTCGTTTTGGCGTAAGTGCTAACGCTGGTTTCGCCTTGGGCGAAGATGGATTTATAAATATTTCAGCGGAACACAACAGTTCAGACATCACCTCGCGTGGTACGGCTCGTCCTGATGCGGCAGGCGTGGCTGATATTGTTGGTAAAGACAACGTTCCCTATAACGGCTTTGGTCAGCGCTGGGGTGACCCTGACATAGAATCATTCAAAATGTTTGTGAATGCTGGTATTGAGCTTGGCGGAAATATGCAGGCCTACAGTAACTTCAGTTACATGGACAACGAAACTCTTTCCGGTTTCTTTTACCGTACACCAGTATTACCTACCGCTGCCGACAATATGAATATAGGCCCTCGTGGCACACTTCAAGTGGATGGCGATGGCGACGGTTTGCCTGATTTCGCTTCACAAACTCTGGTTGACAGCATATTGGCTCAGTCTTTAAATCCTGCAGATTATCTAACGGCAAATGCCTCAAGTCCAAGCGGCTACAGCTTACTTAACCCAATTCATTCACAATTCCCGGGTGGTTACAGCCCGCTATTTGGTGCTTCAATTAGTGACTATGCATTTGTTGCTGGTATGAAGGGGTATACAGAAGATGACTTGAGTTGGGATATCCGTGTTCGCACTGCAGAAAATGAAGTGGAATATGTTCTAGAAGACAGTATTAACCCAAGTTTAGGGGGCACGTCTCCAACTAAATTTAATCCAGGTACATTAGCGCAACAAGAAACCAGTATTAATGCCGATTTTGTGAAAGCTTTTGATGCCTTCAACCTCGCTTTTGGTGCCGAGTGGCGTGAAGAAGTATATGAAATTTCTGCCGGAGATGCGGCATCCATTGCAGTTGGTCCAACGTTTGCTCAGTTTGGTTTGGGCTCAGATGGTTTCCAAGGCTTCTCTAAAGAGTCAGAGGGCTCTTATGATAGTCAAAGTGTCGCAGCGTATGTTGATGTCGAAGGTGATTTGACCGATGAATTATCGGGTGCAGTTGCGTTACGATATGAAGACTTTGATACCTTTGGCTCAACTATGGATTGGAAAGTCTCGGCTCGTTATGAGTTGTCTGAAGATCTCGCGGTTCGTGCAACGGTCAACACTGGTTTTAGAGCGCCTACACCAGGTCAGATGAATACGTTAAACGTTACTACAACTTCTGACTCGGATGGTAACCTGATCCCAAGTGGTACTTACCCGGTTAATCATCCAATTTCAGTTGCGTTAGGCGCAAAACCGCTTAATCCGGAAGAGTCAACGAGCTTCAGTACCGGTTTAGTCTATACACCATCTGCTGAAACAACGATCACGGTTGATTTTTATAACATTAATATCGAAGATCGTATTGCGTTACAGAGCTTTACCATCGGCGATTCGGAATTGGCTTTACTTAAGGCGGCCAGTGTTGCTAATGCAGACTTAATGAAAGGCAGTAATGGTAACTTCTTCGTAAATGGTTTTGATTCGGAAGTTTCTGGTATCGACTTTAATTACCAGACTAGTTTTGAGTTAGGATCGGGCGAGTTAATGGTTGATCTAAGACACAACTATAACCAGCAAGAAGTGTCGAAAGTAAAAGACAATACGATTAACAAAGGCCGTGTTTTTGACTTGGAAAACCAGATCCCAGAGCACAACTCTGTGGTTAGCTTTACTTACAAGCAAGACGTATATAGTGGTTTAGTGCGTCTTAACCGATACGGTGAATGGTCGTCTACTGGCGGTCTGTTTGGTCCTGGTGATGCATCCGATGCGACCAAATATGACGGTGCAATGTTGGTGGATGTTGAGCTTAAGGCCAACGTTACTGATAACGTGACGGTTGCGATAGGCGGAGAGAATATTTTCGATACTTATCCTGATAAAGAAGGTAATGAAGTATTGCAGTTCTTAGGACAACAGTACTCAGTGACTTCGCCATTTGGTTTTAATGGTGCATTTTGGTACTTAAGAGCTAAAGTAGAATTCTAATTTTTCGATTAGTGAATAAAAACCCAAAACTCTTGTTTTGGGTTTTTTTATATTTGTAACCTGACCGTAATACCAATTCGGGTAAGTAATTGGTCATTCAGCGAGAGTTAAAAGCTTTTCAGGCAAGGCATTGATTGTAGACGACACCACGGATGGTGGAGGTAGGGCGACTCAGGAGACAAAGCCGAGAATGGTTATTCCCTTTTCAAAATCAATAAGGACAATATGCTCCTGCATTGTCCCCTTACCCCACATCCATGTGGGGCAACGCAGCATGAGAAGCTTTTAAACTCGCCCTTTGGGAGCTATCCAGAAGCGCGAAAATTGCGCAAAACTTGTTTGATGTACGACTGCATGGATGCAGGAGGTAGAGCGACTCAGGAGACCAAGCCGAGAACGACTATACCTGCACAAGTTTCGCTTACTCTCCCACTTCTGGCGTAGCTCTGAACTGACTAATTACTTACCCGAATTGGTATAATTGCAAAACATCAAGTCTCAACCTATTGTTAATAAAATGAATTTATCAAAGTGGAACCTTCGTGAGACTTCTTTTCCTAGGGGGCATCGTTGCTATATTGTTGGCTGGCTGCCAGCCTAAACAAGACAGCGATTTTGAAATCAAATTACGTTTGAGCCACGTTTTTGCTCCGGAAGAAGAACTCACGCATTTCATGGATCTGGTTGCCTACAGAATTGAACAAAAGACAAACGGTGCGGTGAAAATCCTGACCTATCCTCAAGGTCAGATCGCAGCTTATAAAGACAGCGTAGAAATGGTCGTTCGCGGTGCTAATTTTATTTCGGTTGAAGATCCCTCCTATATAGGTGACTACGTGCCGGAGTTTACTGCGTTGGTTGGTCCCATGTTGTACCAGAACTTTGATGAGTTTGTATATCTTACTAAAAGTGAAATGGTTCAAGACTGGATCAAAAAGCTCGAAGGCAAAGGCATTAAGGTTCTATCGCTGAATTATATTTTTGGTTTCAGGAACTTAATAACAGATCGGGTTATCCAGACGCCGGACGATTTAAAAGGCGTAAAACTAAGAACGCCTGGAAGCAAACTGTTCATTGAGACCATAAATGCCATGGGCGCGACGGCTACTCCCTTGCCTTGGGGGGAGACATTCAGTGCCGTGCAGCAGGGCGTGGTCGATGGATTGGAAGGATCCGAGTTTACAAATTTAGGTACCAAGGCGTATGAAACAGGGAAGAAACATGTGGCCCTTACCAATCACTTTTTGGGCACCTGCGGTGTTTATATCTCGACCCAAGTATGGGACAGAATACCTTTAAAATATCAGCTAGTCATTGAACAGGAATTTGAGCGTGGTGCTCAAGAGATGGTTTCGTTATTGAAATCGAAACACCAGGAGGTGGTAACCGAGCTTAGAAGCCATGGTGTGTTATTTAATGAGATTGACCGAGCCGCCTTTGAACTCAAAACAAGACCGCTTTATTCGACGTTACCCGGTGTTACTGTTCAGATGTACGAGCAAATTCAAAATGAGTTGAAGATGATTCGAGAAATGGAGTCAATTCGCTGATGAAACTAAAAATGCTATTCGACAACCTTGAAGAAGTGCTGTGTGGCATGTTTCTACTTGTCATGATCTCCCTCGTTATTATCAATGTTTTCCTGCGTTATTTTACTTATTATTCCCTTTACTGGGCCGAGGAAGTGGCCACAATATGTTTTGTCTGGGCTGTGTTTATCGGCGCCAGTGCAACCTACAAGCGCAAAATGGATATTGGTATTCAGTTCTTGGTGGATAAGGCTAGCCTAGAGGTTCAAAAAGGTGTGAAGGTAATAACGGCAGGGTTATTGTTAATGTTAAACCTCTACATTCTGTATATCAGTATTGTTTTTACCACCATTGCTTTAAATAAACCAACGGCAGTCCTTGGCATTAGCTCTGCTGTATTCAATTCTGCGCTTATTGTGAGTTTTGCTTTTATCAGTTGGCATGCAATTCGATTTTTTATTGAAAGTTTTAATTTGTTCTTTCAGACAAATAACGAGGACAGTTAATGGAATACTTGCCCATTATCCTCGTGTTGGTCCTGTATTTTTTAGGGGTTCCAGTCGCTTACGCATTGTTTGGCGCTTCTATTTTCTATTTCACATTTTTCGATGCGGGTATGCCTGCAGACTTGGTACTGCAAAAGTTTATAACCGCAACGGCGTCTTTTCCGCTTTTGGCCATTCCTTTTTTTATTATGGCTGGTAGTGTGATGAATTATGCGGGAATAAGTAAAAAACTCATGGCGATGGCAAGTGTTTTAACAGGTCATTTGGCTGGTGGGTTAGCTCAAGTTAATATTCTATTAAGTACATTAATGGGCGGCGTGTCAGGCTCGGCCAATGCAGACGCCGCCATGCAGAGCAAAATGTTAGTACCGCAAATGGTGAAACACGGCTATAGCCCCGCATTTGCCTCTGCAATTACAGCGGCATCTTCGGCTATTTCACCTGTGATCCCACCGGGTATCGTACTCATCTTATATGCACTGATTGCACAGGTGTCGGTGGCTAAGATGTTCATTGCCGGTTATGTACCTGGCTTGTTGATGGCAGCATCCCTAATGATCATGGTTGGGTTCATTGCTAAAAGACGAGGTTACAAACCTGAAACAAAAACACGGGCTAGTTTAAAACAAGTTATTCAGCAGTTTGCGCAGTCTATATGGGCATTGGCTTTGCCGGTCGGTATTATTATCGGGTTACGATTTGGGTTATTTACGCCGACAGAGGCGGGGGCAATGGCAGTTTTGGCTGCAACGCTAATTGGAACTTTGATATATAAGGAGCTGAACAAAAGCCACTTTATTCCCATCTTAAAAGATACGATCTACGGTACGGGGTCAGTAACATTGATTATTGTTGCCGCGTCGGTTTTTGGCTATTACATGATTTGGGAGCAAATTCCCCAAACACTTACCCAATCATTATTGGATTTCACTTCAAACAAATACCTTATGTTAGCGATTCTTAATATCTTGTTACTGATTTTAGGCATGATGTTGGAAGGTAGTGCTGCCATGTTAATCGTTGCACCTTTAGTGGTGCCAGTTGCGGTTCAGCTGGGAATTGATCCAATCCATTTTGGTGCTGTCGTTATTGTAAACATAATGATAGGCGGGATTACTCCGCCATTTGGTTCCATGATGTTTACAACATGTTCTGTTACCAAGGTGCCAATATCCCAGTTTGTAAAAGAAGTTTGGCCATTAATCTTAGCCCTTATTTCCGCTTTGTTAATAGTGACTTACGTACCCTCAATAGTTATGTTTCTGCCAAACATGCTGTAAATCTTTATACATGCAATAGATATTGGTTAAACAATATTCAAGTTGAATATATTTGCGCCTGACACTAACTGAACTATGTTTAATACCTGATTCTTTTCATAAAATCTTGTAAATCTTATTTGTAGTACAAATTGTAAAGGTTAATAGATTCAACCTGTTACTTCAGTTTTATTGCTGTTGAATGGGGTTGTGCGCAAAGGGGAGTGCATATGTTATCAAATGTGAAACTAAGACATAAATTATTGTTATTGTGCGGCGTACCACTGTTGTTGGTGGTGATTTTTGCCTTTATTTTGATTGTAAACAGTAAGGAAAGAAGTAATAGCGCCTCTGATATTAATGAGTTAATGAACCTGGCAACATCAAACTCTGCATTAGTACACGAATTGCAGGTAGAGCGAGGCCTAACCGCTGGTTATTTAGGCTCTGGTGGAGATAGCGCTTTTCTGCAGCGTCTCAAAGCCCAACGCACTAAAACTGATAGACAACTGAGTCAAAAGAAAGCAAAAGTTAAGTTATTGCAAGATGTTATTAGTGAAACTGGGCTTTCAAATATTCAATCAGAAAACAATTCTATGTTGGCCAAGTTAACCAGCATGCGAAACAAAATTGACCAGCAAAGCATACCCACTAGTGAAGCAATTGGTTATTACACCTCGATGAACGGTTCATTGCTTTCGGTTATTTCTACCATTGCAGAAATTGCCATCGATCCAGAAATAAAGCAGCAAGGACTGGCCTATTACTATTTTGTTCAGGCCAAAGAAAGAGCTGGAATAGAAAGAGCGGTGTTAACCAATGTTTTTGGCAGTGATTCTTTTACCACGGGCAGTTACGAAAAGTTTATCAATTTGGTTTCAATTCAGGATACTTATTTGAACGAGTTTCAAAACTTAGCTACACCCAATTTAATAAATCAGCTAAAGGCGGTATTAACCTCTGGCGCTAATCAACAAGTGGTGAATTATCGTAAAACGGCTATGAGTAAAGGATTTGACGGCAATTTTGGAGTTGAATCGAATGCCTGGTTTAGCGCAGCTACCGAACGAATTAATCAATTACTTAAAATTGAACAAGCCACTTCCTCCGCTATTTTAAAGTTGTCGGATAGCAACATGAAAAAGTCTGGTGCCGCAAATTGGACATATATTTTATTAACATTGGCACTCGGAGGGCTTTCCTTATATTTGGCATATGTGGTGATCAGAAGTATAAACAGCCAAGTGCGAAATGTGCTGGAAACCTTGGATTATTGCGTGAAAAACAAAGCACTGGACCGTCAACTGGAGATCAAAGGTGCAGATGAGGTTTCTACCATCTGCGAAGCGGTCAACCAATTGTTAGCGACATTTAAGCAGGTGATTGAAGAACTAAAATTAAGCAGTGAACAACTCGCTTCTTCATCTGAAGAAAATTCTGTGGCCGTTAAACAAACAACTGAAACCTTAATGGAACAAAAAGAGCAAACCTACCTTGTCGCTACGGCGGTGGAGCAAATGACTCTTACCATTCAGGAAGTGGCTAATAATACAAATTCAACCGCAGCAGCGGCATTGGATGCGGAAGGACTGTCTAGCAACAGCATTCGGGTTGTGAACCAATCCATAGATCAAATTCAAAACGTTTCATCGAAGGTCAGCGAAGTCTATGAGCTAATTTCCACGTTACATAAAAGCAGTTCGGAAATGGTGGGAGTCATAGATGTGATTAAGTCGGTCGCTGAGCAAACCAACTTGTTAGCACTTAATGCGGCAATTGAAGCCGCAAGAGCAGGTGAACAAGGTCGTGGCTTTGCTGTTGTGGCAGATGAAGTCAGAACGTTGGCACAACGAACTCAGGACTCTACGCAGCAGATTGAACAGATTATTGGCAACTTTACGATTTCGACCGACAACGCCTTTACGATTATAGAAGACAGTCAACAGCAAGCGACTTTGAGCGTTGAGCAGGCTAATGACGTTGCCAAAGTGTTATCGGATATTCAAAGTTCAATCACTACTATCAACCAGATGGCCACACAAATTGCAACCGCTACGGAAGAACAAGTTAAGGTAACAGATGATATCGGTCGTAACGTAAATCAAATAAGCTCGGCAGCGGATGAATCCGCAACGGCGGCACAGCAAATCGCCGAAGTGAGTTTGACTCAGGCTAAATTAGCGTCAGATTTGAACACTTTGTCGGCGAGTTTTAGGGCTTAAGCCCCTCCAAAACTTGATCAATAAAAAAGCTGTTTGGACTTTCAAACAGCTTTTTTTGGGGGGGATTATTCATGTTTTGACTCTGTTGATGATGAACATACCCACCACCATTGCAACAATGAAATAAATCATGTCTAGGTTGAAGCTCAGGGTATTGGTAAGAGCTGGGCCTGGGCAGATGCCTGCTAATCCCCAACCTATGCCAAACAGGCTGCTGCCTATTATCAAAGTTTTGTCCAAACCTTGTTTGGCAGGCAGTGAAAATTGTTCATCAAATGTGGGTTTAGCTTTTTTACTGACAAGTAACCAGTAACCTGTACCAAATACAGTTAATGCACCCATCATCACAAAAGCGAGACTTGGGTCCCAGTTTCCTGCGACATCCAAAAAGTTTATGACTTTATTCGGGTCGACCATCTGTGAAATGGTTAAACCAGTGCCAAAAATAATACCTGAAATAAGAGCAATAAGCGTTTGTTTTAACGAATTTGACATGGCGCGACCTAAATCAAATGTTTAGTGATAAAGACAGTAACAAAAGCGGTTAACATGAAAACACATGTCGCCACAATAGAGCGTTTAGACAGACGTCCCATGCCACATATGCCATGTCCGCTGGTACAGCCGTTGCCTAAATTACTGCCCATACCAACTAACAGTCCAGCGACGACGATAAGAACTGTATTATCACTAAACTCTGTCGCTAATGAAAACTCGGTGCCTACTAAAAATAACGGGGCTATAACCAGACCAATGATGAAAGCAATTTGTGTTTGTTTACCGGGATTCTTGGGATCGATGAAACGAGAAACAATACCGGATACGCCAGCAACTTTTCCGTTGAAGTACAATAAGATTAATGCGCTGAGACCGATGAGTGCACCACCAAACAGGGCGCTAAGTGGAGTGAATTCTGTCATGTTGGATTCCTATATAAGGAAGGTTTTATTAAAAGCGGTTAAGTCCAGAGGCACTTTGAAATAAACCGCTTCATTATTGTCTGGTTTCGGGAACTTACCCGCCCTGATATTGGCCTGAATCGAAGGGTAGAGTAATTGCGGCATACCAAGTGTTTTGTCGCGAGTTTCACGTGTCTCTACATAATCTTCAATTCCGGTTGTTTCATTCACATGTATGTTATTTTGTCTGCTAAATGCAACTGTGGTTTCATAGGCGAGTTCGCGCCCATTGGGCTGATAATCATGACAAACCCAGATTTTGGTTTCCTGAGGTAAATCATGTATTTTCGAAATACTTTTAAACAAAGTTCGAGCGTCGCCACCTGGGAAGTCGCAGCGAGCCGTACCGCCATCAGGCATAAATAGTGTGTCTCCAACAAATGCATTGTCTTCAATAAGAAAGGTGACACTGTCGTTAGTATGTCCCGGTGTATTGATAACTCTGGCGTTTAGTTTACCTATCGCGAACGTGTCATTGTCTTCCAACAAAATATCAAACACGTCGCCATCTGAGGTTAACTCTTCATCGGATATGTTAAACACACGTTTAAATGTCAGCTGTACGTCTTTAATACCCGCACCAACCGCTATCTTGGCCCCGGATTTGAATTTCAAATAGGCCGCGGCGGATAGATGGTCAGCGTGAGCGTGTGTTTCTAATACATAGGTAAGTTCAAGTTTGTTCTCTTCAATAAAAGATAACTGTTTGTCAGCAAACTCAGTCCAGACTCTACCGCTTGGGTTATCGAAGTCTAAAGCACTGTCTATGACCGCAGCTTTTCCGCCAATTTGATCAAAGACGACATAACTGATCGTACTGCTTTGTTCGTGGTAAAAGGCTTTTATATTCATTTTTAATATATCTTATATTGAAAAAGTTATATGAGGTGGTATCGTATTCACATTATTTGTTCAGTTCAAGCGGAATTTATGCTGTTAGTCATTTTAGGCGCGCTCATTGTAGGTGTGAGTCTTGGGCTTATGGGGTCAGGCGGAGCAATCCTGACTATGCCTGTGCTGCTATTTGGTTTAGACCAGCCTGAGAAACTTGCCATCATAAATTCTCTCGCCATTGTTTTTTTAATTAGTGGTTTTCAAAGTTTTCAGTTATTACTCAAAAAAGCGATCGACTTACCTTTGGTTTTATATTTTGGAACACCTAGCCTAATAGGGGCCTACCTTGGAGCCATGTTAGGCAACTTGGCTTCGGGTGAACTGCAGTTATTGATATTCAGTATAAGTGCTTTTGCTGCAGCGATTAAAATTTTGATGAATTCAAATGCCGATACGCAAGAAAAAGAGTGTTCAACTAGCCGAATATCTTTAGTGATTATAGGTATTTTAGTGGGATTACTGACCGGTTTTGTCGGTGTCGGTGGCGGCTTTTTAATTGTCCCCGCCTTACTCATTATCGCTAGATTAGAGTTGAAACAGGCTGTTGCAACGAGTTTGCTAATAATTACTTTTAATTCCTTGGTTGGATTTTTGAAATATTACGTTGACGGAAACTATTCTGTATCAACGTTTGATTGGTTACCTATAATAACAATTGCCTCTATTGGTCTGGTTGGCAGTTTGTTTGGTCAAAAACTTAAACATGTATTGCCACAACATATCTTGCAAAAATCGTTTGCCGTCACGCTGTTTTTTGTTGGTGGGGCAATATCTTATCAATTTTTAGTGGCTTAATTGGAGAACAAGATGCCTATTTCCAGTCAGGAATACGTAAGTCAAGTCAAAGCTGAAATTCAGGAAATTTCCTGTGAACAGTTGAGGAAAATTAAAGACTCGGTCGAAGTGTTAATTGATATTCGTGAACCGGAAGAAACAAGTAAGGGTATGATTGAAGGGGCGATAGCTATACCTCGTGGCGTGCTCGAAATGAAGTTGTGTGAACACCCTTTAGTTAAAGGTGATCCTGACGCCCTAAAGGTACTAGACGACAAGACCGTTTATTTGTACTGCCGATCTGGTGCTCGTTCAGCCTTAGCTGCCAAGTCGTTAAATCAAATGGGGTTTAAAAATGTCTATTCATTGGCTGGTGGCATTAACGAGTGGAATCGTTAAAAGAAACTCTTTTTAAGTCATAGCGTCGTTAGATCATAGTAGTTCAGCGACGCTTGTTTATTAGCCACCTCGCCATTTTGCTGGGGTCATCCCCGTGTTTTTTTTGAAAAGCCTGGTGAAAAAACTGTCATTTTCATATCCCACCTCAATCGAAATTTCTTTCACTGTTTGTTCAGTAGTAAGCAGCAACTTTTTCGCTTTTTCTATCCTTACTTCCTGAATATAACGGTTAACAGCAAGACCCGCAGCGTTCAAAAATCGACGTTTTAAGTTGCGCTCACTAAAACTAAACTTCTGGGCTAAATCCAATATTCGAATATTTTTTTTGAAGTTTTGATCTATCCAGTCCTGCACTTGTGAAATTCGATTGTCGTTATGATTTCGAAACGCAGGTAATGCTGGTGCGACTTGATTGGGTTCTGAAATTAACAGGTGCGTGGCACATAATTGTGAAAAACGGTCGCCTTTATCTTCTGCAACTATATTTAGAAGTACATTTATACCAGCCTCGAATGAGCCTGTAGTATATAGGTTGCCAGCTCTAAGGTAAGACTTATGAGCGGTAAACAAATTTTCAGGAAAATATTGCTCCATCTTGTTTACAAACGACCAGTGAGTTGCAAGTAATGTGGAATTTAACATCTTGGATGCGGCCAAAAAGTATGAACCCGTACTCAGGCTCAAGATAGCCGCATCTGTTTTAAGTCTCGGTTTTAGCCACTCTACTATTTCATGAGATTCAGGCGGCATGTTGGCCAGTTTAGAAATTTCTATCGGTGGCAGGACGATGAGATCATATTCTTGCTCCCCGAATTGCGTATCGGGATGAATGAGCACGTTACTAGAACTGGTAATGGGTTTGCCATCACTTGTTAATATCTCAACGGTATAACTCTTGGGAAGTTGATAGTGTTGGTCTAACAGTTCAACAACTCGAAAAAAGTCTTTTGCCAGATACACACTCATAGCCCAACACCCTTCATACGCAATAATGGCAACTTTTTTCATGAAATTTATTTGGCCTGATTGGACTGTTGTTTGTACCCGTTGAGACATATTACTTTAGAATCATCAGAAGTAACATTCGATTATTCAATAGCTGTTATTAAAGGCTCTAAGGTGATTGACATGAACGAATTTAAACCAAATTTAATGTTCGAATTGGAAGTTTGTTTAAAATCGGACGCTTTTTATAATCAAAGCAATAAAGAGTTACCTAGCTGGTTGTCTCAAGTAACTGGTAATACAGACAGAGAAAAAGCCGTTTCCATTTATTACTTGGTTCGGGATGGTTTTGTTTATGATCCCTATACGTTTTTAGAGGGAGAAGGTTCTTTAGGCAGTGATTTCTGCTTAGCCAACAAGGCCGGATATTGCATTCCCAAAGCGGCCTTACAGATCACCTTGAGTCGTGCCCTGGGGATCCCGGCAAGGTTAGGCCTAGCCGATGTCAAAAACCATTTGAGCACAGGTAGACTCGATGAGCTATTAAGAAGTGACGTATTCACTATGCACGGTTATGTCGAACAATATATCGACGGTAAATGGGTTAAATCGACACCCGCCTTTAATAAAGAGTTGTGTGAAAAAGCGAATATCCAGCCCCTCGAGTTTGACGGGATTAACGATTCTATTTTCCATGCCTATACATCAGATGGCTCAAAACACATGGAGTACTTAGTCGATCACGGTACTTTTGCAGACATGCCACTGGCCTTTATAAAAGAAAATCTAAATAAACATTATCCCCACTTGTCTTTGACGTTTGAACAAGGGTTAGGGCGTTAACTATCATAATAGGAGTTAATCCGGTTGAAACTGAATTTGGATTGGTTTTTTCTAGATGTTGGAGCCCGGAGGAATGCGTATCTGACATTCCTTTAATTTTGTTACATGACTCTTTTGGGGGGTATTGAATTATGGAAAGACTAACCCGATATGTTTTTAAACTGTTGAGCTTACTTTGTTTAATGGTGAAGTGTGAATCACGATATTAAGTTCCGCATCCGTTTCTATTCTTTTGAATGACCAGTTATTGTCAGCGGACGGACCAAAATCCGTATCTTGAGATCTTCTGGATTAGTTAATTATAGAACTTTGTAATACGCCGTGGTTTTGTCCTGCTCTTCAAAGGTTTTGCGATTGTTTCCATCAATATTAGGAAAGTTGCCACTATATTATGAGGATCAATCGATAAATCAGTTTTGCAATGTTATGTGTCTATAGGAACGGAATTTGACACATAAGTCGCATTTTTATCTAACATCTAAATACCCGCACAAGCTTGTATATAATCAACGACAAGGTTAATGCGACAATCCAAGATAAAGTGACTGCTGGCACGAATGACACATTCGCACTTACGTAACTGTACGTATAACCTGTAACGACAAGCATTAAAACAATAAATACTACTGTTAAAGCAAATCCAAGGGGTTCGGTACTTCTGTCTACAATTTGATTGGACGGTTCCGTATTGTTTATAACGTCAGTATTTTGATCTCTATTACTTTGCACACTACACCTCTCACGTTGCAGCATATGTTACGATTTGGGTTATAAATAGACTATAGGGTCTTTCCTTAATTCGGGACTTGATTTAAAGCAGATTTTAAATATTTTTTTGTAAAAATTATTAATTTTTCGCTGAATTAGTAGAGGATTGGCGAGTGTCTGCCGTAAGTTGTCTAACAATATTTAGATAACTTCGGCCAATAGGAACTTTCGTGTTTTTTAAAATGAGATCAAAATCTGCAGTGTTTCGACGTACAAGCTTGAAGGCGTTGTTCAGGTTTACAATATAAGATTTATGACAGCGAATTAACTGATTATCTGTAATAACACTTTGAATAGTCTGTAAGTTGCAGTCGACCAACGTTTCTTTGAGTTGGTTATTTTGCACATGATGTACCTCGGCATAGTTACCACTGGCCTTAATAAACAAGGTCGTCGGGAGCAAAGAAATGACTTTGGCGATATGAGGAGTTAATGCAGGAGGCAACAGGTTTTCACTCATTCTAGACTTTAGCTGATTGAGCTCAGACGTAGTTACTTTTTGCTCATTGGCTAATTTATCAAATTCAGATGTTAAAGCACGCAACTCGGCATGTTTTTGATGGTTCCAGACGATAAAACCAAGCGTTAAGATACTAATTTCAATGACAGAAACGAGCTGGACGGTATGCCAGCTAATAGGCAAATAGAGCAAGTTTGAAATTGACAGCATGGATATACTGGCAAACAAAAATATGATTGTGACAGCTACTAAGTAATAAGAAGATTGCCGTCTGCCTTTTTTATAAGCGGTTATAGCTCCGAAGATACTTAATAGAAAAACAAGCATGCTTAATATAGCTGTAATGATATAAATCGATTGATAAATCAGGCTAGGTACCTGATTAAAAAACAGGTGGTAACTCACCCAAATCACACAAAGGAACAGTTGAATCAAAGTCAAAACTTTGTAGCTGCTCGGCAGTATGACTCTTAATTGTAAATATTGTTTTGAAAACGAAGCAAATAAGATGAAAAAAAGTAAACCAAGGGAATTAGCAGTAAAAATCGATAAAGATGCGGTACTTGGTATTAACATCTCTAACCAACGTTCGCCCGCTGCTATCCATAACATGGTTAGCCCAACTAAACCTGCATATGATAAAAAGGCTTGTTGTCTGGATAACGATGCAATAACCAGACTTGCAAGTAAAATCAAGCCTCCAAAACCATAATACAATCCACTTTTAAAACTAGAGATTTTTTGTTGCTGATATATAGAAGCCTCTGACATTAGCGCGACTTTTCCTCGTAGATATTTCCCGGATAAGGAAATGTATAACGTCTTTTTGTCATAATTGGAGGGCACCTTTGTGCGAAGATATTTATTGCCAGTTATATGTTCAGAAAAAGATTGTTGTTGCAATTTGTTCTCGTAAAACCAAATCAGGTTTACCGACGTAAAAATATTGTTTCTGCTTAAAGTCACCCACTGTGAAGACGAGTCGCGATAAGAATGATCTGGTACTTTCAGTTTTATTACCGCAAAGTCATTAGCGCCTAGGTTAAAGAACCCGTCAGTGAGACTTGTTCCATTGCTTTTGGTTATCTCATCTAGATTAGTAATTGGAGAATCAGAAAAATAAATGGAACTGGAATAAGTAACTTGTGGTGTTATGGTGATTTTCGTCGAGGTCTTGTCTGAAGACACTATGTGATTGACCGATAGCGATAACGCCATGAACGCAATCAATAAATAAACTATCTGCTTTGGCGTTATTTTAAAATTGGTCTTAAGTGAATCCATGTTATTGACTGCCTACGAGTTACTCAGTAAAAACTCTAACAGATAGCGTAAGTGTTTATCTAGTTGTGTCAAAAGGTTCTAAACCGTCTAACGGGATTTTCAATGAATTTGGAAATATTCAAGTAAAGGAAGCGTGAAAACATGACTGGGAATGAAGCTGTTTGTTTAAGCTTCAGATTTCGATGAATTATGGGCGGTTTCAGAAGGCATGCAGCAACCGTCGCTGGCTGCTGCATTAGTTCAGTTATGATTAATGATCGTGGTCGTGATCTGATTCTGAATCAGACTCTTTGGCAATGCCTAACCAAGTGATATTGGCAGGTGCAAACGTCAGCTCGATATCACCTTCAATCTCCATGTCTTCTAAATGAACTTGAACCACATGTTTAGCGATTGGATCTGCGACATAAGCGAAGTGGTCGTTTTGCGTCACTGTCATACTAAACGACATACCTTCCGGCATTGTTGATACATCTTCTTCCGAGATGTCCACGCGGCCTGCAAATTCCCATTCTTTATGACCATCATGTTCATGCTGGTGTAATATTGTTAAATAACCTAGGTTATCCAGAATTAAGAAATGTTCACCTTCATATGCAAATGCATAAGACGTAGCGGCGGCGCCTTCCATCGGTTGCCAGTCAATGGCTTCCATTTCGCTTTCTTCAGGATTTATGGCAACTAATACAGATTGACCACCTCCATGCGCAGAAGCAACACCGATGAATGATTCAACGGCTTCGTGGCCATAGATTCTTCCAATTCTTAAGTCACCAACGGCATCAATATTGGCAATTTTTACAGCTTCGTATTCATCGTCATGTTGATGCGCTGCCAATACGCCATCACTACACCCGAACAGAACGAACTCGTGGTTTTGTGCCGCGCCATGTAAATCAGGGCAGGTGACTTCCAATGTTTGTTCTAGTTCATATTCACCATCGTGAAAGTGATAAACACCTACCTGATCAGGAAGGATTTTTGCGTTTGATGTGCTCTCAGCATCGTCACGTCGCAAAGTTGAAAGCAAGTGCTCACCTCTAGGTTCCGCTACACCGTGCATGTTAACACTGTATTGAATGCCCGATAGTTCTGCGGTTTTACCACTGATGTCGGTATCTGACAGTACCTGTACCGACGCGTTGGTGCCCGCATCTGCATCGCCATCGTAAAAGACGGCCATTTTACCTTCGTGATTAACGATATGAGTTGGGCGGCTGCCACTGGTTAATTCGTAATCGCTCATGGCTGGCGCTTGTTTGTAGTCGTGTGGGTGATCGCCATGATCTTCGCGCCATAATCCGCCATCAATGAATCCAATGTGGCTTTCCGTTCGGTTATTTATAACCGCATAACGATAACCAGCAGAAGCAGCTAACGTACTAGAGTCATGAGTTAAGGTAAACGTTTCCAGTAAGCTATTATCGTCTAAATCGACTAGTGCCGCTTCGGCACTTTCAGCAGACAGGACTGCTAATCGACCTTTAGTTTTAATGGTAAAGCTATCATCATCGTGGTCATCACCGCCATGGTCGTGATCATCACCATCTGAGTGGTTATCTTCATCGGCGACAATTGGATCTTTCTCAACGAGCTCGGTATCAGAGTCGCCACAGCCAGTTAATAATAAGCTGCCAATGGCTACGGCAAGTAAATTGAGTCGAAATGAGTTCGTCATTATTTTTTCCTTTAGTGATTATTATTTATTTAGAAATAACCTTTAATGCCCACTGCGATATTTCGGCCTGGGCGTGGTGCAATATTCTTCAAGAATGAACTGTGTACTCGTGCTTCGGTGTCCGTCAGGTTGTTACCTTTTAAGTACAGCGCGATGTCTTGATCAAACATTGGGAGGTCGTAAGAAATGCTGGCATCGACTAAGGTGTAGCCGTCTGTTGCCGTCTCGCCCGTGGCAATTTTGTCCTGCTTCTCATAACGAGTAACATCCAAATGCGCACTCAGTTGCTCGTTTTGGTAGGTAAACTGGGTGCCAAATCGAAGTGGTGGTGTGCGCGGTAAATCGCCGCCATCTTGAAGTTTTGCACGAACATGATCGGCAAAAACCGTTGTCTTAAACTCGTCGGTTACTTGCCATGCGATTTGTGCTTCGAAGCCATGTAGAACGACGTCATCGGTTTGGAAAATGTATACCGGTAATTCTCCACTGTGTTCGTCATGTGAATCGTCCGCATTTTCGTCCGCATGCCCGTGGTCGTGTCCATGATCATGGTCATGTCCGTCTTCCGCAAATAAGCCAGTTGAAATCTGATAATAATAATTGTCGACTTTGTTGTAGAAGGCGTTAAATACAAAGCCCACATCGCCCTGTGTTTTACGTAACGTTAAGTCAATATTGTTGGCGGTTTCGACATCGATGGATAGTTCCGTCAAACCGATATGTGTTTCTTCTCCTTCTTGGTGTAAAGCAAATAAGGCTCCAACTTCGTACGAGCGAGTGCCAATGTGTGGCCCAAATGAAAGAAGCTCGGAAGCTGAAGGAGCTCGCTCTGAACGAGAAACTGAGATACCAACGTTATATCCTGGTGTGAAATCCCAAACGAGGCCGGCTGATAAGGTAATTGGATTGAACTCATGGTCTACGGCAAATACACGAGTGGTATTTGTTGCCTCTTCCTGTCCGTGCGCATGGTCGTGGTCATGAGCATCACCTTCTTCTTCATGCTCATCTTCGTGAGCATGTGCCTCGAGCGTCGGCAGCAATACGTCGCTGGCCTCTAATGTCACATGTTCTATACGAGCACCAAGTTGGACTAGCACATCACCAAAGTGTTTTTCTTCCATAAAGGCCAGTGCAATGCTCTGTTCTTCAGATGGGGGTGTAAAGGCTTCAGCGCCTTGTGCCGCGACTTTACTATTTTTATAGTGAAGGCTAATACCGCCACGCCAATGTGCAATTGGACTATGTAGTAGATCTAGTTTTACTTCACTCGTTTCATTTTCGAATATAGTGCCAGTGATACCGCTTTCGATTTCAGCGTGTTCGTAATCAGTAAAACCAGCACGTAGGTTGATCTTGTCGAGCCAGTCGCCACCAACATTCATTTCGCCTAATACTTGCATACGCGTTTGTTCTAAATCCGCGTAAACTCTCGCTTCTTCGTGTGCGCTTCCACCTTCATCGCCATGTGTATGGCCAGGTATGCCGTATTCACGATTAAACTGTTCGACTGAAAAGCCCAGATATCCATCATCAAATAAATAACTAGCGCCAAGGGTAAAACCGTTGGACTCTTCCGCGCTATTTTTAACTACTTTTTCGTGGCTTTCATCTTGATGTTCATCGTGCTCTTCTTCCAATTCCGGTTCGACTGGCACTTCATAATCACTGGATTCACGCCAATAACCATCGGCATAAAAAGCAAAGGAATCGGTGCCACTAGTAGCGTTAAATGAAGCGAGTTTGCCATCGTTTACAGAGTTACTTTCTAATAACCACTCACCGCGAGTTGTACTGTCCGTTGGTACTCGACTATCAACGACGTTTACAACCCCACCAACGGCTCCACTACCATAAAACAAAGTGGCAGGGCCTCTTAAAACCTCAATTTGCTGCGCGGTTGAGGCTTCTGAAGCAACCGAATGATCAGGACCCACTCGTGACACGTCACTTACATCCAACCCGTTTTGTGCGATCATGACTCGTGGGCCACTTAATCCTCGAATAATGGGTGTGCTGGCTACGTTGGCGTGAAAGTTAGTGTGAACCCCCGTCACTTTTTCAAGGCTGTCACCAAGTGTGGCGGCCTGTTGACGGCGAAGTGTCTCACCTGCCAAAACGCTAACAGGTGATGCCGACTCCATAGTGGACATGTGAATGGGGGTCGCAACGACATCTATGACTTCAATAGGTGAACGACTTAAGGTATAAGTCAGAGATTCTTTGTCGCTCACAGAAGAAGATAGGTGTTTCGTTATATGCGAGAAGCCTGGGGCTGATATATGGAGTTCTTTGTCTCCTTCAGATAAATTGCGAAATACAAATCGACCATTACTATCGGTGGTTTGAAAACCACTACCTTCGACTTCTACTTTAGCACCTGCTATCGCTTTACCACTTTTATTGACGACAACGCCTTCTATTGTTTGCGCCAAAACACTGCCTGATAACAACGCGCTGACCAGCATTGTTACCTTAGAGACATTGTGCATTTTTCACTCCGTTCTTATTTTTAAAGTTTTAATAAATTTTATTTATGATATAACATATCATTTTTGATGCAATAACCTGATTGAGAATTAGTCGTTTTATTAAGTGCGTTCAACGCAGAAAACGCGTGAATTGCGTTTTGCTTTCGGGTGAAACGTTTATCAAAATCAGGTGACGGTATACATCAGGGTTTTTATTCGCTGTGTTAAACAGCGAGCTAGGGACTGTTATCAGGTAAATGAATGGAAAGTTTAATTGTATGCCTGATAACTAGCAGCAAATCTAGGTTGAATGGTAAAGATGAGTAATATTCAGGTAGAAGATGTAATTATCGCGGCAAAACACGCATGCAAAAATAAAGGCCGGGGATTGACCAGGCATCGCCAGCGCATCTTGGAAATTCTTATTAATGCTGACAAACCGATGTCTGCCTATGAGCTTAAAGATAGTTATAATTTGACCGAGCAATCACCTATGGTTGCAATGTCGGTATACCGAATTTTAGAGTTCTTAGAGTCTGCTAAGTTAGTCCATCGACTGAAGTCGGCAAATCGATACATAGCATGCAACAGCTTAAGTGGCGTTTGCGAACATGAAACGTCGGTGTACCTTATTTGTAAATCCTGTCAAAAAATAGAAGAGTTGCGAGCAACCGAGCATTGCATTCAGCCGTTGCAAGAAAAGATTGAAGCTAATGGTTTTGCTTCCCGAGACAGTCATATTGAAGTCGCGACGATATGCAAAACTTGCAAGCAATAATCCTGTAATAGCAAAGAATTTCGCGGCTAGACTTTTCACTGCAGAGAAATAGTAGCTGTGGAAATGATCTCTAATTGGAACCACCGCGCCGTGAAGCGGGGCTGATATAGAGAGTGAATCCCCTATCTTTCTGGTTTGTTTTCTGAAATGAGAAGCTCTTAAAAATCAGGCATAAAAAAACCGACTTGCGTCGGTTCCTTATTCAGCTTGGCTTCCCTATTTAGAGAATGGTTCCAGTGGGCCTGATTTCTGATTGGAACCGCCGCACCGTGAAGCGGGGCAGGTATAGAGAGTGAATCCCCTATCTTTCTGGTTTGTTTTCTGAAATGAGAAGCTCTTAAAAATCAGGCATAAAAAACCGACTTGCGTCGGTTCCATATTCAGCTTGGCTTCCTTATTTAGAGAATGGTACCAGTGGGGCTGATTTCTGATTGGAACCGCCGCGCCGTGAAGCGGGGCTGATATATAGAGTGAATCCCCTATGGTTTCTTCGCGGAGGTTGCTGAATTTTAGGCATAAAAAAACCGACGCTCTTTAATTAAGATATGTCGGTTTCTTTTTCAGCTTGATTTCTCACTCAAAGAGAATGGTACCAGTGGGCCTGATTTCTAAATGGAACCGCCACGCCGTGAAGCGGGGCAGATATAGAGAGTGAATCCCCTATCTTTCTGGTTTGTTTTCTGAAATGAGAAGCTCTTAAAAATCAGGCATAAAAAAACCGACTTGCGTCGGTTCCTTATTCAGCTTGGTTTCCCTATTTAGAGAATGGTACCAGTGGGCCTGATTTCTGATTGGAACCACCGCGCCGTGAAGCGGGGCAGGTATAGAGAGTGAATACCCTATCTTTCTGGTTTGTTTTCTGAAATGAGAAGCTCTTAAAAATCAGGCATAAAAAAACCGACTTGCGTCGGTTCCTTATTCAGCTTGGTTTCCCTATTTAGAGAATGGTACCAGTGGGTCTGATTTCTAAATGGAACCACCGCGCCGTGAAGCGGGGCAGGTATAGAGAGTGAATCCCCTATGGTTTCTTCGCGGAGGTTGCTGAATTTTAGGCATAAAAAAACCGACGCTCTTTAATTAAGATATGTCGGTTTCTTTTTCAGCTTGATTTCTCACTCAAAGAGAAATGGTACCAGTGGGCGGACTCGAACCGCCACGCCGTGAAGCGGGGGATTTTGAATCCCCTATGTCTACCAATTCCATCACACTGGCACAGCTGAAAGCGAGATGAATTATAACTAGGGTTTATCTGCTTGCAAGTCATTTATTTGATATAAATGTCTGACTGAGCATATATTCGCCGATTTTATTAAGGATTTCGATTTAGGGCGTTTGTTGATAAACTTGCGCCTTCATATAGTTTCATAAGATTGGTTGGTATGTCCGAGTCTTTCCCAAGAGCAGGTTTTTTTAAACGCATTTTTGTCATCATTTACGACCTTTTGGCTGTGGTTGCCCTATTAATGCTCTTGATGGTTGTAAATCTAATCTTTTTAAACTTGGTCGAAGGATGGGGTTGGGTTGATATGACTGGTTATTTGGACCATTCCGCGTATTTAAATGATCAATGGTGGGTAAAACTGGAAGCGTTGTTAATGATCTGGTTTTTTTATGCCTGGTTTTGGTATGACGGTGGGCAGACAATAGGGATGCGCGCCTGGCGGTTAAGGGTCAGAAGTACAAATGATGAGCCTCTTACACTTAAGCGAGCTGCATTGCGCGCACTTTATGCAGGGTTTGGTTTAGGCAACCTATTGGTGTTGTTCACTCCAAAAACTAAGTTAGCTCTGCAAGATAAGTTAACCGATACTGAAGTGGTTGTATTAACGAAAGCGGCTAATAAACAAATTTACCTGCGTGGGATAGAAGATCCAAACGGAGAATAATAAAAAAAATCAGCAAACATATGCTGATTTTTTTAGCTATGGAGTCTGGAGGAGATGGCTATTTTTGCTTTTTAGTTAATAGATGAAAGGCAATTAAGCTAAACACGAGTGTTGGAGCGAAAGCGCCCATCATAGCCGGAACTTCGTAAACCAGTGACAAAGAGCCAAAGACACGATCAAACAAGAAAAACGAGAACCCCGTTAAAATTCCCAGAATAATTCTTGCGCCCATGGTGACACTTCTAAGTGGTCCAAAAATAAAAGATAAAGCTAACAATAACATGACGGCCACATTAAATGGTTGGAATATTTTGCGCCACAAAGCCAGTTCGTAACGGCTGGCATTTTGTTCGTTATTATCCAGGTAATTTACATAATCGATTAGCTCGCTCAGTGCCATGCGTTCCGGAGTAACCGAAACTATTCCGAGTTTATCCGGGGCCAGTTCGGTAGGCCAAGGTAGACTAGTAAAATGTTCGGTTTCAATTTGACGATTTTGCCATGTTTTAATGGTTACGTTTGTTAATAACCATTGGTCTCTCTCGAAGCGACCAGATTCCGCAAGAACTTGTTTTCTCAACTTTAAGTCATCATCGAAATCAAAAACCGTTACTTTAAGCAGATCCCCGTCTTCGGTTACTTCCTTAATGTTAACAAAGGCATCTGTACTTTTCGCCCAGATCCCTTGTTCCGCAGAGTATACCTGGCCACCTGAAATAGCCTGAGTTTTCAACTCTTTGGCGGCTCTTGTGGAGCTGGGAACTCCCCATTCAGAGAACACCATCATGATTAAAATGAGAACAGTACTGGCTTTTAAAACGGCATTTACCACGTTCGCCTTGGACATCCCCACCGCTTGCATGACTACAAGTTCTGAGCTTTGAGCCATTGCTCCTAAACCAACTAAACCACCTATCATGGCGGCCATTGGGAAGAACATTTCTAAGTCTTGTGGGATCATGTAGATGGCATATAACACTGAGGTCAGGGCTGTAAAGTCTGCCCGGCCAACATACTTTAACTGTTCGATGAATTTAAATAGAGCGCTTATCCCTACAAGCAGGAGCAAGGTCAAAATGATTGCACTAAGAACCGTTTTGCCTACGTATCTTTCGATAATCGACATCTTAAACATGGCTGGCTCCCGACTTCTTAACTTTGGTTAACCAGTACTTGCGAATCTTGCCGCCCGTGCTCCTGTCTTTGAGCAGCAACATGGCAGCGGTGGCTAGGCCAATAATATGGATCCACCACATCCCTACACGAGGAGGAATTTGGCCATCTTCTAGTGCTGATTTGGCCAAAACGAGCAAAATATAATAAACAAAGAATATGCCTAAGCCAGGCACAATCTTACCAAATCGACCTTGTCTAGGGTTTACGGCACTGAGTGGAACTGCAATCATTGCTAGAATGGGGATGCTCAGCGGAATTGCGAGTCGCCATTGCAGTTCAGCAATCGCTTCAGGCTCATTTGATGCCATAAGGTCTTTGGTAGGTAAAGCGATGTAATTTCTTCGACGTTTTTCTATTGCTTGATCTTCCATTAGAATTTGGTAGTCAGAAAAGGTTAGTCGTTGCGGATCTTCATTTTCAGATAAGAAGTAACGTTGGCCACCAGAAAGCACCAGGTCTTGCTCGCCGTTGTCTTGCTCTTTTAGCTGACCGGTTAAAGCATATACGACACTTTTTACGCCGGAGTCACCAGATTGTGCAACAAAGACCTTTTTCATTTGCGCTTGATTGCGTTCTATTTCATGCACAAACACAACGGAATCGCCGTCACCTGCCTTGGTGAAACGCCCTGCTGTTAGCGTAGATAAAACCCCCTCTGCGGCGGCATTTTCTCTGACTTGATGTTCAAATTCCGTCGCCATGGGGGCCAGGTATAAAGTGATGCTTCCGCCCACAATTGCAACCAGAACCGCAAAAACAAGCGTGACACGTGTTACATACCACTCTGACACGCCAGTAGCCTTTAAAACACTCATTTCCTGATCGGTATATAACCTGCCATAAGCAAGCATAACGCCCAAAAACATACTAAGCGGTAAAATAATTGCGGCTAGTTGGGGGAACCTCAGACCGATAATAGATGCAACGAGATAACCTGGAATTTTACCCTCTGCCGCACTGGCCAAAATCCTAACAAAGGTTTGGCTCATAAAAATGCTCATTAATACGAGAAAAACCGCAAACTGCGACTTAAAAACTTCGGCGGTCAGATAACGCAGAATTATCACTATTAAACCCTATAAAACTTGTACTTTTACTGGAAATATACCGATATTTGGGTAAACTTCTTATTTTTATAAGAAAACTTAATTTGCTCAGGTTGACCCTGAGCCTAGTAGATATCGGTCACCGGTTATTCTTTTTGCTAAAAAGAACCCGTCGTGAATGGATTATATGTTAAATCCATGAAACACCGATAATTAATTTTATATCTATTGATATTTTTCTCACCTTATTTGGAGAGCTCATGGAATTTAGTGTTAAAAGCGGTAGCCCGGAGAAGCAAAGAAGCGCTTGTATCGTAGTCGGTGTGTATGAGCCACGCCGCTTATCTCCCATCGCTGAACAATTAGATCAAATAAGCGAAGGTTATATTAGCAACCTGTTACGTCGCGGTGATCTTGAAGGTAAACCTGGCCAGGTATTGTTGTTGCATCATGTACCTAATGTTTTAAGCGAACGTGTATTGTTGGTCGGTTGTGGTAAAGAGCGCGAATTGAATGAGCGTCAGTACCGACAAATTATTAAAAAGACAATTGATACGTTAAATGAAACTGGTTCTATGGAGTCTGTTTGTTTCCTAACAGAAATGCATGTAAAAGGGCGTGATACTTATTGGAAAGTACGTCAGGCCGTAGAAGCGACATTAGCTAGCTTGTATAGCTTTGATGCGCTTAAGAGTAAAAAAGATGAGGCGCGTCGACCTTTACGTAAACTTGTATTTAACGTTCCAACTCGTCGAGAGTTGCCTTTGGGTGAAAGTGCAATTGAGCATAGTTTAGCGATTTCAAATGGCGCAGCCATGTGTCGTGACGTAGCGAATATGCCGCCAAACATTTGTAATCCTCAGTATTTGGCTGATCAGGGTAAGTCTCTGGAAGAATACGAAAAAGTTTCTGTTGATTTGATCGGCGAAGAACAAATGGCTGAGCTTGGTATGAACTCCTATCTTGCTGTAGGTCGTGGCAGTGAAAACGAATCTGTTATGACGGTCATTAATTATAAAGGCGGTAAAGAGGAAGATGCTCCAATCGTTCTAATTGGTAAAGGTTTAACCTTTGACTCTGGTGGTATCTCTATTAAACCATCCGCCCAAATGGACGAAATGAAATACGATATGGGTGGGGCTGCCGGTGTATTAGGCACTATGCGCTCACTTGCAGAGTTGGACTTACCTATAAACGTTATTGGTATTTTGGCTGGTTGTGAAAACATGCCTGGTGGCCGTGCTTATCGACCAGGTGATGTACTGACGACTATGTCGGGTAAGACAGTAGAAGTTCTTAATACTGACGCGGAAGGTCGTTTGGTTCTATGTGATGCATTAACCTATGTTGAACGCTTTGATCCGGAGTTGGTGATCGATGTTGCAACATTGACCGGTGCTTGCGTAGTGGCACTTGGTAAACATGCTTCAGGGTTACTTAGCAATCACAACCCACTTGCCCATGAGCTGTTGAATGCTTCTGAGCAAAGCGGTGACAGAGCTTGGCGTTTACCGTTATGGGATGAGTATCAAGACCAATTAGAAAGTCCGTTTGCTGATTTCACCAATTTAGGTGGACGTGATGCAGGTACGATTACTGCGGCTTGTTTCTTGTCTCGATTCACCAAGAAGTACAATTGGGCACACTTAGACATTGCCGGAACGGCATGGGTAAGTGGCGGCGCGAACAAAGGCGCAACAGGGCGACCTGTTCCTATGTTGACTCAGTTCCTAATGAATCGTGCCGGAATTTCGGTCGAACAGTAAAACTAGACAGGTACTATGCAAGTTGTTTTTTGGTTATTGAATGACCAACACAAAGCACCAGAACATGCAGCGGGTCAAAATATTGATCCGCTGTTACATTATGCATGTGTGTTAACTGCAGATTTATTCCGTCAACACAAAAAAATACTTCTTGGTGTTCAAGATCAAGATGTAGCACATGTCGTGGACGAATGGTTATGGCAGTTCGAAGCGGATCGGTTCATTCCTCACAACTTGCCGGGGGAAGGGCCTCATTATGGAACTCCGGTTGAAATAAACTGGCAGCCAAGTCCGCAGCGTCGAGGTTGTTTTGTGAATACCTGTCCAACTATTCCAGACTATTTAAAAAACCTCAAAGGGTTAACAGAATGGCACGATTTTGTGCCAGCAGACGAGGCGGGGAAAGCGGCGGCTCGTGAGCGTTATAAACTACTTAAACAAGCTGGGTTTCAGTTAAGCACGAACCCCATCCCCGATTCCATCGTTTAAAACAAAGATTAATTTTCAAGGCTATTCTCATCATGGATAAAACCTACAATCCTAGCGATATTGAACAATCTCTTTACCAAGAGTGGGAGCAAAAAGGATTTTTCAAACCTTCAGGTCAGGGCGACAGTTACAGCATTGTTATACCACCTCCGAATGTCACAGGTAGTTTGCATATGGGACACGCGTTCCAACATACTATTATGGATGCATTGACGCGTTATAAACGTATGGACGGTTTTAACACCCTGTGGCAAGTAGGTACCGACCACGCCGGTATTGCTACTCAAATGGTCGTCGAGCGCAAATTAGCCGCCGAAGGGGAAACAAGCAGAAAAGAACTTGGACGCGAAAAATTCGTTGAGAAAGTTTGGGATTGGAAAGGCGAGTCTGGCGGCACGATTACGCAACAGATGCGTCGTTTAGGTAACTCAGTGGACTGGGACCGTGAGCGTTTCACTATGGACCCAGGGTTATCTAAAGCAGTTGAAAAGGTATTTATCGATTTATACAACGAAGATCTGATCTATCGTGGTAAACGATTGGTTAACTGGGATCCTAAATTACAAACGGCCATTTCTGACTTAGAAGTGGAAAACAAAGACAAAAAAGGTCACATGTGGCACTTCCGTTATCCACTAGCTGATGGCCAGACTACAAAAGGTGGTGAAAACTATCTAGTTGTGGCGACGACTCGTCCTGAGACGTTATTAGGTGACACCGCGGTTGCTGTTAATCCAGCAGATGAAAGATATAAAGACTTGATCGGTAAAGAAGTGTTATTGCCACTTGTTAACCGCCGTATTCCAATCGTAGGTGATGAACATGCGGATATGGAAAAAGGTACAGGTTGTGTGAAAATAACGCCTGCCCATGACTTTAACGACTATGAAGTTGGTAAGCGTCATCAACTGCCAATGATCAATGTGTTAGATTTTGTTGGTAACATTCGCAACGAAGCTGAAGTGTTTAATACCAATGGTGAAGCCGCTGATGTATACAGCACTGAGCTTCCTGAAGAGTTTCGCGGTTTAGAGCGTTTTGTCGCACGTAAAGCGGTAGTTGCAGCAATGGAAGAGCTGGATCATTTAGATGAAATTAAAGAGCACGACTTAACGGTTCCTTATGGTGACCGTGGTGGCGTTGTTATCGAGCCAATGTTAACGGATCAGTGGTATGTTCGTGTTGAATCTATGACTAAGGTTGCAACTGAAGCGGTCGAAAATGGTGACATAGAGTTTGTTCCTAAGCAATATGAGAACATGTATTTTGCTTGGATGCGCGATATTCAAGATTGGTGTATCTCTCGTCAATTATGGTGGGGTCACAGAATTCCAGCCTGGTATGACGAAAATGGCAAAGTGTATGTTGGCAATAGCGAAGCTGAAGTAAGAGCGGCAAATGGTCTGGCGGACGATGTGTATTTGCGCCAGGATGACGACGTACTGGATACTTGGTTCTCGTCTGCGTTGTGGACCTTTTCCACTATGGGCTGGCCTGACAATGTTGAAGATCTAAAAACATTCCACCCAACAGATGTGTTAGTCACTGGATTTGACATCATCTTCTTCTGGGTTGCCCGTATGATCATGATGACCATGCACTTCATCAAAGACGAAAACGGCAAGCCTCAAGTACCATTTAAAACGGTATACGTTACTGGCCTAATCCGTGACGAAAATGGCGATAAGATGTCTAAATCGAAAGGCAACGTTATTGATCCACTAGATATTATCGATGGCATTTCGTTAGACGATTTAGTGCAAAAACGTACTGGCAACATGATGCAGCCGCAACTCGCGCAGAAGATTGAAAAATCAACTCGCAAGCAGTTCCCTGATGGCATGGAAAACTCAGGTACGGATGCATTGCGCTTTACCTTGTCGGCATTAGCATCAACGGGTCGCGACATTAGTTGGGACATGAAACGTTTAGAAGGTTACCGTAACTTCTGTAATAAGTTATGGAATGCCAGCCGTTATGTGTTAATGAACACCGAAGAGCATGATTGTGGTGTGAATGGTGGTGAGCTGGAATATTCTCTGGCCGATCGCTGGATCCAGGGCCAGTTGCAACAAACTGTGAAAACAGTACGTGACCATTTAGATTCTTATCGCTTTGATCTGGCTGCAACGACTATGTATGAGTTTACCTGGAACCAATTCTGTGACTGGTATCTGGAATTAACTAAGCCAGTAATTTTCAAAGGCAATGAAGCGCAACAACGAGCGACTCGTAAGACTCTGATTGAAGTGCTTGAGACTCTATTACGTGTTATGCACCCTGTTATGCCATTCATTACTGAAACAATCTGGAAGCGCGTTAAACCACTTACCACTGATGCAGATGTTTCTGGTGAAAGCATCATGTTGCAGGCGTATCCGCAAGTCGATGAATCGCTCATTGACGAAACTGCACAAGCAGATGTTGAGTGGCTAAAACAGTTTATCCTCGTGATTCGTAATATCCGTGGCGAGATGGATTTGTCGCCGAACAAACCGTTAAATGTATTGTTGCGTAATGCCGGTGATACAGACGTTACTCGCCTTGAAAGTAATAAGGCGTTTTTGATGTCATTAGCGAAACTTGATGCCATCGACGTCTTGGCGGCCGATGAAAAAGGCCCTGCGTCTGCAACAGGTTTAGTGGGTGATATGGAAGTCCTGATCCCGATGGCTGGATTAATCGATAAAGACGCGGAACTGGCACGTTTGACTAAAGCGATTGAAAAAGCGAATCAAGAGTTAAAACGTGTGTCTGGCAAGTTATCAAATGACAAATTTGTGAGTAATGCGCCTGCAGCTGTTATCGATAAGGAAAAAGCGAAACAAGCGGAATATCAACTTACACTTGATAAACTGCAACAGCAGTTCAAAGAAATTGAGGCGATTTAGCCTCAATTGAGTGAACACTCAAATCTCAAACATAAAAAAAGCAGTCATTGACTGCTTTTTTTATTTTCTAGAGCTTCCTGCTTACACTAATTCCTTCAGTACGTTCATCCTTGGCGGTCCTTCAATCAAAATCCCTTGATATCCTATTCCTTTTTTCCTTAAACGTCCGTATCAAAGCTCCTTGCTTCCAGCTCTTCCGTGTCGCTCCTTGCGGCTCCTTATCCCTATTTCCTTAAACATCCGTATCAAAGCTCCTTGCTTCCAGCTCTTCCGTATCGCTTCCTGCGGCTCCTTTTCCCTATTTCCTTAAACATCCGTATCAAAGCTCCTTGCTTCCTGCTCTTCCCTGTCGCTCCATGCGGCTCCTTTTCCTATGCTCCATTATGCTTCCTGCATTGATTTTCATCCTGGGTTGGCTCCTGCCTTCCTAACGATATCCTTAGTCGCTTCCAGCGTTTCCTTTCCTTGCGTGTTAAGTCATTTAACACTCTCGTCGTTAAGTTGATATTAATAATAGTGAAATATAGAAAATTGGATATGCCTGTAAAACTATTTAAAGAATTGTGAGCAAGAAAAATCGGTTAAAACAGAAGCTATAATTCTTTAAATACAATGGTTTATAGTTTTGCGTTGAGCTAGATTGGATGAAATCTTCAGTGAGGGCTTAGGGCACTGTGAGATATTTCCTACAATGTTTATGGAAATATGGATTTGGGATTTTAACATTGGGGATGGAAGTTTTAGTAATACCAATTTTGATAAGTAATTGGTCATTCAGCGGGAATTAAAAGCTTTCAAGCAAGGCATTGATTGTAGAGAATGGTCATTCCCTTTTCAAAATCAATAAGGACAATATGCTCCTGCATTGTCCCCTTACCCCACATCCATGTGGGGCAACGCAGCATGAGAAGCTTTTAAACCCGCCCTTTGGGAGCTTTCCAGAAGCGAGATAATAGCGCCAAACTTGTTTGATGTACGACTGCATGGATGCAGGAGGTAGAGCGACTCAGGAGACCAAGCCGAGAGCCACTGTACCTACACAAGTTTTGCTTATTCTCTCACTTCTGGCGTAGCTCTAAACTGACTAATTACTTATCAGAATTGGTATAAATAGGCTTTGTATTGGCAAATTTCAGGCATAAAAAAAGCAGTCTATGACTGCTCTTTCTATAATTCTCTGCGTCCGGCACTAGTCAACTGTCCATTAGTTGAAGTCCTTTGTGTGCTCCTTCACTCCCTAATTCCTTAACGTCCTTGATATAAAGTCCTTTTAACAATACTCCCTTAACGGCTTCATGCCTCCAATTATCCTTTACACTCCATGTTCTCTAATCCGTTTGTTTCTTAGAGCATCCAGCTCCTATCCTTTCCTCTTATTTAGGCTCCTGCCTTCCAAAACTCGTCCTTTTTCGCTTCCAGCGTTTCCATTCCCTGTGTGTTAAGTCTTTTAACACTCTCGTCGTTTACTTGGTGTCTATAATATAGCGTTTGTTACGTTCGCCTAGTTTAGTGAATGTAATTCCTAATTGTCATATTATCGAAATTGTTAAATTCTAAACCTAATTGCTTTTAAAACATGTGCTTATTAGTTTGTTGTGAGGGTTTTATCTAAAACGGTTCAGAGTCGTCTTAACAGTATGTAGGAAATATCTCACAACAAATGAGGCGTAGTTCTAGCACCAACTCAAACAAGAAGTTTTGGGAGAATGAAATTTTGGATATCGATAATACGTGAGATTGATTCAATAAACTAAGCGGCTGTATATATTATATTTTTGTTTAGATTGAACTACATTTAATATACTGCTCCTTTGTCTTTAAATCCTAAGGTTGTGCAGATGGACGTAGAATATATTTACGATACAAGTAGTAAACAGCATCAAATTGACATCATTGGTGAACATTCAACCATTGGTCGATTTTTAAGTACTGAATTGGATGTCCATAAAGAAGATGCAACAGCGATAGAGTCGTTCATCGACAAATTAAGTTGCAATAATACGCATCAGGTTCAGTTTGTAGAGTGGACTGTCGAAATTGACAAAGACGAGCTAAAGATAACGCACAACAGTGTATTAAATCACAGCTTCTTAAAACCAGACGTGGAGGTTGGATCTGAGCCTGAGTTCGAAGTAGGGAGTGCAGATTGGCAATTAAGTAGCGAATGTGGGAGACAGGATCTTATTTTAGTGTTGGAAAACTGGGCTGACTTTGTAAAAAATGACTAAGGGAAAAGGCGCAACGGGTGTCAAAAAAAAATGGCCAATGCTTGAGCTTGGATTATTCCTATTCGCTGCTCTTGTTATTTGGGGTTGGTCTCAAACTGGTACGGTACTGTTGGGCAGTTCACAAATACTCTTGTTTATTGAAGCACTAAAGTTATCAATCAGTTTAGCGGCGCTTCTGTTTTTGTTTTTGTTGCAGCAAAGTCATTCACCAGCGTTAACCAATAGTCCTTTGTTAAGTTGGCATTTTTCAGCGTTCCTAGCAGTTCTTATTGCTGAGGCTTTATTTAGCCTTTTATTTGGAGAGGTGGCGTATACTGGTTGGTTTAGCGTAATTAGTTTGGCTTTATGTGCAATGATAGCGGCTGCTTATTTAGTACGAAGGCATACCTTAAGTTATTTGCAGGCCGCTTTAACTCTGTTAACCAGTATTAGTCTCTTTTACTCGGTTACAATAAGTGATCCTGTTACTTACTTTGTATTGAAACAAGGTTCGCTTGCACCCATTGGCTCTTTTATCGCGTTGGTTAGTGCTGCAACGCTCTGCTGTGTCAGTTTAGTTCTAGTTTTAACTTATGGCGTCTCCCGGAACTTATTGCCCTTATTGCCATTAATCGTTGCTTTGATAGGTTACGTTGAAGTCTTTACCGGCATAAATGGAGTTGACTCAGCATTTAATGTCGTGTTGCACTGTTTATTTTTCATTTTCATTATTAAGAGTTGCTTGTTACTTAATGCCATTGCGGCCCGCTTTATAGCCATGATGCATAACGGGATGAACTCAAATCCAAGTGTGTTTTTCTGTGGAGATGATAATGGTCGTTTGTTGTTTGCAAATGGGTCTTTTTACGAGCTTTTCTCCGGCGATAAGGCACATTCGATTGATAGTGGTAAACATCCGCTTGCTGAACACCCACTATGGGATGATATATGTAAACAACTCAAAAAAGGAGCGACCTGGACGGGTGAGACGACGTTAAAAGATTGTCATGGAGGCTTGATAGCAGTCCACTTAAACGTTTCATATGTTCAATTTGAGTCTTGGTACTGGCATCAAGTGTCACTCGTCAATCTTCAAGAAAAAGTAGAGCTACAACAAAAAAGTGACGACGCAAAAGGTCGGTTAGAACAACTCTCTTTTGACTTGATGGAGAAGCAAGAAGAAGAAAGGCGTTATTTTGCAAAGGAGCTGCATGACGAAATCGGGCAGGGGCTGACGTTACTCAAAATACAACACCAGCTACCAGAACCGGACAAAGAATTGATCACACATGTATTGTCTGAATTGATAGACAAAGTTCGTAACTTATCCTTAAACCTGAGGCCAGCAATATTGGATGATATGGGCCTTTCGGCCGCATTGACATGGTTGATTGATCGCCAAGGTCAATTTAGTCAGCTAAAAATAGTTAATCAAATTTCTCAAGATATACCCAGGTTAAAAGATAAAATAGAGATCTCTGTTTTCCGCATTGCGCAGGAGGCATTTACAAATATCCATAAATACGCACATGCAAAAGAAGTTAAAGTGTTCTGCCATGTTGATCACGACTTGTTGAAGTTTGTAATTTCAGATGATGGCATTGGATTTGATGTAGACGCGAAATTTAATCATGCGATTAAAAGCCAAAGCCTTGGACTGGTTAGCATCAAAGAACGCGCCTTGCTTGTACATGGCGGCATCGAAATAGAATCAGGTGCAGATAAAGGTACTCAAATTACTTTGTCTATCCCTTTGTCAGTAGCGAAAAAAAATGAAGAATAAACTTAAGACATTTTCACTTGTTATTGCGGCGTTTTTACTAACCCCTATAACTATCGCAGAAGAGAACAAGAGTGATTTGTTTAATGTGGTCTATACAAGGATCAACAGTGAAGCGGGCCAAACCTATTTGGTCACCGACTTAGGGACATATCGGGTAGATGAAAAGTACTACGAGAAAGTTGACGTTCTGCCGACAGAGCGGTTTCTGCGTGAGAGTTATCCACACATCATACATGAAGAGCTAAAAGGGCAACCCCCCGCTAGGACCAACATAGGGTTATTGCTTGGTATTAATTTGTTCATTGTCATCATGCTTATTTTCTACTTCCAACATATCGTAAGGCGTCATAATACGCGTGATGATGAAAAGAGAGAGTTATATAAACAACAGTTAGAGTTAATGACTTGGGCAAATACTGACACTATTTTGGATTGTGATTTAGTAAACAATATGTGCCGCAAGTTAAATCAGCATTCGAGTCTGGAATTGCCATCCGACCAACCTCATTTATTATCTGAGGCCTATTTGCAAAAAATTTACCCTAAAGATAGGGAACGATTACGTGAAGTTTACGAGAATTTGATAAATAGCAAAACTCGTCGATATGAAGTTAGTTATCGTATTGAAGTTTCATTAGGGAAATACATATGGTTGGTCGAACAAGGAATTGTTATGGATAGAAATGAAGACGGCAGTCTTAAAAGACTTATTTGCAGTATTAAAGATGTATCAGACACTCGGCAAGAATTAAATGAGTTGACGTTATTGGTTAATGAGCTTCGCCGACGGTTAAAGCTGGCCGAAGCCGTTCAGTCCCCAGAATAGTGAGAGAAATCGTGGAAAAATACAGTATATTATTTGCTGATGATCACACCTTATTGCGACAGGGCATAATTAGCCTAGTTCGGAACTTTGAATTCATTGATACTGACTTGATCCAGCAAGCCGCAAATGGTTTGGAAGCGGTGAACAATGTTAAACGCAATCAACCTGATCTTGTTGTAATGGACGTATCCATGCCAGAAATGAATGGATTAGAGGCGACCCAGCTTATTAAAAATCAGTTTCCGGAAATAAAGGTCTTGATTCTTTCGCATTATAACAACGAACCTTATGTTCTTAGGGCGCTAAAGGCTGGCGCTGATGGTTATATGTTAAAAGATGCCGCAGTTGAAGAGCTGTATAAAGGGTTGCAGAGTTTAATTAACGAGAAAATGTACATTAGCCCCGATATCGATCAGAACATAGTTGAGCGTTTAACAAAAAGTGGTGCAGGGGAGATAGACGCCTTAGATATTTTAACTTCTCGTCAACGCAATATTTTGCAATTAATTGCCGAGGGGCACTCAACCAGAGACATTGCTGAAAAGCTGTTCTTAAGTGTTAAAACAATAGAAGCACATAGAGCAAATATTATGGACAGACTGAATATTCGTGATGTCCCAGGGCTTGTACGTTTTGCTATCAGAGTGGGGTTAATTCAAGCTTAACGAAATAAGTCCTATCTTAGAATTGTCAAAGGGTACGCTATCAATTCTGAAAACTACATATAGAGAAAACCTGCTGTTAGAAGAAGGAGTTAACACTAAAAGTTCAAAACAAAGAACGTCAATCCTGTGGTGCTGAAACAGGATCCGGAGCTTCAATCGGCAGCATTTGGTTAGACTATATTTTATAGATTTTGAGAGTGCCGTTGGGACTAATATCTTGTTTAACGCCACCAAATATATTATGTGGAGTCGCTGAATAGTTAGGTTGAGCATAAGAAAATTATTATGTTTCAACTGCGATACGGCATAACAAGTTTTGATCACCTATAATTTGGGGCGTAACTATTTATATAAAGTGGAACTATTGCTTTTGTTTTTACACAGGATGACATGAAACTTTGAGTTTATGTATTATTTGATTCGCCGTTCGATACTTATTTCCATTGCACTACTTGTTTTTACAGGTAACACCTTTGCGTTCACTTATTCCACCCAAGATAGAATAAAGGCATTCATCATTGGCAAAGTAGCCAATTATGTAACTTGGCAAAATTATGATTCGAGAACATTCAAGATTACGGTTATTGCCGATAAAAAGTTTGGGGAATTGGTAAAAGCAACATACTCGAGAGCGAAAATAAAAAATAGACATGTCGAAGTCTCTATTATTGAGAGCTTAGAAGAACTTAATGAAACTCATGTGCTGTTTATACCAGAGGCAAGCTATTCGGTACTTTCAGGTATTTTAGAAAAGATAAAGGGGAAAAGCGTACTGACCATAAGTGATAGTCGAGGCTTTGCCGAAAAAAACGGCATCATACAGCTTTATTACTCCGGACAAAAAACCAGATTAAAGATCAATTACAAAAAATCTAAAACAGAGAACTTAGAAATAAGTTCTTCGTTATTGCAAATTGCCCAGATTGTAGAGAGTAAGGTTACGAATGAAACAGATTAAGTTAACAATTACTCTTTTGGGAGCATTTTATTTAGCAATCATTTCCAGTCTTCCTCTATTAGCCGACGAAGACTTGGCTAACAAGAGTCTGGAAGAAATCTTGGCAATGAAACATGAACTTAAAGCTGGTTTAGGTACTCGTGAGAAACCTAGAAACTTTATGGAGTCACTTTCACCGCTAGATGTTATCACCTTTGATCAAATTGACCGCAGCGGCCTCACATCTCTAACTAGCGTCTTACGATATTTTATTGCCGGTTTTAATGCACCAGAAACTTCAGTCGCGGACGGTAGCGACCATGTCACATTGGCTACCTTAAGAGGCTTAAGCCCAGATCAAATATTAGTCCTTGTTAACGGCAAGCGTTTACATACGTCGTCATTGTTGTACGTAAATGGAGTGATAGGGCGCGGTTCCAGCGGTGTTGATCTGGATACTATATCGGTTAAGGCTATTGAAAAAATAGAGGTACTTCGAGATGGTGCTGCCGCCCAATATGGTTCTGATGCTATTGCAGGTGTTATTAATATAGTTTTAAAAGGCATAGGACATGAAGACAGCTTGAGCCTAAGTGTAGGGCAAAGAGACCAAGGTGATGGCCAGCAGAACTATATAGAGAGTTTTTTCTCTTTTCCATTACGGTATGAAGGGTTTGTTAATTTAACCTTATCCGCCGTTTCTCAAAAGCAAACTCAACGGGCTGGCAAAGATCCAAGGTTATCACCGCCAAGTGTCCAAACCCATGTCGGTATACCTGACTCACAAAACTTACGGCTTACACTTAATGCGGAGGTTGCAAATGAGAGTGACCTAACGTTTTATTCAAGTGGCATTTTAAATTATCGAGACAGTGAAGCCAGCGCGTTTTTCAGAATTCCAGACCCCACTAGGGAAACTCGCCCCGAAGGGTTTTTACCTATAATACACGCGGAAATTATAGATCAATCATTGACGGTCGGTCTCAATGGACAATTTGGCAAAGGCTATTTTTGGGATTTAAGTAACGTATACGGCTACAACAGTTTTGAGTTTGCGGTAACGGACAGCGCAAACTATAGCTTAGGTAATGCATCGCCTACTTCATTTGAAAATGGTAAATTGAGCTTTGTACAGAACACTACCAACTTTGATATACGGAAAAGTTTTGGCAATTTGGGGCTGGCCGGAGGTTTGGAGTATCGATACGAAAATTATCAGATAGAATCTGGCGAATTGACCTCCTATACAGGCTCAGGTTCGCAGGGCTTTGCAGGCTTTAAACCAGAAAATGAAACGGACAGCGACAGAAACAGTTACGCACTTTACGCTAATATCACGAAGAAATTTGATACCGTGTTTCTAGAGGGAGCGGCGAGATATGAGGATTATTCAGACTTTGGCTCAACCACAAACTTCAAAGTCGCGCTAGGTTATAAAGTTGTTCCCGAACTTCTGTTACGCACGACCGCTAGTACCGGTTTTAGGGCGCCATCTCTGGCCCAAACTAGCTACTCCCAAACCTCTTCATTTGCCGATACGGTGACCAATAAACTGTCGATCCAAGGGACGTTTACCCCAAGTCATGATGTGGCTCAGGCTTTAGGCGCACGGGAGCTCACAGCGGAAACATCTGAACACTTTACCGTTGGTGGGGTGTATCAAATGACGGATAGCGTATCGATGATGCTGGATTTTTTCTATACCGAAGTCGATGACAGGATCAACTTGTCTAATGAGTTGAAAGGGAATAGCCCTGAACAAATCCAGTTACTTGCTGAAAATAATGTAGCGAAAGCTAGGTTTTTCAATAATGCTGCACAAACAGAAACAAAAGGTGCTGACTTCAAGCTTAATTACTCGAGGACTCTTAAAAACAACTCCAAGTTAAACCTAAGTGCTTGGTATAACTATTCTAAGAATAAACTGTTTTATCTAACACCCGATGCAGCTGCCTTTAACAGCTCCTTTGAGCAAATAGAGCGATTTGAAAATGGCCAGCCCAAATCAAATATCAGGGTTGTAACTCATTATGAAATATCCAAATATGACTTTACCGTAAATGTCAGTAAATTTGGTAGTTATAACCAAGTGATCAGTAATGTATCTTATCCTTTCGAAGCCGATTGGACAGTGGATCTCGATATTAAGTATAAGCTGACTAATTCGATAACTGTGGCGCTTGGCGCGATCAATATTTTTTCAGAAAAGCCCAATAAATGGAAAAATTTGGCGGGTGATCTTTATGGGACGAATGGAGTGAAACCCTATTCTCGGTATTCTCCTTTTGGTTACAGCGGCGCGTATTATTACTTTCGAGCTCAAGTTGAGTTTTAGCATTGTTGAAGAGGACTAGCGTCACGAACCGTTGCCAATTAGATTTGCCATTTAACTATTATAAAACGCGATGCATTTTCTAATGTCATCTATTTGTGAGCTTGAAGGGTTAACAAACTGAATGCCTGCGAGACGCTGCTCTCCAGACTTTCTTTGCCACGCGATTCTAGCCGGGATCAAGAGCGGGTTTTGTACTTTATAGTCATTCAACTCTTGATTGGGCAGACGTAATTCGATTTTTATGCTTGATGAAGTTGGTATTTCTTCAGACAGCATTATTCCAAGACCCGTTTCACTAATATCATTTGATAAACCTTCTAACCGTCCAAAGTCGCCAATGATTGAAACCAGGTTATGTCCCTGAATTCTCTTGGCATTCCTTTTTTCTTCAATTTCGCTATTTGATGAAACATTTGAAGACTTTTCAATCTTGAGCCCAGATAGCTGATTGTGAAGTGAAGAGGTCAGTTTATTAAGCGTGACAGAGATATTGCCAGAGTTACTAATTTTAATGCTGTTCTCTTTAAGCGTTTTGAACAATAAATAAAGCTGCTGATTCAGAGCTGAGAAAGAGTCCATTTGTTTTAGCACGACATCTTCTATGTTCTTATTTAATTCCGAGGTTTGAACGACCTCTTGCTGCATATCAGCAACAACTTCAGAGGCGATGCGGATCTGTTGTTGACTGCTTTCAATGTTGTTCACCAGGCTCTGCATGGAGTGTTGTGCTGTAGTAACCTTGTTTAACAATTCTTCGAGAATAGTTGTAATTTGTTCGGCGGAAGTTTGGGAGCGGACGGCTAGGTGTCGTACTTCATCTGCCACAACAGCGAAGCCGCGACCTTGCTCTCCCGCTCGTGCCGCCTCAATGGCGGCGTTTAAGGCGAGTAAGTTGGTTTGCTCGGCTATTTCTTTTATGGTTGATAAGATGGTATTGATGTTATGACTAAACTCTACAATCTCTTCGACCTGGCCTGATGTTTCACTAATTTCACTAGATACCTGATTAAGTTGTTGTTTAGAGTTGGTTAGCGACTCAAGGCTTTGGTTGGCTTGTTGTTCAACAGCGATTGACTGTTGTTTAGCCTGGGAGGCAATTGACTGCACGTTTTCAGCAACGTCTTGAACTTCTGCTGTTGCTTGGTTAATTTCCGTCTCTTTGGCTTTTTCCGCTTCGCTCATATCTTCAATTTCTTTCGAAATAGCTGCAATTTGATAAGCAGACTGACTCATATGGACAGTGCTTTTGTCCACATCCTGCAATATAGAGTTAAGCTTTTTTAACATTAAGTTGAAGTGATTTTCTAACTCTCCAATTTCATCTTTAGAGTGCACGTCGACAGACTGAGTCAAGTCGCCGTCTTCAACGGCTTCCAGAGATTTGATTAAACTAAGCAGAGGCGCAATAAAGAGTTTCGCGACAAAGGCAATAACAATGAATTGTAAACCAAATTGAAGCAATGAATCCCAAATAGAGTTCCATAAAAAGGTGTCATATTGCTCGGTAAGTTCGAGTACTAACTGTGGATTATCGCCTGTTTTTTTTACCGTATTGATAAATTGAGTGAGCTCTTTAGCGGCGATCCATCGGTTATAAATGGTGGTGATCATCGCGATGGCCATAAAGCCAATTTGCAATTTCCATTGTAGACTAAGATTCCGCCAGAATGCCTTCATAACCTGTTGTAAAACTATTACTTATTGATTGGTTATCGACCAGTATAGAGGGAAGTTTATGAATTTCTACGACTTATTTTGGGAGGGATTCAGATAAAGAAAAAGCCAGAAATAGATTCTGGCTTTATGCGTAGTTAGTGGTGGCCACAACCGCCAGCACTGTGGACGTGGCCATGTGCAACTTCTTCTTCGGTAGCGGCTCGAACTTCTAAGATTTCAACATCAAACCCTAAGTCAATGCCGGCTAAAGGGTGGTTTCCATCAACCGTAACTGACTCGTCGTCTTTGGCAACAACGATTACTGTTTGCTCGCCGTTGTCCGTTGTGGCTCTTAACTGCATGCCAACTTCAACCTCAAAATCAGCAAACAATTCTTTGCCAAGAGTTTGCACTAAACCTTCAATTCTAGGTCCATAAGCCTTTTCTGCTTCGATGGATACTTCGAAGGTATCACCAGCTTCGTGACCGTTTAGTGCGTTTTCCAATCCTTCGATTAGAAAGTGACTTTCTTGTAAAAACTCTAGTGGTTCCCCATCGTAAGAACTGTCGATTAGGTTGCCTTCTTTATCTTTTACTGCGTAGTGCATTTTCACTACTGTATTTTTTGCAATTTTCATGATTAACCTTGTTCTTGTTCAAGCGAGTATGGCAGAGGTAACAATAACAAGGCCGTATCATCGTCTTGATTTATAAAGATAGTTTCAGTTTGTTGTGTATCTTTTGGTAACACTAGTTGAACATAAGTTTGCCCATCTGTCACACAGGAATTTATAACTTTGCCTGATGCTCTGCGATTACCCTTAAGTGAAATATACATATCATCACCAGGGGTTAATTCTAACGCCTGCTCAGCTTTAGCAATATACAATGCGCGTTTGTTTTTGCCCAAATAACGCATTCGTGCCACCATTTCCTGACCCATGTAACATCCTTTGTTGAATGAAATGTAGTCAAGGGCTTGCAGATTTAACATTTGCGGGACGTATTCTGAAACTGTTGTTGTATACAGGTGGGCCCTGCCAGATAGAATCTCGTTTTGCCACCATACATTCGGCTGAGCATTGGTAGACTGTTCTTCACGGCTTAACACGATAAAATGTTGCTCTGCCAGTTTTAACGATATGCCTTGTGATATAGCGGCATCTGAGCCATAGATATACCAATTCTGGGTATCATCGCTAATCTCTGTTTTTGCAAAAACACCGTATTTATTCAGTTCTGCCAGTGAGGACTGGGCACTTTCGCGTGTCATGACCAAGAAAAATGCGTCATCATGTTTAAAAGAAAGGAAGGTGGACCACATTTTGCCTTTGGCGTTACAGTGGCATCCAGGGACGTAAACTTCATTTTCTAACCGGTTGACATCACATGTCACCTGACCCTGAAGAAAGGATAGTGAATCTGGACCTGTGAGTTTGATAACACTAAATTGCTCAATCTTTGCCAATGACGTCATGTACTGGACCTCGTAAATAGGTAATTTAATAAATTTAGTTGATCTAAATGGGGATTATTCTATAAAGCTCAAGTGGTATAGCGGTGAGTTTCTTAAGATCTTTTGATAACATTGCACCGTTTCCGTATAAAAGGTTAAAGAGAAAGTTCATGTCAGAGAGAAAAGCTCAGGTAGAATATGTCGACGTGTCCGGCAAGAAATTCCAATTAGATTCAAAGCCTAAACTTAAATGGGCATGTCGCCGTGGTATGTTAGAGCTAGATGTATTATTTGAACCCTTTGTTGATGAAGCATATGACGCACTAAATCAAGACCATAAGTTTGCTTTTCAACGACTATTGGCCTGTGAAGATCCTGAACTGTTTGCATGGTTCATGGGACATGAGGAATGTCCTGATAAAGAATTAAAAGAAATGGTTGAGATTATCCTAAACCGAGTGAGGGTTTCTTAACCAGGAAGGCTCATGGAAGAGTTTGATTATTATCGTATTGAGGTGGCCACACATTCAAAAAACAGAAACATAGTGTTTGGCAGTGTGTTATTCCTGTATGCCAATGCTGTGTGGTTTTGGCCTCAGTACTTACCAGCGTTGGCTAAGGTTGTGATCATTCTTTTGGCAGTTATCACGACTATGTTTTTCCTAAATCGTTCAAAACAAATACCTAATTTTGTTGCCAAACTATCCCAACACAAAAAATTATCCATTGATGAAGGTTACATGTGTGGCGACTACGAAATCACCAAATGGAGTTATGTCTTACCTTGGGCCGTTCATTTAAAGCTAAAATCGCCATTGGGTCAGCCATCTAAGTGGCTTAGTTTATATAACGATCAAATCGACAATGTATCTTTACGCCGTCTTAGAAGAGCAGTTATTAAGATAAAACACAACAACTAACCGCTTTACGGCGTTAATATGGTTGGTTTGGAACTTTCCGCTGTATCGGGGTAGTCACTGGTGTAATGTAGCCCGCGACTTTCTTTCCTGCTCAAACTGCTGATAACGATAAGTTGCGCGACCTGTGCCAAATTCCTGAGCTCGAGTAAGTTATTACTCACCCTGAAGCTGGCATAAAATTCGTCGATTTCCTGCTTGATTAATTCGATGCGTTTGAGAGCTTTATTTAGTCGGCGGTTTGAACGCACGATACCAACATAATCCCACATGATGAGCCTTAGTTCATGCCAGGTGTGGCTGATAAAAACGTCTTCTTCAGATGTGGTCACTCGGCTTTCATCCCAGTGAGAAATAGTTAAAGGGGCTTCAACTTCCAGATGTCTGGATAAAATAAGTTGCGCAGCACCATGGGCAAAAACGATGCATTCTAGCAAGCTATTGCTGGCCATCCTGTTTGCGCCATGCAGCCCCGTGTAGGCTACTTCACCGATGGCAAACAAGTTATCCAAATCGGTTTTCCCCGATAAATCTGTCATTACGCCACCACAAGTATAATGAGCGGCAGGTACTACAGGTATGGCTTCTTTAGTAATGTCTAATCCCACTTTCAGGCATTTTGCATAAATTGTTGGGAAATGCTCGATGACAAACTGTTCGTCTTTATGGCTAATGTCCAGGAACATGCAATCAGCGCCCAGACGTTTCATTTCAAAGTCAATTGCGCGAGCAACAATATCTCGTGGTGCGAGTTCCGCTCTTTCATCAAACTCAGGCATAAATCGACTGCCATCCGGACGTTTTAATATCGCTCCTTCACCGCGCATGGCTTCTGTGATCAAAAAGTTCTGAGCCTTTTCGTGATAGAGGCTGGTTGGATGGAACTGATTAAATTCCATATTGGCAACACGACAACCAGCTCGCCAAGCCATCGCAATTCCGTCGCCACTGGCGATATCTGGGTTCGAAGTGTACTGATACACTTTACTTGCACCGCCTGTCGCTAAGGCGACAAATTTTGCAGAAATGGTTTCCACACGCTCTAGCTGACGATTCCAGACATAAGCGCCATGTACTCTATTTCCTGGTTGGTTGAGCTTTTTATCAGTAACTAAATCCAGTGCGTTGTAACGCTCCATTAGTGTGATTTTGGGGTGGGCTTTTACTTTGTCTAGCAGTGTGTTTTGCACGGCCTTTCCTGTCGCATCGGCGGCATGCAAAATTCGTCGGTGGCTATGACCGCCCTCGCGAGTAAGGTGGTATCGTTTCGTTCCATCTTCATCTTTTATTTGATCAAATGGCACACCTTGGTCGATTAACCACTCCATCGAAGTCTTGGCGTTACTCGCTGTGTAGGTTACGGCTTCCTTATTACATAAGTTAGCACCTGCGACTAACGTATCTTCTATGTGTGATTCTATGCTGTCATTTTCATCAAATACGGCTGCAATGCCGCCTTGTGCATAGAGGGTAGAACCTTCTTTTAACACTGACTTACTCAATATGATGACGTCAACCGTATCAGCAATGCTTAGAGCTAAAGTTAAGCCCGCAGCTCCGCTGCCAATAATTAAACAATCGGTTTGATATTGAGATTCGGTGGTCATAGGTACTTACCGTCGTATAAATTTAAGTAAATTAACTGAATGTGCTTGGCGGCCCAAAAGCTATTAAAAGTGGACGTTTAGTTACAAATTTAAAAAAAATTAAAAAAAAGCGAACTTTTTAAATATGCTCGGGTCATAGTGACAGCAGATGAGGATGATATCAGATAATTTGTCCTTAGCTAGGACCTATTTTTCTTGCGTTTTAAGAATATGCCAGAGAAAAATAACCTAAGATAAAATGATGAGGCATCATTTTTCACTTTCACTGTTATATTATGGTGTAAAATTATTGGGTTAATTTGAACTGGCATATAAAAGTGTAAGAAAAATAGGCCCTAAATAAATCAGGAGTAGTAGCTCGAATGAGCGAGCAGAGTAAAGATTTAGGACTGGTAAGGAAAGCGCAAGCGGGTGACAAGGCAGCATTTGACTTGTTAGTACGCAAGTATCAAAACAAAATAATAAGTTTAGTCTCACGGTATTTAGGTAACAACGGCGATGTTCAAGACGTTGCACAAGATGCCTTTATTAAAGCTTATACGGCTTTACCGGGGTTTAGGGGCGAAGCGGCGTTTTATACTTGGTTATATCGAATTGCCGTCAACAGTGCCAAAAACTATTTAATGGCAAAAGGGCGAAGGCCCGCTAATGTTGACGTCGATGCGGAAGAAGCGGAGTTTTTCGAAACCAGTGATGCGTTGAAAGAAAACGCATCACCTGAGCGCTTAGCGCTCACGGAAGAAATAAAACATGTGATTTTTGACACTATTGAAAACCTTCCTGAAGAGTTAAAAGTGGCAATTCAGTTAAGGGAAATAGATGGAATGAGTTACGATGAAATTGCTGCGGCAATGGGGTGTCCAATTGGGACCGTACGTTCTCGAATTTTTAGAGCTCGTGACGCGATTGATGCCAAGTTGCAACCGTTGATTGAAAATCGTTGAGTCGTTAGTTAAAAATTGTTTAATTTAGAATGTCTGGATGAGCTGTCGAAGACAACTTAAAAAGAATAAAGTGGAGTCGGTCGTATTTATGACTAACAAGAATTTTGAATCCATATCCGCATTATTAGATGACGAAGTAAAAGCATCTGAATTGCAGTCGGTTGTTGGTGAAATTGAAACTGAGCAAAAGGAAGCGTTTAGTCGATATAGCTTAATTGGCGATGTAATGCGAAATGAGCAAGAGTTAGTTTCTGATAGCTCATTTGCGGATTCTATTCAGGCAGCGATAGCGAATATTGAATTAGACTCGGTTGAGCAGAAAGCTGACGATACGTTAGTTTCAATTGCCAGCCATCCAAAATGGCATCAACGTGTTAAACAGAAGTTGACGCAATTTGGTCAAAGTTCAACTGGTCGTGGTATGAGCCAAATGGCGATAGCCGCATCAGTAGCTTTAGTGGCTGTAGTTGGGGTTAGTAACATGACACCGCAACAAGATGACTCCATGCCAACGCCAGTTATCAGCACCGTTCCTCTAGTGGATGGATTGTCTCCAGTTTCTACTGACGGGTTAAAGGCGAAACCTTCGGCCGATCAAGTAACTCAGTCAAGAATTAATGCATTAATGGCTGATCACAATCAGCAGCTACGAGCAGCAGATGATAAAGAAGACGAAGATGAAGAAAAGGACAACATTGATAACTAGTCTTTAATGAAATGGTTTAGTGTAAACGCGCCCGTAACTCGATAGAATTACGGGCGTTGTTGTTTTTAAGGGAAATGAAAGGGGTTAAACGCCGTTGATGAATGTACGAGCTTCCAAGTTTTGTAAGGTATTATTTTTAACAATTCTGTTTGTCAGTATACCAACTATCGCTGACGACAAAATCGAATCTGACAAGACGTCACAGTCAGAAAAAGAACCACTTGTTGAAAAAGTAAATGCAGTTTTTTGGTTAAACAAGTTAAAAAAAGCCCTCACTACAACCAACTTTGACGCTGGTATTGTCACCATACGAGGCGATAAAACCGAGTCTTTTCAATGGGCTCATGGTTGGATTGCAAACAATAACTTAGAAGTTGAGCGTATTTCCCCCCTTATAGGTGGTGGCATTGTTACCGTGCGAAAAGGTGACAATATTTCTTTTTTAGAGCCCAATAAAGAGACATACTCAGTACAAGGAAAGAGCATACGAAATTTCATTCCGCCTGTTTTTTACAAAGACGCCGCAGAGTTAGTTGATAGTTACCAATTTGTTTTAGTGAGTAAAAGCCAAATAACTGGCCGTTCGGCACAGTTAATTAGAATTGAGTCCATGGACAACACTACCTATAACTATTGGGTGTGGATTGATGTATTAAGTGGCTTACCGTTGAGATTGGCATTTGTTAATAATACCGGGGAAGTCATTGAGCAAGTACTGATGACGCATTTGACACTACATGCCGAGGTTCATCCCGATATGCTTAAATTAGCGGAGCTCGAACTACCATCACCTGCAACGACAGGGTTAGCCCATAAACAAGAAACAAACAACTGGCAAATGACCTGGTTACCCAAAGGTTTCCAGCTGTTAAAAAGCGATCGTCATCATGTTTCTATTAGCCGTGAAGTTTCTGACTATTATCTTTATGGTGATGGCCTGACTGAAATTTCCATCTATATTCAGCGCCCGTTAGACAGTTTTAATAGCCCAATTGTATTGCAAGACGGGGCAACTTCTTTTGTTATGGTGCGGGCCGATGGGTTTGATGTGACTGTGGTTGGTAAGATCCCACCGGAAGTGGCTTACAATATAGCTAAATCCGTTCAGAGGTCCTGATGATCAAAGAAACCGGAACCGTCATCAGGGCACAAGAAGGGTACATTTGGGTCGAAACGTCCGTTAAGTCTACCTGTAGTTCCTGTGCGGCAAAAAGCAATTGCGGTACAAGCGCCATTGCCGAGGCTGTAGCGGGTAAAACGGTCGTGAATAAGGTAAAAAACAATCAAGGGGCGTGTGTTGGTGACTCGGTTGAAATAGGTATTCCGGAAGAAACGCTGTTATTAGGTTCGTTTTATATTTACATGTTGCCGCTTATTACCGCCATACTGTTTGCTCTTGCTGGGTCATTGTGGTTACCGCGATTCATAGGTGTCGGTGAAGGCCTGATCATTTTATTGACGTTAATCGGTGGCCTGTGTGGCTTTGTTATTGCCAAATTAAAGCTGGCAGGTAGTCAGGTCGAAGTTGAGCCTCAACTATTAAAAGTCGTAAAGAACATTCAAATAAAAGAAATCATTGACTGATAACAATGGCTTGTTAATTTAGAAGAATGCTGTACCATGATTTTGTGACTCTTTAGTCACAAATGTTGGTGATGTAGAACAAGGAATAGGGAAAAGGTTATGAATGCATTTTTGTTTGCTGAAGCGAATACCTACTTTTCAATCGCTATAGGAATCGTTGTTGTCATTGCGTTTCTGGAAATTATTGGTCAACTAATCGGATTTTCTGTAGGGCAGTTATTAGATAGTTCTTTTGACTTTGACGCTGATGTTGGCACCGACACTGGTGTGGACGCTGCGCAAGGCAGTCTTGCGGGTCTTGCTTCCTGGTTATGTTTAAAGCGCCTGCCATTTTTGGTCTGGCTTATTATGTTTTTAACTCTCTTTGCTATCTCGGGTTATCTTTCAAATTACTTCAGTTTATCGCTGATTGACGACTTTTTGCCAGTTGTAATATCTATTCCATTTGCGTTGGCTAGCACGCTGTTTCTTAGTCACTACCTAGGTGAACAATTGGCCAAGGTTGTACCTAAGGAAGAATCTTCCGCGATCTCTCAGGACAGTTTTTCAGGACGTTTGGCCCAAATTACTATTGGCACTGCACGCAAAGGTGTACCTGCTGAAGCGGTTTTCAAAGACGAATTTGAACAAAAACATTATGTGATGGTTGAACCCATGGATGACGAAGAGTTTAGTCAGGGTGCCAACGTCGTATTAGTTACAAAACAAGAGAACAACTGGTTAGTCACACGCTTCGACTAAATTGTTGTTTATAAATTTTTAAAACTTAAAACAAAATGGAACGGGAGTAACGTTATGGAAGCAAATCCAATGGATATCAATATGGTGTTAGTCGGCATCGGCGCGGCAGTCGTAGGTCTGTTCACCATAGGTCTCATTTTTGCAAAACTATACGTGCGAGCAACGAAAGAAGTGTCGTTTGTTCGAACAGGACTGGGTGGTGAAAAAGTGGTTAAAGATGGCGGTGCATTAGTGTTGCCGGTTCTACACGATACCATTCCAGTTAATATGAATACGCTTAGAATTGAAGTTGAAAAGACTCAAACGGAAGCGCTGATTACAAAAGATAGACTCAGGGTAGATGTAAAAGCAGACTTCTACCTTCGTGTTGCACCAAACATGGAATCCATAGCCATGGCCGCACAAACTCTAGGTATACGGACGACTCGTGTAGAAGAGCTTAAAAAGCTAGTCGAGTCTAAGTTTGTTGATGTATTGCGTGCTGTAGCAGCAGAAATGTCAATGACGGAAATGCATGAGCAACGTTCAGAGTTTGTGCAGAAAGTTCAGGTCAATGTTGCGAATGATCTAGAAAAAAATGGTTTAGAGCTAGAGTCAGTGTCCTTAACCGGTTTTGATCAAACCGACCTTAACTACTTCAATGAAAACAACGCTTTTGACGCCGAAGGTCGTGCCAAGTTAGCTAGAATCATCGAAGAAAAGAAAAAAGAAACTAATGACGTTGAGCAAACGAACCGTATTGCCGTTGAACGTCGAAACTTGGACGCAGAACGTGAGTCTCTCGATATCAAAAAGGATGAAGAGCAGGCAAAGTTAGAGCAAGAAAAGTCTTTAGCATTTTTGCGTGCCGAGCAAAACGCTGAGATTGTGAAAACACGTGAAGCGAAAGCGCAGGAAGAAAGAAGCGCGGAGATTGAAAAAGAAAAAGCGATAGAATCTGCGGAAATCGAAAAGCAAAAAGAAATCGAGCGTCGCAATATTGAGAAAAACAAAGCGCTAGAGCAAGCGAAAATTCAGCAACAACGTGATTTAGAAGTTGCCGAACAAGAAAAACAAATCGCGGTTGCCGTGAAATCTGAAGAAGAATCAGCGGCTAGAGCCAAAGCGGCTGACGCCGAAAAACTGAAAGTTGAAAAAGAAGAATCGGTTGTTACAGCAAGACAAGTAGCCAGCGCAGAACGTCAAAAACAAATTGAAGTTATTGATGCGAAAAAAGTTGCTGAGCGTGATGCCGTTGGAGTTACCGTTAAAGCGGAAGCGGAAAAACAAGCTGCGCTTGACCATGCTGAGTCAATTCAAATTAAAGCAAGGGCAGAAGCTGAAGCGGCGGTTGTGTTAGCGGAGGCGGACGAGAAGAAGTTCGAAGTTGAAGCGGCCGGTAAACGTGCATTGAATGAAGCTGACAATGTTTTAAGTCAGGAGCAAGTCGACTTGCAAAAAGCATTGGCTATTCTACAAGCGCTTCCTCATATTGTTTCTGAAGCGGTTAAGCCTCTTGAAAACATTGATGGCATCAAGATTTTACAAGGTTATGGTGCAAATGGCGTTAGTGGTGCAAACGGTGAAGGCGCAACTGTGGCAACTGGAACTGGCGGGTTTTCTGAACAGGTTACCAGTGCAGCATTGAACTATCGTGCGAATGCCCCGCTAGTTGATGCTATGTTACGCGAACTTAACATGGTCGACGGTGATACAGGTACGTTAAATGACTTGGTTGAAGGAAAGTCGCCACTGCTTGATCAGATTCGCATTGATAAAACAGCCGAATCTAAGCCTCTAAACCCTGAGGTGGTAACTAGCCTGCAGCAAGCAGAAACACCAACAAATGGAGCGTCTAAGTCTAGCTAGATGATTTGAAACTTTTATTAACAAAAAACCAGCCAAAAACGGCTGGTTTTTTTGTTTTAGAACGGCATAAACTCTATGTTTGTAGACAAAAGGGAAAGGATCTTTTGTCACTAAAATATAACAGTGGAGACCGGAGGCATTTAGGTGTAAAATTGCGCCCTTTTTATCCACCTCATTGTGCGTTTGTCGCTACAATTAGAGAGTGGCTTGTTGTTATTAGAGCCCCATACTAGGCCATAGGTTAAACACAAAATTTATGAAGCATATTCGAAACTTCTCGATCATCGCCCACATTGACCACGGTAAGTCCACGTTATCAGACCGTTTGATCCAGCATTGTGAAGGTTTATCTGACCGCGAAATGAAAGCGCAGGTTCTGGACTCCATGGACATCGAACGTGAGCGTGGCATCACAATCAAAGCTCAAAGTGTAACGCTCGATTACAAAGCAAAAGATGGTGAAACGTATCAGTTAAACTTCATCGACACACCGGGACACGTTGACTTTACCTATGAAGTATCTCGTTCATTAGCCGCTTGTGAAGGCGCCTTATTGGTTGTCGACGCGGGCCAAGGTGTGGAAGCACAAACCGTTGCCAACTGTTACACCGCGATTGAGATGGACTTAGAAGTTCGTCCTATTCTGAACAAGATAGATTTGCCACAGGCTGACCCAGATCGTGTTTCTGAAGAAATTGAAGAGATTGTTGGTATCGATGCGATTGGTGCCGTTCAATGTTCTGCAAAGACGGGTATTGGTATTGAAGATGTTCTGGAAGACATTGTTAACAACATTCCACCGCCAGAAGGTGAGCCTGAGCAAGAATTACAGGCGCTTATCATAGATTCATGGTTTGACCCGTATCAAGGCGTTGTGTCTTTGGTTCGAATTAAACACGGCGAACTGAAAAAAGGCGATAAAATCAAAGTTATGTCGACGGGTGAATCTCATATCGTAGACAAAGTAGGTATTTTCACTCCAAAACAAACCGACACAGGTACTCTTAAAACGGGCGAAGTAGGGTTTGTTATCGCGGGTATCAAAGACATTTTAGGTGCACCTGTCGGTGATACTTTAACTTTGTTCCAAAAACCTGCCGACGCACCGCTTCCTGGGTTCCAGAAAATCAAACCTCAAGTCTACGCGGGTGTTTTTCCAGTCAGTTCAGATGATTATGAGAACTTCCGTGATGCATTAGGCAAGTTAAGTCTAAACGATGCTTCATTGTTTTATGAGCCGGAAAACTCTACGGCATTAGGTCTAGGTTTCCGTTGTGGTTTCCTTGGTATGTTGCACATGGAAATCATACAAGAACGTTTAGAGCGTGAGTACGATTTGGATCTGATCACCACGGCACCGACGGTAAACTATGAAATACTGAAAAAAGACGGTGAAGTACTAGGCATTGACAGTCCTTCTGAGTTGCCTGCGGTTGGCGAAATTGATGAAGTTAGGGAACCAATTTGTAAAGCCGATATCTTAGTACCTCAGGAGTACTTGGGTAACGTTATTACTTTGTGTGTTGAAAAACGCGGCGTGCAAAAGTCCATGAGTTATCACGGCAATCAGGTTGCGGTGAGTTATGAGCTACCAATGGCAGAAGTGGTTATGGACTTCTTCGACCGATTGAAGTCGACCAGTCGTGGTTTTGCCTCTCTGGATTATAATTTCACACATTTCCAAGCTGCAGATATGGTTCGTGTAGACATCCTGTTAAATGGTGAGCGTGTTGATGCTTTGGCGATGATTTGCCACAGAGATTTCTCGCAAGGTCGTGGTCGAGAGTTAGCGGAAAAACTTAAAGAGCTAATTCCTCGTCAAATGTTCGATATTGCCATTCAGGCGGTAATTGGTGCACACGTTATCGCACGTACCACAGTAAAACAGTTAAGAAAGAACGTTATCGCTAAATGTTACGGTGGTGACGTATCTCGTAAGAAAAAACTGTTACAAAAACAAAAAGAAGGTAAAAAACGCATGAAACAAGTGGGTAATGTTGAACTACCACAAGACGCGTTTTTAGCCATCTTGAAAGTTGGTAAGTAGTAAAAAGGAAATCGCCGCATGGCAGGGTATTTTGCAATATTTCTTGTAGTGATCACGATACTAAGTGGTTTAATTTGGTTAATTGATGCAAAGTTTTATGCGCCTGCCAGGCGTAAAAAAATTGCACAGGTTTTAGCTGATGCTGGTAACAACATAGACTTTGATGACTTTGACAAAAAGGCGAGCAAGTTCTGGGGCAACAGTCTATCGGCGGCAGTGAGCGTATCGGCACTGGATAACATGAAAATGGATATCAGTGTCGAAGAGTTGGAAAAAGTAGCGCCGCAACCAGCAATAGCGGAAACCGCTCAATCTATCTTTCCAATTCTGGCGGCGATCACCATCTTCCGTTCTTTTCTATTTGAACCATTTCAAATCCCTTCAGGTTCTATGATGCCAACTATGTTGGTTGGGGATTTTATTTTGGTTCAAAAGTACAGTTACGGCGTGCATGATCCAATCTGGCGTTCAGAATTAGTCAGTACTGGAGAACCAGAGCGTGGCGACATTGCCGTCTTTAAATACCCGTTAGATGAAAGGCTAGATTACATCAAACGTGTAGTTGGCTTGCCTGGGGACAGAGTTGTCTATCGCAATAAACAACTTGCTATTCAACCAAGTTGTGAGCGTGAACCAGAGAACTGTGAAAAACTGGTGCCGTTGGACATTTCTGATGTAGAAAAAAGCGAGTTTTTGCAGTTAGGTGGACCACTGTTGTCGGCCAATGAACAGTTGGGTGAAGTCAATCACGCGATTTTAGTTAATCCTGCTTTGCACGATCGTAGCGAACATTTTCATAGTCAGCCTGGTACCAGACAAGGTGAGTGGTTAGTACCTGAAGGTAAATACTTTGTAATGGGTGATAACCGGGATAACAGTACAGACAGTCGATTCTGGGGGTTTGTTAAAGAAGAACAGCTGGTTGGTAAAGCCGTGTTTATCTGGATGAGTTTTGTTTATAACGAAGGCCAGATCAGTTGGTTGCCAAACTGGGTTCCTGTAGATGTACGATTCTCGCGATTAGGCGGCGTACAATAGAAAAATATTAGACTTGGGCCATAACAGTTTTGCTTTTTACTCTAAAGTTAGAATGAAAAGCTAAATTGTTATGGCCCGTTTTCATTCTTAAAGAGTAATTAAAGCGTTGATCAAAAAAGACTATAACCAGTTAGGGAAAAAACTGGGGTATCAATTCAAAGAGGAACAATTGCTTATTCAAGCCCTGACGCATAGAAGTTTTAAAGGGGCACATAATGAACGACTGGAATTCATCGGTGACTCATTATTGGGCATGGTGGTAGCGGAAGCGTTATATTTTGCGTTTCCAAAAGCGACCGAAGGTGAGCTAACTCGTATGCGATCACAGATTGTAAAAGGCCAGACTTTGACCGAAATCGCAAAAGAATTTGAGCTGAGCAATTGGTTGCGCCTGGGACCTGGTGAAATGAAAAGCGGCGGATTCCGTCGAGATTCTATACTTGAAGATGTAGTCGAAGCGATTATAGGGGCTGTGTATCTGGATTCAGACATGGCGCAGTGCAAGTCATTTATTTTAAACCTGGTTCAAGGCCGCTTGGATAAAGTGGATCCTAAAAATGCTCTGAAGGATCCAAAAACTCAGTTGCAGGAATTTTTGCAATCAAGAAAGCGTCCGTTGCCTGTTTATGAGGTGGTCGATACTAAGGGGCAAGCGCATAACCAAACGTTTACGGTTACGTGTAAATTAGATAGCGGAAAAGCACTAACCGCAACGGGAACCAGTCGTCGCAAGGCAGAGCAGGCTGCAGCAAAATTAGCATTAGAGGTAATTAAAAGTGAGTAAGTCAGATCAAAATCAGCAAGAGTTAGATGCTTTGTTGCAAAACCTCAATAATCGCGCCGATCTATCTCAAACTAAAAAATGTGGCTTGGTGGCAATTGTGGGTCGCCCTAATGTGGGTAAGTCCACCTTGATGAACAACATTCTTGAACAGAAGATCAGCATTACCTCGAAAAAGCCACAAACTACACGTCATCGTATTTTGGGAATTCATACTGAAGACAATGAACAAGTGGTTTATGTCGATACTCCGGGCCTGCATAAAGAAGAAAAGCGCGCGATTAACAAATTGATGAATCGTGCTGCGTCGAGCGCTTTAGGTGACGTAGAACTGGTTTTGTTTGTCGTTGAAGCTTTGAAGTGGCATGAAGACGATGAAATGGTTCTGAACAAAATAAAGCGTGCTAATAAACCCGTTTTGTTGTTGATCAATAAAGTTGATGACATCAAACACAAAGAAGAGTTAATGCCGTTTTTACAGGAAGTATCGGCAAAACATGATTTTACCGAGATCATTCCAATTTCCGCAGAAAAGGGCACCAACATTGAGCCTATTAAGCAAACGGTTTCTGAATACTTGCCAGAAAACCCGTTCTTCTTTCCTGAGGATCACGTCACTGATCGCTCTTCTCGTTTCATGGCAGCAGAAATCGTTCGCGAAAAACTCATGCGGTTTATGGGTGAGGAATTACCATATAGCGCGACGGTAGAAATCGAACAATTCAAATGGGATGAAAAAATGTGGCGCATTAACGCCCTGATCCTGGTTGAACGTGAAGGCCAGAAAAAGATGGTGATCGGCAAAAAAGGTGAAAAACTCAAAATAATTGGCCGTGATGCCCGTCAAGACTTAGAGCGTTTATTAGATGCAAAAGTTTACCTTGAGCTATGGGTTAAAGTGAAAAGTGGCTGGGCGGACGACGAACGTGCTTTACGTTCGTTAGGATACAGCGAAGATTAACCTCATAAAATGCAAGAGCTGAGTTCACATCGAGCCTTCATTCTTCATACCCGCGATTACAAAGAAAATCAGGTATTGATGGAGGCCTTGGTGGAGGGGCAAGGACGAATTTCTCTCATTGCTTACAAGGGCAGCAAAAAAAACTCAGCTCGAAATGCACTGTTACAGCCTTTTCGTCTAATTCAAATTCAATTCAAAAAAGACTCAGGGTTACGTAAATTAGTACAAATTGAGGCTGATTCTACTCCTGATGTTCCGTCTATCCTGTTAACAGGCAAAGGGTTATTCTGCGGCTTTTATCTCAACGAAGTCATTTGTCGAGTATGTCCTGCGGATGCACATTTTCAGGATTTATATCAGTTATACTATTTTTCTTTATCACAACTGGCACAGCTAGTTGAAACTCATGACAGTTTTAATCAACATTTACAACTCGTTTTAAGACGTTTTGAATTCCAATTGTTGAATGAGTTAGGTTATGGTCTCGACTTGCATCATGATGCCGCCACCGGCGATGAAATCACGCCTGATGGTCTATATGAGCTAATGGCGGATAAAGGCTTTGTGCAGAGCTTTAACCCAAATAGAGCGGTCTCGGGCGAGTTAATAAAGCAAATATATAAAATGTTGTGCGTGTCGCAAATCGACGTAACTCGCAACGTTGCAATAGATTCGGATTTCAAACTTGTTTTATCGACGTCTAAACATATATTAAGGACTTGTTTGCATCGCCATTTGGGTGATAAACCGTTAAAATCCAGAGAATTATTCCGTACCAAATAGCTTACCGGAGAGCCAATGAGCGAAATTCATTTAGGCGTTAACATAGATCATATTGCAACGTTACGCCAAGCAAGAGGAACGACCTATCCAGATCCAATTCACGCCGCAGCCGTAGCTGAACAGGCTGGAGCCAGCGGCATTACGATTCATTTACGAGAAGATAGACGTCATATTCAGGACAGAGACGTGTTTGTTCTGGCTAAAACTATCCAAACTCGTATGAATTTGGAAATGGCAGTCACCGATGAAATGATAGGTATTGCTGAGCAAGTGAAACCTACGTATGTCTGTCTGGTACCTGAAAAGCGTGAAGAGTTGACAACAGAAGGCGGCTTAGACGTAAAAGGTCAGTTAGACAAGGTAACTTACGCAGTGCAACGCTTGGAAAAAATTGGTGCTAAAGTTTCTCTGTTCATTGATGCAGATGAAAGCCAGATAGACGCAGCGTTGGCAACCGGCGCACCATATATTGAGATCCACACTGGGCATTACGCGGACGCTGAGACAGAAGCGGAACAACTCGCTGAATTAGAAAAGATCACGGCAGGCACGAAATACGCAGCTTCTAAAGGGATCATTGTCAATGCTGGTCATGGCTTGCATTATCACAACGTTAAGCCGATTGCGGCCATTCCTGAAATCTACGAGCTCAATATTGGCCACGCCATTATTGCAAGAGCTTCGATTGATGGGTTAGATAAAGCCGTACGTGATATGAAAGCGCTTATGAACGAAGCGCGTTTGGGAGTGTAGGCGGGTTATGTCTGTAAAAGGTTTGGGCACGGATATTGTCGAAATAAGTCGAATTGAAGAGGCCTTAACATCGTCAAATCGGTTAGCACAACGTGTTCTGACCGAAACGGAAATGCAAATATTTTTACAACACAGACAACCCGAGCGATATTTGGCCAAACGCTGGGCAGCTAAAGAAGCGGCAGCAAAAGCGTTTGGTACTGGCATAGGACGAGGCATTTCTTTTCAGCACTTTGAAACGCAAAATGACGAGTTAGGAGCACCTAAGCTAACCCTAACCGGGCCCGCATTAAAAATGGCAAATGAACGTGGCATTACATCCGTTTTGTTATCCATTAGCGACGAAACGAACTATGCCATGGCCGTGGTCGTTTTAAGTTAATTTTCATTTTTTCATACCGTTAGTTGTTTTTTGAACCACAATATAAGCTGAACCTAAGTCACCAGAATTTTGTTAATTAAGGTGATAAGGGGGTCGTTGGAAACAGTCATTGCCATTTGAGAGGAGGGCGAATTTGGTTTCTAAAAGCTTAAGTGTGCTCATTGTTCTTTTATTATCTTGTTCTCATGTGCTGAGAGCCGATCCCGTTACCATAGAGCAAGCCTCTTCACTGGCTTATTACACTGAAGAATATGCACCTGCAAACTTCTACAGTCGCGGCAAGTTGGTTGGGGCATCTGTTGAAACGCTTCAGTTGATATGGCGACACATGGAAGTTCCAGAGCAAAAAATCATAGTTGTACCTTGGGCTAGAGGATACCGCTTGGTTGAAAGACAAGAGAACTCAGTTTTGTTCACCATGGCACGTATGCCCGAACGTGAAGATAAGTTTAAATGGGTAGGACCCATATACGACTCAAAACATGTATTAGTTGCAAAGTCTAAAAGGAATTTTAACCTTAAGAAGTTTGAGGACGCTTATGATTATCGCGTTGCTATCGTACGTGGTGATATATCCGAGGTATCATTAAGATCTTTAGATTTTCCGAATAGAAAACTGGCCAGGGCTGCAGATTTGAAACAGGCGTTTTTGATGTTACGCAGCGACCGTGTCGATATGATAGTAATGACGCACTATGGCCTTAAATACGCGATTGAGCAATTTCACGAACCAGAGTCAAAATATCAGGTTGTCTGGCATATCAACACGTTAGGTAATTACTACGCTTTTAATAGGGATACACCAGATCAATTAATTGAAGCCTTTCAAAAAGCATTTAATCAAGTTGAAGCACAACGGGCTGAAATAAAAGCCAAATACAACCTGAACGACGTGGAAGAATAATTGAGTTCAAAAGGACTTCGCTGCATTTCAATGTGGTTTCAATATTTGAGTCAATCAAATTGGTTTATCCATAACAGCTAGGTTGTCTCGGGCATACGTTGCCTCTGGAGCAAATAAGTTTTGCTTCGCTATCTAAACCTCTTTCCACCCAATTGATATTTAAGATCCGGGCGACCGTTAACAAGTCGGACTTTATGGACTTTGGTACTTTGCTTGAACCGCCGTTTTTGACGCAGGCTTGTTTGAGTTCATCGGCAAGTTCAATAGCGTCGACACCTTGTGCGCTAATGGCTGGATTCAGGTCGATACCGGCACATAAGACGTGATTATTATTCGCCATGTCTTTTACGTTAACGGACTCGCATACATAAATTCTGGACTGGCCATTGACGTTCATGATGGACAATTGCGCGGAGGAGGTATCAGACATGTTATTGATCATGTTAAACACCGCCCAATGCTGACAGGGATCTTCTACTGTGGTCATGTTACCCCAAGGCAGTGGAATGCCGTTGCCTCGGTATACCGCCTTTAATTTTCCTGGAGAATAGGCATCAAAATAATGCCAATGGGGGTAGGGCGAAACGGCGGTCATTCGTCTCATTGCAACAGAAGCAGACACATCGGCATGTTTATGGCTGAAGATCTCGTATCCGTGTCGGTCCAATAGCTGACGGAATGGGACTTTAGGACATAATAAGGCGCCTGCAAAGAAACTAGACTCAAAGTCGTGCCAGGCATTCAGGATGTCTTGAGGATCGACACTGTTGTTATTTGCTCGCCTTAGATCGGGCATTGATTGCTGACTGCCAACACTCATTGAGGTTTTTAAACTATCCTTATTGTGCAAAATAGCATGCCCAATATGAACCGCCAGTTCGTATTTAAGGCGAGTTGGAACTTGCTTTAAGCTTCTGTTTAAATAAAGTTTGTTGCTAGGTTCGAAATAGGATGTTAACAAGTTATTGGAGCGCACTCCCAGCTCGTCCATGGCTTCTTTCGGTGCTTGATCAAACCATTTGATCACTAACCCAACCTGCTTACAAATAGCCATTAAGTCGTGAGTGCCAAGTGGCATACGTTTTAGGCCAACTTCTTCCGCAGCACGTTCCAGGTCTGGAAAATGGTTTTGATTGTTTTCCTGATGGGCGCGGATCAATAAGTGTGCGAACTGTCTTCCCGTTACGCCGGTTTGTGACAACATCTCCGGAATGGCAATTTGCAAAATATCATTAGAGAACAAAAAGCTTGGCTCTAAGGCCATTCCATTAATGCCACCACGACTGCCTTTATCCGGGGTGATATCCTGTTGCTCAGGAACATCATCCAAGAACCAGTCGACATCTTTCTGAAAAACGCCCGCAACAACTTCCAACATGTCGATACTTGGTACACGTTTTCCACGCTCAATCATTGAGAGGTAGGAGACCGATGGGGCGTATTCCGGATCGATGCGAATACATCGGGCTGATAAATCTTCGATGGTCAAGTTATTGCGTTTTCTAAGGTTTCGAATTTTGGTTCCGAGAAAATGCGACTTTCGTAACAGGCTCTTATTGGCTTTCATTTTGTAAAATTTACACTGTGAAATTTTTATTGTGAAATTTTAGTCTAAGTTCATCTAGACTGTTTATCAAGCAATTCGGGCAACCTTTCTACAAGGTTGAGTTTTACAAGAATAAAGAATTGTAATTTACATAAAGATTGAGGATAGAACTATGAATATGGCAGCTTCACATCAAACAGAGATGAAAAGTACACTGGGCTTTGACGACTTTATCAAAGAAGAAGTATCCATCCTTTCTGCGCTGAACGAGCAGCGTTTACAGGAAGTGATGACCTATTCAAAACAGTTCTTAGATAAAGTCTTTCCATTAGAGAATGGCTCTCACCAAGACGTGAGTAGTTATGTAATTTATTACAAACACTTGTTGGCATTTTTCCCTGATGGCAGTAAGAGTGGCTTGAAACAACCTAAGCAGTTTGTTGCATTGAGTGGGCACAAGAGTGAGCCGACTTCGATTGTGTTAAAAAATGATGGTTTTCACGTCGAACTTATTTTCAATAAAAATGGTTCTCGCGGCATTAAAGACATCGCCGGTATCGATGACATTCAGGTTGAAACGACAAGAGTAAACTTTGGTGGTGAAGTGGCGGCCAACGATGAAAATACACAACAGAAAACGCGTCATTGGTTCAGCATGATGCGCAATGACGATGAGTTAGTGTTTGATGCAAAAGGCCAGCAGGTTTGTCGTTGTGTTGATGTACCCAAAGCCTTTACCGATAAAGATGGTGAAGATTACCCACTAAATTAATCTCTTATAACTTTCCCTACACCGAGCTTTTTCAGAATATTAACCGCCTGAAAGAGCTCGGTTCCTTGCACTTCCTTACTTTTTTATTAGGCTTATCATCAAATCTATTGATGAGTTTAATTATGATAAAAGCCTATTTGGGTGACATCACTCACGCCAACACCGATGTCATTGTCAATGCCGCTAACCCTGGTTTATTAGGGGGCGGAGGTGTGGACGGTGCGATTCATAGGGCCGCGGGACCAGCCTTACTAGAAGCCTGCAAACAGCTAAAAGTGATCGACGGCGAACGGTGTCCATTTGGTGAGGCGAGGCTTACATTAGCAGGTAACCTAAATTGTAAATATGTGGTGCACGCGGTAGGGCCTATTTATCACCAAGCTGTTAATCCTGATCAGGTTCTTGTCAGCGCGTATCGAAATGCACTCGATTTAGTCAAACAACATCATTGTCAATCGGTTACCTTCCCCGCAATCTCCTGTGGCGTTTATGGTTTTCCGCATGAGGCGGCGGCAAGGATAGCTGTCAGTACTTGTGCTTTGCCCGAATACGCGCATCTGCAAATTGAATTTGCACTTTTTAGTCAGGACTTGTTACAGCTTTGGCTCGATGAGATAAATCTAGTGCAGTAACAAAACATGATTTAGGTTGAAAGTTTCCAATTTAACACCATATGATTGGCATCGTATTTTTAACTTTTTAAAGCAGTAAATGAAAGTCGAGATCTCCTCTGAACTTGTTCTTAACCCACTTTCCCTAACCGATGCCACCAGTATATTTTTGTTGGTGAATCAAAACCGGGATGAAATGCAACGCATATTCCCGTGGGTTAAGTCAGTAGAAAATCGTGAAGGTGCGGAGGCTTATATCGCCAGCAGAATATACAGTGACAAACCTGGTGCATATTGGTTTAGTGTGAGTTTTAAAGGACGTCAATGTGGCGTGTTTGGTATTAAATCGATAGATAAAGCCAACTCTCGCGCCGAAGTTGGCTACTGGTTGTGTAAAGATGTGCGAGGAAATGGCATCACCAATAAGATCATTGCCAGCCTCAGCAAGTTTTTGTCTGCCGCAAAATCGGTAAAAACAATTGAGTTCCAATGTTTAGAGCATAATCTGGCTGGGCAACGTGTCATTGAAAAAACTGGTGCCAATAAAGTCGATACAGTAAAAAATGATATGGATATTGAAGAGAAAGAGCAGGACATTTATATCTACCATTTAGCGATTGGCTAATTTGCAAATGGAATCGCGTGGAAAGAATACGATGACAAATTTAACCGAACATTGGGACCAGATATTTCAAAACAAGTCGGGTTCAGAGTTAGGCTGGTTTGAAGCAGGATTTGAGCAAACTCTAAAATTCATCAGACAAATCGATTTGAAAAATGACGATACTGTATTTGTCCCTGGTGCTGGTACATCTCAACTCGTCGACGAGTTACACAGCAGCGGTTTCAACCTGATCCTCAACGACTTAAGCGCTGAAGCGATAAGACAAACAAAAAAACGGTTGCCTGACTTGTCAAAGGTTCAGTCCTTCGCCGCTGACATTTCGAAACCTATGACTACCGAGTACCCTGTTGACTTGTGGTTAGACCGAGCTGTTTTGCACTTTTTATTAGAAGACAAACAAATCCAAGGCTATTTTGACAACGTCAAAAAGTGCGTTAAGCCGGGGGGACATGTTCTTTTGGCTGAGTTTGCCAAAGGCGGAGCAGAAAAGTGTGCGGGTTTAGATTTAAAACAATACGACATCACAGAAATGCAGAATCGACTTGGCCCTGAATTTCATCTTGTTGCACAAGAAAAATACACTTTCATAAATCCATTTAATCAAGAGAGGCCTTATATTTATGGCCTGTTTAAAAGGAATACTTAATTATGCAAAAACTAGCTGGCATTAGTTTAGTCGTCAAAGATTATGATGAAGCCATACATTTTTATACTCAGGTGCTTGATTTTGAGTTGCTGGAAGACAGCCAAATGGATGATGACAAACGTTGGGTGATGATTAAACCCAAAGGCGACGGCAGCTGCAATATCATTCTCGCTAAAGCAAAAAACGAACAGGAGCTAGCCGCGGTGGGACAACAAGGCGGTGGCAGAGTATGGTTGTTTTTGCAGACTGATGACTTTGATCGAGACTATTCAATTTATACAAAAAACGGTTTAACGTTTTTAGAGACTCCACGTGACGAACCTTACGGCAAAGTTGTGGTGTTTAAAGACTTATATGGCAATAAATGGGATTTAATACAACACAAATGAAAATCATAGAAGATAACCTGCAGGGCGATGAAATACGTCAGTTGCTAAAAGAGCACCATGAAGACATGTTAACGCATTCGCCGGAAGAGAGTGTGCATGCGCTTGATATTGATGGTTTATCGCAACCGAATGTGACGTTTTGGACGATATGGAGTGATGGTAAGTTGGCTGGCTGCGGTGCACTTAAGCAGTTAGACGACACCCATTCGGAAATTAAGTCGATGCGCACTTCAAAAACGTTTTTGAGGCAGGGCGTGGCAGCCAAAATGTTAACGCACATATTGGAGGTAGCACGACAAAGGGGTTATCAACGTGTGAGTTTGGAAACGGGGACACCGGACGCATTTAAACCCGCACGAAAGTTATATCAAAACTTCGGGTTTACAGATTGTCCACCATTTGGCCAATATCAGGAAGATCCATACAGCCAGTTTTTTACCCTTCAGTTGGAGCAAATGGCAGAGGCTTAATTTTGCTTAAATCTTGAGTTTGCACAAGCTCTGCAAACTCTTGTGCAAGTCGGTCGGTTTCGTTGAAAACTGTACTCCAATACGTGAGACGTTGCTCCGCTGGGATCTTCTCAAAATCTGTCCTATCCGGAATTTTCTGATAGGGCAGGTTTTGGATAAAGCGTTCTGAGGGAACTAACATCACGGTATTGTTGTAGTGATTGGCATTGACGCTGCGGGTTAAACTTTTATCGAACCAACCTGCTTTAGGCGCTCGATTGAAGTGGGGATAAAGCGTAAGTCCGTCATGTTGCCCAACGAGTTTAATATCGAAGTGGTAATCGATGATGCCGCCATCCCGGAACATGCCATTGGTCGCTCCAGGAATATTTCTGACGCCAGCCATCACAAGGGGAATGGCCCCCGAAGCCAATAGAGCTGGTTTTAAGTTTTCCTTGGTAAGCGAAACGTAGTAGTTATCAAATCCTTGTTTGTCTTCAATCTTAAGGTTCGATGTATTGGTTCCAAAAACATATCGTTCAAACTGACGAGAAAGAAAACGGCGATTGAGTCGATTTAAAACGAACCCCTTGGCTAAACCCAGACCTTGCACATAACGGTTTTCAGATGAGGCCATGCCTTTACTTTTGGCAACGATAAAGTGAGGTTTAAACACCTTGTTGTCCAATATTTGTTTTATTGCCTCATCTGGCAAAACATAATCCAGCAATTGCTCTGCTTGTCTTGTCAGGCCTTGAGGAGATGGGTCATGAGCAAAGTCCGTCTCAGAGTAACGAGTAGCTAGTTTGGTTATTGCCGCCACTGGATCATTTTGGGCAAAACAAGCGGATCGGAACGCACCTGCACTGGAACCCACTAAGTTAAGTGTTTGTTTTCGGTCTTTGAAAAATTCACCAAATACGTATTTGTCCAACCCAAATAAACTAAACCACTTGGGACCGCCACTGGCACCTAAAAAGTGGCTGAATAGCTCTTGTTTAAAACCACTTTGTTGTATGGTTTGAATGGCATTAGGGCCTGCGTAAATGTCTAACATGGTAGCGATCTGTATTGAATTAAATGTAAATTTGACGGTTAGTAATAATAATCGAAGCCAGGGGCTGATGATAATTTGTATGCATTATCGCAACTTATTGTAACACTAAGGGTTATTGGGCCGCGCGGCAGTTACTACCTATGGGACATAAATAGAGCACTTGTTCGTAATCCCCACAGCCGCTTAACTGCAAATTTATAGCTGTGACGTTTGAGTGATAATAAGGCTCAGTTACATAAATAAAGGCGTTAGTGTCATTATTTAATACTAAATCTTCATCTTTCCATACGTAAGTTTTGGTGGCTTCCTGATAGGCAAACTCAACTTCGGTTGAGATCTCTTCATTGGTTCTGTGATTGAAAAAAGTCGCGTACGCAGTGATAGTCGCGTCCACGATGGGCTCTTTTGTTACAGAGTCTAGTGGTGCAATGGTCATCGTGCTTGCACTTGGAATACAGGGGCTTTCAGCTTTTGCGTCATTGCAGCCACTTAACAAAAAGCTACAAATGGCTGGTAATATTAAAAGTTTTAGTTGTCGCATAAATATCCCTATTTAGGTTGGTGTAGCTAAATCTAAAAATCATCAGAGTTTAGACGTGCTTTTTAGCCTTCAAAGGCTTGTTTGTGCTGTTTACCGTTATCACAAATTGTATCCCAGCAGGCTTTTGAGTCTGTCCAAATGTGATGTGTGACGCGTAAATCTTCTGGCGGCGCTATTAATGAGCCCGCAGGAATATACATGCGCACCTCATCATTTTCACCGGGTAGGTTGGCCCCACAGGTTTTGCAAAAACTGCTCTGCCAGTCGTGTTCGGGCTTGATCCAAGTTGTGACATTGTCCCGACCTTTAGTCCATCTGAAATCACTTTTGTTGGCGACAACAACGGCTATACCGTTGCTACCTGTAGAACGGCGACATATCGAGCAATGGCAAATGACAACTCCGGTTAGAAGTTTGTCCACTTCGTAAGAAACGTTGCCACAGTTACATTCTCCCTTGTGCATAGTGTTCCTTTAATACAAATAAATATTGGGCGTTATCATAGAGCTAGTTGCCGGTATTTATCAACTTGGGTTATTTGTTATGTGCGTTACAGCATAAAATGTCGTTTTTATGGCTCTAGTTTTGATGTGATTGAATCATTTGGTACCCCAATTTGAGTAAGGATGACGGTCTCAAAAGAGCGAATTTGAGACGCTGGAAAAATAAATCGGAGAAACGTAATTGCGGCATGGGGTTGGCCGCAACCTCCAGCGTTTAACTGAGAAGTTACAAATTACTTTCAGTGGCTTTAGTTTCGGCTAAAGCCGACCATACTTTTCTCAACAGCTAGAAAAGTAGGCAAAAGAGCCGCCCCTTGCCAATATCTGATTCTAATATTCCAATTTGTTTTATCTTCACAGGTTGTCTGTTCCAGACACAAACTAAGTACCGACATCCATATCGGCAAAGGCGGGATGAAAGTTCGTCCCTGAACAGCATCCCTTATTCGGCGTCCTGCCTAATACTTTGGAAAACAAATCAGAATATTAGAGATATTGGATGGGGAAGGTGCAGTCTGCACTCGTGCTGTTTAATGGCTGTTCACAGCTCATAGTTGCCGGACGTGCATTAAGTTACATCTTAAAGTTATGAATAAAGAATTAAAGCCGGAAGGGTTGCAATCCGGCCTTGATTCGAAAATTCTGCCCGTGATGAGCACAGCTGTTGTTAACCATTACTACAAATTTTGTATCCTGGTGGGCACGACTTTGTTGTAAAGTCATTGACCCATTGTGTGAACTCATCAATGTTGTATTGGCGCCAGCTGCGGATATCGACGAGCTTTTCGACATCTATTTTCAAGGACTCCAACACGTTAGAAAATAGAACCATGTCTTTGTAAACACGAGGTTTACCTATCTTCAGGTCGGTTTCATAATGATCCTCAGCAATGATCATTTTGTTTTCAGGCGAATAAACCAGTAGGTAGTGTTGTGAATGGGCCGTTGGGATGTCGGTGAGTCGCAAATTACCTAACTTGAACGGCTTTCTGTCTGGCACTAAGACAAGCTCTTTTTTAGCATTAGACTCACTAAGTGCTTCCAATACCGCGGTTTTATGTTCGTTGGCTATTACTAACTTGGCACCTAATTCTATAACATTGTTTAGGCCTCGTAAGTTACTCCTATGGTGATGGGTAACAACAAAGTATTTTAACGGTTTGTCGCTTTTTGAAAGCTTTTTCATCTCGGCATAATTGGCTTTTATGCCGCCCGAACCACCAACGGCAACAAAGTGATCGGCTTGCTCAACAAAGACGGTCTTGGAACGCCCTTGGCCAGCTTGATAAATTCCCTTTGTTAATTGTTTCGCCACCATACTATCGCTGTTGATGACTTTCCCCCACGGTTGGTAATCATCATAATGACTGAAGGCAAAATTAAGGTCTGGATTAAGCTCAATGTTCCGTTTGACTGACGTTAAACGAAGCTCTCCGTTAACAAAGAAGTTCATGTCGCTGGCATAAGTCAAACCGTCACTTACTCTGTGATTAGAGAAAACATAGACCAATTCTGCTCGCGGGTGGTAACGGTGTGCTTTTCTAATTAGCCCTGAAGTCTTGTCGATGTAATAAATGAAACTGGCACCGGACTTGAAAGTGACATCTAATTTTTGGTGGGCTTTCCCACGAAAGTACTCTTCGCCAAGGTATTTGGCTTCCTTTAACTCGTCGTTCAAACGTTTTGCCTGCATAGTGTCACTTGAACGAACAATGGAGCCACCTAGGTTGTTGTACGTCACCCAATCTTCGTAAGAATATTTTTGGTGAAGAATGTCGTATTTAGTCGCCTTGCCATCTTCGAAGATCCATCTTTCTAAATCTATCGTGGTTCTTGGAACTCGATATGAGAGTAGGCTTTTTCGTTTTTGTTTGAAGTCGATAGTGAGTTCTTCATTTATTCGCCAGATCTCTGGTAATCCTGGATTTTCACTTTCGCCTGGCCAAGGGCCCTTGTTGTGGTCTGTTATTTTTAGGCTGTAGGCATCGGTCAGTGTTTTTCCGCCATATGCGTTTATGACTTTTTTAATGATGACGGACGTATCTGTCGTTTTGGCCTGAGCGCTAAGTGCCGAAAATAGAACGGTTAGGGTTAAGGAACACAAACAAAGTAGGTTCATTTTGCGATTGGTCAAAATTCTTTTCCTCTGATTTTGTAATGACCCATCGAAATTAGAATTTTGCCGGATTTAAATCTTAATTGTTTTCTATTTTTTATATAAATAGAAAACGAATAGAAAAATGTATTTAAAAATCAGTAGATTAAAAGTTTTTTTAATATGTTGGCACAATTACTAATTGAGCCTTGAACGGCCATCGAATTAGCAAGTGTTGATGTGATACAACTAAACTTGATTGGTATTAGATCTGGATAGTCGTTATTTGCAGTATCGGTGAATGCAACGTGAGATAGGAGAGCCAACTTTTTAGTTAAGTCCGTATTCGACTAACAACAAAGTTGGCGTTAGGTTGGCAATACGATTGCCAGATTTTATTTCTGGCTGAGTTCGGCTTGGTGTTGAATTAACCAGGTTTTATCTGCATTGCTTTGCATATAGGCCAGATATTCAGCTCGTAGTTGCGGCTGAGATGGACTTAGCTGATATAACAATAATGCGGCTTGCAAGCCCGTTGTGACATCGTATTCCAGTCTGGCCTGATCAAATGCTTTGTCTAACAATTTCCTGGCGGAATCAGGTTGTTGCTGGTGGTGCCAGATTTTTGCTTTTAATACCATATGTTTTGGTTGAACAGGTTGGGTTTTAACGATTCGATGCGCTGCGTCGTAGTCTTTGTTATCAAGATAATGTTCAACCAGCATTTCCGCTGCTTGGTCCTGAACCCAGTAGTTCTGACCTGAACGCGGTTGCGCCATGACCTTTTCTAAATAGGGGATGGCAATTTTATTGTCATCGGTAAACAAAGCAAAATGATAATAGATGACAGCCTGATTCGATTCTTCCAAGTTATGTTGTAAAAACAGTGCCTGTGCCAAATTGAGATGGTGATATTTTTTAACGTTGTCATTCACCTTCTCGGCCAAAGTTGCATACAAAATATGCAGGTCAAACAAGGATAGAGGGTCAGCCTGGTCTTTACCGACCTTTAACCCTTTGTCTAATGTTTCGAACACGAGCTCCGTATTGTTTTGCGCATAGGCCAGCCAGGCTTGGGTTTTGATATTGTGGTAAGTCAAAGGCCACAACGGGGTGTCGGCCAATATTTCTGACATGGCAAACAAACTATTATTCGCTTGTTCATGCTGTTCACGCATTTTATATATCTTACCAATTTGCCATTGTGCCAAAGCCTGATACGGACGGAATTCGAATCCTTGGTGTTGATTAAGGATTTTATGTAAATAAGTTAAGGCCACATCGAGATGATCGATATGAATATAGTGCTTGGCCATTCGCAACAATACATCAGGAGCATTGTCCGATGCCTTGCTCATGGTGGATAACGTTGCGATATCGGTCTCTTTATTAGGTAGAGCAAATAAACCAAGTCGTTCTAACTCAGCGAGTTTGTTTGACAGGTTTTTACTGAGTTGTTTTGTGTCTTTGCCATAAACATATCCTTTCCAGTGCAACTCTCCTTTAGATAGACCGTACCGGGCGAAGATGCCTTGTTGCGCTTGAAAAGTTTCTCCCCATATCAACCAGTCTTCTTTATCCAGATTTGTTTTCGATTTGGCAAGTTTGGGGGTGGCAAAAGCCTGTCTTGTTGTTAAGGCTGAATCTGCTGCGGAACCAAGCTCGAAGTTATCCTGGTTTATGGCGCTTGATAAGATGGCATTGAACTCAGAGCCAAGTTCGTTTTCCTCAACTACTAACGGATGTAAGGCGAGTTTAGGTGTTGCCTCTTCTGTAGACATCAGCCCCATGATGATAAATATAAGCAATCCTAAAGCCAAAATAACAGCTACTAGGGCAACGGGAAACACAGAATTAACGTGTTCTTGAGGGGCTTGTCTATTGGCACTGTGATTAACATTTTGCTCTTGGACAATAAGTGGCAACTGCCATTTATACCCTTGTTTCGAAAACGTCTTAATTGCGTTTTCACCAAAGATATTCCTCAACTGACTAATGGTTTGGAACACAACTTGTTCGGAAACGACTTTGTTTTGCCATACTTTGTCTAAAATAGCGTCTTTGCTATGTATATGTTCTGGCTCAGATAAAAAGAAATGAAGCATCGCCGCCTGATTACGTTTCAGGTGGATAATTTCACTTTCATCGCGCAGAACCAGGCGTTCCATATCAAACCGGAACTGGCTAAATTTTACTTCCATGACGTAGGTATTCTTCGATCAAAACAGGTTAATTTCACCATACAAAAGGTTACTGTCTTTGCAGGCTTTAACAAGCGTATTGAGCCGTGGGATCTGGTTGTTGGCCTCAGAAACTCAGCAATGACCTTATTTATTGCGACGTATCAACAAATCGTGACACTTTGAACAAAATTTATTGTTAATGGGGTTTCTTAATTGTTGTCAAATCTGGTAAATAGATGTTTCCTCTAAAGAATTGTCGCACTTGGATGATTTTTACGGTACTCAACAAGGAATACAGGAATAACAATGATTAAAAAAACCTGGTTTAAATCACTCATTACTAGCGCTGGGTTAGCGGCGGGATTAATGACTTTGTCCTCACACGCCGATGAAGGCATGTGGCAACCTCATCAATTAAAAGAAATTAAAAAAGAACTGAAACGAGCTGGGTTAAAGTTAGATCCGAGAAAGATGGCTGATTTGGAGCAGTTCCCAATGAACGCCATTGTTAGTCTTGGCGGCTGTAGTGCTTCATTTTTGTCAGAACAAGGCTTAGTCGTGACTAATCACCACTGTGCCTACGGTTCGATCCAGTACAATTCAACTGAAGAGAATAATTTATTAGAAAATGGCTTTGTTGCTAAGAACTTGTCGAAGGAATTGCCAGCTGCACCGGGCAGTCGTATTTACGTAACGGAATCATTAACGAATGTTACGGATAAAGTGACAGGCAGCATTGATAAAAAGTTAACCGGAAAAGCGTATTTTGATGCCGTCACCAGCAAAGAAAAACAGTTGGTAGCAGAATGTGAATCTAGCCAGGATTATCGCTGTGACGTTTATAGTTTCCATGGCGGAGCCGAATACTTCTTGATTAAACAGTTGGCGATTCGCGACGTTCGTTTAGTCTACGCACCCCCGTCGAATATTGGTAAGTTTGGTGGAGACACAGATAACTGGATGTGGCCACGCCACACCGGGGACTGGTCGTTCTATCGAGCTTATGTCAATAGGGACGGCAAACCTGCAGACTTCTCTGAAGATAACGTTCCGTTTAAACCTAAGGCATTCTTGAAGGTGAATGCAAACGGTGTTGAAGAAAACGATTATGTCATGGTATTGGGCTATCCAGGCAGAACAAACCGTTATCGCACCGCAGACGAAGTGGTAAACATGTTCGAATGGGTTTATCCGACTGCAAAACGTTACCGTGAAGAATACATTGACACAATTAAGCAAAACTCAGCTCCTGGCAGTGATGCACGCTTAAAGTATGAAAATACGTTAGCTGGGCTGGCGAATTACGCTAAAAACTATGGCTCTATGATTGAGAGTTATAACAAGGGCGACATGTTAGCGCGCAAAGTTAAATTACAAGAAGACCTTCAGGCTTGGATCAATAAAAAGCGTAAGCGCAAAAACAAATACGGCAAAGCGCTCAGTGATATGGCGGAATTGGTCAAACAATCACAGGATAACCAAGAACGTGATCTACTCATGGCATATATGGGTAGAACAAATTTGATGGGCGTTGCAAAACGTTTGTATCGTCTTGCTCATGAAAATCAAAAGCCTGATGCAGAACGTAAACAGGGTTACCAGCAACGTGATATGAACCGTTTCACTCAAGGTATGAAGCGAGTTAATCGTCGTTATGACGCAGAGGTTGATAAAGCCGTATTGAATCACTTTATGGCGGAATACGCAGCGTTTCCTGAAGAACAGCGTAATGCCGCATTTGATAAGTACTTTGGTCTTAACAAAGGTTACGAAGCTGAAAAAATCTCCGCCATGTTCGATTGGATGCACAGTAATACCAAGTTGGATCAAGAAGACGTTCGCCTGGAATGGATGACAAAGTCGGTTGCAGATTTCAAAGCTAGCGATGATCCTTTTATCCAGTACGCTGTTGCCATGTATGAAAGTGATCAAGCACAGGAAAAAGTTGAAGAAGAGCTGGCAGGTAAACTAAAACAAGCCCGTCCTGCTTATATGCAAGCTATGATCGCATTTAAGAAGTCCAGAGGTGAGGCCGTCTATGCAGACGCTAACAGTTCTTTACGTATTACTTACGGTAATGTGAAAGGCTATTCTCCGCAAGATGGAATAACGGCTACGCCGTTCACAACGCTTGAAGGTATGTTAGCGAAGTACATTCCGGGTGATCCTGAATTTGATCTGTTTGAAAACATGCGTACTGCCATAAAACAAAAACAGTATGGCGATTACAAAAAGGCGTCCATCAATTCGGTTCCGGTTAACTACTTGTCAACATTAGACATTACGGGTGGTAACTCGGGCTCAGCGACGCTGAATGGCAAAGGCGAATTTGTCGGTTTAGTGTTTGATGGTGTATACGAATCTATTATTGGTGATTGGGATTACGACCCAAAACTAAATCGCGGAATTCATACCAGTGTGCCGTATATGTTGTGGGTGATGGAGCATATTGATGGTGCACAAAACCTGATTGACGAAATGACCATTGTCAAATAACGATCATTTTGAGTAATCATTAAAAGCGCGTCCTTATCAAGGGCGCGTTTTTTTGTTTTAATTCCACTATAAGCCAATAATTCAGAATTTTATGTCTCAGTCTTCTCCAATCGTCAAAGTCAGCAAACTGCAATTTTCATACGGCAAAAATGCTAATGAACAAAAAGCAGCAGATAATAATTGGTTGTTAGACATCCCTGAGTTTGTAATTGAAGCAGGTCAGCATGTTTTTTTAAGGGGCGCATCGGGAACGGGCAAGTCAACGCTTCTTAATATTTTGGCCGGCATTCACAAGGTGGAGCGCGGGCAGGTTAATATCTTGGGCAAAGATATTGCTCAACTGTCAGGTGCGAAAAGAGACGCCTTTCGTGCGTCACACATAGGGTTTGTTTTTCAGCAACTTAATCTCATTCCTTATTTGTCTGTGCTTGATAACATTTCTTTGGCTCAATATTTTGCCCAAAATAAATTGTCTAAAAAAAGGCTACTGGAAAAAGCGGAAAACATACTTTCTGAACTAAATATATCGCCAGACCTTCTATTTCAAAAAGCCAATCAATTGAGTGTTGGCCAGCAGCAGAGAGTGGCGATAGCACGAGCGTTAATTAACGATCCTGAAATTCTAATTGCGGATGAGCCCACATCGGCTTTGGACAGTGAAAACCGAGATGCTTTTATGCATTTGCTGTTTAAACTGGCAAACGAAAATAACAGCACGTTATTGTTTGTCAGTCACGACGCTGCATTGTCCCGAGGCTTTCATCAAGTCGTTGATATTACAAAAATAAACAAAAGTGCAATGGAGAAACATCATGTTGTTTAAAGTTGCCCTTGCCAGTTTAATAAACCGCCGACTAACAGCGTTGTTAACCGTGTTAGCGATCATGGTCAGCGTTTTTGTTTATCTTTCTGTTGAGCACATTCGTGATCAGGCTAAGGCTAGTTTTGGTCGGACTGTCTCTGGCGTCGATCTCATCGTTGGTCCAAGAACCGGGCAACTGAACTTGTTATTGGCCAGCGTTTTTCGGGTTGGCAGTCTTAATAATGGCATCGATATGGAAACGGTGCACAAAATTGCAGATAACAAATTAGTCAGCTGGTGGGTGCCATTGAGTTTTGGAGACTCGCACAAAGGCTTTCCATTGGTGGCTACGAATACGGACTATTTCAAACATTACAAATATGGCGACAAACAGGCCTTAACTTTTGCGAGTGGGGACAAGTTTGCCTCGGATAATCAGTTAGTGTTAGGGGCAAACGTTGCAAAAAAGCTAGGTTATAAACTTGGTGATAAAGTCGTGATGTCCCATGGTCTCGGTGTTACGAGTTTCAGTCATCATGAGCAATACCCTTTTGAAGTATCCGGTATATTGAAATTGACGGGCACGCCGGTTGATCAATCCTTGTTTATCAGTCTTGAAGGCGCAGAGCACATGCATGATGAAAATTCCCATGCAGCTCATTCAGCGCAAAACAGTCGCGAACATGAAGAACATGAACATGAACATGAACATGAACATGAACATGAAGTTGAAGTAAAAGAAATCTCTGCGATGCTTTTAGGGTTAAAGGCTAAGTTTGCCACTTTAGTGATACAGCAGCAGATCAACAAACTCAAAGAGCAACCGCTTATGGCCATCATTCCGGGTGTGGCGCTGACAGAAATGTGGCGACTGATGGGGTCAATGGAAAAGCTACTATTGATTATATCGGGACTGGTTCTGCTGGCCGCGTTGTTGGGTATGAGCACCATGTTATTGGCGTCCATGAGAGAGCGACAAAGAGAAATTGCTATTTTGAGGGCGATGGGAGCACGACCGGGTTTTATCTTCACCATTGTGCAGCTTGAAGTTTTGATCTTAACAATGGTCGCCATTTTTTTGGCTTATGGTTTGTTAATGCTGAGTTTGTTTTTATTGAAGCCCTGGTTAGCCAGCCAATATGGGATTTTTATTGATTTGCACTTAACACCCGGATTGATAGGGCAGACATTCATTGTAGTATTAAGCACGGCGTTTGTAATTGGCTTATTGCCTGCAATCAGTGCATACAGGCAATCTTTGCAAACGGGCTTAAGTCACTAAAAATTGCTTCCGGCAAAATTAAAGATAGACGAGCCAGCATTATGCTGGCTCAATTTCTTGCACCAATAATTGAATATTACTTTTTCCTCTGAATTCATTGATGTCCAACTGATACACTAAATGTGCCTTGGTAATGTTTGGGTTTGGCCAGGTATTCAGGTCCGCATTGAAATGAATTGCATCAATAACAAGTCCTGAATCGTTAGTCAGTACCAACTTTAAATGCTTGCCCCCAACTAACCGTTGATTGATTAACTCAAACTTGTCGTCAAAGGTCGGTTCGGCAAATCCTTGTCCCCACGGACCCGCTTGAGTCAGTGTTTGACAGAATTCGATGGTTAAACACTCACTGGGTAACTCGCCATCGGTTAGTGTGACTTGCGTTAACACTTCGTCGCTTAGGTGTTTCTCAAGCACTTGTTCAAACGCGGTTTTAAAGTCCTCTAACTTCTCCGCGTTCAAACTCAATCCCGCCGCCATGGCGTGACCACCGAATTTGGTGATGATACCCGGATATTGAGTATTTACCTCATCCAGCACATCGCGAATGTGGATCCCTTGAATAGAGCGGGCGCTACCTTTAAGCTCTACGACGCCATCTTTATCATCACCCTGTGCAAACGCGACCGTTGGGCGGTAGAACTTATCCTTGATTCGGCCCGCAACGATACCAATAACGCCTTGGTGCCAGTCAGGTGCGTAAACGCAAATACCATTAGGCAAACTGCCATCAGCTATCGTGATGGTATTTACAGCCGCTTCGGCTTCCATTCTCATGCCCTGTTCAATCTCTTTACGTTCCGTATTGAGAGAGTTGAGATCTTCCGCCATCTTAAGCGCTTGTCCGTAATCTTCCGTTAACAGGCAACGGATACCGTAGCTCATATCATCAAGGCGACCCGCCGCGTTGAGTCTTGGGCCAATGGCAAAACCAAAATCCGAAGCCTTGATACGTTTCGCATCTTTATTAGCTATTTGTAGCAAAGCTTTGATGCCCGGGCGGCAGACGCCTTTTTGAATTCTAGCCAGCCCCTGATGGACTAAGATACGGTTGTTGCTATCCAATTGAACAACGTCCGCCACTGTGCCTAATGCCACTATATCGATGAGCGCCGCAAGGTTGGGTTCTTGCACTTGGTTTTGTTCAAACCAGTTTTGTTGTCTTAGGTATTGGCGCAAACCCAGTAACAGATAAAACGCCACACCAACCCCAGCCAAGTTTTTGCTCTGGAATTCACACCCAGGTTGGTTAGGGTTGACTATGGCATCGGCTTCCGGGAGCGTATTACCGGGTAAATGGTGGTCGGTAACGATGACTTTGACCCCGGCTGATTTGGCGATGTTGACGCCGTCGATACAAGAAATGCCGTTGTCCACTGTGATGATAAGATCTGTGCCTTTTTGCACTATCTCTTCTGCCAACGCAGGACTTAAGCCATAACCATAATCAAAACGATTCGGTACCTTGTAGTCCACTCGGTTAAAACCTAACTTTCTTAACCCTAATATCATCAACGCTGTGCTGGTGGCACCATCGGCGTCAAAGTCTCCAACTATGGTGATGTGTTGCTGGTTGTTTAACACAGATAATAAAACCTGACAGGCATCGTCGATGCCTTTCATGCTCGAGACTGGTAAAAGTTGTCCGGCACTTCGTTTTATCTGTTCCGGGTTGGTGACGCCCCGGCCCGCATAGATGCGTTGAATGATGGGATCGAACTCAGAAAGGTGAGTTAAGGAATCGGGTAGGGTACGACGTTGAATATTTAACATGTATCAGTTCGAATAAATGAAAAACGCCGCCAAAAGGCGGCGTTTTAAAAGAAAGAAAAATTAACGATTTAAGATTTCGGCTAACGCTGAAGGTGGTTTATAACCAGGGATCATTGTGCCGTCATCCAGAACAATCGCTGGAGTACCGGTAACGCCAGCCGCTTGACCTAGGTTGTAGTGACCTGCGATTGGTGCGTCACATTTTGCTAAGTCAACACTTGAGCCAGCTTTGGCTTTATCCATTGCTTCGTGCTGATCTGAAGAGCACCAAACAGAGCGCATGTCATCAAAAGAACGGCTGTTCATCCCGCCACGAGGGAATGCAAGGTAACGAACGGTAATGCCTAACTTATTATAATCGTCCATTTGCGCATGCAATTTGCGGCAGTAACCACAAGTTGTATCGGTAAAGACCGTGATTGTGTGTTTTTCATCTTTTGCAGGGAATACAATCATGGAGTCTTGGTATTTATCTAACCCTTCAAGGCGAAGACCCGAAAGTGCAGTTTCAGTTAGGTTTTCCATGTTGTTATCAATATTGAACATGCGGCCTGCGATGAAGATTTTACTATCCGAAGACATATAATATACGCCACGATTAGTTAGTACTTGCTTAACGCCTGGAATGGCTGAATCTTCAATTTTTGTTGCTTGTAACCCAATGGCTAACAGCTTGCTGCGTATCTTGGCATCGGCGTCTACAGTGGCTGCAAAACTTGATGATGTGAAAACGGTTAACATGGCCAGTCCTAAGCCAAGTAAAGTGTGAGATAACTTCATTCTATTTCCTGTAATACTGGTTCGGCTGAATTACGCCTTTATTAAGTCTACCTAATTGACCCGCGTTTGGGTCAAAAAGTTTCTGATAATTTGTTTTTCTGCACCAAGTAATGCGAGATCAACCTCGCGGGTGGTGTTCACTATGTAAAGATTTTAACCTTTCTTTTGCGACATGAGTATAAATTTGTGTGGTGGACAAGTCACTATGTCCTAACAACATCTGTACAACACGTAAATCGGCGCCATGATTCAGCAAGTGTGTGGCAAATGCATGGCGTAAGGTATGGGGCGACAAATGGACATTGATCCCCGCGACTTGGGCATAATACTTAATACGATGCCAAAACGTCTGACGTGTCATTTGCGAGCCGCGTTTCGATGGAAACAAAACGTCGGACTCGTGTTTCAGCAATTGTGGACGGAATAACTGTAAATAATTGGTGATCCAGTCAGAGGCGACTTCTCCCATGGGCACCAACCTTTCCTTTTGTCCTTTACCAATCACCCGAACCAGATTTTGTCGCAAACTAATATTGTCCATTTTGAGTGAGACCAGTTCGGTGACTCGAAGCCCGGTAGCGTAGAGCAGCTCCAACATGGCTTTGTCGCGATATTCAACCGCTTCATCGAGATCCTGAACGGATAAGAGGCTTTCTACATCTTGTTCTGAGAGCGTTTTGGGTACCGTCTGCCCTAGTTTGGGGGCTTGTGTCAGGGCGGTCGGGTTACTTGAACGCAGTTGTTGTGACAATAAATATTTGAAAAAGCGTTTTAACGCACTCAGACTGCGAGCATTGGATCTTTGTTTGAATCCCTGTTCCATACGCCAAGCTAAATAGGACTCAATGAGCAGTTCGTCACAGGTCAATACATCACTGTCCTGTTTCAGAACGAAGGTATTAAATTTATACAAGTCAGTGCGATACGCCGATAGTGTGTTGTCACTCAAGCCACGTTCCAGCCATAAGTAATCTAAAAAGGTATCGATATTGGAGTTGCTGACGGTTGAATTATTCTTCACGAGTTTGTTTATGACTTCTTAACTTATCTGCATTTTGCTAAACTTGCGCCCGCTTTCCTAGTCCCGAAGATACGTTAAAGAAGAAATTATATGAAAATTGGTTTGTTTTACGGTTCAACCACTTGTTATACCGAGATGGCCGCAGAGAAAATTCAATCCAAGTTAGATGAGTTGTTTACCACGCCTGTCGTGGAAATGTTCAACATCAAAGATCATGGTTTTGATGGTATGAATGAATATGATTTTTTGATATTTGGAATTTCTACTTGGGACTTTGGCGAATTGCAAGAAGACTGGGAAGCCCAGTGGCAGGACTTAGAAACAATTGACCTGACTGGAAAAATTGTCGCACTTTATGGCATGGGCGATCAAGAAGGGTACGCCGAATGGTTTCAGGATGCGTTAGGCATGTTGCATGAAGTGGCAGTAGCACAAGGGGCGACCCCAATTGGCTATTGGCCTAATGGTGATGATTACGACTTTATTGCCAGCAAGGCATTAACCGAAGATAAATCTCACTTTGTCGGATTGGCACTGGATGATGAAGGCCAATACGATTTATCCGAACAGCGCATTAACGCTTGGTGCGAACAAGTTTTAACCGAGCTTGCCTAGTTTTCCATATCTACATTATTTAGGTGGCATTTCGTATTGAACTGAATTCCAGGTCAAAAATGCCACCACTGCAACAAGTGCAATACAACTACCTACCGTTGAAAACGGATGACCGGAAATAAAACGCATAAACTCTCGGATGAAATGCGAAAAGTAGCTGCTCAGGCCTAATACCAAAAACTCCATAAACACCAAAATTCGCCAGCGAAGCGTTAAGTTAAGTTCGTGATTACAGTGTTGGCATGTGATGTTAAATGGCAGAATTTCTTTGATAAGTTGAGAAATGGTTATGACGTTTTTACAGTTGGGGCATACTGGTTTTTTCATCGACACGTCCCTGTACAAATCTATCAAGTATTGATCTTAGCTAAACATAGACGACTATTTTCATTTGTAAAATTGTTCCCGTATTAAAAACGAAAAACTGTACCTTTTTGAAGGTCATTGATTTTCAGAAGAGCGATTTTCAGTTGGTTAATCGGAAAAGGTAATGTTTAATCTAGGTCAGAGTAGGTTTATAATCGCAGGCACTGAAACATTCATGAGAACAAGTTATGCCTCGCGCCTGCGCTTACCATATATTGGTAAAAACAAAAGAAGAAGCCTTAAAAATCAAAGCCAAGTTGGACAAAGGTGGGGACTTCCAAAAACTGGCAAAGCAGCACTCAATTTGCCCTTCTAAAAAAAGAGGTGGTGATTTAGGCGAATTTAACAAAGGTGACATGGTGAAAGCCTTTGATGATGTGGTCTTTAAAAAGGCATTGTTTGAAGTTCATGGACCTGTCAAAACCAAATTTGGCTTTCACTTAATCAAAACGGTTTATCGCAGCTAAAAAACAAGTTAGAGCATTTGGTTGCGTTTGAGAAAGTTATAGCCATCTTTTTTACAAGAGGCCACATAAACTTCACATTGCTCTAACTGATCAAATACGTCTTTCATCACATAGTTGTGAATGCCAAGTCCTGGCACGAAAACCAGATATTTCTGACTGTGATTGTCAGACCATCGGGCTATGGATTTAAAAACTTCGAAGACTTCTTGCTCCGCGAGTTCCCATTGGGAAAAATCGAGAAATACGGCAAAATGCTCAAAGTTCATTTCATTGACAGTGTTGATGTAATGTTCTTTGGCTGCAATTGACGTCGTCACATTCCAAGCACCTGAGAGTTCAACGATAACGGTGTTACCAACAACATTGATACTGTATTCACCGTGTTCGTTTTGCATAGTACTCATCCTTAAATCTGGACAGGATCAAACTTTTAATATTCAAAGTTTAGAACGAATAATCGTTTGTTCCAGACAATCGGGTTTTACTCAGCTGATTTTGTTTCCATTATGTAACGTTCAACGGTTTGTTCCAGTGTGTTAAGGGGCATAGAGCCACTGCCAATAACGACAGCATGGAAGTCTTTTATATCGTACTTGTCACCCAATTCATCAATTGCTCTTTGGCGTAATTCTAAAATTTTTAACATGCCAGTAGTATAAGCTGTCGCCTGTCCGGGCCAGATACTATATCGGGCGATTGAACCATTGTGACCTACGTTTTCAACATGAAAATCGTCTGCTTCCTGATAGCTCCAACCTTTAACGTGAATGCCAGTATCAATAACGAGCCTGGCGGCTCGTAACGCCTCAAACTGTAATCGACCAAGGTCGCCATAAGGATCGTCCGAGTACCAGCCAAGGTCCTTTGCAAGGCGCTCGGCATACAGCGCCCAGCCTTCAACAAAATTAGTAAAAGTGATTTTTCGTTGGAATAACGGTAAGTCTAATTCATTAGCCAGTGCAATTTGCAAGTGATGGCCGGGAACCGCTTCATGGTAGGTTAATGTTGGCATAGTGGTATAAGGCAAGTTCTGTGATGTATTTGCATAAAAGGCGCCGGGACGTGACCCGTCGTCGGTACCACCAATGTAATAACCACCCGAGTCACCACCTATTACGACGACTTCCTGCTCGGGTAACAAGCTGAATGCTTCATCCAATTTTCCATAAGCATCGTCGATAAGGCTCTCGTAATTAGCTTTAACCTGACCGGCCGCTATGGTTCCAGCATCCGCCGCCACACGAGAATAGGAGGCGCTTAAGCTTTCCCCTTCAGGGTATTCCAATTTCGCAAATAAGGCTTTCATCTCAGCGTGAATGATAGCGAGTTGTGCCAAGCCTAATTCATGAATTTCATCAGGTGTTCTGTCACTTGAGGTGTAATAGCGTAATCTGGATTGATAGAACTCTTTACCTCCGTCAAACTGGCCGAAACCGATAGTATTTGGGGCACTGGATAACATTGAATTCATCTTTTCGCCCAATGATTGATAGGCGGGTAATACACGCTGTTCTATTGTCGCTGACAATTGGGCCATAAGTTCTTGTTTTTGTTCAGCGCTGACATCGGATAATTCGTTTAATTGTTGCTCGAAGGCCTGATAATAGCTGGTTTGAGTCGCGTTCATCTGGCCTATGCCAGTTACCGCATTTTTGGAAAACTCAAACGTGATTCTGGGCTCTATTATGTTTTTTGCGCGCCGGGCATCTAACAGGGTTTCAATTTGCGAAAATCGTCGCTGAATTTGATTTAACAAGGCAAGGTAGATTTGCGCCTGCTTTAAATTAGTGATGACATATACTTCAGTAAAAAACGATTCCGTGCTGCCTGGCCAACCAAAAAAGCCGTAGGTTGCCGGGTAGTTGAAATCTATGTATTGGCTGGCTTCTTTTTGATAAGTCAGGTGTTGATGATAAATGTCATAAGACAGTTGTTGCGCCGTAGTTAGGGTGCTTCTGTCATATTGTTCTAACATCTCTAGGATTTTGCTTTCAACAGCGTGTGTTTGTGTTATGTATTCATCGGAAATATTTCCCAGACTTACGGTCTCAACGTCAAACTGATCGGCAAATCCAGCGCTAATAGCATTTTGATCATCTCGATTGATTGTCAGCAGATAAGATTGCTCAAAAAACTCGTTTATGGTTAAACCCGATAAATGAGTTTCAACTTCATTCAAAACCGTTGCTGTATCTTTCATTGAATAGGCTGGGACATCGGCAAGTGTCACCGACTGCTGAGAATTGTTATCAGGCTCGTCAGAATCAGAGCCGCCACAGCCGACTAAAAACAAAGTAGCTAGTAAGAATGAAATGGGCTTAAACATTGTTTTTCCTTATCCCTATGATAACTACACCTTTATACGCGAATTTGTACAATTTCCAAGCAAAAAGGTGAAGGCTCTTTCTAAAAAGGCTGGAATATCTTAAACCATATGAGGTATGTCAGTTTGGACTAATAACATTCCAAAATAATTGAATTAATCGATACGGTTTTTTGGCTAAACTCCGAATTGAAAATTATAGTTAAGTCACGGTGATTACTGTTCGTGAGAGGAACTAGTGAATTCAATAAGCACACAAGAAGTTGCATCGATTTTTTCCAGTTTTCATATACCGGCTAAACCTCAAATATTAACCGAGATTCAGGCTGAGTTAGATAAGCTCGAGCCAGACATAATGGCAATTGCTGATTTGATAACACAAGATGTCGGCTTATCCGCCGCTATATTAAAGATCATAAATTCCCCCGCATATGGCATGTGTCGAACGATTTCTGAAATCAAACAAGCCGTTATGATGTTGGGTCTGAAGTCGGTTAATAGTTTGGTAACGGGTGTCATGTTAAAAGGGGCGTTTCAAGATACTGGCTGCATTACCCTAGAGCGCTTTTGGGATGAGTCTTATGAACTGGCTTGTGCGATGAACTTTATTGGTGACAGAGTAAAAAACCGAATCCCAGTGGAAATGCTTTTTACTGTCGGTTTGTTTCTGGAATGTGGCATACCTGTATTGGCGCAGAAGTATAGCGATTACAAAGAAGTATTAATGGAAGCGAATGCCAAGGGAATAAGTCCAATTGAATTAGAGGAGAAGCGATATCAAACCAACCATGCCATATTGGGCTATTTCGTCGCGTCATCTTGGCATCTGCCAAAAAACATATGCAACCTTATCCTAAGACAACACGATTACGATTTTTTGTCTAAACATAGTGGTAGTGAAGAAGAGTTGATGTTTTCAGTGCTGAAGGCGAGTGAAAACATGTTACAGATGGCAAAAAGGCAGACTCTTTCACCAGATTGGAATGAAATTGGCGGAGATGTGTTAGATATTCTGGGTATAACCGCGAGTGATTATCAGGACGTCGTTGACATATTTACCGATCAGTTGATGGAAGCCGTTTAAAACGCTTCCTGCCCAAGGTGTTTGTCAGGCTTTAGGTAACACCCAGAAGGCCATGAGCAATGAAGCTCATGGCTCGATAAACATCATTAGTTTTTCAGGCTTTTAAGCGCTGTTTTGCTGACTCGTTATCTGGTTGCAAAACCAGCAACTTATTATACTGGGCAATGGCATTAACCTTATCCTCAGACTGTTGGTACTGGTGTGCCAGTTGTTCAATACTCATTGGGGAATCTGAGAACATGCGACTGCTCAGTTTCAGTACTTCTAATGCATCGGTGTGTTTTTGTTTATGATTTAATTTCTTAGCCCAATCTAATAGGCTCCACTCTACATTTGCTTTTTTAAAAGGAAAATCCGTTAAGAGCTTGGCATAGCTTTGCTCCGCGGCTTTTAAATTACTCTTGGTAACCAGTTCAAAAGGAACAAATTCTCTTAACTCTTTTCAGAGGCGAATAAATATAAGCAGCGTAAGGTTTGGGTCTGACAAATAGCTAAGCAGGCTACTTTGTTTTTTTGGCCTGCTGAATGAAGTCGCTTAGATAATCCAATCTTTGCTCGTCTTTGCGGACACCGATAAATATTTGTTTTTGAATGCCTGACTCGCCAAAGCGGATACTCTTTATGGGCATGGTTTTGGAAAACTCATCGACTAACCATCCCGGTAAAGCACAAATGCCGCGTCCTGCTGCGACCATTTGCAACATGATCTCGGTGGTTTCAATGATCTTGTGTTTTTTAACTGAACATTTTGCTGGGTTCAAAAACTGGCTAAAGATGTCCAGTCTCATTGGCTCAACAGGATAACTAAATAACACCTCTCCACTCAGCTGTTCCGGGGAAACCGTATCTTGTTTAGCGATGGGGTGTGACGCGGAAACCACAAGCCTGTGTTCATAATCAAATACAGGAATGTACTCGATTTTAGGCATGTAAAGCGGATCTGGCGTGATGAGGACGTCGATTTCGTAACTAAGCAAAGCGCCTAACGCGCCAAACTGAAATTCTTGTTTAACGTCTATGTCTATATCCGGCCACTTTTCGAGATAAGGTTGGATAACTCGCAATAGCCATTGGTAACAAGGGTGGCATTCCATACCGATTCGAAGCGCGCCCATTTCGCCTTTAGCGATTTGCTGAAGCTGTAACTCGGTATGTGAAAATTGCGGTAGAACTCTATTGGCAAGATTTTGAATTCGCTCACCTGCCGAGGTTAAACGCAAGTTGCGGCCATCTTTTTGCCAAATGGGCGTTGCTATTTGGCTTTCCAGTTTTTTAATGCTGTGGCTCAGTGCTGATTGGGACAAGTGCAACGACTCTGCTGCTTTAGTTAGCGTCCCATGTTCTTTAATCGCGTTTAGTATTTCTAAATGGACCCTTTCTATCACCCACTTTCCTCTATAAAAACATGAACAGCTTTCATTAAATAATGAAAATATATCATTTTTTTTCATTGAACAAGGCTCGTTAAAATTCAATGTTGAATCTAACCGTCTGAAAACAGAAGAAAACTAAAATGAGCATTATTGAATTTATAACAAGCAATATTTCCACCGTTCTGGCGCTGGCTGTAACAGGCGGGCTGGCAGGGATCTTAGCGGGATTGTTAGGTGTCGGCGGAGGTATTGTCATTGTGCCTGTATTGTTTTTCTTATTTCAGAGTTTTGGCGTTTCTAGCGAATCGGCCATGGTGGTGGCGACGGCAACATCACTGGCGACCATAGTGCCCACTTCCATTAGTTCAATTCGTTCATTACACAAAAAAGGCAATGTCGATTTTGAATTACTGAAAGGCTGGTTTTTTTTCATATTAGTGGGCGTATTGCTCGGCAGTTGGTTAGTCACTCGTACGGACGGTTCGGAGTTATCCGTGCTATTTGGAGTCATAGCTACCTTGTCGGCGTTAAACATGTTGTTCAGAGCAAGTAGCGCAGCGCCGTTTCAGCAACTGCCAAACAGAGCGGGGCAAGGTGTCATGGGCACATCAATTGGTTTTTTTAGCTCTATGGTTGGCATTGGCGGCGGCACGCTTTCCGTTCCACTGCTTACCCTATTTAACTACCCGGCCCATAAGGCAGTGGGCACCGCGGCTGCTATCGGTCTGCTTATTTCGCTGCCTAGTGCACTTACCATGCTAATTTGGGGAAATACACCCAGTGATGCCCCGGCTGGCACGATTGGTTTAGTGAACTTAATAGGTTTTATCTGCATTGTGCCTTTGACGGTTTTATTCGCGCCAGTAGGGGCGGCTATGGCGTCTCGGTTAAACGCAAAAGTGTTGAAACAGGTTTTTGCGGTTGTTCTGCTGATAACGGGGATCCGTATGTTGGCTTTCTAAGATAAGGTTGAGTGATAGAGCTTTTGTTAATGAATAGGTAAGGGTTACGATGTTTGTCGCAGCGTTGTATCAATGCTAAAACCGTAACCCTTTTACATTGGATTAAGCAGACAATTCCTTTCGAATTATATCGACGCCTGCGGTTAGGGCATTTAATTTGGCGTTTGAGATATCGCGAGCCAATGGCGCCATGCCACAGTTGGTGCAAGGGTAAAGCTTGTCGGCATCAACAAATTCTAAAGCCTTTCTTAATGTACTCGCCACTTCCTCAGGAGTTTCTATTTCATTTGAGGCGACATCGATGGCACCGACCATCACTTTTTTGCCACGGATCAGCGCCAGAAGTTCAATTGGCACATGAGAGTTATGACATTCCAATGAGATAATATCGATAGCCGATTGTTGCAGTTTGGGAAATATCTCTTCGTATTGACGCCATTCGCTACCTAACGTTTGTTTCCAGTCGGTGTTTGCCTTGATGCCGTATCCGTAACAAATGTGCACAGCGGTTTCGCAATTGAGACCTTCAATAGCGCGTTCCAAGCAATTAATTCCCCAGTCATTTACGTCATCAAAAAACACGTTAAACGCAGGTTCGTCAAACTGAATGATGTCTACTCCTGCGGCCTCCAACTCTTTGGCTTCCTGATTAAGAATTTTGGCAAATTCCCATGCCAATTCTTCACGGCTTTTATAGTGCTCATCATAAAGCGTGTCGATTATCGTCATTGGCCCCGGCAAGGCCCACTTTATCGGCTTGTCGGTTTGTTGACGCAAAAACTTGGCGTCTTCAACAAAGACCGTAGAGGTGCGGCTAACTGCACTGACGACGGTCGGGACACTGGCATCGTAACGGTTGCGAATTTTAACCGTTTTACGTTTTTCAAAGTCGACACCATTTAAGTGTTCAATAAAGGTGGTGACAAAGTGTTGGCGAGTCTGTTCGCCGTCACTGACAATATCGATACCCGCACGTTGTTGTTCATGTAATGACAGGCGTAAAGCGTCTTGTTTACCAGAAACAAGTTCTTCATTTTCCAGTTTCCAGGGAGACCAGAGCTTTTCGGGCTCCGCGAGCCAGGATGGCTTTGGCAAACTGCCAGCCGTTGAGGTCGGTAATAATCTTTTCATTTCAATAGCTACTTTTCTATTTTTTGTTTATTGGGCGTAATTGGTGGACCATTGCTCTAGAACGGTTTGGTATGGCTTGATGAAGTTTTCTTCCGCAAACTTACCTTGTTTGATGGCTAATTTACTGCGCTCTTCTCGGTCATACACAATTTGAGTAAGTGAGTGGTCGCTATTCTTTAGGTTAGGCTGGTAACACTTTCCAGCAGCCGCGTTCGCGTTGTAAATTTCCGGACGGTAAATCTTTTGAAAGGTTTCCATTGTGCTTATGGTGCTAATTAACTCAAGGTTGGTGTAGTCATTGAGTAAATCACCAAAGAAATAAAAAGCTAACGGCGCAACACTATTTGGCGGCATGAAATAACGAACCTGTAAGCCCATTTTCTTGAAATATTGCTCAGTTAAGGATGACTCGTTTGGCAAATATTCAACCCCTAAAACAGGGTGCTGGTTTTCAGTTCGACGGTAAACCTTGTTATCGGATACGCTCAGACAAATAACTGGTTGTTTTTTGAAGTGCTGATTGTAAGTGTCGGATGTCACAAAGTGTTTAAACAGCTTGCCGTGCAAGTCGCCAAAATCTTTTGGGATGCTGAATTGAGTTTGGTCCTTATTGTGCGCTTTTAACACAACACTAAAATCGTAATCTCTAACGTAAGAAGAAAAGTTATTACCGACTATGCCTTCGGTGCGTTCACCGGTTTTGTGATCAATGATGTTGGTTTTCAAGATTTCGATAGACGGGAAAGCTTGCCCTTTGCCTTCTACGTCCATGTCCACTGACACGATTTCCAATTCGACGGAGTAACGTTCACCATTTGGGTTGTCCCAGTTGGCAAGTGCGTTAAAGCTGTTATTAATCATTCTTAGTGCATTGCGTAAATTGGACTGACGGCTATTGCCTCTGGCTAAGTTAGCAAAGTTGGTGGTAATTCTGGTGTTGTCTAAAGGGTGATAGTTCTCATCGAAACTTATCTTTTTGATTGTAAAAGTGAAATCGTTATTCATAGTACTTGATGTCCTATTTTCGTAGCTATAACTGTAATTTGATTCTCTGCTCAAGCCTGACCTTCCAATTGCAATTTAAAACGATGTTTACTTTGACCAGATTTAAGAGCTTGGTGCGATTTATACGTTAATATTTCTATGAGTAAAATTGATTTGATTTCATGGAACGATGAGTTTTACTCATTAATTGAGCTGGGACCAATCTGGAATTAGTCGTCTCAAAAAAAGAAATAACGAACTCTGGGCTTAAAAAGAGCCCAATTCAAAACTTATAGTGGCCTCTGGAGAGGGCATTTGACACTTATCTCGTGGGGGTAATTCGAACAGATGTCATTCAATATCGTTGATTTAGTGGCGGAATTACCAAAACTTAAGGTAACTTACCTTTTGTTGGAGATTGTTACGAACTATAGTCGCCATGTAGCCCATTTCTTAGTAGTTGTGTATGAATTTTACGATAGCAGATTGGCGCTTTGAGCCTGAAACAAAAAGTATTTTCAATTTGAACGATGGTCATATTAAAGATTTGACAGACCAACAAATTGATTTGCTGTTAGTACTTTGCGAAAAAAATGGCGACTTAGTTCCCCAGTCTGAAATAGAAGAAAAGGTGTGGTCCGGTAACGTAACCGATAATACCTTCAAGACCGCGATAACGAACCTTAGAAAGTGTTTTGATCACAAAGACTCCCAGGGTAGGGACATCGTCCTAAATGTCAGAGGAAAAGGTTACCGATTAAAATGTGTTGAAGCTGACAAGGAAGAGTCGCTGAAACCTGAAGTCATTTATATTACTCAAAATGAACTGACTTTCACTTACCGAACAAAAATACTGGCCGCGACTTTTGTCTTAATGCTGGTTGGCATTTTTGGTATTACAGTAAAAGAAGTTATATCCGACGATGATGGCGCTCCGCCTATTCCCGATGAACTAACGATTTTAAGTTATGAAAAAGGCGCAGAACTAAACGCAGCATTTCATAACACCATTAACCTTGTAGCCTATCTGTCGTTTGAAGACAACATCGTCAATCATCAGGTAAAAGTGCGGGACCTTAAAACGAATAAGGTTGTCGGGTTTCCTCAGTATCAATACAGCTCGTCACCACTTTGGATTGCCGATGAACTCTTCTTTCAAGTTTATGACAACCAGAGGTGCTCCATAGTAAAAGCGGTTTATACGGGTAACATGACCTTCTCCAGACCTGAAAAAGTAACGGAATGCGGCGCAGTGCAAAGTGTGAGCCCAATTCAGGCAGATCGTTATCAAGAGTGGCTTTACTTTTCGTTCAAGGAATCAAATGTCACACCTTATGTGGTTAAAAGGTTTAATTTGCGATCGGGCGTGACTCAGCAATTAACCACCGACAGCAGCGAAAACTATGGTGCCTACAGTATAGCGTTATCGCCTGATAATAATCGTTTGGCCTATATGAACATGACCGCCAATTCAGAAATTGCGGTTAGGTTACTGGACTTAAATACGCTCACCATTGAAGAGTTATACAGCGGCGTGGGTTATGCCTTGAACCTTTTATGGAATAACAATTATGAATTGTTATTACCTATAGGGAAGATCCTCTATAACCTGAACATAGATACTAAATTAAAAACGGTGGCGAGAACCTTCGATGAACCCCTCTACAGCATAAGCAAAAACAATGAGGGCGAATATGTCATTTCTTATGGTTTTCTTTATACCTCGCAAATCAAGAAACTGGAAAGCGACCAAGTAAGCGATATTTTTGAAAGCAGCAATCAAATAGGGCAGCTGATTGTACACGAAGACACCTTGTACTTTGTTGGCCAGATGAAAGGGAATAATCAGGTCTGGAGGAGGACTTCTGAAGAGCTGGTGGCGCTTACCGACCACAAAGGCGGACACAGGATAAGCTCCTTGTCTTTATCCAATGATGGTCGTCACTTAATCTATTTGTTAGACAATCAAATCGTGACACTGGACGTTCAAAGTCAAGAAACGACCAAAATAGACATGGGGTCAAACCTGATCAAAGATGTGACCTGGGCCTGTGATTCAAATGACATAATATTTACGAACAAAGTAAATGGCTCGTGGCGTTTAAACAAATTGACTCAGGTGCAAGGTGACTCCCACATAGAAAACGTTATGCAAGATGTTTACGGCGTTCAGACCGATTGTGAGTCTGGGTTAGTTGCACTTTCATCGAATTCAAACAACATCAAGATCACCGATTTTCAAGATACCGAATATGAAATCAAATCTGATAAATACCTCTCCGATCTAAACTGGAAGTTTGCCGAGGGTGCCGTTTATTACACAGAAAAAGGCAAACTCTACAAAGTTGATAACATGAGTACTCAAGCCGAGGAAGTGTATTCAGACTCCTCAAAAATGAATAGTTTTGACATTACCAACGACAAAATAGTCTTTACCGAAAGAACAATAGGTAATAACAAACTTGTTGTTTTTAAAGGACTTAATATTAATTAATAAAACTTAACTGAGTGATTTCATGAACCTTGTGAGCTAATTCCATAAAACTCACAAGGGGTACCAATTCATGAAAAAATTGAGCCGTTTAGTTTTATGTTTATTCGCTTTCAGTTCTCTCCCTACAACTGCATCAGACTCTAATGACAAAGAGTCAATTATCATGATTTTGTGTTCGCCGATTCCGTTTTGTAAGGATGAGCCTCAGTGAGTTTTTTTAGATGGCTGTTATGTCGGTCATTTTATGCTGAATAGCCAGGACTAAAGTTAATTTGAAAGGTGTTAAGCCAAGGTTGGGCCGTGGAAGAAAACAATCTTAAATATCTAAGAGCAGAAGAAATTACCTCTTACGATTTTGCTCTTTTTAAAGAACAAGATAAGTGGACGAAATATTCATGTTTCGTGGCTAACGCCGTTTCTGTTATGCCTTGGCTCGGTCAGGTACTTGCAAATACAGCGACAAGTTACGACGAAAATGAACAGGGAAAGGCCCAAGGGCTTTTCGAAGAGTGGAATAAGGTTCATAAAGAAAAACTAGACCGCTTGCTAACAGCTTTGGATGATATGGCTAACCGCCTTGATTCCGTTTATGACAGGTATCAAAACCGTATTGAATCTGATGAGTATTTGGGATTGGTTCGTTGTGCTTTTAAGTCGTGGGACACATCAGAATCCATAGAAAAACAACAATATGTTATTAACTTAATTTCAAATGCAGTAGCGTCTCATTTATGCCCAGACGACCAGGTCAGATTGTTCAACGATTGGTTGGATAAATTCCATGAAATCCATTTCAAAGTCGTTCAGGCGATATACCAAGGAAACGGCATAACGCGCTTGCGTATCTGGCTTCAGATTAGTGACGTATTGCCCAAAGAAGGCACTGCAGAGGCAGACTTATTCAAGCTGGTTATAGACGATTTAACTACCAGCGGTGTTATCAAACAATACCACCCAACAACCTATGATAGCCGAATTGTCCGGCAAGCCAATGACGGAAAAGCAGGGGAATCAGAAAGCTCTGAAAACGCCAGCGAAGAATCCGTCTTTGAAAATACCAAGCCCTATCAACTTACAGAACTAGGTTCCCAGTTTGTTTATTACACCATGAATCAAGTGGTCAAAAAGAAAGACGGAAACTAGTACATATGCGTTAAGTCTCGTCAGCTATACAACTGGGGTTTAGGGGAGCAGTTGTATAGCTGGACGAGCAGTTGGGGTTAATTAAAGGAATTTCGTTTTGCCCACTTAAATGTACTCGCGTGAGAGTTGTGAAAAGTAGAAATCGGTCGCTGATTGTTCAGCTAAGTCAAAGACCTTGGCCCAGTTGATCGTAAGAATATTATTAGCGGTACAGATCTGAAACAATGAGAGTTTAAAATGGAAGTTGCGAACAAATTTGAACTACATTACTACTTAAATGATGAGTCTCATCAGATTAATGCATTTCTTAGAAATAAGTGTGAAGCAGAATTATTAGCAATTGTTTCCGAAATAGCGGCAATTCTTAACATTGAAGCGGAACTGGTTGCAACTGCTTCAAAAGAAGGCGGATTTCGGGAGTTTTGGGATGTAATAGAAGGCAATGCTAGTGCTATTACAGTTGTACTTCTTGTCGCGCAAATAATGCTTACTGTAGCACCAATGCTGCATGAATCAGAGAAGGAAGAGTTAGAAAAGGAACTTAACAGACTGCAAATTGAGGAATCTAAGCTCAACATTCGAAAGTTGAGAAAAGAAGTTAAAGAATCAGAAAATTCACGTAAAACCGTAGAAAAAGCTGCAAAATATCTCTCCAAGAATTTGAAGATAATTAAGAGAAAATCCAATTTTTATGCAGCTCTCAGCAAAAAGCAAGAAGTCCACAAAGTAGGCTTTTCAGTTCTAAACAACAACTTTGTTTCACAAACTGCTGAGCGGCAGGTGAAGAGAAGTGACTTTAGAAAGTATGTGCTTAATACCAACAAACTTAGGGCAGAGGAGGTTGAGGCCGAAATTGAAATTATTTCTCCTGTACTTAAGGAAGGGAAGCACAAATGGAAAGGGATTTATAATGAGCAAACAATCGGATTTGATATGCTCGATATGACTTTTAAAGATATGGTGCTTCAAGACAACATTCCCTTTCAACATGGTTCATGCATTATTTGTGTATTGCGCATTAGCAGAGAACTGGATGAGGTTGGTGACGTAAAAGTAACTGGGTATGCTGTTACAACTGTAATCGAAAAAATTGATGGCTCTACATCGGTCGAGACCTTACAAGGTAAGAGTTATCGTCAAGCGAAGAAATATACAGATGGCCAGGGTAGTTTGTTTGCATAATCGTGGGGTCAGTGTCATCGAAATTTCAATGACTCTGACCTAATAGTCCCAAAAAGGTGCTATTTGCGATTTATCAGTCTTGTCTTGCGTCCCACTGCTAATGCAGCAAATATAAAGGCGCTAAATAAAAACAGTCCAGACGGTTCAGATACACTTACCTGACCTTGGCCTCTCACTAAAAAGGTTCCGATTCTTGGTGTTTGAGAATCTGCACCGCCAGAATCGTAATCTAAATATACCGAACCAGTTTCCGCTCTTACACCGGCAGCAAAAACTCTGTCTGACGCTGGATCCCAGTTTTCTGGCACATAACGCATTAGTGAGTAGCCTTGGTACTTGCCAAAGACAGTTCTAAAGTTATACATCTCTGGCGTATCAGGGAATTGATCCCAGCCAGATAAACCAATTGATTCAGGAATATTAATATTCATTAATTGATTTACTTCGAATTCAGTTGCTAAGCGCCACCCCAAAAACGTTGAATCTAATCTCTCTATAACTTCATTGTATGAATAGCTATTTGTCGCTTTCATATCTAGCCACTCTAGCCCAGTCGTCGTATCTAAAACGGCTCTGTTGTCGCCTGCATTTAACCAATCGGCATTGATTAATGCTCCGATAGAGCTAAATGGAATTAATAACGTTAGTACTGCCAATAACTTCTTCATCTAAAGTTTTCCTGTTTTCATACAAATCATAGAGTTACAAACCCCAATGGAATTAGGGCCTGCAATAAAAAGGGGGCGGATCATAAAGAGTACAGGATTAAACACAAGTACAGTTTTTTGCTGGTTATTTGACCAATGTAATGAAAGAAAATTGTGCAATTACACATTTAATACGTGGATCAGTTACTTGTGAAGTTTGCAAGCAAGATTGTTTTCTATTTCTTCGTATTTGCAGTGTTGGCAATTTCAACACAAATTAAAAATTTTTTGTCTCACTCCTCTGTTTTCGAACTCGTTTAATTGTTTGAAAGGTGAAAAATCAATGGGATCAGAGTCATTGAAATTTCAACATCCCTGATAATACAAATCGTTTCTGTCCAATGGCGAGATTACTTGTAACTATTTATTGCGTCAGAAAGCGTTAATGTAATTGCTCTAAGGATGGATTTGACCTAAAAAAATACAATGCCCCTCAATTACTTTCGTCTTAATTACACAACAATTTACCTAAATTTCGCTAAATCAATTGTAGTCATCTACAGTAATAACGTTTAAGAACACGAGCGACTCAAATCCGCAAGTTTTTTAGATATTTTGACATGGTTAATGAGTGGCTAGGCGAAAAGAGCATTTCGCTTCAATCTTGTTATTTTAAAAGGAAAAAGATATGTCATATGTAGATTGTTTTGTAGCAGCAGTACCAACTGAGAACAAAGAAAAATATATTGAACACGCAAATATAACCGCAGAAATATTCAAAGAGTCTGGAGCGCTAGAAATCGTTGAGAACTGGGGCGATGATGTACCCAATGGAGAAGTTACCTCTCTGCCAATGGCGGTAAAAGCTAAAGAAAATGAAACGGTTGTATTTTCATGGGTAATCTGGCCATCTAAAGAGACCCGTGACGCTGGGTGGGGCGCGATGATGGAAGATCCCAGAATGTCTCCAGAAAATAACCCAATGCCTTTTGATGGAAAACGTCTAATATACGGAGGTTTTGATATGGTACTTAAGGCTTAATTGCGCAGGAAAATTAACTCGTTCTAGGGGGGATCTTTGTGTGAAAAGAATCAATGGGTTCAGAGTCATTGAAATTTCAACGGCTCTGACCTAATGGTCACGTAGAAGAGATAAATTCAACGCAACTGGCAAGTTGGGTAAAAGAGAGTTGTCAGATTAACGGTTGGGATTGGCACTAGCAATTATGTCAAAAATCCTAGTTAACGTCGTATTAATTGCCTTTGATGCCCAGTTATTCTTCTGTAGACGGTAGTTCGGAAGGTCTTAAATTGTAAAGAACCATTCTTCAATTCAAAATTGTCTATGTCCAGCAGAGGACTACTGCCAGTATGATACTTTAATGGCGCATTAACATTTGTTTCTGTTTTTCTGAAGTCATTCAGTATGAAACTTTTTTATTTGGAGCTTTGTTTTTTGTACTGTAGGTTCTGGCATCAACGCTGGTATCTTATGATACGTTATTAATTTTCCACTGCACTCTAACGATAGACTTTTACAATAAGCGCTAAAATAGCACCAAAGGCTTTTCACCGAGTGAACTTTCTCTTTTATGAACAGCACTTCGGCATATTCATTGGCGAATTTGGACAGTTGGTTAACGCTTGTTATTTTGTTGCTTACGCCATACCGCAGGCGTTTTCTGATAGGCCTTTTTGAACTGGCGAATAAAATGCGTGACGTCCTGCCAGCCAACCTTAATACAGATCTGCTCTACAGTTTCATCGGTATTCGCTAATAACGATTGTGCTGACTTTAAGCGATAACGGGTGATCCATTCTCCGACCGTTGAGCCAGTCGCGCGCTTCATCTTAGTCGCCAGGTAGGCTGGATGCATGTGTATTGCATCAGCTACGTCTTTTAAAGAGATCCCCAGACAACAGTGGAGTTGGATAAACTGCAGGGCTTTTGCAAGTTTGGTTTCGGGTGCCAGTTCGGTCGGTGTTAAATTGTTGGCCAAGTTAACCTCGTTTAAGATCAAAAACACAAAACTTGTTAAGATCCGTTCCGGTTGCCGACTATTAAGCGCGTTTTGAAGCTCTTTTAGCAGCGTCAGTACAAATGGAATTCTCTTCGGAGATAGTTTAACAACAGGAATGGCACCTTGCTGGATCCGTGAAAAGGGTTGCATCAAAGGCTCGGAAACTGAAAGTGGGAGATTCGCTGCGCTAAAACTGAGCCAATGTACGTGCATATCTTTACCGTGCATCAATGCGTGCGGCATACCAGCCGGTACCAGTGTCAGCATTCCTGGCTTAATGTGGATCGGATGCTCTAGGTTGAGCGTGACGAACCCTTTCTCCAAAAACGTGATGACATGGTCTTCATGAGCATGGTGCTGATCATCTTTTACTTCATCAATATACAAAGAGCCAGCACTGATGGTTTGATGCGTGTCCAAAATCAAAAAAAACTTAAAATACGCCGATTTATTCCAAAGTTTAACACTAACAAGAGGGCGGTGCTTTAGTTAAATTAATCCGACTTGTTACTGAACTGGAGAAGTAGATGAACGCTTGGAGTGACCAACATGCACAAATGTACGACGAAGAATGGGGAGAATTAAACTATCACCAGGAGATACCTAAATTGGCTCAAGTTAAACCGCATCACACGGTCCTCGAAATCGGATGTGGTGGCGGGTTTTTGAGCCTGTGTTTAGCAAGGCAGGCGAATTTAGGTAAGGTGCTGGCGATAGATCCCACCCATAAGATGATCACGCTTGCTAATGCACGGCAGAAGGTCGCTGGCATTCCCAGTAGCCGTTTGCAGTTCAGCCAAATTGGTGCTGAAGCCCTCTGCGTCGACGCTGAATCTATGGATATCGCCATCGCCGCCTTTTCGTTGCATCATTGGCAATCACCAAAGCTCGCGATGGCGCTAGTATTCCAAGCGATGAAAACCGGTGGACGGCTATGGTTATGTGAAGATCTCAGTACACCGATGGCGTATGGCGGTGATATGGCGGTGCATGATCATTTAAAAGCATATTCTGGGATCGAAAGCCTGTTGAAGCAATCCGGCTTCTCATCGATCCAACATCGAGTAAATCAAACGGAGGAAGGGACATTTTTGGAAGTATGCGCAAGTAAACCGAAATCTTAGGTTAATAGTGTCTCAGAATAAAAAGCCGGGTCACCCTATAATTCGGCTTTGTACAAAAGGGAGTTGGCTGTAAGTGAATCAATAGGGTCATTGCATTTAAGATTCCTTCTTTTAAAAAACGATTCTTCATAAGAACGTTATTTAAAATCAGAGCAGAAGCTGAATCTAAATAATGTGAAACTAAATGACCTGACGTACAGCTGAATTTCCGCTGATTTCTCGATGAATGAAAATATGCAAATAGTGTCACCGGGTTACAAGGAGATGTCACTGTGGCTGGGAATTGTATTAGCAACTGTTTTCTTATTAAGGACGCGATTTAGGAAGATTTAAGAAAATTTAAGAAGTTTTAAGTTGTTTAAAACCCTCTCCGTTGTAGTTTTTTTCACAACATAGGTTTTTATCATGCCGGTGTTGATTTATGGCAAGGAACTGTCAAGCAATTCTACAATTTACAAGTGAGTGGTTATATATGAAAAAGATTTTAGTTTTTTTGTTTTTGTTACCTTTCTTCAATGTTGGAGCAAGTGAGCACAAATTATACTCTATGCCTGGAACAGAAGTTATTCCGATTAAAGATACTGTATCGAATAAACAATACGAACTGCTCATCAAACTGCCTGATAATTATGCGAACAATAGGGACAAAAACTACCCGGTTATTTACTACACAGATGCCGTCGAGCATATTGCATTATTATCCTCTGCCTCATATATGGTTTGGAGAGATAGTGTAATTTTAGTCGGCATCTCCTGGCAGAAAGACATTTCAGATGAGTTAAGGCAAAAATATGGGGTTCATGTCAGTCGTTATATGGATTACACATTTAAGAAGACCCAAAATCCAAGACATCCCTTAGTAAAATTTGGCCAAGCTGACACACACTTGGCTTTTATTCGCAAAGATGTGTTTAAGTTTGTAGAAAGTAATTACCGAACCCAACCGAACAATCGAACTTATTTTGGTTTTTCTGCAGGTGGTGTATTTGGTGTTTACGCACTAATGACACAACCCGATTCATTTAAAAATTACATTCTTGGTAGCCCATTGGACGAGGCTGTTCCGACACTCTTTGCTCAACAACATGCCGATTTAACAAATCCAAAGTCTGAGATTAATGTCTTAACTTCTTATGGTGAATTAGAGAAAGAAAGGCAAGCACCATTTGTCAATGATTTTGTTAGCCAACTAAGCAATAAAAAATATAAAGGAATAGCTTCAATAGAGAACGTTGTTGCTGAGGGCTATGGACATAGCGATTCGTCTCCTCTGGTGGCGGCACACGGATTGAGATGGTTAAAAAACTTGCAGCCAGAGTCAAAGGGATAAATAAATGGGGAGAGGTTCACTTTAGCTAACCAAGGAGATCAGAGTCATTGAAATTTCAACGACTCTGAAAATCCTAATGGTCCCGTTACGCTCCAGTGATAGCCATTTGTAGTTTGCACTCTGCTTTAAGCGGTAAACTACATGGACCGCTTGCTAGCACTGTATCTTGGCTTTGACTTTTTTCAAATAAGCTTGTCCTTCATCGTCTAATTTAGACGAAAAGCTATCGATCCATTCTTGAGCATCAAAATTGGCACCTAAGCCATTGAATACATCTACCGCAACATCCATTGTGTGGGAGAGAAACGGAACACCACGGATATAAACGAATGTTGTATCAGTTATTTTTAACTGCTCATAAATTTGGCGTAATTCGTTTATTTGCTCTAGAGCCAAATCATACTCGCCAATATCCCGTAGAGCGCAAGCGTAATATTGGCGCATAAAAGGAATGCTTGGCTGTTCTTTATGTCCAGAGTCCAACTGCAACTCTACAGCTTTATCGAATGCATTGCGTCCAACCTTTATATTTTTCGATAGAGTCGCAGATGTAATGACATTGAACCAGTCATTGAGCTCTGGGTTGTATTCTGTGGCCCTTAGAAAGTGTAGAAGAGCTTCTTGATATTTGGCCTGTCTGAATTGAGCCATACCTATTAGCTTGTTGGCATCTTTGGCAATAGCTTCAGTTTTATGTTTGAGTAATTTTTTTGCTTGGAGAATTACTTCTTCGTATTTTTCGTTTTTAAGAAGCTCCCAAAGCTTATCTGTATTACGGAGATCCGGCTGCTTCTTTTTGAAAATACTTTTAATTTTGCTCAGCACAATAATTCCTTTTCATTGTCACAACTTTTACCGAGATCTCAAAAGGTAGCATACCTCGAAAGTTAAGTTAATCGACCGCCTGTAGTTAATAAGATGATTAATCTGCAACGCCAAAAAAAGGTTCTTCTTTTAAAACCTCCCACTAAATTCAAATCTGTACCTAGAACTACATATTCCTTGCAAATCTTTTGCAAACATCTACAAGCAAACCTGTCTAAAAAATATTCTAAATAATTTTATCCCACAATTTCCCACCAAATTCATTTATTTAGCTGAAAGCCTTATTATCAAAGCTCAGATCTAAGATCATCCGGGCCGTTTCGCGCTTGACAATATTGCGCTTGGACGCCTAAACTCTCATCTCGTGGGGAATTGTGGATCAAATGGGTCATCAAATCCCACAAAATGATTAAATTGGAACTAATAATACGAATACGGAGAAATGATGTTTCGCGGTGCGAGTCCTCTTTCCATTGATAGCAAAGGTAGAATGTCGATCCCAGCTCGACATCGTGATCTTTTGCTGTCTGAATCGGAAGGCAGGATGATCTGTACAGTCGACCTACATCAGCCGTGTTTATTGTTGTACCCGCTGGTGGAGTGGGAAGACGTCGAGTTTAAATTACGTCAATTATCGTCAATGAATCCGCAAGAAAGGCGTGTTCAAAGGGTGTTGTTGGGTAACGCTCATGAGGCAGATATGGATAAAAGTGGACGTATTTTATTGCCTGCTCAATTAAGGCAACATGCCGATCTTAACAAGTCGATCATGTTGGTGGGCCAACTGAACAAATTTGAAATTTGGTCAGAGTCTCGTTGGCAAGAGCAAATGGCGGAAGACATAGAAACGGAATTGGCAGGTAACTTTGAATTAACCGAACGATTAAAAGACTTCTCATTTTAATCGTCAATAAAAACAAGAGTACGGTAAAACCATGACAGAACAACACGTATCCGTGTTATTAGGCGAATCAATTGACGCTCTGGATATTAAATCAGATGGCGTTTACATTGACTGTACTTTTGGACGAGGCGGCCACTCTGGCAAGATCCTCGAGCAACTAGATCAAGATGGTCGTTTATACGCCATCGATCGTGATCCTACTGCAATTGAAGCGGCAAAAAAGTTTGCCGATAACCCAAGTTTTAACATAGATCACACGCCTTTTTCTGAATTAGCGGCCGTGGCTGAAAAACATGGCATCATGGGCAAAGTCGATGGCATTTTGATGGACTTAGGGGTTTCTTCACCTCAGCTTGATGAAGCCGATCGCGGTTTTAGTTTTATGAAACCAGGTCCATTGGATATGCGTATGGACTTCAGTCGTGGTATCTCAGCTGCTGACTGGTTAGCTAAAGCAGATGAAGAAGATATCGTTTTTGCCCTTAAAACCTACGGCGAAGAGAAGTTCGCTAAACGTGTGGCAAGAAAGATCATTAATACTCGTGATGAGTCTCCTATTACAACCACAACTCAGTTAGCGGAATTAGTCGCTGGTACGGTACCGAAAAGCAAGGCAGAGAAAAAACATCCTGCCACTCGCACATTTCAGGGTATTCGTATTTATATTAACAGTGAGTTGGTTGAAATTGAAAAAGCACTAGCATCGTCACTGGATGTACTTAAACCCGGTGGCCGACTGTCTGTGATCAGCTTCCATTCTTTGGAAGATCGCATTGTTAAACAGTTCATTCGTAAACAAAGTCAGGGCAAACAAGTCCCTCGTGGTCTTCCTGTTACCGACGCTGAACTTGATCAAGACAAAAAATTGAAACCGATTGGCAAAGCGATAAAGCCGTCGGAACAAGAAATTGCTAGCAATAGCCGTGCGCGTAGCTCCGTCCTTAGGATCGCTGAAAGGTTGTCGTAATGAAAATTAAAATAGATATCGACAACCAATTAGTTGGACATATTCTAAGTGACATAAGTAAGTATAAACTTACAATGGGGCTCCTGTTGCTCAACGTGATAGCCGCAGTTGCTGTCGTGCATTGGGCGCAGTTAAACAGGCAAATGGTGATCCAACAAGACGTGTTATTACAACAACGTGATGACATAGACTTGCGCTGGCGCCATTTGTTATTGGAACAACGAGCCTTAGCTGAGCACAGTCGCGTAGAGCGCATTGCTCGTGAAAGGCTAAACATGGACCGTCCTACGACAGAAGCTGAGGTGGTGGTTACCTTGCCATGAGCGACTGGTTGAATAATAAGCTGGATAAAAAGGCCCCGAAGCGTTCTTCAAAAAAGGCGCAAGGTGCTAAACCAGCAGGTAAACAAGCTAAACAAATTGCTAAACCCAGCTTTAATCGCTGGCGTTTTCAGTTTGTGGTTGCCTCTTTGGCAGTGGTGCTGGGCGTATTAGTGTCCAGAGCGGCGTATTTGCAGATTATTCAACCGGAACGTTTGATCAAGGAAGGGGACAACCGCACGGTTCGTGTTAAAAAGTCATCGGTTCAACGGGGAATGATCACCGATCGTAACGGCGTTGAACTCGCGGTTAGTGTACCAGTGCAGACCATCTGGGCAGATCCCAAACGCGTACTAGAATACCCGGAATTTGACACTGACGTTCGCTGGAAAGCCCTTGCTAAAGTGTTGCAAATGGAAGAAAGCGAGTTGTTGGCACGCATTACCAACAACCACAAAAAGCGCTTTATCTACCTGAAACGTAAAACGAACCCTGTCGTTGCCGATTATGTTGAGCAATTACGTATTCCAGGCGTCCGCCTGCGTGAAGAATCCAAACGTTATTACCCTGCGGGGGAAATCACGGCTCATGTTGTGGGTTTCACCAACATCGATGGTAAAGGTATCGAAGGCATCGAGCTTCGCCATAATGACTGGATGGTAGGCACACCGGGTAAACGTAAAGTCATTAAAGATGCCAAAGGCCGTGAAATTGAAGTTTTGGAAGAGTTTAAAGGGGCGGCACCAAAAGACGTTCAGTTAACAATTGACCAAAGAATTCAAGCGGTGGTTTATCAGGAACTGAAAAAAGCGGTTCAAACATTTGAAGCGGCATCGGGCAGCGCCATTGTTGTCGACATTGAAACGGCGGAAGTACTGGCGATGGTTAACAGTCCTTCGTTTAATCCGAACAATCGTCGAAACGTACCAATTCATCGATTTCGAAATCGTGCCATTACCGATACGTTTGAGCCGGGCTCAACCATGAAGCCGTTATCTGTTATTAACGCTTTAGATTATGGATCTTACGGTACATTAGATTTAGTGGATACTTCTCCGGGTTATATGCGTCTGGGTGGTCGCCGTATTTCAGACCCTAGAAATCGTGGCATGATGAGTTTGGCGGATGTACTAAAATACTCATCCAACATGGGCTCAACCAAGCTGGCGTTATCTACGCCAAAAGAGTCATTTTTAAGTCTGTATTATCGTATGGGATTAGTGGATTCCAGCGGTATTGATCTGGTAGGTGAAAGCACAGGTTTGTTTAACGACGCGAGACGTTGGTCTGACAGTGAAATCGCAAGTTTATCGTTTGGTTACGGCATTTCTGTAACGGCTGCACAGCTTGCGAGAATGTATACCACGATTGGAGCGGGAGGCATCAGTCGTCCGCTTTCTATCGTAAAAACCGCAACGACTAAACCTGAAGAACGCATTATTTCTAAAGACATCGCTATGGACGTGATCAACATGATGGAAAGCGTGATCAGCACCGATGGTTCAGGCAAAAATGCGACAGTGAAAGGTTATCGTTTAGCGGGCAAAACTGGTACAAGCCAAAAGGCGACCGCGGGTGGTTACGGACACGACTATGTTAATGCATTTGCAGGCATAGGACCTGTTTCGGAACCAAGAATAGCGGCGGTTGTCGTAATTAATGATCCTAAAGGTGATTATTATTATGGTGGTGAAACCGCAGCACCAACGTTTGGTAAGGTTATGCAGGAAACACTCAGAATGTTAAACGTCGCGCCAGATGCTAATGGTGAGCACCAAATCCAACTCGCGGATATCAGACGGAAGTCCAGCAATGTTAACTAGTTGGCAAGAAGTTCAGCAACAGCTTGAAAGTTCTGGTATCGCACTAGAACCAAATGCGAAGTTGACCCAAGACAGTCGCCAGTTATTTGCTGGCGATTTGTTTGTTGCGATCCGTGGTACTGAGCTAGATGGTTCTAAGTTCATTCCACAAGTTCTGGAAAAAGAAGCTTCTGTCATTTTGGTGTCTAGCCAATGTGAGCCTCAAAATTATCAAGATCTTGAACTAGGCAAGACGTCTCTATTTGTCATTGAAAATCTGGAATTTCGATTGCCGGAAATTGCCAAGGCGTTTTACCTAGGTGAGTCTGGGCATCTGCCTGTTCTTGGAGTAACGGGGACCAATGGCAAAACATCCATTTCCTACATGTTGGCGCAAATGTTCAGAGCGAATGATGGCTCGGAAATCGGCGTAATAGGTACCATGGGTATTGGCAGCATTGACGATCTGAAACCCAGCAACAATACAACGCCAGGCGTGACAGACGTTTACCGAATTTTCCGTGACTTCAAACGCGATGAGAAACATCAGTTTTCCGGCGTCATCATGGAAGTGTCGTCTCATGCCTTACAGCAAAACCGTGTTAAAGGCGTCAATTTTGACGTTGCTATCTTCACCAACTTGACGTTGGATCATTTGGATTACCACGGGACCATGGAAGAGTACTTTTTGGCGAAGACCAAACTGTTTACCGAGTATGCACCCAAAAATGCCATCGTTAATTTTGATGATGAATACGGCCGCAGACTGACCAATATGGTCAATCCAAAAAGCAGGCTTGTGGTTTATGGCCAGAATGAACAGGTTAAAACCTTTTCAGAATATGTCTTTATCGAATCTTTTGAATGCCACTCGGGTGGTTTGCAAGTATCTCTTGAATGGCAATTTGATAGTCAGAAGGAATCAGTCAAATTGGATTTGCCTATTTATGGCGAATTTAACTGTTCAAACCTTGCGGCTGTGTTTGCATCAGCAAAGGCCATGGGCTGGCATTTACCGAGCTGTCATTTTTCTCGTTTGACCTCAGTGCCGGGCCGTTTAGAGCTATTTACCAAACCTCATATGCCAGTAGCGATTGTCGATTATGCGCATACGCCAGATGCACTGGAGCAGTCATTAGCAGGTGTGAGAGCACATTTATCTGGTCGCTTATTCCTTATATTTGGCTGTGGCGGTGATAGAGATTCGACAAAACGTCCAATAATGGGGAAAATTGCGGAGTCCATGGCGGACATCGTTATTGTGACCAATGATAACCCTCGGACTGAGGCGCCTGCCGCCATCGTTGAAGACATTAAAAATGGTTTTCAACATCCTAAAAAGCATCGAGTGATTTTTGACAGAAAAGAAGCAATTCGTTTTGCGCTTCAGCATGCCGCTGAAGATGATGCAATTCTGATTGCTGGCAAGGGTCACGAAACTTACCAAATTATCGGGCAGCGCGTCATCGATTATGACGAACGTGAATTTACCAAAGGCACGCTGCTTGTTTTGAGCCAACAGGCCATTGACCAAAAGGTACAAACCAATGATTAAAGCCGATTTAAACTGGATGAGTGAAGCACTTAATACACAGGTACAAAAAGCCAGTGACAGTGAGAAATTGTTATCGGTTAAACAAATTTCTACCGATAGTCGAACTATCGAAGATGGCCAGGTATTTCTGGCATTAAAAGGTCCAAATTTCGATGGTCACAAGTTTGTGCAACAGGTGGCAGATAAAGGCGCTATCGCGGTTGTTGTTGATCATCTGGTAGATGTCGATATTCCTCAACTTGTTGTTCCCAATACCTTAAAAGCACTTGGTGCGTTAGGTGCCGCTGTCGCTCGCGAAGTGAACGCAAAAACCATCGCTGTTACTGGTAGCGTGGGTAAAACGTCGGTCAAAGAAATGTGCGCCGCTATCTTAAAAGAGAAAGGTCAGGTATTGGCCACTGCTGGGAATTTTAATAACGAAATTGGCGTACCTTTAACTCTGTTGCGTTTAGAAAAAACACACGAATATGCAGTTATCGAACTCGGTGCAAACCATGTAGGCGAAATCGCTTACACCACAGATTTAACACGACCTGATGTGGCGGTATTAAACAATGTTGCAGAAGCGCATCTGGAAGGGTTTGGCGATATTTTTGGTGTGGTTCGAGCGAAAGGCGAGATATTTGGTGGCCTGCCAAAAGACGGCGTAGCCATAGTTAACGGCGATTCTGATTATAAACAGCAGTGGCTAGATGCGTTAGACAAGCGTTTTACTGGCACGAAAGGTCAAACCATACAGTTTTCGTTAAACAATTCCGGACAAGATTCTGGGGATTACTTTGTGGCGCAAAATGTAAGTTTGGACTCAACGGGTTGCGCTTTGTTTGAACTTAAGTTTCAGGAGCAGGTAAGTGAAATTAAGTTGGGGGTTCCTGGGACGCATAACGTCGCAAACGCGTTAGCCGCCGCCGCAGCTTGTTATGCCATTGGCGCGACGTTTGATGAAATCAAACAAGGCCTGATGAACATGGACGCGGTAAAAGGTCGCGTTAATCTTAATCCGGTTAGTGACAAACTCTTAGTTATAGATGACAGCTACAACGCCAATGTGCAATCGGTAAAGGCGGCCATCGATTTGCTGACCAGTTATCAGGGAAATCGAATTTTGGTTTTAGGGGATATGGCGGAATTAGGCCATGAATCCAGAAGGTTACATCAGGAAGTGGGAGAATACGCCTTGGAGATGGGTATTGAACACTTGTACAGTTTCGGCGTATTGAGTCAATGTGCATCAAGTGTATTTGAGCAAGCCGGGACGCACTTTTCATCCAAGCAATCGCTGATTGAGCAGATCAATCAACAGATAGCAGAATCGTCATCATCAACGACAGTGTTAATCAAAGGATCGAGAAGTGCAAAAATGGAATTAGTAGTGCAGCAGCTAGTCGAAGATAACAGTAAATAAACAACAAATAAGAAAAATAAAGGCAGAAATTTATGTTAGTTTGGTTAGCGGAGTATTTGACCCAATTTTACAGCGGGTTCAACGTCTTTTCTTATCTTACCTTCCGCGCCATTTTAAGCGTGTTAACCGCTATGGGCTTGTCCTTGTATTTTGGCCCTAAGCTGATTCGTCGTTTGCAAAAAATGCAGATTGGCCAAACCGTACGTGACGATGGTCCTGAAAGCCACTTTTCTAAAGCTGGCACGCCAACTATGGGCGGCATACTGATCCTAGGCGCTATCGTGTTTTCAACGTTAATGTGGGCTGACCTAAGTAATAAGTACGTCTGGGTTGTTATAACCGTGGTTGTTGGTTACGGCATCATTGGGTTTGTTGACGATTATCGCAAAGTGATACGTAAGGACAGTGCGGGACTTATTGCCCGCTGGAAATACTTCTGGCAGTCGGTTATTGCTATCGGTGTTGCGTTTTATCTTTATTACACGGCGCAGCAACCTGAAGAAACCGCTTTGTTAGTTCCATTTTTCAAAGATGTTATGCCGCAATTGGGCTTGATGTATCTTTTGGTTGTTTATTTCACTGTCGTGGGCACCAGTAATGCGGTTAATCTGACTGATGGGCTAGATGGTTTGGCGATAGTACCTACGGTAATGGTTGCAGGTGCTCTAGCGTTATTCGCTTACGTCACCAGTAACGTGAACTTTTCTGAATACTTACATATTCCTTATATCCCTCAGGCGGATGAACTCACTATCGTTTGTACGGCCATTATTGGAGCAGGTTTAGGATTCTTATGGTTTAACACTTATCCGGCTCAGGTTTTCATGGGTGATGTGGGCTCTCTGGCATTAGGCGGCGCACTTGGCATCATTGCGGTCTTGGTAAGACAAGAGTTAGTTCTGATCATCATGGGCGGTGTGTTTGTAATGGAAACCTTGTCGGTGATCCTGCAAGTTGGTTCATACAAGTTACGCGGTGAACGCGTGTTTAAGATGGCACCTATTCATCACCATTATGAACTAAGCGGTTGGCCTGAACCGAGAGTTATCGTCCGTTTTTGGATCATCTCTCTGGTTTTAGTATTAATCGGTATTGCGACCTTAAAAATTCGTTAATAACAAGCTCGGTTAAATAAGAAGTTACGTTAATTATGGCAGTGAATTCTAATCAAACGCTCAATCAGATGCGGAACTCCAAAGTGGCAGTAGTCGGTTTGGGGCTTACGGGGTTGTCTGCCATAAAGTATTTGTTGCGACACCAAATCAAGCCCGATGTATTTGATAGCCGTGAACACCTGATTATGGCCGAAGATCATAAAGATCTTATTGGTGACTTAAATTGTCAGCTCGGTGAGTTTTCAGATAATCAATTTAATCAATATGATTTCGTCATTGTAAGTCCAGGCATTAGTTTGGCGACCCCCGCTTTAGCAAAGGCATTGCGTGAAAACGATAATGTATTCTGTGATGTTGAGTTATTTGCCCGAGTCAATCAAAAACCCGTGTTGGCTGTTACTGGTTCCAATGGTAAATCCACCGTTGTGGCCTGGTTAGAGCATTTTCTAAATAGTATTGGGAAAAAAGCGGTAGCCTGTGGTAACTACGGCGTTCCGGTACTTGATGTTATTGATGAAGAGTACGATGTGTTCGTTTTGGAGTTGTCGAGTTTCCAACTTGAGTCGACAAACTCGTTAGTCTGTGAAGCGGCATGTGTACTGAATGTTACCGAAGATCACTTAGACCGATACGAATCATTCCAGCATTATAGTGACGCGAAAAACAGAATTTATAAACACGCGAAAAAGTGTTTGTATAACAATAACGACTTTTCCACCAAACCACTTATTAGTCATGACAATGTTGAGTCTTTTGGTAGTTCAGAAGTTTGTTTGGACTCTAATTGTTGGCGATATGATGAGAGGACACAGAGTCTTTTCTTAAATGACAGAGAGTTATGCAACTTTAAGGACTTTTCCGTTGCGGGTTCTCACAATGCGTTAAATGCGTTGGCTGTAATGGCGTTGTTAAATGCGCTAGATATCGACCTTGTAAAACACATAAAGAATTTGTATTCGTTTGCGGGATTGCCCCACCGTTGCCAGTTAATCGCGACTCACAATGATATTCGATTTGTTAATGACTCAAAGGCGACAAATGTCGGTTCTACAGAGGCCGCATTAGTTGGATTGGCGACGGACAAAAACATCGTTTTGATCGCGGGTGGAGACGCCAAAGGCGCGGACTTATCTGAGTTATCTGGCTTGATACAGTCTCGTGTGAAGAAGGTTGTTGCGTTTGGCAAAGACGCAGCGCAATTTTCTGGTTTTGTTGAGCAAGAAAACTTAACTCTAGTGATAGAGCTAAAAGACGCAGTTAACAAAGCCATCAGCGTTGCAAGTTCGGGCGATATTGTGTTGTTGTCACCAGCGTGCGCCAGTATTGATATGTTTAAAAACTATCAGCAACGAGGCGAGTTATTCAAACAATACGTAACAGAGTTTGCTCAAGGCGGTGAATTGTGAACCGTATTGGATTTGGATTGGTCAGTCTAGCGAATAGTCGCAACAAGTTATCTGCCGAACCTGCGCCGTATGATCGTGGTTTGTTGTTTTTGGTTCTGGCTTTGATGTGTTTTGGCTGGGTTATGGTGATTTCCGCATCCATGCCGGTGTCTGAAAAGTTGTATAACAACGAATTTTACATTGCGATAAAACACGCGTTTTTTATCTTTGCTGCTACTAGCGCAATGATTGTCACGCTATTTTTCAGAATGGAGTGGTGGCAAAAGTTCAACATGGAGCTTTTGTTTGTCGCGTTTGTGCTTTTGGTTTTGGTGCTTGCCGTTGGCAATACGGTAAATGGTAGCCGCCGCTGGTTACCGCTTGGCATCTTTAATCTACAAGCTGCGGAAGTGGCAAAGCTGTTTTTCTTTAGTTTCTTGGCGGGTTATCTCGTTCGTCAACATCAACAATTGCATGACAATGTTTTGGGTTTTGCTAAACCTCTGGTGATCTTCTTTGTGCTTGCCATTTTGTTATTGATGCAACCGGATCTCGGTACCGTGATTGTGATGTTTGTTACTACTGTAGCTTTGTTGTTTTTGGCGGGGGCCAAGCTCTGGCAGTTCTTTGCATTAATAGCCGCGGGCGCGTTTGCGGTCTTTAGTTTGATTATCTTAGAGCCGTATCGAATGCGCCGCGTGGTTTCTTTTTTAGATCCTTGGGCTGACCCATTTGGCAGTGGTTACCAGCTAACTCAATCATTAATGGCTTATGGTCGTGGCGACTGGTTGGGATTAGGACTTGGCAACAGTATTCAGAAACTCGATTATCTGCCTGAAGCGCACACCGACTTTATCGCCGCCGTAGTAGCCGAAGAGTTAGGATTTGTGGGGCTGAGTGTCCTTGTAATCGGCATGGCATTATTGGTTTTCAAGATATTAAAAATCGGCCAAAAAGCAATGGAAAAAGAACAACATTTTAATGGTTTTTTTGCTTACGCCATTGGCATCTGGATAGCGTTTCAGGTGTTTGTGAACATTGGTGCGAGTTCTGGAATGTTGCCGACTAAAGGTTTAACGCTGCCGTTTATTTCATACGGTGGTAGTAGTTTGATTGTTTTTGCCGTTGCCATAGCGGTGGTATTAAGAATCGATTATGAATTAAGAGAACAAAACCCTGACGATTATTATTTAGCGGAGGCCGCCAATGACAAAGGCTAAAACCGCACTTATTTTGGCAGGTGGTACAGGCGGTCATATTTTTCCCGGCCTGGCGCTGGCACAGGAACTGAAGTCACTTGGCTGGCATGTTGAGTGGATGGGGACTGCGGATAGAATGGAAGCTGACATTGTTCCCAAACATGATATTCCGATTCACTTTATCGATGTGAAAGGCATTCGTGGCAATGGTTTAATTCGAAAATTAAAGATGCCACTGATGTTGATCAATGCGTTAAGACAAGCGCGTAATATCATCAAAAAGGTAAAACCTAATATTGTAATTGGGTTTGGTGGTTATGCTTCAGGCCCCGGCGGCATTGCGGCAAAAACCATGGGCGTGCCATTAATGATCCACGAGCAAAATGCCGTACTCGGTATGACAAACCGTTGGTTGAATAAGGTTGCTAATAAAACGCTTTTGGCTTTTCCACTAACGAACAAAAGCACGCAAGTTGACGCCGAAGTGGTGGGTAATCCGGTACGTACGGCGATTTCAGAATTGGCATCACGAAATAAAAAGAATTTAGATAAGGAACAAAACCTAAATATCCTTGTCATTGGTGGTAGTTTAGGTGCGCGAGTTTTAAATGAGTCTTTGCCCGAATTGTTCGACAAGCTTTCGCAAAATCATGAATTAAACGTACGCCACCAGACGGGTAAAGGTAATCAGTCGAAGGTAGAGCAAGCGTATGCAGCTAGACAGAATCAAGTTAAATCGCTGCTAGTTCAAGTAGATGAGTTTATTGATGATATGCCTGCTGCACTATTGTGGTCCGATTTGGTAATATGTCGCGCTGGTGCGCTAACCGTTTCAGAATTAGCGGCGTCTGGAAATGTTGGAGTCTTCATTCCATTGCCACATGCCGTTGATGATCACCAGACTGCGAATGCAAATTGGTTGGTGGATCAAGGAGCTGGTTTTTTAATACCGCAAACAGAATTAAAAGAAAAATTAGAACACGTATTAAGTGAGTTGTTGTTGAGTCCGACAGTCATAAATGACATGCAGGAAAAATCACGTTCAATGGCAAACTCGAACACTTTGCCCAGAATGGTGCAACTGTGTCAGGAATTGGAAGTAAGTAGTTGAGTATTCAAGATAATATCGTAAACCCGGCGATGAGGCGGTTACAGGTCATTCATTTTATCGGCATCGGTGGTGCAGGTATGGGTGGCATCGCGGAAGTTCTTATTAATGAAGGGTATAAAGTCACTGGTTCGGATATTAATCGCAATGCCGTTGTTGAGCGTCTAACTGGTTTAGGTGCGCAAATTAACATTGGGCATAAACCAGAAAATGTGGCGCAAGCGAGCGTCGTTGTCGTATCCAGTGCGATTGATGAATCCAATGTTGAGATCATTGCAGCAAGAGAAACGCGTACACCAATTGTTAGACGTGCAGAAATGTTAGCGGAATTAATGCGTTTTCGTTCGGGTATCGCGATTGCAGGTACGCATGGGAAAACCACAACAACCAGTCTTATAGCCAGCATCTTTGCTGAAGCTGAACTGGATCCAACTTTTATCATTGGCGGTTTGCTTAATAGTGCTGGCACCAATGCTAGGTTGGGAACCAGTCGATACTTAATCGCTGAAGCAGATGAAAGTGACGCGTCATTTTTGCATTTGCAGCCGATGATTTCAGTAGTTACCAATATCGAGGCCGATCATATGGAAACGTATGATGGTGACTTCGAGAAAATGAAAAAAACTTATGTCGAGTTTTTACATAATCTGCCGTTTTATGGATTGGCCACCATGTGTGGTGACGATCCAGTCATTCGCGAACTCATTCCATCGGTTGGCCGTCGTGTGGTGACCTATGGTTTTGAGCCTCACAATGATTATGTTATCTGCGATTTCAAACAAGAAGAAACACGCACCAGCTTTACGGTTAAAAATAACGGGACCTCTCTTCCGGTTACGCTTAATTTGCCAGGTAAACATAATGCTTTAAATGCAACGGCGGCGATGGCTGTCGCCCATGAAGAAGGCATAGACAACGAGCACATCGTCAGTGCGATGATGAAGTTTGAAGGCATAGGTCGACGATTCCAGCAATACGGTGACTTTGAAACTGGCCGTGGTTCAGTCAAATTAATGGATGACTATGGTCACCATCCCACTGAGGTGGCAGCAACGATTCAGGCGGTTAGAGCTGCCTGGCCAGAAAAACGAGTTGTGATGTGTTATCAGCCTCATAGGTATAGCCGAACTCGTGATTTATATGATGACTTCACCAAGGTTTTATCTCAGGTAGATTGTTTGTTGTTATTAGAGGTTTACCCTGCGGGCGAAAAGCCAGTTAGCGGAGCCGATAGTCGAAGTCTTGCGCAATCCATCAGACAAAGAAATTTAGTCGATCCTATTTATGTAGCTAAACCAGAAGAGTTACCTGCCGAGTTGGCTAATGTGATCCAAGATGGTGATGTGGTTATTACGCAAGGGGCGGGTAACATCAACTCTGTGATCAAAACGCTAATTAATTGTGAAATGAAAATCGATAAACTGGCGGAGGTTTCTAGTTTATGAGCGAAACCATGAAGCTCGACTTTGGCAAAGTTGCCGTTATGTTTGGCGGTAATTCCGCTGAACGTGAAGTGTCGTTAGATTCTGGTCAAGCGGTGTTAGAAGCGTTGCAACACAAAGGTGTAGATGCGCACAAATTTGACCCGAAAGAAACACCTGTAATCGAACTCCTTAATCAGGAGTTTGATCGTGTATTTATTGTATTGCATGGTCGCGGTGGTGAAGATGGAAGTTTGCAGGGCATGTTGAATTTGCTCGATATCCCATACACAGGCAGCGGCTCTCAAGGTTCAGCTTTCGCTATGGATAAAGTCCGTAGTAAATATTTGTTTTTAGGTGCTGAGCTGCCAAGTGCGCCGTTTTGTGTTGTTAATCGTCATAAGGCGTTTGATGCAGAATCGATATTGGCCAAGTTAAATGGCCATGTCATGGTCAAACCCGCCAATGAAGGTTCGAGCATAGGTATTAGTCAGGCAACGACGGTGTCTGAATTGCAACATGCTATCGGTGCGGCTTTTGAGTATGACGAGGACGTATTAGTCGAACAGTGGGTGACTGGCAGAGAAGTAACAGTTTCTATTTTAAACGGTGAGGCTTTGCCAATAATAGAGATGCGTACGCCGAGACAGTTTTATGATTACGATGCGAAGTACAAGAGTACAAATACAGAATACATTTGTCCTGCGCCATTAGATGAAATCTTGACCAAGCAAATTAAGGAAATAGCGGTATCTGCTTTTTCACTGCTGGGTTGCAGCGGCTGGGGACGAGTTGACTTTATTATCGATGAATCAGGCCAACCGAATTTGCTGGAAGTAAATACGGTTCCTGGGATGACCGTGACCTCGCTTGTACCTAAAGCAGCGAATGTTGCAGGTTTGAATTTTGAACAATTGGTATTGGCCATTTTACGGGGAAGCCTTGGGTGACCTCGGAATCGGTTAAAAAGTTAAAACAATCTGGCTTTTTAGTTGGAATTGTTTTCTTTATAACGGTGATTTTATTGCTCGTATGGGGGTATAATGGCCTGTTGAATTGGGCGCAAAATAAAAATGATGCGCCAATCAATCAGGTTGTGATCCACGGTGAGTTTGCTTATCTGGATAAAAAGCAACTGACAGAAAAGATTAAACAAAAACTTGATGGCAGCTTTTTCACATTGGATGTTGACCGATTAAGGGACAAGATAGAAGAAAACCCTTGGGTCTATGCGGCATCAATTAGAAAGGAATGGCCACGAAAAATTCATATTTTTGTGGTTGAACAAGATGTATTGGCAGTATGGAATAATGATTTACTGCTGAACAAGTTTGGTGACGTCTTTTATGCCGATGGCATTGAGGTCGAAGCTTCATTACCTAGGTTGTTTGGCCCGGAAGGTAATGAAAAGGACGTCTTAAAAGGTTATATGCAAATGCAGCATTTGCTGGAGTTGCACAAATTTAACATCAGTGAAGTGGTGTTGTCCGAGCGATACGCTTGGCAGTTATGGTTAGAAACCGGCATTCATTTAAATTTAGGCCGGTCAGACAAAATGAAACGGGTTCAAAGGTTTGTCGACCTGTTTCCATTATTGTCTGAGTATGGGGACAAGGATATTGCCCGAATCGATTTACGTTATGACATTGGGTTAGCAGTGGCATGGCGCGACAAAAACAATAAAGAAAGTTAAGTGCGATAAACAATATATGAGTTCAAGTGCGAAGGCCATTGACAGAAATTTAATCGTGGGTCTGGATATCGGAACATCCAAAGTGGCCGCGGTAGTAGGTGAAATCACGCCTGATCAACAGATCAGCATTGTTGGCGTGGGACATCATGACAGTCAGGGTATGGACAAAGGTGGCGTGAACGACTTGAACTTAGTAATAGGTTCGGTTCAGAGTGCAATCAACGAAGCTGAGTTGATGGCTGACTGCCGCATTTCATCTGTTTATCTGGCAATAAGTGGTAAACACATCTCTTGTCAGAATGAATCAGGTATGGTGCCAATCCATGATTCGGAAGTAACTTCCGACGATGTAGACAACGTTATTCATGCGGCTAAAGCGGTACCAATGGCAGCAGAACGCAAGATGTTACACGTTATGCCACAAGAGTTTTCTGTGGATATGCAAGAGGGCATAAAGAGCCCGGTTGGTATGTCTGGCGTGCGTATGGAAGCTAAGGTTCATATCGTAACCTGTTCCAATGACATGGCGAAAAACATCACCAAGTGTGTTGAACGCTGTGAATTAAAAGAAGATCAATTGATTTTTGGTGCGTTAGCCTCAAGTTATTCGGTATTAACCGACGATGAAAAAGAGCTGGGCGTTTGTGTTGTTGATATGGGCGGCGGTACCTTAGACATTGCTATCTATGCCAATGGTGCAATTAGACACTCTGCCGTATTACCAATTGCAGGCAATCAGGTTACCAATGACATTGCAAAGATTTTCCGTACGCCAATTAGTCATGCGGAAGACATAAAAGTTAAATACGGCGCCGCTTATCGTCAGTTGGCGAGCGTTGAAGATAATATAGAAGTGCCAAGTGTGGGCGGCCGTCCGGCACGCATCATGTCAAGGCATACCCTGGCCGAGGTTATTGAACCTAGGTATCAGGAAATTTTTGAAATGATTTTGGATGAGATTCGAAAATCTGGTTTTGAAGACCAAATTGCTGCAGGCATAGTTTTAACCGGAGGCACCGCGAAGATGACCGGTGTGGTTGATTATGCAGAGCAGGTTTTTCAGATGCCAGTTCGGGTTGGTACGCCAGTTGGCGTGAAAGGACTAACGGAATACGTACAGGACCCTAGTTATGCTACCGCCGTTGGTTTGTTGTTATACGGAATGGAAAAACAACAAAGCAGCGATGAAGAAAAACAACAAAGTTGGTGGCAAAGGGTTGCAAGTTGGTTCAAAGGCGAATTTTAAAGAATTTTTAGACGGAGAGTATGACAATGTTTGAATTGATGGATAATCATGACGAAGAAGCGGTCATTAAAGTATTTGGTGTAGGTGGCGGCGGCGGTAATGCTGTAGACCACATGGTAAAAGAGTCTATCGAAGGCGTTGAATTTATCGCAGCTAATACAGATGCACAGGCTTTACGTAAAGCACAAGCTAGCATGACGTTACAGTTGGGTAACGATGTTACTAAAGGATTAGGTGCTGGTGCTAACCCTGAAGTGGGACGCCAATCTGCAATCGAAGATAAAGATAATATTGCCGCAGCAATGCAGGGCGCTGATATGGTCTTTATTGCTGCAGGCATGGGCGGTGGTACAGGAACCGGTGCTGCCCCAGTTGTTGCAGAAGTAGCACGTGAACTTGGTATTTTAACGGTTGCAGTAGTGACTAAACCTTTTAACTTTGAAGGTAAAAAACGTCTTAACTACGCAGAGCAAGGAATTGCTCAGTTAGCCAATCACGTTGATTCACTGATCACAGTGCCAAACGACAAGTTATTGAAGGTACTTGGCCCTAAAACAAGTTTGTTAGATGCTTTTTCAGAGGCAAACAATGTGTTATTAGGCGCGGTGCAAGGTATCGCAGAGCTAATTACTCGTTCTGGTTTGATTAACGTTGACTTTGCAGACGTAAAAACCGTTATGTCTGAAATGGGCAATGCCATGATGGGTACTGGCGCAGCTTCAGGCCCTGATCGTGCTCAAGAAGCGGCGGAAGCGGCGATTGCATCTCCGCTTTTAGAAGATATCGATTTAGCTGGTGCTAAAGGTATCTTGGTTAACGTAACCGCGGGTATGGACTTAACTATTGAAGAGTTCGACACAATCGGTAACACAGTAAAAGCGTTTGCATCTGAAAACGCAACCGTTGTTGTTGGTACAGTAATTGACATGGAAATGGAAGATGAATTGCGCGTAACGGTTGTTGCGACAGGCATCGGCGGTGAAAAACGTGCAGATATTTCATTGGTTCAACCATCTCCAGTTGCAGCGACAGGTACTATGGGGGGCGTAGCGCAACCAGTTGCACAACCAAAACCTGCAGCTCAAGTTGCACCGGAACAACAAGCTTTATTAGAGCCTGAAGAAAAGAAAACGGAAGAAGAAAACTATTTCGATATCCCGGCTTTCTTGAGAAAACAGGCTGACTAAAAAATAAACGCTTGTTCGGTGGTCGGATATGTAGTAGGATCGCGCCAATTTCCGAGTTGAATTAACTAGATAGCGAGTATTTAGACAGAATATGATTAAACAACGTACTATCAAATCGCCAGTCACAAGTACTGGGATTGGATTGCACAAAGGTGAAAAAGTCACATTAACTCTTCGTCCTGCGCCGGAAAATACAGGTATTATTTTCCGTCGTGTTGACTTGACGCCTGTTGCCGAGTTTCCTGCTAGCCCAGAGTTGGTTGGTGATACTCAGATGTGTACGTGTTTAATCAACGATCAGGGACAGCGTCTGTCTACTACCGAACACCTTATGGCTGCGGTTGCGAGCCTTGCTATTGATAATTTGATCATCGAAGTTGATGCGGCTGAAATTCCAATTATGGATGGCAGTTCATTGCCTTTCATCTACTTGATGCAGCAAGCAGAAATTGTTGAACAATCTAGCTTACGTCGTTACATCAAGATCACTAAACCAGTTCGTGTTGAGATTGGTGATAAATGGGCAGAGTTACGTCCATATGACGGTTTTAAAATTGATTTTGAAATCGAGTTTGAACATCCAATCATCTCTCAGTCTAAACAAAGAATCAGTTTAGACGTAACGGCCGATTCTTTTATGAAGCAAATTAGCCGTGCAAGAACCTTTGGTTTCATGCGTGACATCGAGTATTTACGTGCAAATAATTTGGCACTTGGTGGCAGCATGGATAATGCGATTGTTCTTGATGAATATCGTGTGTTAAATCCAGATGGTCTGCGTTATGACGATGAGTTTGTTAAGCATAAGATTCTTGACGCAGTAGGCGATCTTTATATGGCGGGGACGCCATTGCTTGCTGAATTTGTTGCATTTAAATCGGGTCATGATTTGAACAACAAAGTATTGGTTGAGCTGATGAAACAGCAAGATTGTTGGGAATACGTCACCTTTGGTGAGGAAGCGCCGGAGTGGGCTGGCGAAATTGCTCCCGCACACGCTTAGATATTTCAAAAGAAAAACGCAGCTTAGGCTGCGTTTTTTTATGGCTGAAATTTAATAATGAGTCTGACTTAATACAAAACCCTACAATAATTCGTAACACTATCTTTACAGAACGTAAAATACGGGTCGAAACACTGTTGTAATAGGCATTTCCGGTACGTAAATTATTCTTTCCTAAATCTCTCTAGCCCTTATTTATCAAGGGATTCAATAATTTTTTTGCTTTGATATATTTGCTCTCACGGTAAACACTGATTAATTTTATTAATTGGTTAACAAAAACAAAGACGTTAAACGGCAAGGTCGATTTAACTAATCTAATATTCACTGACTAATAAAATAGTGAAACGTTAAGAGGAAAAAACAGTGGCAGATTTATTTGAAAATCCAATGGGACTAGACGGTTTCGAATTCGTTGAGTTCTGTGCTCCGGAGAAAGGCATTCTAGAAACGGCTTTTGAAGCTATGGGCTTTACTAAAGTTGCACGCCACAAGTCTAAAGACGTTGAATTATGGCGCCAAGGTGACATTAACTTTATTACTAACTATGAAAAAGGCAGTCACGCAGATTTTTATGCAGAAGAGCACGGCCCGTCTGCTTGTGGTTTAGCATTTCGTGTTAAAGATGCACAATTTGCTTACTCAGAAGCGTTGAAAAAAGGCGCTCAACCAGTTCAAATTGAAACGGGTCCAATGGAACTTCGTTTGCCAGCAATTAAAGGTATCGGTGGTGCAACATTATACTTGATCGACCGTTACACAGATACAAACACCATCTATGACATCGACTTCAACTGGATTGAAGGTGTTGACCGTCATCCTGAAGGTTGTGGTTTCCACACTTTAGATCACTTAACTCACAACGTATACCGTGGTCGCATGGACTACTGGGCGAAGTACTACGAAGATCTATTTAACTTCCGTGAAATTCGTTATTTCGACATTAAAGGTGAGTACACAGGTCTTTTATCTAAAGCAATGACAGCACCTGATGGCAAGATCCGTATTCCTCTAAACGAAGAAGCTGCTGGCGGCGGCGGTCAAATCGAAGAATTTTTGATGCAGTATAACGGTGAAGGTATCCAGCACATCGCGTTTGCTTGTGACGATTTGATTTCTTGTTGGGACAGATTGAAAAAACAAGGTGTTAAGTTCATGACTGCGCCTCCTGCGACTTATTACGAAATGTTGGAAGAGCGTCTACCTGGTCACGGTGAGCCAGTAGATCAATTGCAGCCTCGTGGTATCTTATTAGACGGCACGACTGAAGGTGGCACGCCTCGTCTATTGTTACAAATCTTCTCGGAAACAACCTTAGGCCCTGTGTTCTTCGAATTCATCCAGCGTAAAGAAGATGATGGTTTCGGTGAAGGTAACTTCAAAGCCTTGTTTGAGTCTATCGAACGTGACCAGTTGGCACGTGGCGTAATTGGTGACGAATAGTCACCATTTAGCTTGTAAGGAGCGGTTATGAAAACCTTAGGTATTCACCACGTTGCTTATCGTTGTATCAACGCAAAGCAAACGATGGAATTTTATCGTGATTTATTAAATATGGACTTCATGTTAGCGATTGCTGAAAATGAAGTACCATCGACAAAAGAGCCAGATCCGTATATGCACATCTTTATGGATGCGGGTCGTAAGAATGTATTGGCGTTTTTTGAACTGCCAAATTCTCCAGCTATGGGGCGTGATGAACAGACTCCAGAGTGGGTTCAACACATCGCGTTTCAGGTTGAGTCGATGGACGATTTATTAGCAGCCAAAGAGCGCTTAGAAGCGGCAGGTGTCGATGTTTTAGGTCCGACCGATCACACTATCTTTAAGTCTATTTACTTCTTTGATCCAAACGGTCACAGAATTGAACTGGCGGCTAACACTGCCAAACCTGGCATGTTAGAAGAGCTAAAACGTGTTTCTGTGGACATGCTTGAAGAGTGGGATAAAACAAAAAAAGCGCCTAATCACGCAGCTTGGTTGCACAACGGCGAAGACTTCAAGTCTAACTAAACTAATAAGAACTGGCATTTAGGGTCAAATTGAACTTAAATGCCAACATCACATTTCCGTTACTGAGTAATCGGTAGCAACACTTAACGGGATTTATTAATGAAATTAGCAAGTTTAAAAGCTGGTCGCGACGGCAAGTTAGTTGTTGTAAATAGCGCATTAACTAAAATGACTTCAGCGACGGATATCGCTGCAACTATGCAACAAGCGTTAGACAATTGGGCGGAAGTTGAACCTCAATTAAAAGCACGTTTTGCACAATTAGAATCTGGTGATATCGCTGGTGAAAACTTCGAGCAAAGTGCCTGTGCTTCACCATTACCACGTGCTTATCAATGGGCCGATGGTAGTGCTTACGTAAACCACGTTGAATTGGTTCGTCGTGCACGTAATGCGGAGATGCCAGCCAGTTTCTGGACTGATCCTTTGATGTATCAAGGTGGCTCAGATACTTTCCTTGCACCACATGATCCGATCATAATGCCACAAACAGAAGGTTTTGGTGTTGACTTTGAAGGTGAAGTCGCGGTTATCACTGATGACGTACCTATGGGCGTATCCGCAGAAGACGCATTACAGTACATTCGCTTAGTAATGATTGTAAATGACGTGTCTTTACGTGGTCTCATCCCGAATGAACTAGCTAAAGGTTTTGGTTTCTTCCAATCTAAACCTTCAAGTGCATTCAGTCCTGTGTGTGTTACTCCAGAGCAACTGGGTGATAATTGGGCGGATGGTAAGTTATCATTGCCATTAGTATCACACTTAAACGGTGACATGTTCGGTAAGCCTGAAGCTGGCGTGGACATGACATTCCACTTTGGTCAGTTGATTGCACATGCTGCTAAGACACGTCCTCTATGTGCTGGCTCTGTAATTGGTTCTGGTACGGTTTCTAATAAAATGGAAGGTGGTCCAGGAAAACCAGTTGCTGAAGGTGGTGTGGGGTATTCTTGTATTGCTGAGATCCGCATGATCGAGACGATTGAAAACGGCAAACCTAGCACTGGCTTTATGCAGTTTGGCGATAAAATCCAAATCGAAATGTTTGACAAAGACGGTCAGTCGATCTTTGGTCAAATCAACCAAGTGTTAACTGAGCAATAATTCGATTTAATGAAGAAAAGCCCGCAACTTTTGCGGGCTTTTTTTTGGGTTTTCAATAGCGAGGCTCGCAGGGAAATCTTGCAGTGAACTTTGCCATCCCAACCAGACTTGACTACGCTAAGTGCAAACGTATCTAAAATGTTACTGAAATATGAGCATGTAAAGGGATTGTTAACTCGGTTAAATTGACCAGAAGTACAATACTGTGTAGTGTTCTTACTTTCAAAATCTCTATTTATATTATCACCTTATATAAGAATATGTGCTTGAGTTCATTTGCTATGGGGGATAAAAGGCAAGGAAATGAAGGTATCTACAGAATATCTGATTGAACTGTTGCAGGCGAGCAGCGATTTTAGCCACCTGCAAATGGAAGTTTTAGAGGCGCTAGCTAAAGCTCTGGAAGTCGTCACCGTAAATGGCGGCGAAATGGTCCTAAAAGAAGGTGAATCATCCGATTCCATGTTTATCCTTGTTCGAGGTCGACTACGTGTCTCTCGAATTGATAAAAATGGCAATCGACTATTATATAACGAAGTTTTACCGGGCGACTGTGTTGGCGAAACTGGCATGATCTTATGTCAGAATCGTACCGCTGACATTACGGCCATGCGAGAGTCTCAACTTGCTGTGCTAAATGCTGAGAGTTTTGAAAGACTGATAGAGCAATATCCATTACAACTAAATCGGGCGTTTTCTCAAGCGATTTATCGCCACTTACGACATGATCGTCGAGTCACTGAAAGAAGGCGTGCACAGAGCTTTTTTGTTATTCCCCTGCACTCTACGGTTGATGCAGATACCTTTGCCGAGCAGTTTAAAAACAGTCTACTCGAGCATGGTGATACGGAAGTTATTGATACTACAGGTGTTAATTTTGATCTAGGCGGAAGCCCCGCACACGACTTGGATGAAGCTGAAGCCAAAAGAGACTTTTTGATCTTTAAGGCGCAGTTCGGTAGTGAAGAGTTAGCAAGTACAATTCAGCATGCCGATCAGGTTGTATTTGTTGCAGATGGCAATGCGTCGGCAAAAATAACTGAGTTAGAGCTGAAGCTGGCAGAATCGGTCGACTTGGAACTTATTCGTCGACACTTGGCTTTGGTATACCCAGAGGATACGCAGTATTGTGGCGACCGACTGGAATGGAACCGTGAAAGAAATGTCGAAAGGGTGTATCCGGTTAAACTTGCTCAACTGAGTGACTTTGCAAGACTTTCACGATTTTTGTTATGCAAGGCGGTCGGCGTAGTTCTCGGAGGAGGCGGAGCTCGAGGTTTTGCACATTTGGGAATTCTAAAAGCATTTGAAGAGTCAGGCATCCCTGTAGATATCGTCGGCGGAAACAGTATGGGAGCCTTAATTGGTGCCTGTTATGTTGCAGGCATACCGCGAGAATCTATTCACAAAGAAATCCTTAAGTATTCAAAAGGCGGGATGAAACTAACATTCCCGCTTGTCTCTCTTATGTCGAATAAGAAACTTCAAGGCGCTTTTCAGGAAGCATTGGGCAACATAGACATTCAAAGACTGTGGGTGCCTTATTTTGCGGCGGCATGTAATCTAACTACTGCAGACACTTTAGTTTTAAGTGAAGGTCCGCTTTGGCAGGCTGTCCTAGCCAGCAACTCTCCTGCTGGGTTGTTCCCGCCTGTAGTGGTTGATGGTCAGTTATTGGTGGACGGTGCTATTTTAGAAAACGTACCAGTTCAGGCGATGCGCCAGAGGTTATCTACCGCACTTGAGCGCCGCCGTGGTAATGGTGCCATTATTGCGATAGACGTCGATGTGAAAGAAGCATTTGAAGTCAACAAGGAAGTCACTTCTTTATCGGCCTGGGACAAACTTAAATCTCATTTTGAAAAGAAAAACGACGCTCTGCCTGGCATTGTGGATATATTGATGCAAGTTGCCCACATAGGTGGGTTGGCTCAGAGACAGCGGACAAAATTTTCAGCAGATATTTATTTTGAACCTCCCTTGGGGAGCTTTGGAATGATGGATTACAAGAAGGCAGAAGATATCATTGAAGTTGGGTATAAATACGCAATGGAACAAATAAGTCACATTCAAGAGAGTCTGAAATAGGAGAGGAATGTCTCGTTTACCCTTTTCCATAAGTCAAAAAGATGTATGGACGGAGCTTCGCGCATGGTCAAACAGTTGCCACCTGAACATAGGTGGCATCTCTCGCATAAATGGCCATATCGATATCGGTATTTTTGAACAGGCATTGCATAACCTAATTAAGGAAAATGATGCGCTACGATTAGTTCCGACGTTAGAAGGCGCTCAAGTCCTTTTAGACGACTTTCAAATACCGTTGGTGCATAAGGACTTTTCAAGCTCTCAATCACCATTAGAATCAGCCATTGAATGGCAAAATAATTGGATGAAGGAACCATTTGAAGTTGGTGAAAGACCTCCAATTCGTTATGCATTACTATCTGTTTCTGAAGATACGCACTTTTGTGTAATTCAGAGTTTGCATATCGCGATGGATGGATGGAGTGTTTCTAAAGCGGAGCAAAAACTTGGCCAGCATTATACGGCCCTTCTTACTGGTGATAATTCGGTCATTGAAACTAGCAGAAGTTATCAGGATTTCATCGAAGATTCCCTTAAGTACAAATCCAGCAAAGTTTTTGAAAAAGATAAAGCATACTGGGAGTCCAGTTTCACAGAGTTGCCAGAGCCTGTTTTTGATGTCAGGTACAACTTGTCTCAAACTTCAGGCATAGCAAAGGCAAATATCGAAGTTTGTGACATAAACAGGCAGCTAATCAACGATTTGAAACAACTGGCCGCTGACAATAAGTGTACGTTATTCCATTGTTTTTTAGGCCTGTTGGCAATATACATCAACAAGAGCCAGCATCGGAATGAGTTTGTTATAGGCTTGCCAAGTTTGAACCGTGGCGGCGGTAAATATAAATCAACACTGGGTATGTTTGTTGGTGTTATCCCGGTCAAGATAATGGTAGAAGACGACGCGACACCGGCAGAAATTATCAATGATATTTCAAAATCTTTGAAAAAAGCTTACCGTCACGCTAAATATCCGCTCAGTGAACAGTTTCGACGCTTGAAAGCCATTCAACAAGGTAGAGATAGACTGTTTGACGTTATTTTTTCTTTTGAAGATTTTGTTTTTGAGAAGCAATATGGTGAAGCCACAGTAGGCGCGACTAATCAAACGTTTTCAGGGTTTAGTCGATACCCCTTGGCTATTTCAGTGTGTGATTTTGTTGGCGAAACGAATGCTGAAATGGTCTTAGAAGGAAATGAGCAATACTTCTCATCTGCGGAAACACAATTGATTGGCCAGCGATTATTATTTTTAGGTCGCCAGATCTTAACCAGTTATGAACAGCCCATTAGCTGTCTGTCGATTAATACTAAACATGAGCAGCAAAGACTTATCACTTCTGGTTTAAGCCTCGCTTCCAACCCTCAGGCAGTGACGCCATTCTTCAAAATTATTGAACAAAAGGCTGAGCTGGATCCTAAAGCTGTTGCGTCGGTATGGCGGGGCGGAGCGCTAAATTATGGCGAGCTAATACATTGCGCTAAGCAACTGACAATCATACTTATAGAAAATGGAGTGCAATCCGGAGACGTTGTTGCCTTTGCACTGGAGCGTGGCGTTGAAGTTTTGATTACGCAATTAGCGTGTTCAATGATAGGGGCCGCTTTTTTACCGAATGATGTTGAAATTCCTCCAAATCGATTATCGGTGATCTTGCAGGAAAGCCACGCTAAGATTTTGTTGATAAATGAAGTCAACCGGGGAAGATTTACCGAAATAGACACACACCTTATATCGATTGGTTGTGAACAGTTACTAGTCAAAAAAGCGGATTTGTCTTCCTATTCCTCTGCGCAAATAAACGAGTTAGATACCGCCTATATTTTATTTACTTCAGGCACAACTGGTAAACCTAAAGGCGTTGCGGTTTCGCACCGAGCCTTGGCGTTAAGGCTTTCCTGGGTGGTCGAGAAGTGGGGGATTTCCTCAGCAGACCGTTCCTTACAGGCAACGCAGGTAAACTTCGATCCTGCATTGATAGAATTATTGGTACCACTTCTAAAAGGTGGGAGTGTTGCGTTTCCACCCGCAGGGCGATTGTTACCAGAATCTTTACCACAATATATGATTGAGTTCGGTGCGACCATGTTGGCGTTTGTGCCTTCGACGCTTACTCGATTCATGGATGGGGTAAAACACCCGAGCGATTTAAATTTAAGAATTTGTTGTTGCGGTGGAGAGATATTATCTCGAGAAGTGGCCAACCGTTTTGTTAATTTGACCAATGCGGTTTTATTTAACGTATATGGCCCGACAGAGGCGTGCATTTTTGCCACGAGCTGGCAGATTAAACAAAGTGAAAACCACTATAAAGCTTTACCCATCGGCGCTCCGTTAGCGGACAGCCAGATCTTTATTGTTGATAAACAAAACAGGCTATTGCCGTACGGCGTTGTAGGTGAAATTTGTATTGGTGGCGAAACGTTAGCACAGGGATACATTAATCAACCCGAAAAAACCGCTGTGAGCTTTATCGAAAGTGATTTGGCAGAGGGGCAAAGGTTGTACAAAACAGGTGATTTGGGCTGGTTGGATACCGACGGTATTTTGCACTTCTCTGGTCGTGATGACCGCCAGATCAAACTTCGAGGTTATAGAATTGAGTTAAATGAAATTGAAAATACATTGCTCAATCAGCCGAGTGTTTCGTCAGCTGCTGTAAAGTTGGTTGGTAGTGGTTCTAAAGCCGCGATTCATACTTGGTTAGAGTTGAAAAACCGCAGCGACTTGGAATTGGTTCGAAATAAATTATCAGGTCTTCTGCCAGATTACATGTTACCAAGTCGATATAACGTATTGGATTCCATGCCGCACACTGCTAACGGTAAAATTGATTACGATGTCTTGCCCAATACTGGTTATATTTCAGAACACAGAAGCTCACGACAGCCTGTCGGACGGTTAGAGATAAAAATACTGGCAATCTGGCAGCGCACCCTGAAACAGCCAGATTTAACCGTTTTGGATAACTTTTTTGAATTTGGTGGTGACTCGTTATCTGCTGTAGTTTGCTTGAATGAGATTGAAGAGATGTTGGGCAAACGGCTGTCTTTATACCAACTTGTTGAAAACCCAACTGTAGCAAGTTTGGCAGATTGCCTAGAGACTGCGCTAAATTTGCCTAAGTTACTGGTTAGCCTTGGAGATACCACTCGTAGTGTTAGTATGTACATTGCAGCATCGGGAAATGGCGATATGATGCGATTTACTGCATTAGCGAAGGCTATGCACGGGGTATGTGATTTGCACATGTTGCAACCTCCTGGTAATCAAATAGATATAGACATTCCTCAATTGGCCTCTTTGTATGCTAATAAAATTAAAGAACGTGGTGAGTCGGAAATTTATTTGGCTGGTTTTTCAGTCGGAGGTTTGGCTGCTGCAGAGACTGCACGATTACTGCAAAAAGAGAACATTAAAGTAAAAGAACTCATCATAGTCGACACCATCTTATTGCGTATGCCAAGAGTGGGATTGTGGATGTGGAAGTGTCTGGCAGCATTTTTAACAAAGTCGGGACCAAGAGCGAACCGTTTCTTTCCGAAGAAACTGGCGGGCACGCTAAAAGATAAAGGCCTATACATGCAGGTAAAAGCGATGCAAGAGTATGAACTTAGTCAATATCATGGTGACGCCATATTATTGAAGTCGTCGGCCTATCGCTATTTACAAGCATGGTTATTAGGGCGTTGGCGCAAGATCATTAAACCAAAGCCACTGGAGTTTCAAATAGAAACCTCCCACAGTCGCTTTTTTGAACCTGGTAATGTCGAAAAACTGGCGGAGATCCTACAACAGCGGATCACACGGTAATTTTGCAATGGACGCTGTTGTAACTTGGTAGTAGATACAAAAATGTCGGCAAATGCCGACATTTTTTTATTCGGAATTTGGTGAGGTTAATTGTGGCCTTACTTTCGCCAGGGAAACTTTATTGTCTTTGACTTCAATGATTTCTATCGGGTAGCCTGAAATTTGAATGGAAACACCCGTTTCAGGTATATCTTCCATTACTTCCAGTATTAGGCCATTAATGGTTTTTGGGCCATCGGTAGGAAGCGTCCAACTCATCTCTTTGTTAATATCTCGAATGGAAGCGCCACCGTCAATGACAAAACTACCGTCTTGCTGCTCTTCTAATTCTTCTGAGGTGTCGACTGCCATACCCGTCGTAAAATCGCCAACAATCTCTTCTAGGATATCTTCCAGTGTAAATAGGCCTTGAATGTCACCATATTCATCTACAACGAGACCAATACGCTCTTTGTTTTGTTGAAGCTTTTGTAACAATGTGAACAGAGAAGTGCCTTCAGGTGTGAAATAAATTTCTCTTACTGCTCGTAGAAGAGTTGATTTGCTGAAGTCTTCCTTCGCTAAAAGCCGAAGCGCGTCACGAACATGTATAAAACCAACGGCATCGTCAATGTTATCGCGATAAAGCAATAATCTGGTATGTTGTGCGTTGGTGAGACCTTTTAAAATATCTTTCCAGTCGGCGTTGATGTCCAACGCGTATATCTCATTTCGTGGCACCATGATGTCTTCAGCTTTAATGTTTTCAATATCAAGCAGATTCACCAACATATTTTGATGTTTGTCTTTTAATAAGCCGCCAGATTCATTTACCACTGTTCTTAATTCTTCGGAAGATAAGCTATGTTGTTCTCGTTGCTCTGGGCTTACTTTTAACAATGCTAATAGACCATTAGTGATCCAGTTCACTGTTATAACCGCCGGGTATAGAATTTTCATCAATATCTGCAATATCAATGAGCTAGGGTATGCAATTTTTTCCGGGTATAACGCGGCCATTGTCTTTGGTGTGACTTCGGCAAAAATCAGCACCACTAATGTAAGTGCTACGGTTGCCACAAGTGGACCCCATACATCTCCGTATAATCGAATTGCTATGATAGTGGCGATGGAAGCGGCAGCGATATTAACTAAGTTGTTGCCGATTAAGATGAGACCAATAGTTCGGTCTGGACGACTCATTAATTGCGAGACACGTTTGGCTCCCTTGTGTCCTTCATTTTCAAGATGCTTGAGTCTGTATTTGTTGATGGCCATCAGCCCGGTTTCTGAACTAGAGAAATAAGCTGATAAAAAAATAAGCACGCCCAATATGATAAATAGGGTACTCGTAGATATGTCGTCCAACTAAGGTCTTCCTGTGTGACTAGTAGATTCGTATAAGTATGATCTTATGTGGCAAGAGTCAAGCGATTCGCGATTAACTGAGCAAGATTTCTCGCACAAACCGGCTGCCAAAATAGGCTAAGGTTAAAATAAATGCAGCTAAAATGGTGCTAACCGCACTTTTATGTCCTCGCCAACCATAGATTTTGTGGCCAGTCGCGACAACTAAAAATATCGCCCAAGCTAACAAAGACAAAATGGTTTTATGTGCGTACTGTTTCGACCACATGTTGTCCAGAAAGGTAAAGCCCGTAAACAGCGCCAAAGTAAGCAATACTAAGCCTATTGCCATTAATCTAAATTGCTGGGCTTCTACCAGGTTCAGTGGTGGAAGGTGAGAATGTAAGGAAAGTGTTTTAGCTTTTAGTTTGGCATTGATGTATCTGAACTGTATGGCATATAGAGATGCGATGACCAATACGCAATAAGCTGCAATAGATAACAATATGTGCACAACCATAGCGGTAGAAGTAACTAAACTACTTCCGGTGAAGGCGAATGAAGAGGTTGGAACGAATAACAAAATAACGGTAAGTAAACTGGAAAAACCGTAACTGACTAATAACATCAACGCATTGATGTGTTTAAACGAGCGTATCGTGACAGCAACGTTAATAGCTGCACTAATTAATAGGCACATAGCTGCTAGTGATAGATGAAGCTCACCAGTTATAAATAGTACTTCACGGGCAACAAATAACTGTAAGATCACGCCAATCAGGGCGATAGAGAAAAAAGCTTTTGCGTTTAACTTCGATTTATTAAAAATGGTGCGGCCACACAGAACACTGCCTGTTGTAAATGCAATACAAGCTAAAATGAGTCCTAACTCGATCGGCATGCGTATGTTTTCCTTCGATATTACTCTGATACTTCGCAAGGGTTGACTTTAACATAGTTTTATTCAGAGGTTGGACTAAATATTTTGTGAGAATGATTTTTATTTGTAGTTAGCGTTAACAAGCGACACCTCTGACATGGTCAGTATGGCTATGAATTTATACAGGCGGGTTGATTTAAGTTAAATCCAATCTCAATTCCTTCGCTTGAAAACTAGGTTTTTTGCACAGACATACCTGATACTAGAATGACCTGAAACTCGCATTATTAAGTAGTTTGGGTATATAATCCGCAGCAGTTCGTGTTTTGGCACCAAGTTTAGTTTTTAAGAGCAACAGTTTTTATGTTTAGCAATTTATCTGACCGATTATCCGCGTCATTAAAGAAAATCAGTGGCCGTGGCCGTCTAACGGAAGACAATATTAAGGACACTCTGCGTGAAGTGCGTATGGCGTTGTTAGAGGCTGATGTTGCGTTACCTGTCGTTCGAGACTTTGTAAAAGCGGTGAAAGAGCGTGCAGTAGGTGAAGAAGTTGGTAAGAGCCTAACGCCAGGTCAAGTGTTCGTAAAAATCGTTCAAGGCGAACTTGAAAAAGCCATGGGCGAAAAGAATGAAGATCTAAACCTAGCAGCTCAACCGCCTGCGGTCGTCATGATGGCGGGTTTACAAGGTGCGGGTAAAACCACCTCTGTCGGTAAACTTGCTAAGTTCTTAAAAGAAAAAAAGAAAAAGTCCGTATTGGTGGTGAGCGCCGACGTTTATCGCCCTGCTGCGATCAAACAGTTGGAAACTTTGGCTAATGATGTTGAGGTTGAGTTTTTCCCAAGTACGGTTGAGCAAAAGCCAATCGATATTGTTAATGGGGCGATTGAACACGCTAAGAAAAAATTCTTTGATGTTTTATTAGTAGATACCGCGGGTCGTCTAGCGATAGACGAGCAAATGATGGAGGAGATCAAAGATCTTCATGCTGCTATTAATCCGGTAGAGACTTTATTTGTAGTTGATGCCATGACGGGTCAGGATGCGGCCAATACCGCTAAAGCCTTTAATGAAGCATTGCCATTGACTGGTGTCATTCTTACTAAGGCTGACGGTGACGCTCGTGGTGGCGCCGCGTTATCTATTCGTCACATTACTGGCAAACCTATTAAGTTCATCGGTATGGGTGAAAAAACCGATGCGTTAGATCCTTTCCACCCAGAGCGAATCGCCAGCCGTATTTTAGGCATGGGTGACGTTTTATCCTTAGTTGAGCAAATCGAATCCAAGATAGATAAGAGTAAAGCGGAAAAAGTCGCCAAGAAGGTCATGAAAGGCAAGGGCTTTGACTTAGAGGATTTTCGTGAGCAGTTAACTCAAATGCGTGGTATGGGCGGCATGTCCAGCCTAATGGATAAGTTACCTGGCATGGGAAATATTCCAGATGCGGTGAAAGGCCAGGTTAGCGATAAGAGTTTCGTTCAGATGGAAGCCATCATAAATTCGATGACGGCTAAAGAAAGACAACATCCAGACTTAATCAAAGGCTCGCGTAAACGCCGTATCGCGGCGGGTAGTGGCACTCAGGTTCAGGATGTGAATCGTCTGTTAAAACAGTTCACACAAATGCAGAAGATGATGAAGAAGATGAAAGGCGGCGGATTAATGAAAATGATGCGTGGCATGGGGGGAATGGGAGGCCTGGGCGGTAAACTTCCAGGTGGCTTCCCGAAACTAAAATAACCCAGAATGTCTAATTTATGAAAACCGAGTCTCTAACTCGGTTTTTTTATGCCCTTTGTCTTTAGCTTCCTAATTACAGCTTGAATTTTCTGCTGAAATCCGTACAATTGCGCGACCTTTTTTGGGGTGTCCAGAAAAGGGGGTGAGTATTCACCCTAACTTAAGTTAATAATTGAGGAAATTATGGTTTCAATTCGTTTAGCTCGTGGTGGCGCGAAAAAACGTCCATTCTACTCAATCGTAGTTGCAGATAGCCGCCGTTCACGTGACGGTCGTTTCATCGAGAAAGTTGGCTTCTTCAACCCGATTGCTAAAGGTCAAGAAGAATCAGTACGCATCGACTTAGATCGTATCGAGTACTGGGTTGGTGTTGGTGCACAAGTTTCTGACCGTGTTGCTAAGCTAGTTAAAGACGCTCAAAAAGCGGCTTAATCTAACGTTTAGTAAGAAGTGTAAGGTAATAATATGAGTCAGTCACAATCATCGGAATTAATTCTAGTTGGTAAAATTGGTGCGTCTTATGGCATCAAAGGCTGGTTTAAAGTAAATGCCTACACAGAAGTCCCTGAAGGGATCTTCGATTATAGTCCGTGGGTTGTTAACCTGAACGGACAGCAACAAGAAGTGAAGGTGGCTGAATGGCGCCGACACAATAAAGGCTTGATTGCCAAGTTTGATGGTGTAGACACAAGAAATGACGCAGAAGCCTGGCTTCATGGCGAAATTTTGGTAGATGCAAACCAACTGCCTGATTTGGCAGAAGACGAGTTTTACTGGCGTGACCTAAAAGGCATGTTGGTGAACACGGATAAAGGTTATAACTTGGGAACCGTATCTGGCCTTATGGAAACGGGTTCTAATGACGTTTTAGTAGTCGATGCAAACAGAAATGATGCATTTGGTAAAACTGAAAGGTTGATCCCATTTATTCAGGACGAAGTGATCATCGCAGTCAACAAGGAAGAAAACACCATTACGGTGGACTGGGATCCGGGATTCTGACAAATATGAGTTGTCAGTTGTGGTTAGGAGTGATTTCACTCTTTCCGGAAATGTTTGATGCCATTACGCAGCAAGGCGTAATTAGCAGAGCCATAAAAAACGGCACGATAGAGTTTAATGCGTGGAATCCAAGAGACTTCACCCATGACAAACATCGCACCGTGGATGATAGACCTTACGGCGGTGGCCCGGGTATGTTGATGATGGTTCAACCTTTAACGGACGCGATTCGCGAAGCGAAACAAGCGGCAGGAGAAGGCGCTAAAGTTATTTATCTTTCACCGCAAGGTCGAAAGTTAGATCAGCAGGGTGTTAAACAGCTAGCGCAAAACAAAAAGTTAGTGCTGGTTGCGGGTCGATATGAAGGAATTGATGAGCGAGTGATTCAATCGGAAATCGATGAAGAATGGTCGATTGGAGATTTCGTATTAAGCGGTGGAGAACTCCCTGCAATGACATTGATTGATGCAGTGTCGAGAATGTTACCTGGTGTGTTAGGGCATGAGCTCTCAGCAGAACAGGATTCATTTGCAGATGGGTTACTTGATTGTCCGCATTACACCAGACCTGAAATACTGGCTGGCCAACGGGTGCCAGACGTATTGCTTAGCGGCAATCACGAAAAAATCCGGCTTTGGCGATCGAAACAATCGCTAGGCAGAACCTGGTTGCGAAGACCTGATTTAATTAATCATCTAGCTCTGACTGATGAGCAACGACGATTGTTAGATGAGTTCATTAGTGAACAGTCGACAACCGAAGACGTTGTTAAATAGTACAGTGTAATCTAGAAAAGTGAGAATATAATGAGCAAAGTAAGTCAAAACATCATTAAGGCTCTTGAAGAAGAGCAAATGAAGACTGATGTACCAGCATTTGCCCCTGGTGACACAGTAGTTGTAAAAGTTAAAGTAAAAGAAGGTAACAAAGAGCGTCTACAGGCGTTTGAAGGTTTCGTATTAGCGAAGAAAAACCGTGGTTTACACTCTGCTTTTACAGTTCGTAAGATTTCTAACGGTGAAGGCATCGAGCGTACATTCCAAACGCATAGCCCTTTAATCGACAGCATCGAAGTTAAACGTCGTGGTGATGTACGTCGCGCTAAACTTTACTACATGCGTGAGCGTTCTGGTAAGTCAGCACGTATCAAAGAGAAGTTGGCTAAAAAGTAAGCCACTCTTTATGAGATGCGAAAAGGAGCTCAATGAGCTCCTTTTTTTATTCCCGCGGTTTAATCCAATAAGGTTTTTAGCGAATTAATGAATGTTTCTATTTTCTCTCGATTAATGTCGAGGTGAGTGACCAGTCTTAACTTGCTTGACGGGGTGATTAAGATATCCTGTTCCTTAAGTGTTTCCGCGATAGAGCTAATGTCAATGCTGCCTGCGACATCAACAAATACCATATTCGTTTCGACGTGTTTTAAGTTGACTTCGAAGCCTTCAATTTGATTGATCTGTTCTGCCAAATATTCTGCGTTGTCGTGATCTTGTTGAAGCTTGATAGGGTTGTCTCTAAGTGCGATATGGGCAGCCGCGGCTATAGTGCCAGCTTGTCGCATACCACCGCCGACCATTTTTCGCCAACGTCGGGCTGAACTAATAAGCGCTTTACTGCCCAACAAAATTGAACCAATTGGCGCTCCCAAGCCTTTAGACAAACAAATAGAAACCGTGTCAAAGTACTGGGTGATTTCAGTAATGTCTATGTTTAAAGCCGTAGCGGCGTTATAAACGCGCGCACCATCTAGGTGTAAACTTAACTCATGTTCATTAACAAAATGTCGAGCTTGCTGCATATACTCAAGTGACAACACTTTGCCGTTAATGGTGTTTTCCAAGCTGAGTAACTTTGTTTTTGCAAAATGGCTATCATCTGGTTTTATAGCAGCCGCTAGCTTGTTAAAACATAGGCTTCCATCTTTCTCATTGTCAACGGGTTGAGGTTGAATTGAACCTAATACGGCGGCGCCGCCAGCTTCGAATTTGTAATTGTGGGCCTGCTGACCGCACAAGTATTCGTCTCCTCGTTGACAGTGGGCTAGCAGTGCTAACAGGTTTGCTTGAGTTCCTGAGCTACAAAATAGTGCCGCTGCAAAATTATGTCGCTCTGCGGCCCATCGCTCTAATTCATTAACTGTGGGATCATCACCATAAACATCGTCACCAACGACGGCATCCGCCATTGCGCTGCGCATTTTTTTACATGGTTGAGTAACTGTGTCGGATCGAAAATCTATCATAAATACTCTTTACATTTTGCTTGAGAAAACTGGCTCGATTGTTCTAATTCATTGATTCACAATAGACGTTTTATATCATTGCACGCAAACAATTTGTGTGGGGCCCAATACCCGTTCAGTTTAAGTTAAGTTAAGATAGGTAAACTTATTTCTTTTACCTGATAGTGATTTCATTGATTAAGTACTTTTTCCTCATTTGTTTGTTGATTGGCTTTAATGCTAAGGGGCAGATTACATCCCAGTCGTCGAACAAAGCCGAAGTAAAGAGTACAAGTAGAAACCCTTCAATCAAAGTGGAAACAGCACCGGCGACGGAACAAGAAAACAAAAACAATAAAAAAGACAAACAAAATGAAGACGATAAAAAGGTCGAACGATTTGTCATGCCGTTTACCCGCTGGGTAGAAGGAAAACTGCAAAAATCTTCAGTTATTAACCCCACTGCAAAACAAGTAAAAAAATCTAAATCAAAAACAAGCCAGCATACTCTGAGAACCGCCATCAAGCAGGCATTAGCGACTCAGCCCGGAACCGTATTGAGCGCCGATAAGGTAAAAACAGAAGATGGACTGGTTTTCAAAATCAAAATTCTCTCAAAAGACGGGGTTGTGAGAATAGTCACTGTGCCAAGCATTGGTAATAAGGAATGAAGCCATGAAATTATTGTTAATTGAAGATGACGAAAGTCTGGGAACACAACTTAGCAAAGAACTGGAACGTATTGGCTTCACTGTTGACGTTAGTCTGGATGGGCAGGATGGCTTGTATCGTGCTCGAGAGTTTGTTTATGACATATTGGTGGTCGATGTGGGTTTACCCCTGATATCGGGCATTGAAGTCATTGAGCAGTTACGTTCAGAAGAGAATAAAGTGCCGATTTTAGTATTAACCGCCAGAAGTAGTTGGCAGGACAAAGTCTATGGCCTAAAAGCGGGCGCCGATGACTATTTGGTGAAGCCTTTTCAGCAAGAAGAGTTAGTGGCACGAATTCAGGCGCTATTACGGAGAGTAGGTGGGTACAGTAATAGTAAGTTGGAGCAGGGGCCATTGCAGTTGGATATCGAAAGCCAGTCAGTGACCTTAAATGAACAAGAGCTTAATTTAACCGCCTTTGAGTACAAATTATTGCAGTACTTCATGTTGCACCCGAACAAAGTAGCGTCCAAGTTGACGTTAGCCGATTATTTATATGAAGAAGAGCATGAAAGCGACAGTAATGTCATTGAAGTGATCGTTGCGCGGTTAAGGCAAAAAATCGACCCCAAAAATAACTGGAAACCGATAGAAACCCTGCGTGGACGCGGTTATCGATTTGTTACGAAATAGATAGATTATTATGGTTTCGCTACGTAAACAGTTTTTTAAACATACCACATTAGCGGTTTTGGTTATCGTTTTGATAAGCGTGGTTGCGGTTGATTATCATAATGTAACCAAGCTCAAACAATCGGCACAGGAAACGTTACGTCTGCACGTATACGCAATATTATCGGTTGCAGCGATGGACGATGATGAACTTTATGTTCCTACTATTTTGTCTAACCCAGAGTTTAATACGGAAAGCTCTGGCTTGTGGGCGGTGATGTTTGACGCGAAAAAGAACGTTTTATGGCAGTCTTTGTCGAGTCCAAATGAATTTGCTGGCGCTATGTTAGCTTCTGAGCCCGGACTTTGGTGGTTTTCAGAGCAGACCATTAATGACACTGAGTATATGACGACGTCTTTTAAAATAGTTTGGGGTGAAGAAGACAAGGTGTTCCAGATTTTAGTCGCCGAGGATGCGTCTTATTTAACGTCTGACATCAATGACTTTCGAATGAACTTGTTCACTGGCTACATTGCCATCACTTTGAGTCTACTTGTATTACAGTTTCTGGCCCTTAGGTTCGCGTTTCGCCCTATATCAAAATTAGAGTCAGAGATTTCCGCCATGGAGCAGGGTAAAATTGGTTTTTTGTCCCATGAATATCCAAAGGAACTCATGGGCGTAACAACGAACTTAAACGCATTAATTGACAAAGAGCATACTCAAAGAGAAAGATATCGAGAAGCGATGGCCGACTTGGCTCATAGTCTTAAAACCCCCATTACCATTATTTCCGGTGAGTTGAACAATTACCCGGATAACCCGACGCTAAAAAAAGCGCTTAGCAGAATGAATGACAATATTGAATATCAACTGCAAAGGGCCGTAATTTCCGGGCATAAGGTACTGTCTCAAGGTATGCCCGTTGTGCAGGTACTCAATCTGGTTCTTGAGGCGATGGAAAAAATTCATAAAGAACGCCCGATGATAATGGAGGTCGAGATACCTGAAGAGGTTCTTTTTCATGGAGATGAAAATGACCTGTTAGAAGTATTGGGTAACTTGGTTGATAACAGCTTTAAATATGGCTTAAGCCGAGTGCACATAAAGGGCAGACAGACTTCCACCGGGGTTGAGTTTAGTGTTGAGGACGATGGTCCAGGACTGACGCCCGAACAACAGAAAAAAGTCTTCACACGGGGAGAACGCTTGGACCAGCAGGGGTTAGGTCAGGGCATTGGCTTAGCAGTGGTCTATGACATTATTAAAGGTTACAAAGGAAATATCATGACATCACACTCGACGTTAGGCGGTGCTAAGTTCACCATAACCTTGCCCCATAACGGGCTTGAAAGTTAAAGGAGCATAAGTATGAAAAGGTTGTTAGTTACAGCTTGTTTAGGTTTTTATTTAGCTGGGTGCGCCAGTGTAAACGTGCGAGTGGATAATTTGCCGGAGTCAACAACGCCACCATCCTTTGAGCAAACATATGTGTATTGGTGGTGGGGATTAAAAGGCGAACATACTGTTAACGTACGAGAAGTATGTAAAGGTAATGATGTTTACCAGATGCAGGCGGTTAACAGCTTTTCTGATTCAGTGATTTCGATTTTGACTCTAGGCATTTACAGTAAGCGCACAGCAAGAGTGTGGTGTGAGGAAACAACATGATAAAAAGATTTGGATTGATAAGCTGCTTGCTGTTATCGGGGTGCAGCACCTTGCATTTTACCAACGGGCCACAGATGGACGAAACTGTCGTTCGTGAGCAAACGCATCATTTGACATTAAATGACTTGGTTGAAGTTAGTCCACCAATGGACATTAAGTACAACTGCGCAAATCAACAATGGGATACGATCACGATTGAAAGAACATTTCTTAATGGTTTGATAGCAGGGTTAACAAAATCGGCGGGGCCTGTTTCCTTATACTCTCCCTGGACTATTAGGTATAGCTGTAGAGAACCGATTGACTAAAAATTCAATTAATTTGTTTATTCAGCTTAGGTTCAGCTTGGCGTAAGTTTTGGTTAAGTAAGGGTCGTTAAACTGGTTCGCGAAACTTGTTAGTAAAAAGGACCAAGACATGACTAATTTAAACGTAAGCAAAAAAGCTATCATCGCAATTTTAACAGCTGGCTTAGTATCAACAGGTGCATTGGCTAAACAAAAACTTGTTAGTGATGCGTTAATGCCAGGAGATAGTGACAGTAAATGGGTTGCTGGTTTGACGGTTGGAGGCATGGAAAACCCACTCGCTGGTGACGACAAAGATGCCATCGGCCTCGCTGATATCAATCTGGAATATCGTGGAGAAACTCTGTTCTTAGCGCAAGATGGCATTGGTGTAAATCTATTGCGTTACAAAAGTACTTCTACTGGCCTAATCCTTTCTGGCAAAACAGGCTTCTTGTACAACGATGATATGTACGATGATATCGACCTATTGAAAAACGTTAAAGAACGTGAAATGACGGCTGATCTCGGTATGTATGTGATCCACAATATGGATATGGGACAGCTGCGCGTAAGAGCAATGGAAGAGATTTCAGGTAAGCATAAAGGGCACAGTGCCGATGCAACCTTCATTGCTAACTTCAATAGCGGTGAGTGGCGTATTAACCCGTTTGTTTCGGTGGCTTACGAAAGCAAGGAGCTAGTTGAACACTTCTACGGTATTTCAGCCGATGAGGTTACAACTGATCTGGCTGCGTACGATGGTGATGATTCCGTCAATGTCTCTGCTGGCATCAATGCTAGATACAACCTGACGGCAAACTGGGAATTAGGGTTAGGCGCATCGATCACTAAATTAGGGGAAGGTATCAGCGACAGTGACCTGATAAAAGACGATGTACTTTATTCTGCTGCAATTACTGCAAACTACAACTTCTAAATTTAATCTTAAGTAAACAAAAGAGCACTTGGTGCTCTTTTTTTGCCTGTAATTTATTGTTTACGAGAATTTGGTGTTGGGCCTTATGTAACTGCAACAACTATGATTTTTACCTCTTTCTTTATAAATAGGGAGCTGTTGGGTATATAAAGTTCTAATTATCATTTGACATATGACTCTCATGTTTTTAGTCTGTATCTATATTGATACGGTGTGTAATTATTTGTTTACATTGTTGGATGTGAGACTTAGGTCACAGACAATATGTACATAAAGTCTTACGTGTCACACCACTAAGAACATTCAGAGAACCCAAATGCAAAGAGATACCTTAAACAACGTTAACTTAACGTCCGAAAGAATTTTAGTGATGCCAAAGGCGCTTAAAAAAGTACTACCTATGTCAGAGGAAAATAAGCGATTTGTTTCTGCTAGCCGCCGGACTATTTCTGATATTGTGCATAAACGCGACCCAAGAACGCTGGTAATTTCAGGGCCATGTTCTATCCACGATATCGTGGCCGCAAAAGAGTACGCGTTAAAACTCAAAAAGTTACAACAAAAGACAGCTTCAACTCAATTTATTGTCATGCGAGTCTATTTTGAGAAACCGAGAACGACAGTTGGTTGGAAAGGCTTGATAAACGATCCACATTTGGATGGAACGTTTGATATCGAAACAGGTTTACACAAAGCTAGGGAGCTTTTGTTGTGGTTAACCGAACAAGAGATCCCAATTGCCACCGAAGCACTTGATCCAATTTCACCTCAGTATCTTTCTGATCTTGTTTCTTGGGCTGCGATAGGTGCCAGAACCACAGAATCCCAAACACACAGAGAGATGGCGAGCGGTTTATCAATGCCGGTTGGCTTCAAAAATGGTACTGACGGAAATGTAGGCATTGCGTTAAACGCTATTGGTTCAGCCGCAAGTTCTCACAGTTTTATAGGTATTAATGAACAAGGCCAAGTGGCCATCTTACAAACCGGTGGTAACCCAGACGCCCATTTGATTTTAAGAGGCGGGAAGAAGCCTAACTTCCAAGCTGAGTGTGTCAAAGAGGCGGAGTCTGATTTAATCAAAGCTGGTTACAACCCGGCAATCGTAGTGGACTGCTCTCATGCAAATTCATACAAAGATTATCGCCGTCAGGGTGAAGTGGCAGAAGACGTATTGTCACAGCTGGAGCAAGGCAACGAATCAATTGTTGGGATCATGTTAGAGAGTCACATACACGAAGGAAATCAAAAACTGACTGATGATTTGTCGCAGTTAAGTTATGGCATATCGGTAACCGATGGCTGCATCAACTGGTCTACCACAGAATTGTTATTGTTAGACTATGATCAACGACTTAGAAAAGTAGTAGCTGATAAAATGGCAAAACAAATGTCTGTTGCTTAATCAGGAGTAGTCAGTGGCAATTGAAGAATTAAGAAATCAAATCGACCAATTGGATATCCAGTTGGTTGAGCTTCTTGCAAAACGTCAAAAGGTGACGGCAAAAGTTGGTGTTTATAAAAAAGAAGTGGGCAAGCCCATATATGATCCGATAAGGGAAGCGGAGCTTATATCTAAACGGCGGGCACTGGCTGAAAGTTTAGACGTCTCACCGGATCTCATTGAGGATCTGTTAAGAAGGATCATGAGAGAGTCGTATCAAAGTCAGCATAACGCCTATCGTTGTGTGAAACCAGATGCCAAAATAGTGGTTGTTGGCGGACGAGGCGCGTTAGGTAAACGATTTGTGGACATGTTCCAACGTTCAGGATACGAAACGTTAGTTTTAGAACAAGAAGACTGGCCAATTGCTGATGAAATACTGCAAGGTGCTCATCTGGTTCTTATTTCGGTTCCAATTAAACTTACTGAGTCTGTGATCAATCAACTTCCGCAGCTACCTGAAGATTGCGTTCTGGCCGACCTGACTTCTTTGAAGCAATTTCCACTTCAGGCCATGTTAAAGAATCACAAAGGGCCAGTATTGGGCTTACACCCAATGTTTGGTCCCGATGTGCAAAACTTCGTAAAACAAGTCGTTGTTGCTTGTGAAGGTAGAAAGGCCGACGACTACCAATGGTTGTTAAAACAAATTGAAATATGGGGAGCGGTTATTCAACTCGATGATGCGGCGCAACATGATAATAGTATGCAACTAATTCAGGCTATGAGGCATTTCACAACTTATGTTTACGGAAGGTTTTTATCTCAACAAAATGCCGATTTAAATCAATTATTACGTCTCAGTTCTCCAATTTATCGTCTAGAATTAGCCATGACAGGACGGCTTTTTGCTCAAAATTCAGAGCTCTATGCCGATATTATTTACGGGGCTGATAAAGCATCCGAATTGGCGGATTCATTTATGCAGGAGTTAGAGTCAGCGATATCGGACCTCAAAAACAATAATAAGCTGTCATTTAATGAAAAGTTTGAAGATGTGGCTGCTTGGTTTGGGGATAAATCGACAGAATTTTTGAAAGACAGTCGCTCTATGTTGCAAACGGCTCATGATGCAAGAGATTTAAAAACGTAATTTTGAATAACAAATGTGCTAATTTGAGTTAAAAAATAGTCAAAAATTATCTAAGCTCGGAGTAGCCAAAAAGTAGTTGTGTAATCATCAATTTAGAATAACAATAGTTACAGAGACCCTGTCTTTACCGATTTAGCTTTTTAGCACAGTTTGTGTAATTTGAAGGAAAAAATATGTCTACCGAAAATGCACTTTTAACGATTTTGGTTGAAAAAATTCAAAGTGATTCCCTAGTTCTTCCCACCTTACCTGAAATAGCCATTAAAATTCGTGAAGCCGCTGATGATCCGGATGTAAATTTATTGGCAATGGCTGACGTTATTGCGCAAGATCCTGCATTGTCAGCTCGCATGGTAAAGGTCGCCAACAGTGCCTTTATGGGCCGCTCTGTTAAAGTAGAGACGCTAAACCAAGCGGTAACTCGCATTGGATTAAGACAAATTAAGAACATCGCAACAGCGATCGCAATGGAGCAACTGTTTGTTTCCAAGAACGAGTTAGTGCGCGATTACATGGGCAAGACTTGGCAAAAAACAGTTAATGTTGCTTGTGTAGCCATGGCGACGATGCAGCACTGGTTGAAAGACAATAAACATGCTTCTATTAACATCGATACGTTAACTTTGGTGGCTCTGGTTCACACTATAGGTGTATTACCTATATTGACAGAAGCTGAACGTCACGAAGAAGTATTCGCAAACCCAAGCTTCTTAGAAGCAGCCATCAAGCGTATGGCTGGCAAGTTGGGCGGAGCGATTATGCGTTCTTGGGAATTCACGGGTGAGTTCATTGAGGTCGCTGAAAACTGGAATAACTTAACATATCAGCCAGAAACGGTAGGTTATCTGGATTTTGTACGAATTGGTGCCATTTACAATAAAGTACTAGGCAAGAATGCAGATACCAATGAAATGTTAACGCCATATGTTGATAAGGGTGTATTGCCTGATTTGGATTTCTTCAATTCTGACGAGTTTGTTGAAACACTGAATGACGTGAAGTCTGTATTTGCATAAATAAGAGTCGACTCTTTGAAAGAGTATCGAGAATAAAAAGCCAGGTCCGCGAACCTGGCTTTTTTGATCTTATAACTATCTCGTCTTGAATTCGTATTAAGCGGACCAGCTTTTTCCTAAATCATTTAACATTTGGTTCAATTCACCTGCCATCAAAGCAAAGTCAGCATCAAACTTGGCGAGTTGATCTTCAGCGGGTACGTCGTCAGTTTGCTCTTTCACGACATCTAAGAATTTAACTTGTTTTAGCGCACCTTCTTCGTTTAGTACGAATTTCGCTTTTTCACCCCAAACCAAACCCAACTTATGAACAAACTTACCGTTGCTGATATGCAATTGCACTTCTTCTTCAGTTACGTCGTGGTTTTTCAGTTTGGCAACCGCCGCTTCTTCATCCAGTGCTTTAAGCTCAATGTCCTGTGCAAAGGCAAATGGCGAAGGTAACTTATCTTCTTTAACCCATTGAGTCATATTCACGACTAAATCGTTTTCAGGCTTCATAGGCAGAACTGGTAATGAACCTAAAGACTGTCTTAACATCGCCAGGAAGGTTTCTGCCTTGTTTGCGCTGCTAGTATTCACAACGATAAATTGGTCTCTAACATTGATGTAGGCGTATAGACGACTATTTCTGGTAAAAGCCTTAGGAAGCAGTTGCTGAATGATTTCTTCTTTTAAGGTTTGTTTTTCTTTTTTACCTACTTTCTGGCCTCGTTCACTTTCAATAACCTGAACTTTTTCGTCTAAGGCTTCTTTAACCACGGATGTAGGCAGTATTTTTTCTTGAGTCTTTAAACACAACAGAACGTTGTTATTTGCACTATGGACCAAAGCCTCGGTACCAGGTACTGGTGCTACCCAACCTTGTTTTTGTTGATCTTGGCTGCCACACGGACGAAAAACGTGTTCTTGCAAAGCAAAATCTAGGTCAGCTTCTGGTGTAGAAAATGGTTTGGTAAAAGTATAAGTATGAGCGTTATTAAACCACATTGTCCTGGTCCATTAATTTCGAGGCAAAGGATAATAGCAGACAATAAAAAAAATGGCTGCTCTATTGGCAACCATTTTTTAAGATTTTAAATTGTCGGATATTGATGCGGCATTTCTGCCTATTAAGCGACTTCCTCATTCGCCTCTTTTTTCTCTTTTGGGATCTTTATAAAATAAGTAAGACCTTGTTCCGGTTGGCTTTCTGCGGATATTTCACCATCCAGAGTCTGTTTCACCAAGTTATAAGCGATGTTGGTTCCCAAACCAGAACCGCCTTGCTCACGTTTAGTTGTGTAAAACGGGTCGAATAACAGGTCGAGTTGCTGCTGTGAGATGCCGTGTCCATTGTCCTTATACACAATTTCTACTATGTCGCCGCTGTCCTTGATATCTATATCGATTACGCCCTGTTCTTTCTTGTCAAACCCGTGGATAACACTGTTTAACAAGAAATTCGTGAATATTTGAGAAATGGCTCCGGCTGGCACTCGCATCTGAATATCATCGGGGCAATTAATATTGATGGTGTGTTGCGCTTTTTTAAGTTTTGGTTTGAGTGAGGTGATGATTTCCTGCAAATACGTTTTTAAGTTAATGGTACGTATCGCCTCGCTCGCTTGGTCTACGGCTATCTGCTTAAAGCTAGCAATGAGTTCGCTCGCGCGATTTAGGTTATTGTGCAGCAATTCAATACTCTGTTTGCTTTCTGCAACAAAATTCTTCATATCATTTGCGCTTAGGGACTTATCATCAAACTTTTGGCTGATTTCATTGACTCTATCCGCCAAGAAGCTGGTAGCCGTTACACCAACACCGATAGGTGTATTCACATCATGAGTAATACCAGCAACGAGTCCACCCAGTGCCGCTAATTTTTCTGACTCGACTAACTTGCCATGGGCGAGACTTAAGTTATCTATTGTATTTTCTAATTCCGTTGTCTTATTTACTAATTCTTTTTCAGTTTCGCGCCGAGTTTCGATTTCTTCTTTTAAGTTATTCTGTTGAGTTTCCAGCTGATACTTTTGCTTTTGTAAGTCCATCATCGCTTGACTTAAGTTGGCCGTTTTTTTTGCCACTTCCTGCTCTAACATCAGGTTTTGTTGGTCGAGCATATCATTGGTTTTTAATAACTGTTTTTGTGCCTGCTTTAATTCGTCCTGCGAACTGGATACCTTACCTAACAGGTTGTTAAATGAATTTTGAATAACGTTCAATTCACTTTCTGCTAGTTCGGTGACTTCGAGTCGGGTATTGCTTAAATGCTCTAAGTCGATCCGCTCTATCTGGTCGACTAGGTCGCCTAGTGGCATGGTGAGGTGTTTTCTAAATGCCAACAAGAATAAACCAATTAAAAATGCCGTTTTGGCCACGGCGCTGCCAATCATGAAATAGATACTGACTATGATCCGACTAACCACTATGTCACGACTTGAGAATAAGGTTACATCACCTACTTGTGTTGTTCGGCCTGAAAATTCGAATATAAGGGGGAAGGTATAACCAAATAATCCATCTGAGCCTGTAATTACGGCACCCGCTTCACTTAATCGACTGCTCTGGGTATTCTCAAAGTTGGAAACTTCTCCCATTTGAGTGAGGAGCTCACCGTTATCATCACGAATAAGTACCCCTTCAATCATAGGTATTGCAATAAGGCCTTCTGAAATTGATACGACCTGAGGTGTGTTTAATTCCCAAATTGCACGGGTTAAGCTGGCGCTGAAGGTATTTTCCAATGTACGCAGCTCATCGCTGATATAACTTTTGGTATTAGTGTATTCCGCAATAATTTGAATACAAGTTACTAAAAACGTCAGGACAAAATAGACCGACAGCACACTTACGAGCAGTCGTCTGGAGATACTTTTGGTTGCCTGCATTCCGATAATTTCCTACTGAATTTGTTTTTATGCCGTTAGCTAGTGGCATTAAGGACATTTTACGAGACTTCGAATGTTCAATTAATGCTGTAATACTAACTAGTTAACATTTATATCAAATTTCTTTGCCTTAGGAAAAGATTAGCAATAAATCAGTGAAGTTTGTGAATAATTTATAATAATTGCATATTTTGCAATATAAGCTGTTACAAATAGCACTTGACTTTATTTGCTAATCGTTCAAATTTAGCGACATGAAATTAAATTACGCGATGACCATGATTATGACCACAACCATTACCCAGACGGGATAGTGGTCACGACGCGTGCAACAAATTTGTTAAACCCGTGACCAAAAATCACGGGTTTTTTTGTCTTAGGACACCAGAGTTTTTTTAGAAATTTAGTTAATTTAACCAGATAGGTATAAATCGTTATGAAAGTAGTAAAGTTTGGTGGGAGTTCGTTAGCGGATGATGCAAGGTTTCAATCAGTAGCAGCCATTATTGGTGAACAGACCACCACCTCTACCATTACCGCGATTTTGTCTGCGCCTAAAGGGGTTACGAATACTTTGGTGGCACTTTGTGATGAGAGTCAGAAAGGACACTGTTATCTGGAACAGTTACAAGGCTTGCGTCTCCATTTGCATCAGATCATGGAGCAGGCCGGTTTTGCGCAAACTCCAAAGCTAGTAAGTAATATTGATCAAACACTTGAAGAGATAGGTCAAAAGTTAGAAGGCGTGAAGCTGTTGCAACATTGTCCAGATCACGTTCGTGCTTTTGTCATCAGCCGTGGAGAAGTATTCAGTGTTTTATTAATGGCTGAATATCTAACAACTCAGTCAATATCTACTCAGGTATTGGATCCAACTCAATCTGTTGTTAGTTCCGATGATTATCTAAATGGCGTCGCTAACATTGAATTAAGTCGAAATGCGTTGCTTGCTCATATGCAACCAGACATTCAGGTATATTTATTGCCTGGATTCACAGCCGCCAATGAAGAAGGCGAACTGACAACTTTAGGGCGAAATGGCTCAGATTATTCAGCGGCCATCGTTGCTGCGTGTTTACACGCTTCTGTATGTGAAATCTGGACGGATGTAGATGGCGTTTATAGTGCGGATCCACGTCAGGTTAAGGGCGCCATGTTAGTTGAGAAGTTATCTTACGCTGAGGCTATGGAGCTTTCTTATTTTGGCGCTAGCGTATTGCATCCTAAAACCATAGGCCCGCTTTCCCAACACAAGATCCCCTGTGTGATAAAGAATACGTTAAACCCTAAAGCACCAGGCACCCTAATTGCCGAAGAGGCCATCAATTCTGCACCAATAAAAGCAATTTCCAGCTTAGATGATGTCTGTATGTTGACGGTTTATGGCCCGGGCATGAAAGGTGTAGTAGGTATGGCAAGCCGGACGTTTAAAGCCATGGCCGATAGAGACATATCTGTCGTACTTATCACACAGTCATCGTCTGAATTTAGTATCAGTTTTTGCATTCCTTCTGAACATCAAAAGGAAGCTATTACGGCATTGCTTAAAGAATTTGAGCTGGAAATAAAAGCTGGCTTGTTGGAACAACCACAAGTGAACAACGAAGTTGCAATTGTTTCCCTGATTGGTGAAGGCATGCGTCAGCATAAAGGCATCGCTGCAAAATTCTTCACATCATTGGCACAGGCAAGGGTGAACATTCTAGCCATCGCTCAGGACAGCACGGAAAGTTCTATTTCTTCAGTGGTTGAGTCTCGTAAATGTGCGGATGCGATTAAAGTTTGCCACGAGAACTTCTTTACAAAGCTGCCTTCAATCGACCTGTTTATCTTAGGGTGTGGCATCGTTGGTGGTGAACTGGTTGAGCAAATCAAGAAACAACAGGAATGGCTTAAGTCTAGAAATATCAAATTAAACGTATACGGAATTGCAAACAGTAAACGATTGTTACTTGATTCCAATGGCATTGAACTTGGTAATTGGCAAGAACAGTTAGATGACGCGGAACAGGTCTTCAGTTTATTAAACGTCAAACGTTTTGTTCAAGATAATCATTTGGTTAATCCTGTGTTGGTGGATTGTACGTCGTCTGAAATTGTCGCCAGCCAATACGTAGAGTTTTTGGCGGCCGGTTTCCATATTGTTACACCAAATAAAAAAGCCAATACAGGTAGTATGGCGTATTACAATGAACTTCGTGATACCGCTCAAAATACCATGCGCCGATTTTTATACGAAACAACGGTCGGTGCGGGTCTACCTGTAATCGATACTCTGCAGGGGTTATTCAACGCAGGCGATGAGTTAGTCGCTTTTGAAGGCATATTGTCGGGCTCATTATCCTACATTTTCGGTAAATTAGACGAAGGCAAAACCTTATCAGAGGCCACCATTGAAGCCCGTGAACTTGGTTACACAGAGCCAGATCCTCGCGATGATTTAAGTGGTATGGATGTGGCTCGTAAGTTATTGATCATGGCGCGTGAAGCAGGGTTGGAACTTGAATTGTCTGATATCGAAGTGGAGTCCGTGCTTGGCAATGACTTTGATTCAACAGGTAGTGTGGAAGAGTTTTTAGAAAAATTACCGCAATTGGATCCGACATTCAAAGCGCTAAATGACAATGCCAAAACTAATGGCGAAGTGCTGAGATATGTGGGTGAAATTAAAGAAGGAAAATGTAAGGTTAAAGTGGTTTCTGTTGATGCAGGTAATCCATTGCACGCCGTCAAAAATGGTGAAAACGCGTTGGCCATACACAGCCATTATTATCAACCAATTCCTTTTGTTTTACGTGGTTATGGCGCTGGTGCAGCAGTTACGGCGGCCGGTGTATTTGGCGACATTATGAGAACGCTTAGCTGGCAGCAAGAGGTCATGTTATGAGCCTGTTAGGTACAAAAGCTTCTGCCTATGCGCCTGCAAGTTCAGGGAATGTGAGTGTTGGATTTGATCTGTTAGGTTTAGCATTAAGACGTATTGATGGTGGAGATTTGGGCGACAGAGTGAATGTTGAGTTCACTATGGAAGATGAACTTATTAACTCTGGCGAATATGCGCACGTTTGTCCGGAAGATAAAGAGCAAAATCTGGCGTGGCGAGCTTATCGTTTGTTCAGAGAGAAATTAACAGACGATAACTTTCCAAAAGTAAAAATGGAATTGGTTAAGTCGCTGCCTGTTGGCAGTGGCTTAGGCTCCAGTGCTTGTTCAGTTGTCGCGAGCCTTACCGCACTAAACCGGTTGTTTAATTCGCCATACTCCGACGAAGAGTTGCTTGTTCTAATGGGGGAAATTGAAGCTGGAGCAAGTGGTGACTTGCACTACGATAACGTTGCTCCGAGTTATTTTGGTGGTCTGCAACTTATGAGTCCACACCAAACACAGCCAGTTATTGCTTTGCCACTGCCTTCAAGCTGGTATCTAGTGATGGCATTTCCGGGCTTTGCGTTTCCGACAAAGCAGGCAAGGGAAGTATTACCAGCCAAATATGTCAAAGCTGACGTCATCAAGAATGGGCAAAATCTGGCGTCTTTTGTGGCTTATCTTTATCAAGGTGAAGAACGACAGGCAGCGATAACAATAAGAGATATTGTTGCTGAGCCTTATCGTGGTGAACTTATTGATGGCTTTGTAAACGCCAAAACTGGGCTTATCGAAGAAGGAGCATTAAGTGTCGGCATATCTGGGGCTGGTCCAACTTTGTTTGCGATTTCTCAAGATTTTGAACAAGCCCAGAGTTTTAAAGAATATCTAGAGCAAAACTACGTTAAAACAAAAAGCGGTTTTGTTCACATTTGCCAGGCGGCTGAGCTTGGCGCAAAACATTTAGATTAAAAAAGAAGACCAAAATAAGTTGGTTTACATATAAAGAAGTGACGAGGAATACCATGCTGTTAGCCAATATTAAACATAACGATCAGCAAGTCAGTTTTGAACAAGCGGTAAAAATTGGGTTAGGTCGAGATCAGGGGCTGTTTTTTCCTCAACAAGTTAAAAAGTTGGAGAATATAGACGATGTTCTCAATATGTCGTTTATTGAAAGAAGTGGATTAATAATCTCGCATTTGCTTAATGGTGAAATTAATCAAGCAGATGCCACGGCAATGATAGACAAAGCGTTTCAGTTTCCTGCACCGCTTGCAAAAGTTACGGACGATGTATACAACCTTGAGTTATTTCATGGCCCGACATTGGCGTTTAAAGACTTTGGGGCCAGGTTTATGGCGCAATGTTTGAGTCGTTTCAGTGGTGATGAGAAGCTCACCATTTTAACGGCAACCTCAGGGGATACAGGCGCTGCTGTTGCGCACGCATTTCATGGGCTGAATAACATACGAGTTGTGATCTTATATCCTAAAGGCAAGATAAGCCTGTTACAGGAAAAGCTATTTTGTACGTTAGGTGACAATATTGAAACGATTGCCGTTGAAGGTACGTTTGACGATTGTCAGGCATTGGTGAAGGCTTCGTTTGAAGATCAAGAGTTAAGAAAGCAAATTGGCTTGAACTCGGCAAACTCAATCAATATCAGTCGGTTGTTCGCTCAGGTTTGTTATTACTTTGAAGCAATTTCTCAATTAGACCAATCGCATCGTGACAAGGCCGTGGTCTCGGTACCTAGTGGCAACTTTGGCAACTTAACGGCTGGCATTCTAGCAAAAGTATTGGGCTTGCCAATCAAACGTTTTATTGCTGCAACTAACGAAAATGACACGGTACCACGTTATTTGGCAACGGGAGAATGGGCGCCGAACGAGACGATTCCGACCCTTTCTAATGCGATGGACGTGAGTCAGCCAAACAATTGGCCTCGAGTGGAGTTCATGATTGAGCAAGGCTGGTTTGATAAAGCCTTGTTGTCTAGCCATAAGATTGATGAAGACGCGACTCAAATAGGAGTTAAAGATTTGTATCAGTTGGATTACCTGTCTGAGCCTCATGGGGCGGTTGCTTACAAGGCCTTAAAACTTGAGTTACAGGAAGATGAAGTCGGGCTGTTTTTAGGCACTGCACATCCAGCTAAGTTTAAAGAGAGCGTGGAAAACATTTTGGGTGAATTAATGCCGTTACCTAAAGCGTTAGCAGACGTGGCCGGATTAAAGATTTTGTCGTCGGAAATGAAACCAGACTTTGATACCCTGCGCGCTTATTTAACAAAATAAGCTAGTTGAGGTCGCCGTGCACTGGTCGGAATTAATCGAAACCGAATCAAATCAGGAATATTTTGAACAAGTACTTAACTCTGTTGCTGCTGAACGGCAACAGGGTAAGGTGGTATATCCGTCTGAAGCCAACGTTTTTTCCGTATTTGATTCAACGCCATTTGATGACGTTAAAGTGGTGATTTTGGGACAAGATCCCTATCACGGGCCTAATCAGGCACATGGTTTGAGCTTCTCCGTTTTACCTGGCGTAAAGATCCCGCCTTCTCTTAGAAACATGTATAAAGAGTTGGAGCAGGATATTGAGAACTTCCAGACACCAAGTCACGGATACCTGCAGTCGTGGGCTGAGCAGGGGGTATTGTTATTAAATGCTGTGTTAACTGTGCGGCAAGGCGAAGCCAATTCCCACAAAAAGTTGGGATGGGAAACGTTTACCGATAACATGATCAAAGCGTTAAACCAGCACCGGAACGGGTTGGTTTTTCTTCTTTGGGGCGCACACGCGCAGAAAAAAGCAGAGTTTATTGATCCCAATAAACACCATGTTTTGACTGCTCCACACCCGTCACCGTTTTCAGCGCGCAAAGGTTTCTTTGGCTGCGGTCACTTTTCTACAGCCAATCGCCTTTTGACACAACAAAGCCTTCATCCCATCAACTGGCAGTTACCCTTGATGGTATGACTTTAATAACTGGTTAGAAACAAAAAAGCCCAGCTATTGTTAGCTGGGCTTTCTTTTAGAAATCTAATTCAGTTAAGTCATAATCCATTGAAGGGTCGATGTCTTTTAGTTCGTTGCGTAGACGATACTTTTCCTTTATCGACTCAATTTCACGCCACTTACGTTTACTACCACGTTTTGTTGACTGTTTAGAGCTTTGTACTGCAGTCTCAAATAATTCAGCTAGACCTTCCATAATGGCCCCCTTAACTTCTATTTAAAATTATTATTGTTATAAGGTAGATCAGGGATAGTTTTACCTTCCCCTCACCAGGCTTAAATCAACAAATATCATAACGAAGCCAAAAGTAAAATACTTTTGTGAAAAAAATATGACCAAAATGTGAAATAAAATTGTACAGATTGTGGGTAAAATCGTCTATTGGCGTTTATTTAATAGGCCTGAGGTCAACATGACACCAAATAAGATGAGTACACCACCAAACAACATGTTTACATAAAACTGTTCCGATAAGAATACAGAGCCAAACAAGACGCCAAAAATTGGTATCAGGTAGGTGACGGTCATTGCTTTAACAGGACCGACATTTTCAATTAACCGATAAAATAAGATATAAGCGACGCCAGTACAGAACACGCCTAAGACAACAACGGCTATCCAGCTGTTTTGGCTCACAGACATCAGGTCGACTTTTGATAGGGTTAATAGAGGGGCCATTAAGATAGCACTGGTAAACATGGTGCCAGATGCAATCAGAAGTGGAGGCACCCCTTGCAAATAACGCTTTGAAAAATTAGTAGAAAGGCCGTAAAGGCAAGTTGCGGTGACGACGGCAAGTATGGAAAGAACCTCCGAGTTAAGTTCACCTGTAAGCTTGTGTTGAGATAAAACGGTAACACCTACAAAACCCAGAGCCAATCCAAGCCAGCCGCTATTGTTAAGCCTGTTAGAGAGTATGACAATGCTAAAAATGGCACCCCAAAGTGGCGTAGTGGCATTAATGATGGAGGCCAAACCTGCATCAATATTAATGGCGGCATAAGCAAACAATATAAAGGGTAATACTGAGTTTCCAATGCCAACTAGCGTGATCTTGCCCAAAACTTTGAGTTTGTTCGGGTGCGATCTTAGGTATGGCTTACCGATTAAGTAAAATAGTGGAGACAGCGTCAGACCAGCAATGACGATTCGTAGTGTTGCCAGGTTCGTCGCACCGAACTCAGGAGCACTGATTCTCATAAAAATAAAAGAGGCACCCCAAATAGCGGCTAATACGATTAACTCAAAAAGGTGTTTTGGACTCATTTATTTTCCTGCCTGTTAAGCTGTGTTAATGATGCGGTAGGAATAAAGAATTTATATTGGATACAAAAACGCCTCCCGAAGGAGGCGAGTATAACAATTTTTGGTAACTGATCTAGCTTGGATTGGTCGAGCTTATTTAACCCTAGCCTTAAATAAATCAACCAGTTGTTGTGTCGACGAGTCTAGAGTCGGGGCGGCGTTATCTTGTAATGCATCAAGCACCCGATTTCCTAACACTTTGCCTAACTCAACTCCCCATTGATCAAAACTATTAATGTTCCAAATCACGCCCTGAACAAAGACCTTATGTTCATATAAGGCAACTAAAGCACCTAAACGAGTTGGACTTAACTCATCCATCAATAAAGTATTACTAGGGCGATTGCCAGGCATAAACTTATGTTTTGCCAATTTCTCAGCTTCTTCAGCACCAATGCCTTTAGCCAATAAAGTTTCCTTTATTTCTTCCACTGTTTCGCCTTGCATCAAGGCTTGAGTTTGCGCAAAACAGTTAGAGGCTAACATTTGATGATGTTCCACTTCATCATGAGCCGGTTTGATTGGCAAAATGAAGTCGGCCGGAATAATCGTATTGCCTTGGTGCATCAATTGATGAAAAGCGTGTTGACCATTTGTGCCTTCGCCACCCCAGATGATAGGGCCGGTTGTATGTTCGATCTTGTCATCATTGTGGTCTGTTCCTTTACCGTTTGACTCCATGTCTAACTGTTGTACGTACGCAGGGAAACCGCGCAAATAGTGAGAGTAAGGCAACAATACGTGGCTTTGACATCCAAAAAAGTTACTATACCAAACGCCTAATACACCCATGATAACAGGAAGGTTTTCTTCTAGTGGTGCCGTTTGGAAGTGCTGATCCATATCATGCGCACCAGCAAGTACCTGCTCAAAATTCTCAAAGCCAATGGATAATGCGATAGGCAAGCCTATAGCAGACCAAAGCGAATAACGACCGCCAACCCAGTCCCACATAGGGAAGATATTTTCTTCTGCAATACCAAACTCTGTGGCTTTTTCGACGTTGCTGGATACACACATGAAATGTTTGGCAATGTCATCAAATTGACCGCCAGAAGCTAAAAACCAGTCACGTGTTGTTTCTGTGTTTTTGAGAGTCTCTTGAGTGGTGAATGACTTAGAACTCATTACTACTAATGTGGTTTCTGCATTCAGTTTTGCCAAAACATCGGTAATATGGTGTCCATCCACGTTAGCCACAAAGTGTACTTTCACTTCGGTTTGTTGATAAGGCTTAAGCGCTTCAGTTACGATTTTTGGCCCCAGGAATGAACCTCCAATGCCAATTGCAATCACGTCAGTAAAGGCTTTATTTGTATAACCTTTTCGCTCGCCTGAATGAACTTCAGATACAAATTGCTTGATCTTGTTAAGTGTAGCGTGAACTTCTTCTACAACGTTTTGACCATCCACTAAAACACTATCACCTACCGGGCGACGCAGAGCAGTGTGTAATACAGCGCGTTGCTCTGTTGTATTAATGATTTCGCCGCTAAACATGGCGTCACGCTTGGTCTCAACACCGCTGTCGGCAGCTAGTTGAATAAGCGACTTGAGACTTTGATCATCAATACGGTTTTTAGAAAAATCCAGCGTAAATCCACAGGCACTTTGAGTGTACTTTTGCGCTCGATTGTCATCAGCCGCAAATAAATCACGCATATGGCTGTTTTTAAGTCGTTGGAATTCTTGTTCCACGGCTTGCCACGTCTGGTTTGTCATTGTCATTTCCTTTCCTTAAAAAGGTCACTACTTGCCATGCTTAATTATTATAGTTGGCGCAATGTTCTGTAGTTTATGGGTTATTTTTATAGAAGTATCGGCGCAGTACTTTTGTATACAGTAGGACACTAAAAGCAATACGCCAATAAAAGCAAAACGCAGTGTTGTGCCTGCGTTTTGTCTATCGTTACAATTTGTTTTGCAATAAGGTTTCTAATTTAACCTGATCTTTTGCGAAGTTACTGATGCCTTCCGCTAATTTTTGCGTAGCCATTGGGTCTTCATTATGTTCCCAACGGAATTCACTTTCGGTCATTCTTTCTGGCTGTGGCTTAACTTCACCATTGAAGGTTAGTTTTGTCTCTAGTGGCGCGTTTTCTGCTTCTAGCTCATCCAATAACGCTGGAGCAATCGTTAAACGGTCACAGCCTGCCAGAGCTTTGATTTCACCAATATTACGGAAACTAGCGCCCATAACGACAGTTTTGTAACCGTGTTGCTTATAGTACTCATATATTCCGCGAACTGAGATAACACCAGGATCGGTTTCGCCCGTGTATTCTTTTTGATCTGTATTGGCTTTGTACCAGTCTAAGATACGACCTACAAATGGGGAAATTAGATATACACCTGCCTCTGCACAAGCACGTGCCTGAGCAAAGCTGAATAATAAAGTCAGGTTACAGTTAATGCCTTGTTTTTCTAGCTCTTCCGCTGCGCGAATACCTTCCCATGTAGAAGCTATTTTGATAAGAACACGGTCTTTGCTAATGCCAGACTCTTCATATAATTTAATTAACTTATGTGCTTTTGCGATTGTTGCTTCAGTATCAAAAGACAATCTAGCATCAACTTCAGTCGAGATTCGGCCCGGGATAACTGCGTTGATCTCTTTGCCGATAAGTACGGAAAGTTTATCTCCAGCGTCTTCTAACTGTTGATTCGGATCATCAGACTGAGCTTTTGCCCACTCAACGGCCTGCTCAATATAGCTGACGTACTCAGGAATTTGTGCGGCTTTAAGTAATAAAGAAGGGTTTGTGGTGGCATCAACAGGTTGAAACTTTTTGATTGCTTCAATTTCTCCAGTGTCTGCTACTACGGTCGTCATTTCTCTTAATTGTTGTAATACGCTTGCCATATTCATGTTTCCTACTAGTTAACGCTTCCTTATGCAGATGTATCTATTATCTGAAAGGGATCTGTAATTTTATTACAAACAAACACCATGCATCAAGGAGAAATATAAAATTATGTAGATAAATTACAAGGTGCGTGTTCCGAAAACAAGTCCGATTAAGAACTTTCTTATGCGATTTTTCTTGAGTAATACAAGATATGCATTAAGGTGTCCGGGATTTCATCAGTTATAGTTTAAGTTTGAAAAATGACACAAAAATTACAAGATAAAAAACAGCAAAGTCTGGAGTCTCAAGTTCGAATCTTAGGGTATTTGGGACTGTTGCCTTTTGTTTATTTCATGTTATGTGTCTGGTGGCCCAATTTGTCTGTTTTTGAAATGCCCGCCCTGACCATCTTTCGTTATTATAGTCTAGCCATTTTGAGTTTTGTTGCCGGGGCCTTGTGGCCGCTGGGTTTCTTAGTCAACTTATCGACTCCTAATCGCCCAATTCGACAGGCTGGTTTATTGTGGGGCGCTATAACCGTATGTTTGGCTGGTTGGGGCAGTTTGATGTTAGCGGGCAAAGCTGGTGTCTTTGTTTCCGCGCTGTTGTTTTTAGTATTGTGGCAAATTGAACAAAAAACCTTGTTGGCTAAGAATTATCCCGAGTGGTATACGGATTTTCGAACCTTATTGACCATGGTGGTGGCGGCAACGCACATTATGGTTTGGTTGACTCTCGCCTAATCGAACAAACAAATGAAGGTAATCGGGTTATCCCGATTAAATCCAAAGTTGAATGCTGTTAAACTGCAGTTTAGAAATCTTAATAAGTAGAAGTATTGCCCATGTTGTATTTGATATCGCCGGCCAAAAATCTTGATTATGAAACGCCAAGCACCACTGACGTGTTTACTCAACCTGAGTTAATGGAAGACGCACAGGAATTGGCGCAAGTTTGTAAAGAACTGTCTCCGCAAGAATTGGGTTCATTAATGAGTATTAGCGACAAGTTAGCCGGGTTAAATGCAGCGCGTTTTACTGAATGGCACCCGGACTTCACCCCTGATAATGCGAAGCAGGCTGTGTTAGCTTTTAATGGCGATGTTTATACGGGTCTCGAAGCTCAAAGTTTTTCTCAGGAAGAACTCGATTACGCCCAAACCCATTTGCGAATTTTGTCCGGTTTATACGGCTTGTTACGCCCACTCGATTTAATGCAACCTTATCGTTTGGAAATGGGCACTAAGTTGCAAAACCCTAGAGGCAAGAATTTGTATGAATTCTGGGGCGAGATTATTACCAACAAAATTAATCAGCAGGTAAAAGCAACGAACTCTGAACTAGTGGTTAATTTGGCTTCTACGGAGTACTTTAAATCAGTTAAGAAAAAGCAATTAAACGGTAAGTTGATTACGCCTGCCTTTAAAGACTGGAAAAATGGTCAATACAAGATGATCAGCTTTTTTGCTAAAAAAGCGCGTGGCTTGATGGTGCAATATTTAATCAAAAACCAAGTAGAAGATTTAGACGGTTTATTAAAGTTCAACTTGGCCGGTTACGAATACAACCCTGAGCTATCAAAACCGGATGCACCGTGTTTCACTCGTAAAGAGGCTGAATAAAGGCGCGTTATCCCTGAAGCCGCGGAAGGCTATAACACCCCTGTTGCTTCGGCATATGACCGCCAAGGAAGGTGGAAATGCCTTTTATGTCGGGAACAATAAAAGGCCATTCATCCTGAATGCCGCCGAAGGCTTTAACATCCATGTTGCTTCGGCGTGATTTCATCCCTGAAAGCCGCCGAAGGCTTTAACATCCATGTTGCTTCGGCATGATTTCATCCTTGAAAGCCGCCGAAGGCTTTAACATCCATGTTGCTTCGGCATACATTCGTCCCTGAATGCAAAAGCCCGCTACGAGTAGCGGGCTTTTAAATGAGAGTCGTTGTATATAACGAGTAATTATGAACGCAAACCGTCGTTTAAGTGAGGACGAATCGTTTTTAACATCGCGCCTAGTACTTTAGGTGTCGCAACAACGATGTTGCCAGAACGGTCGTAGTTGTTACCACCTTCAAAGTCAGATATTACCGCACCTGCTTCTTTAGCAATTAATTGGCCCGCGGCCGTGTCCCAAGGCTTAAGACCGATTTCCCAGAAACCTTCCATACGACCAGCCGCAACATAGGCTAAATCAAGAGCAGCTGAGCCTGCACGACGCATATCCGCTACTTGAGTGAAAAGGTCGTTGAAGATGGCGTTATAAGCATCTAACTGGTGTTTTTGTTTGAACGGGAAACCCGTCGCTAATAAGGTACCTGCCAGGTCACGTGCTTTAGATACACGAATACGCTTACCGTCTAATTGCGCACCTGCGCCTTTAGAGGCTGTGAATAATTCACCACGAATTGGGTCAAGGATAACCGCTTGCTCTAGTTTACCGTCAACTTTAAGGGCAACTGATACCGCAAAGTGAGGAATGCCTTTAATGAAGTTGGTTGTGCCATCTAGCGGGTCGATGATCCACTGATATTTTTCGTTGCCGTCAGTTACACCACTTTCTTCTGCAACAAAAGAGTGGTCAGGGTAAGAGGCTTTGATAGTCGAGATGATTGCTTCTTCTGCTTCTTTGTCTACGTTAGTTACAAAGTCGTTAGAACCTTTTAGTTCCGCCTGAACCATATCAAGTTGCTCATAAGCACGAGCGATAATTTTTCCAGCATTACGAGCAGCACGAACTGCGATGTTTAACATCGGTTGCATATTACAATCACCTATTTGTAGAAAGAACGTAACTCTTCCGTTGCATACAGGGCACACCCTTGTAAAGTCTCACCGAGGCATTCCTCGAGCTCTACAACCAACAACAGAACAAATTACTAAAGAACATTTTTTAATCAGCCGCGCATTGTAGAGATTTTTGCGCGGAAGTAAATAGGGAAAACCTTAAAATGCGCTAACTGGCTAATCTGTAGGTGGTTTTAGTCGGGATATTGACCAGGCGGGTATGAAGTGGGTATTAATGGTAATTAGAATGGCAGAGCACAGCGCATCGTTGTGCTCATTAATGGCGAAGTTACAGCTTTTCAATATCTGCAATTTTATGAGTAAACTCTCCCAATTCCATTTCTTCACAGTCTTGATCATCTTGCCAGTCAAGGCCCACGATCACACCGTCTTCATTTAGGTCTTCAAACCAAAACTCTAACCAGTCAGAAACAGATATTTGTACAGGCTGATAGCTCGCCCATTCGTCCGAGCAACTTTTTTGGGCCATAGATTCGGTAGACCAAAGTGGCATAGTTTCACTGTTTTCGAAGTTCGCTGAGTCAACTACAACCCAACCATCACTGTCCTTGTCATGTAGAGCCCATAACATTTGGGTGGCTTGAACTTCATTAAAAAACTCTTTAACTAAATCAGACATTTTTGATCCTTATCTTGTTCTGCTGCGACCAGCAGGGCGTTTATTCTTGCCGTTACCAGTTGTTTTAGATTGATTATTTTGTGGTTTACTGTTTCTGGAACCTGATTTACCACCTGCTTTGTCACTCGAATTTTTGCCATTCTTAAACTGGCCCATTCCGCTGTGACGGGTTAATGCGCGTTGGCCTTTATTATTTTGACCTTTACCGCCTTGTTTTTGTACCAAACGTTCTTCATTGGCAGAGGCTGGTGGAACCAGATGTTGTTTGCCATGACCAATGAGTTTAGCCAGGCCCATTTCTTTTAAGGCGTGACGGATCATCTTCCAGTTTTTTGGATCGTGATAACGTAAAATCGCTTTATGCAAACGACGCTCTTTTTCACCACGGGCAATTGGTACGATTTCGTTTTGCTTTTTAACCTTATGTAAGGTGTCTATTTCTGTGTGGTACATAGTCGTTGCAGTCGCCATTGGAGACGGATAGAAGTTCTGTACCTGATCAAGACGGAATTTATGGTCTTTTAACCATAACGCCAAATTGATCATGTCCTTAGTTGTGGTGCCAGGGTGAGCAGCAATGAAATACGGAATTAAGTACTGCTCTTTGCCCGCTTCTTTCGAGTATTTGTCGAATAACTCTTTGAACTTGTCATAAGTACCCATACCTGGCTTCATCATCTTAGACAATGGACCTTCTTCAGTATGTTCCGGCGCGATTTTCAAGTACCCACCTACATGGTGTGAAACCAGCTCTTTTACGTATCTTGGATCTTGGATTGCCAAGTCATAACGTACACCAGAAGCGATTAGAATTTTTTTGATGCCAGGCAATTCACGAGCACGTTGATACAGCTTAATGGTCGGCTCATGGTTGGTGTCCATGTGTTTACAGATATCGGGATAAACACATGAAGCACGACGACAAGTGGCTTCTGCTTTGGCGCTTTGGCAACGCAACATATACATGTTTGCCGTTGGGCCACCTAAGTCTGAAATGACACCGGTAAAGCCAGGAACTTTATCGCGAATGTCTTCAATCTCGCGAATAATCGAGTCTTCACTTCGGCTTTGAATAATGCGACCTTCGTGTTCAGTGATAGAACAGAAGGTACAACCGCCATAACAGCCACGCATGATGTTGACCGAGGTCTTGATCATGTCGAAGGCTGGGATCTTTTTTCCATCGTATTTAGGATGAGGGACACGAGCGAACGGCATGCCAAATACGTAATCCATCTCTTCCGTTTCAAGTGGGAAAGCGGGTGGATTGATCCACACGCTGCGATCACCATGGCGCTGCATTAAGGCTTTGGCGCAGCCAGGGTTTGTTTCCTGATGCAAAATTCGGTTGGTATGGGCATACATCACCTGATTTTGAGAAACCACTTCAAACGCTGGCATTTTTACATAAACGCGGTCCCAAGGGCGTCGTAGTTGGGCTTTAGTCTTTTTCTTGTCGTAAGGTTGTACCACAATGGCCTGACCTTGTTCAGGCGTAACGGCACTTTTATTGATGGCATCATCTTTATTGTCGCAAGTGTTGGCATCGTACTCTTGATAAGGGCTTACAACGGGGTCGATGATACCCGGTTTGTCGATGTGGGTAGAGTCCACACCTTGCCAGCCCGGTAATGCATCTTTCAATATGATGGCGGTGCCACGGACATCTTTGATGTCTTTAATGTCTTCACCTTTTGCTATCCGGTGTGTGACTTCTACCAGTGGACGTTCGGCATTACCGAAAATTAACATGTCCGCTTTTGAGTCGAAGATAACTGAACGGCGCACCTTGTTTGACCAATAATCGTAGTGGCCAATTCGACGTAAGCTGGCTTCGATGCCACCTATGATGACAGGGACACCTTTAAATGCTTCACGACAACGCTGCGAATATACCGTTACCGCTCGGTCCGGACGTTTGCCGCCTACGTTGTCAGGGGTGTAAGCGTCATCGTGACGAATTTTTCGATCGGCCGTATAGCGGTTGATCATGGAGTCCATATTGCCAGCAGTAACACCAAAATACAGGTTCGGCTTGCCTAGTTTTTGAAAGTCGTCTTTGGAGTGCCAATCGGGCTGGTCGATAATACCAACGCGAAAGCCTTGTGCTTCCAACATACGACCTATAACCGCCATACCAAAACTTGGATGATCAACATAGGCGTCGCCTGTTACTAAAACAACGTCACAAGAATCCCAACCTAATAAATCCATTTCCTCGCGGGAGGTGGGTAAATATGGCGCTGGACCAAAACATTCCGCCCAATATTTTGGGTAGTCCCACAGTTTTTGGTCGGTTTTCACCGTTGCCTGTGGTGGCTTTTGCGGTTTGGTAACAACAGCAGATTGAGATTGCATATAAGAAACACCTGATAATTCTATTAGTTTCATCTTGGACAAATTTTGTACAAGAATCGAAGTCGCGGGATTATACAGAAAATACGACGATAGGGGAAAAGGGATTTCCTTATATTTAGGCAAATGCAAAATTATTGGTTGCCCTCGGGAACTTGATCCCTACAATAGGCTCCAATTTGCAATTCTCAACCAATATAAAAATTACAAAAAAGGTACCCGAAGTATGAGTACGCAACTCGAATCGCATCAACCAGACGTTAAGGAAGACAATTCACAATCAAAGGAAAGGCCGCTGTTGTGGTTTGGATTGTTTGTTGTCACTTCATTGTTTTTCTACCTGTTTCCTGAAGTTGACCTTATCGTAACGCGTTGGTTTTATGACGCAGAGACTGGCTTTTACTTAAATGAAACGCCGTTGGTTCAAATTACTTATGACATTTTTAAACATATGCCGAAACTATTACTGCCGGTAATGTTCATATTTTTGATCATGAGTGTGAAGTCTACGTACTGCAAAATTCGCCGCCATTTGTGTTTGTTTGCTTTGGTAACTTTGTTAGTGGGTCCTGGTATTATTGTTCACAACGTATTTAAAGATCAGTGGGACCGTGCTCGTCCTCGACATTTAGTTGAATTTGGCGGCGACAAGCAGTTTACTCCGGCTTGGGTGATTTCAGATCAATGTGAACGTAATTGCTCGTTTGTGAGCGGTCACGCGGCCATGGGCTTTTACTTCATGATCTTGGGCTGGTTAATGGGCTCTCGCCGTTGGTTCTATATAGGTTTAGGCATAGGTGCGTTAGTCGGAATGATCCGTGTGTTGCAAGGGGGGCACTTCCTCAGTGATTCCATACTTGCCGGCTTTATGGTTTATTGGACCATATGGGGATTCGCCAAATGGATGCGCATTCCAAACCCGGGAGAAGAGTGGAAATGCCCGGAAGTGGAAAAACAACGTAAGCTTTGTGAAGAGCAGAAGTTACAAGAAAACAGTTAATAGACAAGAAGGGGCGAAAGCCTCTTTTTTGTGTTTGTTGTAATTTCATAAGATGTCAGGACGATGAGCTCTGCCTTAAAGAATAAGGCGAACTGAAATTGCACAGTAAAAAAACTGGATTCCCAATATCGCTCAGGCGATTTGGGAATGACGCTTTCATGGATGAAGGTGTATCGCGAAGCCATGGATGGCTATGAGTGACCGCCATTACTCTCACCGTCATTTCAGAATCGCCCCAGCGATATCTGAAACCCAGTAACAACCACGCCACAAGGACAGCTAAGACCGAACGCCATTACTCTTACCGGCATTTCAGAATCGCCCCAGCGATATCTGAAATCCAGTAACAACCACGCCGCAAGGATGGCTAAGAGTGACCGCCACATGGATGTCGGTGTGCACCAATCCGTCATCCCCGAGACATCGGGGAACCAGTTCTACAACAGTGTAAAAAACTGGATTCCCAATATCGCTTAGACGATTTGGGAATGACGCCTTCATGGATGAAGGTGTGTCGCGGTCACAGGGATGTGAAAGAGTGGCCGCCATTACTCTTACCGTCATTTCAGAATCGCCCCAGCGATATCTGAAATCCAGTAACAACCACGCCACAAGGATGGCTAAGAGCAATCGCCAATGGATGTCTATGTGCACCAATCCGTCATCCCCGAGACATCGGGGAACCAGTTCTACAACAGTGTAAAAAACTGGATTCCCAATATCGCCTAGGCGATTTGGGAATGACGCCGACAGGGATGTCGGTGTGTCGTGGTCACAGGGATGTGAAGGAACGACCGCCTTCATGGGTGTCGGTGTGTCGCGAAGCCATGGATGGTGGAGAGCGACCGCCATTACTCTCACCGTCATTTCAGAATCGCCTTCATGGATGAAGGTGTGCCGCGGTCACATGGATGTGAGAGAGGCCGCCCCAGCGATATCTGAAACCCAGTAACAACTACGCCACAAGGACAGCTAAGAACGACCGCCAAAGGGATGTCTATGTGCACCAATCCTTCATCCCCGAGACATCGGGGAACCAGTTCTACAACAGTGTAAAAAAACTGGATTCCCAATATCGCCTAGGCGATTTGGGAATGACGCCGACAGGGATGTCGGTGTGTCGTGGTCACAGGGATGTGAAGGAACGACCGCCTTCATGGATGAAGGTGTGTCGCGGTCACATGGATGTGAAAGAGTGACCGCCACATGGATGAAGGTGTGCACCAATCCGTCATCCCCGAGACATCGGGGAACCAGTTCTACAACAGTGCAAAAAACTGGATTCCCAATATCGCCTAGGCGATTTGGGAATGACGCCGACAGGGATGTCGGTGTGTCGTGATCACAGGGATGTGAAGGAACGACCGCCACATGGATGTCTGTGTGCACCAATCCTTCATCCCCGAGACATCGGGGAACCAGTTCTACAACAGTGTAAAAAAACTGGATTCCCAATATCGCTTAGACGATTTGGGAATGACGCCTTCATGGATGAAGGTGTGTCGCGGTCACATGGATGTGAAAGAGCGACCGCCACATGGATGAAGGTATGCACCAATCCGTCATCCCCGAGACATCGGGGAACCAGTTCTACAACAGTGTAAAAAACTGGATTCCCAATATCGCTCAGGCGATTTGGGAATGACGCCGACACGGATGTCGGTGTGTCCCGGTCACATGGATGTGAAAGAGTGATCGCCATTACTCTTACCGTCATTTCAGAATCGCCCCAGCGATATCTGAAATCCAGTAACAACCACGCCACAGGGATGGCTAAGAGCAATCGCCAATGGATGTCTATGTGCACCAATCCGTCATCCCCGAGACATCGGGGAACCAGTTCAACAACAGTGTAAAAAAACTGGATTCCCAATATCGCCTAGGCGATTTGGGAATGACGCCTTCATGGATGTCGGTGTGCACCAATCCGTCATGCCTGAGACATCGGGGAACCGGTTCAACAACAGTGTAAAAAACTGGATTCCTAATATCGCTTAGACGATTTGGGAATGACATCTCATGGTTGAATGAACACTTTGGTCAAGTGTAAGTTTCTTGGTTCTCAACGAGTCGCTATGTAGTAGGTTGAAAATTACTCATCTTCAGGATTAGACAACAACACAATTTCTTTTTTCGAACTGATATGTTTAGACACTAATAAGGCTTTTGCGGTCGGCGATACATCACTTAGCTTAGCCGACCGGATTGGATAGTTAAAAAGTGCTTTATTCTGTTGAGTGTCTAAGTTGTGCTGCCAAAACGTCCCGTCAATACTCATGACATAAAGATGTTCACCACGTATGAAAAATCTCGTTTTGGTGGAATCGATGGAAAGTGACTTAAATGGTATGAGCTCACTATTTTCTACTTGTTTTAATTGGTTTTTCCGGTCGGTAACAATGACTTTTTCCCGATGAATTTGCGCCCAGCGGATATCCCCTTCATAAACTATTGTTAGGGAAGAAGAGCCCAGATCATATAAGGCTAAGTTAATACCGCTGTCGTCAATGACCCTCATCAATATTTTATTATCAGAAGTCCACTGGAACAGTTTCGCCACTTTGAAATTTAACTCTATTTTTTGTATCAGACCTTTGCGGTCAAATAATACGAGTTGCTCATTCGTCAGCGCCGCAAGCTGTTTACCATTAGGGGACCAGACAAAATAGCTAATATAAGAATTATTTGGGACGTGAGAAATTTGCTCAATACGACCATTTTGGCTTAACCATAACTGCCTTGAACCACTTCGTTCCGAGAAAAAAGCTATGCCATCACCGTTTGGCTGAAACTGTGCGTCACTTTCTCTCAAGATTGAGCGAGCTATTGTGTGTTCATTTAGTTCATTTAGTTCATTTAGTTCATTTAGTTCATTTAGTTCATTAGTCACTCCGTTTTTATCGTTTCCGGAATAAGAAACCTCGGAAATGTCTCTATCGACTTTGCCTAATGTCATCGCTATTTGTTTACCATTGGGAGCAAACATGGGACGAGAAATATCTAAAAAGGTAGGGATAACTCGAGAGTATGTATGACCTTCAAGGTCCGATATATATAGTTGATTTCCGGCAGAATAAAGCAGTGCTTTGCCCATATTATCCCAAACCGGATACCAGCGAACCCAGCTGTTGTACTTGCTTGGCGGAAGGAATTTTTTACTAACAGCTTCACCGGTTATCGTATTTACCAATACAAGCTCCTGTTGCATGAGTTGGTTTTCTTGCATTAACGCCAACTGCTTGGACTGGTTTGAAAATGAAATGGAATAAGGAAAACGGTCATGAGTTTCGTAAAGCGTATTTTCATTTCCATTTTCGATATCGAATACGATTAGGCGCGACTTATCGTCTGAGTTAACAAGATAAGCCAGTTCAGTGGTGCCAACCCATTGCAACCCTTGATGAGGGATATTTAGGCACGTTTTTAATGTTTTAGTGTCTTGAGGCTCAGTAAGAGCCAAAGGTATGTACAGCGTCTGAATATCCATGCAGCGAGTAGTGTTGCAGTTTGAAGTGCAATCGCCACGGTTTGTAAACGCTAACTTGTGACCATCATCAGACCAACTGGGCTGGCCATAGAAGCCCGCTTGTTTTGTAATTTGAATTTCCTGATTAGTCTCAACATCTTTTAACCAAAAATGACCGAGGTTTCCCGTCGCATGTCTGGAAAATGCTATGTAACGTCCATTAGGTGAAAAAACAGAATAAAATTCGGAGGTATCCGTCGCCGTTATTGGCTTGAGTTCTGTGAAGTTTGATAACTTACTAGTATCCAATGTTTCTTCAAATGGAGGGAGAAAAAAATAAACAATTACTAGGATAAGAACAAGACCAGTAATTATATGTCTGTAACTACTTGCAAACTTTTTATTCAAAGTAATTACTGCGTTGTTAGTTTGAATCTCTGATTTTGGTCGTGTGTTTACTTCAGGTGAATGGGGCGTCCGTAACGTGACTTTGGCAGTAAGGCTATAACCTCGTTTAGGGTGAGTTTGGATAACCGCTTGTTTTTTGCCATCGTCATTCAGCGCTTTACGAAGTTGACCGATACAACGTTGCAGTGCATTTGGGGCGACGACCATATCAGGCCACACTTCATCTAGCAGCTCTTGGTGTGAAACCACTTGCCCTGATTTTTGCGCCAATACTTTCAGCACTTCAAGGACTTTTGGCTCCAATGCAATGACATCACCTTCGTGGATAATTTGATTTCTGAGAATGTCGACTCTGAAATTTCCGACAAAAAATTCCTGCATATTTTGAAACGAGTTTCCTACTTAACAAAATTGAACCTGATTCATATTCAAATTTTTGCATGATTTCCTGTGAAAACCAATCGTGCAATCTCTTGAATTCATTGTCATCAGCAAACCATCAGCTTTTCATTTGGCAAAGTCTATTGTGAAAATAATTCGATTGGATAGTTTGTACTCAGGTTAACGGTGAACGTGTTTGAAACACGTCACGTTACGGGATGCTAATTAAAAATAGGAAGAGGCACAGAATGTTTAGACCCATGTTGCAAACGGCTGTTTTAGGTTTGTTATTAAGTGGCGCCATAATAAGAACAGAGAATGTTTTTGCTCAAGAAGCTGCGGCTGTTACCCCTATCACTGTAGGACAAGAGGTAAACCTGTATTCAAAGGTACTGGATGAAGACCGAACGCTTCTGATCCATTTGCCCGACAGTTATCAAACGAACGTGAAAAAAGATTACCCGGTGTTATACACGCTAGATGGCACCACTCATTTTAAACATATGTCAGGTACAGTTGACTGGTTAAGTAATCAGGCTGCCCGTGCACCGGAAATGATCGTGGTTGCGATAACAAATACTCAACGTGGACGGGATATGACTGCAAGTCATAATAGTGGTGGTGCAGATAATTTCATAAAATTCATTGAAAAAGACGTGTTTTCTTATGTTGATAATCACTACCGCACTCGGGATTTCCGAATACTTGCAGGCCATTCGATGGCCGGGCATCTAACATTAAATGTGTTGGAGCAAAAGCCCAACATGTTTAACGCTTATGTTGCCATGAGCCCTTGGTTTCACCAGGACCGTGGAAAGCAATCACTTGTAAGAATGTTGAAGAAGAAGTTAGGAAAACAAACTTATGCTTCAAAGTTTGTCTTTGTCAGTATTGGTGATGAAGAGCGGTTAAAACCGAAATACGATGAGTTTGTGTCCGTATTGGAAGATAATGCGCATCATGGTTTAGATTGGCGTAGCAAGGTCTCACTTGAGGATGATCATATGTCGATTCCAAGTAATACAATGAACGAGGCATTGACCTTCATTTTCGCATCACAACGATTGTCTCCTGAGTCGGATGTTGCTAAACAAGGTATACCAGCAATTAAACGATATTACGCTAAGTTGTCGAATGAAATATATGGGTACGATATTCCCGCAGAGTCTGCCATTAACCGATTGGGTTTTCATTTGCTGAGAAACCAACAAGAGGAAAAAGCGATAAAGGTATTCAAACAGAACATAAAGGAATTCCCCGACTCTGCAAACGTACACAATAGCTTGGCAGAAGCTTATCGACGGACACAAAAGTACAACTTGGCACTTATTCAAATTAATAAAGCCATTAACATAGGTGAAAAAGTCGCCTCTCCTAACACGGAGTGGTATAAACGCCGTAAACAACGTATTGAAGATGCCATGAAACAATCGGACTGACTTTTCTAAACGGGCAACTTAAGAAACAAATTAAAGGCGGTCAGAGAATTAAGCCATTGGGTTATTTGGCGGAGCTCATATAGGAACTCTGCCTTTTTGCATTCGAACGAATCAGCCAATAACAATAGTAACATTATGTTCAAAAATCAGATTATTGTTTACACTCAGTTTCTTGTTGTCTATCGAGAGAAAAATAAGTGCGAATAGTTCATCCGTTGATCTTTTTTATCCTGTTCTGTGGAATCAAAAGCTCTATTGCGGCTCAAGTGTTAGAGGCAGTCGTATCAGATGAAAATCTGGCAAAGTGTTTAAACAAACAGATTGCTGCCAACAACATAAAAAGTACGGATGAGTTAACCAAGCTAAAATGTCATGGTAAAAACATTAAACAGTTAGAAGGGCTAGAGCACTTTTCTAACCTTACTTCCATCTCTTTGTTTAATAACAAGTTAACGGAGGTAGACTTAACTTCATTTAAAAATCTTACCTTTGTCAATATTGCAAACAACCGACTGAAATCCGCAAAAATTCATGGCTTAAAACAACTAGAAACCTTGTATTTGTTTAAAAATCAACTGACATATATCGACTTTACTGGATTGACTAAAGTTAAGAAAATTCGCATTACCAACAACTTATTAAATAACATCGATATTTCTCCACTAACTTCATTGGAAAAGGGGTATTTTTTTGACAATAAATTGGAAGACTTAGTGGTCAAAAACCTCCCCAACTTATCATTTATCGAGTTAAGACAGAACCCAATGCCGGATGAAGTTTACGACAGATACGATGCCATTGATGGTATGACAATTGTGCATGATGGTAATGCGGACGATTGGAAATAAGAAATTTTCTGAAGGTAAAGTGACAGAATAGAACCGCGTCCTACTGAGTCCCGATTCCTCGGGGGGGAGGACGTGTAGAGGCACTGGTATCCCTGTGGCGGTCGCTCTTAGCTATCCTTGCGGTCTGGTTGTTACTGGCTTTCAGATATCGCTGGGGCGATTCTGAAATGACGGTAAGAGTAATTGCGGTCGTTCCTTCACATCCATGTGACCGGGACACACCGACATCCATGTCGGCGTCATTCCCAAATCGTCTGAGCGATATTGGGAATCCAGTTTTTTACACTGTTGTAGAACTGGTTCCCCGATGTCTCGGGGATGACGGATTGGTGTACACCTTCATCCCTGAAGGCGGTCGCTCTTAGCTATCCTTGCGGTCTGGTTGTTACTGGCTTTCAGATATCGCTGGGGCGATTCTGAAATGACGGTAAGAGTAATGGCGGTCGTTCCTTCACATCCATGTGACCGGGACACACCGACATCCCTTTCGCGGTCGTTCCTTCACATCCCTATGATCACGGCACACCTTCATCCATGAAGGCGGTCCCTCCTTCACATCCATGTGACCGGGACACACCGACATCCGTGTCGGCGTCATTCCCAAATCGTCTGAGCGATATTGGGAATCCAGTTTTTTACACTGTTGTAGAACTGGTTCCCCGATGTCTCGGGGATGACGGATTGGTGCACACCGACATCCCTGAAGGCGTCATTCCCAAACCGTCTAGGCGATGACGAAATTGACGTTCACATCAAAATATAGATGGTCATTCCGATTAAATATTGTAAGCCGCGGAAATAAACCAGGTGGAGAAATCGAAGTTGGCAGCTTTGTACTCTGCCTGTTTGGTGTTTGCCGAGTCAAATGTGGAATAAACCAGTTTAAACTCCCACTTTCGGGTATAACGATAGGCGAGTTCAATATCTAATTCTTGCCCCAACTCTAACCCGCTCCCGTACGACCTGAAGTCATGCCAGACTGCTCGCCAACGTAATTTCTTGTGCCGCCCTCGATAACCTACGTATGTATCTCGCAATCCTTTTTGGCCTGAATAACTGGCAAATATGTCTGCCCAGCCCTGAAATTTGTGATTCGAACCATAGGGCGTTTTAAACCCGTTACCGTCGTCATGGCTCATGGTTTCCTGACCTAATTGAAATATGTGGCTTCGATACTGAATACTACCTTCAATCAAATTATACCAAGCTTCATATTTGGTGGGATTATCGTATGCATCTTGTTGCCATGCGAACTCTGCTGTGTATCGGTACTTTATTCGTTCGGGCTTGAACTCGTCAGTTAACCTGATGCCAAGAGTTTGATTGGAAACCGCATCTAGGTCCTGATTGTCTGTTAAATATAAATAGCTTGAGAAGCGCAAATTGTTTTCGGTTTTATAACTGACATTAAGCAGGTGAGCATCAAGTTTATGCTCTCCCCACTCGCTAACCGGCCTTTCTTTTAAGTAGTAGTATCTGGGGTCAGATTTAGGCAAATTTCGTTCTGAATCTGGGCCGAAAATACGGTGAACTTTGTTGCTATAGCTGTATAACACCCGCCAATTTAGTTGGTCATTGTAGTCCAGCGTAAAGGCATCAAAGCTCTGTGGCGTTTGCCAGAACTCTGAACCGCCAAGGTGGCGCTCGTTATCGTGAGAGAGTATTTGTCTGCCTAAAGAAAATTGCCAATTGTTGTTATTGTCGTATTTTACATAACCCTGCGTCAGGCTATTGCCTTTAGGGTCTGGGATACGTGAATACTGATTGTAATCGACGATGGAATTAAATTTATCCTCATGAACCATTACCAGATTAGGCTGCAAAAGGAGTTGCCACTGTTGTTCATCATCCAGATCAAACTTAGAGGTGAGGGTAAACCGGGTGGTAAATGCCGTTGCATCTTGTTTCCAATCGTCATTGGTAGACTGATACCGAGACCGTAGGCCGATTTCATGTTCCCCAGGCAATTTGCTCCACGTCGTCGCAGCAATATTTTCGCTATAACAAACTAATGATAATGGTGACAGCAGTAGTCCGAGTCCGCAGGTTTTAATACTATGTCTTGGCATTTGTTTTCCATTCTTGCAGCCGGACACAAAGCCCGCGGGATACGATAGTCTCACTGGGTTCACCAAATGGTGATCCGCCAATGTCTTCTACTGTTAATATTAGTGAATCGGAGTCTTTGATCAAACGCCATTGTGCATTTGTCAGTTGTTGTTCGACTAATGTTAGATCACGAGGCACTACGCCCAGACTCCTCGCTTCCCGGTCGGTTTTCGATACTACCCAAAGCTCTAAGTCTTCTTCATCGGTGACTTCAGGTCTGTTTATTATGTTTAACACCAGTTTTTGTGATTCACCATAAGTACTGGCCACAAGTTGAGCCTGCTCCTGTTCATCGGTTAAGACCGCGACGTAACTCAGTGGATCGGCGCTTGATTGCTGCTCTGTTGGTTGCATTACGACATAACCCAGAACAAAGATGAGCATGATGGAAAAGGCATGAGCTAACTGATGACCTTTCCCGCCAAACATTGAAAGTAAGGAGTCGAGGAAGCCCTTCGTCTCATTAACACCAACAGGTTGATGTTTGTTGGCAATATTTTCTAAACAATCTAATTGCTCGTTGATATTCGCCCAGGTTTGCTCGATAGGTGGTAACTCAGGTGTTTTCTGATCTAACCCGACGAGTTGATGTTGCCAGTCGTTAATTTTGTCTTCTAAAGGCGCGATATCTCTGGCTAGCTTTTGGGTTCGCCTATGAACTAAAGGCGATAATGCCCCAACCACATATTGGCTGGCCAGATGCTCGACTACTTTAGGATGGTGATATCGTTCTAACCGTTGAGACATAATTGTAACCTCCCCAGTCCTCGACGTATCCAAGATTTAATGGTGTTTAGTGGGCTGTCAAAGTATGCAGATATTTCTTCCCGGCTATAACCGTACAAGTAGGCCATCAAAATGGACTGGCTTTGTTTTTGTTCAAGTTTGGCTAAACAGGAATTCAGTGCCTGTTCAGAAAATTCTGCGCCTAACATTTGTTCTGAGTTTTGTTTGATGGTTTGCAATTGGGTTTCATCAAATTCCACTGTGTCTGATTGATGTCGTCGTTTGTCATAACGTAATCTGTCATAAGCGCGATATCGCACAATTGATGCTAGCCAGGTGAAAGCCTCACTTTTGTGAGCGTGATAGTCATTTTTGTTCTGCCAAATTTGAATAAACGCCTCTTGCAATACTTCATTGGCAGAGTCCACGTTTCGTGTGATCCGATAGGCAATGCCATTGAGTCTAGGTGCCGCCTTTTGGTATAGGCGACCAAAAGCCTGACGATCGCCCAGTTTGCACAGGCTTAATAATTGAGTTAGTTCCTCTTGGTTTTTTATTGGCGTATCCATCTCGTCAGTCGAACCGTCTGATTGTGCTAATTCTTCTTCATTTGGAACAAAAACGTATTTTGTCATAACCCTAACAGCTTCTTTAAAAATAGAAATGACTTTGTACAAAAATCATGTCGTAACTCTGTGTAGATTTTTGCGGAATGTCTTCTTTTATCCGTATCCCTAATCGGAATTGGAAATTAGAAAGGGGAGTATATTCCGTGACAAAGGAGTATCGAGTTTGCTCGTTTTCATCAATATCCTGGTCAGGATCCAGGTACTCGGCAGTGAGTTTAAAATTGAGCCCTTTCTGCCATTGGTAATTTACCTCAAAAAAGGTAATGAGCTGCTCAACATCTGCGCTGGTTAACGGATTTGCGTTTTGCAAATTGATATAATCGACCTCGGCCAACAAGGTAAACTTATCCCATACCAAACCGCCATAAATATTAAATAGTTGGCTCTGCTGGTCACCATCGTTTAATACGGCCGTGGCACCCAAACGGAAGTTCTGGAATAACTGCTCACCTCGAACACCGTACAAAAAGGTATCGTCGTTATTGGTGGCCTGACTGGTGCCATTGGCCATGAATAGGTTGATGGTAGATTTGTCCGAGTTGATTGTGTACTCAATACCGTTGTCGCTATTATCAAAATTCATCCCAGTAACCTGCCGAATAAAGGCGGAATCGTCTTCCAGTCGGAGGCCGTACGGTAAAAACATCTTGCCGACTTTTACATAATTGCCGGAATCCAATGTTTTCATCACCCAGGCTTCACGATTAATGGACGTACCTGGAGCAACCTGCTGATCGAGGTAAAAAGTAAGTCCAGACTCCGGCAGTAGCAAACTGCCATAAACCGCTAAGTTTTCCGTGGCAAAAGTCTGACTGGTAGTATCGGCATCGTCTTTTTGATAATTAGCATTGAATCTGGCATCCGCTCCAATCCCCAGATATTCATTTATCTTTGTCAGCTCACTGGTATTAAATGACGCTATTTTTTCTGGCAGGACTGACTGGCCATATGTCTGACCAAACTGATTGCGCGCCCCTCCGCCAATTGGATTGACGTGACATGACGCACATTTCAAATTGTTTTTAACCGCCAAATAGGGCTCTGCGCGAACGTCTACCGCAAGCAACAGGAAGTAAAATACACCAAGGATTTTAGAAAGAATGCTAATTTTAAAGTTGGTATACATAGACAAATTCTCCCCCGTCCTTATCATCAAAATCACCGTCTAATAACTGGCCATTACTGGATGTGACAGATGATATAGCGGGATTATTTATGCTTAGAGTTATGGTTTGGGTATCTTGAGAGATCGCATTGAGCGATACTGCGATAGAACTTTTTGACAAAATACCCAACTGAATTTGCTCAGGCTCGATAAACTTGCTTGTTTCTGAATAGCTTGCTTTCACTAATACGTCACTAACGTTGAAAGTAGCAAAATCCATCTCTCTATTAAACGAAATGGTAAACGTCAATTTTTCTTCATGTTCAGCGTTAGTTACCGCTGTGACCTGAGTTCGATTGACCCGAGTAGGAATCGAAGCAACGTCTGGCACTAAAGCGCCTAATTGTATCCACTCCCTAATTGCCTCGATGGTTTCTGTTGGGAGTGGGGACATACCAAGTGGCATCTGCGCTCCGGCTCTTGGGTCGCCAGTAATTTTTAGGATCAAATAACTTTGCTCAGGCTCTCCCGGCTTGACCCTAACAAACTCCGGGTTGGAAGATTGAACACCAATCAAATATTGAACTGAGTTTTCCATTGTCGACAGGTTCTGACCTGCGGCGGGGTTCGCACCTGCATGACAGGCAGAACAAATGGCAGAAAATACATTATCCTGAATCCAGACTAGATTGGCCTGTTCATTTACTTCTTCATTGTTCTGGGAGTCGTCGCCTGATGCATCTTCATTCGCAGCAATAAGCGGCTGGCCATTTTGATCCAGGTTTTCACCATTACCTGCACTGCAGCCGACTAACCAGAGCACACATAAAAAGAAAGTAGGAAGTAATAAGTTATTTTTCATCATGTTTACTTTTTTGCATTGAGTACATTCAAATACCAAGAGTCGTTGGGCCCGCCTTGTTTCTGGCTCTAATGCGGACCTAACCTAGTTAAAGATTCGAAATCTTCGATAAACTTATTCAGTGACGAGGTGCCATACACCACCGACATTATTGCCATTAATGTCACTTCGCTGTGTGTCTCCAATGTAGAAATACAAAGGGTTGCCGTTAAGGGCCCACTGTTGGGTACCATCGCTACGGCTAATAATCGTGAAATCTCCAATCGCTTCATCTGTAGCACTTGGTACAAAAGCTGGCCAGTTCACTAAACAGGCGTTTTCACAATTAGATGTATTGGCAGTATCTGCATCAAAAGTGTACAAAGCGAAACCGTCCATATCTTTTTCTTGAACTTCAAACTCTGTATTACTTCCGCCGACTGGCATAAGAACATTCACTAACCCAGTTGCTGACATGAATCGGCCTTTACCATCAATGGTTCTGTGGTGAGCGGGTTCTAAAGTGGCGGTCTGCCAAACATTATTTTGTTCGTCGCCAAAGTTGTGTCCGGCTGCGCTATCACCAATCCAGAAGTAAAGCGGCTTACCTTTGTATGCCCACTGTTTCTGACCATCGGCAACATCGACAATACTCAATGGAGCTTCTGCCTGGGCGCCTGAATCCGCGAGAAGTGGTGGCCAGGCCGTAATGCAAGCACCAGCACAAACAGATGCATTAAGGGGATCATTATCAAAGGTATATAAAGTAAATCCGTGTTTGTCTGAACGCAGTGGATCTAAAGAACCGCTACTGTCGTTTGCGGTTAACACAGTTTGATTGGCAACGTAAGTCATTAATCCATCAACTGTGCCCGTCACGACGGGAATAGGACGAGCAAGGTGCCATGTACCGCCAATACCGTCACCCATTACATCGCCTTGTGAAACATCGTTAATGTATGTGTATAGCGGTCTCTGGTTGTATGCCCATTGGTTGGTGCCATCACCACGGGCAACTAGACTAAAGTTACCAGAGGCTGCGGCACCGTCAGACGCTAAAAGAGGAGGCCAGATTCCGGCGCAAGTACTGTTGTCCCCGGCTGCTCCCGCACAATTTGATGTACCGGCCGTATCATTATCGAAGGTGTATAAGGACAAACCCGATTCGGCCAGTATCAATGAACCTTGGTCGTTAACAACTGATGCACTAGGGGCTGCTTGTTGACTCGGAAAGCTCGCACTTGGTGTGTCATCATCTGAGCTATCATCATCGCCACTGTCGCCTGAACTGTCATCAGAGGTGTCATCAGAACTGTCATCAGAACTGTCATCTGAATTGTCATCGCCAGTATCAGACGAGTCATCATCGGAGTTGCTTGAGTCATCACTACTGTCGTCCGACGCGTCGCCGCTGGAATCGTCAGAGCTTTCGTCCGTGCTGTTATCCGACGTATCATCGCTTGTGTCATTTCCGTAATCATCAGAGGAATCGTCACTAGCCATGTCATCAGTGCCAGATGTACCGTCATCAGGATCAGTGTAACCTGAGTCTCCAGTATTATCAGTCGTGTCTGTGCCAGCGCCGGAGTTATAATCGGAGTCTGAATCCGAGCCTCCTCCGCCTCCACACGCTGTTAACAAAACCAATAACAAGGTTGTTGAAAATGTTTTGCTGTATGTATTGAAATTCATCTTTCTTATCCATTTTTTAGAGTATTCAAAAGGGAATACGCCAACGGATAAAAAAAGTTGCGGCTATTTCAAATTATTTTGAAAAATTCCAAGTAGCGAATTGCAAGAACCTGTGGAATAGGTGTCGATTTATAATCTAGGTGGCTGAAAATTAAGCAAAAATGACTTGAATTGAGACTAGTGCTTGAAAATAAAAATACTGCTGAATATTATGGAGACTCATTCTTAAACGTCCCTATAGTTTAACAGGATAAAACTGCGGCCTCCTAAGCCGCTGCTCCAGGTTCGAGTCCTGGTGGGGACGCCACTACCTTCTTTGTAGCCCTTGCTACATAAGGGATTGGGGTTTTGATGCTAAGTTTTTTACACCTTTTTTTACACCCCAGCAATCTAACATTACTTTATTTCCTTGTCTATTAGGCTCTGAAATAACGCTTTTAAGTCTGGATGTTCTTGCTCAATTTTAGCCACCATCTTATCTTTAAGCTTACTGAGCTTATCGATGGAAAGGTCTCCGTAGGAGCGGCCCAATTCACTTGGCTTGCGGCCAATACATTTTTCTTTTTGAGCTTCAGACGCATGAACATCTAATAGTAATTGTTCGACGATATCTCGTATTCTATGCTGTTGGAATCTCTTAATTTCGTCTATTTCTTCTTCTGTTGCACCGCTTTCAATAGCCTTGTTAATCAAGCTTCCCTTAATTTCGTTAAAGTAGTCGTGAAACTTAGTTAATGGTTTACCTCGATTAAATTCGCTTTCAAACATAAGTAGAGGTTGCTTATGACTATCTTTAGTCAATCTGTGGTCATGAGATTGCCGCTGTTTCTCTGTTTTAAGTATATCTATTAGACGTTGTGGTATTGGGTGTCGCACGAATGCGGTCTTACTTTCTGGTGAAGGAACTTCGATAAATTTGTTGCCCAGTTTTACCCTTTCCCAACGCTGGTAGTTGGTTCTTTTTGCTCGTGTCGATGCTAAGAGCTGTATAACCATACTTAGCCCCGCTCGCTCTCGTGAAAGTTGATACGCCTCCATTATAAAATCCGCCAGCGTAGACATTTTAGGTATAGCTCTATCTGTGTCATCCGACCTTGAACGCTCTCCTTTTTTAATCAATGGCTGAACATCAATCTTAACGTTTAATTGCTCTTTTGCTTTGTTTATTGCGGCAGAGGTAATTTTTATGATTTCGTTTCTGTCAGACGGCTGCCGTCCTGCAACAGGTCTATCAAGGTAGTCGGTACGAAAGGATTCAACGCAATAATTTACTACTAGTTTATCTCCCCAGGAGCCTGAAAAATACCTTCTTTGGATTCTACTTATTTTATTTATTGCTGCTTTACGTTGCCCCTCTTTATAAAGTTCAATTAACTCTGTAAATGTATTTATTTCTCGATACGTCGCATTTAATAAATAGTTTTTGTCTTTCCAGGGCATTTGAGCGTCTATTCTTGACCTAAAGCGAGTGTGTGCCTGCTTTAAAGTTTCTATATCTTTACTAGTAAAAATGTGATCAGTTGGATATGAAATCAACTTAAAGTATTTATCATGCTTTTCAGCTCGTAGTTGAATTACTTTTTCTTTTTTCGATGCTCTAATGGACATTCCCTGGAAGCCTTTTAAAACCTTGGTTGAACCAGAGAAATTTTGTAAAAAATTAATAATTGACGAATTGAGCTCTACTTCATTATTAATCGGGCTCTGAAGTTCGTGCTTTTTACTACAGCCGCCAATTCTTCGTGGTGTCTCTGTGACGGCTTTTATCGGTTTAGCAGTACAGGTGTTGCTGTTAGTCTTGCACGATGCGGCTCTTGAAGCTTCAAGTTTGTGATCCAAATCTTCGTTTTTATTCGCACTCATTTGTGATGATTTATTGCGAATATAATCATGATATGTATTGACAGAAAACCTTGGTTCATTGATATGCGGTAGCACAAACAGAGGGGCTATTTCCCCCAGTAAGACAAGTTCATCAATCACATGTTCTTGCGTTCTAAACTGCGCTGCTAACTCACTTCGAGTCAAATCCTGGTATTTAGCGGGTACAACACTGACAACGTTCCCTCTTGGGTCCGCTGTTGACTGGATTGTGTGTTGTTTTGGCTGAATGATGACTTAATCTCAACTCTAAATTTTTTCCAATTCTATGAGACATCATTTTTCAAAAAAAATAATTTCCAAAAAAATAAAATTTTCTAATCAAAAATAAATGATATGGATAAGGGCGTCCAGATAGTCAATTTTCCCACGTTTGAACCTTTTTAATTCCGAAGCCATTATTTGGAGAGTAAAATGAGTCAAATAAAAAGTGTTCAATTTGTTAAGAAGTACACTCGTGAAAGTAAAAGTCCATGGGATGACTCGTCTACTATGCTTTGGTTAGCGAATGTTGCGAGTGAGTATCATGAAAATTTAGTATTGGATTATTCTCGCTACATTTATGTTCATCGAAATGACGTTGGACAGATTGTTGGCATAAGTATAAGTAAGAAAATGCAATTAGATCATCCCAATATTAACAGTCGGTACCTGTCTGGAAAGGAGATGATCACATTTCTACTCTTTTATATCGACGAAATTCAGCAGTTTTGCGAGTTGTGGGCTGATGAATTTGAACAACATTTTTTGCTACCGCCATCAGATTATTTTGAAGCGGTTTGCTGGAGGTGGAACTCAATTGCCGTTAGAAGTGATTGATGAATACTGCGACTTACAAATACATGTAAGTCGCTTTTTAGTTCAGACTATTTAATCCCCTTATTCTCGAAGAACTCAGTTAGTTGATTCTTAAACTCTATTCTGCTCCAAAGTGAGTTAACATAAATAGTCTATTGGCCTTTTATGAGCGAATAACAGCTATTACCCTTATTCACCAAGGTTTTAACTAAATCTACAAAGTGGACGTTTCTCTTACACAAAAGTAATGTTTTCAATAGTCGCATTCAATCGAATGTGTAGTCAGAAAAACTACACAATCGCTTGTTTGTGCCAGAATTCAATTTCAGTTTAGTTAAATTTCCTACTGACTAGCAATTAGTTAGTGACTTTGGTAGTTATAGATTAATAAGAGAAAAGCGCGATTCGCTCGCTACAAGCGTTAGGAGGAGTAAGTAATATATGACGTTAGCTGCCGCATGGAATAGTAAGCAAGGTATACATTTTGCGTCAGATTCTAGAATTTCAAAAGGCGATATGTTTTCCGACTATGGAGTTAAAGTAACTCCTGTTCACATTAGAATATTTGAGCCGAGTGAAGAATGTAAATCACCAACTATAGCTTTTGAACGTATTTATGGAATGTGTTTTTCTGGAGACTTTGCTGGTGCAGCCATTATTAGAAACTTTTTGGCGGTTACATTGCAAAGGATTCAATATGTGCCAACATTTGCCGTAATCTCGTTTGCTAACATTTGTAAAATAATAAACAAGTTTTACTCGGAACTTTCTATTAAACTTCAAGATGAAATCGAAAATGAAAGCATTGACTTCTTTCTTGCGGGGTATTGCCCCCAAAATAGAAAGATAATGTTGGCAAAGTTCTATATTGATTATGGAAACGACATAAATCAATACCATCCAAATTCAGGAGAGAGTTCATATTCAATGCACCTTGATATACATAAAGAAAAATCGCTTTCAATACGACCGATAATTGCTCTAAAAAGCCTCATTGAGAGTGGTACTTCTAAGTCGGTGGGCGGGAATATCCAAGTTGGAAGCTTTGATTACAATAATGACTTTTATATGCTTGGAATTGTTGATGAAACCAAAGATGAAAAAGGTCATATTGAAAAAATAAACTATTACTATTCAGGTTTGGATATGAATAATGATTTATTTGAAATGGATAACGATGGCTTCATGATTATAGGTAATTATATTGACCCGTTTCGCCATACTCTTCCTAACAAGTAAATCCAGATACCGCCTGCAACGCACCTAATTTAGATGGGTAACACCGAAAACTATAGAGAGTTCGAAGATGGAAGATAAACTTAAATTAAATACTGGTGATACATTGAAGCAAACCAATCATCGTTCTAAAGGAACAATGGGGCAAACTGATATATGGTCATATGATGTTCTAGACTCAAACCAAAATAAAGTTGGCTCAGTTGTTCACACCGATCATACATCATTAAATGGCTTTCAACGCACTCAATCAGTAGAGCAACGTGATGTCAATGGAAAAATAATTGTAGATATTTCGTGGTAAAGTTTGCTACCAAGTTACTCAAAAGAACGCCAAACGATTGGCTTGCGTACCTTAGTCACTAATTTTAGCCAAATGTCTTGCGCCCATAAATGAGGCGTAGGAAGAACTTAAGTAAGATTAAAGAAGGAATCAATGTCGAAAAGTCTGGAAGAATTATTTGAAAGTGCAAAATCTGAAGCGACGAAAATGAACGGCGAATTAATTAACGTCGGCTTTAAGTATTGTGATTCATCAAAAAGAATTGAGATTCATATTTTAGTTAAGAATAAAAACGGCATGAATGTAAACTTTATTACTGAGGTTAAAACTAGTCATAATTACGAAAAACTTAAAATGCAGGTAATAGAAACTTATCCGGAATTTCACATTTTGCACGATTGATAGAATGCATTTCATATCCGTAACAAATTGGGCCACAATCGTCCGTAAGCTGTCTTGCCACTGTGTAGTCGTCTGCGCATACGGTGTTATCGAATGTCTGCTCTCTCAATATTCGCTCATGCATAAATAGTTGGTCGGGCGGCTCAAAATGGCATTTTGCACTTATATATAGGAATTTAGTAAGTTGAATTATATGGAGCTTATTGGAGAAATCGATGAATACGAGATATCTTTTGAGGAGCTTGCCCGACTTGCTGATGGTACAGACTTAACCGATTTCATTAATAAACTGTCTTTGGAAATTGCTAGACGATTTATAAGGGGGGAACTTGATTATGAAGTGGCTGATGGTGCAATGAATTATGTTTTTGATTTCATGACAGACAATATCTTTCTTACTAGCAGCGGCAACTACATTCCGAGTCCTGCATTAGATATATATGAAGCCTTTGATGCAGGTGAATATCGCCATTCAAAAGATGATGATAGCGTCTGTCCTATAGAGAAGTATACGAAACCTTTTCTTATGGAAGTTTTCAAGACCTACGGTAATTAAGGTCTTGAGTTGAATTTTAGACATCTGCAAATTGACGGCTTTTGGCACTTTTGAGTCTGAACTAGTACACAGTACGATACCTTGTTGCTCTTATACTGTGGCTATTTTTCGTCGTCTGGAGGTTGTCTTTTCAGCAAGTTTCTTATTTGCTCTTGCAACTTTTTGGGATCACTGAACATTCTTTCTAAAGTGATTAAATCCTCCCTAAAATCCATCAAGTATTCAAAGTTCTCAATATTATATTTCATTTTATTCTTCCTCTATTTGTGAAGTGAAAGAAACACTCTAAAGAAGGTGCTGAATTTTTTGTACCGTCAGAATAAAAAACTTTGATGATTCAGTTTTTTGGTCAGTTAGTTCTATAACTGTGTTAGGATAATAACTGGCTAATTAATGTTTAAAGTGTATGGTTATTCTTCATCTAACTCGACTGTTTCTGACTCAAAAAAGAAATAAGCATGACAGATCCTTTCATCGACACCGTAGTTGATTAATTTAGCTTGTTTTTCAATATTCTTCCTATCTGCTTTATAAATGATCTCAGGACATTTATTTATATTTAGACTACGCGCTCTGGCGAACTCTTTCATTGCTTCACCAATAACATCACCAGGAGAAGACTCAATCAAGATTTGTAGATGGCCGTGACTAAAATCATTAGATAGAAGATAGTTCGCTATAGCAGTTTTAGTGATTACTGCGTAAATTTCTCGTAAGCTATTCTGCACTGACTCTTCTAGCTCTTTCGTTTGCTCAAGTGAAGTTTTAGCTTTTTCGTCGGCATCTTTCGCAGTTTCAGCAGCTTTAGCGGCTTCATCAGCTTTTTTTGTTGCGGCACTACTTTCTTGTTTGGAAAAGTTGAATTGAAACATTGCTAAGACTAAAGCGATAACAGGTAGAACTAAAATAAGCATTTGTAAGTATCCAAGCGTAGGGTTGGTATACTTTGAACAGTGCTTACATTTAATTGCATTCACTAAAATTTCTTCTTTGCACCAATAACATTGTGTTGTTTCTTCGATTCTATGTCTATTGATTCCGTCTGTTAACCAAAGAGCGTCGCATTCTAAAGCTTCAGCATACTTCGTAATATTTAATGGATTTTTAGTTATGCCGTCTTCTATTCGTTGGATGGTATTAGACCTTACACCGACTAGTTCAGCTAATTCTTCTATACTCAGTTTCTTTTTTATTCTTTGTTCTTTGAGTCTGTCTTTTAATGCCATAGGCTTTCTCATCTCCATTAAGAAAATTCATGGTATGGCATAAGGGAAGCTTTCGTCTACAAATTGTTCATTCCAGAGAATTATTCATTGACGATTTATTTTAGAGAGGTTTTTACTGCTATTTCTTAGTGTTGCTTGTTGGCATACATGTGACTGTCAGGTTTAATAGGGACTATTAACCTGAAAGATCACATTAAGACTTTTTCAACTGGCTGCTTTTCAGCTAAATGAAGCCACATATAATACGATGCAGTGGCTTTTTGTCATATTTACATATTGACTATGATGGTGGAGAATTAGTCAGGGAAAGTAATTTATAGAGTATGCTCGCACTTCGCCACTTCATCTTTTGTTGTCCAGGTAAACTCAGAAAGTTTTTCGTATTTGTAATTGAAAACACCCAATTGGGTTCGACTCATGGCTCGATACGGTATATTTCCAAAATAAAAGCCATCTGGTTGTCCTAGAATTTTGCCTTTCCATAACACCTTAATATTGTTGTCTTTTGCTTCTTCAACGAACCCCATTTTATTATCGTAAGAGCATATTTTTGCCCCGCTATTTAATATTTCCTCTTTGAGTTTTCTGGAATTCCATATGTTTCTTGCTGCTGTGTTCAAATTATTGCGCTCAGAACTTTGTGCGTCTTTAAAAGTTTGTTTTCGTTCATCTTCTCTTTTGATTCGGGCTAATTCTATTCCTTTCAGATGGTCAAATCGGTCTAGCCATGAAATGTATCTTGAAAAAGACATGTTATAAGAGTGGGTATCGACCAGCCTCCCCAAATCAAAGCTAGCACCATGTGTAGTATCTCCATAGAAAACGCGTTCTATTTGCCTTATCTCTGCTGACAAATCGCTGGTTATATTTTCCCCTTCATATGCAGCGACTTTTTCAAGTGCGCGGCTAATAGATGTCAATAATCGTAATCTTCTCTTTGTTGCCAAATTATAAACACGAGCTTTATCTTGTGTGTCATCTACTGTATTTAACGATTTACCGAATTCAACTCTTACATTACAAACATCAGTTGCATGCTTTGTCTTAAGAACCCATGGAACCCCTCCCACCAAAATATGACCATTTTGAGGAGAAAATACGGTTAGTGGAGCACTCGATGAATTTTCCAAATCGCCTGAAATAATCAAAATTTTTCCTAAATATTCATATAGCTGTGAGCATTCATTTTTTTTAGCGTAGTGGTTTTTGTTAATCCAGGAGTGGATATGTTTGGGGGATGCCCTTTTTTCTTGGGGGACATTCGGTGTGAATCCACAACTGGATATGAGCGCACACAGTGAAATTAAAGCTAAAGTTTTTGAATACATCTGTCGAATCCTTTTCCATCTAAATTCATTTTGGGGTGGTTTTATGTAGTTAAAGTTTAAGAATGGTTGAACATTCTCTCCTTTCATTTGATTAAATCGTCGATAATAATGTCGAAAATCGAATAATAAGGTTTTCATAGTAGTTTGCAACTATGAAAACCATTTACACCTCAGAATACAGAAAGCTAGTTGGTTGGCTTGCCGCAGAACGACGGTTTAAGAATATTTCACAAGCTGAGTTAGCGCGTGAATTAGGGTTTGCAAATAGTACCTATATATCGAAAATCGAAAAATTTGACCGGAAATTAGACGTTGTTGAATACGTTATGTTCTGTCGTGCGGTTGAAGTCGATCCGCACGAAGGTATTGAGATTTTGTTAAATCAGTAATCGTCAAACTGACAATATTCTTCATTAAAAGTGCTAGTATCACAGTTACTAAAATAATCTGTAGTGTAATCACGGCTAAAGCTATCCACATCACTACCATAAAGGTTTCCAGAGGTGTCGACACCTCCCATGCCACCCACCATTACTTCTCCTGTCGCTGGATTTGCGAGTTGTAAATCAGGTTCGTCAAATACGCTGAATTCGTTCACTTGCCTTGAATTTGGCTCTAGATGAAAACTAAGTGCATTTATACAAGGAGAGGGAAGTTCATCCCCTAATTCTACGGTTTCTGTGCGGTGGTTGTTAATTGTTGGGCGTGCGTAATAGCAGTTACCTACATTTCTGTGAACATCAATATTTGCTTTAAGTAGTGATGTGTTTGTCGACAGTTCATTTTGCTTCCTCTTACGTAGTTGTTGTACATAAAGCTCACGGGTGAAGCTGATGCACTCAGTTTTAAAACTTACTGCAAAAAGGGCATCGACACCAATAATCAAGAAATGGAAGATAAAGATAATACCCAGAAAAAATAATGCAAAACCTGTGTCGGGGCTTTGCTGAGTTAATTGGTAAAAACCACTTACTAAAAAAGAGATCCCAAGAAGTAAATGCTTCATAACTGTCTCCTGCGATAAAAAGCTCATGAATTTCAAATTAGGCCATTGATACCCTAAGGTTTAGAAGGCCTGTTGCAAGGTTCTTTTTAAATGTGTGGAGCGTACGATCTATTCATTGTGAATTTTGAGCTGAGTACATATAAAGGAAAGGCGCTAAAAACAGGCCGACATCTAGGTTATGTAATCCTAGAAAGGAGGTTGCGTTTACTAAAAATTACTATTAACGATAGATTGCACTAAGCCATCGCATCAATTATTGGGGGGCTTTTTAATCCAAAAGATACCACCTACCATTACGGCCAGTGGCAGAATAAAAATCAATTCAGCAGGCATGTTTCATCCTCTATTTGAGCAATATATTTAATAGAGTATAGTCATTGGCGTTCATTTTTATAGTGTATAACTTTCTTCAATTCACGACCGGAACCAAGAACTCGTATGTGACTCAGTTATAAACAATTGGCACAACATATTAAGACATTTACTCAACAAACCTGCCTCATAGAGCGCCGCAATTGTGTAATGATCATGCTTGGTGAACACAGGCTATTTTTCACAATTATTTATTCAAGCACATAATTTCAAGCGTAATTTAAAATACTTATACAATTTTCAGCGAAGCTTAAACCAGCATCAAAACGCAGTTTTGACTGTGATAAAAAGCGTTTGAGAATCAAACCAATAAATGGCGCAAATGGACTAGTTGCGAAGCAAACTATCCATAGAAGCAGCGCATGTTCGCGTGGCGAACTCCCCCCTATTTCAGTTTTGTATCTGCAAAATTTTGCATGTCGGTTGGCACAACCGGATGTAAAACCTCGCCAGATTTCGCAGAAATCGAGTGTCTAATTACTGCTGCAATTTATTGCTAATACGCGGTAGATAGGACAGCAGAAATGGGGGGGAGTGCGGCGCAGCCGAACATGCGCATAGCTTGTTGAGCTAGTCACGAAGTGGCGTAGAGTCAGCTCGTTGCCGAAGCGCAACATCAGAGCTGACGGGCTATACAAGCGTTAAACGAAAAACGAAGTTTTGAGTTGCCAATATTCAATATATTCGAGAAAAGAGATAACTTGGGAGCTGGACTGGGTACTGCACTGCGAACACAACTCCTACTCACTTACCCAACAGGTTTTGCTTTTTAACAACATTTCGCATAACCAGAGCCTTAGTAAGCATTTCAGTTCAGACAACCGTTTTAGGAAATTTATGCTTACATATGAACACACCGACAGTATTACCAATTGGAATACTTATCAGCCGTATTTTGAAATCGATATGTATTATCCGACCGATTTAAGTAATCGAAAAAAAGCCAAGCGAAAAGAAGAGGTGGTGATGATGTTGGCGGCCAGGTTTGGTTTCGTCTCAGCTATTGTGCTGACCGTTGTTTTTGAGGTCCAACGGCACAAAGTCACCGAGTTTTTAAATAAGCTTGTACTTAAAAACTTACTTATAAAAGTGAAGACAAATCGGGCCGCCGATGGTGTGCTGTATGTGCCCACGTATTCTGGTGCCAAGTACGCCGGAGAGATAATGCGCCACGAAGTTTTCTATCGCTCAACAAAAAATCCAATTGAACAAATCAACCAAAATAGCGTGATGCACGACTCGATTTTACAGTATGTGTTAATGAGAGGGTTACAGAATAAGACAAGCGCAGGCAAACACTCCCCCCTGTGGCGAGGATTCGTAACTGAAAAGGAGTTTAAACGACTTTACTCTTCGAATCGTATAAAGAGTGTTGATGCGGTTGTGATCAACGTGGATGGCAGTGTCGCGGCTGTTGAAATGGAAGGCTCTTATAAGAATAAGGTGAAAGTCGAAAATACGATCCTGAAACTCGCCAGTAATATGCTTTGTCAACACCCACTGTTCGATAAAGTATTCTTTGTTGGCAGCTCAAATAAAGTATTTGAAGATACTAAACGGTTCCAAACGCAACTTCTTGATGAGTTGCCACACCGTTATAACAAGAAGACAAAAAATACCTATTTGACAGAGCAAGAGGCTGAATTGCTGAAAGACAAACTTGTTTTCAGGACAAAATTCACTGACGAGATAAATAAGCTCTTCTACTCATAGAAAAAAGCAGGCAACCAGGAGCCTGCTTTTTTGGGTTTTGCTCTGCCATTCACCAGAGTTATCGACAGCGCATTCGTGCAGATAACTCAACTAGCGTTCCCAGTGCTAGCTCTTACTAACAGTATTGAGGTTTGTCAGTTGGATTTCCTTAGGGGCTTCCAGTCAAGTTCCACTGCCTGGGAGCAGTGGTAGACGGCATTTTCTAAGTGGTGATTGAGCTTCCTCATTAACTAAAAATTTGGCCTAAACTTAAATAATTCCGAATAATGGAGATTTTCTAACTGTAGTAAAGCAATTTAAAAAAGAAGTTTAGCAGCCCTCCCTATGAATCAATCAGTTTGAATGGATTAGTGTTTAGTTTAGAGGTCTTCAAAATGTCAATTACACGAAAAGAGCTAATACAAAAAGAATCATAGCAACAAAGTATGTAAGAGCTGCCCACACAATTATCAGAGCTATCAACAATGTATTTGTATATATAACTCAACCAATAGTCTCAGTGTTGCCTCTTTTTTAATAGTACAGCATATTTTCAGATGAAATTCTTAAGGGTTCCAGTCACGGTTCACTATATGGATCAAAGGTGGCTGCTATCTCTAAGTGATAAACTAGCTGACTCTTTAATTACATTTTGCCCTAAGTCCTACACGCTTTCATTTGATGGTGGTTAGGGTACTTGTGGAGCTGGTCAATTTCGAATCAGACATCAACTCAATGATAGACGTAAATCAACTGGTACAGGGTTGCCAAACCTAAATGAACTAGTTATTTTAAGGATTGGAGTCTAAGGAAGTAACATGGAAATTCCCCGTAACAGCTAACCTGCAACAATGATACAAAGTTAGCTTTAGAAGATTTTCACCTGCCTTCAGGAATTTGACTTAGTTAAAAAGTTTTTAATTAGTCATAAATGCTTATATGTAGTTGCCGAAAGTCCCAGTAAGATCTTATTCTTGGAGCATTCGGAAACTGTCAGCTAGTGTTGTAATTCAATAGTATTTATAAAATTTAGAGTTTTAAAAGTACAAATATGTCAAAAGCAATGTACAAAGAAATATCGAAATTAGTTGCTGCGCATAAGTTAACCGAATCATCGCCCGTGCCAATTTGTTCAGACCATGAAATCGAATATTTATTGGTGAAGCTGCTAACTGGAGAATTAACTTTCAATAATTCCCTTTCAGTAGCTGAGCAGTTTTACGACCTATTAGCTGACTCGAAAGAAGAGTTTCACAAATTTCTTAGGAGTGAAATGATTCAGCTATCAGATAAATTTAAAGATGACATTAAGGCAAAGGTTGCAACTGGCATAGAGTTTAAGGTTAGTGGATATAGGAATCCAATTTACCCAATTAACGCAATTCAAATCTGTCAATCATTGATTTCTCCTATAACACAACACTATAGGAAACAGTTTAACCTCAATTTACAAACGTACTGCGATTTATTTGAACATATTATAAGAACTACAAGTGAAATGCTTGAATCAGGGCTGGAATATATTAACGATTTACAGCTTAATGAAGGAGAGTTTATTAATGAGTTGTTTAGCAATCCTTCATTTAACGAATACGCCAACAGATACAAACTAAACACATTCGTTATGTCTGAAATACTTGGGCACAATTGCGACGACATAAGAAAAGTATTAAGTTATTTGAGTCTGAATATGCAGGACATTGATGCAGATTTACTCTTTAAAAATAACCCAATTAAGATGCGCCCTTTTTGGATGATTGATGATGATAATTATTTGCTGCTCTCACCAACTTCTGTACTGACTTTTTTTCATGAACATATCTCAAATTTAACCAAAGAAGACATGGACTATTTCGCTGATAAAAGAGGGAAAATATTTGAGAAAAACACTTTCGATTTGTTTAAGAAAAAGTTCAAAAGTGTAGAAGTGTACAGGGAAGCAAAACTACCTAAAACAGCTCCAAAAGATGTAATTGTAAAATATGGAGATACGCTGCTAATCATTGAAGTAAAATCTCACGCAACTGGCGAAGCTGTGCATAATGTTAATTTTAGTGGAATACATAACTTTCTAAAAAAGACTATTCAAAGAGCTGATTCTCAAACTAACGAGTTTAAAAATGCAATTTTTAGTTCATCCTTGGTTCAATATGGTACAACGAAAGATAGTAAATTAAAGTTCATCATCGATCCCAAATCGATAAATAAAGTTTTAAGAATTGCAGTTATTTTTAACGAAATTGGGGGGATACACACAAACCTATCTAACTTAAAACCTTTTATTAGGTTAACTGGTGATGATTTTTCTGTTTATACATATTCAGATTTGTGCGTGATTTTCGACATACTAAAAAGTGAAGCAGAGGTTTTAGACTACTTAATCCAGCGAAACAAGTTCCAAAATAAATTTCATTACGATGGAGATGAAATGGACCTACTCTGTGGATACTTGAAAAATAGATTGGACTTACCAAATGATCAATGGAAAGACAATTCCATTAATAGGCTAATAGCCCAAAATATAAATGACATTAGTGAGTTTCAGTATAGAAAGCTTTGGAAGCTACCAACAACTAAGCCTGCTGTAGAAATATCCGATTTGTGGTCAAGAATGACGAATGACCTTCTTCATTATCAAAAGGGTAACTCTAGGAGAGTAAATTATGCACTGTACCGTGTACCTTATGACTCTCAGCGTAAAATAGAGTCTTCAATTCAAGAAAATATCAATCAAATTATATTCGCATCCAAATGGGACGATTATTTTGACGAATCATTTATTGATGAAACTTCAAATTGTATTTTTCAAATTGTGCTTGTTAAATGCAATTTGGCAAGAGTAGTCCACCTTTCCAAAAACTTACTCGAAAAATACAGAGAAATGAAACACGTTGATACTATTTTTCAGATCTATTTAAATGTACATACTTCTTTAAGTTATGCTGGCTTTTGTGAAATAAGACCTAAAAAAACTTTCCTTTAAATTAGAATGGTATTCATTTCAAGGAAACTGTGTCGAGTCAATTCCCCCTAATGATCAATTGGCATCTAGACATTCCATAAAAATTACTCCATAACAAATAAATCACAATGCCTATTAATTTTCTAACAGTTCTTCCAACTCAGTAACACCATGAGAATAAAACCAGTCCTGAATCGCCAGAACTCTGTCAATGAAAATTGAATCATCAGATAAATCTGCTTGTTTTAACAAACTGTTTATTATGGATATCTGTTTCACAGGTCGATGAAAGTAGATTCGACCAGTCGAACTCACCAATGAATTAGTTAACTGTTCTAACATCTCCAGAACCATCAAATATTTTGAGTTAACGTGCAATTCTAGCCATGCAAATATAACTTCGTGCTCAGGATGTTTACTGGTTGATAATGCTTCGATATGAAGCCTAATAAGCTCAAGAGGCAGCAATTTCAACTTATTCTTTTTAAGTAGTTTTCTGCTTATTACCAAATGTGAAAGCTCTGGTGGTATAACTTCCATTACCCGTAATAGCCCAGAAAGGCATTTATCAGTGAATTCAGAGTTGTCAAGGTTTGAATTAAAAACTTGGGAAAAGCCGACCAAGGCATGTTGATTTTTATTATGTATTTCACACCACAAATCAGTCTCTGAAATTTTATTGGTAATAAAACATAAGGCAGCAATACGTCCCCAAGAAGAAGCCGATTTATCATCTTTTACTTTGCCCAGTAAATTTAAAAAAGGCTCTATTTCTTTAAAGTTGTTTTTGTAGTTATTGTAGAGAATAGGTTCAAAGTGTTTCAATAATTCAGGTGAGAATTCATCGTGCAATTGTTGCATCAGTTGAAAACCAAGCTTTTTCTCTCGACTAATTAAGTAAACAAGCGGTCTCTTCATCGCCTCTCTGACCGACATTGTCTTATCGCTTGCATATTCCCTTAATAAACACTTCAGTTCTGAAGTTAAAGGATTATCCTGAGACAATTGGATATTACAAATAGTCATTACGGTCTCAGCAGCTATACCTCTAACACTATTAATGCCTAAATTTAGAACAGAATTTGCTTTTGCGTCATCCTCATAGGATGGGTTTGGGTGTCGCAACAACTTAAACAAATGAAAAGAAATTTGCGTAATAGAATTATGATCCGAAAGCACCAAGCTACAAGCTTGTAACGCTTTTACTGTGACAAAGCCTTTTTCATCCAGATCGTAGTACCTGTTAATTAAATACAGTAGTTTAGTTGCTAGTTGTTCACCGTCCCGCGCTTGATCATCAGATTTTTGATTTTGAGTGTTACTATACATGCCCCTTAAGTGATTTGTTACCCCTCGAATTATTCCTAAGCTGTATTCAATTGATAAATCAAATTTAACTATATCAGGTAGCAAATTAATGAATTTGTCTGGGGTAATCTCTGTCGCGTCGCTAAGTGATGTACAAAGACTCGATTGCCCACCTACTAGCCCGCCCCCTTCATAAGAACTCCAATCGTCATAATTTTCATAATGTTGTAGCAAACGAACTAACTCAGTTTGATTCAACTGGCATAAAACCTCTGTTGGTACCGGAGAGCGAACAAAGCCACCGCTAGAGCCAACATCTGGTTCTAATTTATATTTACCAAATTTATTTTCATATGTTGTAACAAAAGGAACGTATTTGGGTTCTATCAAATAGTGAGGGAGCGCTAAAAAATATTCATATTTTACTTCTAGAACCCATTTAGGAATTTCATTCGGCTCATAATCGTCATTATACATATCGTTCACGAGTTGTTGGTGTTTTTGGCAAACCTTTGCAGGTAAGTGGGGATAAGCACTTATAGACAACTGGCAAATCTCAAACCTCAAACCTGAAAACCGTAATGTATCTGCATCCGTTAATTGGTATGTAATCCCGTCTAAATTAGCGCCAACATTCTCTAAATAGGCTTCACAAACCAGGTACCTCAACCCTTGTTCATGCACTTCTCTCAATATAGCTTCATACTTTCGCCAAACCTCATCATTCGTTTTAGCTCTATATTTTAACGCCTTTTCTACTGCAAACATTGACTCGTGCAAAGGATCATGAGGGTAAGAATCATGTTTCGAGTGTCTCATTTCATAACTTGTACACTCCAAAAATAGAGTTCTAAAAGGATTTCGGCTATCTCTGGACTGCAATCCGTAGAACTGTCGAAGCAGAAAATCCATACATAAACAAAAAAAAGAGTCTGAACCGGAAAGCCGTTCCTCCAGTAAGGTTTTGCTGCCTAAGTAATAGTCTTGGCAATTAATTTTTAGTTCATTTGGCAAGTCAAACTCGTTAAGTTGTTTAGCCCCCATAACTATGTATCTCCATAACAGCTCATCACCTTTTCCTGTGCACGCAACATATTTACCAATACACTCTCCAACTAAACCATTTTCAGTGTTCGCTAAACTTAAAGTTTGCTCAAGTAATGGATATATTTTGGGGTTATGCCAGTCAGTCAATTTCTGCATCTGATTTGTAATTAACCAAATCAAGTATCCAGTGTCTAACCACTGTTCATTAATAGCTGTATTCCAAAGGGACAACAGCCAATCCTCATTGCCCTTATGAAAGCGCCCCACACAATCTAAAATAGCTCTAGTGCTATTGTTTTCCAGGTTCCAATTGTGCTGGGCCAGCAATGTGTCTCTTAGAAACTCAAACCATGCATGACTATTAACCTGTGATAAAAATCGGCCAAACAAATTAAGCTGTTGGCTTTGTAGATTTACTACTAATGGAAGATCTGTGTTTCTTGGCGACATTTCCGCCAAAGACTCCACCGCCAACCTTTTTATATGCATGGCAACGTCTTGGTGCTGAATCAAGTTATTAAATTGTCTGGCAAAGGACGTAGGTTTAATTAATCTGAGTGACTGTATGAAAGTTCGAATTGCAGGCCGAATAAACGGCAACTGCGGTTGCTTCAATACAAAACCAACCAAAGACGTGTTGTCTTTTAACGCTTGCCTTATAATCAGGGCATCAGCAATTGTCTGGTGACTAAATTTTAATTGATGACCATTCCCTTCTACTAGTATTTCACTGCTAATGAGTCGGTTAACTTGTTTTACGCTTAGATTCAGTTCAGGTCGAGAAAATTCGTAGCCCCTATTCTCTAATAACTGTTTAGTTAAGTTTTGCAACTCTATTACTACATTAATACCAAGTTCGGGATCTTTGGCTATAACTTCATTGATATAAGCTTCAAACAAGTCTTTCTCATTAATATCTTGTGGAGTTAATCCTCGAAAGGTGAGTTCATGAAACAATCTTAGGTTTTGTGGATTAGTAATTAAAGTTTGTAGCTGTGGCTTTATGTCTTGCGGATCTATCTGCCACTTTTGTAGTAAAGGACAAATATCTACGTCGAATGTCAGAGGCTGCATCTGGATTTTTAATTCCCAATCAGCTTCTCTCAGGTTTGGGTCATATTTAACATCGAATGAACGTGCAGCTGCAATTACAGTAATATTAGGTATTTTTATCAATTCAGAAATAAAAGCCAAAAAACAACGTAATGCATTATGACTGCGGCCAGTTGCCAAAACATCCAACGAATCAATTACCACAACCAATTGGTTCAGCTCTGCCAGAGCAGCACATTTTCCTATTAAGTCATTTGGTAAACCTAACTTACTCAGATCGTGAATTGCGTTAATAGAAGAATATTGATCGCCGCGAATAAATAAGCTTTCAATATTTGCTTGCTTCTCAAGGTTATCTATTAAATCCAACAAAATACAGGTCTTGCCACCACCTGCAACATCTTCTAGAAGCACGCTAGTACGTTTATTTTCAATAGCTTTGAGTAATGTGTCGAGTTCAGGCCGTTGAATAACCTCTCCACCGATGGTTCTTACCCAACTCATACAATTAACTGAAAATTGTTTTAACTGCCGACAAAACTCTTGTTGGTCAAATGATTTATACTGGTAAATGCCATCTTCACTCAGGTAGTCCAATACCAATTTTTTATTGATTGAAAACTGTGACACACTCAGTTTGGCGTGATGTTTGTCTACAAAATAGTAGATCAATTTATAAGCCAAAGATGGTCGTGAGAAATGGTTTTTTAACATTAATAATGTTTGCTGTTCCCACATATCGACCGTGTTGTGGGAAGATAGCCTAATTCTCTTCAAAAAATTTAGAGCGGTAGAATCATCAAGTTGCCATATAAGCGCCAACCTCTGAAATATTGCAACATTTGCTTTGGAAGCATTTTTCTTAAAAGCATTAAGGTCATAATGTAATTCAATTTCCTTTATTAGCTTTTCTAGATCTGCAAAAGGCGTGGCTGAATAAAAATGAATTTCACATTTTCCATCTATTTCCAGCTGAGATTTAGCATTGACCAGTTCTTTGCTTAAAACAGTGTCGGTTATGGACCAAGCTTTTTGATCTTTCTGGTTTATTTTAGCTTGAATATAAAAAGTTAGTCCGGAGTTAAATGTGACTGCAATATCATCTGTATAAACGCAGTCGCTAATTCCTGGATTAGATACTAAATCAACTTGGACACTATTAATTTCTGATTTGCTAGTGAGCATTTTCACAACCCAATAAGTTGCAATAGCCCTTTGATAGGCGTCCCCGCGATTAGACCTTATTCCTGCTAAACTCATCCACTTACGTCATTTAATCAATACAGTTCGTTTGAGTATATGGAATTCAGTTAACAAATAAACCCTGCTTTTAACAGCAGTTTTTGTTGGCGTCGAGTCAGGACACTATTCAACATAATTTGCTCGCCGTTAGGACCCATTTTTTCCAACCCCTTAAGTTATGAGAGGTTTGCAGCAAGTTCAACATAATCCTTATATTTCGTTAAGTCAGGAGATTTGCCGCTAGTTAATCTGAAGTATAAATCTTGCGCATGAGGTTTTCTATCAGTGCGCAAGCTACCTTCTCTTATAGTTCCAACTAAGAATGAAAAAATACTTGTAACGGAAAGCTCTTTGCTGAAATTTAGGTTATCACCTGTTCTTTCGCCAGAAACATATTCACCAGAATCAGGATGTTGAGGGAGTTTAACCGAAGACTTAGAGCTAACGTTTAAGGTCTGTAAAACTGACGCAAACTGATATTCTCCAGTTACATGAGATGAAATTCGTTTCTGCCAGTAAGCTTCATAAAGCAAAGGGTTCTTTATCCTAAAGCACTCAATAACTAGGAGTAGAATTACTCCCTTTTCGTCTTCGTGAGCAGTGAGCAAACTGCAAACTCGCTCTAAAATTTGCTCAACTGACCTCAAATCCGTCTCAAAACTCTCAAATATCATTGACGCAACGTCTAGTGCTAGTTCTTCAGTAATAGAAAAGACTTTAAAGGAATTTGTAGCCAACATACGCCTTTGTATTAGACTCCAAGAGTCTAGGCTTTTAATGTAAGAATTGAGTTCTGGAAGTGGCAACGAAAAACTTCTATCAAAAAATCGCATTAAATATCTGGTTGCGTCGAAATTAGCGCCATAAACAGCACAAATGGAATGCTGTAACTGTGTTGTATCAGTCGCTATGACAAACACAATTCTCTTTATGTCAAAAATGTGTTTTATGACTTCCAGCACTTCTATTGCAAAAGTAGGCCGACACCTATCCAATTCATCTATGAAAACATACATTGGAGACCAGCGCTTCTCTCCATCGTTGTTCTGTGCAACTAAGACTTCATCAAGAGCTCTTTCCACTGACTTCTTAAAATCTTCAACGCTTTTTTGTTGCTCAGTGTGCAAACTTAATAATGCTTTTGTAGCCCCAGATACGATCTCCTCCTCTAACTTACTTGAGTCTTCACTTTCAACATTCTTTTCATCATCTACTAACAGTTCGTCAACATCAGTTCCGGTGAGCTTTTTGAACAAACCTTTTCCGAGTGTTGGAGCAACTTGTTTTATTACCGCTGTGACACCGCGTTCAACAGATTCTCGTGCTTCCGTGTTTTCATCGCCTTTTAGCAATTTATTAAGCTGATTAACAACCTCGCTTAAAATCAATATCAACGGCTCATCGTAAATATCAAATTTCCAGCAATTAAAATAAATGACTGGATGCTTACGGTTCATTGAATTTGCCCAACGTTTGATGAAGTATGTTTTGCCAGCCCCCCATTCACTATTTATGTTAAAGGCGTATGAAGCGGTGTTATATCTTTTTAAATAATTCACTAAATAATCTGCATATTTAGCTCTATCCAATGTATCTCTTGGCAATGGCGTTTTCGTAAAAGTGCACTCTATTTCATTTGACCAATTTAGTTGTAACGACACTGCATTATTTCCTTATTATTAATTTCCAAGGTGCTATTAAGTTCAATATTAAAACGCTACATTAGAAATAGAGCATGATCTAGGCCAAATTATTTTAAACTTCAGGTTTTCCTATACAAACTTTTAAAGGAATAAACATGCCTAATTGAGTAGTAGAACAATGGGGCAGAGTAGTTGGTTCAATCGACCAATTTAACTACTATGGCGCAAATGTTAAGCGACCGGAGTTTCGTATTATTGCTATGAACATCCAAAATCGTTTTGGGGTAATTACGAGTCAGCTACATTTATATAAATAGTTAAATTGAACGCCCAATCATCTCGATACAACAACTTCAAAATAAATAACAACGATTTGTCTCAGTTACTCGCAAGAAAAGCGACTCTTGTAAGTCGCTAAATTTTATAGCTCTTTGCTTTTACCTACTAATGCATTCCAGCGCCAGGAAGCGGCTTCGAAGTAATCATCAGGTGGTAACATGAAGAGCTGCTCAAATTCGTCAGACCAATGTGAGCAAAATGCCTCTATCTCATCGATATAGAAAAGCAAAATTGCGTACATCAAGTCACCAGTCAGGTACTGAGAACCAACATTGGGATGATCTTCAACCATGCTTTTGCTGATAGATATTCCAGTCACTTTACCAACGTCATCACGATGTAAGTAAATATAGCGAGAGTAGTCCAGTGTTAACTCACTGCCTTCTTTACTCGTAACATTCGCGAGCCAAAGGTTCGTTGAAGTTGTTGGAAATGGCGCTTTTGATTTTCTGGTTAGTTTTTTTACAAATTGAGTTGGTTTGATGTCGCTCATGTTTATCTCCAAGTTTTGACCTCGGAGATAACAAGTGCCGAACTAGGGAAATTATCTGCTCGGTTATAGATCAAACTCCATTTGAGCGGCTTCATCATCAAAATCGAATTCTTCTTTTTGATACAACGATGCAGTGTATTCACAAAGCACAGTCAGTATGGTTCGAGTCAAAGGAATTTTCTGATCTTCAATATTAGCGCCAAAGTATTTGATCATAAGCAGCTCAACATCGTGATTGTTTTCATTAAGTGCCAATTCGTTAATCTCGTCGTGAAAATTCATGAACTGGCGACTGATGTCATCTAAAAAAGACGAAGCGACAGCGGCATTTAAGTAAGTCTTGTTCATTTAAATTTGCTCCTTTAAAAATTGAGGTTCAGTTTTAAAAAGGCATTCAAAGGGAAAATTATCTCAGAGTGAGACTAGTTACAGGTGAGGTCATTATTTAACAATGGAGAACACCATGAACCCACAGACGAATATTGTTGAGCTATTTGGCTACCGACCGCCTATCGCGTATGACGAGGACTTTTTGACTTTATTGGATAGGGGGGAGGACTATATTTGCTACGTGCGTAACTACATTAGCTCGCAAGAGTTCATTGTAGTTAGCCCCAGCATACTCGAACGATTACCGGAAGAACTGAAGCCCATAACCAACGTGTTTGTTCCTTCAAGTTTTCACGCATTACGGCAATTCAAGGCGGATATTCGACAATACGTTTTAGACTCCGGTCAGTTGAGCCACTTCTATCATTTGTTTAGTAGCTCAATGACTGATTTCTTTAAATCGTTGTAATCATTGCCAGCACTTAGGTGCTGGCTTTTCTTTTTGTTCACTATTTTGTGTTGTTCAAAAATAGTGAACGTTGATTTTTAGTGAACAAGTTATTTGATTTGTGTTCAATTTATATTATTGTTCATTTTTAATGAACATCTAGAATTATTGAACATCATGTTAGAGCAAGAGTTAATAAAAGCCGCTGTTGATAAATTAAACCAACAAACTGGTTTAGAGTTTGGCGTTCGAACTAATGAGAAAAACGCAATTGATGCTGAGTTGGTCTTACCTGGTATTAATCATCGGCTAATGATCGAGTGCAAAAAGTGGTTGAACACTGCTTACCTTCAAAAATACTTAGCAGAGCTAACGCTAAAGAATAATATTGCAGATGTTTTATTAGTAACTGACTATATAAATCCAAATCAAGCCGCACTATTGAAGAAACATGCGGTTCCTTTCTTAGATCTGGCTGGAAACACCCATATTAATCAACCACCAGTCTATATCGACATCCAGGGAAAAAAGCCCGAAAAGCTACAAAGCGAAGTTGCTTTGGCAAAACAACTAGGAAAGGCATTCCAACCAAAAGGAATGAAGGTGGTATTTGTGTTGTTGACCCAACCTGAGTTAGTTAATGCGCCTATGCGTACAATTGCAAAAGTTGCTGAAGTCGCTCTTGGCACCGTCAAGCAGGTATTAGACGATCTACTTTACCAAGGTTTTATAGTTCAAAAGGGTCTGCGTAAAAAAGAATTTGTGAATAGGCAGGGCTTATTAGATAAATGGTTAGACGCCTACCCCATATTTGTTGAAGCGAAACTAGAGAAAGAAATCTATACAACAAATAATCTTGAATTACTCAGAAATCTTGAAATAGACAATTTAAAAGCACTGTGGGGCGGGGAGTTTGCTGTCGAGCAGTATGATAACTACCTCAATGCAAAAGACTACTTAATATATGTAGGTCAAGCACACAAAAATGAAATTCTAAAAGCCGCAAGGTTACGAAAAGCAAAACCAGCCGAAGTTGAAGATCACACAACGACAAAAGTTGTCTTAGTTGAGCCATTTTTAGGCACAGAAAAGATTGAGGGAAAACGACTTGGACTGGCACATCCTTATCTAATTTACGCCAACCTTCTGGCAAGTCTAGATCCTAGAAACATTGATGCAGCAAGGAGGTTTAATGAAAACCACATCGCTTAATATTACGGGAAAACTCCCACTGGGCCTTGTAGAGCTATATCAAATCGTACATTCTCATGCTGTGGCACTAAATATTCCTTATCTGGTTGTTGGCGCTACCGCCAGAGATGTCATTTTGCATCATGGCTTTGGAGCTGCAATCGAGCGTGGTACAAAAGATATAGATTTTGGAATACAAGTTCAAAGTTGGGGGCAATTTGAGCAACTTAAGGCCAAACTGCTGGATAGCGGCTTTAAGCCTCATGAAACGAAAGCACACCAACTTGTAACTACTGTGCCCAGTGGTGAAGAATGGGAGATAGACATAATTCCCTTTGGTACGATCAGCGACGATAATCAAACAATAGCATGGCCTCCTAAGCATGATATTGAAATGACCGTCACGGGGTTTAAGGAAGCATTTGAAAACGCATTAAATGTAACTATTACAGATAATCCATTGCTGGAAATTAAAGTAGCATCACCTGCGGGAATGCTACTTCTGAAATTAATATCTTGGCTTGAACGCGCTCCTGGTATACGTGGCAAAGATGCAATGGACATTTATTATTTGACTCAACACTACTCAAAGATTCCTGAAATTGCTGACTCTCTTTATGCCGATGGTTTTATGGATGCTCAAGAATACGATGAGCATAAAGCTAGCACTATGAAGCTAGCTAGCGACGCCTGCATGATTGCTGAAACGGAAACTCTTTCATTTATAAATGGACAGTTATTCGGTGACGATGCGAAGTTGGATAACTTAGCACTGGATGTTAGTAGAAGCGTTCGTGTAAATTATAGTGAAGCTCAAGAATTACTAACTTTGGTTAATAGGCAGTTTGATAATTGTTAAAGGACTAACTATGGGAAAATATCATAATGATCAACCGATTCAGGGCGGAACTAACGATCCGGACTTACTAAATAGAGCTTCGTTTTCTGAGCACTTGGCTGAAATATTAATTTTAGATCCTGGTGATGACTGTTTAACAGTGTCATTAGAGGGGGAGTGGGGATATGGAAAAACGTCAATAATCAACCTGATAAAAACACATCTGAAGGCGAATGGTAGTTCCCCAATTATCGTTGAATACAACCCGTGGTTAGCGGGGAAGCCAGAATCACTAATTCAAGATTTTCTAATCCAATTTTCTTCTAAACTTGGCATTACAGATAACGCTAAAGTTGCCTTAAAAGCAGCAGAGGAATTAATATCCTATTCTTCATTATTTAGCGCTATGAAATTGGTTCCTGGCGTTGAGCCTTGGGCTTCCATAACAGAAAATGTTTTCACTAAGTTTGGTAATGCAACCAAAAAAATAGCGAAATTAAAACAACTTGATTTGCTCGGTAAGAAAAAACTCGTTGAGCAAGCATTGCAAAAGATCAAAAAGCCCATTTTGGTGATCATTGATGATATCGATAGGCTAACACCAGAAGAATCATTTCAAGTTCTACGTTTAGTTAAGTCCGTTGCAAATTTTTCAGGTACTTCATTCTTACTTGCTTTTGATCCTCAATATTTGTCTAGCGTGCTTGGTAAGAATAACATTTCAAAGCCTGATGAATATCTCAACAAAGTTGTTCAACTGAGAGTTCAGTTACCTATCATTTCAAGTAGCGATATGGAAACGCTATCAAACGTTGAGTTTGAACAGTTGAATCAGAGTGAGCTATGTAAACAGTTTGAAAGTGATGATGAGAGATTAAGTTGGATTTATCATAACTATTTTAAGCATTTAATTAAGAACCCTAGAGAGTTAAAGAGATTTTTTAACCATTTACGGTTTGTTCTTGCACAAGTGTCTGGGCAAGTCTGCTTCGCTGACTTGTTTGGTTTGTCATTGTTAGCGACCAAATCAATTTCAGTATATGAACATCTAAAGAGTTGCCCCGAAGCTTACATCGGTATTTCATTTGATGATGAAGGTTTAAGATTAAAAAAGCCCGAAGAAATCGCTAATCAATATAAAGAGGAAAGACTATCCAAATTAGAAATAATTTCAAACCAGAAAGAAAAGGAGTTGGTTCGCAGGCTATTGACTGAGCTATTTCCTCTCACCGCAACAGAAGATGGGGAAGGTTATGACCTTTTTTCTATCAAAGATAACGATGCAGCTGCAAGAGTAAGTGTTTACCAAAGGCTCTATATTGCTTTACATTTCAAAACACCAAGCAACTATGTTTCTGACCAATCAGTTTATGAGTTTATAAATGGCGATGTTGCGAGGAGTGAATATGTTAGCAGTGTGATGGCGTCTGATGCAGAAGACAGGCTGTTTGAGTTATTGAAGATATATTCAGCACAGTTAGGAGACAATGCATTTGAAGTTTTAATATCCATATTTAATGCAGGCTTCGCAGATCCCAAATTAAAACAGTCACAAGAAGCAAACTATAGCTTTAGCGGCATTTCTCCTTTTAGAAAGATGGTATGGTTCAGTAAAGATGCTATTGAGCATAGTGATAACAAACTACAGTTAATAACCCAAGTTATTAAACGTTACGAGAATGCTGCTATATCCGTTAATATTTTATACTTTATACAAGAGCAGCATGAAAAGAATAATTATGGCGATCCTTGGGTTACAAAAGAAGAATTAACAGAGCTGGAGAGCATTTTTGTTGATAATGCAATCAAAGCCTTAAATGAAAAAATATTCGCGAAAAACCTCTTAGAGTCACACTTGTTTTTTGGTATTAACCGAATTAATAAGCCTAAACTAAAAGAATTTCTTAACAGTGTATTATTAGAAAATGGTGGTGAATTTAGATTAGCAGACATCATCATGTTCACAGGAAGCGACTCGTCAAATGGGCCATACACTGAAATTGATAAAGAGAAATATAAAGATACTTTTGACGTAAGCCTATTTGAGCAGAAAATGCTCAAACATGATTACAGTGAGTTAGACAATAAATATAAAGCCATTATAAACACTCTAAATGATGGTAAAAAATACTACTTAAGGGATGCGGTTTTAGCAGAGAACTTTTAGAAAAAACTTACTTGTATCGGGCTGTAATTATTGTTTTTCTTGTTATGCAGCTTACCTAATCGACGTCGAATAGGTTAGCTGCAACACCCCACAATTCAGAATGTGTAAGTTGTTGGTTTGAGTGCTAAAAGGCAAGCAGAAAAATATAACAATTAGGCCAACTTCGAAAATGCCTCATTTATCGATTTTCTGGCTTGTGCAATATTTATCTGTGCATAGATTTGCGTATTCTTGATATCTGAATGGCCTAGCGTTTTACTTATGGTATTAATATCTACACCTTCTAACGCCTGCCAAGTTGCAAAGGTTCGGCGGAGATCATGCTGGCGAATACGAATATCTCTGTTTGTAGAGTAAAGTCCTGCATTGGTTATGACCGCTTTCCATATCTTGTCGCCTCCCATTATATGACCTGTAGCAGAGTTTTTTGGCGAAGGGAATACAAACGGCGTTGCTTTACATCGGGATTCATAACGCTTTCTAAGTATCGCTAGTGCCATTTGGGAAAGGGGAAGGCAATAGGTTTTATTAGTTTTAGTTTTAACTGCTGGCACAATCCATACCTCATCTTCGAATATAACTTCGTCCCATCGCATGGCTTTCACATTTGAGATCCTTGCACCCGTAAACAGCGTTAATTGGAACAAATCGGTGAATATTGGGTGATTTAATTTTGTTAGCTCTTGCATTAATTTCTGAGCTTCAGTAATTGTTAAATATCGGCTCCTTGAAGGCGCTGATAACTTCTTTAAGCTTTGAGCTGGATTAAAGTCTATTGGAAAGTCATCTTCATACTCTAAACAATAATTAAACATGGCTTTCAGGGCTGTGACGCATTTATTGTGAATGGCATAGCTTTTGGTGTTGGCGACGTGCTTCAATAATTTGGCAAGGTACTTTCTATTTAAATCTCGCACATCCAAAGTACCTAAATGCTTTTTTAGATGGTTGGTGTAATTCAATTCGAGTGAATGACGTTGATTTCCTTTTTTACGTGCAAAAGCAAGATGATATTGGGCATAAGCGTTGAAAGCATTGTCTACGCTGTACAAATTACCCTGGTGTGCTGTTACTTCACCATTAAATAGTGAGAGGTTGTCATTTGTACGATTCAAATTCATCAGTTCAACGGCCCTGGCGCGAGCATCGTCCAACCTTACGTGACTGGCGTTGCCAATTTTTATATTATGGGGCGTTGAATTTGATTTGAACCTTACGTAGTAAGTTTTAGTTCCACTTGCTGTAACGACAAGTTTTAGGTTTTTGAGTTTTGTGTCAGAATAAGTCCTGATTTTTACATCGGCTTTAAGATCTATGATTCGTTTCTGTGTGAATGAAAACGTTGAACATTGAGTCATTTTTTTACACCTTTTTTTACATTGATTGAAGGTGTAAAAAAAGGTGTTAAACCTATGAAAATCAGTGGTTAAAATCGTCCCCAGGCCCTATTGTTAGGCTTGTTTAACCTCCTGGTGGGGACGCCATTTTCCCTGTAGTGTATTGAATTCATTGGTTTAAATATGGTGTTTGTGGTTCCGTGCTATGGTTGTGCTATGGCCGAAAGGGCTAAAATAAAGTCCTCGGAGGGATGACAAAGATGCTTTCTGAATAAAAACGTTGAACGCGATCATCAAGTAAAATAGAACAAGTAAGTTCTAAATGTCTCTGAAATGCTAAACTCGGCTTTAAGAGTGTTAGGTTAATACGACAAATTCAGAACAAAAAACGTCATTCTGGAAGAGCCTCAAGCGATGTCCAGAACCTCCGACAGACTGCAAAGAAAGCAATATGTAACTCCTCAGTTAAACACCGGAGGTTGCGGCCAACATCATGCCGCAATGACGTTTCTTCGATTTATTTTTTGAGCGTCTCAAACTCAATAGAGCCGGAGTCTAACGGTCTGTCCTGCTTTTACAAAACCGAGTAAAGAACCTTGGGAAGTGCCTCAGCTTCCAATTTTTAATTTAACTTACAGCTTAATAGATCATCCACCCTTTGATTCATTTGTTTCAGCTGAAAAAGATGCTCTTAACTTTTTAAGTTTTTTTAGCGCTTCTGACTCTGAAACTTCAGAAATTGAACCAGAGCAAATCGACTATTCTAGTTGAAGCTTGTTTTATGAGTTGAATCGGCTTTAAGCGCTATGATTCGTTTCTGTGTGAATGAAAACATTGAACATTGAGTCATTTTTTCACTCCTTTTTTTAATTTATTTATTTTTCAAACAAAATTAAGTTGGATTTTATCGTTTAGGAAACCTTGAGATAGTGAGCAAGGGTTTCATACAGTTTATCGAGTTCGATGGGTTTACTTATGCAACCGTCAAAACCGCACTCGGAGTACTTTTCGATATCCTCTTCATAAACGTTGGCGGTGACCGCAATGATGGGGAGGGTTTTATTTGTTTTTCTAACTTCTTTGCACACCTGTAAGCCGTCTTTCACCGGCATTTGAATGTCTAACAATAAGATATCGGGTGTGTGTTTTTGAAAGTCGAGCAATGTTTGCTGGCCATCTGCACTTATGATGACTTGTGCGCCCGTAGGCTCTAACATTTTTTTTAATACGGTCTGGTTTACTAAATTATCCTCGGCGGCCAGAATAGTTTGACTCCGTAGGTTGGGCGTTTTGAATCCCGACTGCACGTCGGCTTCGTAATTAACTGGCGATATTTGTTTAGCTGGAATAGAAATTTCAAATGTAGTGCCTTTGTCAATCTCACTGGAGACTGATATGTCGCCGTTCATTAGGTTCAACAGCTGAGCGGTAATGGCCATTCCCAACCCTGAGCCTCCATATTTTCGAGTAATGGAAGCATCGGCTTGAACAAATGGTTCAAATAAATGGGAGACCGTATCTTCTGTCATGCCGATGCCATCATCAGAAACTTTAAAGCGTAATAGGTTCATGTCGTTGTTTAGATGAAGCTTTACGATTCCTTTGTTACTGAATTTGACGGCGTTAGCCAGCAGGTTAAGAATGATTTGTCTGAGTCTGAGCTCGTCTATTAGCCAATGTCTATGAAATTCAGGTCCAATGACCAACACTACCTTAAGCTCTTTTGTCTTTATGAGAGATTGCGCTTCCTGCACAAGTTCGGTGGCAAGTTGTTTTACATCAGTCGGTGATAGAGTTATGTCTAACTTACCCGACTCAATTTTGGAGAAGTCCAAGATATCATTGATGATGGTAAGCATAGACCTTGAGGAAACTAAGCCACTTTCAATGAGCTCTTGTTGTTTTAAAGTCATAGGATGTTTTTTCAGTAATTGCATTACGCCAATCACGCCATTCATCGGAGTGCGGATTTCGTGTGACATGTTGGCCAGAAACTGGGTTTTTAACTTTTCGTTTTCAAGAGCCATGTCCCTAGCTCTCAGCAATTCAGTTTTTTTATGCAGAAGTTGGGCTGATAAAAAGATGGTAACGACGCTTGCAAAATAAAGTATCGCTTGTTGAACCATCACTTCTTCCACTGCTATGTAATCGAGCTGACTGGCAATTAGTGGGGGGATCAACACATTGAATACGAACAAAACCATATTCCATTTGGGCAGCCCCAGGTAGGTGGAGAACACAACGCCTATCAACTGTGAGGAAAGCCACAGGTGGCCCACGCTTAGATAAAACTCTTTGTGTAGCAGGAACAAACTCGTTGGGAACAGTGTTGCGAACGAAGGAAGCATCAACCATATGTGCCTTTTGGTAATTCGGGTTACCAGTATGCTGGCAATAAATCCCGAGATAACAAACATGCCGCCTAGGTTATCAATAATAAAAACGGTAGATGTCACGGAATAGTGGGGGAGTATGAGTACTAAATAATAAAAGGTAAAAAAGGCGACGCAAAACCCTAACGTGGGCAATAGCAGTTGCCTTTTGTCGTCGAAGTCATGTTGCAAAATTTCGCGAGAAGGTGTCCATGAAAGCGACTTTAGTGCTGAGACTCGCAAGTTTAGTTCCTCTAAATCCCTGTCAAAAAGGCTCTAGGCCGTACTGGGATTGCTGGCCATTTATTCCATAACAAATATAGGCCACTTCTATATATCTTGCTTATCTTGCATTAGCTTTTAATATGAGTTTTTGAGGATGGATTTTTCGATATTAGCTTTGTCGTGTGAGTGCAAGACCGTCATGTTGGCCGGTTACAGACTCGATTATCATCAACGTCTTCATGATAGTTCCATTTGGTTATTTGTTTGGAACAAGCAAACCTCTTCCGACGTCAGGTATCGCCAATCACCTACCTTTATGTCCAAATTTAACGCGCCTATTTTTTGTCTGTGCAGAGCGACCACCTTATTGCCGGTCGCCCCAAACATTCTTTTAACTTGATGGTACTTGCCTTCGGTTATAGTGAGTAAGACTTCTTTAGGGGTTAAGATCTCTACCTTGGCAGGGCGAGTTCGGTTTTTCATGCCTTGAATTTCCATACCCTGTTCCAGTTGCTGAACTGCATCTTCTCTAATTGAATCCCGTAATGTCACTCGATAAGTTTTTTCGCAGTGAGTATCAGGTGACGTGATCTCAAATGACCAGCGACCGTCGTCGGTGATTAACACTAAACCTGTAGTATCACGATCTAGCCTCCCCGCTATGTGTAAATTATCGGTATCGGGAATATCTATGTTCTTAAATAGTGAGGGATAACGGCCATCGACATTTGAGCTCACAAAACCTGCGGGTTTATGCAGCATGAGGTATCTGGATGGGCGAGGCTTGAGTGGTTTACCATCTAACGTAATGTGATTATTTTCATGGACCTGAAATGCTTCGTGAACATCGGTAGAACCATTCACGACCACTCGGCTTTGCATAATGACGGCTCGTGCCTCTTGGCGAGATAATGCCGTGCTTTTACAGATAAATCGGTCGAGACGCATAGTGGACTGCTTTGTTTAGTAGAACGTCTATTTTCCGTATAGACGGACGATTTGCAAATTAAATCCGGCATTTGTATTGATGGACTCACTCACAACATTAATTGTTAATAAAATGGTGTGACGCTTTAAAAGGCCCAATTTCACCCCATACATATAATACCAATCTGCATAAAGAATTAGTCAATTCAGAACTTCACCAGAGCAGCGAGAATAATCGAAACTTGTGCAGGTATAGTCGTTCTACATCAAATAAGTTTTGGGCGATTATCGCTGCTCTGGTGAGTTCCCAAAGGGCGAGTTTAAAAAGCTTATATGCTGCGTTATTGATTTTAACAAGGGAACAACCATTCTCTGCAATCAATGCCTTGCCTATACACTTTTTTATTCTCGCTGAATGACCAATTCTTTATGCAGATTGGTATTACCATCGGATTAAGGTAAGCGGACTCAGATGCAGCGCAAACAGTTTTTATTAGTATTGATACTGTGTTTAACCTTCGGGTTAAGTTCTGTGTTTGCGCCTGCTAATGACAATCTGCCTAATCCTGAAGTTAGAAATCAGCGACATGTAGAATCCAATTTTTTGCGAACGGTTCCGCTTGTCTGTGACAATTTCAATACTGTATGTCAGTTATCTGCGAGTTTTAAGCTTGTAACCAGTAATCTCGCCTCGTTAATAAAACAACATGCGCAAAAATTTGAAATCGCTTATTTTGTTCAGTCACTTGTATTTGATTGGTTAAAGACAGACTTCATTCAATTTACACAACGCCTTCCTAATATTTTCAAAACATCACTTCCAAACTTTAGCTCTTCTTAAAATTTTTCCATCGCTGCAAACGGAGTTCACTCCGTTGTGCTGGTGAATATTGTTAATTATTAAGTGGGCTTCAGACGTCAAGTTATTGCACGTCTATAAAATGAGCCCACTCGTTTTGGAGTTTATTCGTGAATTATTTAGTTAAGACGATAAAGCCGTGTTTTGGGGTTTTTGTACATGACGGGGGAAGTTATGACTGAAACAGAAAATATCATAGCTACAGCGGTTGTGACGCTGGTGGTGTTACTGCTGCCTCTGATAGGCATAAAGCTTATTCAGTGGGCCAAAAAGAGAAAAACCGCTGCGGTTATCTTTGGGGCCGCAGTGCAGATGGTTCTACCGGATCCGAATGTAGAAAAAACCATTAAAATTGTGCAGGAACAAAAAAAAGAACATAAAAAACAACAAGAGGACGGCAAACTAAAATAAGAAGCTAACCTCATGCCGAGATATTGTTCTTAATCATAAGGAAAATGTCCATATTAGTTTTGGGCATTTGCTTTCTTTTCTATTTTGCGTGACTGACTTGTCCATCGTGAGATAATTTTGTCGTAACTGCCATTTTGTTTCATCTGTAACAATGCCCGATTTATTTGCTCACCCACAAGTTGAAGCCTCTTTGTTTTAGCAAACATGATATAGGTAGGGGTTACCTCCAATGCTGGTTTAAGTTCGCTAATTTTATCTTGCAGGTGTAATTGTTTGGCATGGTAAATGGCAACTAACCGATCGGAAATGAACAAGTCGAATCGACGTTGGGTGAGCATGGGGATGGCAACCCTGCCATTGATGACGTAATAGATATGTGAAAATAGGTTACTGTTTCGCACTCGTTCAAACTTGGAACCATAATAATAGTCGCGTATTGCGCCTATGGAGTGACCACGCAGATTCGATAAATTGCCTTCAAATGTAATGTTATGTCCCGCGGGCATAAATAGTGAAACAACTTCTTCGATAAGAATGTCACTGTAGTTGGCAAACTTCTCACGTTCGGTGTTTTTTAGTGCGGGAAAGAGCCCTTCAACTTTCCCTGTTTTTAATTCATGTAATGCACGAGTCCAGGGAACAACTTCAATTTCAAGTGTAATATCGGAAAGGGCAAATGCGGCCTCGACAATGTCTATCGTAATACCAGCCGCTACGCCTGAGTTATTGCTGTCGCTGTAGCTATAAGGAGGGTGTTCCATAGTGAGCAGCTTAACGGGGCCGGAATGCAAGATATTGCAATACAAAACAAAAATTAGCGATATGAATGCTCGTAAACGCATTGGCTATTCGCGGTCAGTTAAAATACTAATTATAGTCGGTATAACAAAATGTAATTCCGCCAGAGTTTTCTTATTCAGATAGGAGGTGGAAGGATTGGTTATTGATGAACTGTAATCGGGCTAAAAAGTGTAAATGGAACATGAATTTATTTTTCAACTACACTTCTGAGGAGCGCACAGGATTCAATACACCTAATAAATGAGAACAATCAAACAGGCATCGCTACTTGGAATAGCATTTTTCACATTATCTACTTTTGCATCGGCCGTTCGTCACTTTGGCGAAGTAACCACTATGTATCTCGACTTTTCATTTGCAACTTAAAATTTAGCGTTAATTTTCAATTCTGATAAAGCTCTTTTTAATTTTAGATAGACCTTATTTTCTGCCTCTATTAGTGATTTAACCTCCTAATGCCTAGTCACAATCACCGTGTTAATCAGTTGCTTTACCGCAAGGTGTTTGCTGAGTGTTTTGGTTCTGTCTAGTTTAAGTTTCAATTTCGGGGATTTGGTTTAATTTGTGAGGGAGAAGATGATGAAAAATGCATGGGTTTTGTTGGGAATATTGCCGAGTTTGGCGATGGCTGAAACTTCGTCAGACACCGACTTCCATCAAGTTTCAAAGGAACTAACGATAATAACGACTGACTATGGCACTAACATCGGCGCTTTGAAGTCACAAGACGCGCTCTTGTTAATTGATCCAATGCCTGGTGAAACGAGTTTGAAAGCGTTCCATCAATCACTTAAGACAAAATTCAAATCATCCCAAACGTATTTGGTCAATACACATGGTCACAGTGATCATACAGGAGGCAATGTGTACTTTATTAATCAAGGAGCACATGTGCTAACTGAAGGCTTGGATAGGTTTGGTATTGAACATAAAGTTGTCGGCTCTCATACTTCCAGGGACTCCATATATTTTCACAAACCAAGTAACAGTATCTTTGTTGGAGATATCTTCGATACCAGTTGGCACCCAACTTTCTATTTTGATGGCTTGAAGGGGCTAGACGCCTCTGTTGATACTATTTTGTCGATGGGCGATGAATCCAGCTTAATTATTCCTGGACATGGAAAACCAGCTAATAAGTCGGCTCTACGAGAGTTTAGAAATAACACCCATGTGTGGTACTCCAAAGTGGCTTACCTGTATTCAAAAGGAAAAAGTGTCGAACAACTTCTTAATAATAAAGAACTAAATCAGATTTTATCCAGATTTAACATAAACAATGCAGACCCATTTCTGCCTGAACGGGCTCACCGGCGATTCATCGAAAGAACGATTGAGCTTATTGATAACGAAAGTAGTTAGGCCCAAATCGTTGTTAATGTGTTTAAAGCGGGTGTTGTCAGTCATGTACGAAATGATCAGCTTCCGTTCTTAACTCACAGCTTGGCAAATAGGAATCTACTAGTTTTACACATGGGTCATCATTAAGCATAGTGGGCAGGTTATGGGTAGCGCCTTGAGGTTTAACGATCATCACAGGTAAGTGTTGCAGCTCGTTAATGCTGCGCAGTATTTTTAGTAAATCGCTGATATTTAAAATTGGCGTCTCGAAATCACTGATGACTAAGTCATAGTTTTGGTTGTAACACATATACAAGGCATCAACACCATCACCAACAATATCAACAGCAGAGTCAGGAAAGATATCTTTCATTGCATAACCAAAAAGCGGGGATTCAGAGATAACGAGGATTCTGCTTTGTGTGTTCATTGCTAACGTCCTAGTTTGCAGACTTTCTGTAATAGGTAATTTTAGTTTACCATTACAAAAAGTATGGTTTATTTTTGCTGTTTTAGGGAATATTTTAATTGCGACTAATGGGCACACTAACCACATAAGTTTAATGCCTTAACATTACATCTAATAAAGGAACCATTATTCAACTCGGGCTCAAAGTTATTGAACCTATTCTTCAGCCTTTTAGGGTTGATAATCAGCAAGTTAAGAGTATGGTCTGATTCCTTCCTTTAGATTTAGGTTCTGCAGATATGAAAATCGCCGCGATATCAGACATTCATAGTAATATTTACGCATTGCAACGAGTACTGGGTGACATAAAACGACGTGGTGTAGATGTAACCGTAAATCTTGGCGATATTCTGTACGGGCCGATAGAACCCAAGGCTACGTATGAACTATTGATGGAAAATGAATTAGTGACAATTCGAGGAAATCAGGACCGTCAAATCTATGAGGCATCGCAGGAGGAAATTGAGACAAACCCGACTATGCAGTTCATTTTAAAGGATTTGGGCGAACAACCGCTGATTTGGATGAAGAACTTGCCGTTCTCAATGCAGTTAACGGATCAGGTGTTTCTTTGTCACGGCACACCGAATAACGATCTCATTTACTTTTTGGAGTCCGTGGAAACAGGTTCCACTAAAGTGCGAAATGATGAAGACATTATTAAACTTTTAGCTGGCCAAACATCAGATGTGATCCTTTGTGGCCATACTCATACACCAAGGGCGGTTACAACGAGCACTAAACAACTGATCGTGAATCCGGGCAGTGTGGGGTTACCCGCCTATGTTGATGATTTACCTGTAGCCCATTCAATCGAGAACCATAGCCCACACGCGACCTATGCCATATTGGAGCTTGTAGGTACTGAATGGAACGTTCAACATATAAGAGTTCCCTATGATCATGAAAAAGCCGCTCGTGCAGCAGAGCTGCGGGGTAGAGAAGATTGGGTGCACTTTTTGTTAACGGGCAGAGCAGAATAGTTATTGGCAGTTACATAATATTTAACAAAGTAGGAAAATATGAATCAAAGAGTTATTTCTGTCGTTGAGTATGACTCCAATTGGAAAACCTTATTTGATAAAGAGCAGATAAAACTATCAGAAGTGATGGCCCCTAACGCGGTTTTGATTGAACATATAGGCAGCACGTCAATAGCAGGGATGGCAGCTAAGCCAATCATAGACATTATGGTGGAAGTATCGGACATCGACGCAGTCACTGAATCTGTGTCTGGTATGGAAGCATTAGGGTATTTGGCTAAAGGTGAAAACGGTATTGCAGGACGGCGCTATTTTCAAAAAGGTGGAAATCAACGTAGTCATCACGTGCATGTGTTTCAGTCAGGCGATGAAAACCTGATTCGACATCGGGCATTCAAAGAATATGTGCAATCGCACACTGATGTTGCCAAGCGTTACATGGATATTAAAAAGGCGGCAGTTGGAATCTGTAACAATGACATAAATGTTTATATGGCATTAAAAAACGACTTTATACACGAACATGAGAAGCTGGCACTCTGTTGGTATAACAACAAAACCTGACAATGGATTGAGAATTCCTTTATCAGGTAAGGTTTTACGAAAATTTACTTTATTGTTGGCTGACTTTTGTTTAGGTTGTTTTCTAATTTTTTACCATAAAACAAGTAACTATGAAGTCTGTAAGCCACCTTTTTGTTTTCCTGGGATTATCGTTTTTGTGCACTGAATCGGCGAATGCTGCTGTATCAAAGCTTGATGGTGTTTGGCAGAGTGAAGGTTATGGTTACCTTTTTGAAATAGATGGCACAGAGGTTTCGATTTACGAACATACGACAAAGAGTTGTCTGATAAGTGGTTTGTCTTCAGGAACTTTGTCTTATCAAACCTCCTCCACCGTCGCCTCAAGTCAAAAAAATAATGAAGAGTTGATTGGCCAGTTCCCGGTATCCATTCCCGGTTTTATCGATGCTGATATGGAAATCTACGAAATCAACTCTTTAACCTCTAGATTGTTTCATCGAAATGATACGAATACGTTTTTTACGGCAAATAAGATAGAAAAACTACCAAGGGCTTGTCTCGAAAAGAATGCAAACCAGCTCGACCCATTAAAAGTGTTTAAGAGCAATTTTGAATTGCACTATCCATTTTTTAAGCAAAAGAATGTGGATTGGGGCAACCACATTAAGTCGGTTTCTGAATCTGATTCAGCTCTGTTTTCTGAGTTAACAAAATTAGTGAGTCCCTTCAAGGACGCACATATTGCCATTGTCGCTCCTTCCATAAATGGGTATTACTTTGGCAATGAAGAAGCTGCTGTCGCTTCCACACCAGTTCCGGAAGCGAATTTACTTGAAACAATAAAAATTCATGACAAAAAATCGGTAGTCGCTTCGTATTGCAATGAGCAACTGCAATTTGCTCGAATTGGAAAAGAAACCGCTTATTTATTGGTTAAGAGTTTTAACGGTTATTCGGCTCAAGGTGGTTATGAAGCAGATTCCCGCAAATTGCAGCAAGCGTTAAGGACCATTTTTAAAGGGTCTGATTTTGCTTCATTAATCATTGATGTAAGAAATAACATTGGCGGTTCTGACAAACTTGCATTGCAACTGGCGACTGCTTTAAGCACTAATAAATATCCGGCCTACGCAAAACAGGCAATTAAAGATGGTCGAACGATGAAATGGACAGAAGCTCGCACTACATGGGTTGCGCCTGAGTCTCCAGCATTATTTGATGGCGAAGTTATTTTGTTAACCAATCGTCAAACGGTCAGCGCGGGAGAAACCTTTATTATGTCAATGATGGAACGTCAGCCACGGGTGACTCGTGTGGGGGATTATACCAAAGGCAGTTTCTCTGACATGTTGCCCAGAACCTTACCAAACGGCTGGTTGTTTGGTTTGCCTAACGAACGTTATTTAGACCGCGCTGGACGCAGTTACGATTTAACGGGGATAACACCTCATGTTCGTGCAATTGACACGCAGCAAAGTGACAACGCGCTTAAGGCGGCCGTGTCACTTTTGGCAAACACTGAAATATCCAGGCGCGATTAAAAAGTTGTACGAATTCACGCTCATCGGAAAATGTAATTTGAAGTGATCTAGAGAATGAGCATTTAATAGGGTTAAATGTTGACTAAATGCCTTCTTTTTATTCAGTTGGTCGTAATTTATTTGCGAATATGCGGCAAGCGACTAGTTTGTGTCTTATGCTAACAATGACAACAAAATTAATGGACTAGCTTTTCTTTATGCCTCAACCTTTTAAAGCTCGAGTATTTGCGGACCTTAATTGCCCTTTTTGTTTTGTTTTGCATGAACGCCTTTACGAATTGAGCATGTTAGAAGTGGTAGATTGGTGCACCATCGAACATGCACCTAATATCAATGAGGAAGCCGATAAACAACAAGGGTTAGCTCAGCTGGAAGAAGAGTATAACCTAGTAATTCAACGAGCTCCTGAAGTTGATATTATCAACCCTCATTTTGTGCCTTGCACTGCAATTGCCAATTTATTCTTGTTTGTTGTCCGGCAGCTATTCCCTGAAGAGCTGATAGAGTTTCGACTTAGTCTATACCGAGCTTTATGGCAAGAAGGTAGAGACATTAGCAACATTGATGTGTTAACAGACATTTTGACCAATATGGGCATTCCCGCTTTACAGTTAGATGTGGATGTAACGCCTTTGGAATTGTGGCAAAAAGAATGGCATGGCGGAGACTTTGACCAACGTATTCCAAGCATGCTGCGATTTGATAACGAACTTATGTTGGGGTTGCAGAACAAAACCAGTCTTGCAAACTTCTTGAATGGCAGAGCATTTGAAGCAACGAAAGGTCAGAATAGCTGTAAATTGGTCACTTCTTTTAAAGTGGTTATTCTGTCTGATAACGACAGCTTAAATGACGTCATTTTTGATGATGCGTTTCAGATGTCTCATTATTTATCTGGCAATGATGTTACTCAAGCCATTGATATTGCGACGCCGGATATAGTGGTGCTGGACGAAGCCCATGACGACAGTCTGAAATTGTGTGGTTCAATTCAATCCTTAAACGAGAAAAATGAATTCATTCCTGTTGTTTTTGTTTCCTTTAATGACAACCGTAGCAATGAAGCACAAGCATTAAACGCAGGCGCAAGTGATTTTGTTTGTTTACCAGAGCAAACGTTTAGCATTGAAGCAAGGTTCAAAACCCACATTCGAACGAAACAAAAACTGGAAATATTGGTGGAGCATGCTGTAAAGGATGGCTTAACCGGCGTAAATAATCGTCGCCATTTTGAGTTTTATCTGGAGAAAAAGTGGCGCCACGCTTGTCGTTACCAACATCCTATTGGTTTGTTGATGATAGACATTGATCACTTTAAGGATTACAACGATTTATATGGTCACCCGGCTGGGGATGATACGCTCAAGAACATAGCCTACACCATTGCGACTAATTTGTTCCGAGTGGAAGATTTTGTTGGTCGTTATGGCGGCGAAGAGTTTGCGGTGATCTTGCCTGACATAAGTAAAAAAGACCTGATCCACGTCGCTAATCGTATTAGGCAAGCCGTGGCGGAGTTGAACATTTCACATGACACCAGCAAAGTAACGAACGTTGTAACCGTGAGCGTTGGAGCAAGCATTACCTTTGCTCATGCCGATAACAGTAAAGATGACTTGGTTGCGGTCGCAGACAAAGCGTTATACGAAGCAAAGCTCAACGGACGAAACCAGGTCCAGTGTTTGGAGTTAAGGCAGCCTAAATATAAATAAATGGACTGTTTGCTATCATTTGAGCGCTCGCGATGAGCAATTCTGGTATACTCCGCCACCATCACTCCTTGACAGCATTAAGGTTCACTTTTGTCCGAATTATCTTTTTCCACCCTAGAGCTAAAACCTGAATTACAAGAAACCTTAGATTCGCTTGGCTTTAAAGAAATGACTGCGATTCAAGCTAAAAGTCTGCCCATCGTCTTGTCGGGCAAAGACGTTATCGCGCAAGGGAAGACTGGTTCGGGAAAAACAGTGGCGTTTGGGTTGGGGCTGCTTCAAAGTCTGGACGTTAAACGATTTAGAATACAGGCCATGGTGTTATGCCCAACTAGGGAACTGGCAGATCAGGTTGCAACGGAAATTCGTAAGCTCGCCCGAGGGATCCACAATATCAAGGTATTAACCTTATGTGGTGGCACCCCAATGGGACCTCAGATAGGTTCGTTAGAGCATGGCGCACACATTATCGTCGGAACACCTGGGCGTATTTTGGATCACTTAGATAAAGGCCGAATTGACCTTAATGCGTTGCAAACGCTTATTTTGGACGAAGCGGATAAAATGTTAGAGATGGGCTTTCAGGAAGCGCTGGACGCTATCATTTCTATGGCCCCTGTTGAACGACAGTCTTTGTTGTTTAGCGCGACTTTTCCAGAACAGATTGAATGGATAGCAGGAAAGTTATTGCGTTCACCTGAGAAAGTAAAAGTTGAATCCACTCATGCCAGCAGTTCCATTCGACAAGCGTTCTATGAAGTTGACGATTTTGATCATCGTTTACAAGCTACTCAGTTGATATTAAAAGCACACAAGCCGGTCTCAACGGTTGTATTTTGTAATACTAAAGCGGATACCGTTGAAGTGACTGAGCACCTCATAACCTTGGGTTTTGTGGCAAAGGCACTCAACGGCGACTTAGAGCAAAAGGATCGAGACCAAACCTTAATTCGTTTTGCCAATAAAAGTATTTCAATCCTTGTCGCTACGGATGTCGCCTCCCGAGGTTTAGATATTGATAATTTAGATGCGGTCATTAATTTCAACTTGGCGCATGACCCTGATACCCATGTGCATCGAATTGGCCGAACAGGTCGAGCGGGCAATCAAGGATGCAGCTATAGCCTGTTCAGCCATAAAGATTCTCACAAGCTGGTGGACATCGAAGACTATATGAAGATCAGCGTAGAAGAGTCTCAACTTCCCAATGACGCTGTTTTGAATGAGCCTGCATTTGGCCCTGAGTTTGCAACACTTAGAATTGACGGTGGTAAAAAACAAAAGGTTAGAGCAGGGGATGTGCTGGGGGCTCTAACTGGTAAATCAGGTATTGATGGGAAATTCGTTGGCAAGATCAATATTTTAGATCATTGCGCTTATGTTGGTATTAATAAAAAGGCTGCGAAAGAAGCTTTAAAAAAACTAGAAAGTGGCAAAATTAAAGGTCGGTCATTTCGTGTCTGGCGAGTTAGGTAGAGTTTAGCAACTTCGCTGTGGCGAAAACGAATGGAATAACGACTGAACACCGCTATCATATAAGGCAATGCTCTCTTACGTATAAAGTTGGCAGGCTCAATAGATGACAAACAATAAGAGAAGACATGGACATAAAGCAATACATTGATTATTTCGAGGAAATATCGCATCTAGAACGCTCTGAACAATTCAGAGTACTGGAAACGGCAAGGGATGAGGTTCATGCTAAGTACAAGTTCCCAATATTAACCATATTGCCCCAGTTAATAAGGTTTATTATTTTAGTCCTATTGTGCGGTGGGAGTTATGTCCTGTTTGGTTATGCGTTGTGGATTGTATTGTTGTCAGCATTAGTAGGCATTATTCTTTCTCGCGTTGTTGTCACTGAAATTAAAGATTCCTTGCTCAAAAAAGCCATTAATCGAAATTTGTAACTGTTCGGTTTCATTTTGTCGTAGGAAGTGAATGCCTTAATCCATGTTGGCGTTATTGTAACTGGGTTTCAGATATCGCTGAGGCGATTCTGAAATGACGGTAAAAGTAAAGGCGGTCGTTCCCGGCCATCCATGGCCCCACACGTCACCCTCAGCTTGCTTACACGGGATGTAAGTACTTAGGGCGTGTCGGGAACTGACGCCCTGTGATTGGCGGCACACCAACACCCATGTCGGCGTTATTTTAACTGGGTTTCAGATATCGCTGGGGCGGCCACTCTCGCACATCCATATGACCGCGGCACACCTTCTTCCCTGAAGGCGATTCTGAAATGACGGTGAAAGTAGAGGCGGCTGCTCTTTCACATCCTCGGTAATTGCGTCCTGCATTACCCTAATTTCCTACATCCATTTAGGTCATGTGATCGGGACACACCAACATCCATGTTGGCGTTATTTTAACTGGATTTCAGATATCGCTGGGGCGATTCTGAAATGACGGTAAAGTAAAGGCGGTCGTTCCTGGCCATCCATGGCCCCACGACACACCTTCATCCCTGAAGGCGTCATTCCCAAATAGCCTGAGCGATATTGGGAATCCAGCTCTTTGTTAGCGTTATATGTTACTCGTCTGTATGCAAAATCACGGTACAAATAAAAAAACAGTTCAAAAACGACAAGCTACTCTCGTTGATTACGAAAAATCCCAAACCAAATCAAATGCCTAACCGCTACAAATCTTTGACGTAAAACTAGGCATGTCAATTGCAGTTTGTACCTTATTTCATATTCCGTCTTAAACAAGCGGTGTTTTTTTGACACTGAATTGAAGACCGGAATTTGGGGTTGAGCTAATTGTCAGATAAGCGCATTAAACATAGTTCAACACGGTAGTGGGTAGAGTTTTGAGAGATACGACAATGAATTACTTAGCAGGTCTAAAATATGTAATTTCCTACATGTTATTAACTGCACTATTGTCTTCCTGTGGCGGGTCCGGTGGCGGTGGTGCTGAGCAACAACCTCAGGTTTCGAGTCAGAAGCCGACTGTCAGTTTACCGTCAGATATGACTGTAGCCGAGTTGGTTGATGGTCAGGCATCAACCGTCAAAATTACCGCGAACGTCACTAATCCTAGACAACAAGCATTAAGTTACGATTGGCAATTGGTAAGCGGAGAAGGCGTAGATGTTGCTGGTTTTAGTGGAGATAGCGTCGAGTTTGTCGCACCAAATGTGACCTCTGATACACTGATTGAACTTTCCTTGACCGTAAAAGATACTGGGGGTCATACAGCGACAGACACAATCAAAATAACGATTGCCAAGGTTAACAATAAACCAGTAATCGGCCCTCAATCCCGAATTGTGGTGGTAGAGCAAAGCGCATTTTCAATTCCTGCAACGGTAACTGACGAAGACAATGACGAATTAACGTACGAGTGGAGCTTAGGCGATGCCGAAGGTCTGAACGTTTCTTTAGTTGAAAACAACACGCCTGTGTTGAAGGCTCAAATAGGCGACATCGAAAAAGACATCGACGTAAATTTGTTACTCACCGTTAATGATGGTGATGGCGGCATTGTTACTCAATCGTATCTGGTTGAAATGCTTAACGATGATTCTGCTCCGACAGGTGTTGTGTTGGTTGGAGGCACTGCAATAAGCACTAATTCTGTGTCTCTGGACTGGCTAGAAGGGGATGATGACGTAAACCAGAGTGATGAAATTCGCTACCGAGTGCATTTATCGACGGAGTCCAATTTTGTCCCAAGTGTTCAAACTCAACAAATTGAAGTGACTGGCACTCTGTCGGCAGAACTCACACAGCTAAACGTTGGTACACAATATTATGCAATTGTTGAAGCATGTGATAAGTCAGGTAACAAAGCCTATTCCAACCAGGTGGCTGTATCCACGTTAAGCAAGGTTAATAAACTGAGTGACGCACAATCGGTTATCCCATTAGAAACGTTTGTCAAACTGGGTAACAAATTCACCTACACCTTGTCGGAAGCAACGCCGCTACCAGAAATCGGAGATGTGTTAGTAAATGAAGAAGATGATGGCTTCTTATTAAATGTTACGAGCGTAAAGCAGTCGGGCACCATCGCCGAAGTAGAAACTGAACCTTCTAGTTTAAGCAAGGTATATCAAGAGCTCGACCTGCAAACTCGGGTTAAGTTAATCAATGTGACAGAGCAAGCATCAAAAACGAGTCGTGCAAAATTATCTCGTAAAGGTGTGAATGCTCTTATCGACTTAGAATCGAACGAGACTAAAATGAATTGGACAAGCTCTCATTTGACCTTGTCCGAAACGAATAAAGCGAGAAGCTCGAACTCTGTAACCCGCAGTGCCCGCGCTTCAGTTGAAAACTCAGCACAGCAACAAAGTGCAACAGATAGAAACTTAACGGTTTCAGCCCCTAAAGAAGTGTTGTTCAGGCCGGAACAACAAAATGAGTTTTCTATTTCCGCCAGCATCATAGATGATGAGCAAGGCACACTCGAAGTGTCCGAGCTGGAGTTGGTCGAAATAAGACACGCCGATACGGTATCAAACGAGTATTTTGGCGCTTCGCTGGCGGAGACAACCTTCGATGGCGACAAAAGCCATATTGCGAAAACACTCTATTGGACTCCAGTCAATGCTCATGTCGACTTTGAAAACAACCAGCCCTATTTAGCGACCTTTCGTGCCACCGTTAACAAAGCGAATGACGTCAGTGATGTTGTACTAGTAACGGTTAAAATTTACGTAGGTTATTCATTACCAGACAAAACAAACGTGACCTTATCGGCGAATAATGAGCAAATACAACTAACGGCTGATACCGAATTTAGCTTTGAACCAGAAATTGAGATCACTGCCGATATTACATCGGGCAACCTGACGTCTGCTCGGGCAAAAATATCTGCATTCAGCGACTTTGATGTCACTATGAATTTAGTCGCGCAGACAGCAGGAAGCGTCGAGTCGCAAAGTACGATTCTGGACCGAAGTTTTACCAAATTAGCCGTTGGGGGAGACGCCCCGATTATTGTAAGCGGACGATTTAAACTTGATGCCGTGATTTCCGCAAATGCAACGGACGTGACTGATTTAAAACATCATATCAATGCAGGATTAGACTTGGACGCAGGGTTTGAGTATGTGGATGGCGTATGGCACCCGATCGCAGAGGTGCAGCCAAGCATCAGTTACAGCTTAACGGGCGAATCTGAAGGTTCCGCTTATGGTGACGTGAAATTAGTCCCGTCTCTCGAGTTATGGTTTTATGATGTGGCTAGCGGCCAAATCGTATTGGAGCCCTATGTTTTTGCCCAATCAGATATGCAAGGCATTGACAACCAAGACAGCTCAAACGAGCCTGCGCAATTAGTTCAATCTGTATCATCCGGACTTGGTGCAGATGTCAAACTTCAGGCCGATTTGTCTGCATTGGATTCAAACGTGGCTGCGTGGCCAAGTGAAGATAACGATGATTTCACTAAGGTGACTCCTGTTGCAAAAACAACTATGGCTGGCACGCCAGCCTTATCCTTGGCTCTGGGACTCGAGCAAGTCCAAGCCAATAGTTGTTTAATAGATTTGTCGGCTGAAGTAACACCGGTTATTTCACCGTTTGGACAGCAAGGCACATTAATTAACTGGGTACCAGACAACGATCAGTGGACTATTTCACCATTAGGCCAGGATGAATATGTTCAGGCCACCACGAACAATGGCGACTTATACAACGCCCAGACGCTACTTAAATCGTTTAATACTTACTCCTTGGTTTATTCTGGCAACAGTGAGTTAGGAAGTTGGGCAGAACAGCAAACTAGTATGGAATTGGATTTCTCAGACGCCAATGGCGATCAGCTTCCTGATTTTTGGGCTGAACGATACGGCGTAACTAGCGCTTCAGCGGATGATGATAATGACGGCTTGACCAATTTAGAAGAGTTTGAACATTGCACCTTGCCCAAACAGGCTGATAGTGATTCGGATGGCATGAGTGATATTGCTGAGCTTAACAATGGTTTAGATCCCCATTCTAACGATGCTTTAGGAGATTTAGATGGTGACGGCAGAACCAATTTGTTGGAAATATCTCAGAACACTCCAGCAAACATCGCAAATTTGGCGCCTATTGTCTCAATTGAAGTGCTTGAGTTTAATGAAGTGACGTCCAGATTGCATTTAAGCGCAAACGCAATCGATAGCGATGGCAATATTATTAATTTTAATTGGAGTGAGACGTCAGAGCACGGTCTTGTATTAACCAACAACAATACAAGCGAAGTGGAGATCCAATTGCCATTTGTTGATGTCGAAACCGTATTCAAATTTAACGTTGCGGTTACTGACAACGAGGGGGCTGTGGCTTCGGCAGACTCGGATATTTCGGTCACCGTTGTTGAGCGAGTAAATACGCCACCAAGCGTAGTGATAACAACTGAAGGGGTGATCCAACAGCAAACCACCATCGTTCTCGATGGTAGCGAAAGTTACGATCTGGAAGATGGTGAAGATGCAGTGTTTACTTTCCAATGGCAGCAAACCTCTGGCACCAATGTCGAATTACTAAATGCATCGCAGGCAATAACCCAGTTTGAGTTACCTCAGAACTTACAAAATGAATCTTTTGAGTTTGTTCTCACTGTGACGGATTCTGAAATGTTGCCGGGTACGTCATCTATCATCATTAACGGTGTCGACTTTGTTAACTCAGTCCCAGTTGCAGATGCGGGCAGCGACCAGAATGTTGCGGAAGGCCAACAGGTCGTGCTTGATGGCAGTGCCAGTGCAGATGAAGAAGATGGCAATAATCTTACTTATTCATGGCAACCGTCAGAAGATAATGAAATATCCATAACCTTAGCGGACTCGGAAACCGTTTCTCCTGAATTTGTGTCACCCATTGTAAATGAGGCGATTGAACTGTCATTTGTATTAACCGTTACTGACACGGCCGGAGCGTTAGACGTCGACGAGGTGAGCGTATTGGTCGAACCTGCACCAATAGACATTACCGCTGGTTTAACTGCCTATTATCAGTTTGATAACGACCTTCAAGACGGCAGTGGTAATGAACTTCATGGAGCTTCAACGTCAGAGCTAAGTTATTTAGTGGGTGTTAGAGGGCAGGGTGTTGGCTTTGATGGCGTTGATGATTTTGTCACCATAACTAATGCTGAAGTGATTTCAGGTGAGAGTGTTTCCATTGCTTATTGGTTGAAGCCGGAAAACTTGAGTTCAGAGCAAACTGTTTTGCATCAAAATAGCGGATTTAACTCTACGATTAATACAAATTCTATCGGAACTGCTTTCTGGTCTGAGGCGGATGGTGACTTCGTTAATTATCAGGTAGAAGGCGCGGTGGCAGACTACGGAGAGTGGCTATTTTACGTAGTGACTTATGAACATAGAACCAGTTCGCTCAATACTTATATTAATGGTGAGTTAGTCTCCACCGTCAATGACGTTCAAAACTTCCCGGCTAACGTTATTAACGCAGACGTAATCGTAGGTCGCAATGGTTCAGGTGGCAACGTCAATCTTTCAGGCATGCTGGATGAAACCCGTTTTTATGATCGTGCCATTAAGCCGGCAGAGGTCAGCTTGCTTTATTCACAAAGACAAAACTTTCAAGGCCAGACTTGGTTAAACCGATATGGAAGCAATGAGTTGCACGTGGATAATACGGGCGTTGAATTGTATGGCAGGGACGAGCGAGCAGGTGGTTTTACATGTGCTTCAGATGGCTTTGATTTCACCGAGCAACAAATACAGTACCGCTGGCATGTATCTAACAATCAGTTGGCCAGCTACGGCTTTGAATTACTAGACGCAACAGGAGATGTAGACTCGCCAGTTGTTACCTATGGTGGTTACAGCACAGATCATGCGTATAACGGTTCGACGCTTATCACTTCTGGGCAAACCTATTACACGCAAGTACAGGTAAAAAGTAATCATTCAGTTACGGTAACCACTACGACTGGCGACTATAGTGGTGATGGCAGTAGTTTAGTTAAAAAAGAAACCATTAATTTCCTGCGAGACGACGTAACATTAAGCGATCTTAAATTCTGTTTTGGTGTTTGGGACAACTATGCAGGTATTGATGCGAACATCAAGCTAACAGAAATCATGCAGGCAACGCCACCTGAAGAAGACCCCGGCCAGCAAGGTCCTGGATTTTCACTTTCGGAACTCGCCGGAAAGATATTAGTTATCCGGGGGCAAAACACTACGGAAGATTGGGTGTGGGCGACGCAACTTGTTCATGAAACCAGCGGTAATGATGCGGTCATTTATTACGGCACTAAGTCGATGTTAGCGGGCTCTGAGTTTTCCTGGCAACAGCAAGAGGGGAGCTGGCAAATTTCAGGTAATAACCTGAGTTTAGGACGCGGTGATCTAAGCTACGACTTCACCTTTGAGGATGGCGAGATCAATGAAGGTGAAAACGTTGCGGATGTCATAGGTGATGGCGCTTATGTCGCGGGATTCTACGATCCGTTAACAGTCGCGACCACGGCAGTTGCGGGGTATAAATTTACTTTCCTAGGCGCACCAACTAACTCCATTCTGGAATTTGTTGAAGATGGCAGCGCATTGATTTATGAAGAAAACGACAGTGCCAATGTCATTGAAACCGTAACCTGGCAGCTGGCAGAAAACGACACTCAAATCTTGATCACAAAAGACAACAACGAACAGTATGGTTATGGCAACTACACTGAATTCAGTTCATTCATGGAAGTATATGGCACGGGCTTAGATGGCGGTAAGTTCTTGGTGCATGTGGTGGGTAACCCAATTGTGGATGATGTTTTTTCTGACTTGGTCTTTACCGACAGCCGATTAAAACAATGCATCATTCGCCTAGCGCAATATAATAACTGGCAAGATGTTTCTGATGTGACTCGTATAGAATGCAGCAGTTTGTCCATTACCTCGGCTGAAGGATTGGAGCAGTTCCCTGGGCTGAAAGAGCTGAATTTAAGTCACAATTTATTGACCTCAATAAATTTAACCCCCTTTACCGATTTAGAGATTCTGAATCTGGCGGACAACAAGTTAACCACCATAAATTTAGATGTTAATCGACAGTTACATACTGCGACTTTAGTGAATAATCCATTTGATCAGGCCACGCTGGATTATCTGGCCAGCATCGATTGGATTGCCAATCTTCTTTATGGAGACACTAGTGCACCCGTAATCACGTCTCGCCTGAACGATACCGGGATCACCTCCTGTTCAAACGAAGATACAAATGGATTGAGTTGTCCGGTATCTGGATTTCCGGGCCAAGATGGGCAAATGGGCCGTGATGAACACGCCGCTGAGGAGAATTTAGAAAAATCGGGTGGCGGTAGAGCAGGATTTGATTACACCAAATTAGACGCCAACGGTAATGAACTGGGACAAGATGCCTCTACATGGAGTTGTGTTAAAGACAATGTGACCGGCCTTGTTTGGGAAGTGAAAACCACAGACGAAGGTAAACGAGACATGAATAACACCTATACATGGTACAACTCGACGGGTATCAATGACGGTGGTTTAGCTGGAACCTCTAATGGTGGTGTTTGTACCGACACCGACAAATGCGATACGGAAAAATACGTATCGTCGGTAAATGCAGAAGGTTTATGTGGCGCTAATGACTGGCGTTTGCCAGATAAAGAAGAGCTGCGCTCGATTCTTGATTATGGCAAGCCATTGCCAGCAATCGACACGAATTATTTCCCGAACACAAAACCTGAAATTTATTGGTCAGTAAGTCCGGTTGCGAGCAACCCTGGCCTTGCTTGGAACGCCTATTTTAATTACGGCGATGTGTATTACGGGTTTAAGACGGGCGCGTCGTTTGTTCGCCTTGTCAGGGGAGGTTCAAGCAATGAATAAAGTGAGTGTGTTTTTAATAACGTTAATGATGCCATCTTTGGTGAATGCAGCTTGTAATGTCAACGTATCGGCTTCTGCGCCTAACAGCCGTTATACAATAAATGCCGACGGGACGATTACAGATGACGATACTAAATTGATCTGGATGCGCTGCAGCATCGGCCAGACCTGGAGCGGCAGCGGATGCAGCGGCAGCCCTTCAAATCATACCTGGCAGAGCGCATTAAATACGGCCTATGACTATGAGTTTGCCAACAGTTCCGATTGGCGCTTACCGGACATCAAAGAGCTGAGTTCGCTTATTGAGCAGCAATGTTATAACCCGTCGATAAATGAGAACATCTTTCCGGATACACCGGCCGAGCAATATTGGACATCGTCGCCTTATGCTTCAAGCGCCCGTTACGGATGGAATGTGTCGTTTTATTTAGGATACAACCACCACAATTTTAAAACCGATGAGTTTTTTGTGAGATTAGTGCGAGACAGTGAATAATAGCGCTCCACGATGCATGTATCCGCTTCCTCGCTCTTCTTAACAAATCCATCATCGCTGCTCTCAAACCCGTCATCCCCGAGAAGTCGGGGATCCAGTCTTACTCGGAAATATACAGATTTACAGATAACAGTGATGAGCATTGTAAGTAATAAAGTCTAGGCTCCCAATTCAAACTGCCGTCATTCCCAGCTTGACTGGTAATCTATGCAATACACTGCCTACCCAACGCTCCTTTTTTGTTCACTTATTTCCAGATACATAAACCTCTGCTTCACATGTGTATAAGAATCCACTACTATAGACGAGTTACCACTTCGGACTTTGTCCGTCGGAATGGATAACCCGTTGAAAGATTTCTCGGGGCTGATTCAGGATTCGACAGGATTGATGACGCCGGAGGAGCACGTCGAGGGGCGGTTGGCCTCGTAAAAAGCCGCAAAAAAATAGTCGCAAACGACGAAAACTACGCACTAGCAGCTTAATAACCTGCTGAGAGCTCTTCTGCCCTAGCTTCCGCCTGTAAGACGGGGACCAACAGAAGATCAAAAACCAAACAGGATAGTGACGCGTCTCCCGCCTGAGAGACAACTCACGAAATTTAATTCAGGATAGTCGTTAAGTGGCGTGTCGGTCCGCAGCTTCTCGGTGAATGTAAAGATTGACTAAACGTGTAGCGCCAAAGGTTTAGCTTTTCTGGACGGGGGTTCAAATCCCCCCAGCTCCACCAATTCGGCTTTTAAAGCCATTCAAAATTAGCCAGAATACCTAGTGAAAACAAAGGGTTCTGGCTTTTTTGTATTCAAAGTGAATCAAATTGATTTAAAACGATTTAAGTAACTTAGCACCATATTTAGCACCATGGTGTGTTTTGAAGAAATTTCCGTGGTGCTAAAAACATTAAACTTGAAATAGTTCGCTCTGTTTTATTTGTCTTGGTGTTGAATCTTAAAGAGTTTTGTTGGTTGTATGACAGTAAAGTGCCAGTTTGAGCTGTTTCGCTATTCAAATATTAATCTTTATGATTAGTGATAACGAACGTTCAGTAATGCCGGCCAAGCGTTTTGGGTTCTCTCTTAATGCATTTTTTTATATTAATTTTTAAGCTGCCAGTAATATTCATGAACAATTGGCACATATCCAAGTGCAGATATCTGGTAACAAGTTTGATTAACCGTGGGCAACAGAACTTTGATTTTTTTGCCTGCCGCGTTAGCAGTGAGGGCTAGTGACAACTTAAACTCAAAATTTGGATCTGACTTAGGCAGGTATATACTCTTCGGGCCAGTAGCGCACGAAATTCCAGATTGATTAAACTCACCTTTCAATACAAGTCCATTAGGGGTTATGTGAACTTCGTTTGGTATTGCTTCACTCCACACGTAATCTGCCAAGCAGCTACTAGACATTACCAGCAACGAAACGGTTGCAAAAATTTTCATTAGTACTCCATTCAAATCAACGCCCCGATGAGAGGCTAAAAATCAGTTGGTTATATTTTAACGACGAAGGAGTTTTAAACCAATTGGTTTTCATAGAAATTAATTAGACACCCATGATAGCTGTAAAGCATTACAATGGGTGTCTTGATAACAATTATTCGTCTATGGTTGATTTAGCCAAATAACATTGGCCTCCATGTATCCCCAATTACACCCAGCAACGAGGAACTTTACTTTTTGCTTAGCAATATTAGCTGCAAGTAAAATAGCCAAAGCGTCGTCATAAATAGCTGAGTTTCTATTAATAGCAATAACAGATCCAGCACATGCACTGGAATCTGTGTCAGGGGCGGTGATTGACGTGTTTAGATAAACGGCTACGTAACTCGGGTGGACTCTTATGCTTTGGCTTTCTAAACCAGCTGTCCACGCAGCGGCATAAACTTGCATCGAGAGTAGCAGGGAAAACACCGCCAACATGACTTTCAAATTTTGTTTCATATACTTCTTCATTACTATTTCTTAATTGTTGTGAAAATTACAAAGACACCCATGATAGCTGGTAGGTAATTACATTGGGTGTCTTGATAAATTCTTTTTGGTGCGGAACGCCCCTTAATAGAATTCCGATATGATTAACTTGATACTCATTGAGCCTCCTCCGAAATTTCAGCAAACGCTAAAATTTCAGGTGACAAAACCAAAAAGGAGAAAGCTCAATGAACTTCTACGATAACATGCATCCTTACTACTGTGGTATCGATTTACACGCTAGGTTACTTTACGTCTGTGTCATTGATAACACAGGACTTATTCTTGTCCACAAAAAGATTAAAGATGATCCCAATGCTCTACTAAATCTACTTACTCCCTACCTTGGTAACATCGTTGTAGGTGTCGAGTGTATGCATTGTTGGTATTGGCTTGCTGATTTTTGCAAAGCACACAATATTGACTTCATTCTTGGCCATGCCCTCTACATGAAAGCTATCCATGGCGGTAAGACTAAAAACGATAAAATTGACTCCTATAAAATTGCCAAGCTTATACGGGGTGGTAATTTTCCTCTGGCCTATGTCTACGACAAGAACATGCGTGCTACACGCGACTTATTGCGACGTAGAACCAAAATTGTGCGCCACGGGGCGGACTTAAAAGCGCATGTAGCTAATACCGCAAGTCAGTACAACTTGCCCGCGCACAACGTCAACTTGAAGAATATTTGTGATAGGGACAAGATGCGTTTTTATTTCCCAGAGCCGGTTGTGCAGCGCTCAATTAACCTCGATATGGCAATACTGGATTGTTATCAAAAAGAGCTCAAGCCACTCGAACATTACATCGAACAAATGGCCAAACAACACAACCCAGTTCATTTACACATACTGCAAACTATCAATGGTATTGGCCGTATTCTCGCATTAACGATTATTTATGAGATTGGTGATATTCAGCGTTTCCCCACCGTTCAGAAGTTCGCCTCTTATTCCCGACTGGTTAAATGCAAAGCAGAATCGGCAGGAAAAGTATATGGGACACAAGGCAATAAAATTGGCAACGCCCACCTCAAGTGGGCCTTCTCTGAAGCTGCCGTTTTATTACTTCGTCATAACCACAACGCCAATAGATACATCGAAAAATTACAAAAGAGAATGAGTAAAGCCAAGGCGCTTTCCGCCCTAGCTCATAAACTGGGTCGTTGCGTTTATTTTATGTTGAAAAAAGAGACCGTGTTCGATGAAGCCAGGTTCTTAAAAGGTTAGTCACGGCACTGGGTGAGCTGAACACCTAACTGGAGGTAAGGCTGAGCATCAATGAATTGGGCGGTTCATTAGCAACCTAAACTATAGCCTGATTGTATGCCTACAAGCCACAGCCTAATGACTTGATTAGACGCCCAGTGCGCGTGCATTAATACAATAAGCAAAGTCGCTTACACCTGACTTGAGCCTGAAACTAACTGGTTCAGCAAAATGAGACCACCCTGCTTGAATAGTGCCTTGATTGGGTTAACCGATAAATGTCTAGTGCCCCTGCTAAACCAAATGGATAAGGAAATACGCAGGCCGCGATGAGATCGTAATAAGAGAGCCTCTATATGTGTTTGCCGTAAGCGATTTGCTTAACCGCCACATAGACAGACGAAGTAACCGAGATTGCTTATTGATTTAAGAATTGACCGCCATTAAAAGCGGTCAAAAAGAAACCTATTGTCTATTGACAGAGTCAGGGCTCATATGTGTCTATTGACAGAGTCAGGGCTCATATGTGTTAGTTGCTTTTTGCATCTATTTGTTCGACATAAAAAGGTGTCGGAGCGTTTCCATAAGTTGGCAACGTTTGGCAAGTATATTCGGTATTTTCATAGCTTAATCGGACAGTTAAGTTATTTTGCTCAGCATTTAGAAGCAAAGACATGTATGCAAAACATACTTGCGATTGGATATTTCCTCTCTTTTCTGAAAGATTGCAAACATGAGTATAATCATTCCGCCAACTAGATTTAATTCCTAGCGCACCATTATCGTAAATAGCAACATTAAGAATTTCACCTTTACAATATAGCGTTCCTGCTGATGCTGAGAAACTAAAAGCTGCTGTTATGGCTATCAATAATTTACTTACTTGGTTCATTAAGACTCCTTTATGACGACAGATAACTGACTCCCGCCTAACATGTAATGTGTTGGCGTGGCTTTTTGCGTTGTTTGCTACGGTAATTAACTAGACACCCATGGTAATTGATAGGCAACTACAATGGGTGTCTTGATAATATGATATGAGCAATACAGTTAAAATTTATTGTTTATCGATTGTCATATACTGGACATTACACCCTACAGACCCCAGAACTATTCTTATAGATACATTGCGGTTCGACATTTGAGCGGCTAATAATGTTGAATAATAGGCATCACCAGCAGGGTCAGATAAGTTGAAAGTAAGGTAAGCACCTGACTCAGCAGAGCAATTTAGATTCTTTTCATCGCCACTTGTGGCAACATATACTACGCCATTTGTATTTGGGTAAAGCTTATCTACTGCTATATTCTGACAAATGTGATTTCCACATTCCGCATACGAAACACAAGAAAGCAAAACCAAAACTATCCCTATAATCCATTTGTTTTTCACAATTTCTCCTGGAATTTAATATGTTTATAGTGAGCGAACCGCGTGTTTTTCTATCTCTCCTTCGCTCTCTTTTAATTTATTGCCATTTGAACAAATTTCATAACAGCCTGCTAGCAGAAAACTCATTTTAGTTTCTCAAAAACTAACTAGGCACCCATGATAATTGATAGGCCATTACAATGGGTGTCTTGATAAAACGTTATGTGTCTAGGTGTTTAATCTTAAAGTGTCTTGTTGGATCGTACGACAGTGTGCCATGTTCAGGTAGTCTAAACATCTGCACAAGCAAGCTAATCTGCGTGAAATAAATGCACAATAGGCCATGGCAAAATGTTACTTTGCTTAATTCAATAATTATATTTAACTATTGTTGCTTAGATAGAGTTGATTAATATTGCATTCATCTGAGTTTTCATCATAAATGATGCTAACTTTAGTTTTTGAGCTAAGAGCCACTAAGGCAAGTGCTAAAATGTTTTTAGAGCCGTCAGCCGTTACTGAATTTACATTGCTGGCGACTGTTATCTGGCTTTCACTAGGGCATGCCTCTAAATCGCTTTTCAGAGTATAAATAATATCGTCTCCATTTCCTTTTGCTTGGACACCTTTTATATATGCATCATATTTCCATACGTTACTAATCGTTGCTTCTGAATTAAATGATATGAATCCAGCTGCGAAAAAAAGTGCCACTCTTGATAATGTCATACTTTCCTCTTTGTGTTTTAAATTAATCGCTTTAACGCGGTAATTAACTAGACACCCATGATAACTGGTAGGTAATTACAATGGGGTCATGATAATACATTTTATGCAGTGCCTTGCGATTTTATTTTAAAGTGTAAATCGGTCACCTGCCCAAGTACATCCAGTTCGTTGGCTTCTTTTGGTGTATAAAGTTCAGCAGAATCTTTGTCAGAAATAACAAAGTTGCCGTCGACTCTTTCTCTGACTTGTTTTACAACCGCCGCGTTTGACGTATCGAAAAGAAAAAGGCCGTCAGTTAAGTTGCCAGAGAAGTTTTTAATCGCGCAGCGCGATTTACCAATAGACCAGTTACCGGTTACTCCAAGTAGGTTATTAGAATTCTTTATCTCTTCATATGGCTCGAAATCAAGAATATTGTGTTGTCCATTTGGGTGGCTTGGCAATGATTGGTTCACCCAACCTAAAACGCTGTTATGTGCGCCACCAGCGTAAATCCGTCTCCTGATCAAATCCGAAAGATCATAGCCTGTGAACATAGATAATTTGGCTATGTAATCTATGTCGGGCAAGCGATCTTTCATTTCATATGACTCAACGGCAGTGCGAGACATACCCACCACATTTAGCCACTCAGCCCTCGAAATGAATGCTTCTCGCAACAGTTTGATGAAATGATTAAAACTAACGTCCTTCATGGCTTGGAGCTCTTCGAAGATCTGTTGTCTAGATAAAGAATTGCCTCTCATTTAAACCTTTTACCCTCACTATAACGCTTAAAAGTAAACTTTGCGTTGTATAAAAGGTGATCAAGTGCGCTTTTTTGTGTATTCTAAATGCGTTTCTTTTAATACAACTGCCATCAGAATGTACACGTCATGATTCTGCTTGGCAATAATTCAGTAAATTATGCAAAGAGGTATTTATGGCGAAAACAACAAAACCTTTAACCGATTTGGAGCTTAAGCGGGCGAAAGCAGACACTAAAACGATAACCTTATTTGACGGCAACGGCTTAGAATACAGAATTTATAAAACTGGAAAGAAAGTAGGGTATTTTAATTACAAGCATCCGATAACTAATAAACGCCAAAATATAAAAATAGGCGAATATCCGGTTATTCCGTTGGCTGAAGCAAGACAAATTAGGGATGAATATAGAGCACTCGTACAAAAAGGGATTTGCCCTAAAGAATTCAAAAACCAAGTATTGGATAAACAAAGAGAAATGGAATCTAATACTTTAGAAAAGGTTGCGTTTGAGTTCTGGCAAACATGTACGGAGGTAAAAGAACAAACTTTATTGGACACGAAGCGTTCTGTTGAAAACCATATATTCCCTAAACTTGGCCAAGTTCCTATTTCAAAACTAACGCCGCCATGCGTAATTAAAGTGCTAAATCCACTGGCACAGAAAGGGAGTCTTGAAACGGTAAAACGTTTGTGTCAGCGATTAAACGCCATTATGAAATACGCGCAAAATACTGGTCTGATAGAGCGAAACAACTTGGAAAATATTCGAGAGATGTTTCCTAATCCGAAAGTAACCAATATGCCAAGTATCGGCCCAGAGCTGTTAGCTGATTTTCTCCATGAACTGCAATTGTCCTCTTGTAAACGCATAACTAAGCTGCTGGTGGCATGGCAACTACACACAATAACACGTCCAAGAGAGGCGTCGGGGGCCAGTTGGCATGAGATTGATTTTGAAAAGCGGATTTGGACTATCCCTGAGGAGCGTATGAAACGAAACAAGGAACATGTGATCCCGCTTTCTAATTCTGCGATGAAAATATTGGAGTCACTACAACAAATTTCCGGGCATAGACAATACCTATTTCCTGGTGACAGAAATCCAAATTCACCTTGCAATTCACAAACGGCCAATGCCGCGATAAAGCGCATCTCGACATATAAAGGGGTGTTATGCGCGCACGGGTTACGCTCGGTTGCTAGCACTCATTTAAATGATATCGGCTGGGGTAAAGATATAGTAGAAGCAGCATTGTCACATATGGATAAAGATGAAGTTCGTCGTGCCTATAACCGTGGGACGTACTTGAGAAAACGAGCCGAAATGATGGAAGAATGGAGCCAGTTTGTTGATGATTGCGCTAATGATCACTCAATGAAAGGCTATGAAGACAAGGAGGTGTCTTATGCTCACAAAGGAGCTTGATCACGCGCTATTTCGTAACTTTGATGAACAGGTTGGAGTTCTTAGAGACAGGATAAGCCAAAAGGACAATAGCGTATTCAGTATCGACACCGATTGTGACGATACTGGTCAAATGCTTGCACCTTTGAAGTTTCCTCCGGAAGTGGTGAAAGAAATAAGGCTAGCACTTCCAACTACTGTTGACTGGCCGCAGGTAATCAGGGAGTGTGAAACGATTGTGTATGAAACACAGGCTAAACAAAAGATTAAAACAGATTGCCGTTCAGGCACAGAAAATACTAAAAATCTAAATAAACTAAAAAGCTCTTTAACTAAAGCAGTGGATGCCTTTTGTGATCTAAACACAAGCTCTCAAAGTCAAATATATGGCTGCACGGCAGAGTTATTACACCTCGATAACAATAGAGGCAAAGTAGTTGAGGAACCAAGTGACATTGCCATGCTCTTCTTGGCGATAAGCATGAGTACAGAGCTGGCGGAGCAAAATGTTAAAAAGGGAAAACGACGAGAAGGAGACCGGTGTTGGTTTGTTAGACAAGTTGCCAATGTTTGGCAAAAACACGTTCGTGAGCCGAGCGCCAACAATAAAAAACTACAAGAGTTCACACGTATCATGTTGGTTCAAATCGGTTATCCCATTGAGGAAACTCGAGACGTGTTGAAGCAAGTGCTTGGATAGGGGGCGAAGTTTAATAAAAAATAAAAACTATTCCCCCTGCGCCATAAACGCCATTCAAACAAAATTACTCCTGTTCAATTTCGAACATAATTAACAGGAGAATTCCCATGAAAAATTTAGTCTTTTTAAACAAGTTAGATGTTTGCAATAAATTAAAGTGCAGTAAAACGTCAATATACAACTATGTAGTGGCCGGGACACTGCCACCAGCAATTACGATGAATGGCAAAAACAAATGGTTTGAGCATGAAATTGAAGAAATCATGCAACAGTTGGCGGCAGGCACAAATGAAGAAAGTTTGAAGCTGATCGTAAAACGTCAGATTTTGGAACGATTGTGTGATGCTGCATGAGGCTATCGTCATGTTGCAACATGCATTTACTCATTATGGAAAGGAGGTGTGGTTACGTGCCACATCTCCGCTTGAGGAGCTTGACATAACTGGCGTAACTCCGGAGCACTTTTGCTTCAAGTATGTAACGCTTAATCTATATTGGCTTAACGATACCACGGTGGTTTTACATGTGTTCAAGCAGTGGGGGAACGCCGCATACGAAACCTTGTTTTTTGAGTTTGGAGAAATGCACTACGGTGCTAATCGGTTTGACGATTCTGAAAGGCAGTTCCGACAAATTTCTGCGCTTAAAGCGGTTATGAAAAAACGAATTAAGCTATATGTCTGGCAGCTTTGCGTGCAGTGGGACATTAACGGCAATTGGTTAAGGCGAGTACATTATAGAATATCTAACAGATCTAATAATGTTTTTAGTTTTAATGGGACTAAACAAGACACTATGAGCTTTATAGAAACAGCTACAGACAATCACTTAACAAGGATGTTTAACATTGGTAACTTTCCTAATTCTGAAGATTATTCTGCTTCTCAGAAAACATACCTAGATAAGAATTTCTCCCATCACTTTTATATGTCTTGCTCGTTCGAGTTGTTACTAGGAGCGGTTAAGAGAACAGACTTCACATTGTTAACAATTGATGTGCAACTAAACAAATCGGTTAGTGAACTGGTGCTGAAATCAAAAGAGTCATCAATCAACGTATTAAGGAATAAATTTAACTCTCTGGGGGTAACTTCATCCGATGTTACAGCAGGCTTTATATTTGCTATCGAAAGCTCCGGTGAAAAACAGAAAACCTGCAATTATAAAGCGCTGCACGTTCATATCGTTGGAGTTTTTGATTTAGACAAAGTAAGTATTAAAACTCTGCGGTCGAAACTCAAAACCATTGCAACTAATGATGCGGCGTCGGTGGTTGTTAAGTCTGAAGACGGCGTAAAAATAATTGATCCCATCTTTATGGTAAAAAATGACGATGAGAACATAACTCGAGAGCCTTTGTTGGAGCGGCGTCCTATTACGTTAGGTAAGATAGATTACATAACCAAACATATAAACGAGCAACTAGAAGAAGGCAAATCTAATTGGGGAACGGTAGGCCTTCGAAAAGAACTAAGTTTACTGAAAAAACAAAAATATAAGCAGCAGCGGGCGCTGGATAATACGGCTAAGCGTCTAACGAAGGCCTGTAAACACTTAGATGAAGATGCATTGCGCGCTGAGTTTGCTGCTCGATTAGAAATAGATGTTAGTTACTAGTTTTAAATAAGACTGATACTTATCTTTGGGTTTGAACTTGGAATATTTTGTTTAGTGTGTTGACGGTTAGTTTTTTACGACATAAATGGCCATTAACAACATTGTTTCTAGAGGCGGAAATGGTTGGCCGCAATTTCGTATTGCCCCGTCATTCCAGCATGTTGTTGGCTGGAATCTCCCTTGTCTTGCACTGATACTTGTAAAGGGCGAAAGGCTTCACCTTAGCTTAACTTGCCTTACAAGTTGTGCTACCTTCCACGGCCGCAGAAATAAGCAGCTAGATATTAAAGGAAAAATAAATGAGAAAACTTATGTTTTCGATGTTTTGTGGACTGGTTTCGTTCAATTCATACGCCGCCGTTGTTTGTCACGGAAAAGTGAAAGATATATACAAATGGCATAACTTTGAAACGATATCTTTCCGGTTAGAAATGGCTGATAAAGTTGCGACAAAATGGATTGGGCTACCGGGAAAATCAGAAGAGTCAATGGTTCTTCTGGCTTTTGCATCAAATAAGGATGTAGCTGTTTATTATAGCGAAGATAGTGTTACCAGTTGCGTCAACGGGTGGGGTGACAACAAAGTGATCAAGGGCTATTTGAAAGTTCACTAATCTAAATAGTGAATGCAACATAGCAACGCTTCCTTTAATTAGGATCAGTGTTGCACCCAAAGTTTGAACTTACACCTGTGGGTTGTCTTATTGTTGAAATATCACTCACTTAAACTTTAAATGTTAGTTGCGATAATTAAATCACTGTTGAACTTCCAAGAATGCTGCTTACGGGAATAAAAACAAGAGGGCAATAAAACAGATTAATTAACTAACGTTGCCGCATAGCGAGCGACTGAAGCGATGGTGATTCATTCTGAATAATTGGGCTCAGAAGTACGCTAATAAAACAAAAGCCCTAGATGTATAAGAGTGTTCTGGTGGCTACCCCTCGCACATTTTTTCCAAAAATGTTGGAGCAAAACCTTATACTTGCGTTACACAAATCTACATTTTTTCAGTTGACGGAAAATTAGCGAAGTTGCTCTTGGTTATTAGCCTAAAACGTAAAATTTGTACCCTGAAATAATGCGTGTTTTTCTTTTTGCAGTTTGTATGTTGTGAATATTGTAATTAGAATTCGCGCTTTGTTACTGCCCTCTATTTACAAGGAACGTTGTTCATGAACTCAATTAAGAACCTTGTCACCGTTTGTTTTACCTGCTTACTGTTGGCTTCTTGCTCATCATTTATTACAAAACCTTCGGTTAAAGTCTCCATCACGCCACCCGAACAAAACCGAATTAAATTTTCGGGTAAAGGCGCGGGAGCAGGCATGATGTTAATGTCGTCCATGGGCCCTATGGGCATGGCGGTAGGTGTCGCTATTGATGAAGGCATAGGCAAAGACATTCACGAAACGGCTGTGGCTGGTGGTGTGGATGTTATTGAAATACTCAATACAGAATTACAACGCACTTTGAACCAATCCCAAAACCACGGAATTAAAACCTTAGATATAAAGTTGGAAAGATACGGTTTTAAAACGGTGCCCGGTGAAAACGATCTTTGCGTAGTGGATGTTCAGTTGAGCTATTCGGTAAATGGGGGGGAGTGGATAGAGTTTTCATCTGGTGAACTCAAAGATGAACATGGCACTTTGTTACTTGAAAGTGCAAAGCTCGATTTTCTAAAAACTGGTGCCACCGCCATTAACGAACAATTTGTCAAGTTTTCCCAAGTAGTTATAAAGAAAATTGTTGGTTAGTAAAGGCAAATGTATTAAACACAGCCCCTACCTTCAAGAAAAAGTGTTCTACTAAAGAATTTACATCCGTTTCCTTTGTAGGTACATGTCCGGTGGACTTTGAACTAGCATAAAGATATCATTCGCAGCTAAACAAAAATTGTAACAAACGTGTTGCAGTACAATTCCAAAAACTTCAAGCCAATTACAAGGACGTTGAATGAAACATCGCATTACCGCTTTTTTCTATCTGATCACGTTTAGCCTTATGTCGTTGCAGGTATCTGCTAGCGTAGTACCTAAATTTAAAGTTGAAGATAGAAAAGTAACTATATGGTGGACTAAACAAACCGATGCAAGTCATGTAGTGGCTCATATTGGGGCTATGGCGTCGCCAGAATTAAAACCAGACCCAGGCTACTATGTTTTTCATAATGTTCCATATGGGGAACGAAATGCGTATCTACAGGTTTATAATGAAGGTTGGGATGGTTATGAACAAACAGATCCTGAGCCTACTCGGAGTTCAGTAATAACGATTCCTATGCATAAGCCGACAATGGAAATCGAGGCACCATCAAATAATGTAATAATCATGGACTCTACTCCGGTAGTTTTTAGGACAAAAGCTAGGGATATAGGAGGAACAATTCGAGAGATTCGGTATTATCTTGATGGAAACTTGGTAAATACTATCACCTATGACCCTAGTAAAGCGCTTTCTGAAGTTGTTACATCGCATAATTATCGCATTTTATCTATTTGGCCAGGCAAAGAGGGATATACCTTATCAGCGGAAGCTGTTGATAATTATGGGGCAACAGCTGATAGAACAAGCGTATTTGTTAGACCGCACAAAACACCAACCCTAACCGTATCGTCTCCTACTTCCTATAACGACAATCAGGAAGTAAAATTAACGGCAAGTGGCGTTGACGCCGATGGCACAGTGGACCATCTGCATTTTTACTTGAATGGAACGAAAGTAAAAACGCTAAATCAGGCTTCAGGTACACATAGCTTTGGATACTTAGAACCGGGCAATTACCGAATTTTGGCAAAAGCTGAAGACAATCACGGCCATATAAGTACGCAAAAATATGTAGACATATCGGTGGCTAATACAAGGCCGACGCTGTCGTTTATTAGTAACAAAACTATCGCAGAAGACAACCCTCTATCAGTCAATTTTAACGTCGGTGACTTCCGAACGGCTGCGAACGCACTGGACATAACGGTTACATCGGATAAGACATCTATACTAAACGTTAATAACGAATCAATCGTTGGAACTGGGAATAGCCGAACGATTGTGGCAACACCAGTATTGGATGCCAATGGGGTAGCAAATCTTACAGTTACAGTGACTGACGCGGATGGCGCAAAAACGTCGCAAACCTTCGCGGTCAATGTAACTCCAGTAAACGACAAACCTGTAATAGCTGGTGGTTTAGCGAAACCGTTTGCTACAATAGGTGAAGCTTATTCCACTAAGTTTTCAGCGAACGATGTAGATAGCAGTAATTTAACTTATTCTATAGACAACACGACTAAACCATCTTGGCTGTCATTTAGCCCAGAAACCGGCGTATTGTCAGGTACACCATCTGAAAAAGCTATACATAGAAATATTCAAGTTAGTGTTAGCGATGGCGAGTACACTGTACCCTTTAAAACCCTTGATCTTCAAGTAACTAAGCCAGGCGAATTAACAGAGTCGCAAGAGGACTCAATTTATAAACAATACATTGTTTACGAAGATAGTGCCGGGAACATATATCTGGAGCTCCCTAAACAATTCGTGTTAATTGCAGGTGACATAACTGTTCCAATTTATTTCAGGCCTAAAAATGGTTTATTGAAACTAAGTTATGTTAATGGCAGTTGGCAAGCGGTTGAATTGAATGAGTCACAATTTGCATCACTAACATTACAAAGTTCGAATTATACGGTTACTTTTACTGGCACGCTGAGCGAAAGCGGGGCTCAGTTAGTACTGTATTCAAATACAGCCGAAGACGACCTTGTACTGGAATTAGGCGGCGCTAATGCAAGCAATAGCTTAGTAATTTCAACTTTAGACGAACTTGCTCCAGCTTACGCGCGGATGGGGGGCACAGTAGCTGATGTTCAACTTGATTCCACCGTACCTGAAGCTAGTACGTTTTTTGGAGCAATTCCAGGCCGTGCTGGAGTGAATGGCGGTGCCGCATCTTACTCTATTCCGATTCAAGTGGCGCCAGGTCGCGCTGGCATGCAACCTAATGTATCGCTGAATTACAGTAGCCAATCAGGCAATGGCGTTGCTGGTGTTGGCTGGTCATTATCAGCTTATTCTTCAATTTCTCGCTGTGCTCCAGGATTAGAAGATCAGGTTAAAATGAGTAATAGCGATAAACTCTGTTACAACGGCCAGGAACTAAAAGTCGTTGAAGGGACATATGGCCAAGTAAATGCAGTTTATAGAACGGAAATTGATAACTTTGAGAAAGTGACCCAATTGGGCGGATTGCTCAATACGAATGACGTTTATTTTAAAGTCGAGACTAATTCCGGTGTTGTCTCTATGTATGGTAACGATGCAGGAAGCACTAAAAAACTGGGTGGCCATAATTCTGCAGTGAGCTGGTTGCTTAATACTTCCGCCAATGTGGGTGGAAAAAATGTGATTGATTATGATTATGTTAACTACTCCAACGGGGAAGTGTTAATAAGCAAAATTACCTACACCTGTGATGGTGGGTGTAGTAACGACGATAAAGGTTATACTTACGTTGAATTTAACTATGAAGACCGAACGGATCTATCTTCTTCCTACCTGTATGGCGGTCGCTCCCGCACAACCAAACGCCTAGACTCCATTACTGCTTACGCCCAAAGCAGTAAAGTTAAGACTTATACTTTAAATTATGAGACAAGTGCTGCTACTAATAGAACAATTCTTCGTTCACTAGATGCTTGTGTTGGAACTGGAGTGGAAGAAGTTTGTCAAACGCCAACTGAGTTCAATTGGCATGACAGTGCGACACATTATCAAGTCGAACTTTTAAAGGACGATAACGACAATCCTTTGTTTTCAGGACCTAAAGGTAAATTACAAGATATCGCACCAAGTGGTGACAAAAATGGTGATGGCGCTCGAGATTGGCCCGGCGAAGATACTAATGGTAATGGACTAAGAGACGAAAAAGGTTTTTACATCAATGCTGAAGGGCGAGTCACCGACAGCCCTTATCGTTACAACAACTGTTCGCGTAATCGCTTTACATTCAATTTGGTTTGTTTAGATGCCGACTTTGACCTTGATGGCAAGACAGATAATTGGTCGGTGGTGAATGGAAAACTCACCATAAGCTACGCAAATGACCCGACTGCTCCAGTTACTACTCAAATTGAACTTAGTAATTTAAGAAATGGAGACTATTTTGTATCGGCGGTTGACGACACATTGTATCAGGTCGATGACTATAACAATGATGGTTGGCCAGATATATTGGTTTATTACGGTGGCTCGCAAAATACGAGTGTAGAACTGCATTTTCATAGTAAAAACCCTAATGATCCGTATGCCAGCACTCCACATCAGACCGTTTTTACATTGTCTGAAAGTATTCGAGGCTGTAGCGGAGGAAACACAATTTCTTGTGACAAAGAGCATTACGCTATTGCGCCAGTCGGCGACTTAGATGGTGATGGTATTCCTGACTTTGCAGCTTCATTTAGTGGAACTCCAAATAGACCTGCGCACCCTGCTACAAGATACATATATTTCAGTAATTATGATAAAGACGCGCATAGGTTGACATTCACCCACGTGTCGAGTTTCGACAACAGTTATGTAAGTAGCGACTATAAGTTCTCCATGTTTATGGACGTCAATGCAGACGGTTTGCCAGATTGGATTGGTTGGCATAATACATCTGCAGCGGAAGAGAGCACCGAATTATATTTAATGCTGAATAAGGGAAATCGTACATTTGCGGAAGCGCAGGCTTTAGGTGTTGATTTGGCAAGCAGAACGATAATATTGAGCGGAACGCACTTAGATGAAGACCTACACGAGGGAACTGTTGCCAAATTCCAAGACGCACTGTTGGTTATGGATGTTAATGGTGATGGACGCAACGAATTATTAACGCCACTTAGGATACATGTTGGAGCATGTCATACAATAGGAGCTGCAATAGGAACCAATCGTTTCTGTGGGGATAGTGTTTACGACAATTACAAAGTGAAAGTTGATGATAAAGAACATGAAATATCACCTATTGCTGCTCATGATCATAATATTTACCAATACGCGGCGATAAGTTTTAATGAGGCGGCCGATGGAAGTTTTTCAGCATCCCAAGCGGATACCAATTTATATGGTAACCGTAACAAATCCGTTGTTGTTGATGGTTTTGGTAAAGGTCTTCCAGACTTGGTAACTAGTTATGGCTGTGCAGGTTCCTACTGTACTATGCAACCAGCTCCAGCAAACGGGCCCTTCGCTGGCCTAGATCCAGGAATCTATTTCAATAGAAACTATGGTGCGACGACGGAAACTTCACCAGGGGCTAATGACTACCGAGCAAGAGACCTATTGCAATCGGTAGACAATGGCGTCGGCATCGTAAGCGAATGGAATTTGAGACCACTTACCTCTAAGCAGCCTGGAGAAAACTTCTATGAACGAGATGATGATTCGTTCGGCTGCTACATTAGAGAAGGTGAGAGCTACCGGTGTTATGGCTACTTAAACTTCGCGTCTAGCATGTATGTTGTGTCCGAATTCAGCCAAACCAATGGCTTAGGTGGTAACAATTCCAAGAAGTATCAATACAAAGGGGCTGGATATCATAAATACGGTCGAGGTTTTGTTGGTTTTTCTCAAATTACCGAACTGGATGAAACGACAGGTCTAGTAACGACAAACAAATATAAAACTAGGTTCCCATACATAGGCAGACTTGAAAGTAAGACAATCTGTGAAGCTGATGAAACTCCAAGTATTGATGATGGTGCGTGTGATAATAGTTCAGATAAACTGGTATCTGAATTGTTAAATACTTGGTATATCAATACGTCCCATAACGACGAATTTGGTGGCTTTGGCATCCGAAATCCTATACTTCTGAAAACAACTTCTAACCTTTATGATTTGGGCGCGGAGACTTTGTACTCGTCAACGACGACACTCAATCATCAAGCAGAATTAGACATTTATAACAATGCCGGAAAAGTGACTACGACGGTAGTTGAAACCGATTTGCACGGAGATGGTACAGAAGATACTTATACAACCGTTAAGGAAGCAACGTTCGACACCACAAACGTTGCTGAGGTTTGGTGGCCACACAAGATGACTGGTCAATCAACAACAACCTCTGTAGAAGTTGATTCAAGCGGCCTGCAGCCCAAAACGGACGCCGTTACTGATAAGGTCATTAGCGTTGATTATAGTGCCCACGATGACGACCTCAGAGTGGCAAAAACTGTAATCACTTGTAGTGATGTCGCATTAGATGCTTGTAAGGCTTCACTTGTTCCAGCCGAAGGTAGCGTCAAGCTAACCAAATCAACGGAATATAATGATTATGGTTTGCCTGATACGGTTTCAACAACAGGCCGTGTGTATGACGAAAACGGCAACGTTGATAATGTTACCCGCATAGTTAAAACCAAATACAGTAAAAACGGTGAAACTGAATCTGCCGATGGTCATTTCATTTATAAGGTTGAGTCTGGTGGTTTAACAACGACGACCAAAACGAATGTGAAATTTGGTCTGCCGATTCAGGTTAAAGACCCATCTAGTGTAATCACTTCCACAGAATACGATGATTTTGGTCGTGTTGCTTCTACTCAAACTAGTGGCATGCCTGCAACTTATATCAGACACCATCTGGAAAACACAGTGACAAATGCAAAAAGCAAAGTGCAAGTCACTCAAGCTGGACAGCCTGCCTCTGAAGAGATTTTTGATGCATTGGGTCGAGTCGTTAGAAAACAACATGAGAGTTTTGACGTTGAAACTGACGGTTGGATCAAACAAGACACCCTTTATAACGCACGTGGTTTGGTAGCGAAACAGTCTTCACCTTATTTCGGAACTGACGTTATTTGGCGCGAAGAGTTCACAGACTACGACGCAAGAGGGCGTCTAAAATCGAAAGTGACAAGCCAGACAAATGGTACACTATCGACAACCTACAACTATGTTGGTCATAAAACCGATATCGAAGTAGTTGCATCGACGGCGTCGGCCACTGGACTCGAAACATTGAATATGTCGCGAGTTTATAACAGTCGTAAGCAGTTAATTAGCACGACTGACGCCAAAAAAGGTGTAACTCGTTATGCCTACGATGGGGCTGGAAACCCAATTGCGATTGAAGATGCAAGTGACAATGTTATATACGCCACATACAACAGCATGGGCCAAAAACAGTGGGTGGAAGATCCTAACCAAGGTAAAACAACGTACAAATATAACGACTTTGGTGAACTCGCTCAGGAACGTCACACAGACGGTAATTTAATTCGTTACGGAGTTGACAGTTTAGGTCGTGTCGACGCACGCAGAGACAACGGTGTAAAAGCGACGTTTAACTGGGATGTAGTACCTGGTAAGTTGCACTCCGAGTCTCAACATGGCATCGACAAAGAGTATGAATATGACATTCATGGCCGTGTCACAAAAACGCATGTCACTATAGATGGTGAGACTTATAGTACTGAAACTCTGTACGACGCGAATTTGGGTCGAGTTAAAGGGATGGTTTACCCGAATAATTTAACTTTGGCGTACGACTATAACGAAAATGGTTATTTAACGACCGAACGAAACGCCGTGTCTCATTACGTGTACAAGCACATTACGGCTCAGGATGCGTTTAATAACGTAACTAATGCATCGATTGCGAGTAGCAATGGTTCTGACTTCATCTATACGGGCACCTATGCCTTTAACTCCACCACTGGCCAAATGGAAAGAAACACCGTGGCTAATTCATACGCAAATGTTCAGGATATTCAATACAGTGGGTATGACAGTTATGGCAACTTAACGGAACAAAAGAACCTTGTTTCTGGTATGGAAGCAACGGAATCTTATGTTTACGACGCTTTGCACCGTTTAGACCACAATTCCATGCAATTTGAAGGTTACAATCCATACGTTGTTGATTACGAATACGATGCGATTGGTAATTTAACCAAAAAGTCCGATTATGCGACCAGTTATGATTATACGGGCAGCAGCAATAGTAGCGGTGGGCCGAATGCGGTTAAGAAAGTAACATTATTAAATGGTAACGACGTATCTTTTGATTATGATAGTCGTGGTAACTTGACGCATAGAGATGGCTCTTTAGAAACTGTTTACAACGCGCACAATAAACCGTTATCGATTAATCGTTTGGGCAGCACCAGTAGCTTCATTTACGGTGCCGACCAGAGTCGTTATAAACAAGTTCGTGTTGAAAATGGAAAAACATATACAACGTATTATATTGGCAAACATTATGAAGTGGAGCAGATAAGCGGGCTGGCTAAGCGAGTCACAAGAGCGTACTTAGGTGATCACTCCATCGTTCGATACACACAGGACTCAGGTTATGAGATTCGATTTACGCACAGGGATCGTTTGGGCAGCGCCACAACACTGACCGACGAAAAAGGAGCCGCTTTTGAATATCGTAGTTTTGACCCGTTTGGTAAACCCAAAAATGGTGACTGGAGGCTATTGTTAGCGCCCGGCGGCGTAGGTTTTGAATCTAAGTTAGCGAATAACCAGTTTAGTTGGAACAACGATGAATTCTATGGTTTGTTCAGTAATAAAGGTTTCACAGATCATGAACACCTAGACAATGTGCAACTGATCCATATGAACGGACGGGTGTACGATTATAACCTTGGTCGTTTCATGTCTGTGGACCCATTCATACAGGAGCCTGGCAACAGCCAGTCGATCAACCCTTATTCATACATTATGAATAACCCGTTAGCTGGCACGGATCCGACGGGGTATTATGCGTGTGCCGCATCTGCGATTAAGCAAAAATGTGAAAATACATCTAGTAGGCATGGAGGCTATGCCGAATCTCACAACGCTACTGTAGAGAAGCAAAATAAGATGCTAAGCGTTACGAGTGCTGGTGCAGCGGCAGCGGTTGAGAATAGATTAGCGGGTGGTGGAGCTTCTTCTGCGAATAACAATAAAATTACTGATATAGGTTCATTAAACCAAATATCGCAGAGCGATTTCGATAAAGACAATATAAATGGTTCTGGGGAAAGAGCTGCAAACATGACCACTGCGGGGATTTTACCTCAAGGAGGCTCAACGGCGTTCCCTAATTTAAATGACTTGGCAAGTGGCCTTGGGAACGAAATTGCCAGTGGGTTGAAAAAAGGTGCAATTCTTTACGCATTAATGCCAGGGCAGTTAGGTGATTCGACATTAGCCGCAGCAATATCTCGTGGTGATATAGATGAAAATGAGCAGTATCTATATCACTACACTAATTCGAAAGAAAATTTGGATTCGATTATAAAAACACAAAGTTTGAGAGCCTCGTTCGGAGAAAAAAATGCACGTTATGGGCCTGGTCAATACTTTACTGACGTGAGTCCAAGTATGATAGCTGCTGAAACTGTAGCGGGCTTAACTAAAACCGATATTGCTCTTGGAAATATGTCCAAGGGGCAAGCGGCTATTAAGTTGTTCGGTGATGCACGTAAAAAAGCTAGCCTAAACTACTATATCAGAATTAATGTGACAGGTTTGCCTATTCAAAATCCACGTCCAAATGTTTATTATTTACCAAATAATAAATCATTGGATTTACGTGGGCGAGTTAAAGGTTACGGGGCAACACTGGAGTTAGATTGGTGAAGAAAACGTATATAAAAGGCGAAACTGAAACTTTAGTAGGTGATTTTACTGGAGTTGTTTATACCGAATTTGTAGATAAGCTTGCAATAAGGCAGGCTACATGGAGTAACAACAGGTGGTACACGTCAAGGGAAGATTATATTGATGGGTTTGGGCCAACCCTATTAGAAGGAAGTTTGGATGACTTAGATTTGTCTGATTCCTATGAAATATCAGCGGATGAGTTTGAACAAATATGGAAGGAATCAGAATAGGATGCCTATCAAATTTGTAAAGGGGGATATGTTTAGCACTCCGATGTTGACCTCATATGCACATGGATGTAATTGTGCAGGTGCTATGGGAAAAGGAGTCGCTGTAGAGTTTAAAAAACGTTGGCCTAGGATGTTTTTGTCTTATAAAGAGAAGTGTAAATCCAACTTGTTTAATCCAGGCGACGTTTTTATGTGGCAAGAACAAGGCATTACGGTATTTAACTTAGGAACCCAAAAATCTTGGAGGACAAAGGCTACTCTAAACGCCGTTGAAAACTCTTTGCTTTCTATGTTGGACATTGCTGAAGAAAACAGTATAACTCATATAGGAGTTCCTAGAATAGGAGCAGGTTTGGGTGGATTACTATGGGAAGATGTGAAAAGCACTCTTTTTAGAGTTAGCGATGGTAGAAAAGTTAATTTGATAGTCTTTGAAGATTTTGTATTAGGTCTGGATGCGACAAACTCAATCATAAATTAGAACCTTAGGGTCAGGTCTTGCATTTTGCATATTTGGAAAGGTTAGCTATTTTTAGCTAGCCTTTTTTGTTCCCTGATAAATTAATAAGACACCCACCCGTATTCTCGGAAATCAGATTCTAAAGGGGTTACTAATACTGAATAAAGAGTAACAAAGACACCCACTTTTATTTGAGTAATTGGTAAAGAATTGAATAACAAAGGCTCCCGCCCGTATTTTCGGAAATCAGAACCTAAAGGGGGTCTATTAACACTGACTATGTCTTGGGGTTTATACTTATGAATATTCCATTTAACGCAAGTGGTGAAACATTGTGACTGACTTACAGGTTATCGGTCTTGTTTTTGCGATTTTGACGGTTGTCGTTTTTATTGGCGGTATGTATTACATTAAGAGCCGAGACGATTAGACTCCTTGCCATTTAAATCACTTTTATTTGGCGGCAACTTTCCTATCAAGTGCTCCCATAGAGTTTTATTGGCGCTGTTCTTCTTTGAGATTAGTGGTCGATAGATCAAATAAGTTTGGTCTATCGATATCGGAGCTCTGGCCCGTAGAATTCGGATTTTGCAGCAATTAATGAACGGTGCTAATGAAAAGGAAACTTGTCGGCTGTCCCCAAAATAATCTAATCTACCACGTACTGTAAATTCCCACTAAACTGGTTATTGAATAGAAAATGCAATGTGACAACCAGCCTTAGGTAATAACAGAATGCTAATTCACTTAACTCCTAAAATCTTCAACCCGCATGCAGTTCTAAATTTAGAACTAGTTGATGTGAATATTACTCAATTCAATTTAAGCTTGGTCGGTGGTGTGGATATCGTTGCCAGAAAGCCATACCCAAATAAATGTTTTAGCGTTGTTTGTAGAAAGATAGGTAGAAAGGCAATAAATGGCATACTGGTTAAGGGCGATGACAGTGTACGCAATTTCTCTGTTGATACTCGATGGTGTTTTAATGCGGAGCGGATTATTAAGCATACAGTTAATTATTCAATTCTAGATAACGAATTTGGATTCGTAACGGACGAGCCAACTGCTTGGTATAAATATGGAAATTATAAAAGCCGCTGGCCTCAAGAAGTTAAAACACCAAGTAAATTTAAGCCTACGATGACAATTCTCCATTTAGTTCAAGACGAATCTAGAGAAGGAAACGTGAGAGACACATTTGAAGATGGTTGGTTAGTTCACCGGCTAGAAAATATCGGCGTACCGTCCGTCGAAAAAGAAAGGTTGTTTGGTGACAAATCAATGATCGAAAGAATGCCTTGTGAAGAGCATGCGTTTGAAGCTCGAATTCGCACATCGGGTTAAATATTCTGGCCTAAACAGCTAATACAAACTCCCTAGGTCAAAAGTTTAATCAACCAATGAGCAAAATCATTAAATTAGCCAATTTAGCTATTGCGTTGCGCTTTTGGGCTGCTTTCGACGCGCTTTCTCCGAACATCAAGGCTAAGTGAAACGTTACCGGCCATCATGCTCTGGCGTACAGACGCCGTTTTGGCGGAATTTGTACTATACATCTACGCAGAATGAAAGAATGGTATTTAGTAGCCAGTACACAGCTAAAAAAACTGAAAATAAACTCAAGATAATTTTCGATGAAATTGTTATTAAAATTTACATAAAGGCACCTTTTGTAAAATTTATTTGCACTGTGAGTGCTGAGCCTCATCAAAAAACAGTGAATCGCCACTAAGAACGAACTACGTAAATTTTGGAGTATAAAATGTAAATAAAGAACTGTACCTCTGTAACTGTTAACTCCTTGATAAGTAATTATAATGGCAAAATCGTTTATGTCTGAACTTGGCAGAATCTAATTAAATAAGGTTTAATTGAATGGAAGCACCTAGCGAATTATCAACTACACTCGGAACATCATTTGGTGAGAGATTTATTGCAGATTATTTAGGACATAAAATGTCCTCTGATCCGTTAGTTGCTATTGTGGAACTGATTGCAAACGCTTGGGACGCAGGAGCAAAAAATGTTCATATTGAATGGCCTTCAGATAATAGGAATGTATTCTCAATAACTGATGATGGGCATGGCATGACGATGGAACAGTTTTCAATGCGATGGACTCAGCTATCATATAATCGACATGAAGGGCAGGGAATCGCCGTTGAAATTCCTGCGGACAATAATATCCATAACACTCGCAAAGCCTATGGGCGAAATGGTAAGGGACGCTTTTCAGCACTTTGCTTTGGTGGAAAAGAGTATTTTATTGAGACGAAAAGAGACGGTGAGCATAATTGTTTTAAAGTAAAAATGTCATCGGGTTTACAGCCATTTCAGTATGATCCTATCCTTATACCAGAACCATCACGTATTAATGCAGAGCATGGTACTTCTGTTTTTGTTACCAGTCCAAATCACATCGGGATTACTGAATCTAAAGTACGTTCTGAAATAGGGGTTCGATTTTTGACCGATCCTGATTTCGTCGTAAAAGTTAATAACACACAGATTAAATTCAATGATATTGATATCAAAAAAGTAAAAGAGTTGTCTTTTGACTTCAATGGTTCGCTTGTATTGATAAAGGCTATTCAAACGGAAAAGTCTGATAAAACAACTCATCAACATGGGGTTGCTTGGCATGCCAACAATCGACTGGTCGGGGAGTGTGGTTGGTCAGGGTTACGTAATGACCATATCCTTGATGGTCGGACGTCATTAGCGAAACAATACACGTTTATAGTCGATGCATCGTTAATTTCTGATGAGATTGAAGCTGATTGGACTGCGTTTAAGAAAACGGATAAGGCACTCTCTTTTTATGATCTTGCGAAGGAAACTATAGCACAATATCTGTTGAACTTGTCTTTAGGTCAAAGGAAGGAGACTACAAATCGGTTGCGGGAGGATAATAGATTTGTTCTTAATCAAACGGGGTTATTGGGGGTTAGTCGTTGGAACGCATTTGTCGATACAATACAGATTGAGTGTCCAAAAATAAAAGATCCTGAACTTGAGGCTCTGGCTAGTATCTTAGCAAAATTAGAAGCTTCTACTTTTCAATATTCGCTTATTCATAAATTAAATGAGTTTACTTCAGGAGATTTTGACGATTTGCATCAAGTGTTGGCTGATTGGAATATTAGTTCAGCAAAAGCCGTGCTTGATGAAATTAAAGCTAGAATAACGCTGATTGAAAGTATTAGAGAAAAGGTAAAAGATCCCGCCACTTTGGAAGTTCAAGAGCTTCAACCGTTATTTGAAAAGGCGCTATGGATATTTGGGTCTGAGTTTGAGTCAATTGAATTTACCTCAAATCAAGGGATGACTAAGGTTATTAAAAGGCTGCTAAAAGTTGATGAAACAGGAAGCCGAAATAGGCCTGATTTCGTGATTTTACCTGATAGCTCAATTGGATTGTATGGAAGATATGACTATGATGATTCGGGGTATGAAATTGGCCTAAATAAAGTAGTGATTGTCGAGCTAAAGAAGCCCAGTGTTCCACTGGGTGAGGAAGAGAAAAATCAGTGCTGGAAATATGCGAAGGAGTTGTACGCAAAAGGCGCAGTTTTAGGAGATGCCAAAATAGATTGCTATTTACTAGGAGATTCTATTCAACCCCAGGAGTCCGGTATTGATACCAAACGTGATGGAGATGTTCGGATCGTTCCACTTGTTTTTGACACTGTTTTAAAGAGAGCAGAAACAAGGCTCCTTAATTTACATAAACATGTTAAAGACGTTCCATTTTTAGATAAGAGTGCAATAGATACTTTTCTGGAAAAAAATACTATACAGCTCAATCATCAGACTCGGCTGCTGTGAGGAATCCAATCATTTGAAGGCGAGCAATTGGCTAGCCTTTTCCATTAATTAAACATTTCTAGCGTATGGGACGCTGCTAGCAAGCTGGGCAGCTTATATCGGCAGAACTTGCCACGTTCAGTGCTACTAGACATAGTCATATTTGGGTTTAATAGCGAATACTTCCCCAAAAGACCTTGTGATTTAAGGTTGGAAAGATCACAGTAAGCAATATTGCAAATAGATAAAGCTAATTAAGAAAGAGCTTTATTAAATTCCATTTTTCTTCTGAACAGCTTTAAGCCTCGTTATCTAACGGGACTTTTTTATACTTTTCTGTTTTCAATATAAATGAGATTTTTGCAGTTTATATGAGAGTGGATTTATCATAAATAAGATCGTATTGCATTTTGGGGGCGGATCTACATGTGATTAGCATCATCAAATTTAAAAGTGATCTCATTTAATCTGAAAGCCGATCTCACTTAGAATGAAATTCATGAATCGTTTAAAGTGAAAAACAATCTATATTGTCTCATTTAGCCTGAAATCACTATACATTAACCGCATGAATAGTAAAGAAATAGCTATTTGTTAAGACTCCAAGTTAAGCGTACCTTTTTACAGTTAAGGGAGATTCAACCTTTAAATATAGTAAATAAACTTTACTTATTTGAGAATAGTTTCTTATATAGAAACAAATTCTAATAACACCCGAGAATTAAAAATTTCCAAAATTTGGCGACTCTAATGCCAGTGCAACTGGGACTACTAGTCATAGTTTGTTTTAAGGTCATTATTTTAGAAAGTTAAGGTTTTTTTAAAATTCAATTAACTGTCTGTATTCAATGATTTTTCGTGAGATTTTGAAAATAACAAACTCACACCACATCATCATTTTTAAAAATTCGTCTTTAAGCGAGTATACATACAGTGTGTTTTTCAAAAATTTTAAGACAAAAGTTCTAATTCATAACAATATAAAACATAGAGTTTAAACTCTAGTTAGCTCATTGATATTCGTGGTTTTTGTTCTTTAATTGATCGCTAGCGAAGAAATTAGGTGAACGATATGAAAACGTAGCGCGGATAAAGGGAGCCTGCCTCCCTGACCTTAACATCAGAGAGACATTGACTAAACCTTTTTCAAGTCGTTTGGGCGCGACACAGAAAGTTTAGTCATAAGTCCCCTATTGTCAAATTTCGAGTAAAATTTGAACAGGTCTATTCGTGCCCGTTAGGGCGGGATTATGAACACAACTCATCCACAAACGGTTAAGAATGTTATAGGTTGCTTGGAAAGAGGCTTACTCAGTCGCACGCAAATTGCAGTGCAGGAAGGCATTGTATATAACACAGTAAAAAGTATAGAAAAAAGGTTTAAAGAAAGTGGACTCCAAGGAACTGATTTAAGCCTAGTAGGGCATTCCAAGCTTGCCGATACGATTTATTCAAATAGAAAGCCAGACAATGATGGCTATTCTCCTATTGATTATGACGAGGTTTTCTTTTGGATTGATGTTAAAGGTTATTCCAAAGAAGAAGTACATTTGGACTATGAGGCCAAAGCATCATCACAACCTTTCCTAAAAAGTTATAGTTACAGCCAATTTTGCAAGAAATTAAATAAGATGCGCCCTATCACGCCTGTGAATGTTTTAGACCATGATTATGGCTACGCAGTACAGGTTGATTTTGCGGGGCGAAAAGGTGACGTTGAATGGATAGACAAGAATGGGAATATCCATGTCTACCAAATGTTCGTTGCTGTATTTGCCGCGTCTGGGTTTATTTTCTGTTATCCAGTTAAAAATCAGCAAATAGATAACTGGTTACTTTGCATTGAGAAGTTATTCGAGTTTACGGGGTATATTCCAAAAGTAGTATGTTCTGACAATTTAAAAGCTTCGGTCTCTAAGCCAAGAGGCCCTGGACGCGCCGCAATCATTAATCCTGAATTCAAAGAATTGAGTGAAGCTCATGGTTTTGATGTGAAGCCAACATTGCCGCGTCATCCGCAGCACAATGGCGCGGCAGAGGCAGGAGTAAAATGTGTTAGTAGACGAATATCGAAGTTCATGGCTCGTGAGCGCTATTTTAGCTTTGAACATATGCTCAATCGAATGTATCAGTTTTTACTCAGGCTAAATTCAAGGCCATTTAAAAACTCGTCACGGTTTATGCGATTTCAGAGCTTTGAAATTCCAAAACTTAAAAAATTAAAGACTACCGTATCGACTATGGGAAAATGGTTGCTTCCTACCAAAGTCCAGCCAACTGGGTTTGTAAGGGTACGCGATGCATATTATCAAATCACAGACGACTATCTCGGTAAAAGCGTTATTCCAAAGGTTTATGCTGAAAAAGTTGAATTTTATTTTGATGGACAAAACCCCAATTTTTTAATTCAAACTCACACTCGTAGTTACGAAAAAGATGAGCGTGTGAGGATTGAGGGATATCAACGCCCCAGTAAACGTCAACTAACTGCTAATTCATATCAGCATTACGTGGACTGGGCATATGCGACCAATAATGAAGCCCTGATTAAGCTAATTACAATCCAGTTGCAACTCAAAAAAACGGAGTTTGAAACTCGTGAAGCGTGTAAGTCTATTCAGTCTTTATTTCTCAAAGCAAAGCACGCCAAGACTGACGAGTCTCATATCTTTTTTGAAGCTTGCGCAGATGTCGTAGCGTCTGATCACAAAACACCAACGTCGCTAAAACAACAGTTTCGTATGTTGAAAAAGCGTAAACAAGTGTGAGGTTGTTATGGATAGTTTATTTCTTGAAGAACTAAAAGCACGCAAACAAGCAGCGTTAATAGAGTCATTTAAAACAGTATGCGACTCATACGATGTCGAACAGTTGTCGTTTATAGACGGCGCAAATTTAATGGCTGAAATTGCAAGGGAAATAAGAACTCAAAGTAAATATGAGAAGGATATTAAAGCTGCGAACTTGCCATGTTCAAGAGCACATCGGCGAGATGTGGATTTTATCCACTCTCGCCGACTAGAAAGGGAAGTATTCAATTATCAATTCCAATTACATTGGTTGAAGGACAAAGCACATGTGGTCATTACTGGGCCATCACAGATAGGTAAAAATTGGTTGGCTAGTGCCCTATGTGTTGCTGCCATTGAAGCTGGCAAAAAAGTTAGAGCATACAACGTAGATCAACTCTTAAAAGACTTAGCTAAGTCTAGGTCAGAAATCGGCAGGGGCGGTAAAAACGGTTTTGACTCAAAAATTGATGAGTTAGCAAAGTTTGACCTGATCTTTCTACATGGTTTCTGCAACGACGATGAACCAGACGTAACCCTATTAAAAGATCTCACTTTATTGATCCGTAGTTGGCACAAAGAGAAGTCACTGATTGTGACATCACCTGTGCCTAGCAATTCATGGAGAGATTACTTTGAACACAGTTATCTTGGTGACTCAATAATCAATCGAATTATTGGCAGGGCTACAGTGTTTGACTTAGACGGAGAGCCTTACCAAGAGTATTCGATAAATATTCCCCCAAATGGGCAGCTTAGCTAGGAGGAACTGATGAGCTTATTTCAAAAACTGACTAGTGAAGATATCGACAGTGTTGATGCAGCATTGGATTACTACCATTCGAAAATTCATTTACCCAAAAACAGGAGAGCTTTTGACTATCTCGCAGCACAACGTGCGATATCTGAAAATGCTCTTAACAAGTTCAATATTGGTTTTGGCGATAGAACTTTGTTTGAAGTAATCAGTGAATCAGCGCGCGGGGCTTGTCAACGATTTGGCTTCATAGCGACAAAAGGTAAAAGTAATGGCCGTGAAAAATTCAGAGGCTGCGTCACTTTTCCCGTTCGAGATGAGTTTGGCTGTTTAACCAACGTTTATGGAAGGAAGATCTGCGAAACTTTAAAGAAAACCAGTGAAGCCTATGTTGTAGCTAATGATGATCATCGTTGTTTATTCAACAGCGAAGCAATGGTTGAACACAAGACTGTAGTCTTGTGCTCTAGCCCATTTGAAGCGGTCTCTCTTTGGTCAATGGGAGTTGAAAATGTGACTTCGTTGTTGGGGATGCGCAACATTTCTGATGAACAAATTCTGCAACTTCAATTCAATGATGTTACCAATGTGGATGTAGTGTTTTCGTCAAGTCCCAAAGCACTTCGTTACTCTTATTTAATCGAGAAAAAGCTAGAGAAGTCTGGGGTATCTGTGACCAGAACAAATCTACCTAAACATCAAGATATCAATGATTGTGTAACGACGCTAAATCATCTTAATCAAGCAATAAGAAACTCAATCCACTCAACTTTAACAATTGGTCTTGGAGCAAAGTGATGGCAATGTCAGTGATTCAAGCGGTTGAAGTGTATCTCGAAGACTGCGAAGCAAACGAGCAATCGGCCAGAACTATTGAAGGCAAAATCTCGAACTTGAATTGCTTTTCTAAGTTTTTAGCGGGCGTTGGCATCACTAAACTAGATAATGTAACTGATACCGTTCTAGAGAAGTATCGAGTTTATATCAAAGATTACCGAAACCCACATACCAAAAAAACAGTTTGTCAGGCTACTCGACGAAACAAATTGACTAATGCGAAAGTGTTCTTACAGCGTATGTATCGCTTAAAGCATATTAGCCACAATCCATCTGAGTTCTTTGATTTACCAAAACGACCTCGCACATTAGTCAAAGCGATAATGACTGAGACCGAGTTGAACAAGATGCTGTTACAAACGGAATTATTTGGCGATAAAGGTATTCGAGATAGGGCTATTATGGAGACTTTTTGGTCAACGGGAATGAGGGCATTCGAACTGGCTGGGCTGACGCTGGATTCCGTCCACTGGGAAGATCAAACGATTTTAATCAGCAAAGGAAAAGGTAAGAAAGATCGGCTAATACCCTTAGGTGAGATTGCCCTCGACCATATCAAGAAATACCTGAACAAGGTAAGAAAAAAACAGGTCACCTTACTGTCTGATGATGCTTTGTTTCTCAATAACAACGGAAGTCCTTTCACTTATCGTCAATTAGCTACGTTGATTAATTCATATAAAAAGAGAGTAGGAATAAACAAGCCGAATGCTTGTTACTTATTCCGCTATTTGTGTGCCACAACCATGATAAACAACGGTGCAGGGCTTATGCATGTTCAGCAAATTCTAGGGCACGAGGATTTATCAACAACTCAAAATTACGTGCACCTAGCCATTAATGACTTGAAACAAGATTTTTACCGAACTCACCCATCAGCAAAGCGCTGATATCAATCTTAATTGGGAGAATGATTATGAGCAAAGAATTAGAAAACGAGATCGCGTTGTTAGCAAACGTTTTTTATGGTGAAGGCGAGCCAACGGAATTTGGATGCCATGAGAGTGAAATTGCGCTAATGAAGGAGTACGTTGAAAGTCTAGAACCATATAAGCCTTATTGTGTGGTTGCAAACTGGAAATTGTGGGACATTCAAGCGCCGATTATTCAAAGTGGCGAACATCCGCCAGTCCTCGTAGTTAAAGCAGACCAAATCATTGAAGATGAAATGAATCGCTTCCCACCTGGCGGATGGGTGCGTTCTACAGAGATAAAGGAAGTTCACAAGAAGTGCATTTTTCGAACAATAAATACCAGCTACATTCTTGTCGGAAGCGGTACAAAATTGTCTGTTGATTTGGAAGATGTAATGAAGTTTTTTTAGTCAATCGATTATTTGTACACTAGTACAGATTATTTATAAAGATTCTCCAATTGCGGAAGGGTCAAAAAGTAAGATGGCGAACAGTTTCTAAATTGTAATTGCGCGTTCTGTCTCAACCCCGCTTTGATTAGAATGCAACACTCTTCGGCTCGTGTTATTCCAACATAATGCAGATTGGTGTCTTGTTGTATATTTGAAAAAACAACGTTATTCCAATCCCCACCTTGCGCTCTCATATGGGGGAAAGACCACTCTTCTAAATCAAAATGAACAACTAACTTAAATTCAAGGCCTTTAGATTTATGGAGCGTCATTAACTGAACTTCATCATCGTTTACAGGCATAAATTGTTTCTTAAATACATCAGTGTTAACTATCTGTTTTACCGCTTCAATTGATTCTTCAATGGGGTATATATCGAGGAAACCAGAGATCTCGCAAATCGTGGCAATGAATTGTTCTATGTTATCGGACGTTCGTAAACTTCTTACTTTCTTTCTAATAGACACGAGATTATTGATTTTGTAATTCGATACTTCAAAGTGCTTATCAATTACTTCCTGCGCAGTATTTATAGAACCAAACTTGTACGCCAGTAAGTCGATAAAAACTTCAGCACATGGTGCATTAGAGTTGTCTAACGGTGTATCGATGTAAAGTCTATATGCTTGATGAATGCCCTCTGATATTAGCTTTAGCGATCTTTCACTGCGAGCCAATATGGCAATGTCAGAAGGCTTATTTATTCCAAACCCTTGCGTTTCAAGGTAGCTAATCAGCCAGCTACTAACTTCATGTGCTGAGTCTTTGAGGTTGCCATCTAATGACCGCCTGAATACCCGAATATCATCAGTTGGAGTCAATTCACAAGCAGGATCTAAAAGCCGAGTTGCATAGTTTGAAATTGAGGGGTGGCACCTATGATTCTTATTGACTTCAAAATGTTGAAAATTATCGTCTTCATGAGCTAGTTGATTCAGTAGTTGTGGATTTCCTCCTCTGAACTCATATATTGATTGCCAGGTATCTCCAACAGCGACAGCAATAAGCCCAAAACTCATTAGTTTGATGAAAAGATCGTGCTGAGATTGAGAAGAGTCTTGGTATTCGTCAATAAAAACGTGCGTGAATTTAGCTTTAATATAATTCTTTGCCCCTTTGGAAGTGGTAAGTATGTGCACTGCTATTGCAGCAAATGAATTCATCCATAAATAGCCTTGGTCGTACAAAGCTTTAAAACCATTGTCTGTTAATAGTGCTCTATAAGAAACTGAACTATATTGTTCGTTTAGTTGTAATGCCAAGTCAGGCGGAAGTTGTTTTACAACTCTACAGTCTCTAGGATGTCCTCCCCAAACCCTGTTTAAAAATGGAAGAATAATTTCACTAAAGCAAAAACTGTCAATTGTTCCAAAAAAGCTGCTTTTTGTATCATGAGCGTTTTCTTTACAACGTTTCTTCAGTTCTAAGCTAGCCTTTTTGGTAAAAGTAATTGCAATTACCCCTTGATGAGCTTGAAGCTCGGGTGTTATCAATCTTATCTTTTCCTTCATTACAGTAGTTTTCCCACTACCAGGGCAAGCCGTTATAACCATATTTCCATTATAATCAATCGCAGATTTTTGCTGCGCAGTTGGAGAAAAAACAGTCATTATCTTTCTCTCACTTCAATCAACTTATACAAAGGTTTAGCTAATTCACCGTGTCGTAGAGCTGATAAATTGTTCTTAACTGAGCTGAGTAGCTTACTCATTCTCACAGCCTTTTTATTCTGTAAGTAATCAATGGCGCTTTGTCTGTCGTTTTTCTTTAGTGCTTTGACTATTGGAGTCTCCAGCTCATCAAGGAAGTCAGTTTCCAAATCAACTTTGGATAAGTAAATTCCTTCGCTGTTTATTTTGGCAGAAATCGTTTTCCAAAGGCCGCTTTGAACAACATCAGCCGAATGGATTTCTGTTTCACTATGATCAATGGGGTCTTTGTCGGCGATTGTTAAACATCTGTTAATACCTGAATGTTGCCACTGAATTCTATTAGGTACTTTAGATATATCATTGTCGGTTCTTAGCACCCACGGAATTTCTAATGAATTTAGAATGTTAACGTAAACTCTAAATGAAATGCCGTCCACGGCCAATATCGAGCAGTTTTCATAATCAAGGTCTATTTCCAATTGTCTTGCCAATTCGTTATAGAACAAAACTTCTGAAGGCCCTTCGACCAATAGGACGGCACTAGCAAAAAATGATTCAGCTGGAATTATGCTCATTCTATAGCTCATCCCTTCCCAATTATCTGCTATTGAACTAGAGCACCCCAAGCTCGCGGCGACTGTTCCTTCGTTCCTTGTTAAAAGACGTATAATAGAGTCAGGTGCAAAGTTGACTGCTATTTGAGGGGAGTGAGATGAAATTATTGTCTGACCAGGAAGCTCACTGATTAAGTAGTTCGAAAGTTTGCGTTGCTGATGAGGGTGCAAATGTGCTTCCGGCTCTTCGATTACATAGAAGACAACTTCATGTTCTAAATCATGTTCTATTGCACTTTTGGCCTTCCATAAAGCAAGTAGGATTTGGTTATTTCTACCATCACCACCAAGCATAACTTGAGAGCCTTGTGAAAGCGCACCTAATTGGAGTTTATCTATAAAGTCATTTACCTCAATCGCTCCCGTGTCTAATTGCACTTCATAGTCAGCGTGGTGGTGCGCAAGCTTTATTAGTTCTTCATTTACTTCTTTAGTGGCCGAACTCACATACTTCAACTTTGCGATTTTTTCGTTTAGGTTTGAAAGGTCTTCACTGATTTCAGCAAATAGTCTTTCGTCTTCTTCAGCAGCATCACTGGACATTAGTCGTTGAGCCATCTTTAACAGGTGTTTTTTTTCTCTTCCAATGAAGTGCTGAAGGTCTCTTTGCGATTGAATGTACTTCAAGTTTAGATACTTTAGATAGAATCGACCAGATACTTCTTGTAATTCGGTCAAAGACGGTCCCACAAAAAGTTGGTAAGTTAAATCTGATTTCTTGGCGACATACTTGAAATATGACTCTCCATCATCACTTACATTTTCTTTTAATATCGATAAAACCGCATCTTCTTGTATCTCTGAAAACTTAATTGTGATCTCCGCAACATCGGAAACTCCATGAGGGGCTATATGAAAATCTAACTCAGATGGTTCAATGTCAGATTCAGAGAGTGATTTATCGAGTAGTATCCTAAGAGCATGGAGCATGTTGCTCTTACCGATGTCATTAGATCCAATTACTAATGTACTTGGACTAAAGTTTATCAAAGCATCGGAGAAGTTTCTAAAGCCAACGAGATGTAGTGTAGATATTTCCAACTCTAATTCCTTTTCAGCGAAGATGTTACACATTAGGTTTCCGAATTTTGCGAAAACCTTTCAATAAACCTGCATTATTAGTTGTGATTACTAAATTCTAATTACATGAACTATATACCTTTTTCATTTTAATCCAATAGCGCCGTTCATATGAACGGTCGGGTGTACGATTATAACCTTGGGCGGTTCTTGAGTGTTGATCCGTTTGTGCATGAAGGAACACAGGGGATAAATCCATACTCCTATATTATGAATAATCCATTATCGGGCACCGATCCTACTGGTTATTCACCAGAAGATCTTGAATTAAAGAAAGTAGAGTTTGCAAAGAAAACAGAAAGAGTTTCGGTCACTGGTTCGCATATTAAGCGGAAGGTGACCACTGGAGTTAGTGGAACTGCAACGTATTCTAATGGTTCAACTCAGTCTTTTTCTGCCACATTTAGTGGAGGAAAAGTTGCAACAATGGACATTGGCAGCATTAAGCACACTAATACTTCTACACAAACTCATCAGGTAGGAAATTCCATTGGCGAAGCAGTTAAAGGTGTTGCTCAAGAGGGGGCTAAATCTCTTAAGAAAGGAGGGTTTATAGGCGCTGCTCTTGCACCTTCTTCACTTGCAACTGATGAACAGGTTCAGGAAAGTATCGCATTACCAGATGCAGAGCCAATTGAGGGTATGGTTCAAGAGATGAGGCGGCCAACGCATAAGCAAATGGAAAAAACGTTATTGGCTGCCGGATTCAAAAAGCCAGGGAATGGTTATTCGCCTCACCATATAGTGCCAATTTTTGGATTTAAAAACTTAGAGAATGGAATTATCACTGAAGGTATGAGAGAGATCCTAAAAACAAATGGAATCAATATAAATAGTGCTGAAAACCTGATTTGGCTACCTAACTATGAATGGGCTAGAGTACCCGGTGATACAAGCGTTTTACACGGTGTGGGTCATAGACACCGTACATTGCGACAGGTAAATCAGATGCTAAATATTGGTTCTGCTGCGGCCGGCGAGAGAGGTGTTAGGGCAGCTCTTTCAAAGGTGAAAGCAGATTTTAGAGCTGGAATTATTTATTAGAGGTTGTAACGGTGAAGTTATATAAATTTATACCAAGTAATGAAGATCAAATAGTCTCAACTAAAACTAAAGATGACGCTCTGATGATCATCAATGACCTAGGCAAAGGCAATTTCCGCGATTTGAAAAACAACTTAATTGAACTGGAAGGAAATGCTGGGGTAAATGATATTTTATGGCTACATCCAGAAGGAATATTGTGTAGAGAAAGAGCGTACCAGTTGCTGAGACCTTTATTACTTGACAGTGGGAAGTGGAATAAAATGCAACTCGGGGAAGAGGTTGTTTATTATTTTAGTGTGCTTTCAGAATTAGATGTTTTAAATAGTCAAGAATCTAAGTTTGTGGAGTTTGATGGCGTTCTTTTGGGAGTAGAAAAATATGTTCTTAAAGATGAACAAGTTGATGAGCAACCAATTTTTAGAATTGCTTCTGTTAAGGGTCATTATCCTGTAGTGAATCACAAATTTGTTGAGTTTATACATGTGAATGGGATTACGGGGCTTGATTTTGAAGAGCTGCCTTCTTGATACAAAATTAAAAAACACGAATGATCAAAGGCTGGCAACTAACACGACATCCATTATTATAGTAACCAATTTAAAAGGTTAGCCAATTGGCTAGCCTTTTTTGTTCCCTGATAAATTAATAAGACACCCACCCGTATTCTCGGAAATCCGATTCTAAGGGGGTTACAAATACTAAATGTGTCACGAGGTTTATACTTATGAATATTCCATTTAACGTTAGTGATGATACATTATGACTGACTTACAGGTTATCGGTCTTGTTTTTGCGATTTTGACGTTTGTCGTTTTTATTGGTGGTATGTATTACATTAAGAGCCGAGACGATTAGACTCCTAGCCATTATACGATTTGCGATTTAAATCCTTCCTATTTGGGCGGCTACTTTCCTATCAAATATTTTCATTGAGTCTTATTGACACTGGTCTTCTCTTTTGAGATTAGTGGTCCATTCTCCTGAGAACAATTAACAAGACACCCATGATAACTGGCGGATTTTTAAACTTGGACTAGAGTTGTTTGAGTTTGGAAATTCGTAATTAACAAGACACCCACGTTAATTGCATAGTGACTGGCGGATTTTTGAACTTGGACTAGAGTTGGTTGAGTTTGGAACTTCGCTTTTTTCACGGATGATTGTTATGCCCAAGTCTGGAAGAAATTAACAAGACACCCATGATAACTACATAGTTACTGGCGGATTTTTGAACTTGGACTAGAATTGTTTGAGTTTGGAAGTTCGCTTTTTCATGGATGATTGTTATGCCCAAGTCCCGCTTTTCGCAAATCAGTTTGCAAGATACCCCTTATTATCATTGTGTTACCCGTTGTGTTCGCCGGGCGTTTTTATGTGGTGAAGATAAAGTGTCAAACTTAATTAACAAGACATCCATGATAACTATCAAGCTAAAAGGCAATGATTTTTACTTTAAAGAGAAGTATGTAGGCAGGTAAGGACCTAGCCAAGTTTAACTAATAGCAGGGGTTTATCTAAATACTTCATTGCAACCTATTTAGGGAATTTAAGTGAATTTAAAAAAATTGTTTCTATTGATCATACTCATGCTCCTTTCTGCCGAGACATACGCAGTGGCAATTTGTAAAAATTGTACTGTGACTGGTATACAGGCCGATCCTAGGCGCGGCGGAACCTATATTTTTGTAGATGGTGATTGGTCGGAGTCAAATACAACTTGTAATAACACATTAAGCGTTAAGACTTTCTGGGTGGAAGCAGGTGCCAGCGTAGAGAATACAACAGTTAGCTTAGCGATGTTGGCGCTTAGTACAGGTAAAACATTAGGTTATATCCACGGTACAGGTATTTGTACGCCAGAGAATTATGAACACGTTAGTATTCTTTACTTGAAGAAGTAGGTTCTTAACTCACAGACTTTCGGTAAATCACTAATTAATATAACACCAATGACAATTAATAGAAAGTTACTGACGGTGTTGATACAAATTTTCATCAAATAATAATGTAACAAGGAGTGTTTAGTGATCAAGTACTTAATCGGAATGATCTTACTTTTTTCTGTTTCAAGTTTTGCTGCAAATGTTGTTTGGACAGATTCAGGAAATTGGAGGGGGCCGGGCGTAGGAGTGACGAACGTGTATCTTCAGTGGGATAATCACTGGGTCCAATTTTATGGCTCAGACGGAAAGTCATACTTTTACTATTGGGGACCAGAAGAAATGCCAAATGAAAAAGCTAAGATGTTTTTCTCAATGTTGTTGACGGCGTTTACAGCAGATAAAAAAGTGAGTATTGCTTATAATCCGGAATCGCTTCCTGGTGGTCACCATAGTTTTACCTTTTTGAATTTGCATAACTAGATTACGCCTAAAGCCCGATTGTGGTTGCCATAATTCCCTTAAGCTCTAGTTTGTAGCGAGGTAAATATTATGCAACCTATAAGTTACAATGGGTGTCGAGATAATATAATTAAAAGGAACCCTAAATGAAAAAAGCTCTATTTATTATTTTGGCCCTTGTAAGCTGGGATGGACTAGCAGAGCCGGTCTCTGTTACTTGTAGTGGCAAAATTACAAGTGTCGGCTTTTTACCGCAATACGGAAACAAAGTATTAGCCTTAGATACTAATTATCGGAAAAATATATGGGCGCAGGTGGCAGACGCTCAGAACAATGGCAAACCAGAACTCACAATGAGTTTGCTTTTGGCCTCGTTGATGGCAGATAAAACTGTGCAAATAAGATACAAAACTTTGGGCTCGACAAGTTGTGATAAAATAGAGCAACATACAGGTGGTATAACCATTGAGCGCGTATTTGTTTATAAGTGAAAACTAAAAACTAAAAATCCATGATAACTAGTAGTAAATTACGATGGGTGTCTAAATAATTTAGTGACGTGTGCACTGGCGCTAGTTCAATGGCAATTTATGATTAAAATATGTGTCTTGATAAGGCATAAAAAGTCTTTATAACAATTTTATTTAAAGGGAGTTTAATAATGAACCTCAGATGCCTAATAACCGCCTTTATTCTGCTTTCTTTTATCTTTCCTACGGAAGCTGCTCGCTATACACGAAACGCGACTGTAAAGCAGTTACACCCTATTGCAAATGAACGTCCCGGAGCAGGTGGCCAAAACTTAATTCGGATTTATGTCAATCAAGCTAGTTGGGGAGAGTCCAATTGTCGGACGGATGCTGCCGACATGAAGAAAGAAGATACCCATTTGTATTCAACGTTACTCTGGGCAATGTCGAGCGGTAAATCTATTCGTATAGAAGTTGCGGACGAACTAAAACCCTACGATACGGTTTGTCAGGTCACCGCTTTGTTCGTTCAATAACAATTAGCAAGACACCCATGTTAACTAAATAGTGGCTGGCGAACTTTTGAACTTGGGCTAAAGTTGTTTGAGTTTGGAAGTTCGCTTTTTTCATGGATGATTGTTATGCCCAAGTCCCGCTTTTCGCAAATCAGTTTGCAAGATACCCCTTATTATCATTGTGTTACCCGTTGTGTGCGTCGGGCGTTTTTATGTGGCGAAGATAAAGTATCGGGTAAGAGTTATGAGCATCGACGCAAATGGGTAGAAGATAACAATTAGCAAGACACCCATGTTAACTAAATAGTAACTGGCGGATTTTTGAACTTGGACTAGAGTTGTTTGAGTTTGGAAGTTCGCTTTTTTCATGGATGATTGTTATGCCCAAGTCCCGCTTTTCGCAAATCAGTTTGCAAGATACCCCTTATTATCATTGTGTTACCCGTTGTGTTCGCCGGGCATTCTTGTGTGGTGAAGACAAAGTGTCAGGTAAGAGTTATGAACACCGTCGTCAATGGGTGGAAGATAAGTTGTTGTCATTGGCGCGCTTGTATTGCGTCGATATTTGCGCTTATGCCGTCATGTCTAATCACACTCACGTTGTACTTCACGTCGACCAAGCTCAGGCCGAATCACTAAACGATATGCAGGTGCTTAAGCGTTGGCACAAGCTGCACAAAGGCACGGTGTTAACCAGACGTTATGTCGATGAAATGGAACGGTTAGAAATGGATGAGGCAGAAATAAAAACGGCGAAAGAAACGATAGAAGTATATAGAAAGCGTTTGTTTGATATTAGCTGGTTTATGCGAGATTTGAATGAGTACATTGCGAGGGAAGCGAACAAAGAGGACGGTTGCACAGGAAGGTTCTGGGAGGGACGGTTTAAATCTCAGGCTTTGCTGGATGAATCTGCACTTGCAGCTTGTATGGCTTATGTTGATTTAAACCCTATCAGGGCCCAAATGGCAAAAACACCTGAAACGTCGGAACATACAAGCGTATTAAAAAGATCCAATGCTGCCAAGTCGAAGAAAGCACAACCTAATTCGTTAATGAAGTTTGTTGGCAATCCACGGAAAAACATGCCGAAGGGTTTACCATTTCGGCTGGTGGATTATCTAGCTTTGGTCGACCTTACCGGAAGGGTTATTTGCTCGGGTAAAAGAGGACACATAGAACAATCTCATTCGCCAATACTAGCACGGCTTAATATAGAACCTGAAAACTGGGTAACGTTGGCAACAGAGTTCGAAGAGCAGTTTTCCTATGCGGCGGGTAATTGTACTAACATGATAAGTTACAAAACAAACACGAGTCATCATAGACTTCGAGGTATGGGCGCCTCGGCCACGCTTATAGGTAATTAATGCTGTTGAACGAAACCAAGATGCGCCGTCGTTAGTTTTATAGAAATGGCTGACGAATGTGCTGAAGTCTTAAAAGCAAACCAATAACGAGCGGTAGAAATCTATTTGAATTATTCTGAATGTTGTTTTTGAATTAACAAAGTCTTAGATAATTATTGCGTAGAGAGTGGCTATCCCGCACAAACTTTTTGAGCTTCAAAATATTTGCAAACCTTATATTTAGCAGAACAAATGCAACTCCTGTAGGAAGAAGGGGGGATTGCCCGTAATATCCTTTATTTGCCCGCAAATTGATTGTTTTAACACCTTGGTTTCGTTACACTTGCCGCTTCTAATTATTCGTAAATGGAACTTATGAACCTCTTCCTTAAAAAGCCTTCTTTAGTTCCTGTTTCTATTAACAGAAATGAACCGTATGAAATCTAAAAAAGTTGCATATAGAAGCGTCTTATCTAAATCCATAACCGCGCTATGCATTTTGTTGCTACCAATTGTGGCAGGTGCAAATACTGATAATAACGTCGCTCAAACCACGACAATAACGCAAATGTACACTTATGGAACTTATGAGACGAGTGATACCAGATATAGAAATGAGATAGTAGTCAAAGTTGTCAACCCGATTGGAGATTGTTCTAGCGGGTATTATTTGAGCGCTGATGACAACTTAAATAACCCTTCATTGGCTTCATTTTTACTCTCGGCTTTTCATGCAAGTACAACAGTTCGGTTTGGCGCTAGAAAAGATCAATTATGGCATGGCAGTAGTGGTAAATACTGCAGAATAGCGAACGTGTCGTTGATAAAATAATAAACTTGAAAGACACCCATTATAACTGGCAAGAGCTAATGTTGGGTTTCTATGTTACTATTTTAAAAGGTTTTTTATGAAATACGCGATTTTTGTTTTAGTTCTTTTACTTTCCGATATCGTTTCGGCCGGTACACCACCTATAGAAGGGTGTAGGCTAGCTAACTTGGCATGCGTTGGAGAAATCGACTTTATATATCTACACCCAGATGGTGACGTTAAAGTGCCACCGCCAGTTGGATACAATAAAGATGATATTGACTGCACATTAAATGGAGGAACATATTTTTCAATTAAGCGCTCTCATCCAAATTTTAAAGAAATGTATAGCATGTTACTTACGGCTCATGCGGCATCAAAGAAAATGTATTTAAGATATGTTAAAGACTCTCCTGATTGTGAAATCTGGTATACGGTAATTTATTAATAGCTGAAAATACACAGAAATAATTAACAAGGTCAAATTGAAAAAATGAGAAACTATTTTAATAGATTTGTTTTTTTAAGTTTTTTGCTTCCTATGTGGTGCGGCGCCGCCAGCACAAACAACTCTGGGCAGCTCATTTCAACCGTTCAGTATCATGGCACTAAAAAAGATCTTTATTTTAAGACTGTCGATGGGACATGGAAAACTGACGGGTGTAATCCAACGTATGTTCATGTTAAGCCAACTATTGAAGGGCAAAAAGAAATTTTATCAATTGGCCTTGCCGCAAAGATGTCGGGGAAAAAAGTATGGTTCATAGGAGACTGTGCAAGTCACTCTACTAACTATTTTGAGGCTTATTACATAGTTGTAATGTAAGTGAATAAACAAAAATTAAACAGACATCCATAATAACAACGTAGATAATTACGATGGCTACCTTAATAGATCGTTGGGCAATTAAGCTCTATTAGTTGACTAAGTTAATAATAAAATAGAAACGGGATTTTTTGTGAGAAAGTATTTGTTTTTGATATTTGGCATTTTACCCTTAATGGTAAATGCAGGAACATTGGTATGTGATAACTCAAAAGTCGAATTACTTGCATATCATGGTAATAGTAAGTTCATGTTGAAATTGGAAAGTATGGACTCCCCTGTGTTTTTCTGTAATCCAGGTTCAGTCTGGCAGGTGCCTGGAACGTCATATAAAACATCACCTGAAACTTGCAAAATGCTCTATTCGACATTTCTGGCTGCAAAAATGAGTGGAACCCCAATAAACAGGATTCATTTTGATGGAGATGATGTGCCCTCAGAATGCAATAACTGGGGAAGTTGGAAGTCCGCAAATATCAGGTATTTCAGATTCTAATGAGCAATGAATGTCATAAGAGTATATCGGCACGGTAATGAATAGGTTAATTAACAAGATTATCGACAAACAAGACACCCGTGATAACTAATTCACATACTGATAACTATCAAACCGTAACTGTTTTAGCTTAATAAATGGTAATTGAATGAAATTTACATGGCTGTTACTAGCAGCTCTACTTGTAAGCAATAAATCTCTTGCAATAGACGATGATTGCAAAGATACCAACGAATTAACAAGACACCCATGATAGCTGGTAGAGAATTACAATGAGCCTCTTAAGCCACTAAATAAAATAATAATTATTAGCAATTTATGTTAACTAGACTACTGATTTTTTTCTTTGCCTTCATTTTTTCATCGGAAGGTTTGGCTGCAACGAACGGGACTGTAACTGGCTATATTAAGTCAGTCGTTGTCAAAGAAACAGGGGACTTACTTATACAGTTTGACGCGCCTCACGAGAACCCGAACGAGTGCGCTAGTAAAGACTATGTGGTTGTTTTGGCGGCTAACAAAATCTACGACCAGGCATTTGCTATTGCCCTTGCTGCTCAGGCTAGCGGAAGAAGAACAAGTTTTTACACAGTGCTAGATTGTCATCAAGCCTACACAAATACGTTTTCAGTTGCGATTACCGCGGCAATGTTGTCGAATAATTAGTAGAACGGCTAAGCAGAATTAACAAGCGGAATTAACAAGACACCCATGATAGCTGAAATGGACGTTAACAAGTGTTTATATTTGTAGATAGATCAGCATGAGTTACTTGGTGTCTCCGCAGATACTAGATCACATAGAGCTTTCAGTTTATGATTACGAAACTTTCTTTGATCTAAAACCCCAATAACATTAAGGATGATGATGAAATCAGTTGCAGTATTAATATCGCTTATTTATTGCCTTTTTTCTTTTAGCGTTAAAGCCGAGGCTCCAACCTGCAGGGTCCATGAAAGTGGTCCGTATTGTAAATACTATGGCAAAGTCAAAAACTTGTACATTAATGAAGGCAACTTGTTATTGATGTACTTTGATGCTGCCGGAAATATATCAGACATTCGCTCTCACATTCCCGAAGCATGGAGTGGTTCCGTACACGTAGCAGCGGCTTATAACACGGCGGATAATCCGGATTTTGCAAATAAACTGTACTCAACTTTGTTAACGGCACAGGCATCTAAAAGAAAAGTCTCAATTCAAATGCGCGGCGTTACCAGTGGATACTTAAAAATTGATCGAGTTTGGCTTGCCGAAGAATAGTTTGATAATCGGGAATTGCGTAAATTACCGAAATTACAAGACACCCATGATAATTGGTAGATAATTACATTGGGTATTTAGATAATATTTTCTACTACAGAAAGAAGAAAAATGAATAAATTAATTAGCACACTAATACTCACCTTTCTTGCGCAGAACGCAAATGCTCAGCGGTTTTGGACACAAGACTTGGAAGGGTGGCATTTATATTTAAATAATGGTGTTGCGTATGTACACAGTGTTTCTTTTCCCAAGGAGTGCACTTACGATCGTGCACAACTTAATTTCAATAACAGCAACAAATATTACGATGCTCTATGGGCATATCTGTTAGCAGCTAGTAAAACCGGGGAGAAATTGAAAGTGGTGCTAGATCATGATCGCTCTTCGGAAGAAGATACTGTTACTTGTGTCATTCTGTCAGCCGAGGCCACTAAATAAGAAATGAAAAAAATATTAGCTTTATTATTCATGTGGTCCCTTAATGCGGATGCCAGTAGCAATATTGAAACCTACGTGACGTCAGTCGGTATTCACGGAAACGGCAGAGTTGCGGTAGCGGTGAAAGACTCGATTGACGAAAATGGTTGTGTCAGAGCTAGATTTGATATTTGGGCAACTCACCCTTTTTACAAAGAAGTGTTGAGTGTTGCACTGACAGCAAAAGCATCCGGTGCAAAAGTTGCCATTAGAACAAATAGTTGCAATGAAGGTTACCCCACGCTGGATGGGACAGATGGGACTTGGTTTTTTATCAAAGAGTAGCGATGTTTCATTACTCATCTAGTTTTTAGCACCACCAGAAGCAACACGGAGAGTTGTCTGAATTGACAAACTTTAACTAATTTAAATAGTTACAGCATTAATTTAGATGTCCCCAGCTCCACCAATTAAACCCCTTGTAACTCAAAGAGTTACGAGGGGTTTTGTCGTTAGATACTCTCTAAAGACAAAAATAACACCTCGCAAAAACGACAAATGCTTGAATGCGGCTTAGCTCAGCTATGTAGTTCAGAGCGTTGCTGTCGACCAACATCAAAGATAAACCTTTTAATCAGTTTAAGTTGTTTCTCCTTTCATCGTTCTGGTCGTCATACCGCCGACTGTTAATTGCAGTGAAAATCAATTGCTCGCAAAAACTTACAAATTAGAACAAAAAAATTACAAACACTTTGTTTTAACTGATTTGCATTCTCATTCGTAAGAATGTTCAATAAATTCATGTTGTTACTTTAATGGGGACGTGTAACAGACCCGATATTAACCAAGCTTTCCTGCTCAAAAGTTACATATGGCAGTGTTCTTGCTCTTGCCATTGTTCTAAATATAAGTAAATTAACGCTTTTTCATCAAGGGACTGAATTATGTCTTTAAAATTGCCCAGTTGTTTGCTGTTGGGCGCTCTACTATTTTCATCAAAAGCTGTTTTTGCAGACTGGAGCGTTGATTTTTCAGTTGGCGCTGCCAATTCCGGTCATTCTAATTTTAAGTCTGCCAAAGGCATTACGGATGTAACTATTGGTTATCAGTTTGAAGATTGGCGCTTGTTTATCGGTTCAACCCATTTAAAAGAGTTCGAACTTGAAGATTTTGCAACTGAGGCGTCGGTGGCGATGCGGGCACATTCATTGGGTGCCGGATATGTGATCGAATATGATTTCTTTAACGTGAATTTATCCGGCGGGGCAACGTATTTTCAAAGTGAGGCTAAGTTGGCTGATTTCACTGTTGAAGAAACAAATGATACAGGCGCGTTTGCTGATGTAAGCGTGTTGGCGCCGATAGGGGATAATTTATCACTTAAGTTAAGTGGCAAGTACACCAGTGAGGTGAGTGGGGCGAATATTAGTCAGCTGACACTCGGGTTTAGGTATGACTTTTAATAAAGGGATTTAGAAATGAAAAGATGTATTTGGTTGCTGCCAGTAGCTGGTTTTCTGTTTGGGTGCGGTCCTGATAGAGATGAAATTATTTCATCGGATGGCGTGGCGACGGTTCATATGTATGCATCTATAGAGGTGGTAAGCTCTGTAGATAAACACGTTTATGGTAATGCGCAATTTACGCTTTCTGGTCCGCCGAGTGAGAGTAAATCACAAGATGAGTACATAGAATTTTCAAAGTCAGAACGATTATGGTTAAGCGGTTCTGGAAATTTGAGAGACAAGGAGTTGGGTGAAGACATTTTTTCTGGTCTTGAGTCACTGGCTAGTGATTTTAAGGTATTTGAAGGTAAAGTTAGTAAAACGTTACTACCCTTTTTGTTTCTTTTTACTCACTCAGTTCCCCATCAAATAAGGTATCACAGCCAAACGGAAATTGAAGACGGAGCAAGCGAAATCACGGTTTCTTTACTAAGAGAAAATAATCTAGATGCATTGAATTCTGTAGTGACTTTGCCTGATAGTTTTGAAATTGAATATACTTCAGCCGTCGAGAAACCAAGCCGTAAACAGGATGATATAGAGATTACCTGGGATACCACGGAAGCGGATGTCAGGGTTGAATTAGAAGTCTTAGTCTCATGTGGAACCGATGATGAAGAGCATGATTTTCTGAAGCAATATGCTAGCGATACAGGGTTGGCCCGAATCCCGGCTGGTTGGTTACACGATAGAGACTTAAAAGGCGAATGCAATACAACCATAAACGTGCATCGCATTCGTACTGGTAGTCTCGACTCGGCTTATTTAGGGGGAGTCATAACTGGCTCGCGGGTGCGTTCAATGACTCTTGTGACCACTGAATAGGTAGAAAGTTTCAGTAGTGGCTGAGCTTACTACTAGCGTGTGCTGGTGGTTCTTGTGGCTTAAGACAAGCACTGGGTCCCCGCGTTGCCTATATGGAAGTAGGTAGTAGAGCGAAGCATGGATGCCAGAGCCGATACGCGAGGGTGACGGGCAGGTGAGGATTGTAGCTCATTGCTATCCATGACTCCGTGACACACTGACATCCCTTTGGCGGTCGTTCTTAGCCATCCATGGCTTCACGACACACCTTCATCCCTGAAGGCGTCATTCCCAAATCGCCATAGCGATATTGGGAATCCAGCAATAAAGCAGACAAACTGGGTCCCCGCGTTGCCTATATGGAAGTAGGTAGTAGAGCGAAGCATGGATGCCAGAGCCGATACGCGAGGATGACGGAAACTGGAGGCGGCGACTCTAAATAGCGCCAGATATATTGGGGAGCTAAGAACTAGGCCCCCGCGTTCGCGAGGGTGACGGGTAGGTTAGGTCGGTCGTTCTTAGCCATCCATGGCTCCGTGACACACTGACATCCCTTTGGCGGTCGTTCTTAGCCATCCATGGCTTCACGACACACCTTCATCCCTGTGGCGGTCCCTCCTTCACATCCTTGTGACCGGGACACACCGACATCCATGTCGGCGTCATTTGGAATCCAGTTGGCTACCTAAAAATTAGAAATAAATCTTGTTGGCATGATAGTCCACCACCAACCTATTCGACTTAAAATAATCCAACCCTATCAAGAAGAAGGGTTTGTCTTTATACCCTAGTACGCTAAAAACAGGCATGTTCGATAGAAACACCTCTTTGTCTGTCACTAAAGTTTCACCCAATTGGTAAGAAACACTGCTTAACTTATTCTTTACGACGGTCTGGTCGTTTAGTCCTCGTGCTACATCTTCTTCCAGTACCTCAACATCTAGTTGTTTGAATAAAGATTCATTGACGTAACTGTTTGGGGCCGCGGTATCTAATACGGCATCCACGGTTTTGCCGTTAAACTTAGTTTTGATCCTGATTAAATTGTCCTTAAGATAAAAGTCTGCTTCACGCAATCCTTGTACTGTGTTTGACGAACAAGCCGTTTTACTCAATGCTAGCTGACTTTCAGAAAAATCGAATTCGATGCAGTGTTGTGATAGAAAGCCGTAACCTAGAATGCCTAAGGCTGATCCATCTTTGGCTTGCAAGCTATTCATATCCTGAAAAACGTAACCTAACTCAGGTACGTTGTGGGAACCAACGCTTGTTGAATTCGCGGTTAACAGCTCCAGGTTTCTGGTACTTACGGCACCTTGTACTTCTATAGTTTGGATGGCGTCTTTAGACGTGGCTAGTTTGTCTTTCATTGCTATAGGCAGAACGCCCATGGTGGCCGCCGTATCTAAAATCATGGGCAGTTGTTTTTGATGATCTATGTCTGCAAGGACATAAGCATGGCCTTTATTTGAATAATACAAAGGCAGAGTTTCCGCTTTGGTCGCTTGCTCAGAAGCCACCGATAATGAACTTAATGTTAACAATGAAAAGGCTAATACTGGTCGAAACATCATATCCTCCAAGAACGTTTCTTTTGTCGTTGGAGCTATCATGCCGAGCAATTGTCAGGGAATTATCAAGAAGCCTGATAAAAAGTTAAATTGAAAACACAGCCCTGATTAGGTGCACTTTTTAGCTCTATGTTTCCTTTCATTAATGAAACCAGATAGTGACAAATCGGTAAGCCCAGTCCCATACCCTTCTGGTTGCGGTCTTGGTGCACTCGATAAAAACGTTTGAATACCTGCTCTTGTTGAGTTTGAGAAAGCCCTTCGCCATTATCGGTCACCAGAATTGTCAAAGTATTTTCAGATGCTTTAACGACTAAACTTATTTCCCCACCGCTTGTGCCATATTTGAACGCGTTATCTAGCAGATTGATAAGGACTTGTCTGAGGCGGCTTTCATCCAGAGTCCAGTACACGTCAGGCGTTATTTGACCTTGCAGTTGTACATTCATGTCAGTGGCGGTATCGGTATAACGGGACAACACATCCTGAGCGAGCTGACTAACATTCGTTTCTGACAAGTTTAATGTGAGCGCGTTGGCACTCGTTGGCGAGAGTAGAGTTAAGTCGTCGATGAGTTGTTTTATCTGCTTCAGTTCTTTTTGCAGAATAACGATTTGTTCGTTCGATAATGACAGCAACCCATCTTCCATCGCTTCGAGTCTCGATTGCATGGCGTTAATTGGCGTGCGCAATTCATGGGAAAGATCTGAGTTCATTTGCGCATATTGTTGATGTAACCCTTGCAGCCAGGCCGTTAGTTGGTTAAACCCTGTGATCAATTCACCCACTTCATCCTGATGTTTTGGTTCAATTCGGGTGTCTAGTTGTCCTTGTTTTATGTCTTCAAAACTGTGTTTAAGTGTTTTTAACGGTTGCAAAAAGTAGCTGGCACCACACCAGGATAAGACAATGGCGACAGCTGATAGCATGAAAAGATTTTTCAAAAAACTGTTGTTTATCTGATCTCTAAGGTGGGACTGTTGTTCCTGCCTGTCCAACGTCACTTTGGGGAACCAGAAGAGTTGATAACTTTGGCCTTGCCACTCAAACTCTACTTGAGGTCCACTTATTTGAACGACAATAGTGGCAAGTTGAAGTTGTTTGATAAGAAACTGAAACCCGCTTTCAACTGAGTTGATTTTGACACTGGTTTCGGTCTGTTCAAGACTGGAGTGTTCGAGTTGAAATCCTTTAGTGAGAATAAACACCTGTTCAGGGAATTGGGCATAAATGCCGATGGCAATATCCCGTATGGTGGCCTGTTCATCCTGTTTCTTAATCAGGTTTTCCACCTTATCGTCTTCAAGCAAAGACGAGTTAAAAATTACGGCGCTCTGTTCATTAAATCCTATGATGGCATTGTTAGCTGAACGAACCGCAAAGAAGTAATAACTTCCCAGCAATATCAACACGCAGGTCGCAACGAGAAGGGTAAATTTGAGTTTAAGTGTCATATTGAAATTCGTTTCCCGATAAACACATAACCCTGACCGTAGCGTGTTTCAATGAATTTGGGGTCATGTTTGCTGTCGTTAAGCTTTTTCCTGATATTCGCAAGATGGGTATCTATGGTACGTTCAGTGCTGGAAGTTTGCTCATCATTGACCACATCCAATAACGCGCTACGACTCAATACTTGGTTAGGACGTTCAGCCAGATGATTAAGCAATTTAAACTCAGCCGCGGTAAAAGTTATGAGTTGATCGTTACAAGCGGCGGTTTGTGAATCCAAGTTTAACGTCAATCCGCTAAATTCAAGAGTCGATAGCTGATGGCCCCTTTGAGTCCGTTTTAACAATGCCATGACTCGGGATATTAGTTCCCTTGGGCTGTAGGGTTTACAGACATAATCATCCGCTCCTAACTCAAAACCTTCCACTCTGTCATTTTCGGCAATTTTGGCAGTGACCATGATGGTAGGTATATTTTTATTCACTGCATTTTTCAAAACTGCGCGACCATCACCATCCGGCAGCATGACATCCAAAACAGCGATATCAAAATGAATATTGTCTAATGCTCGCTGGGCGTCAGCCACATTATCGTAGTGGCGAACTTGCAGCTCTTTTTGCTGCAGGTAAAGCTGAAACATCTCAGCGCTGCTTGGGTCGTCTTCTAAATAAAGCACACTAAAGGATTGCGACATAATCAGATGAAATTGGTTTATCGTTGCGGGAATAATAACTATAGAAATGCTGTTGGAGTCAACAGAATTATAGTTTTGGTAATGACTGAGAGTTGCGATACAAGGAAAGGTGCTGTGATTTGTGTTGATGTGGTTGCCTGATACTTATTTAGTTCAGGCGTTCCACCACTAACAGAATTGCTACATTCGGCTCAAAACATCGTTAAGTGTGTCGGCCTGGCGAATGTTATTAAAGTTAAGTGAATTGTTCTCACCTTCGACTGAATAAACTGCAACACGGGGCAGACTGTTGTAATCAAAGTGATTAGTGAAATAATAGCCGCCTGTGTCGTGGATCATGACAAAGTCACCTGCTTGCAATTCCGGTAAAAACTGAGCCTGACAAACCAAATCTCCAGCGAAACAGCAAGGTCCTGCCACATCCGTTTCGACGACTTTGCTGTTGTTTTCAGTCCGTTCTATGCCATCTTGGGTGAAACCAGTTACACGGATAGGCCATGAGTTTGGTAAAAAGGCGGTTCGAGTCAAAATTTGTGCACCTGCATGGGTTGTGGCGATATGACGTCCGCCAGATGACTTGGTGTATTCCACTCTTGTTAAAATGAAGCCGGACTTTGCCGCGATGGCGCGGCCGAACTCGGTTTTGATCTTGTATTGTCCGCTGAATAATTTAGGCACATAAGATTCTAAAACATCAGCGTATTCTTTAAACGTTGGAGTCATTTCTTCCGACTCAAAATTGACAGGCAAGCCGCCGCCAATATCAAGTTGGGTTACCTGCTGGAAACCAACAGCTAGGTTAATCTCTTCCGCCAGTTCAACAAGTTCATTAATGCCCTGAGCCATAAGTTCCAGTTCGCAACCTTGAGAACCAGAATGTGTATGAAGACTGGTTAACCAAGGACGTTGTTTGTAAATGTTTATCAAGGCTTCACGTTGGCCATGATCCGCCAATGCAAATCCAAATTTCGAGGTTGAGGTAGCTGTGCTGGTCGAAGATATGTTACCGCCGCCAATTTGTGGATTTATGCGAAACCCAATGACAGAGGTGGAATCTGGAAACTCGTTTTTTAACTCGTCTATTCGCGCTAACTCCTGTTCATTGTCAATGTTGAGCGCAATATTGTGCTGAATGCAGCTACGTAAATCATGTTTGGTTTTGGCGGGAGAATCGAAGATGATTTGTTCAGACGTGAAACCGGCTGCCAGAGCAATCTTAAGTTCACCGGGGCTGGCAACTTCCGCGCCCATGCCTGCAAGGCGTAATTCCTGCAATATCTTGACTAACGCATTGGCTTTAACCGCAAAAGTATGGAAAAACTGCGATGGAAAAGCCGCGTGTAAATCGCTAACGGTTGCTCTTAAATGATCGAAATCCATTACACCTATGGCGGTGGTGTCATTGTTCAGTATGTGGTTATTAAGTGCGGTTTGAACAATGTTCTGTTTCCTGATCATGAAGAAGCTCCCATACAGATTTGAATATTTAGTGGGTTGATGTCCAATGCCAATTGAGAGCGTAATCTATCGTTCGGCGTCAACTACATACCCTTGGCTCAATACAAGATAAATTAGCGAACGAGAACACGATATTAGCTATCTTTGGCATGAGGATAACCTTGGGTTATACCCTGTACGAACTAAATTTGGGGGAGCTGGATTCAGGGTATGCCCTTTGGTTATGACTTGTTGCTTTAATGGAATGGGCTCGTCCTGAAACACGTCAATATAATAAAACCTACACTTATCGGAGGATAATTATGCATGGCCTGTTTTGTTTGATTTTTAGTTTGTTAACTTTCCCAGCTGTGGCGGCTTGGCCAGATGTGAAGCTGGAAGGTGTGATAATGGACGAGTTTGAAAAGCCTATTAAAAATGCTGAGGTACGCATTGGAGAAAAAGAATTAAAAACCGATAGAAAAGGGCGAATTCACGCAAGCCTCAAAGGAAAAAGTATCTACCAACTTAAGATTGATGCAACGGGATTTTATTCACGTGTACAGACCTTCAGCCACAGTGAGTTAACTTCTGGTCACACCTTGCCATTTGTTTTGGTTAAGCGCCAACCTAAACGAGTCATGATGGCTTTTGGTGGTGATGTCATGCTGGGAAGACGATATCTTAAACCATATTTTGATGATCCGGTTTTAGTGGACGAGGTGGATACCTTAACGGATGCGAAAAAGATCTTAGCGCACATCAAGCCTTATATGCAGTTGGCTGACTTTTCCGTGGTAAATCTGGAAAGTCAGGTTGCTGAAGCTAAACCAAAACAACGGGCGCCTAAATCCGTTACCTTTTATTCTGAACCGGAACTGGTAGATGCGCTTTTATGGGCTGGAGTCGATTATGTAACGTTAGGTAATAATCATACTTACGATTATCTGGATGAAGGCTTGATTTCCACATTAGATATCTTAAATGAAAAGAATCTACCTTTTTCCGGGGCAGGTCTGACGGAGCAAGATGCGCTTAAGCCTTATGTTCACTCTATCAACAAAGATTCATTTGCCATGTTGGGTTACGTGGGATGGCAAGGGTCTAAATCCATCAAACAAACTGCGAATCAAAATCAGGGCGGTGCGGCATTCGGCTCGATGGAGAATATGGTAACTGGAGTCAAACATGCAGTTAAGAGCGGTGAGCACCCCATAGTCCAGTATCACGGCAGCCTGGAATACAGCAATGAACCGACCGGTGTTACCGAGCAAAGGCTAAAGTCGGCTTTGGATGCGGGTGCTGTTTTGGCTGTTGCGCATCACCCACACGTGGCTCAGGGGCTGGAATTATACGACAACAAACTGATCGCTTATTCGATGGGCAACTTTGTTTTCGATCAGAATTTTAGTTCTACGCAGTTGAGTTTTTTGATGTACGTTTGGTTGGATGAAGGTCAGTTTCATCGAGCGGAAATCGTGCCGGTATATGTAAAAGGTTATAAACCGACTCCAGCAACAGGATTTGAACGTCAGCAATTGTTAAGTCGTATGTCTTCGTTATCGGCGAAACGCAATACATTGGTCGAATTAGTATCGGGGCACGGGATAATTAGATCCGACACACAAGGTCATAATCATTCACATACACAAAAAATCAATTTAACTAGCGAAAGAAATCATAAACTGCCGGGTTGGTTATCAGGTAAAGACATCACAAAGGTAAAACTAAGAGATTTGGGTCTTAAGTATCGTCTCGGTACCAACCTAATTAACGGTCATGATTTTGAGCAATTTGGCAGTTTCGATACGCTCGAGCGAGGTTTTGTTTACGACAAGAGTGCCGTAGGACTCAATGATTATGGTTATAACAGCCGACAGAGTTTAAGCCTTAACTTTCAAGGACAACAAAAGCACAAATTTGGCATGAAACATTTTCGACGTGTTTATCGCCCCAGCAACCCGGTGACCTTCAAAACGCAAATTAAGACCTCAACGCCATTGAAAGTGCGGGTATTCTGGCAAGGCCGGAAAACTCGACAGAAGTTGTTTGATGCATTCGAAAACAACCCATTAATGCCTGTTCAAACGATAGAGCTAACAGGCGGTGAAGATTGGCAAAACTTGGAAATAGACTTTAACTCGCCAAGGATTGGATATAGAAGTTATCGTCTATTAGTTGAGATTGAGCCGATGACGAGTCAAGCACAAGAAGAGTTGGCTGTGGACATTGATGACTTTTCTTTAATTCAATGGGAAACGGCTTATCAGAGCTCTGTAAAACCTTTGTTAGTCAACGACGGCAGCAAGATGGCCAGTTTCATAGGCTTCGACAAGGTTTCAAATGAAAGTGTCGAGATCAAGTTTTAAAATGGAAGACGTTGACGCGGGAGCCTGTAATTAATACATGGAAACCGCGTCTTTTAAGTAAGGGATAAAGGACTCCGCCACTTTAGACATTCGACGGTTTTCCAGATGTAAAATGGTCACGTCAAAAGTAATAGGTGGCGCAAAAGAGGCGTATCCAATTTGCTCAGATAAATTACCCAGTGCTGTATGTTTATCCACGACACAAAAGCCGAGTCCTTTTGCCACCAAACGTGCTGCTATGAAATAAGTTTGCACTTTCACTGTTGACGTAAATTGCACGTTTTCTTCCATCATTCGAGTCCATAACATATCGGCCAGTGGACCGCTGTCGGCTATGTCAATAAAGTCCTGTCCCATAAGTTCTTCTAAACAAAGGGCTTCTGGTTCTTGCTCAAACCAGGTTTTGGGGTACATGATCACCAGCTCCGAATCGGCGCATTTGGTGGCGGAAATGCTGGTCATGTCTTTGGGGTTATACAAAACCGCAAAGTCACACTTATGCTCCACCAGAGATTGCATCACTTCGTCATTATGCAAGGTCTTTAATTCAAAGTTTACGTTGGGGAAGTCCTGATGAAATTCGGCAATGGCTGACGGAATGGCATCAAATCCCAATGCAGGGGTAAGCCCGAGTCGTATGTTACCACTACCCGACTTCTTGATATTGTCCGCCGTGTTGTTAACGGTTCGAATTTGATGATAGATCTTATCGACTTCATCAAACAGCAATTCGGCTTCGGTGGTCGGTAATAATCGACCTTTTACCCGTTCAAACAGTTTAAACCCCAATTGCATTTCCGCATGGGATAGTACCTTGCTGACCGAAGGTTGGGAGACATGCAAGATTTTGGCGGCATTGGTTATCGAGCCCGTTGTGTAGATGGCGTGAAATATTTCAATATGGCGCAGTCTCATAACTCTCTCCCAAGTTTTGGTTTAAGCAAATATCAAGACACTGAATGTCCACAAAATGGCAGCGATGCCAGCCGCAAAAGTGGCCGGAACAATTTGGGATTTAACGTGATCCATCAAGTCACAACCTGTGGTCATTGAGCTTAATATGGTGGTATCGGAAATGGGCGAACACTGATCGCCATAAACACTGCCATTAAGTACCGTGGCAAAACACACCATCATGAATATTTCTGGGTTTTCTAGTCCACTGCTGCCTGCTATTGCCCACGCTAAAGGCATAGACAATGGGAAGGCGATGGCGTACGTGCCCCAACTGGTACCCGTGGAGAAAGCGATGATCATGGTTAATAACTGTAAGGTTACGGGTAACATGTAATAAGGCAGCGATTCACCTAACATGGAAACCAAATAAAGGCCGGCACCGATTTCTTTGCTGACAGCACCAATGATCACGGCCAACATGAGGATAACTGAGGCTAACACAACGCCCTTTAGACCATTACCAAATCCATCTATCACATTCATAAGCGACATGCCTTTGAACAGCGCTATGGTAAAAGCTAATACTAATGCGGCACCAAATGCCCAGTTCACCTTTGGACTGCCTAAAAAGATAAAGGTAAATACCGCAACAGATATCAAAGTTACCAGAGGAATTACAAACTCAAGTACGTGCGGTTTGTAACCTTCAGGCACATCATGGGACTGTAACTCTTTGGCGCTTAACGGTTGGGCACCGGGGGCATCCAGTTGGCCCGTGGTGTTGGCACGAATATGGGCTTCGCGAATACGTTTACCTGCAAAAGTTGTGATATTGAGACTGAGTAATAAGGTGCCGATAACGGCGAGTACACCGTAAAAACTAAATGGGATACTAGAGAAAAAGAATGAAATCCTGTCTGCTTCAGTGGCTAAGAAGGTCACGCCAGGAACAAAGATAAGGGCCTGCACATAAGCTGGCCAGGCATTAAAGGCGAGAACGGAAGCAATAGGAGAGGCAGTGGAGTCGACAATGTAACTCATCTCTTCGTGGCTGACTTTGGCTTTGTCCGCCAGCGGCCGCACTGTTGTGCCCACCAGAACCGTACTCATGGTACCGCCTTGGAAAAACAACACGCCTAACATCCAGGACACTAATTTGGCAGAACGCTGACCCTTAACAAATTTTCTTGTCATGAAATCGGCAAACGCTTGGGCGGCGCCTGTTTTGGACCAGATGCCCAATAACCCACCTAACAACCAAAGGTAAAGAAGCAACAGACCTGCGGTCCCTTCTTTTGCCAAATTCGGTATTATAACGGTATCGGTAATGTCGTACTGACCCAACATTAACGCACCGGTTAAAATGCCAGAGAACAACGCGGTTAGCGGTTCTCGCGTGATCAAACATAATGCGACCGTTAATAATGCTGGTAGCAAGGACCAAAAACCAAAATGAAAAGCGGGTTTCAACATTTTTATCTGGCCATCTTGCTCTACCCACTGTTGGGAAAGGGCTGGCTCTAAGCTGTTATTTAGGTTCTTTTGGTTTATGGGAGAGTCGGCATAATCAACAATTTGGCCTATCTCAACTTCCTTTCCTTTAAAAACATAAGCCTGTTGGCCATTCGTATTTTGATACACATCGTAGATGTAAGATTGCTCAACCCAGGTTTTATTGACTGAGCTGGAAACAAAAATCGCGGCAATGATACCGAGAAAAAATATCACTACGCCTAATGAACGATGAGTTCTCATGATTCGGATCCTTCAATTATTGTTGTTTTATACACGTTAGCAACGAACGTGAGTGAAGTAATGTAACCATATGCCGTAACACTATAACCTAAAGTTATACCCTGTAAATAAACAGTAAATTGTTTCTCCCCAGTATTTTGTCCATTGTTTAGTTGTTCAAAAAAGAACATCACTAAAAAAGCTAATAAAGAAAAATCTGAAGGGGAACAACGTCATGAGAAAACATCCTTGCCCAGGCAAATTATCCAAGCTTAGTTTGTGCTTACTTGCTGCCTTGGGCTCACAGCAAGTGTTAGCAGCAGACGAAGAGCAAAAAGAAGATGTGGAAAAAATTACGGTTGTAGGCACACAAATACGTGGTGGTGCAATTGGTGAATCTCTGGCGGTTTCTGTGATGAACTCGGAAGATTTAGAAAATTTAGGCATAGATTCGGGCGATGAACTCATGAGTTTGATCCCAGAAAATGGCCAGAACTTTTTTAGTGAGGCAGAAAATATTGCGGGTGGCGTAAACTCTGCTCGTGGTGACGTTGGTGCGTTTAACCTTAGAAACCTAGGCACGGGGAACACCTTGGTTTTGTTAAATGGTCGAAGGTTAGTGAATTCAGCGGCTTATCAAACCGAAGAAGTCGGGGGGAGCTTTGTTCCCGTTAACTCGGTGAACTCAAACACAATTCCCGTTGTTGGCCTTGATAGAGTCGAAATCTTACGTGATGGTGCCTCGGCGATTTATGGTGCTGATGCAGTTGCGGGCGTGGTTAACCATGTGCTGAAAACAGACTTTGAAGGCGTGACCGTCAAAGCCAAACATTTTGAGTACGATAATTTTGACCGCGGTAGTTCTACTTTTACTATTGAAGCGGGTAAAGACTTCAATGACGGCTCAACAAATGTCAGTACTTTTATCAACTATTTCGATAGAGACAGAGTTAATTCTCAAGATGATGAACGTTGGTCTATTTCCGATTTTCGCGAGCGTTTGCCAGCTGATTCTCTTTGGGCAGACGATACGCGTTTTCGTAATAACAGTGCAAACTCCCTGTTTGGTCAGTTTGACATAGTGCCAGGCAACGAAGGTGACTTAGATGATAACAATATTACCGATTCTGGCGGTGAGTTTGAAACGTATCCGATTGGCGATGAACGTTGTCAGTATGTGATCAATGCAAGCACTTGTGGTGCGAAAGATGGACAGGGCACTTATAGATATAACCTGAATGATAACCGAGATTTACGTTCTGATCTTACCCGTTTGAACGCCTTCGTATTTATAAACCATGAATTTGACAATGGTATCGAGAGTTTCTCTGAGTTGTCTTATTACCGCTCGGAAACCAATACGGTTCGTCATCCGTCTTCCCAGCTATCCAGTGTTAAACTGCGTGTTGCTGCAAAAAACTACTATAACCCGTTTGGCGTGGCGGGTTCAGTTAATCGTTTACCCGTCGAACTTACTGGCGAATTCCCGGCGGAAGGTTTTGATTTAACCATAGATAATTATCGTTTTGCCGAAGTGCCGCGTATTGTTGATAATGACGGTACCACATACCGCTTATTACAAGGTTTCAGAGGCATGCTCGGAGATTGGGACTGGGAGTCAGCCATTTCCTATTCTAAAGCGGAAAAAGAAGACATTACCCGAAATCGTGTATCCAATACGTTGATGCAAGAAGCTCTGAATGACTCTACTTCTGCCGCGTATAACCCATTTTCAGGTGGTGTTAACTCCAACATCGAACGTACTTTAATTGATGTAAAACGTGTTAACGAAACGGAGCTAACCACCTTTGACGTTAAGTTCTCTAACCCGGATTTTTATGAGTTACCAGCAGGCTCTATTGGTTTGTTGGCCGGTTACGAGTGGCGTGAAGAAACATTTAAAGACGACCGAGACGACAGATTAGACGGCACTATAGTGTTTACCGATTGGGAAGGGGACACTTACCCATTTGTATCTGACGTTGCGAATTCGAGCCCGACCCCAGATAGCTCGGGTAAACGTCAGGTGCATTCCTTATTCACTGAAGCTCAAATCCCGGTTCTGGACAATTTAGATGTTCAGGTGGCGTTAAGATACGAAGATTTTGATGACATTGACCAAAGCACGACCGTAGGAAAAGTGGCATTTGGCTGGCGTCCTTTCGAGCCACTACTGATTAGAGGTTCTTGGTCAGAGGCCTTTAGAGCACCAAACCTCGTGACAGTTAATGAAGATATGGTGGCACGCAGCAATACACGCACCGACTGGGTGTGTCAGTATGCCGCGGAGTTTGGTGGGGACCCAGAGCAAGACACATTAGATTGTCGTGACTCGGTTCAACGTATTGCACAGGGTAGCGACAATTTGAAACCGGAAAAATCAGAAAACACCTCGTTGGGTTTGGTCTGGACGCCGACGGAAAATCTGACGCTGACGTTTGACTACTGGCAGATTGTCAAAGATGACACCATCGGCTTGTTTGGCGAAGAAAACCATACCTTGTTGGACTTAGCCCTTCGACTGCAAAATGGTAACGCCAATTGTGGCAGCGTAAATGGCAATTCGGCAGTCACACGTGAGGGTATCGATGAGGAAACGGCAGGCTTTTATGAAGCGGCAGGTTTATGCGCGGCGGGGACGGTCAAACAGATCAATGATCAATACGCCAACTTAGATACGCGCACGGTAGAAGGTCATGATATTGGCATCTATTACAACATCGATACCCGTTTTGGTACGTTTGACATCAAATATAACGCATCTTTCCTCGATATCTATGAACAGAAGGCGGGCGGTAATGTTAAGGCCTTAGTGGATGCTCAGGCATCTGGACTACTACCGGCCAGCTATCCAGTTGACGGGTTTGCTGATTTAATTGGACGTGATGGTAATCAGGAAAAACGCCAGACAACTAAATTACGTTGGTACGATGAAAGCTGGGGTGTATCTTTAAATATGTTTACGGTCGGAAGCTTTTATCAGAGTTCATTAACTTTGGATGACGACACTAAATACGTGATTCCATCAGTGACCACTTATAATACCAGCGTATATTATAAGTTTGATTTAGCAGGCGTAGACTCTCGTATCAAATTGGGGGTTAAAAATCTGACAGATGAACGCGCACCATTGGCTGACCGTTATTTCGGATATTTTGCCGACGCCCATTCTGATTATGGTCGTGCCTATTATCTGGAATTGAGAGCGAAGTTTTAAAACGCGATTTTCAGCAGCTAAGTGAGGCCAAGGTTATTGGCCTTTCTTATTTCTATAAGTTCATATTATGTAGACAAAAATTATGTATCGAATAGCGCTCACCGTTTTCTATTTTTTAGTTTTCACACTTGTTTCTTTTAAGATCTCCGCTTGTTATCTGGGAGAGGTAAAGTTTAATAACGACTTTCCTGGTGCCAGCTCCGACAAAATGTTGTACTCCTGCGAAATCAACAAAAAGGGCAATAAGATAAAGTTCACCCTGCAGCCTGAAAATACTCCAATAAACGACAGTCCCTGGTACGCGTTTCAGTTAAGTTCGAAGCAATCTAAGAGTGTAAAAGTGGTGATAGCTGTTAAGGACGGAACGAATCGATATCCGCCAAAAATAAGCCATGACGGAATCAAATGGCAGCCCATCAAATATAACAATGACGGCGACTTAATGTCATTTCGTGTTAAGTTAGGCCCTAAACCTTTGTGGATTGCAGGACAAGAAATTATCACCAATGAGGCCTATATCACCTGGGGCGATAAGCTCGCCCAAAATGCCTCGATAGAGCATAAAGTGATTGGTCACTCGGTGGATAAACAGCCAATTTACGTCATTGAGTCTCGGCAAGTGTTTAACGCCAAACCTTGGTTGGTCGTGTTAGGTCGCCAACACCCGCCTGAAATTACTGGCGCATTGGCTCTGTTTCCATTTGTCTCTACCTTGTTGTCTGACAGTGAACTGGCCAATGTATTTCGCTCCCGGTTTAATATCGCCATAGTGCCAAACCTGAACCCGGATGGCGTCACGGCTGGTTATTGGCGTCACAATAAAAATGGCGTGGATCTAAACCGTGATTGGAACAAATTCAAGCAGCCAGAGGTGACAGCAGTGGATCGTTACCTGTCTACTTTGGTTGAAGCCGGTGGTGTGATGTCGATGGCGGTTGACTTTCACTCTACCAAAAAAGACATCTTTTATACTATGCCGAGTGATTATGGTGTAGAGCAGCCTTATTTGGTGAACAACTGGCTGAATAAACTGGATGCTAAGCGGAAAGACTTAGAGGTGATACAAAAACCTGGTAATAATCCGGACTTAGGCGTGTTTAAGCAATATTTTGCCGACAAGTTTAAGGTGCATGCCATTACCTACGAAATGGGCGATAATAGCGACCGAACTTTCATCCGAGAAGTTGCAATTGATGCGGCAAACTCACTCATGCAAACCATGTTAACTGATAACAACAAGTTAAGGTAATCTCATGAAGTTCTCACATATTTATAAGTTGCCCTCCGTTTTTACCCTAAGTGTGGTGGCTTTCGGTATTTTGACTTTGGTGGCTGGTTGCCACTCATTAAAACGCACGCCTCAAGAGGTGGATATCCTTGTAATAAATGGCAAGGTGTATTTAGGGGACATGAGTGGTGAGCAAAATCTGGACATCGGTATTTGTGAAGACCGTATCTGCTTGCTGGCTCAGACGTCAGAGCATAATGTCATTGCCAAGCAAATAATTGATGCCAGGGGGCAGGTTGTCAGCCCAGGTTTTATTGATCCTCATACTCATAGTCTCGAAGAGTTATTAAGCAAAGATAAAAATCACAACCTTAACTATCTGACTCAAGGTGTCACCACCGTCATCAATGGCAATGATGGAGACGGCAGTTATAAGATCAAAGAGACAGCCTCCAAACTGGAAACTAATGGCATAGGCACGAATGTTGGTTTATTAGCCGGCCATAATAAAATTCGCACAGCCGTTATGGGGCGCGAAAATCGCTATGCGAGCCAATACGAAATTCAGCAAATGCGTCAACTCGTGGCCAGTGCCATGAAAGAAGGGGCGCTTGGTCTTTCTACCGGCCTCTATTATGTTCCGGGCAGTTACGCTGCGACAGAAGAAGTTGTAGAGCTTGCAAAAGCCGCGGCGGAATACGGTGGCATTTATGACACGCATCTAAGGGATGAAAGTACTTTTAATATTGGCTTTTTATCGGCACTTGATGAGGCCATGGATATTACCCGTCAAGCAGGTATTCATTTGCACCTGGCTCACATAAAAGCGTTAGGTGTGGACTCTTGGGGATTAAGTCATCAGGCGGTTGATAAAATTCAACAAGCGATAAACTCAGGATTTAGTATTAGTGCCGATCAGTATCCTTGGCTAGCCTCTGGAACTAAATTGCATAGCGCAATTATGCCCAAATGGGTGATGGCAGATTCAAAGAGTGCTTTTTACAATAGGCTGAATGACCCTAAACTGCAGTCGCGGTTAAAGACTGAGATCGCTGAAAATATCCGTCGTCGAGGCGGCCCGGAGTCCTTGTTAGTCACCGCGTTCAAAGATGAGTCAATGGTGGGGAAGACCTTATTAGATTTATCCAAAGAATATGCAATGTCACCCGCTAAAACCGCCATGCAATTGGTGCAATTAGGGGACATTCGTGTTGCGTCATTTAACATGTCCGAAAATGACGTCGAACATTTTATGCAGCAAGATTGGGTGGTCACCTCTTCCGATGGCACAAATGGTCATCCCAGAAAGTACGCCAGTTTTCCGAAGAAGTTTCAAACTTACGTGGCTGAAAAGAATGTACTGAATTTAGATGAATTCATCTCTCGTAGTTCTGGCAAAACAGCAAAGTTGCTGGGGCTCAAAGATCGCGGGGAAATAAAACAAGGTTACATGGCCGACGTTATCATCTGGACACCTGAGATGTTTGAGGCTAAGGCAAATTTTTCAAAGTGGGATACGTATTCGACTGGTATAAGTACGGTATTGGTGAACGGCCAGGTCGTAATACAAAACGGCCAGTTCCAACAAATATTGGCTGGCCGATTCATAGCAAAATAATAAAATGTGCCGACTTGGTTTAGGTTTTTAGATCAGGTTGGCAACTTGTGTTTGGATTAGTTGTAACCAAGCACATAAAAGGCAGTTTCAGCTGCCCACTCTCCATAACTCGTTTGGCGTTCTTTCTCGTTTTCCTCCGTATTGTTTTGTGTTTTATTCGATGTTAATTGCATCGATGGGGTTGGGGGCTCGGGTGATTCGGTCGTTAATACAGTGCTCATATCGGTATCCTCTAGGCTTTTTTTAGAAAGGTCCTATTCAATATGAAGCAAATATGAATAACTGGGTATTTCAGTTATTTGGGGGCGGTATAAACTCGGGTTATTTGAGTTTGTCCAATAAAGCAGTGCGATAACGGCGGCTAACTGAGAGAGTTTGTTGGTTCTTCAATTCGAGTTTCGCATCACCAAAGCGGCCCTTTTCTATCTTGTTTATGGCGTGGATATTAACCAGATAAGAACGGTGAATTTGCACAAATTTATCCGGTTGCAATGATTGCAGCTCGTTTAGAATAGATTTGAGGGTTCTTCTGGTTAAAATTGAGCTTTCCTTCAGAGTCAGTGCAACAAAATCGCCGACGGCTTCCACACAAAGAATGTCTTCAGGGTTTAACTGCAAGAGTCCGTCATCGGTTTGTATTTTTATCGGTTTGACGGGTTTTGCTAAGTGCCTGACGAGCCTTTCAAGCTTTTGCTTTTGAGTATAAAACGCCTTTTCGGCAAACCTTTGTTTTAGACGAGTTATTAAAGAATCAAAACGACTGGCATCTATGGGTTTGAGAATGTAATCAAATGCCTGATGTTCAAAGGCGGCGAGGGCGTGTTGGTTGTAAGCGGTGACAAAGACAATGGTGGGCAAATCACATTGCCATTTCTGGAATAAACTAAAGCCATTCGCTCTTGGCATTTCAATATCCAAAAAGATTAAATCGACATCTTCTGGTGGTGACTCTGGTAGTTGGTCGATAGCATAAAAGTTCTTACATATTTGAAAGTCTTTGTGCGGTTTCAAGGCTAAAGCAAGACCTTTATGTGCGGCTTTTTCATCGTCAATTACCCAACAGCGTATCATTTATCAGGCTTCCTCTATTGGAATTAATAAGGTGGCTCTGAACCGGCCTTTTTTTTGTTGATAATTAAGACTTGCTTCGCCTTCGTAAATGGCAGCGAGCCTGCGGCTGACGTTATTTAATCCGGTATTGGTGCCAGTATTACTAGCGGCTGAGTTCGCTTCATAGGGGTTGTCTATTTCAATACACAGGTAATTATTCTTTTTATCAACCTGGAGGGTAATCGTTTTGTCGTGGCTGGCGTGCCAGGTGTATTTGATTGCATTTTCTATCAGTGGCTGCAAGATCATGGACGGTATCAAACAAGGCATCAGCGATTCCGGGATGGATTGTTTCACTTTTATTGACTCGATGTATCGTTCTTGTTCAATTGCAACAAAGTCGTCGAGCAGTGATATTTCTTGTTTTAGCTCGATTTTATGTGTCGCGTCGGCTTCTAGTGTTACGCGGAGCAATCGACTGAGTTTAATTAACATATTGTGTGCAACATCATTGTCTTTGTCTTGTACCGCAACGTCGATGCTGTTTAATACGTTAAACAAAAAGTGTGGGTTTAGCTGATAACGTAAGCTCTGTAATTTGGCTTCTTTCGCTTGTTCTGAAAGTCGCAAAGCGTTTTTTTCTTGTTGCTGTTTTTGCAAATAGAACAACCCGCCAAAATAAAGGCCTGCCCAGGTGGCAAATAATAAAACGGTGTAGGAAGTTCCTGCGAAGAAACCCGTAAACTCGGTGTTTAGTACCTGTTCCAGCGTTTCTCTTTGGTGAAGGAATCGCGAAACGTTGTGCCAGATAACGGCAGCCAAAAATGTTAACAAACAAAATAGAACTATTTTTAACCAAACAAAAAATTTTGGCGTTACGTGGTACACGTAAGCTAAAAGACTTGTTAATAAGCATCCCAACAAAGCACCGCCAAAACTGCCCCAAAAGTGATCATCTCCGTAGGTAATATGACTGATATGTTCCAACAGGCCATACAGAAACCATACAATTAGATGAGCACTGAGCAGTTCGCGGTATTTAAACAAATTAATTCCTCTTTTGGACTCTGTTTAACATTAACAAAAGAATTACGGTTCGTCAGTGCTGGTGGTTAATAGCTCATCTCAGGCAAGTATTTGGCCAGACTTATGTTGTAAGACTTAACGCCTTCGTATAGGCCAGAAGGTAATAACTTCAAAGGGTCGTTTAATCCTTGTTTTTCGAGTTGTTGATAAAACGCCGCATTAGATTGGATATGAAACGCGACAAAAATAGTGGGCAGGTTTTTTCCGTATTGTTTACCATAAACCGAAAAACTCAAGTCACTATTATTGTCCTTCAACTCTTTAATCCATTTAGTCAAATGGTGTTTTACCCGGGTACGGTGCAACTCAATTTCTAACCAAACCATGTTTCCACTAGGTTTAGTGATGTTATCGTTGTAGGAAAGCTCTTGCATATAACGCATCAGGTAAAAGTCTTGATTGACTATAGTCTGTCTGTATATGGCGCTGTTTTCCTGTAAAAAATTCTTTGGGAATTTATCTGCAACTTCTTGCCAGTCTTTTGCATCCTGAGCTTCGTAATCGTGGCTTTGCTTTTCGCTAAAGGCAACATGCCTACCGTCATCAAAGGCATAGAACCGCCAGCTGCCCTGGTAACCACTTTTATCAACATGATGTTTAAAATCCACCAAGGCCTTTTCGTGATCATCCACCATATTGGGAGCGATATAGTCGTCTGCGACAACGTAATACGGGTTAGGATTAATCGCGCTGGCTTGGAATGAACTGAAACATAAAATGGCTAAACTTAAAAACTTCTTCATCGTGTTCTCCGAACTGTTTACATCGAAAACGAAACTAAAAAAAGTTTAAGAGATAGTGAACCTAGCGTAGGTTAAGCGGCTCTTGTTATACGTTAAGAGGCACAATGACCGATTGTTTAACGGGGTTGTCATTGTAAATGACAAGACTAAGAATTAAGGGACATACCCTGTTACAAACTTAGAATTGAATTAAAGGATAATTGAAGCAAGATTCACTAAGATAAAATGAAACGATTGTGGTTGTTGGGCTGGTGGAGGAAGTCATGAAGTATCTATTTTTGATTGTCACTATGTTGTTTTTAACCAGTTGCAGCAACGCCGATTGGCGAAGTGCTAGCCGAGATCCTGCGGGTATTGCTCCTAAACCCTACCTTGAGAGCCGTGCTGTCATTGAGTTTTATGCAGCTGACGCCTATAGCTGGCGCGGATGGTTTGCGGTTCATACCTGGTTTGCCATTAAAGAAGAAGATGACTCTGAATATACGGTTTACGAAGTGGTGGGGTGGCGCACACGCAGAGGATTGCCTGCACTTAGAACCTATAAGACGCTGACGCCTGATCGTTATTGGTATGGCGCTAAACCCGAGAAGGTCTTGTCAATTGTTGGCGATAAAGCCAAGGACCTAATTCCCAAAATTGAAATGGCGGTAAAACGTTACCCTTGGGCCAATGAGTACACCTTGTTTCCCGGTCCAAACAGCAATACATTTCCTACTTGGGTTGGGCTCCAAGTACCAGAATTAGAATTGGAGATGCCATTTAGAGCGTTAGGCAGTGGTTACGCTGATTAAACCAAAGAAAGTTTAAGTCTGGATATTAATGTGACAACGAGCCATTATTCGGCTCGTTGTTGGTAGATACCTAATTAGTTTTTAAACCAATTGGCTAACTTGGTGGACCAATGGTCTTTAAACTTTTGGTCATGCCTTAATTTGTATAAAGCTTTGCTGTCCGCAAACCTGGCCAGTTGATTGTGCAATGCAGGGTTGTTTTCTACCAGTTGCTCAACATGTTGCAGGTGAAGTTTTTGGTGCCGCTTTAACTCAGGCAAAATGGCTCTTCTTGACTCCTGAGTGGTGAAATAGCTGTAACGGAAATTAAAGTCTGATGACGGTGAAACTTTTTTTAGGATGGAATGTTCTAAACGTCTGACATAATTTGGGGCACACACGTTTTTTGCGACTCCGCCTCGATTTAAAGTTCCGCATTCGATTTTGTAGTCGTCTTCAACGGTTAACGCGTTATACATGTCGTAAAAACGCATTTCTTCTTTTTTCATCAGCTTTCTGAAATACCTGATTGGTCTTTCACCCACCACAGTGATGGTTTCAATTTCTTCCCCATCAACTCTTTCTTTGGCCCTGTCGCCTGAGACAGTGGCATAAGTATTTAGCGAGATTAAAGAAGATAAAATTAGAGTCGTTGTCATCAATTTACGCATTATTATTCCCTTCTACGTCTAAGACTGTCTGACTTTAGGACAAAAACCAAGATGATTAAATGGCGATTTGATTAATGAGTTTATATAACTCTTATTTTTAGTCAAACGTCGAGTTATTAAAACGAGATGTCAATTTGTGTTGCTGGAGGGAGGCAGTGTGTATTTACTGTGATGAAGTAGGCCAGAATATTTTGTTTAACATACTGGCCTTGAAGTGTTATTTACCTAACCACTTTTCGACTTTTGTCGACCAATGGTCTTTGAAATATTCTTCGTGTTTTTGCTTGTAAAGCGCCATGCTGTCGCTGTATTTAGACAATTGTTTTAATAGGTCCGGATTTTCTTCAAGCAGTTTTTCTACGTGTGCCATTTGCAGTTTTGCCAGCCTGTAAATTTCAGGTTTAATGGTAAGTTCATCTTTTTGAGTGATGATGAAACTCATGTTATGACCGCTCTCGCTATTGCCTGTATAAGCTAACGTTCTGTCTATAAGTGAACGGCGAAGACGTTTTACATAATAGGGCTGACAGGTCTTTTTAACAGCAATGGATGCCGTGATTCCAGCACGATCAAATCCACAAACTACTTTAAAGTCCTCTTCCTTTGTTAACGCGTTATACAATTCATAAAATTTCTCTTCTTCTTGTCTGGCGAGCTGTTTGAAGTAGAGGACGGGGCGTTCGCCAACCACGGTTAGTGTTTCAATATCTTCGCCTGCCTTTTCCACGTCGACTGTGTCATTAGGCATTGAAGCATTGGCGTTGAAAGCTAGAAGGCAACCTAGTATCGCTGAACGTTTGAAAAGTTTTCGCATTTCTAATCCTTTTATACTTTTTTCGAGTGAACTTTGGGGCGGTTCACATCTTTTTGATTAAACTGAGTATGTGTTTTAACTATTTATAGTTAGAGATTCGCCAAAACTCAGTTTTTTTGTTTCCCTAATATGACGAACTAGACAACTTTCTTATTGCATTTATTTTAAGGAATAATCTGGCGAAGTTATTGAGATGGGGGTAGCCAGCACAGTGTTAAACAGTAAAGTGCTAAACAGTTGTGCCGACTAAACTTTCCAAATTAGTTTTTAAGCCAGTTTGATAATTTGGTCGACCAGTGATCTTTAAAGTGGGCTTCACGTTTAGCTTCAAAAACCGCCTTACTTTCTGAGAACTTAGCGAGTTGCTCCAGTAGTTCAGGGTGCTGTTTGACCAGCTTTTCAACGTGGGCTCGCTGTTTTTTGCCTAGTTTTCTGAGCTCTGGTCCTAGAATCTTTTCATCCAGTTTTCTAATTTCCATTCTGTCTGTCATTACAGCTACTTGACCCATTTTCATCATGACTGGCACGCGCTCTTTCAATAACAATGAATGTTTTAGGCGTCTGGCAAACTGAGGCTGACAAGATTCACCGCGGGCACCATCACCAACATAAGTGAATGCGCAGTGCACCTTGAAATCTTCATTTTCAGTTAACTTGTTATACATTTCATAAAATTGCTTTTCTTCTCTCTGCATCACTTGGCGGTAGTAGATGATTGGACGTTCTCCGACGACTGTAATGGTTTCTACGTCATCGTCGACCTTTTCAGGTTTGACAACATCGTTTGACATGGAGGCAAACGCGTTTAAAGAAAAAAGGGAGGTTAGCAGTAGTGATGTTTTAATTATTTTTCGCATTTCAATTCCTTTTTGAATTATGAAGGTCTGTACCTATTATGACTGTACTCGCCATTTGACTAAATATCAATCAAATCAACAGATTGAGTTTAGTTCAGGTTGAATGTTCGTCAAGTTACTGCCTTAGTCAGGCGTCATTTCATGAGTGATAAATTTACACATACCAAGGCCTAGCGGACTTCCTGAACGTTCTAAATAATCGTATCTTCGATAAAACCCTTCTTTTCCTTTTGCGGCTAACAAACCGACCGTAGCGCCGACTTTTACGGTTTTGGATAAGTACTCTTCGATGTGTTGCATTATCTGGTTGCCAAGGCCTGTTCCCTGATGTTCTGGAGAAACAACAACGTCCTGAATATAAAAATACATATAACCATCGCCAACCACTCGGCCCATCGCCGCGAGCTTATTGTCTTTGTACATAGTCACGTGAAACAAGGAGTTGTCTAAGCTCGCTTTTGCTAAGGTTAGGTCCATTTCGCCCCAGCCAATCTGATCCCGCAAATTGATAAACTCTTCAGCGGTTGGGGCGGTAAAACGGGATTCGAAAGTTGGTTGGTCCATACACATGTTCCTTCTGGTTTAATCGACTTATTGCTGTTTGCGGAGCACAAGCTTCAGGTTAACTTCTCATATCTCGAATAATCAGTACACTATCAGGCTAAATTTGTCTTTGTACTGAATAGGAATTGCAGATACCAATGTTGACACCTGTGCTCGTTCTCCCAAAAAGTTTCTTTAATGGAAACGGAATTTTTAACACACTTGTTGTTCTAATGCTGCTTTTAGCTTCGAAATCAATGTTGGCCGTCGAGAACAACAAGTTTCAACCTATACTGGTGCAAAGCGTAATAAATGAGCAAGGGGACGTTAAAGGCCTAGACAACGTGCGAAACCTTGCTCTGATGGTTAACTCTTCGAAATTAGCCGCGGTGAGTGCCGACGATAATGCCCTTAGCATTTTAGACTTTACGCCAAACTCGCTATTAACGTTTAATCAAGTTGTGTATAGCAAGGATGTTCAAAATCAACTGGAGGGCGCGGTAGGTTTAGTTACTGCAAACCAAGGTCGTGACCTATTTGTCACTAGTTTTTACAGCGGCAGTCTTACCCATTTTTCTAAGAATGATGAAGGCGAATACGAACTTAATCAGATTTTTTCCGATGGCGTAGATAAAACTCGCATTTTTGTAGGTGGTGAAAGAATAAATCGAAACGAAGATAAACTGGGGTTGTTAGGGGTCTATGACGTCACTTCGATTGAAATGAAAGGGCTATTATTTAGCGTGTCATATTCAAGCGGTACGGTAGTAAGTTGGTCTGCCGATGATAACGGGAAATATAGTCGAATGCAGGAAGTTAACTCGTCGCAATACGCTCATCTAGCAGGTGTGCAGGCCATTGCCAGTGACAATCAATCTCAACTGGCCGCAGTTAGCGCTCAAACTAATACGGTAATCTTGTTCGAGGTAGATCACAATAACCAACTTAAACATGGACAAGTTATCGACATGGCTGACATTGGAAATAATGAAAGGCCTGTCACTTCTCAATTTCTGAGTCCAAATTTACTTCTGGTTGCAAACAAGTCAGCGGTGTTGATGTTTCGAAAGGCACAAGGCGGAAGGTTTAAGTTCATTAAAAATCTAACAAACCAGCAAAGTCGGGATATTGGCAATGTTAATCGAATGACGTTAAGTCCAAATGGCAAAATGTTGGCTTTGTCTTCTGAAACGCAAAACGTTCTTTATTTTTTCACACGTAATGACACGGGTTATTGGAATTACCATGCAGACTTAAAAGTACAACTGAATAACGGCGAAGACGTCATTGGGACGAGTTCCGTTGCCTTCATGAAAGATGGCCATTTTCTCTTTACCAGTCATTCGGAAGAAGATGCGATAAATGTGTATGAGCTTAGAAAGTAAACCAAGTCGGTTGTTAACAGAGGGTAACTAGCGGAGATTATTTGTTGTTATCTGAGCCGTTACAAATTGTTTCAATTTAAGGGGTAAGAAATAAACAATTGATTGAATGCTCTACTTTGACATTGTAGTGTTCTTATCTCTTTAAGGGATAAGGACAGGGCATGAAAAGACTCCATAATAAGGTTGCACTCGTTACTGGCGCAGCAAGCGGAATAGGACTGGCGACAGCCAAATTGTTTGCTCAGGAAGGGGCTTATGTTATTGCGACCGACATCAATGATGAAGCTGGGCTCGCCGAATTGGAAAAATTCGATGGCAAAATCGAATATCAACACTTGGACGTTTCTAGTGAATCGGATTGGCAGAACATCAGTCAATTTATTTCCAAAAAATTTCAACAACTCGATGTGTTAGTCAATAACGCAGGTATCACCGGCCTGTTGGAATTTCCTGGTGCGCATGATCCAGAAAACATCGAGATTAATAACTGGCAAAAAGTACACGACATTAACTTAAATGGCGTTGTTTTAGGTTGTAAATACGGCATCAAATTAATGAAAACGTCACCTTCTGCCAGTATCGTAAATATTTCTTCCCGCTCCGGAATGGTAGGGATCCCAGCCGCAGCGGCATACGCATCGAGCAAAGCCGCAGTGCGCAATCACAGTAAATCGGTTGCATTATATTGCGCGCAACAAGGTTATCCCATTCGCTGTAACTCGATACACCCTGGGGCAATATTGACACCTATGTGGGATGCCATGTTAGGTGAAGGCGCATCAAGGGAAGCAGGAATAAAGCAAGTGGCCTCTGAAATACCTTTGGGACACATGGGGGAGCCGTCGGACGTTGCACAAGCTGCAATCTTTTTGGCGTCAAATGAGTCTAAGTACATTACAGGAATAGAGTTAACCGTCGATGGTGGTATTTTGGCGGGCAGTGCCGCAGCACCGGGAAAATAAAGAAAGAGGACGATATGACAACATTGGTATTAGGCGCAACGGGCGCAACAGGACGTTTAGTGGTTGACCAACTGCTTCAACAAGGTCAGAAAGTGACGGCTTTAGTGCGTCCACAAAGTTCACTTTCTGAAGAGCTATTAGGTAATCCTGACTTAGAGTTAGCGAAGGCAGAAATTTCATCCATGTCTGAAACGGAAATACAAACATTGGTGGCGCCGTGTGACAATATTATTTGTTGTTTAGGTCATAACTTGAGTTTTAAAGGTGTATATGGACATCCACGTCTTTTGGTAACTCAGGCTATCAAACGAGTCTGTGAAGCCGCGAAATTAGCGCCCGGCACTAAGGAACGTAAAGTCGTATTGATGAATACCAGTGGCAATCATAATCGGAATTTAAATGAACCAAGAGCATTCAAACATAAATTGGTCATGGGACTTTTACATGTTTTGCTGCCTCCTCACCGAGACAATGTTAAAGCGGCAGAGTTTTTGCGAAAAGAGATAGGTCCTGATGATGACAATTTACAGTGGGTTATCGTGCGACCTGACAATTTGACTGATGCAGAGGAAGTGACTGAGTACGATTCATTTGAATCACCAATAAGAGATGCCATTTTTGATGCGGGGCAAACAAGTCGTATTAATGTGGCGCACTTCATGACCGAGCTGATCTCAAAGCCAGAATTATGGCAACAATGGTGTGGCAAAATGCCGGTTTTGTATAACTCACAAAGATGACGCGTAAATTGTGTGCTTAGTTTTTGGTTAAGGTTTTTGAAATAGGGAAACAAAATGTTGGTAATAACGGCAGCCTGCCTGACATTTTTTATTGGTTTAGCGCATTCTGTATTAGGTGAAAAGTATCTGGTATCCAGGTTGTTAAGACGTGATAATTTGCCCAAGCTATTCGGCGACGACTGGTTCACCAAACGTCTGATTCGATTTGCTTGGCATTTAACAACCATTGCCTGGTGGGGCATAGCCGCTGTGTTTTGGCTACTGGCAAGCCCGCAAGTTGATCTGATAAAGAGTTTGCTCGGTATATTTGTAGTGATGTTTGCGGTAAGTGGGTTGGTAGCTTTAGTTTTTTCAAAAGGCAAGCACTTATCCTGGCTGGTATTTTTTGCAATTTCAGGGTTAAGTCTGTTTTGTGTTTATTGAAGCAGGTCTTAATCAAAGCACTTTGTAATCAAAGCAAATTGGATTACAGTCGAAATTAAGTTCCCCAATTGTGGTTTGCCCTTGAGCACAAAAAATGTCCTGCTTTTAACCTTGTTGTTATTTTTCTTCATTGTTCTTGAAGTGAGTGCTTTTGAAACGACAGAAATTGAAACTAACGCTTTTGAGACGAGTGCAGGACAGCTTGAAAACACACAGAAAGCAAATTCAGCAGGCAAAACCAAGACGCCAATTTCTTTCCTTAAATCAAATAATAATCGGTTTTATGCCAGTGAGTTTCCTGATTGGGAGACTCCAACGATTCAGGCTGATACCTGGTGGCCCTTCGATCAAAAAATACGGAACTATGACTATAAAGGCATTTATTGGGTTTCTTTTGACGTTTACCTGTCCGGAGATGCGCCACCCAAGTTCGATTGGGAATACAATTTACATATGTTGGCCGCTACAGAGGTTTATTGGGACGGCGTCAAACTAGGCCAGAATGGCAAGCCCGCAGCGACCAAACAAGAAGAAGTGCCCGGAATGATCTGGACGTCATTTTTGATCCCAAACCACCTAATGACGCCGGGTAAACATGTATTAAAACTTAAAGCTTCAAGCCATTATAGAACGACTGGCATGAAGTTAATCAAGGAAGGCTGGATCCAGCCGTTTGAGCCCAGATTTCGCTTTGTCAGCTTAGGCAGTCTTATCCCCTCTTTATTGGTGAGCATTAGCGCGGTGGTGGGGTTGTATTTTCTGATGTTGTTTTTCACCGAAGGAAGGAACACTGAACACCTGATTTTTTTCTTGTTGTTGGAGAATATCACCCTCTATGGGTTTTCCATCCAGTGGGACCACCTGGTGGGTTATACCTATAATTTGGAATGGCTGAATTTGTTAATGGAGCGAATAGCAACCGCTGCCATCCTGTTGTTAATGCCAACCTATTTCCTGTTTAAACATAATGCTAACAAAAAGCTGTTGTGGTTAATCAGCGCAATCGTTTTAATATCCGTACTGTCTAAAATATTACCTTTTTTCACAGGTTAATTTGCCTGGTTTGGCAGTTTTGCAACGGCACTGGTGATCAGCGTTTATTATGGGATAAAGAACAAAAAGCACCTCTGGTGGGAATCGCTGGGGCTGTTGGCGTGCATGGTGGGTGTCGCACACCAAGACCTTGAAAATGTGTATTTTTATCTGCCGGCCTTTTTCTGTCTGGTGTTATTCACGCACGCAATATCCATGCAGCAACGGCGGGCAGCGTTGCAACAAGCACAGCTGTTGGAATCACAGTTACGGGCGGAACTATTACGAAAACATATTCAACCTCATTTTTTACTTAATACGTTGACGAGTTTGATGGAGTGGATTGAAACGGATGTGGAGCGCGGAACCGAGTTTATTGCGGAATTGGCCGATGAATTTCGCATGATGTCAAAGGTGTCCTCAAAACAACTGATTGAAATAAAGGACGAGATTGAATTATGTGAACGTCATTTGGCGTTGATGTCCTTGCGCTTGCAAAAAACGTGTCGTTTATCTCAAGAGGGGTTAGCTGGCACGGAACTGATCCCACCTGCAATTTTTCATACCTTGTTGGAAAATGCCTTTAGTCACAATGTTTTCGAGCAATCCGAGGTTGTGTTTACTCTTAGCAAACATAAGGTTGATAAAGGTCAAACACGTTTTGCTTTTAAGGCACCCAGAGGGGGCGTGTCTGAGTCTAGTTATTCTAAATTGGGCACGGGAACAGGTAATCAATACATTGAAGCCAGATTAGGTCAAAGCTTCGGGCAAAATTGGCAAATGAAAGAAGTGGTGGACGATAGTTATTGGACAACGGAAATTGTCGTTGATTATACAAAACTCAAACCTTTGGTCAGTTCGATACTGGAGTGAATCATAGAGCCATGAATATTCTAATAGTTGAAGATGAAAATACGGTGGCCCAGCGAATTGAGCGCCTGACTTGTGAATTGTTGGGTGAAAAAATCGAAACAATAAAATGTTTTCATACGCTAGATGACGCTGATGATTATTTGTCTGAGCATGCAATTGATTTGTTGTTTCTGGACCTGAACCTGGCAGGGCGAGATGGTTTTGAATTACTTAAACAGGTGGTGGCAGGCTCCTTTCATACCATAGTTATAAGTGCGTATGCCGAACGAGCTATTGAGGCCTTTGAGTACGGGGTTTTAGATTTTGTTGCAAAGCCATTCACCAAAAAACGTCTTGAAAAAGCACTTCAAAGGACAAGTTCCGACCATGGGCAAAAAGAAACAAAATACCTGTCGATAAAAAAGATGGGAATTTTGCAAACCGTGGCCCTGCAAGACGTCGCCTATTTTCAGGGGGCCAATATTTACTCAGAGGTATACCTCAAAGACGGTGCCGTGCATTTGCATGATAAATCATTGACTAAGTTGCAACAGGTATTGCCTGATAGGTTTGTTCGTGTACACAAGTCCTATATTGTAAATTCCAGCCAAATTAGCGGTTTCAAACAAACTGGAAATAACGCTGAGGTGGTCTTGAATGACGGCCTTCTGGTACCGGTTAGTCGCAGTAAAATAGCGGAAATTAAAGCCATGTTTGTTTGATTTGTTAGGTGGGCAGTACAGCTTAGTACCGCCCGTTTTCTAATGAGTTTAGAGTTGCTCCAAGGTGTTCAAAAGCCACTCAGATAAAGGTGTAAACGTGTCCGCTAATTGTCCTTCACTAACACAGGGGCTGGCGTTTAACAAAAACTCGTGGTTAGCGTTGTCAAACATCTCGATTTGCCAGTTTTTTCCATACGTCGTTCGGATATCCTCCAAGTTTTGTTTTACCTGTCGTATCGGATGACTGGTATCGTTTTCACCGTAATACCAATAGGCAGGTTGTGTCATGTTAAGCAGATCGCTTTTAGGATCATAACCGCCGGGTGTTACCGTCGCCATAAATTCATCGATTTCTTGTCGGGTTAGAGCGCTGGCCTTACAGGCTTCGTCACCTGTGATGTGGCTATATACATCTTCTTCGTGCATGCTCACACCACCACCTGAGCCAACAATAGTAAAGGCAATTTGTTCTGAGCGAGCGGCTGCGTTAGGCACGACCCATCCCCCCTGACTAAAACCAAATAAACCAATTTTTTTGTTATCGACTTGTGGGATTGTGCTAATTGCTTCAACACCTGCAATAACATCGGTGGCCATCAACTCAATTTCAGGCTCGCAGCATACTCCGCCGGATTGCCCTAAACCTCGGCGATCATAAAAAAACAATCCCACTTCAATTTCCTTATACAGATTTGTCGGGTAACCAACCGGGGTATTAGCCCGCTCCCAACCGTTAGAGCCAAAGTGAAACAGGATGACAGGAAAAGGTCCTTTACCTGCAGGAAGATACAGTGTTCCGCCCAATGTCGTATCTGTTGTCGGGTACAACAAATCGTATTCCGTATGTGTGTCTAACACACGTTGGTCTGTGATTTGAACTTCCGATACTTCGGTAACCTCATTCTCGAACAAGCTGCTGCTCGTGTCGGCACAACCTGTAATTAATGTTAAAAACAAGGGCAAACATAAAATTTGTAGATAAGTCATAACACGCCTTTAAAATTGATATACAAACTGAAAACCAAGTGACTGGCTGCCGCCATCCTTCATTTGAACGTATTGATATTCCTGTCTCAGAATTATTTTGCGCGAGTATTGCAACTCAAAACCCGCCCCTAAGGTGATATCGGTTCCAGAACTATCTAACTCGCTGCGTTGCCCAAGTGTGATATCTGCCTGCCAGTACGCAATACCGACTCGGCCATAAAGGTTGAAGTTGGATGAAATAGGCGTATGAGCTGTAATTGACGACGTAATAAATTGAGGACTGATGCTTGCCGGTTCGTCTTCTAAACTGGAAGCCGTCATGAATTGTATTTCGGCGTTTAAGTATTCGTTAACGCGATAACCTGCAAAAACATTGAAGCCTGCACCTCCTGCAACAAAATTATCACTTTCGACGACCAGCCCGCCAACGCCTGAACCCGCATAAAAAGGTTGATTGGCGAATAGTGGTGTAGTACCAAACACTAAGCCCAGTACAAAGATCCATTTTTTCATAATGTCTTACCTCAGATGTTTACCAAACCCGAATACCGGGTTGTGACCTATGACTAAGTTAATGGTTACTGTTTTGATTAGGGGTTTAGACTTGTGATTGGTATTTATTACTTGCTAATGGGATAAATGGTCAGCAATAGCAAAAGGGAGTCAGTGAAACTCCGACTGTAGGGGGGAAGACGACACTAATAAAAAGTACCGAAACTCCTAAGTGTAAATTCGGTACTTTTTGGCCTTTATTGAATAACAGATTTAAATAACTATTGCTCAGTGTTAAAGTTCTTAGTCACCCGCCAAGGCGGGTTGATTCGATTTTCACCCGCGTAATATAACTTGATTTTATTGCCACTCGGATCGCGTAAATTAGCTTCTCGCCACAAATATCGTTTGTCTTCGGGCATGTCGTCAATTTCTATATCCTTGTTTATTAACTCATTCACAACTTCGTCTAACTTTTCAGTTTCGAAATAGATGGTGGACTGATTCTGAATTTCTCCTTCTTCCAATGAAAGTGAAAACGTTGAATGTCCGTCAGGGCAAACAAATCGAGCATAATGGGGCGTATCCACGATTTGGGTAAACCCTAATTTTAGATAAAACAAACATCCCAATTCCATATCATGCACGGGCAAAGTCACTTGGTTTAGATTCAAACTGTGTCTCCTTTCAAATAATTTTCTATCTTGATCTGGTGATGAATACGCTGTCTGGCTAAATGGTCCCAAGATGCACTGCCGTATCCCGATATCAGATCGTGAGAAATGCGCTTTAAGTCGTTGAATTCATTTTCTTTAAAACCCAACAATAACAAGTACTCTTTCTCAACAACAGCACATTGTGTATTAAAAGGGACAAGGTACATATGTTGGTTCGATGCGTGAAAGTCTTTTGCTTCCTGATAGTTACTGAACCAATGATTAGTTAGCGCAGTGCATCGGGTGTCGTACCACATAGTTCCAAAGTTCAAGTTGTTTTGAGTAGGCGATGAACCTGACAACAAGGCCTGAGCTTGCTGCCAGTTTTTCAACCCGAGTTTTTGTGAAATAAAAACAAGGCAGTGTTTAAGTTGCAGTGCTTCTGGTTCGATAACATTCGTGCGTGACGTTTTTAAGCTCTGTGCATTTGTCTTGCATTGTTTAAGCAGCAGTTTTGCTTTTAGTTTTACTTCAGCGATTGCGAGTTTCATTTTGCTACCTCCATTTGGGTTTCGGAGGCGAACTTTTTGTATTTTATGAATACAAAAATAACAACAACAGAAAACATAAAGGCGTCGACTGTGGGAAATATGTACCACATGGATTGAAAGTAACCCAAGCTTGGAAGGAATATCAGCAGCGGCAATAACAACAAGTACACTTTCGCAAATGAGAACAGCAGTGCCTTTCCGGGCTGACCAGTTGCTTGCATCGAAGCGGTAAAAATGGTGCCAATTGCGGCAAGTGGTAACAATAAAAACACAGTGGTTAAGATGATCGTTGCGGTAGCCAGTATTTTGGCATCATTGTGGAATAGACCGAGGATGTTCTCTGTCATGGAAAACAAACCTAACGTGATCAGAAGTAGATAACCTAGTGCTATTAACAAGCCGTATTTGATTGATGATTTCACTCTGACTAAGTGATTAGCGCCATAATTAAATGCCGTGGCTGTTTGACACGCGTTGGCGATGGCAATGAGAGGTAAACTAATGAAAATATTTAGTCGCCCGATTACACCATAGGCGGCTAATACAGTTGATGGGTCGCCAGCAGTATAATGGGATATATTGTAATTACATACCAACATGGTCAACGCGCCGCCTATGTACATAATGAGTACCGGCAGGCCAGTTCGCAGTATTTCGCTCGTCTTACTATTGTTTTTTATACCAAAGTAGTGAAGAAAGTGGCACTTCTTCAAGAAGAAAAGCGCCAATATCAAGCTAATAAACTGAGACAACAAAGACGCATAGGCCGCCCCTAATACGCCCCAGCTAAATTCTACGATAAATAGGTAATCGGCAATGATGTTAGTGATGGCACCGACTGCAATCACGAATACCAACTCTTTCATTTTACCGAGACTACGCAAAACATCGCACAGAAGTGAAAGACTCAATACAAAGATGGAACCCACAGCCATTACCTGAAAGTAGGTAAGGGCATCGTGTTGCAATATCGCGGGTACTTGCAATGTTTTTAACAGGCTGGAGCCGGAAACCAGGGTCACGAACGCAATCATCAAAGATAAAATCAGCACTAACCTTGTGGCGGAATGCATTACAGCATGAATCTTTTGTAAATCGTTTTTACCAAGTGTCTGACTTAATAAAACGGATGCGCCATTGCTGATCATAATGGCGACGGATGCAATGCAGATCTGTAGAGGAAAAACCGTAGACACTGAAGCAAACGCATGTTGGCCGATAAACTGTGCGATGAATATGGCATCAACTATGGTGTATAAGCTATTGATGATCATGCCAATCGCCATAGGTAAGGCTAATTTCAATAACAAAGTAAATATTGGCGTATTTTCAAACAACTCGGTTTGATGAGAATAGGGGGACGTATTTTGTTTCAAAATTGAGTTCCTAAGTTCATTGGTTTCCGCGGTACCACTTAGGTTCAATTTGAACCAGATTTAATTTGATTAGAGTGAATTCATCTTTTGCGGAACAGGCGTCTCTACAGCCTGCGCGAATGTTATATCGAACATACGCACATTGTAAAGCCTATTTTTTAAGCTGCTCATTGTTACCTAATTTCATACAACTGTCTTTGTCCCGGTACAGTTTTTCTTAATTTGTGCTCCCGGTGGGCTTTCCCATTTTTAGGCTAATACATTGAATTTAAATGGCTTTGCTGTATGGCGGGCAACGATGATGATTATTTGTTGTGTATTTTTTGATAAATACAGTTGAATATATTGTATACAATATACTACGATTGGGTGGTACTCATTCAGGTACGAACCAATAACAATAAAATAACAACAATAAGGAAACATGAAGATGCAAATGCCAAAAGCACTCGCGGCTTCTCTCATTCTCTGTGCCGGCACTAACGTTGCGGCTGAGTTACCTATTAATCTTAAAGAATCGAATCAACTGGTTCCGAAACACGCAAAACCAGTTGCGCCCCATGTACACCATGGCTTGGAGCACAATCGACATACTTCTTCTCAAAATTTTTTAAACAAAGTACCTCAAAATCTGCCGTATGCTGACTATCAGAAACAGCAGCTAGCGAAGCAAAAACACGAGGAAGAAGTTGTAACAGCGAAGAAGGCAGAACCTTCCAAAACACACAAGCTGAGCCAATCGTTCTGGTTAAATGAAGTTAAGACCGATGCGGTTATTCAATCTCAATGTACCGATCCGAACGAGCTGATGGGACTTTCCGGGCAAGTATTGGTCGATACAATAAAAGGGGCCGAGCTTAGAAGTTGTATGTATGGCCTTTATAACGCGTCGTTAGTCGGCAGTGGTGTATTTTCCGATCAGAACCTAATATCCATCGTAAATGCAATTAACGAGCAGTTAGTTAATTACGATGCAATTTCAAGTGTTGAAACGTCAGAGCTGGAAAATCTGGTTACCTATTTGCGAGCCATGCACTGGGCTGAATCTTCAGCGGGCTCAAATCGTGTTTTTCAATCGGAGTATTTAACTGCGCTTGAACAAGCGTTTGGCACTTACTTTAACGGTGCGCATTTTGCTCAGTTTAACGGGGCTGTTTCAAGAGACTTTATGGTGCGTTACGAAATGCTGGTGCTGCTTAATAGCTCAAACACGGATCGCCAGCCATATTTACATCTAATTTCGAACGCGTTATTGGGTTACGCCAATTCGGTATCTAAATCCAACGATTGGGGTGAGTACTATGAAGAGCAAGGGGTCACCCGCCTATTAACACATCTTTTTGAAGCGACCACTTATCAAAGTGAAGAAACGGCCATTACCTTAGCTGCTCAGCCAAATATTGTTAATGACTTGATTCGAATCGTAACCAATGATGGTTTATGGTTAGTTGGTCATACACGGGAGTACCAATGGGCGGATACGGTAAATGAACTTGGACGTTTATTGTCATATGGTGGTGAAGTTGCACAGCAAGTTCGTCCGACCATTCAGCAAATCCTTTCAACTTATAGTTATGAAGGGGATGGGGCAAATGGTTGGATCAATGCTCAGGCATCCGTAACCGCCTTTGATAGTGAAAATTGTGATCTATATGGTGACGCCTGTGCGTTCGATCTAGAAAATGCCATTCTAGCTGGTCGTCACGTCTGTAGCGAAACCCTCAAAGTCAGATATCAGGGCGTCCTTTCTGAAGAGAACCTGAGTCAGATCTGTTCCTCCTTGGCTGCTCAAGAGCAAGAGTTCCATCAAGTATTTGGTACGAACCGTGAAACGCCGGTCATGAATGATCAAAACGAAGACTTGGAAGTCGTGATCTTTGATTCTTCCACCAGTTATGAAAACTACGCTGGCCGATTTTTTGGCATCAATACCGATAATGGTGGCATGTACTTAGAAGGTACGCCTAGCGATAGTAACAATCAGGCGCGTTTCATCGCTTTTCAGGCAACCTGGTTACAACCGGAGTTTGTAGTATGGAATTTAGATCACGAATATATCCATTACCTCGATGGGCGTTATAACCAGTGGGGATCATTTAACGATCAACCTGCTAACTCCGTTTGGTGGGGAGAAGGCATCGCCGAATACCTTTCTAAAGGTGATGAAAATGCCAATGCATTAGCCGCAGCGGCACAAAATACTTACAGCCTGAGTGAGCTGTTTGATACAACTTATGCAAACAGCAATACTGCAAGAACCTACTACTGGGGGTATCTAGCGGTTCGTTTCATGTTTGAGCGTCGGAGTACTGAAATAACCAACGAACTGTTGCCCAGTATGCGTGCCCCAAAGCGCCATATTGCGACAGGCGAGTGCAGTTTCGACTGGTCTTGGCGGACAAAAGATGAAGCCATCGAAAACAATTGGTACTGGGCCTACGATGACAGCGAATGGGCTACCGGAAGTTGGGTATGGACATGTGGCCAACCACAACAAGAGTTTGGCGAGTTACCTGTTTATACGCCTTATCAAGATATTCTGGATGGTTGGAATACGCGTTTCGATGTTGAATTCTCTGATTGGCTGGTTTGTTTAGTCGCTGGTGAAGGGCGTTGTCATGAAACAGAGGAAAATTCGGCGGATTTAAACAGGGATGGTGCTGTTGATATGCGAGATCTCGTCGCGTTTATCGGCATGTTGCGTAGTTCTCAATCATTAGATATCAGTCTGGACTTTAACGAGGACGGTCAGGTTAATCGCAGAGATGTCAGGGCCTTGGCTGGCCAATGTGACTTGGCTCGTTGTGCTATCAGTAATTAATAGGAACATAATAATGAAAAAGTTCTTATTTTTATTAGTAACCCTAATGACTTTTAACTGCCAAGGGGCCTTGATTTCTGTCACGCTGGATAAAAGTGAGTATCAACTGAATGAGACAATGACAGGCAAACTCGTAGTCAGCAACTTCAATGAATTGCTAGGTGGGTTCTGGTCGCAGTTAGAGTTTGGTTCCTCCGCGCTGGCGATCACTGATTGGCAGTTCGGTGATGGTTTTGACGATGGCCTTGGCTCCTTGCAATTTGCCGAGCACAATGTGGTGGGCGGGAATATTTACTTTAGTGATTATTCCGATCCTTTTGCAGATACCATGACGTTGACAACTAACCAAGGCAGTGAATTTGTGCTGGCGAGTTTTACAGCTGAAACGCTAAGACTTGGTCAACATTCATTAAATTTAAGTGATTTTGGTCTACTTAACTTTGATAATGACTTTGTTGATACTGAAGCCCTGAATGTTAGTTTCGAGGTCAGTGATATTGTTAGAGTCCCGGAACCAACAAGCTTTTTGCTGGCAACTATTTTTCTGTTAATTCTTAATTGTCGTAAAAAGTTAGCGGGAATTTAATCCACAATAAATGAAGGCCGTATAATTGAGCTTGTATTTCAATTATGCGGCCGATGAATATTTATATATTAACGGCGTGAAACTCTACGCAGTGATATCAAAGAGGTAACTAATAATAAAAACGAAGTAAAAGCTGATGGCTCGCTGGCAGTAAAGACCTCTTCTGCTGTCCCTTCGACCCCAACGGTAAAGCCATTCCAGTTTTCACTGCTCAGACTCCTCCAGGTTACTGTGTCAAAAGCACCAGTAAAGCGGATTGAACCGTGTGGCTCTCCTGTGCCTAATAGTTGGTATTCGAAATTTCCTCCTCCTAGATCAACGATTTGTTTGTAGGATGTACCGCAACCCCAATAACCACAGTCGTTGCCGTCGCTTGGATCTCCAAAACTTAGTATTTCGAAGTCCTGATCAAATGAGTAACCGTTGCCGTTTAAACTGACATAGGAAAAGATCGGATTCGCAATCGTTTCCGAAAAAGACAAAGTTTGTGTGCCAGCGAATCTCAAACCAATCATCTCAGCGGCCGTAGGGATGTTTTCCACTAATGCACTGGTAAAAGGAGAATCTGTAGGATCTCGGTTTTGCGTAAATGGTCCGTTGGCAAAATAGTCCGTACCTGTTCCGGTTTGCATAAAGGCTACACCTGCCGGATTGTTGTACGTAACATCGATGTTAGACGTAACGGTAGTAATTGAGCCAAAACCCGTGAAGCCATTTTGGTCGTTTATACCGCTTTCCCAGTCAGTCCAATTAATTATTGCGGATTTGGTAGGTAGGCTTAATAAAACCAAAATTAAGCCAAACGTTTGGATAAGGTTTTTACTTATTAACATAGCTGTCTACTCGCTTTCGTTAATCATTTAAAATTCCGCATAACTTGTGCCAGTTCTGGGTTTTCGAAGTCTTTCAAAGGCTTACTTAATCGTTTACGTTCTAATAATAAGTAACTGTAAAAATTAGTGACAGTTGTTTAATGTTATCATTCTTAATTGTTAAGAAAATGGCGCCATTTGTGCTTACCGTCACTATAATTGAACTATATCGTCTCTGATGTGGATGAGGTGTTGCCATGAAGATTGGTATTGTTTTTATATTGTTCGTTTATAGCCAGTTTGCAAATTCAACATTAATAGAATTGGCTGATTGTACTGGAGCTGAGGCTTGTACAATCACAACTTCGCCACCCGACCCGGTTCAAGAAAATCCAAATGACGGTGTTTTACTTGCTTGGGACGAAGTACAAAATTTCACATTGCTAACGGACTTAAGAGTTGACAGAGTGTTCGATGATACGGCTACTTTTGTAGAGGATCTCGGAAATGGTGATTACTTGATCAAAGCTGGCACTATCGTTTCAAGTCATTATCTGCAATGGGATCCTCTAGGGGCAAATGCAACCGGATCGGTCACTTCTACTATTAAGCTGGACTCTCAGGTATTTGCATTTATTACTGCAGACGCAAATTTAGAAAATAGTGACTTTTTGGGTCTTCCAGGGCTAGATTATAATGACTTTAGTCTTAGAGGGTTAGAGTCTGGAGATACCACTGTATTTAATGGCACGGATGTCGATATAGATTGGACGGCAAGTAGCCCGGGAGATTGGACTCGATTGATCACCGCATTCTCTCCCGCTGCTGAATTGTCTGAGCCACGATTTGGGCTGCTTATTTTATTACTTTTAATTTCACTTTTGGCGTTTAGACTGAAAAATTTGAGTAGATATAAAGGGCCAGCCAATACCATTGGCTAGCCTTAAATTACTTAGCCTGGAGAGCCGTCGACTCTGGGTTTAAACAACACTGGTGCATACATGATAACAAAAGTGCCGTAGGCAATTAGCCACAAAATCGCTGAGGCGAGCAACACGATGGTGTAGTCTGCCATAAAAGCAGGAGCCAACGCGCGAGTGATAATACCAAGTACCATAACAATAAATGCCATTGTCATGATTTTTCCAACTTCGATAAATCGCCCGGTGTGACCCAAGGAAACTCTGGAGATCATGGCCAGGATCATCATACCCATTCCGCCAACCGTTATGGTGTGGAAGGCGATAGATGCGTTATTTAGCCATTGCATTTCCGCCGCAGCAAGCAAAATCAATCCAATACAAATGGACCAATAACTCACGTGTAACGTCCAGACAAGCGGCGTTCCAAAGGTTACCCAAATGCGCCAACGTAGAGCTCTGATAAAGTTACTCACACCAGCTATCAAATAGATCAAAGCTTCTAACGCTGGTACACCTGAAAGTATGTTGGTACTTACAACGACACTGGCGATAACGGAGATGATGGCAACTTTTTCCAACCAGGCGATCGGCTGTACTTTTTGAGTACGTGTGCCGTTAGCGGTAAACATTGGGAAAACGCGGCCCCCCATAACACACATTACGAGTGTGATCATCATGACCATGACATGGCTTAAATCAACATAAGATATGTCAAATATGCCCGCGACCGAACCGTGCATAAGCGCGTTTAGAATTGCCATGATAAGTAAAACCGGGACAAAAAACAGATTACGCCACATTTGTGCCTTTACGATAGGCAGGGCAAGGAAAAAGGCGGCTAAGGGTAAAAACGCTAAATCAATGGCAGCAATAATAGGTGCGGGCACTAGGTCAGGAAAGGCCATTAAAATGCGAGCGACAAGCCAGATTCCAACTAATATTGCGAGTGGAATCCCTTTAACACTAGGTTGTTTGGTCCAGGTTTGCACTGCGGTCAGTAAAAAACCGGCGATGATCGCCACGGCAAAGCCAAACAGCATTTCATGCACATGCCAGAAGTAACCACTGCCATACGGCATGAACAATATATTTCCGGTGAAACTTAATGCCCATACCATGATGCTGATAATGCTGAATAACGCACCTAACCAAAAAAACGGACGAAAGGCCAAGCGAAAAAATGGCCAGTTGGGATCGGCAGGGGGCTTTTCGCCAAGTTGGCCGTCGGGTGTCAAAACAATCATATTGAACTCCTAATGAAGGTTACTCACTCAAGTTGGTAATAACCTGAGTCGCAGAGTTTGTATTGATATTTAATAACAGATTTAGCTGTTGTTTTTGTTGATCACCGATAAGATCCGCTAAGGTATAACGCTCAAGGCTCTCGAAAAAGCTATTAAGCGCTTCGGCAAACATGCGTTTTAGCTGACAGGCGGGGGTGATCACACATTGGTTATCCGTACCAAAACACTCAACCAATGTTGAGTCTTGCTCTATCATTCGAACCAGATGGCCGATATTAATTTCACTCGGACTCTGTTCTAGCTTTATGCCACCGTTTTTGCCACGGGTTGCAACCAAATAACCTTTCGCACTTAATTCTTGTACGACTTTCATCAAGTGATTTTTGGAAATGCCATATCGTTCCGCCACATCTTTAATGGTGACTAATTCATTTTCATGTAAGGCGAGGTAAATCAAAACTCGCAATGAATAATCGGTAAACCGGGTGATGTTCATAATCTCTCACTTTTAACAATTTTGTTTCAGACAGATATTCATCGACAAAATTTAAACATGTATTTATTTTGCATCTTTTAAAGATGTATGTAAAATGCATTTTAAAAGATTCATTTGAAATGCATGTTTATAGGAGTTGATATGACCTATCTCAACTGGCCAGTAGGCCGAATAGCAACACAACTACCAGGCGCAACCGCCGTTTTATTTCAACATCGAATTAACTTCTGTTGTTTGGGGCACAAACTGTTAGATGAAGTGATAGAACAACAAGGGTTAGATGAAAGCACTATTTTATCGGCGTTAGAAAACCTATCGAGTAGCAAGGAGCCGCAAATCGATTGGCAAGAAAAAGACAGTGCGCAACTTATCGAACATCTGTTAACCCGATATCACGAAGTCCACAGAAAACAGTTATCTGAATTAATAAGGCTTGCTAAACGAGTTGAAACCGTGCATCAGGAACATCCTTTGTGTCCGCGTGGGCTTGCCGATTTTCTACAGGAAATGAAACTCGATTTAGAGCAACACATGCAAAAAGAAGAGATGGTGTTATTCCCTATGTTGTCCGCAGATTTTGCGCCTATGGCGGGCGGCCCTATACATGTGATGAAGATGGAACATGAGCAACATATGAAAGATATCGAAACTTTGTATCGGTTAACCAACGACGTTTCTCTGCATGAAAGCGCATGTAATACCTGGCGTGCGCTGTATCTCGGATTACGTGAGTTCATCAGTGATATCAACATTCACATTCATCTTGAAAATGACATCTTGTTTGCACGCGCAAGCAAACACTAAGGAGAAAACAGATGGGCGAATATAAAAAACTCTGGTGGACGTTGTTTGCCGTTTTAGTGATTACGTTTTCGATTTTGGGGTATTTTGGTAAAGAAGTGTATCGAGTTGCTCCGCCAATTCCTGCAAAAGTGTTAACGGAAAGCGGGCAAATCTTTACGACTAAAACCCATATACTTGATGGTCAAACGGCCTGGCAATCGGTAGGCGGTATGCAACTTGGTTCTATCTGGGGTCATGGTGCCTATCAGGCTCCAGATTGGACTGCAGATTGGTTGCACAGAGAATTGGAAGCTTGGTTAGAATTAGCTGCGCGAGACATGTTTGGCATGGCTTATTCTGCACTTAGTGATAAGCAGCAAAACGGCTTATTGTTTGATTTAAAACAAGATTATCGTACCAATACTTATAACGCGGAAAGTGACACTGTGGTAGTCAGTGAGCGCCGCATGCGTGCGATTGAACAAACCGCACAATATTATGACGATTTGTTTGGTGGTGCGAGCGAGTTACAACAAACTCGGGACCACTATGCCATGAAAGAGGTTACTCTGCCTGACAATGAACGACGTGCCAGACTGACTGAGTTTTTCTTCTGGACGGCCTGGGCTGCATCCACTGAACGCGAAGTGGGTGGTGCGACCTATACCAACAATTGGCCTCATGAACCTCTAATTGATAACAAACCGACGGCTGAGAACATCGTTTGGTCCATTGTTAGCGTGGTGTTACTGATTGCGGGTGTAGGGGCGTTAGTCTGGACCTGGTCTTTCATGCGTAAAGACGATGAAGAGGAGCCTGTTGCACCAAAAAGAGATCCAATAACGACATTTAATCTAACCCCATCACAAAAAGCCTTGGGTAAATATCTGTTTATCATCGTGGCTTTGTTCACTTTTCAGGTGTTTTTGGGTGGTTTTACCGCACATTATACTGTTGAAGGACAGGGGTTTTATGGCATTCAAACGTCAGAGTGGTTCCCGTATAGCCTAGTACGTACCTGGCACATTCAATCAGCCTTGTTCTGGATTGCAACGGGCTTTTTAGCCGCGGGACTGTTCCTTGCACCAATTATAAATGGCGGTAAAGACCCAAAATTTCAAAAGCTAGGTGTGGACATTTTGTTCTGGGCGCTAGTTGTTGTGGTAGGCGGTTCGTTTATCGGTAACTATTTAGCTATTGCACAAATAATGCCTGCAGATTGGAGCTTCTGGTTAGGGCATCAGGGTTATGAGTTTGTTGATCTTGGACGTTTATGGCAGATAGGTAAGTTTGTTGGTGTCGTTTTCTGGTTGGTACTCATGATGCGTTGCATTACTCCAGCCTTAAAACAATCGGGTGACAAGAACTTACTGGCATTATTTACTGCATCAGTCGTCGCAATCGGCCTATTTTATGGGGCTGGTTTCTTTTACGGCGAACGCACGCATATTTCTGTTATGGAATACTGGCGCTGGTGGATTGTTCATCTTTGGGTAGAAGGTTTCTTCGAGGTGTTTGCCACGACTGCGTTAGCTTTCATCTTCTGCAACATGGGATTGGTGAGCAAACGCATGGCGACGATAGCGTCATTGGCTTCCGCTTCTTTGTTCCTTTTAGGCGGCGTACCCGGCACTTTCCACCACTTGTATTTCTCTGGAACAACAACTCCTGTAATGGCCGTTGGCGCAACTTTCAGCGCACTTGAAGTAGTACCGCTAATTGTCCTTGGACACGAAGCATGGGAACACTATAAGTTGAAAAAACGTGCTCCGTGGATGGCAAACGTGAAGTGGCCATTAATGTTTTTTGTCGCCGTGGCATTCTGGAACATGTTAGGCGCGGGTGTGCTCGGATTTTCAATCAATCCACCTATCGCTTTGTATTATGTACAGGGCTTGAACACGACCGCCACTCACGCACATGCTGCACTCTTTGGTGTATATGGCTTCTTGGCACTTGGTTTTACTCTGTTGGTGCTTCGTTATATTCGCCCAACCATGCTGTTTGATGAAAAGCTCATGCATACCTCGTTCTGGTGGTTAAACGGTGGCTTGGCACTCATGTTATTCACCAGTTTGTTACCGATAGGCATGATTCAGTTTTTTGCCAGTGCATCGGAAGGTTTATGGTACGCGCGAAGTGAAATGTTAATGCAGAGCGATATTCTGGTCACATTACGTTGGGTGAGAACCATAGGTGACGTGGTATTTATCGTCGGTGCGTTAGCGGTTAGCTGGCAGGTAGTTAAAGGTGTATTTAACATCCCTACAAAATCGGCTTTGGTTCCTGTAACCGCAGATGAAGTATCAAATACGATTGAAGTGGAAGGTAAATTGGCCCATGGCGTCGATTATTGCTGTGGTTCTTGCACTGACGTGAAAAGTTAAGTCGTCAGCACTTTTCACTGTTAAAAAGTAGACGCGAAGTTTTGGCTTCGCGTCTACTTTTTTGTGATCAGTTTCTTTATCTGTAACGTTTCTTTCATATAACGATCTTTACTTATCTTCCTCTCAAAGATTGAAATAGTATGTTATTGATTTTATTCAACTACACTAAGTAGATAGACTAATTCTAATTTCGGTGACTTATACCAATTCGGGTAAGTAATTAGTCAGTTCAGAGCTACGCCAGAAGTGGGAGAGTTAGCGAAACTTGTGCAGGTATAGTCGTTCTACATCAAACAAGTTTTGCGCAATTATCGCTCTTCTGGATAGCTCCCAAAGGGCGAGTTTAAAAGCTTCTCATGCTGCGTTATTGATTTTGAAAAGGGAATGACCATTCTCTACAATCAATGCCTTGCCTGAAAAGCTTTTAACTCTCGCTGAATGACCAATTACTTACCCGAATTGGTATTACTGAATACATAAACGTTTAATAGAGAACATGATGATAAAACCACAACGCGACATAACTCTTCGATTTTTGGCAGAACCTCAGGACGTAAACTTTGGTGGCAAGGTGCATGGTGGGGCAGTGATGAAGTGGATTGATCTCGCGGCCTATGCCTGCGCAGCGGGGTGGAGTGGGCGATATTGTGTTACGGCTTACGCTGGTGGAATTCGATTCATGGCCCCCATTCATGTTGGCAGTTTAGTGGAGGTAGGCGCAAAAGTTATCTATACCGGAAAGTCTTCCATGCATATTGCACTTGATGTAAATGCCTGCGATCCAAAGTCCTTAAACCGAAGATTCACCACCTCTTGCATTGTCATCATGGTGGCGGTGGATCAAAACGGACAATCAGAACGTGTGCCTCAATGGGTACCGGAAACGGAAGAAGATAAACAGCAGCATGAATCTGCGATTAAGTTAATGGAAATGCGAAAGCAGATTGGCGATGAAATGCAGATCTTTTTTGAAAATGATGAAGACGAATAACTAAATAGAAGCTATTCGTCTTCATTGGCTCTGGGGCGGTGTTATGGCACTAGAACCACTGGAATACCAACACAATGGGCCAGCTTGTTGGCGACACTGCCCAGGATAAGGTCGGCAATTCTTGAGCGGCCTCGACGGCCGACAAATAACATATTGGCATGACCTTCTTTGACCGCATTCCTTAATTCGTGAACTGGCTCACCAATTAAGACTTCAACAGAAATTTCAACGCCATGGTTATGGGCTTCGTCAACGAGTGGTGCAAACACTTCCTGTTCAATTTTGCGTTTTTCCGCTTCTGCGTCTACTTGCGGTATGTCTACGGGATTAACGACAATTGGATGTAACCCTGCCCAGTCTAAGACATAAACAAGTTTAACTCTGGCTCCTGAAATGGATGCAAGTTGAATGGCTTTTTTTGCTGCCCGGTTACCCCACTCACTGCCGTCAATACCGACAAAGAACTTTGGATTGTTCATGATGGCCTCCTGCTACCTTGTAGCTAATACTATGAATATTTTCTAACTAAACGGTAGTGAAGAAGACCATTAAGCGTGTTGATTTAAAACAATATTTTTTCCTGTTTTTATATCGAACTCGGCCAAATTATTTTGATAATCGATAAATTAGCAAGGTCGCTTTTCTTGTGTTTTGTTGGAAGGTATTCATATCAGCGACTTCGTCTTTAGTATGGCCACCGTCACCCATGAGCCCGAGTCCATCCAATGCCATCTCAACGTGATCGGCTGCGAATGAAATGTCAGCTGCACCTGCTTTTCTCGGGTCAACAGCGACTACCGGACCATAACCTAAATCTTGGCTTATCTGATCGTACACTGCTAACAATTTGCGGTTATTGTCGGTCGGTGCCATCGGCGGGTAACCTTCAGCAAAAGTTATTTTTGCACTTGTGTGATTTAGGTTGTTGGCCACGATCTTACGCATGATACGTTTCGTTTTCGCTAATTGTTCTTGTGAAACGGCACGAATGTCGCCTGTTATCTTGGCGGTTTTGGCGATCACGTTATCTTTACCAAATGCCGTCGCCATGCTCTTTTTCGATTTGTTATCTGCTCTGGTACCCGCTACCAATAAACCTGGATTAAACGTCAGGTTAGGCTCGTTTTTTAACTGTTCTCTGAATTCATTAAGGATACGTGCAGCTTCAAAGATGGCGCCATCGCCAATATGTGGCTGAAATATCTGTGATGAGTGGGCGGGTTTACCTTTTACTTCCAGAGACCAACCAATGGCACCACGCCTTGCTATAACTGCGGTCTTGACGTTGCTATCCCCATCTTCAAAGCCTAAAGCGATATCAGCCCACTTAGCGCCATCTACGATGGCTTGTTTTGACAATGATAATGGTCGGCCACTGCTTTCTTCGTCACCGGTAATTACAATACGTACGTTTATTTTGTCTAATTGCCCCGCGTCTTTGAGTGCTCGCATGGCCGTGACCATAATGACATCACCACCTTTCATGTCGGTTGTCCCCGGACCTGCGGCATATCGTTTATCGAGCCATTCGAATTTCTGAAAGTCGTCATCTTTGGCGAAGACCGTATCTAAATGACCAATTAATAATAATTTCGATGCGTTTTGGGCATTTTTCCCTTTATATTCCGCAACTAAATGGCCCGCACGGTTAAAGGCACTGCCATCTAACCATTGGGTCTTAAAGCCCAATTCGTCTAATTGAGCCTTAAAAAACATGCCTACTTGTTTCACACCGTCAAAATTCATGGTGCCACTGTTGATATTGACTACATGTTCTAAATCTTTGGTTGCCTGTTTCATATGGGCGTCAACGGCAGCTGTGATCTCTTTTTCTGTGGGACTTTGTAAGTTGAGTTTATTTGCCAGCACTGGCATGGATGACATAAGGCATGATGCGGCAAAAACAGGGATCAAATATCGGGTGTTAAATTTAAACATGGAAAAAGATGGCTCCGTGTTGATTATAAAACTAAGTAAGAAGGTTGAGTTTGTTATAAAAAGGCAAATAAAGACAGAAGTTTATTAACTTGCACGGAGCCACAGCAAATTGTTTCTATTTTTTCGAATTAGCAATCAACCGTCTGAATATAGAAACAAAGAACATTCCAAATGTTATGTATTTTCCAAAGCTACCACCGCTCGATTGATCATCCTCCGTTAGCGCTTGTTGGCTCTGCAGTTCATCGTAGGAAGGGCCTGTGTATTCTCCTGAATAATCTTCTCCCATAACCTGAGTTAGCCACGGCAACTCCTGACTAACTCTGACAAAGTTATCAAATTTTCCATAATAGATGCCGCCAAATGAACCTACGCCAGCGATGTATCGGGTGCCGTCTTTATTGATGAATAGTGGCGCGCCACTGTCACCTGCGCCTGAAACGCCTTCTAGCGGTAAACTGTTTATTTCATCGGGCGAATCAAACCTAACTCTTAAAAGGTAGGCCGAAGATTCGGCTATTTCGTTGTCAGCACCATGTAATGGGTTTGGAAACCAGTCTTGCAAGACACCTTCTTCACCATTGCCAACAAATCCAAAACCCGTAATTTTACCAATTTGGCCTAGTTCGTCGTTGCCTGAATATAAAGGAGAGGGGACAGTACCAAAACTAGGTTCGCTCAGCTTTATCAGAGCGATGTCATGCAAGTTAGTCTTTTCTGGATCAAATTCAGGATGTGAAAAGGTCTTCTCTACGGCAATACTCTCGTCATTGATCTGGAGTTTGGTTCCCACAGGATAAAAGTGTTTTATGCAGTGCGCAGCGGTTAATATCCAGCTAGGTTCTATGAGTGCAGCGCTGCAGCCATCAATGGCGATACTTGATTGATACTCAATTTCATCTAATCGGTATTCATCTGGATTAACATCGTGACGCATGATTATTGCGCTTGCGATTGAAGGAAACAGGACAGCACAACACACCAAAAATTTGTATGATCGATAGTGGCGGCGTGAATTGGAGCTGTGTAGAAAATAATGCTGCATGATGAAATGCCTTTTTGTTGTTAAGTACATTGATGCTAAAAGAAGTGTTTTGTATTTGCCGTAATAGGAATTATCAATATGTAACAATGTGTAATAATGCTTCCTTTTTTCTGCTTTTGTGAAAACATAAACCGTCCATTGAATAGCTGTCTGCGACTCCAATTAACACAGGATCTGAATTTGCTCCACTTACTTACTCCATTGCTGCGTAATAGTTTGCTTCTTATTTTTTGTCTGTTTTCAAGCTCTGTGCTAGCGGAAGACATCTCTCGTGCCATTAGGACAGGAAACCCGTACCCGGGTATCATCGAAAACTATGTGGAAGTTGGGCATAAATTTGAAGTTGGAAAAAGTCCGGTATTTGGGCGCGCGGATGCGGACTGGCAAACCCAAAGTTCGTTTGTCAATTTGAGCTGGGGCATAGGTAGCTGGTTTGTTGAACGCCTGGGCGAAGCCAACGACCCGTATTTATTTGGCTATTCGGCATATAACACTGAAAACTGGTCATTTGATGTAGTGATTGGAACCAAGTATGAAGATCTCATAAATACGACTGGTCGATTAAGGGGGTTAGATAAACGAAGCTCCGCAACTTTATTTGGCGGGCGAGCTACAGGTTACATCGGCGACTATTTGGTGCAGCTGTCTGCTCGGCAAGACATTAGTAGCAAATGGACTGGGCACGAGGCTTTTGTTTTAGTTGGTAGAAGTTGGCAGGTAAAAAACTGGAACTTTCATGGCATGGCGGGTGTTAAGTATTTTAACCAAGGGATCATCGATTATTATTACGGTATTTCAGAAGTAGAATCGCAAAGGACTGGGTTAGATGCCTACAACCCTAATGGTTTTTTTACTTTTAATGCGGAATTTGGTGTTACGTATCCCATCACCGAACATTTAGTATTTCGCGCTACCACACGCGCCAGAACGTTTGCCGATGAAGCCATGGATAGTCCTATTTTCGAACACAAACGTTCGTCCGCCATTTGGTTTAATACCAGCCTGAGCTTGGTGTTTTAGCAGGCCGATGATTATGTTCAACAAGTACGTCATACCGTCTGTATTGTTCAGTCTGCTTTTCTCCTTATCTGTTAATGCTGATTCGGAGAGTGGAAAGGGTGAATATTTGCGTTTTTCAAGTGAACGTTGTGTCGCACTGCATCAAGGGCAAACCTGTTATTTAGATGTAACGGTAGAGTGGCGAATGAATAATATTGGCGATTACTGTTTGGTTGATGTTACTGAAAACGCAATCCTAAAATGTTGGAACAAAATGACTCGCGGTAAATTTGAATTTGAGTTTCAAAGAGCAAAATCTGCAGATTTTGTATTGAGATCAGCTGGCGCCCAAAACGACTTATTAAAAGGCAACATTCAAGTCGTGTGGGTCTACAGTGCGCCTAAAAGAACAAAATCAAATTGGAGGTTGTTTTGAGTGATTTGATAGAAAAAAAACGGATATTACTGGTTGAAGATGACATCTCACTGGCGCAATGGTTTGAGGATTACCTTTCTGAGCATGGGTTTTCAGTTTCTGTTGTGGCTAGAGGCGATCAGGCCATTAATGCGATCAAAGATCAATCACCCGATTTAGTGGTGCTGGATGTTATGTTACCTGGATGCAGTGGTTTCGACGTTTGTCGAGATGTTAGGTCATTTTATTACTCTCCTATTTTGATGATGACGGCTCGAGATCAGGAAATGGACGAAGTCTTGGGGCTAGAACTTGGTGCAGATGACTATTTATCAAAACCGGTCAAACCTAGAGTTTTATTGGCGCGAATAGAGGCCTTATTAAGACGGCAAACAAGGGCTGAAGTTCAGCTAACTGCATCATCCAATGATTTGAATTTTGGCGCTTTAACATTGGACGAACGATCACGTTCGGTGACTCTGAATGGGACGGAAATTGAGTTGTCCACCAGCGAGTTTAACTTATTACTGTTATTGGCAAAACAAGCAGGAACGCCTGTTGCGAGAACAGACATTGTCAGTGAGTTACGTGGTATCGAATACGATGGTTTTGACCGTTCGACAGACGTAATTGTTTCCAGGCTGAGAAAAAAGCTAGGGGATGACGTGTCTTCACCTTATCGAATAAAAACGGTTTGGGGTAAGGGTTACTTGTTTGTGCCTGGTGCTTGGAAATAGGGTCAGATTGGATACATGAAAAAACTCTCTGTCTCGTTAGCTTTCTTCATTTTTACCGCCGTAATAGGACTCGGGTGGGGATTAGACAATTTATATTATGAATTGCTTGGCGACACTGAGCGTGAACCAGATGAACTGGTCGATTATCGAAGAATGGGAAAAGCGCTAGCTAAAACGTTAGATGAGCAATCCAACGTAAAGAAGTTTGCCGATGACTGGCAATTGCAAAATGATATTGATTTGGTCTTGCAAGGCATTGATAAGGTGCAATTACCAACCGAACTAATACAGACGTTTACGGTTGAGTCGCCTTTAATTTTGGAGTCTGAACAGGATTATTTTTTACATTTTTTATTACCCAAACAGCAATTGATAATGATGATGACGGTTGATAAAAAGCTGAAAAATGGAACCAAGAGCAACTTGGCATTAATGTTTACCAGCCTGTTTTATCTAGGAGTGTTGTCCGTTATTGCAATTTGGCTGTACCCGCTTATTAAAAACCTCAAACGATTAGCCAATGCGGCTCGGGCAGTTGGTGAAGGGAAACTAGACAAGCGCATTGATATCAAATCTACTTCTTACATTTCGGACATTGAAATTGAATTTAACCGAATGGCGCAACGCATAGAGACGTTAGTGGAAGACAATAAGTTATTAGGCAATGCGGTGTCCCACGATCTTCGTACTCCTATCGCTCGATTACGATTTGGTATAGAGGCATTGCAAGAGACTGACAATGAAAGCTTAAAAAATAAGTATATGGCTCGGCTCAGCCAAGATGTTGAAGAAATGGAACAGTTGGTTTCGTTGTTGCTGACTTATGCCAGACTAGATCAAAGCAGCATCAATGTAGAACAGGGAGAGCTAGATTTAAGTTCGCTCCTACTTTTTTGCATTGAAAGTCACCAGCAAATGCCAAAAAGTATTAGTTATGACATAACTCGTGAGGTCAGCCTTTCTGCTGACTTAAACTACATACGCATGTTAATTAATAATCTTATTGGTAATGCGATTAAATACGGTAATCAAGAGGTGTTCATTAGCTTGACACAAAATACAGACAAGGTTGTTTTGTGTGTAGAAGATGATGGCCCGGGCATCCCGATTGAAAAACGTCAGGCTTTGTTAAAACCCTTCACGCGGGGTGACGAACAGGGGAATTCAGGTTTTGGCATGGGATTAGCCATCGCCTCTCGTATCGTTGGTTGGCACAGAGGTGACTTGTCGATTGGTACTTCTGAGAGACTTGGGGGCGCAAAAATTGAAGTTCAGTTTTGTCGCCCCTGATTTACAATAATCGGTTTCCTAAAGATGGATACCACTCCCAATTTGTTAGCTGTTCGTCGCCGCAATTTTGGCGTTGATTATGTTGATTTGCCATTGGTTGGCGTTTTGCTTTTGTGCCAGTTCCAATGCGCTGCGATAATAAACATTGGCGCGTTTTGAATTACTGAGTTTTTCGTAAATTCCCGCAATGGCTTTAACATATTCAACTGAGTTTTTGTAGCGCTCAGATTTTTCCAACATCAGGTTGAGTGCAGATTGAGGTGAATCGAAGTGGCCGGCGTAACTTGCCGCCATCATAATAAAACCCGATTCAGATGCTGGCACCTTTTGACTTACTTTAGTTAAGAAACTTTCCAGCTCAATAACCTTGTCATTTCGATAAAAATAGCGAATCGCAGCGCGCATACTCGGTGTTGGAATGGGTTGGTGAATGCCAAACTCCTGTTTTAGTCTGGCGTAGTGCTCAATTAGGGTATCTGGATCTGATAGTTGATTTAACTTGGTTTCTGGAACAAACCAGCCAGAAAACATAGATTTTAATGCGCCTCGCAATGCGATTAAACCGACAGAGTTGTGGTTTTCATCAGGGTAATGTTTGAATTGCCATTGAATGGAGCCTGGTTGCAAATCGTCTAATACATCAATAAAGCGATACTGACCCATTCTGGTCTCATCACCTAATGCCAAATAAAGGTTCACTTTTTCATGTTTTGCTTTGGCTAATAGTGGTGCCGCCTTTTTAACAAACGCATGGTCGTTTAACCAAAGTGATGGGCTAGTTGCCACATAATGGGTAAATGAATTCGGACGCTCTAATAAGGCATTTAAAACAAATAAACCGCCGATGCTGTGGCCTACCAACACCGACGTGTCCGCCGTTCGATAGTTTTTTTCAATGAAAGGTTTTAGCTCGGTCTGTAGGTATTGCTGGAATTCACTCGCTTTACCTTTATCTCCTGGCTTTCTTGGAGCTGTCAAATCGTTGGGGGTCATGTATTGACGATATTTGTCGGTGCCTTTATCGCTGATTGCCACTAAAATGACATCTGGAATCAATTGGCCTTTGTTTGCCATTAAATCCAACATGCCTGATACGCCATGAAAATTATATTCGCCGTCTAACAAATAAATAACCGGATAGCTGGTATTTGTATCAAAGCCATAACTCTCAGGAAGTAAAATTTGCACTTCTCGTTGCTCATTTAAGACGTTAGAAGTGTGTTTATGTCTTTCGCCAGCATTAAAGCTATTAGCGAATACAGAAGAAGAAGCGATCAATATAAAGGTTAAAAAAGCAAAAAGTGGTGTGTTCATGCTGTGTTCCCTGAACGTATTAAATGTTGTGTTCTGTTGTTCCAATTCCTAACAATATCATTGAATTAGGCGTGTTTACCATAAACTGAAGTATTTGATACTTCCGATTTTAATCCCTAAAGACGACAGGATCCCGTTTGCTGTTCACCACGGAGATAGGATCTAAGTGCACCAACACTTCGGCCTGAGGCAGATACTGCAATATTTTTTGCTCAACTTCATCACCAATCTCGTGAGCTTGTACCAGCGGCAATTGGTCGTCTAACTCTAAATGCAATTGCACAAAGGTGGTTCCGCCGGACTGTCTGGTTCGTAAGTCGTGTACACCTAAAACACTATCCACATTTTTGGCAATGGACAGGATATTATCGTGTTGCTCTGGGGGAAGTTCTTTATCCATTAGTGAGTTCAATGACTCACTGCCGATTTCGTATGCTCCATGTAATAGATAAAACGCGATACCTATCGCTATCCAGGCATCTAGGGTTAAGTAACCCCATTGTGATAACAGGAGCGCAAATACGACCCCAAGGTTCATAAATAGGTCACCTTTATAGTGCAGGCTATCCGCCTTGATAGCGACGGAATTGGCTTTGCGAAGGGCCAGAGTTTGGATCATGACCAGAATTAGGGTGATTACAATGGTGAAAACGATGGCGTACAGACCCACATCCACGTTGTTGATTGGCTGAGGGTGGGAAAGGCGGCCGACACTGTGGAATAATAATAAAATGGCAGAACCTATAACAAATGCGGCCTGCATCAAGCCTGCTAATGCCTCTGCTTTGCCATGTCCAAATCGGTGATCATCATCTGCAGGAGTAAGGGCATAACGAATCACAAAAAAGTTGACTACAGACGCCATTACGTCAAAAACGGAGTCGGTCAGGGTCGCCAAGATGCTGGCAGAATCAGTAACGTGCCAGGCATAGACTTTGACCAGAATCATCAGCAGCGCTGCGATAACGGCTGAGGTGGATGCAAATTTCACCCAAAATTTATAATCCTTTTTCATTTCACTCAATGTGCATGAAAGCCTTAATTCTATTTTAGTACTCCGGTAACGCAAAAATCTCATAATTTTTGCAAATTAAAATTGATACTTGTCAAACAAGCCCCAATAAGGTTAGCGTAAGCTATTACGCAAAATGAGAATTTATCAATTTGGCTTGTATGAGAGAGAGGGAATAATGAGACGAGCATCTTCCATTTTAAGAAAACACCGCGCTGCCGATCGGGTTTATATTCCAAGTACTGCACGAGATAACCAATATATTCTTGCAGAAATGAAATTGACCGACAGGCTATTGGATTTAATCGTAGGCAATATCGATGAGAATAGCCCTCAACCTTACGCTAAGTTCTATCGTAAATTGGCAAGTTCAACATTTGAAATCATTGAAAAACACGGTCTGGCCCATGCCAACATGATTGCCAATAATCGATTGGTTCGAGTTAGATTCAGTGATGAGCAACAAGTACTGCATACCGCGCAGCAATCTTTCTTTTTCTATAGCCCTAAAGATAACAGCACGTTTAAGGGGTATTTTGATGGGGCCGTTCGCGCCAGAAAAATAAAACTTCTGTTTTTAGCTAAAGGCGAAGAGTTGAGATTAAACTCTGCTAAGTTCCATCAGAGTGTCGAGAACGCGGTTCGAGAAATTGCTCAAACTATCGGTTTGTCTGAAGGTGATATTAAACTAAGAGATCACCAACATTTAACGTTTGAAGTATTTGAAAAAGAAAAGGGTCGTAAAGAAACCATCACCCATTCTTTTAAAGAAATTGCAGCTCGTTATCAACAACAAGGCTTTGAGTTACCTGCCGACCACACCACAATCAATTATGCGGTAGTGAGTGTGCCAATGGCGAGACGTTTGTTAAAAGGCACTGAAATTGATTACGGCCTGGATGAACCATTCATCGAGTTATATAAAAAGATTGAATCTGCTTATGTTAATGCTGCCAAGGAGCATGACATTGAACATGGCGTGATGTTAGCCAATGGTTTGTCACCGTTTATTCGTTATGATCTGGAAGAAAAGTCTGATGTTCAGGGCGAAGAATTAATATCCCTTGGATTTAATCCAAACAAAGAAGGCGGCAGTTTAACGGCTCAGTGGCATGGCGATAAATTGGTCGACACCATTCGTCTGGTATTTTTTGCCGATACTCAGGATGAGGCACACAACACTTATGGAAAGTTCGTCAATCAGGTTATCGATACGGTGAAGAGTTTTGCCAAGGCGACAAATTGGAAGACAGAACAAGACGATATCATAATGCGGATGCATCAGCACATAATGCGCAAAATTTAGTCACACAATTTTTAATAGAATAAAACACCGGCCCGCCGGTGTTTTTTTTGACTGGTTTTGGACAAAGACTATTAACAAAGGACTGCAGTAATTTTAGACACCTGTTACGTCACTCAGCGTTTCAAACTTGTCTAATACAAAGTTCGTGATATAACTTGTAATTCACAGAGAAAAATCGAAGGTCCTATTTAACATGGTAAAAATACTACAATTATTTGTGCTCAGCATGATTGGCTTTCAATCATGGGCTGCACAATTAAATGTAGTAACTGAACACCGCATTCCCCTGAATTACCTTAATAATCAAGGGGAGATTGTTGGGGAAGCGACGACCATAGTAAGAGAAATCCTGGAACAGTCGGAATTGACTTACTCATTGGAAGTGTACTCTTGGGCACGAGCTTATTACAAAGCGCAAAATGAACCTAATACCATGATCTTTTCTATTCGTCGTACACGTGAACGGGAAGACAAATTCCACTGGATTTGCCCTCTTATTGAGTCGGAAAAGGAATTTATTTATCGCTTGAGCTCCCGAAACGACATTCAGATTGTCTACTTTAACGATGCAAAATCTTATAGTTTGGGCGTGGTCCGCGATGATTTCACACACGAAAAATTGGTGACGAATGGGTTTGTTGAGGGCAAGCATCTGGATGTAAACAACGATGGTCTTGCAAACCTGAAAAAGTTGTTAAAGGGGCGGGTAGATCTCATTGTGCAAAGCGAAAAAAGCATTCAAAGGCGTCTAAAAGCTTTAAAACTGCCCTTATCTATCGTAACGCCTGTTATTCCTTTCGAATTGGATCAACCCACTTGCATGGCATTAAACAAAAATACCGATCCTATAATTTTAGAAAAACTAAAGTACGGTCACCAACAAGTGTTTAAGTAACTACTTGTTTGGTTGGAACGTGCTCCTGTCGACGCCAACTCAATTCTCTATACAAATGATCTAAGTTAAGCGGTTTGCCTAAATGCGCGCTGAAGCCTGCTTCTAAATATGACTTGATGTCGGCTTCATAAATGTTTGCTGTTACCGCAATGATAGGTGTAATGGGATCCATGGTTCGAATGATCTTGCACGCTTCTACCCCATCCATGTTTGGCATTTGAATATCCATAAAGATCAGGTCGAATTTATATTGTTGAAACAGTTTTACCGCTTCCACGCCATCATTGGCAATTTCATATTTAGCGTGTGTTGGAGCCAGCATTTTAATGAAAACCGTTTGGTTTATTTTGTTATCTTCGGCTAACAAGATACGCATATCAGATAAGTCTGGGGTTTCGTGAAATGCCATTCTTTCGGTTCTGATCTGTTCGAGATCACAAGCTGTAAGAGGTAATGTAATGGTGAATTCACTGCCTTCGCCTTGAATACTATGGACGATAATTTCTCCATCCATTAACTCGATAAGCTGTTTGGTAATGGCCATGCCTAATCCAGTGCCACCATATTTTCGTGTGGTTGATTTATCAGCCTGTTCAAATCGTTTGAATAGGGAAGCCAGAGCTTGTTCGGACATTCCTATGCCAGTATCCGCAACTGAAAAGCGAATTCCCTCTTGATTTGTTGAAAGTGATAACGTCACTGTCCCTTGGTCGGTAAACTTAATGGCGTTGGATAACAAATTGAGCAGAATTTGTTTTAACCTTACAGGGTCTACGCTCCAACCGAGAGAAGCATCCTCTTCCAATTGATAATGCAGTTTTATTTTCTTTTCATCCGCTGATGGGGAGAGCTCCACTGCGACCGATTCAAACAGTTTTCCGATATCGGTAGGAATAGGATCTAGGGATAACTTACCGGCCTCTATTTTGGAGAAGTCAAGAATATCATTAATGATGGATAACAATGCCTGAGACGAAAGCAAACCTTGTTCGACTAACTCCTTGTTATGTTCACTGTCCGGCATACGGTGCATTAGTTGAAACGTTCCGACGACACCATTCATTGGGGTCCGGAGCTCATGACTCATGTTCGCTAAAAACGAACTTTTGGCCTGATTGGCCTGTTCGAGATTACGGTTAACCTTAGTTAGTTCCAGGGTCTTGTTTTTCACAGAGCGCTCTAACGCAGCGTTAAACGCGGTAACAGAATAAATGAATGCCGTGGTGGCAACGCCTAACAAGGTTCCACCTATGATCACCAACCAACTGGTCCAGTCAACAAACTTAGACTCAAAGGATGGTAAGCTGGAAAAGCGCAATTTTGCATTTTGACTAAAAAATGCGAAATCACTTTGTGTTACAAACCAGGCATCCGGATTATATGCGGAATTTTGTAAAACATTATTTTTACCGTAATTAAACTGGTAAGCGAAGTACTTATCTTTGGATTTTTGATACATTTTTTCAAGCAGTACATCTAACTCCAATACCACCTGAACCAATCCCTTGAGACGTTGATAACTTGTAACTTCGTTTTCAGGTATACGTTCATCGAAAACGGGAAAATAAAAAATAACACCGGTGAACTTGTCTTGTTGTTGTGCCAGTTGCAAAAGAGGACTTATGACATACTTGTTCTCTCTGATCGCGCTGTCAACTATGCCCTTTACAACGGGATGGGTCGAAACATCAAGCCCCATGGCCCCGCGATTTTTTGCAAAGGGTTCCGTGTAATAGACGGGAATATAATAATCTCGAATGGGAGAGGGCTTAAGTCCATTAGGGGTGGCATGTTTTATCCTAAACCCTTCAAAACCTTCTTGCCTGGTCTGTACCTCAAACTGCGCTTTTTTCTGATGTGGCACCATAGGTAACCAGGCTAGAGCACGGACCGGAATTTCATCTGAATCGATTTTCTGGGTAAATAATTTAAAGTCTTCTCTGCTGATAGTTTTATTGCTTTGAAACAAACCATTCATGGACAACAAATGATGTTTTATGCTGTATTGCATAACTTCCAGCTGTTGTACAAACTCATGCGTTGACTCCACAAATCTTTGATGCCTTTCATTGTCGTGTTTGGCCCTTGAAAAAGCGAAGAGCGAGCTGATGATCACAAACGTAATAATGCTGATAAAGATAATTTGCCAGGCATTTTTGGGCACTTCCATAAAATCGTTTTTACGCATAAACAGCACTAATGGCGTAAAAAACAACACCCCAGTCACGTCACCAACCCACCAAATTGCCCAAGTAAACAATCCCTGCTCGAGGTTTAGGCCAACATTTACACTGATGGCCGCGGCCCCAATTGTGCTAGCGACCAAACAGCAAACCGGCCCCATAATTAACATGAGTTTAAGTACTTGCCGTAATGAGCTATTGGTAATAGGGGTTTTGAAGGTGCGTAATACCAACCAACGGGTGAAAATGATCTGCAAACAGGCGGCTGAAGAAAATACCAATAACAAAGACCAGGTATCAAGATTAAACGGCATACCAGACTGGTACTTAGCGGCAAGGTAACCAAAAAAGGAGCCCGCAATCACGCCAGGGCCCAATAACAAATACAATCCTAAAGTGATGCCAGCGGCCGGCCAGATAGAACTAGCAATGCCAGGAGGAATAGCAAACAACACCCCAAGTTTTGAAAACAAGAAGTGAACAACAAATGCAAATGTGATGACCAGCAGCGTTTTCAAGGCTTAATGCTCAACAAACTGATTAAAATTCTGTTCATAGTGGAGTAACAAAGCAATTCGGCAAAAAATTCTTAAATGTTTTGCCTGTACGCATTAATATTTTTCTTAGATATTAGTTGATTATATAGTTTATGAAGAAATTTTCAGACAAAATTTGGGAATAGAAACGAGATTTTCATTTATGGAAACTAATGTCGTGGTAATGCATGTGGCAATAAAAAGTGGGGCTTGCAACTGAGTACCAGCCCACTTAATAACAATTAGCTTAATAGTGCATCGAACATTTGCACTTTTACATTGCTATCTTCGTCACATCCGCCGTCTTCTGCTGCCATTACTATATAGCAGTTGGCTCGGCTCATAGAAGATAATATGCCTGAGCCCTGAGAAGAATGAGGTGTTACGATAAGCTGACCAGATTCGTCCATGGCTGCAAGACCTCGCTGGAAGTCGATGCGACCAGGGCCTTTTTTGATTCTGGCTGTGGTTTTAGCGTTGAGTAACAAAGTGTCCTTAGGGGATTGCCCAGACATATGGTTTAACGTCGGGACAACAAGTTGGTGACAGGTTACCGTTGCGGAAACCGGGTTGCCAGGCAATCCATAAAACACACTGTTAGGAAGTTTGCCAAACGCGAAAGGCTTGCCCGGTTTCATCGCTACTTTCCAGAAGTTTATGTCGCCAATTTCGTCTAACACTTCTTTGGTGTAATCGGCATCGCCAACTGATACGCCACCTGAGCTGATCACGACATCCGCCATTTCATCGGCCTTTAAAAATGCCTGACGAATGAGTTTCTTGTCATCAGCAATGATACCTAAATCAAACACCTCTAAACCGAGTCTGGTCATCAGTGAATAAATAACCTGACCATTTGATTCGTATATGTCACCAGTATTTAAAGCTTCTCCAGCTTGTTTTAGCTCATCACCAGTGGAAAAGAAGGCAACTTTTAACTTTCTGAAAACGGTGACTTCGGCAAGGCCAAGAGACGCTAACAAGCCTATGTCGACCGCCTTTATTTGATAACCGGGAGAAAATATCTCCTGACCGATTTGAATATCTTCACCTGCTCTGCGGATATGGTTGGCGAGTTTACTGTCTTGTTGCAAATGAATGGTATTGGCGTCTTCTGAGTCAACTTTGACGTTTTCTTGCATCTCAACGCTGTTGGCGCTTGCTGGCACAACGGCACCCGTCATAATGCGTATGCACTCGCCATCTTTTAGTTCACCATTAAACGGTTTGCCCGCCATTGCCGTGCCCACCATAATAAAGGTTTTATGTGCACCATTGCCGCTATTGAGCGCATCGTCTCTTAACGCATACCCATCCATAGCGGAATTGTCATGGGCTGGGACATTTAATGGAGAAACGATAGTGTTTGCTAAGGTTCTGCCATCGGCTTCTCGAATTGGGACAGTTTCCGTTTCAGTTACGACAGGAACGGACTCTAATAACATGGACTTTGCTTGTTCAAACGGGATAAGGCCCGGGCCGCTGCAACAATCCGCCATAATAAATACCTCTTAATTCTGCTAGTTAGGATTGGTTATTTAGATTGGTAATTAACCATCCATACTGCGGCTTCTACACGAGAGCGCAGGTTTAGTTTTTTCAACAAATGTTTTACGTGCACTTTTACCGTACCATCGGAGATGTCTAACTCTCTGGCAATAAGCTTATTGCTTAGTCCTTTGGCGATGAGTTTCAGAATTTCATACTCACGACTAGTGAGGCTTGATAGAACATTGCTGGATTTCTTTTCTGGTTTGCGAAGTGCTGTTGCTAAAACTTGAGTGAGCTTTTCGCTCATGACCATGGTGCCTAACACGGCTTCTTTTAATTTATCGATAAGTTCTTCTGGATCCATGTCTTTTAACAGGTAACCATCGGCGCCGATACGGATGGCTTCCAGAACATCTTCATCAGAGTCAGATACGGTCAACATTACGATGCGACAGGTGATGCCTTGCGCGCGAAGTGAACGTAATGTCTCTAATCCATCCATGCCTTGCATATTTAAATCTAAGGTGATGAGGTCCGGGTCTGCTTCTTCAACGATGGACAGGGCTTCTGCGCCCGAACTTGCTTCTGCAACCACTTCCAGCTCATCTTCAAATTCAATTAGCTGTGATAGGCCTTTTCTTAACAATGGATGGTCATCAACCATCATAATACGTGCTGGTTCTGTATTGCTCATAATTCCTCTCTCAAAAGCCATACGATGATGCAAAAGCGATGTTAATGAGTGTCGCTTTAATCATGCTTGATTTATATCATTATTATTAATCTTTTCAGCTCGTTAGTCTCGTACTTTAATGGGTAAAATGGATTACCCCAAAGGGGGTAGTCGGATATTAGAGATTTTCCCGTCGCAGGCCAGCAAACATAAGGACTTGTTACAATTTTAGGTTATAAGCGCCTATAAATATTCGTAAATAATGCCCCCAAAATTGCCATAGGTTTACCCCTTGTTGCAGATTGTTCCTTGTCATTCGTTCACTCATAGTTGCATCTGTCATGTAATAAACACTATTTGGAGAAGACTATGGCGGACTTACATAAGTGGGATCCGGAAAATGAAGCCTTCTGGGAGTCAGAAGGTAAAAAGATAGCAAACCGAAATCTTTGGATTTCGATCCCCAGTTTGTTATGCGGATTCGCGGTTTGGTTATATTGGGGCATCATCACGGTGCAAATGTTGAACTTAGGTTTCCCATTTGCGAAGTCTGAACTATTCACCTTAATGGCAATCTCGGGTCTGACAGGTGCGACCTTACGTATCCCGAGTAGTTTCTTCATACGACTCTGCGGTGGTCGTAACACGCTATTTTTCACCACTGCCTTATTAATGATACCTGCCTTTGGTACTGGTGTTGCACTACAAGATCAAAATACACCGCTTTGGGTGTTCCAGATCTTAGCTTTCTTGTCTGGCTTTGGTGGCGGTAACTTCGCGTCTTCGATGTCAAATATCAGCTTCTTCTTCCCTAAAAAGCAACAGGGTTATGCCTTAGGTATGAATGCCGGTTTAGGTAACTTTGGTGTGACTACAATGCAGATCTTAGTACCATTATTCATGACATTCGCCGCTTTTGGTGGTGATGCAATGACACTAATTAACTCAAGTGGTACGTTAATCGGTAAGATCCCGGCTGGTTCAGATACTTGGATCCATAACGCGGGTTACGTTTGGTTATTGTTCTTAGTACCTCTAGCGTTTGCTGGGTGGTTCGGTCTTAACAATATCCGTACTCCAGAAGTTTCTCCTGATATTGGCAACCCACTAACTTCTTGGTTGTTGATCTCTGTTATGTTGTTAATTGGTCTCCTTACTGCGGGTGTTGGCCTTTGGTTATTGCTTCCTGAAGCCGCAAACGGTTCTGGTTTCGGTGTTCCAAAAGAAATCGTATTAGTGTTAGTTATCGTTTCCACCGTATTCTTGTTAAAGCAGTTACCAGGTGCGATTAAAACGAGTCTTGAGCGCCAGTATCGTATCTTTGATAACAAACACACTTGGGTAATGAGTGTTATCTACACAATGACTTTCGGTTCTTTCATCGGATTCGCGGCGTCATTCCCACTATCTATTAAAGTTATCTTCGGTTACCAACACTTAATGGTTGACGGTGTGATGACTCACAACACAGTTAACCCGAACGGCCCAAGTGCACTAATGTACGCTTGGATGGGTCCATTCATCGGAGCTTTGATTCGCCCAGTTGGTGGTTGGATTTCTGATAAAGTTGGTGGTGCATTAGTAACTCAAATCTGTGCAGCGGTTATGGTAGCAAGTGCTCTAGGTGTCGCTTATTACATGCAAGCGGCTTATCAATCCGCAACGCCTGAACAGTACTTCGTAGAGTTCTTCGTATTGTTCTTATTATTGTTCGCGGCAACTGGTATTGGTAACGGTTCAACTTTCCGTACTATCGCCATGGTATTCCCGAAAGAGCAAGCGGGTCCGGTATTAGGTTGGACTTCAGCGGTAGCGGCATACGGTGCCTTCTACATTCCTAAAGTACTTGGTGAGCAAATCAAAGCGACAACTCCTGAAGTAGCATTAATTGGCTTCGCTATCTTCTACGGTGTTTGTCTGTTTATCAACTGGTGGTTCTACCTTCGTAAAGACGGTGAGTTCTACAACCCATAAGCTTAATTTGATTTAAGTCTGTAGTAAGCAAAGCCCTAATAAGGGCTTTGCCTTTTAAAAAAGTTTGAGAGGAAAATATATGTTTAACGAATTAATCAAAATGGCAGAGCAACAAGACGAACCACAACGTTTATTGTTTTTGTTTAGCAAGGCCGACAGCGGTAGTGACAAACCAGCAACCGAAAAACATCCTAAAAATGGCACCATAGAGCCAAAGATGTGTGTGGATAAACTACCAACTGAGTTATCTTCGTTTGAAGCCTTAGTTAAAGAAGCGGATGGCATCAATAATGACTGGAATTTTGTATTCATTGCTGGTCTAAGTGGTCAAAACGGACAAGCGCCAACGACGGAAATGGCGGACCCTTATCTCAACAAAATGACCAATGATGTTGTGACTGGTCAAAATATTGCTAACTATGTGGTTTTGGACCGAAAAGGCCAACCTATCGAGTTAATGCCTAGCTAAGAATTCCGAGTTAGTTTCTTAACACCCATTCTAGTTCGCTAGTGGGTGTTTTGTTATTTTGATCCTTTTGGTACATTTTTCACTTATAACTACAACTTAGCCGCGGCTCAAATTATCTGTTCTAAAATTGAAGTGTTTATCTAATCTCTTCTTTTATTAGTTTGGGTATCTATGCATCTTAGTCGACGGCGTTTTTTAAAACTAAGTTCCAAGGCCTTGACGGTTGGCTTGTATGCACAAGCTTTTGGCGCGTCTTCGAATCAGTTTATTGAAGATGGAGCATCTGAGAAGAAGGAGGAAATAGACAAACGGCAAAAAGCAAAACATGTGCTTACGTTTGCCTCACCTTACGACACTAATAATTGGCGCTTTTCTCCTCATATGCACCAAGAGTTAAAAACAAACATTGAATCGTTCACACAAGGGTTGGTATTTGTCGATATCCAAGACAAAGGCGTTCGTGGTGTAGGTACGGAACTGACCGCACAAGTATCCAGAGGTGAGTTAGCGGGGGCTTTGATATCAGTTTCAAACTTATCACCGGCCGCGACAGAGTTGGACATTCTTAACATTCCTTATTGGTCGGCAGATAACCAAGCGTATTTGAATTTGGTTACTTCCAACTTATGGCAGTCAACCATAGTGGATAAGATACATGCGCAACAACGTATCGAAATTTTGTTTCATTATCTGCCTGGCCCACGAACTGTCACTACAACCCGGTTATATAACAAGGTTATAAAAACGCCCTCCGACATCAAGGGCGTCGTATTTAGGACACCATCGAGTCGAGTTCTAAAAGTCTTTTATGACTTGTTGCAAGCACATGCGGTTCAGGTGAAATGGGGGGATACGTCAAAACTCGCACAAAGAGGGCGTTTTGAAGCGTTGGATCCTGGCATCATCGGGCTTTACAATGGCCCAAATAACCTAAATCGCCATTTGGGGACTGTATCTCTAATCGATTCAGTGCATGATGGTTGGGTAGCGGTGATCAGTCAGCAGTGGATGGCTAGTTTGCCAGTGTCGTTAAGGTTAGCGGTTCGCGATGCGGCGGCACAAACCTTTGTTCAACATATCGACGAGCTAGGGACGGTCACAAAACGATGCACAGGTGGTTTAAAACAGTTGGGCACCAGAATTTATCAACCCACTGAGCAAGAGTTGGATTTGTGGCAGATTGCAGCGGGTTATCAGCATCCCAGATGGTCGGCAGTAAAACGAGAGATATTGGGGGATGAGCGTTTATTTTACGAATTTTTAACCGCCACTAAAGAGAACAATGGTTTTTACTATCGCTAATCAATCAAATTGAACACAAATTCGGCAATGATTAAACCCCGTTGCTTCAAGGACTGCTCCTTGCAAACTCAATATAGAAAGCCATGGGTTATGTTTGCGTTGAGGTACAGTTTATTGATTTCTGTATAAAAATCATCGACCTTGGGGAAAAATTTGGTTAGCGTTTTATTTCGACATTTTTTGAAATTAATAATGACGGATAGAATAAATCGATATGCTCTCGAACACTCAGGAAAAGCCTTATATTAGTGGTTTTGCAAAGGTTAGCTCGTCAGAGATAACTGCATCTGGAATAGTGATAAGTAAATACAAACACGAAAAATTCGGCACAGAGCATATCCATATATCGAGCGAAAACTTGGAAAACGCTTTTTTGGTTGCGCTTAAGACCCCACCTACTGACTCAAGCGGCGTGTTTCATGTCATCGAACACTTAATCACTTGTGGTAGCAACAAGTTCCCAATCAATAATTTGTTTTTTAAGATGAGACAGCGTTCGGTGAGTTCATTTATGAACGCTTTTACGTCCAGTGACTGGACGGCTTTTCCGTTTTCCAGCTCGAATGAACAAGATTTTACTAATTTACTCCATGTCTATTTAGATGCGGTTTTTTTCTCAAAGCTCGACCCTCTAGATTTCGCCCAGGAAGGATGCAGGCTGGAATTTACTGAACCAGATAACCTAGATAGCCCATTATTTTTTAATGGCGTCGTACTCAATGAAATGAAAGGCGCCATGAGTGATCCCGCCGAAGTTGTATGGGATAAGCTGGTAAGTCACTTGTATCAAGGTTCGTGTTATCAATTTAATCATGGCGGCGAGCCGCAACAGTTGACTCAGTTGACCTATGAAAATTTAGTCGAAACGTATCATCGTCATTACCACCCGGGAAATGCGGTTTTTATTACCTGCGGTGAGATACCAGCTGAGAAACATCAGCAGATTTTTGAATCCCAGGTGTTATCTCGCTTCTCGGTGAAAAACAATGAAACCGACAATTACTTCCCTTTTGGTTTTTCTGCTCCTCGGTTCATCGAGGATGTTTACGCTGCACCAATGATCCATCAGGAAAACTACGCACACTATTCTATTTCCTGGTTAATAGGGGATGGCGCCAACTTCATGGATGTTTTGGAAGCCGAATTATTATCTGGTGCGTTACTAACCAATGGTGATTCGCCAATATTAAATGAGTTATTAACACGGGAGTTAATTGACGGTCCGTCTGAGTTTACAGGGGTTGATTTCGAGCGAAGGGCGATTAGTTTTACCTGTGGTTTTGAACAAGTAAAACCAGAAAACATAAAAGAGATTGAATCGATAGTCTTCAACACGCTACAGCAAGTAGCAGCCGAAGGGATACCTCATGCTGTTTTGGAAAATGTATTAAATGATTTGGCCATTGAAAAAATGTCAGTAAACAGTGACTTTATGCCAAACAACATAAAACTGCTATTTGACGTATTGCCAGCTGCGTTATACGGCACCGATCCGCTTCAAAGTCTGGATATCAGAAATGTCATAAATCAATTAAAAGAGAAAATCAAAGAGCCGGAGTTCGTAAAGAGGTTGGTTCGGAAGCACCTTATAGATAATACGAATAGGTTGAGCCTGACGTTAAAACCTAGTCCTGAGTTAACCGCTGTTCAAGAGCAAAAAGAGCAACAACAGCTTCTGGACCTAAGCCATGAATTGTCAGCAGAAGAAAAACTAGCGATTGTAGAGCAAAATAAGGCACTGGTTACTCGGCAAACTAAGCCGTCAAATGACGATGTGCTGCCAAAGATAGAATTGAATGATCTTAAATTACATTGTGATGAATGCAATTTCCCCAAAAAACAAGTTATTGGTCCTGTTAACGTTTTCTCGCTCCCCGCAAATGGCATAACGTATCAAGACGTTTATGTGGACGTCTCAACTTTGTCTTTCGAAATGCAAAAGCAGCTAAAGTTATTTTCGCAACTCATCACATATCTTGATAGGGCGCAGGATTGTGAGGCTCTATCATTTCATCTTAAAAATAATCGAAGCAGTTTTGTTAAAGCGGGTTACTTGGCGGATCAGAGTAATACGACAAAAGTTTTGTTTGGATTATCAATCAAGTCGTTGTCGGAAAGTTTTGAGCCCGCCAATGAGTTGTTGCGAAAAACCTTGTTAAAATCACGTTTTGATAATGTGGAACAGCTAAAACAACTATTGCCACAAATACAGATTAACCTTGAGCAAAATTTATTGCATGGCGGTCACATGTTGGTCATGTCCGCGGCATGCGCGGGGTTTAGTCATGCTGAAGCTTTATCTCATCAATGGCATGGGTTGGAAGGTATTCGGTCAATTCGACAGCTTAATGCAGTGATTTTCAAAAAAGAACGATATGCGGAGAATTTGTGTAATGAATTGAGCGAATTACACCAAACGCTTATTAAATCTCCCTATCAATTGCAGGTCACTGGTGACAGCTCGATTTTGGATAACTTAGAAGACATTATCCAAACCAACTGGCTTCTTTCCCCTATATATCCGCAGCAAAACAACATAAAAGCCTTAGAAGCGAAGGTTGTTCGTCAATTGTGGACAACGCATACTCATTTAAACTTTTGCGCAATGGCATTTCCTACTGTTAAACATGGGCATGCTGACGAAGCAGCCCTTGTTGTTTTGGGATACTTTTTACATAACGGCTACCTCAATTTGACGTTACGTGAACAAGGAGGCGCTTACGGGGTTGGTGCCAATCAGGAGTCTTCAGTCGGTGCTTTTCGTTTTTTCACTTCTTACGATCCGCAAATAAAAAACACTATTGAGCATTTTTATCAATCTGTAAAATGGATGATAGATGGCTGCCATGAGCAGGCACAACTTGAGTCGGCAATTATTAGAGCTATTGCTGAATTAGATAAAAACGTCTCGCTCGTTGAGAACGTAAAAAAATCGTTTATTGATGAGATGTTTGGAATAGGTGCGCAACACAAACAAAATCTGAGAGAGGCTCTGCTTTCTGTGTCCTTGGATGATTTGAGAAGGGTAGCCAGCGAATACTTAACAGTGGATAAAGCGAATATAGTTATATTGACTGATCATGCTAACAAAAGTTTGGCGAGTCAACTTGGTCTTCAGCATATTGCTATAGAAGACTGTGAGATATAAAACAACGGAGCTGTTAAGACGTCAATTTGCCTGAATTGGCAAGTTGGCGTTTTTGATACTAGGTATTTCGCTAAAACACATGGTCATAATAGCAACCATGCATAACAGGCCGCCACTTATCAGGAAAAAATCACCAACAGAAAACTTTTGCAAAACAACTCCTGTCAGCGCCGTGCCTAATGGTAACAATCCCACCAGACCAAACATCACTATGCTCATAAGTCGCCCTAACATTTCGCGTTTTGCTTGTTGTTGAACCCAGCTGATGAACATAATTTGAACGTAACCAGCCAAGACTCCCATCAGGCCTAGCGCACATATACCATGCCAAATAACACTGGTTTCAGATAATAACATTAGGACAACTCCTACGGTTAAGTCGGCCAATAAGATACTTAAACCCAAGCTTAAACGGCGCGACATTGACGTTTTGGCGGCGATAAACATGCCCATGATATTGCCTAAGGCTAACGCCGCCATTAATAAACCAAAAACATCGGCGCCTTCATTCCATTGACTTTTAACTAAAAGTGGCAGGCCAACCTGCATCATTCCACCGAGAAAACTGGTTATCAACGCAATGTAGATCACCAATAAGCGCAATTCTTTTAAAGACCAGAAGTGTTGTAAACCGGAAACGATATTTCGAACAACAGAATCGCTGCGGCTAGTCTTGGGGTCAGACAGATGGATGTATTTCAAAAGAAACGCCGAGATGGCAAAAGAAACTGCATCTAATGCAAATACCAGAACAAGATTGAATGAACTTGTATTTTGCGCACTATCATTAGAAACGGAAAACTCCCAGCCTAATAACAAAGCAGCCAATAAGGGGCCGATTAGTGTCGTCAGGGAGCGTAATGTCATTCCTATGCCGTTAGCCATAGGTAATGCTTGTGGCTTGACGATTTGCGGTAATAAAGCGGCACCTGCGGGTATGGCGAACGCGCTGGATGTGCCAATCAGTAAAACAAAGAGATAAAGCCATGGCAAGGTGAGTAGGTTTTTATACAGTAATAAAGCCAATGCCAACATCAACAAGGTATTTATACATTTCGAGACAAATAAAACCTGCTTAGCTGAATATCTGTCTACGATAGCACCACCAAACAACATAAATATGGACATTGGTAACGCCATAAATGCCATGACACTGCCAATGACCCAAGGTTCCGGAGATAAGAATAGCGCTAGCCAAGGTAGGGTGATCAGAGTCAACTGGTCGCCCAACATTGAAATTAAAGAGCCGATACACAAAAAACGAAAGCTCTTGTTAGCTTTTAAGTCCTCGGATTGTTTACCGGCTGGTGGCTGTCCATTCTGTGCTACCGCTAGATTGGCCATTTCAGTCTCTAGGCGTCCAGCGAACAAAGGTACCTTTTGGCCTCAACAAAGTACTGTGAACGGCTTCAACAGTGTTAAGTGGAGGTAATTCTAAATCATAGTTAGTGACAATCGCTTTTAGCCCTAACATAAGCTGAATTGGGCCAAGTGTTGCCCCTGGACAGACTCTCGGGCCAGAACCAAATGGAAAATACGATTTATCGGTATAGGGCTTTTCCCCCGATAACCATCGTTCCGGTAAAAACGACTCTGGCTGTTGCCAAAAACGTTCGTCTCGATGCACGACGAAGGGGCTGAATAATACTCGACAGTCTTCAGGTATAAAGTAGTCACCAAGATAAGTGTCCCTTTGGGCAGTGCGCCCCATTAGCCAGTTTGCAGGGTGCATCCGCATAGTTTCCCTTAGGACTGCGTTGGTAATGGGATAAGTCGTCGGTGCCAATAGGTCATTTTCTGGTTGACTTAATTCTTCTCGAACTTTTTCTAACAGTTCCGGATTTTCCGCAAGCCTCAACAGACACCAACTGAATATCGAACCTGATGGCCCGTGGGCAGTGACCATCATTAGACGGACCGCAGCGATCAGTTGTTCCTCAGGTGCATTCGTCAAGCTTTCCACTAATTGATCCAGTGCGTCTCTGTGCTCAGAGCCTTGAGTGTGATTTTCCCGGCGGCGTCGAACAACACCACCGAGTAATTCGAGTAATTCCCAATTTAGTTTTTCTGCTCTTTTAGCAATGGGGCGTGATGCCCAAGGTAATCGACTTTCTTCACTGTCTGTTACGTCTAACGACGCCCAAAATACCTCTTCTACGGCGGCAAACACCTTATGGAAGTCTTCGTCAGCTCCAAGACAAAAATCGGCAATGGCATAACCCAGTATGTATTGGCTGGCATCAAATAAATCGATTTGTTTATTCGCTAGTTTTTTAACTTCTCGGTCGAGACAGACACCTGCTCGATTTATATGTTCACCCAGAATTCGTCTGTTTAAGGCTTTTGCTAAGTATTTACGTGATTGCATCCATTCTTTAAGGCCTTCGAGCAATATTTCACGGCCTTTTTTGCCAGCCACTGTGGCGTTGTCTAACAGGTAATCTTTATTGGTCTCTAAGCATACTTCTGCGATCAATTCGGGATCGTGAACCACAATGGTTTCATTATCTAAACGTACTACATCGCCATAAATTGGTTTGGTTTCTAACATCCAGCCAATCGGATCCGCATCGAATTTCATGGCGTCACCAATCAACCATTTTCCTTTTGGGCCAGGGATATCGTAGATGGATGGTGCTCGTTGAGTTCGGGGTTTTAATAGGGAAAACATAGTATTAATCTTTTTATTATTTGAATTACTAATTAGCCTATTTAGAGAAGTGTGAAGCTGAAAAGGCTAGCGGGTGGAGATATAGAAAAAGTAACCATACTGCGTATTCCATAACGTTTTGATCTTGATGATCGAAACCGCGTGAAAATGGTTACCTGCCTATCTTAAACTATCGCCTAGTATAGCGGGTAGTAGTACCACCAGCCGCGAGTTGTTTTAGACATTTTTTTCATAACAGCTTTTGTGTAGTTCATTGTTTTTCTTCTCCTTTTAGTAACAATGCGGTTAAAGATTAACCAGTGTTATTCGTCAGAGTCAATTATCGAAGGGTACAGTTTGAGGTACAGTTTTGAAGTAGGGTATGAGCGAGAAGTTAAGCTCAAATTTTATTAAAAAAGAGTTTTGATCAAAATGGGAATTTGTATAATTGAGTGAAATGTTTCCTCTTTTTTCGTTAAAAGTCACTTAAAAGTCTTGTTTTGGTGGAAATTGGTTTTTCGAAAATGCTGAGCTAATGCAAATGTCGGCTGGTAAAAAATGCACCTTCGAATAACTTAGGTTAAAAAAATATTTTATTGTCTTTTGACCTTGTGCTTTCTCGACAGGTTCTGTTACTGGCTGTTGAACATGGCAATCACCACGATCAGCATCAAAAATAATCCACTAGATAGTAATGACCAAAACACTACTGAATTGTGTTTTTGTGGTGCCTCAGGCACGTCTAATAAATAATCTGGATTGGGATGAGTCAGATCACGCAAAAACTGTGGCATAGTGATGTAACGTTTTTCTAAGTCAATTTGCACGCCTTTTTCCAATGCTCGGTCGAACCAAATGGGGATGATGGGGTTGTGGTAACTGGCTGAGCGATATCGCAAGTGGTCGTAATCGAAGGCGGTCTGACATTCTTCAATTTTGTCACCATAGGGCAAATGGCCCGTAAACAACTCATAAGTGATAGTGGCAAGTGCATAAAGATCGCCCTGAATACCTGAGTTTTTGCCTAATAAATAATTTGGATCTGAGTAGGTTGCGGTGCCTAACGCGCCTTCGTGTTCTATTGGGTTAAATACCTCTGCTGTGCCTGCTACGAATGTACTACCAAAATCGACGATTTTGATCTCATTGTTTTTGTCGATAAGTATGTTAGCGGGTCTCAAATCCTGGTGTATGGTCTCTTTTTGATGAAAGGCTTTGAGCCCCTCGGCTATTTGTTTGACTATTTTGATGGCCAGTTTTGGGCTTGGCAGAGGATTTTTTTCTATCCAGTCGTCAAGACCAATGCCTTCCAATGGTTCCATCAGGTAATACAAACAGGTTCTGGGCCTGGACTGAGGAATGATTTTGACAACTCTATCGCTAACAATGCGCTTGCCTATCCATTCTTCCTGAATAAACCTGTCTATATAGGCTGTATCGTCGCTGTAATTGACCGAAGGCGTTTTCATGATCAATTCTTGGTTATTCTCGGTATCTTTTACCAAATAGATTTGGCTTCGGGGACTGGAGAATATCTCGTCAATGATCTCATAACCGTCGAGTTTCATACCTGGTAGTAAATTCGGTGGGAAGGGCAGTCGTGTTAATTTGGCGTTGTAATCATCGAGACTTTGATTACAAAGTTTGTCGACTTTGACCACGATACAGCTAATGTTATCGTCACTCTGTTGAGTGAGTGCTAAATCGTGAAGGGTTTGCGCTTTGACTTCCGAGCTGCCATCAGAAGATAGAATGTCAATAATTTGCTGAGTTTTAAGAAACTCATGTAAGCCATCGCTGGATAACAGAAACTGATCGCCTTCTTTCAATTCAATCTTGCCGTAGTCGACATTGAGGTTGTTATCCATGCCTAACGCGCGGGTTAGGTAACTCTTTCCTTCTCCAATGAAGGTGCTGTGATCCCGGGTGAGTTGTTTAAGCTCGCCGTCACGAAATAAAAATATGCGACTATCGCCTACATGGAAAAAGTGACCAGTTTGAGACTTCAAAATGAGGCCGACAAAAGTGCACAAGTAACCTTTTTCTTCTTGGCGGAATTCATGACTTTTTTTGAATAGGGATAAATTTATCGCTGACAACATCTTTTGGCCGCTATGGGCCACTGACCAGGTATCTGGTGTGTGATAATAGTCGTCAATGAAACGACTCACGGCAATCGTACTCGCCTCTTTTCCTGCCTCTGCGGTGCTGACCCCATCGGCCAAGGCACAACAAACCCCTTTGAAGTTAATTGAATGTTCGTCATCTGGGATATGAACATTGGCGGCATCTTCGTTAATCGGTTTAATGCCCGCCGATGTTTGGCAGCCGATGCTGGTTTGTAGTGACTGTTCATCGCTCATAGGGTTAATTCGCTATTTCAACCTGTTAACCATTACATTGAATACTTGGTTTTAAATATACAATGTAATGGTTATTACGAAAAAAAGAAGAGAGAACAAGTAACTTGTTCCCCCTTCAATCGCCCAATGGGAGTTTAGGATACGTCAATCATGTGGACAGTTCCGTCTTCCGCTACTTCTGCAATCTGACCTTTTGGTTCATCAAGGAACATAGCGAAGAAGAACATGATTACCGCACTACCACCAATTACCAGGAAGAATGTGCTGTAATCGACGAACGATAAGATAGTTAAGTAAGTTACCGCACCAACGTTACCGTAAGCGCCTGCCATACCGGCAATCTGACCTGTCATACGACGTTTAACTAAAGGAACGATGGCAAATACCGCGCCTTCACCAGCCTGCACGAAGAAGGAACACATCATAGTTGCTGCAACCGCTAATGGCAGGGCCCATTCGCCAGTGATATTACTTAAGATGAAATAACCAACAGCTAAGCCGCCAATCAATACCAATAAAGACTTACGACGACCAATAGTGTCGGACAGGTGACCACCAGTAGGACGGGCAACTAAGTTCATGAAAGCAAAACCTGATGCTAAAAGACCAGCTTTTACTGGATCTAGACCTTCGAAAGTCTCCAGGAAGAACAGTGGCAACATAGATACAACCGCTAATTCAGAACCGAAAGTCACGAAATAAGAAGTTTGTAAAATCGCTACGTTTTTGAAGTTGTATTTCTCGATTTCTGGTACACCTTTTTCAAGATGTTCTTTGTTTACTTTCCAGATTTGAGTGATTTGGAATACAAATAGTGCCGCTAATACAATCCAGAAAATGTACATAGTTTGTTCTGTAAACAAGTTCACACCAGCTGGAGATAATTTCCATGCTAATACGCCAAGTGCGATATACATTGGGATGTTCATGGCAATGTAGAAGTAGAAGTCACGCATGCTAGTTACTTCCAGGCCACCTGCTTTTTTAGGCTTGAAATAAGTGGAACCTTTAGGAGTATTGCGTGCTTTCGCGTAATAGAAGAAGCTGTAAAGGCCGATGATGACACCAGTAGTACCAATCGCCCAGCGCCAGCCATCTTCACCGCCGTATATACCAGCCAGAGTAGGCAAAGTCATGGCAGCCGCAGCAGAACCAAAGTTACCCCAACCACCGTAGATGCCTTCTGCGACACCCACTTGTTTGGCCGGGAACCATTCACCCACCATGCGGATACCAATTACAAATCCTGCACCTGTGAAACCAAGTAAGAAACGGAATAAGGCGAGGCGTTCATAGCTGTCAGCAGTGGCGAAGCCGATACAAGTAAAGGCTGAAATGAAAAGTAGGGCACTAAATGTGATCCGAGGACCGTATTTGTCGACCACCATGCCGACGATAATTCGAGCCGGAATGGTAAGGGCTACGTTAAGAATAAGTAGCGCTTTAATTTGCGCAGAGGATAAGTCAAATGCTTCTTTAATAAACGCTAACATTGGTGCATGGCTGAACCAAACAACAAAGGTCAAAAAGAAAGCAAACCAAGTGATGTGCAGAGTCTTAATTTTGGGGTCACCAAAATTGAGGAGCCGAATCTTAGAGTCTTGTGACATCGCCATTCTCCTAAAAAGGTGGTTGATTAAAATGAAAATAAGTTATGGTCCTAGTGTTAATCATTCTTGTTAATAAACTTTGACCTATATCAAGTTTCTAACCGACAACAGTGAGGCAAAATAGGCGGCGCTACCACCAGTGGAAAGGCGGTAATTGTCGATAACACGTGGAAATAAGCGGCTATCTACCCACAAAGTAGTAAATCGGGAGTAGGTAGTTTACCCCTAGATACTTTGGGGATATAACGGGGAAAGTGCCATACTTACTCCTTGTCCTGATAGCATAAATGTTTGATTTTTTGGAGAGCATTACCCATGCAACATTCTCGCGCCCAGTCTTATCTGGCCTTGTCGGTAGCAACCCTGACATTTGCAGCTAACTTTTCAGTTTGGGTGTTATACGCGGTATTAGGGTTAGAATTACGTGATGAGCTGCAACTGAGTGCAACAGAGTTAGGACTGTTGTTATCTAGTCCTATTTTTACTGGCGCTGTCTTAAGACTACCAGCGGGTGTTCTGGCCGAATATTACCCTCCTAAGACTTTATTTTTATGGCAAATGGTTTTGTTGTTGCCGCCTTTATTATTATTAAACTACGCAACAACGTTGTCTGATTTCGTGTTGTTGGGTTTAGCGTTAGGTTTGTCTGGCGTCTCTTTTACCATAGGCATTCGATATGTGGTGGATTGGTTTGATTCTAAGGATCAGGGCACGGCAATGGGAATTTTTGGTGCCGGCAATGCCGGTGCCGCCATTACACTTATTTTGACGCCGATTATCATAAAATATGCTGGTTCCGAATTAGTTGGTCCTTTTTACGCAGGAGGTGTGGTATTGGTCATGTTGATGTTTGGTCTTTTGGCCCCTAATACACCTAGGTACATAGGGCTCAGAAACAAACCTGAGTGGCGACAACACTTAAATCCGCTGAAAGACCGGAGAGTTTGGCGTTTTGGATTGTATTATTATTTTGTTTTTGGCTCATTCTTGGCGCTCACCTTGTGGTTACCTCATTATTATGTCAACGCCTATAAATTGTCGATGCAACAAGCGATGGCGCTAACCCTATTGTTTGTCGCCAGTTCCAGTCTTGTTCGGGCGGCCGGAGGCTGGCTGGCAGATCGGTATGGTGCTCGCTCCGTGAATTGGTGGGTGTTTTGGGTGTGTTTAGTTTGTTTATTTTTCTTGAGTTATCCACCGACTTCCATGGTTATTCAAGGTGTTGAAAAAAATGTCACTATCAATATTCAAGTAAATGTCTGGCTATTTACCGCCTTGATTTTAGTGATTGGCATTGCCCAGGGGTTCGGTCGTGCCAGCGTTTATAAGATTATTTATGACAAATACCCGGATCATATGGGCAGTGTGGGTGGTGCCGTTGCCATGGTGGGTGCACTTGGTGGCTGTACGTTACCGCTTATGTTTGGTTTTGTGGTTGATTGGGTTGGTGTATACAGTGCTTGTTTCATGCTTTTATATGGCGTGTTGGCTGGTTGCATGTTGTTGATGTACGCGGCGAATCAACACGAAAGGCACCAAAAGCGAGTTCGTCATGCCATTGATACTAATTTTCTGGAAAAGTAGTAACTTTAGGTTAAGTTCGCGGAAGGCCAAAGCAAGTAAAACGCTATTAAATTATGTTGTTATGGCCACCTGATTTCTACCCAGTGACTTAGCAAGATACAGTCCCTTGTCGGCGTGCGTTAACATGGAGTGAATGGAGTCTTGCATATTAGGGATTGAGCAGTAGATACCAATAGACACTGTCAGGACGTCATCTGCGGTGCTGTTAACGTTGGCGATGGCCAGTCTTCTCACTTTGTCACAGATGGCTTGAGCAAAATACTGGGTTTTGATCAGATCCATGCCGGTTGTGACGATACAAAACTCTTCACCACCTATACGACAAACCAAATCAGAAGGACGATTACAAATTTCTTCAAGATGTTTGGCGACCATTTTCAAGGCTTTGTCGCCTTCCGGATGCCCGTATCTGTCGTTCAGTTGTTTAAAACAGTCTAAGTCCAGCATCATCACACTGAGAAACTCTCCTTCCCGTCGGCAGCGCTTGATTTCCTGAGCTAATTGCATCTCCATGTGACGGCGGTTGTATACGCCTGTCAGTTGATCGGTAATGGCAAGTTGTTCTAACTTTTGATTCGCTGCACGCAATCTCAGGTTAGCTTTTTCCAACTCTTGTTGTGCCTCAAGGCGCAATTCCGTTTCCCGCATGAGTCTGATTGCCTGGCCGGAGAGTTCGTCATACATGTTAAGTACAGTGTCTGCGAGCACATTGATGGCGTTAGCCATTTCCTGCTCAGAGTGGAACTTAGCTTCAGAAAGCGACAATCCCTGCCGTTTTCCATCCAAAACCAAGCTCATTTTTTTATCATCACCTATGATATGAAACGCCAGCCACTTGATGAGAAATTTCACCATTTTTTCCGCGACTTGTTTGTCATCACTATTGTGGTTTAATCGGCCTAACCCTTCTAGTTCTGGTAAGAAGGCCTGATGACTGGCCTGGTGATTTCTATACCAGGGATCATTGCCAAAAATTTCATGCCATATTTTTTCTTCTGTTTCGAAATGGTATGCCGCATATTCCACAAGCTCGTCAAAAACGATTTGCATCTGCTCGTGGTCGGTTTTTACCAAAGAGTGAGCGAGCTCATTTAACAAGGCAACGAGCTTTTGATGTTGTTGATCAATGATTTCAATGCCCGTTTCTAGGTTGTCGTTCCATGGAAAAACATTTACCGAGTCAATGTGTTTAATCATTTATTCAAAACCTGTTCATTGGTAAAGCCTAAGGATGGCACTTTAGTTGTTCAAGGTATAACTAAAAAAACGTAATGTTTGCTTTAAGGTATACCTGTAAAACTGAAAATCTGCACGTTTTTGCTGTTTAGGCAGAGACTTGACTAGCCAGTCTGGTGTAAAACGTCATGACTTGTTGGATAGGAAGGGGAAGTTGCTCCAGGTCAAAGTCATCTAACATGTTTTTTAGTTCAAGCCCCATTTCAGTGTCTCCGGTGACCAGTAGCTGACGCTGGAAAAACAAGGTGTCGGGATCCTGAGTGCGAAGCACCAGTGACATTAGTGCGTCCATTTGGCCACTAAAAGTAACATCAGGTTTTTGCGCAATTTGTCCTGTAACTAGGATTTCGCTGTTTTTGAGAGTCAAATAGAAACGATAGTCCAAGTCTGCAACCACTATCTCTAACTGACGGTCTCGCAAAAATTCCAGCTCTTCATCGACGATCAGCGGTTTCATTATTTTATTAAAAACCTGTGACAATACAGAAGTTTGAAGATTGTTTGGCAACTTACTAAATCGGCGCAAAGAAAACTCAGGTAAAGACCATAACAATTTATTTAATTTGGGCTCGACTCTGTCGAATAAGGGCAAGTGTTTTAACCTTTCCATAATTCTTATATCTCTAATTAAGGATGAAACCAGTTTACTGAATTTCGCTAAATATCCTAGTCTAAACAAAAGGCGGGCTATTATTGAGTTTGCAATACTTTTCAATGGGTTAGCTTGATCTTTTATTACTTTGTGAGTAGATAAGTCTCCCTCTCTTTTTCGGTAACTACCTACACAATGTCTTTAGCGTTTCTTCAATGAACGGGGATAATGCGGTTCGTATTTTAGATTCCGACAGAGGTAAATTCACTTATGGAGTTGTTATGTCCGGCTGGCAACCTTTCCTCATTGAAAACGGCAATAGATAGTGGTGCAGACGCGGTTTACATTGGATTAAAAAACGATACAAATGCCCGACATTTTGCCGGCCTTAACTTTACCGACAAAAAGTTAAGAGACGCCGCCAAATATGTGCAGGAACGAAACAAAAAGCTACACATCGCTATTAATACATTCGCACATGCTGATCGTTGGCAACAGTGGCAATATGCAGTAGATATGGCGGCGGATCTCGGTATTGATGCTTTGATCATTTCTGATCTGGCGGTATTAGATTATGCCTCCGAAACCTACCCGGAATTGGAATTACACCTGTCTGTACAAGCGTCGGCCACAAACCCCGCGGCAATTGAGTATTATCAAAACAACTTCAATGTTAAACGAGTTGTATTACCCAGAGTACTTTCTATTCAACAGGTTAAACATCTTGCCTTAAAAACGGACTGTGAACTGGAAGTTTTCGCTTTTGGAAGTTTATGTATCATGGCCGAAGGCCGTTGTCATCTGTCTTCCTATTTAACCGGTGAATCTCCGAATCTAAATGGAGTTTGCTCTCCCGCTAAATTTGTACGTTGGCAGGAGAATGGTGAAAAGCTCGAGTCCAGATTAAACGATGTACTTATCGATAGTTATGCGCAAGACGAAAACGCGGGTTATCCGACATTATGTAAAGGGCGTTTCCGTGTGGATGACGGTGATACACCGTTCCATGTGCTGGAAGAACCAACCAGCTTAAACACATTAGAATTATTGCCAGAGCTTTACAAAATGGGCATAAGCGCCGTCAAAATTGAAGGGCGTCAGCGAAGCACTGCTTATGTCAAACAAGTTACTGAAACTTGGCGAGCCGCCATCGATGCTGTCTCTGATACTACAAATAATAAAGGTGTCTTTACCGTACAACCTCAATGGTCATCTAACTTAGAAAAGTTATCAGAAGGTAGCCAAACCACACTTGGCGCGTATCACAAAAAATGGCAATAAAAGGGTAACTATGAAACACGCACTAGGGCCTATTTTATATTTTTGGCCGAAACAAGAAGTCGAGAGTTTTTATGAGCAGGCGGCGAGTTCAGACGCCGATATTATTTATTTGGGTGAAACGGTTTGTTCAAAGCGACGGGAAGTAAAGTTTGATGATTACCTAGCGCTCGCCAAAGAGTTGGCTGCATCAGGTAAACAAGTTGTATTGTCAACACTCGCGTTATTAGAGTCTTCCTCTGAATTAAACATGTTGAAACGTTATTGTGACAACGGTGAGTTTCTTGTAGAAGCCAATGACATGGGAGCGATACAGCAACTGTATGCAAACGGTTTACCTTTTGTTGCAGGGCCTGCGCTTAACATATATAACCACAGAGCACTAAAGTTGTTGGTCAAACAGGGGATGCAACGTTGGTGCATGCCAGTTGAATTATCAGGTGACCGATTGGCCGTCATATTGGATATGTGTGATAAAGAACAACTAAGGGACAAGTTTGAGGTTGAAGTATTTGCTTTTGGTCACATGCCGCTCGCTTATTCAGCCAGATGTTTTACTGCACGTTCGGAAGATCGGCCAAAAGATAAGTGTGAATTGTGTTGTTTAAACTACCCGAGTGGCCGCAAGACAGTAAGTCAGGAAGATCAAAAGTTATTTGTGCTTAATGGCATTCAAACCATGTCTGGGCAATGTTACAACTTAATCAACGAGTTGCCTGAACTAAACCGTTTAGTGGATGTACTGCGAATTAGTCCAGAGCATCAGCAAACCTTCTCTGTATTAAAAGAGTTTGTTGATGGAAAACCTAAACAGCTAACCGCCGACCAAAGCAATGGATATTGGCACCAAATCGCGGGCATGTCAGCGAGTTAATACGGATTAAGTTCTAGTTTTACTTTTTTCACCGTAATTAAAGAAGCCTCTATGGAGGCTTCTTTTGTCTAAAGGCAGGATTTAAGAACGTTTGTTTCTTAATAACATACCAAATAAGCCCATTGACAAAATGGCCAATGTTCCAGGCTCTGGTACTGATTCACTAACGGTTTCTTCGAAACCCGTGTAACGAACTTGTGATTGTGAGTAGTTGTAAAAACCAAATTTACCTGAATCGAACGAACCACTTACATCGAAGATGTTGTTGCCATCAATATCGATTTTTATGCCGGTGGTTGTGAAGTCTAATGTGAAGTTATAAGTGGTATTGTCTGCCCAGCCGTTGTTTCCGTAATCAGATGCAAGAACATTGATATCGCTTCCGGTGTGATTCCAATAATCAACGCTGTTACCTGATATTTGAGAAAGCGTGAAACCCTCCGAGGCCCCACTTTGGTCACCTTGTTTCCAGTCAAACAATAGAAAATCCGTAGAACTGTCATAACCAAATACAAAGCCGATGTAGTCGTCATCGCTTGTCGTTTCAACACCAAATGTACCATTGAATTCTTTATCTATATATTCAATGTCGCTTAGGAAAAAGGTAGGTTGCCCGTTGGTTGTTTGAAGAACACTAGTGCCTCCACCTTGAACATTCCAAGTGCCACCACTGGTTGCGGTCCAAGTTGAAAGATCGATTGGTGCTGCCATTGCCGATGTTGACAATAACATGGCTGCGCCTGCCAAAGCAGGAATACTCTTTATAAAGTTCTTTTTGTGCATACCGTTTTCCCTCATAACATCCCAAAGCAAAAGTGCCAATTGGCTGTATTATCAGCTCGCTATAATCAATACTAAGCAAATATTGTGCGAGTTATGTAAGATTTTGAATTTATAGGAGATAATTAGTATTTGTGGTGGTGTGCTGTTTTGTTTGTAAATTATCCTGACATGGGGGAGGGCTAAAGGGAATGACTCTGTACCTTAAGTGGGGCCGGGAGTTGGGAATACTCAAGAAGCGGGTGGCTGGTACACCCGCAATCCGTTAGAGGTAATTTATGCGCTTAACTGCTTTGCAGGTTCAATGTTATCTAATATTTCTGATTTGGTGATATCTGCAAGTAGTCGGTCGCAGAGTGGATATAAGATGTTTTCTTCTTTTATATTGTGCTCTGACAAAATATTGAGTAATTGCTGTTGCGATCCTTTGGATTCCTGCATTTGAGTGATTGCTTGTTCGATATTACTCAAACATTCTTTGATTTGCTGATGTTCCATACGCATAACATGCGTGGGCCCGCCATGCGGAGGAAATCCAGCAGCTTGTTCTATTTGAGGAAACAATAACTGCTCTTCCCATTCGATATGGGCTGTTAATCCTTCTTGAAACTGTTGAAATAGTTCAAGCTGAAGCTCATGTTTCTCGGCTTTTTGAAATTGAATAAATAAGTCATCCAGCCGATGATGGTCATGAGTGAAAAATTGGTTGATAGTGTTAGTCATTATCCTTCCTCTCATTGTCTGAAGTGTCATTGCAGCCGCAAACTGGACAGTTAGGCTGCTTTTTCACCCCAAATTCACTAAATTGCATCGTTGCAGCGTCCATGACCAATAAACGGTTGCTAAGAGGTTGCCCTATTTGGCAAAGGGTTTTGATCGCTTCTGTCGCTTGTATTGAACCAACAATACCAACCACGGGTGATAGAACGCCTGCCTCTGAGCAAGTAAGTGTTTGCTCACTAAACATACCGCTGATGCAGTTGTAACAGGGGCTGTCTTCATCCATCGAAAAACTCATTACCTGACCTTCCATGCGAATGGCTGCACCGGAAATCAATGGCGTTTTTAATTCAAAACAGTGACGGTTGATGGACTCTCTCGACATTAGGCTATCAGTGCAGTCCAGCACTAAATCGTGTTTTTGTATCTGTTCGCTTAGTGCTTCACCGGTTAGTCGAGCCTTAATGGTATTTATCGTGATTTCACTATTGAGCTGTTGAAGTAATTGTTTTGCAGAATCACATTTGTTCATCGCGACGTTGTTTTCGGTATGAAGCACCTGGCGTTGCAAGTTGGTTTTGTCTACTTCATCGTCATCAGCGATGGTAATTTCACCAATACCTGAAGCAGCCAAATATTGTATTGCGGCGCAACCTAGTCCTCCGACACCAATGACAAGAACTTTGGCATTCCAAAGTTTTTCCTGACCATCGATATCCATTGACGGCAGCATGATGTGCCGACTGTAACGCATGAGTTGGTCGTCTGTAAGTTCTTTGGTTTGTCTTGTCACTGTGTTCACCTTAAGTGGTTTTCGCAACCGATTGACTCGATTATTTGGATAATAAATTAAGTGGTCAAAACAGCAATATCTCCTAGTGGGTAGCTAAATACCCTCATAGGATAATTACTAATTAAAACAATAAGTAAGTGGTCGCAAACATTGATTTCAATCAAACTTTGCTGCGAGAAAATGCATACAGTTAGCTCATCTAAAAGATTTGAATTAATCAACATACGCGTTGCGTTAAGGACTCAAAAATGAGTGACAACTTCCTGACTCTTAAAAAATCTTCTTTATTAGTAGCTATTCTGGCTGGGTTGAGCTCGACACCAGCGGTTGCTGATGCAAGTGGTTCATTTTTGTCTGACAGCAGTACCAAATTCAACTTACGTTATCGTTTAGAGACTGTTGATCAAGACGGTAAAGATGAAGAAGCGACTGCGTCTACATTAAAAGCACGAGTGACTTGGCAAAGTGGTGCCGTTAACAATTTCAAAGTTAATGCTGAATTAGATCATGTTTTAACACTTGGCGCAGATGACTACAATGATGCATCTGGTGTCGACCCAAAAACCGAGTACCCGGTAGTAGCGGATCCAACGGGCACCGATTTAAACCAGCTGAATGTTCAGTATCAGAAAGATGGGTTAACCGTGACCGCTGGTCGCCAACGCGTTGTGGTTGGAAATCAGCGCTTTGTAGGCGGCGTGGCGTGGCGTCAAAATGAACAAACTTATGATGGCTTGCGTTTCAGCTACAAAGCTAACGATAAGTTAGCGTTGGATTATGCATATGTAAATCGAGTAAATACTATTTTCGGTCCAGATGGTGGCAAGAAGGAAATTGAAGGTGACTTCCATTTAGCCCATGCGTTTTACACGTTAAGCAAAGGCCACAAACTTTCTGGTTTTGCTCATATTTTAGATGTGGACGGCGCCTCGGATTCTTTAGATACCTATGGTATTGACTACAACGGTAAATTTGACGGCTTCTCAGCTCATGCGGCATTTGCAACACAATCGGCTGGTGACGCTGACGCTAATTATTTTGCACTTGATGCTACTAAAGCGCTGGGTAAAGTAAAAGTAACCTTAGGTATGGAAAGATTAGGCAGTGATGACGGCGCTTATGGTTTCCAGACTCCATTGGCGACTAAACACAAGTTTCAAGGTTTTGCAGATAAATTCCTTGGCACACCGGGAACAGGTGTTGATGACTACTATGTAAAAGTCGCCACCAATATAAATGGTGTTAAGTTAGCGGCGTTCTACCACAACTTTACAGCGGTTGAAGGCGATGCCGATTATGGTTCTGAAATTGATTTGGTAGCGAGTTACAAAGTTCATAAAACAACCACTTTAGTAGCAAAATATGCAGCGTACAGCGCAGATGATCATGCAACAGACACTAACAAGTTCTGGTTCATGGCCAATACTAAGTTCTAAAACGGCTAAATGAATAAAACGCCCGCGCCTCTTGCGCGGGCGTTTCTAATTCAGTCGTTAAAATTACTCCCTTAGTGGTAGCAATTTCTATCCCCTCAGAACGATGTTTTTCCCGTTAAATTGCATATACAATCTATTTAAGCTTGTAGAGCTTCAATTTAAAACTCCGAGCTTATAAACCTAAATTCGAACAAACGAACATGGTGAATAAGCCGTAGCAATTTAGCTACCGGGTCTCAGGAGAAATCCTTTGTAGGCCTCCCGTATTTGGAAAGGTGTTATGTTAAAAGATAATTTTGGTCGTACATTTGAATACTTGCGTTTGTCGGTGACGGACGTTTGCAATTTTAAGTGCAACTATTGTTTACCAGATGGTTACGACTGTTCTTCACCACGTAATTTTATGTCATTGGCGGAAATCAAAACGCTGGTGGCGTCATTTGCCAAGTTAGGCACAAAGAAAGTCCGTATAACCGGTGGTGAGCCGGGCCTTCGCAAAGACCTTGTAGATATCATCCGTATATGTAAACAAACCCCTGGCATTCAGCAAGTAGGCTTGACAACCAATGGTTTTAACCTGGAAAAGAATATTGAGTCTTGGATCGATGCAGGTTTAACAAATTTAAATGTGAGCGCCGACAGTTTAGACCCTAGGCTGTTTAATGCCATTACCGGCAGCCAGAAATTAGAAAGTATTTTGGCGGGATTAAAACAAGCTGCGGAACTTGGCCTTAAAAAAATTAAGTTAAATGCAGTCTTATTAAAGCAATTTAACGCCCATCAAATAGAGAATTATTTAAGCTGGATTAAGGACAAAGACGTCACTATACGTTTTATCGAGCTAATGGAAACCGGCGACAACAAAGCCTTTTTTGATGACAACCATGTCGAAGGCAATGAAATCAAACAGCACTTGCTAAAGTCCGGTTGGACTCAGATCATCCGCGACAAATTAGCAGGTCCTGCGCAAGAGTTTTGCCATCCCGAGTCAAAAGGGCGTGTGGGCCTCATTATGCCGTATAGCAAAGATTTCTGTAACAACTGTAACCGTTTACGAGTATCTGCAACCGGTAAATTACACCTGTGTCTATTTGCCGATGCGGGCATTAGCTTGCGTCACAACTTAACCACTGAAGACGTGGAAGCCACCTGTGCCCACTTAATGGAAGCGATTCAGGTGAAAACCGACGGGCACCATTTAGGGGCCCATGTAACGGGCAGTACCAAGCATTTAGCAATGCTCGGCGGTTAAGAAGACGAGTAGATAGGTAATATATGATGGCATCAAAATCTAATTTTCAATTTGCAGGCGTGGTATTGGCTGGTGGGTTCTCTTCGAGAATGGGTCAGGATAAAGCCTTGTTAGAGATTGATGGTGAAACCCTCATGCATAAAACGGCACGAATATTGTCTGAGCTAGGCGCTGAGCAAGTTTTTATATGTCGCAACCAGAATAGTCAGGGGTTTATTCAAGATGTGTACCCTCACTGTGGGCCGCTAAGTGGTATTCATAGTGCGTTAGTACATACAAACTTACCGATTTTAGTGGTGCCGGTTGACTTGCCGCTTTTGCAGTTTGAAACCTTGCAGCCTTTGATTGATAAAGCCGTAGAACAAAATGATAACGTCCATTTTGAAAACAATAATTTACCTGCGCTGATTCAGAATCGAAACCATACGTGTGAATACCTGACAAATACCTTAAAGAACTCGGATAGCGCAGATTTATCTGTACGCGGATTATTTAGAAATATTGGGGCGACTGTGGTTCCAAAAACTGAATGTGTGGACTTAACCAATGTCAATACACCTGAGCAATGGCATTTGGCTCAGCAACAGAATATCGCGAATGTGAGAATTTCACACCGCAACTAAAGAATTTTAAAGTGTTAATAATGAGAGTGAAATAACATGGCACATCACAAACAAGTAGAATTTATTCCACTAAATATCGCAGTCTTGACTGTTTCAGATACGCGAGATGAAAGTACCGACACCAGTGGTCGTTACTTGGCGGAAGCGGCAGAAACGGCAGGTCATCGTATAGCAGACAAAAAGATTACCAAAGACGATATTTATCAAATGCGTGCCGTAGTCAGCAACTGGATTGCGGAAAAGAGGATTGATGCCGTATTGATCACTGGCGGAACTGGTTTTACAGATAGAGACTCAACGCCAGAAGCACTAACCCCACTTTTTGATAAAGCAGTAGATGGTTTTGGCGAGTTGTTCCGTGCCAAGTCATTTGAAGAAATTGGTACCTCAACCATTCAATCCCGTGCTATCGCTGGTTTTGCCAATCAAACCGTAATCTTCTGTATGCCGGGTTCTACCGGTGCGTGTAAAACAGGTTGGTCGATCATCGAGTCGCAGTTAAATGCCAGTCATAGACCGTGTAACTTTGTGCCGCATTTAAATAGCTTTTTAGAAAGATGTGAGACTCGAGGTTAGTTATGAACGCTTTGACTCATGTTGATCAACAGGGCAACGCCAACATGGTGGATGTGTCTGCAAAATCGGAATCTACTCGTCAAGCTGTGGCTGAAGGTTTTGTGTACATGTCCGAGGAAACTATTCAGCAGGTGGTAGAGCACACCAATAGAAAAGGTGATGTTCTAACGACCGCAAAAATTGCCGGGATCATGGCGGCAAAACGTTGCGCTGACCTTATCCCGTTATGCCACCCACTAATGTTGTCGAAAGTAGATGTGGATTTTGAAGTACAAGCAGAACACGGTCGTATCAGAACGACGGCTATGTGCAAGTTAACAGGCAAGACTGGTGTTGAGATGGAAGCGTTGACGGCTGTCAGTGTTGCAACCTTAACGTTATTTGATATGTGCAAAGCGTCTGATCCTTCCATGATCATCGACGGCATTAAAGTATTAAATAAAATCGGTGGCAAATCCGGTGACTGGAATTACCCAAACTTAGATAAAGAAACGGAGGTTTAATGTGATTAAGGTTAAATTTTTTGCTCAATTGCGCGAGCGCTTAAATTGCAGTGAGCTGAATGTAGATTTAAACAGCTCAGTGACTGTGGATTGGTTAGTCAAACAATTGTCTGAAACCGACCAGAATTGGGCGGATAGCTTGAAAAAAGACACCGTATTGGTGGCCGTAAATCAGACCCTGTGCGGATTTAATGATCAGATAAATGATGGAGACGAGGTGGCATTATTCCCACCAGTGACAGGAGGCTGATATGATTTCAGTTCAGGAAAAAGACTTTGATGTTAGCGCGGAATACCAAGCGCTAATACAAAACAATACCACAGATGGCGCGGTGGTTATGTTTACAGGGTTAGTCAGGGATTTTAACCAAGGCAACGTGGTGCATGGTTTGTCATTGGAACATTACCCAGGCATGACGGAAAAGGCGCTATTAGAAATAGTTTCAGACGCCAAACAGAGATGGTCAATTGGTAAGGTTAGAGTTATTCATAGAGTTGGAGACTTGAACCTGGCTGACCAAATCGTGTTTGTTGGCGTAACGAGTAAGCATAGAGAAGATGCTTTTGATGCTGCAATGTACATTATGGACTTTCTTAAAAATCGCGCCCCATTCTGGAAAAAGGAACGTACGACAAAAGGTGAAGTTTGGGTAGAAGCGAATGAAAAAGACAGTGTTTCTATGAAGAAGTGGGGTTAAATCCGTCGCTGGACGAGCAAGAGTTGAGAGCTGGAAGCTCCTTCGGTTAACTCAGAATATAAATTCGAAAGCATTATGGATCCCACATCTCACTCCGTTCGTGATGGGATGACGGGAGAAGCGACGGTCGCTCCTTCACATCCATGTGATCGCGACACACCAACCTCCTTCGGTTAACTCAGAATATGAATTCGAAAGCATTATGGATCCCACATCTCACTCCGTTCGTGATGGGATGACGGATTCAATTTATGTTGATTGAGTAACTGTTTTAGCACTTTTGAGAATCTATTCAGTCGCCATAAACCAATCCGGCGGTACCCAGCTGTCGTTAACATATTTATTTCCCCATCTAGCAATGGCTTGCATGATGGGCAAAGTATCTTTGCCTTTTTCCGTTAGCAGGTATTCATATCGTTTAAGAATTGTTCGAGCCTGCAATGGTAGTTTATGCCGGAAGTGGCGCAAGTTGGGACCATATCGACCCTGCCCTACCTAGGTTTGAAGCTATGCCTGATATGAGTTCTATGCCTGAGCTGTAAGTGCAATTTACTAACTTGGTTATAACATCTTACAAAAGAGCTGATATAAAATAGTGTTATTGCTCCAATATTTTGAGTTACTATCGGACAACGATTCTCAAAAAGGTAAAAGTAATGACAAGTGTAGGTATATTTGGAGCCAATGGCCGTATGGGCCGAAATTTGATCCAGGCGACAGTCGAAGATGCACAAGCTGAATTAAAAGCAGCAGCGGTGCGTACAGGCTCTCCTTTTGAGAATATGGATGCAGGCCTCATCGCTGGTATTCAGGAGCAAGGAATATCGGCAAGCAGCGATTTAGCCCAGTTAGCTGGCAATACTGAGGTATGGATTGATTTTACCTTGCCTGAGGCCTTGTCAAACAATATCGACTATTGTGTAAAGCATGGTCTAAACATGGTAGTTGGGGTGACTGGTTTAAGTCCTGAACTAGAACAAAAGTTAAAAGATGCCTCAGAACACATTGCTATCGTATTTGCCGCGAACTTTAGTACTGGCGTTAATCTGTTATACAAACTGTTGGAAATTACTTCTCGTACGATTGGGGGTGAAAGCGATATTGAGATCATCGAAGGACATCACAGACATAAGAAAGATGCACCTTCAGGCACTGCTTTAGCATTAGGTCAGGTAATTGCGGATACCCTTGATAGAGATCTAGAAAAAGTTGCAGTTTATGGTCGTGAAGGAGACACAGGCGAACGAGACAGAGAAACAATTGGCTTTGCTACCGTTCGCGCGGGTGACATAGTAGGTGAACATACGGTGTTATTTGCAGATATCGGCGAAAGAGTGGAAATTACCCACAAAGCCTCCAGTCGATTAACCTTTGCGAAAGGAGCTATAAGGGCTGCGAACTGGTTGAAGGGTCGTCAAAATGGCCTGTTTGATATGCAAGATGTACTTGGATTGAAACAACTTAACTTGTAAAAGTATGGCCTATAAAGAAAAAAATACCTTAAGGGACTATTTTTACAATTTTTGTAATTTTTCCTAGCCTAATTTCGATCTCTTAGCTACAATAACCGGAATTTGCCTAATGTTTATGAAAAACGGGTTTCAACGGCGGTTGAAACCCGTTTTTTCAGGCTAAGATTAACCGGTGCAGCAAAACAAAAAAAGTCTGCATATCATTGCTAGGAGGTTATCTTGACTCAACCCGCGCTATTGGTTCTAGAAGATGGAACTATATTCCGAGGTACTGCTATTGGTGCAGAAGGTTTATCTGTTGGAGAAGTGGTTTTTAATACTTCAATGACAGGTTATCAGGAAATTATTACTGATCCTTCATACGCCGAACAAATCATCACTCTTACTTATCCCCACATTGGTAACTACGGTACCAACTCAGAAGACGAAGAAAACGAAAAGATTTGGGCTAAAGGCCTAGTGATCCGTGATCTTCCACTGGTTGCAAGTAACTTCCGTAGTGAACAAGACTTAAGTTCATATCTAAAAGCCAACAATGTTGTTGGTATTGCTGATATTGATACTCGTAAGTTGACTCGTATTTTACGTGACAAGGGTGCACAAAACGGCTGCATCATCGCCGGGGATATCGACGAAGCAAAAGCATTAGCTGCTGCAAAAGAATTCCCAGGCCTGAAAGGCATGGACTTAGCGAAAGTGGTTACATGTGAAGAGTCACACCAATGGACAATGGGTAGCTGGCAGTTAGGCAAGGGTTACGAAGAATTAACCGATGAGCGCTTCCACGTCGTAGCTTATGACTACGGGGTAAAACGTAACATCTTACGTATGTTAGTTGACCGTGGTTGTCGATTAACGGTTGTTCCTGCACAAACACCTGCAGCGGACGTATTAGCACTTAACCCTGATGGCATTTTCCTTTCAAATGGCCCGGGCGATCCAGAGCCATGTACTTACGCCATCGAAGCGATTAAGACTTTCTTAGAAACTGACATTCCAATTTTCGGTATTTGTTTAGGTCACCAGTTACTTGCATTGGCAAGTGGTGCAAAAACGGTGAAGATGAAGTTTGGTCACCACGGTGGTAACCACCCGGTTCAGGACTTAGAGTCTGGTCAGGTAATGATCACTGCGCAGAATCACGGCTTCGCGGCTGATGAAGCAAGTCTTCCTGCAAACTTAAAAGCAACCCATAAGTCTCTATTTGACGGCACGTTGCAAGGTATTCACCGTACAGATAAACCAGCATTTAGCTTCCAGGGTCACCCAGAGGCAAGTCCTGGTCCTCACGATGCGGCGCCATTGTTTGATCATTTCATCGAATTAATGACTGAATTTAAAAAGTAACGTACCAGACCGAATTTAAGAGAAGAGATACCATGCCAAAACGTTCCGACATTAAAAGCATTTTATTATTAGGTGCTGGTCCTATTGTTATCGGTCAAGCCTGTGAGTTTGACTACTCAGGTGCACAAGCCTGTAAAGCATTAAAGGAAGAAGGCTTTCGAGTAATCCTAGTAAACTCGAACCCTGCGACCATTATGACTGATCCAAATATGGCCGATGCGACTTACATCGAGCCAATTCATTGGGAAGTGGTAGAAAAGATCATTGAAAAAGAGCGCCCAGATGCGGTTTTACCGACTATGGGTGGTCAGACTGCACTTAACTGTGCGTTAGATTTAGAAAAACACGGCGTATTGGAAAAGTACGGTGTAGAAATGATCGGTGCATCGGCAGATGCTATCGATAAAGCGGAAAACCGTGAACGTTTCGACAAAGCGATGAAAGACATTGGTCTTGAGTGTCCACGTGCTGAGACCGCTCAAACCATGGATCAAGCGCGTGATGTTTTAACTCGCATTGGTTTCCCATGTATCATTCGCCCTTCATTCACTATGGGTGGTACCGGTGGTGGTATCGCTTACAACATGGAAGAGTTTGAAGAGATCTGTGCTCGTGGTTTAGATTTATCAACAACCAGCGAAATTCTTATCGATGAATCACTTATCGGTTGGAAAGAGTACGAGATGGAAGTGGTTCGTGATAAAAATGATAACTGTATCATCGTATGTTCAATCGAAAACTTCGATCCTATGGGTGTTCACACGGGTGACTCTATCACCATGGCACCAGCCCAAACGCTTACAGATAAAGAATATCAAATCATGCGTAACGCATCGGTTGCGGTACTTCGTGAAATCGGTGTAGAAACTGGCGGTTCAAACGTTCAATTTGGTGTAAACCCGAAAGATGGCCGTATGGTTATCATCGAGATGAACCCACGTGTATCTCGTTCATCGGCATTAGCGTCTAAAGCGACAGGTTTCCCAATTGCGAAAATCGCAGCGAAACTAGCAATTGGTTATACGCTTGACGAATTAAGCAACGACATCACAGGTGGCGCAACACCAGCGTCATTCGAGCCGACAATTGACTACGTTGTTACTAAGATCCCTCGTTTTAACTTCGAAAAATTTGCAGGTTCTGATGACCGCTTAACGACTCAGATGAAGTCGGTTGGTGAAGTTATGGCGATTGGCCGTAACCAACAAGAGTCTTTGCAAAAAGCCCTTCGTGGTTTGGAAGTAGGTGTATCGGGTTTTGATCCTATCATCGACCTTGAAGCGGAAGATGCGCACGAACGTATTATCCGTGAATTAAAAGAGCCTGGTGCAGAGCGTATCTGGTACATAGGTGACGCATTCCGTCACGGTTTAGATTTAGAAGCTATCTTCAAACTTACGCAAATCGACCCTTGGTTCCTGGTTCAGATTGAAGACATCATTAATTTAGAAGGTGAAATCGCAGAACGTGGTTTTGCAGGTTTAGACGAGTCTTTCTTAGGTAAGTTAAAACGTAAAGGGTTTGCAGATATCCGTATCGCCGACATCTTGGGCATCAGCGAAAAAGAAGTTCGCAAGAAACGTCAAGCCTTGAACATCTTGCCAGTTTACAAACGTGTTGATACCTGTGCGGCGGAATTCAGCTCAGATACGGCTTACATGTATTCTTCATACGATGAAGAATGTGAAGCAACACCATCTGATAAAGATAAGATCATGGTTATCGGTGGTGGCCCTAACCGTATCGGTCAAGGTATCGAATTTGACTACTGTTGTGTACACGCGTCACTTGCGTTACGTGAAGACGGCTATGAAACCATCATGGTTAACTGTAACCCTGAAACGGTTTCTACCGACTACGATACATCGGACCGTTTATACTTCGAGCCAATCACGCTTGAAGACGTATTAGAAATCGTTCGTGTTGAAAAACCAAAAGGCGTGATCGTTCAGTACGGTGGTCAAACTCCACTTAAATTGGCTCGTGCGTTAGAAGCGAACGGCGTGCCAATCATTGGTACTTCTCCTGATGCGATTGACCGCGCAGAAGACCGCGAACGTTTCCAACAAATGGTTGAGCGCCTTGACCTTTTACAACCTGAAAACGCTACGGTTACTTCGGTTGAACAAGCAATTGCAAAAAGCTTGGAAATTGGCTTCCCACTAGTTGTGCGTCCTTCTTACGTACTTGGTGGCCGCGCGATGGAAATCGTATATGACGAAGCAGATTTGCGTCGATACATGACAGAAGCAGTTTCCGTATCTAATGAAGCGCCAGTATTGCTTGACCGTTTCCTTGATGACGCCATTGAAGTTGACGTTGATGCCATCTGTGACGGCAAAGACGTTGTCATCGGCGGTATCATGGAGCACATCGAACAAGCGGGTGTTCACTCTGGTGACTCTGCATGTTCACTGCCTGCATACTCATTGCCACAAGACATTCAAGACATCATGCGTAAACAAGTACGCGACATGGCATTAGAGCTTGGTGTTGTGGGTCTGATGAATACGCAGTTTGCGGTTAAAGACGGCAAGGTTTTCTTAATCGAAGTCAACCCTCGTGCAGCTCGTACGGTTCCATTTGTTTCTAAGGCGACAAGTGTTCCTCTTGCAAAAGTTGCTGCTCGTGTAATGGCTGGACAATCGTTGGAAGAACAAGGTGTAACCACAGAGGTTATCCCACCATACTACTCAGTGAAAGAAGTGGTGATTCCATTTAACAAGTTCCACGGTGTTGACCCAATTCGTGGTCCTGAAATGCGTTCGACTGGTGAAGTCATGGGTGTAGGTGAGTCTTTCGAAGAAGCGTACGCAAAAGCACAACTTGGTGCCAGCATCGAAATTGCTCGTGGTGGCCGTGCTCTTATCTCTGTTCGTGACGCAGATAAGGTACGAGTTATTGACTTAGCGAGAAAATTAACGGAAGCTGGCTTCGAACTGGACGCAACTCGTGGTTGTCATAAAGTATTGGAAGAGGCAGGCATTGAATGCCGCAAGGTCAACAAAGTATTTGAAGGCCGTCCACATATCTTAGACCGCATCAAAAACGGCGAATACAACTATATCGTTAATACCGTAGAAGGTCGTCAAGCGATTGAAGACTCAAAAGTATTACGTCGTGGCGCGTTACAGTATAAGGCAAACTATACCACTACATTGAATGCGGCATTTGCAACTTGTTTGGCAAATACAGCGGATGATCGTGGTACAGTTGAATCAGTACAAAACTTACATAAGAGAATCAAGTAACTATGAGTACTCAGGTTCCGATGACGGTGCAGGGCGTGGACGCCCTGCGCGAAGAATTAAATGAACTTAAAACTGTTGTTCGTCCGCGCATTGTTGCGGATATCGCTGAAGCGAGAGAACACGGTGATTTAAAAGAAAATGCGGAATACCATGCAGCTCGTGAGCAGCAAGGTTTCTGTGAAGGACGTATTCAAGAGATTGAAGCTAAGTTATCAAACGTTCAAATTATTGACGTAACCAAAATGCCAAATACTGGCAAAGTTATTTTTGGTACGACAGTGACTATTCTGAACTGTGACACCGATGATGAAACCACGTATCACATCGTTGGTGAAGACGAAGCGGATATCAAGGCTGGCAAAATTTCCGTTAGCTCACCAATCGCCCGAGGTTTGATTGGTAAAAACTTGGATGATGTTGCAAGAATCCAAACCCCGGCAGGGGAAGTTGAATTCGAAATTATTGAAGTTCAATATATCTAAACGTCATTAATTGGAAAGCCGTCGAAAGACGGCTTTTTTGTACATGGATGTACTTATCCTGCGAGACCATGCATGGTTAACGAGCAGGGGGGCTTAAAGGGACTTAAGGTCTTTAACTGTTCCAAACAATAAAGACATTTCCACCTTCCATGGCGGTCATATGTCGTGATGTCATGGAGGACAAGGAACGGCTAGTTTCATGGATGTACTTATCCTGCGAGGCCATGGACGGTTAACGAGCTGGGTTGCTTAAAGGGACATAAGGTCTTTAACTGTTCCAGACAATAAAGACATTTCCACCTTCCATGGTGGTCATATGCCGTGATGTCATGGATGACAAGGAACGGCTAGTTACATGGATGTACTTATCCTGCGAGACCATGGATGGTTAACGAGCAAAGCTGTTTAAATTGGTGCGTCACCTGACACCTTGAAAAGAACAACTTCCGCGCATACATAGGAAGTGTCAAAAACTAATTGAAGTAGGATCTATGTCTAATATCGTCGAAATCACCATGGAAAATGTACAACAAGATTTGTTGGAAGTCTCAAATCACAAATTGGTGATGATTGATTTTTGGGCCGATTGGTGTGAGCCGTGCAAACAGTTAATGCCAGTACTGGAAAAGTTAGCTCAGGAAAATCAGGAACATTTGGTATTAGCTAAAATTAACTGTGATGAGCAACAACAAATTGCCATGCAGTTTGGAGTGAAGAGTTTGCCTACGGTTGTATTGTTTAAAAATGGCCAACCGGTTGATGGTTTTGCTGGCGTGCAACCTGAGTCTGAAATTCGTCAGCTATTAGAAAAACACTTGCCTAAACCTCAGGACGAATTGTTTAATCAAGGCGCACAATTGGCAACAGAACAGAAGTGGCAAGAAGCCTATCCTCTTTTGAAACAAGCCTATGATTTAGAGTCGACTCGCCATGATTTTCGTTTGATGTTGGCAAACGTTTCAATCGAATTAGGTCGCATAAGTGAAGCGGAAACCATATTGGCCGACGTAGGTCTTGCGGATCAAGACGCAGGTTATCAGCAAGTCATGGCAAAAATCGATTTAGCCAAACAAGCTTCAGACAGTCCTGAAATTCAAGCTTTACAAAAAATGTTGGCACAAGAGCCTGAGTCTTTTGAACTGAAACAACAATTAGCCATTGCCATGCACCAAGCGCAACGTCATGAAGAGGCGTTAGAGTTATTATTTTCTATTCTGAAAAAAGACTTAGGATTTGGTGACGCAAAAAAGAGCTTCTTAGATATCATTGCAAACTTACCCGATGGAGACCAGCTTGCCAGTCAGTATCGTAGAAAGCTTTATGCCTTGTTGTACTAATAAGCAGGTATAAGCTAAGAATAAAACAAAGGCTGGTTGAAACCAGCCTTTTGGCTTTTTAATGTAGGATTCCAGATAACACTGGGGCGCGTTTGGAACTAACCCACCCAGTCTTTAAACCTGCCATATTGATAGAACATGCCCTGACCGACACGTCTAAACGCGGCAAATGGGAACTTAGGTAAATCCGTAATTAAAGGCGAATTAACTTCGTCACCAACTATGAGCTCTGCAAGTTGTTTGCCCGCAAGTGAAGTAAAAGAAACACCGCTGCCACAGTACCCTGTTGCGTAATAAACATCATCTTCGGTACCAAAGATATGTGGCATTTGATCCATTGAAACAGAAATCCAGCCAATCCAGCTATGATCGATTTTTATTTCTCTTAAAGTTGGGAAACTACTATGTAATTCAGTTAAAAGTCTTTGATTATATTTAGGATGCAAGGCTTGTTTACCTGAAATAGCCCCGCGACCGCCAAACAAAATACGATTCCCTGACAGTAAGCGATAATAGTATTTTAACTCGCGCGTATCCATCATGACTTGTTGAGTTCTAAAGTTGGATTCTTCGAGTTGTTTAGCCGTTAATGGCTCTGTGACGATAACACTGGTTAGAACAGGGAGGATCTTATTGCTCAGCTTTGACTTCAAACCTTGAGGGGTATAACCATTCGTTGCCATGACAAGTTTGTCTGCGGTAACGGAGCCAAATTCAGTTTGTACTTTATGTTGGTTTCCGGAGGTTATGTCTGTAACGGATGAATGGTTAAAGATCTTAACACCGAGAGACTCCGCGTATCTTGCATAACCGTTAACTAATTTTAGCGGATTTATGCCATAGCCGTTGGTGTAACGAATCGCACCGTATACTTTTGTGTGGTCTACAAAGTTTTGGCAAAACGACTCTTTATCGATAACTTCAACTTCGTAATCAAAATCTCTATGCAGATAGTCAGCAGTATTCTTGAGTTTTTCAAACCATTTGGCACTGTGTGCAAGTTTCAAATATCCAGATTCGCTTGCATCGATGTCAAACCTACCTTCATCTGATAATTCCTTAACCAATGAAATCGCGGCCATATAGTCGTCATGTAGATTAAGCGTCGCCTCTTTGCCGAAGCGAGAAACGAGATCGGCGTAACCTAATCTGCCTGAACCGGGCAATACAAAACCTGCATTACGACCACTGCATCCCCAACCGACATGGTTAGCATCTAACACAACTACATTCTTTATGCCTTTCTTTGCTAAATGAATCGCACAGCTTAAACCTGTATAACCTGCGCCAATGATCACCACATCAGCATGAATGTCGTTTTCGAGTTTCGGGTAGGTGAGAGTTTCAGCGGTAGTTTGCCAATACGCATCGGCAGACGGTTGACCAGGTGGTAAAGATTTACTCAATAACGGATCGTACATTTGAAACTTAAAACTCCAACATCATTTCGGATGCATCACAATAACAGTCTTTACCACATATAATGCAAACATAATCCGGTAGCGTTTCATCAAAGTGCCAACGACGAGGATGAGTCTTAATAAGTTTGCCACCGGCTTTTGTAAAATACTTATATGAAGCATTGCCCGGGCTTTGCATCCATATGTGACTTAAGCCAGCCTTGGCGCCCATCTCCTTAAGCGTCTTTATAGACTGTCGTAATAATTGACCGCCTAATCCCTTACCCTGGAAGTCGGGATGTATGGTATTACACTTAAAGTAGGCGACGGCTTCTTTTTCAATTGGCCATAGTTCTGGGGTACACCATCGATCTAACGGCCAATTGTTTGGTGCATATGTGATCCTAAAACCAACCAGCTGGTCACCTTTGTACATGACATAACTGCAATTTTGATCACCTGCTAAACTCTTGGTCAACATGGGTTTAATGGACTCCGAGTCCAGGTACCCGTCACCGTGTACCAAATTACCTAACTCAATGACGGCATTAAAATCATCTTGATTAAAGTTTTTAATTGTGAATTCTGACTGACCCATATAAGAACTCCATATTGATTACGCAGGTATCTGTCAGCAAGAAACAAACAGATACTGAGGTATTTATAATTATAACTAGCGTAATGGGTTTCGTACTTTAAGGTTATTGAACAATAAGAGAGAGAGGAAGGGCAACCGTTTCTTTAACTTATTAATTAACATTTATGGAAACAAGGTACGTTTTCTTACATTTTAATTAAGTATAAGAGATAAAGTAATCCCTTTCTTACTGAGGCTTGTTCTTTAAATAGCGTCTATAAAACACACTAAAAGTGGATTTTAAACAGTAAAAACACTCATTTTGTTTAAGTTTTGTTCGCTTGAAGCTGTTTTTGTAAATTAATTGAAATTAAGGGTTGCACTAATTCTAAAGTTCCCTAGAATGCGCGCCTCTTCCAACGGGGAAGCAGTTAAAACAAACTGCTAAACCGATGAAAGAAGTTCTCAACAAAACGTTTTAAAAATTAATTAAAATAAAGTGTTGACAACAAAATCGGACAGCGTAGAATGCGCGTCCCGGTTGAGGCAAGGTTCTCAGCCAGAGCAGGAAAGGAAACGGTCGAAATAAACAATCGTCTATGATTGATTTCGACACTCGAACTTCCATGCTCATCGTTCTTTAACAATTTGTAATTAATTATCTGTGTGGGCACTCCGTAGAGTAGTAACAACAGAAGTCAGGAAGCCTCGGCTAGACTGACAACTTGTAAACTACCTATTAGAGTGTCTGACAAATTTATTTGACAGTATTTTGATAGGGTAGTGATTAAACTTTTTAAAGTGAAGAGTTTGATCATGGCTCAGATTGAACGCTGGCGGCAGGCCTAA